>OJJL01000007.1_pt1 | contig 434384 bp, 269 predicted proteins | sample 1596171 | NCBI WGS metagenome assembly OJJL01 (sample SAMEA4350121, study PRJEB24818) | metagenome | biome: human; feature: gut; material: faeces | place: Denmark | collected 2013-09
TGACGGACGCTACAACAACCAGAAGTCGGATATCTCGTCGACCACTTTCTGGTACCAGGCCGAGCCGCATGCCAAATTCCCGGCTTTGCCGAGCAAGGACGATTTGGAAATTCCAAGATGGTAAAATTGGGTATACCCAATATTTAAAATTACGTTGTTTTTTTATTAACTATTAAATCAAAGTATTATGAGGATTTCTTTTAAGAGGAATGGTTTCATAGCATTGGCATCAATGCTATCATTTGCAGTGTATGCAGGGGATAATTTGCCCCTTGCAACTGCTGCATCGGGGACAAATGGATCTTTTCAAGTATCTGAGTATGGTGTAGATACTTCTAATGAGATTCAACAAGCGAGAGTAATACAAGGAACAGTTTTGGAAGAAGGGACTAATGAGCCTCTTATTGGGGTGAATGTTGTCGTTAAAGGAACTACTATAGGTACAACTACTGATGTGGAGGGAAAATATTCGATAAGAATACCTTCTGATAATGCTATATTAGTCTTTTCTTATATTGGTCAAAAAACAGAAGAATATTCTGTTAAAGGTTTGAGAACTTTGGATGTTATTATGAAAAGTGATGCTACGATGCTGTCTGAAGTCGTTGTATACACTGGTTATATGACTCAGAAAAAAGCTGACTTAACCGGATCGGTTGCATTGGCGGATTCAAAAGACATCAAAAAGACTTCTGCTAATGTTATGAAAGCTATGCAGGGTAAGATGGCCGGTGTGAAAATTAGCAACAATGGCGGTAATCCTGCAGAAGATATAGGTATTCAAATTCGTGGTCTTTCTTCTTTGTCTGGAGCTGTTACTCCATTAATTGTATTGGATGGTATGCCAGCTGAAGGTCTGAATCTACGTGACATAAATTCAGGAGATATTGAATCTATTCAGGTATTGAAAGATGCTGCTTCTGCCTCAATTTATGGTGCACGTGCTTCTGGTGGTGTGATTTTAGTCCAAACTAAAAAAGGTAAAGCTGGTAAGACTACCATTGACTATAATGGTAGTGTTTCTGTAAGTTCTATAATAAATAGACCGGAAATGATGAACGCCACAGAATGGGGTACTGCTGCCTTCCGCGCTGCTGCTTATGATGAGTGGGCTTATGGTTCAGGCCTATTATTACCCAATGGCTTTGAGTATGAGTATCATAGAGGTGATAATGGAATGCTGGTATTGGATAATATGAAAATGAAAGAATATTTGGATAATAATCAATTGGTAAAAGCAACTGATACAAATTGGATGGATGAGATTTTCCGTACAGCAGTTTCTACAAATCATCAGTTGACTATTTCTAATGGTTCGGATAAAGCTAAAAGTTTGTTTTCATTAGGGTATACTAACAACCAAGGTACACAAATTCATTCTTTTTTCAAACAATATTCTGTACGTGCTAACACGGAATATAGTTTGATTAAAGATCGTTTGAAAGTAGGAGAAAATTTAGCTATTTCTTATTTGCAGTATAAAAGTCAATGGGAAACCTTTTTGGCTATGATTATGCCACCTATGGTTCCTGTTTATGATGTAAATGGTAACTGGGCAGGACCTGCAGGACTTGATGATTTTGATAATCCGGTACGTAAAATGACTATGGGTAAAGATAATATCAATAATTATGTGAAAATTATTGGTAATGTTTTTGCAGACCTGAATATTTGGAATGGTATATCTGCTAGAACTCAGTTTGGTATAAATTATGGTAACTCTTATAGTAGAACAGTAGATGGGGCTTATGTAGAGACTGGTTTTAGAGGCAATGATAAAAATTATGTAAGAAATAACCAGTCCCATCCGTTAAATTATGTATGGACTAATACTTTGTCCTATAATAAAAGTTTTGGAAAACACCATATTGATGCTGTATTTGGTAGTGAGTTTACCCGTTATGTACAAGAAGGTTTTTATGCAAGTAGAGAAGGACTTTATTTGGAAGATCGTGATTTTGCCGGTCTTAGTGTTGCTACCGGTGATGAAATTGATGTAAGTAGTTCTGCTGATGAATATACTTATTTCTCTCTTTTTGCTAAGGCCAATTATTCATATGCTGGTAAATATTTGTTGTCTGCAACTGTACGTCGTGATGGTTCTTCTTTGTTTGGTGTCAATAATCGTTATGGTGTATTTCCTGCATTTTCTGCTGGTTGGAGAATTAAGGATGAAGCTTTTATGGAAGATGCGGACTGGTTGTCTGATCTGAAAATTCGTTTCAGTTGGGGTACGAATGGTAGTGTACAAGGATTACCTCGTGGTTACACAACTACTCCATTTACTACTAATTATTTTGATACTGCATATCCTATTAAGGGACAAGCAACCGGCGCTTTGCAGTCTGGCTATAGAAGAACTTGGATTGGTAACCCTGATTTGAAATGGGAAACAACCAAACAAACAGACTTCGGCGTTGACTTTGGATTTTTCAATCAACGTTTGACTGGTTCTTTTGACTATTACTATAAGAAAACAAATGATATCTTGGTCCAGACTCCATATATCGCAGCAATGGGTGAAGGTGGTGAACCTTGGGTTAATGGTGCTAGTATGAATAACCAAGGTGTAGAATTTACAGTATCTTTCAAGAGTGACCCCTCCAGTGAATTCCAGTGGGCTGTTAGTGCCAATATTGGTACATACAAAACTGAATTGACTGACCTTCCTTCCAATGTAATCAATAAGTATGCTGGTGATGGTGTACACGATTTGATTTTAGGACGTTCTCCAAATTCTGCTTATGGTTTGGTAGCTGATGGTATTTTCAAAACTCAAGAGGAAGTTGATGCTCATGCAGACCAGCCAGGTAAAGCAGTTGGACGTATTCGCTACAAGGACTTAGATGGTGATGGTGTAATCAATGAAACATATGATAGAACTTGGATAGGTTGCTATGACCCGGATTTCTTTGGAGGTCTTAATTTTGATTTCGCTTATAAGGGCTTTGACTTGAACTTATTTTTTGAGGGTATGTTCGGTAATGATGTAAATAGCGACTGGAAGAAAGAGAGTGATATTTGGCTTTTCACCAATCCTGCATGGAAAAATCATGCAACTCGTATGTTGGGCGGTTGGTCACCTGACAATCCGAATTCTGATATTCCGGCTATCTCGAATAATACTGCCAATCAAGAACAAAGATTCTCTTCTTGGTTCATAGAAGATGGTTCATACATTAAGTTGAGAAATATTGAATTGGGTTATACATTTCCGACTAAGCTTATCAAAAAAATGCATATGAGTAATCTGCGTTTGTATGCTGCTGCATATAATGTATTTACTTTGAAGAAGTTTTGGGGAGATGACAAATATACAAGTTTCGATCCAGAAAGACCTTCTTATCATTATCTGACACCATTTACTTTCAATTTCGGTATCAATGTTTCTTTTTAAACTTAATTAATAAATTATTATGAAAAGCAAATATATAACTTTATCAATTGCTCTATGCTCTATATTGGGAGTCAGCAGTTGTGATTCATATTTGGATATCAATCCTAAACAAGTTCTGGACCAAAATATACTTAACAAACCTAGCGATATAGAAGGTTTTGTCACAGCAGCCTATGCCCGTATGTGTGAGATGGGGTCATTGGATTCCTCTCCTTATATGTATTGGTGGAGTGGTTCTATGCGTTCGGATGACTGCTACAAAGGTGGTGGTGGTGTTGCTGATGCTGTAGGTTCTTTTGGTAACATATCACTTTTTACTTATGTAAATCCTAATACTGGTGCATTGGATGGTACTTGGTATAATTCTTATCAAGTTATCCAAAGATGTAATACAGCAATTCAAAGAATGGCAAATTTTACGGAAGAAGAGTTACCTAATAAGAATAGTTTTATGGGTGAGATGCTCTTTATCCGTTCATTTACGTTGTATCGTTTGAAAAAACTTTGGAAATATGTACCCTATATTGATGAGAATGTAGTAGGTATGTCAGATGCTTTTGAAGCAGTACCTAACCGTGAATTGGATAAGGGGAATGATCTTTACTTATGGCAACGTATTCTTGATGATTTTAAAAAGGCCGAGGAATTATTGCCTTTGGATCAGATGGATAAAGGTCGTGTAAGCCGTAATGCTGCTACTGCTATGGTTGCTAGGACAATATTAAATATGGCTTACGAACAGGATGACCGTCATCAGGTGATAAATATCAATAAGGAATTACTTGCAGAAGCTTTGCCTTATATTGATAAAATTATTGATCAAGAAGGTGGTCGTGTAGGTTTGGAATCTGATTTTGGTAATAACTTTTTGGTAGAGTATGATAATGCTACTAAAGAATCCATTTGGGAATTACAATTTGCTCTTGATAATAATTTTCATACAGCAGGTCGATTTAATCGCGCTGAAGGTTTGAATCATCCATGGATGTGGCCCGAAACACAACCTGGTAATTTTGTATTTAAGTGTTGTGACTTTAACCATGCTAGCTATACGTTGACTAATGCGTTTAAGACAGATGAAAACGGTTTACCCCGTTTCGAGGATTATAATGAGGATGATTATGGTCAATATATTAAAAATTCAGATGGTTCTTATAATTTGGATATCGTTAATTCTGGCGCTAAGCCTTACTTTGATAAGTATACATGGGATCCCCGATTTAGCCATACTATCGTAGCTCCTGGACAGCCTTGGAAGTATGATCCTGATTTATTATTCCATTCAACTGCTACTCGTGATCCGATTACTTATAGTTTCTTGAAACCCATCAAAGATATGCCACATCCTGATTGTGGTTGTATTGCTTATGATGGATGGCAATTTAATTCTATGAATAAGAAGATGATTCGTTACGATGACGTGTTGCTGTGGAAAGCTGAGATTTTGATTCAATTGGATAGAGAAATGGAAGCCCTGCCATATATTAACCAGATTCGTACTCGTGCTGCCAATAGTTTGGTTCGTTTGACTCAAGCTGACGGTTCATATACAATGAATTATCATATTGCTACTTATCAGCCGGGTATTAACTGTAATTGGACTAAGGACTTTGCATGGAAAGCCTTAATGTGGGAAAATCGTCTTGAATTTGCTTGCGAAGGTCATCGTTTCTTTGATTTGCAGCGTTGGGGATTGTTAGAAAAGACAATGAACGAATATTTTGCTATTGAAAGAACTCGCTTCGATTGGTTCAATGATGCTCGTTTTACTGCCGGTCGTGATGAGTACTTTCCGATTTCCCAACCACAAATGAATTATTCAAAGGGTAACTATACGCAGAATCCGGGATATTAATGTTTAACTATTAAGAAGAAAATTATGAAAAAGATAGTAACCATTTTTACAATGTTGTTGGTAGTGTTATCACTGTCCAGCTGCTATGACAGAGATGTGCTTGATGACAAGGGCTTGAATTATTTCATGCCTACGCCTGAGAATGTGCAGTATATTCAAGATAATGCTACTACAGTGACATTGACTTGGAGTATTCCTTCAGTAATTCCAGAAGACTTCAGACGTCCTATTTCAGTACAGATTCAAATAGTGGAAAATAATATTTATAGAGATAGAATAACCTTGGTAAATGAGGAAACCTCTCATACTTTCACTATTGATCCTGCTAAGAAGTATCGCTATATCGTTAAATTGGTAGGTACTTTTACTGAGGAAAACCAAGAAACAGGGCGTACATCTACTGTTACTTCTGAGGGTGTAATAGTTAATGTCGAATAGTTTCGAGAAGGATTTTTGTAGTTAATGATAGAGAGTGGGCTTTTACTGGTATTTTTCTGAGTCAGCTCACTCTCTATTTTAATATTTGATATAAGGCGAATGGGTTATCTGGTTACGATAAATTGAAAAATGAATCAATAGACATGAAAAACATATTATTTATAGCATTCTCTTCGTTTATATTTTTATTTGTTTCTTGTACTTCTGAACAAGAAACTGAAACTTATATTCCTATTGATGAAATTATACCTTTGGATACTCATTTGATTCCAAATAAGGATACAAAAATTGTATCAACAACATTGAATTTTAAGGATATTGATGCCATAGATTATTTGCTGGTTAGAAAGAGTGTAGGTGACAGCTATTCAGCTAAGATAAGTCAAAGCGAACTTACGTCTGATTATATTTTCAATTATACCATCCAAAAAACAGATCCACAGAATTTTCGGCTAGTATTGGCTGCCTTTTACAAAGATGGTAATATGTCGAAAGAACTCTCTTTGAATGTGGATAACCGTTGGGGTTTTTTTATTCGTAATGTTACTCGTATAGCTCGCGTTACAGGGAGTATAATAAATGGAGAAAACTTTCCAAGTCCTAATAATACTGCGACAAAATGGAATGTAGGAGGAACAGATCTTGGCATTATTTGGGAGATGCAGCCCGGAAAATATGGAATTTTCTTTGGTGATACTTTTGGGTATGACTTTAAACCGAATCCGGCTAATCCTGGACCTAACGGAGGGAGTTGGCGTAGTAATGTGCTGGCTTTCTCGGAGGATAATGATTTAGAAGATGGATTGTCATTCAGTAATATGGCTACTGATGATAAAGGGTATGCCCGCGAGATAGTATATGGAGGAAAAGATTCGTCAGGTAATGGTGATTGGACTTCTATCCCAACAGCTGCTATTCGTGCTAATGGAATAGATTATGTGCATTATTTTAATATGAGAAATTGGACGGGATGGATTACAAATTATTCGGGAATATATAAGTCGGTTGATAATGGTTTGACATGGGCTAAATGTAAAGATATAACCTTCTCATCTTATAGTTTCTTTGGCCAGGTAGGGTACTTTAAGAAAGATGGATATGTTTATATGATAGGTACTCAAACGGGGAGGGATAGCAATGCTAAATTAGCACGATTTCATGAAACAGATATTGAGAATAAGACAGCTTATGAATATTGGAATGCTTCTACTAATCAATGGATAAAAGGCAATGAAAATGAGGCAACTGTATTAATAGAAGATAAGGTTGGTGAACTTTCTTTTATATATAATGAAACACATAAGAAATGGATAATTGCTTATTTCAATGCAGATAGATATAATATAACTATGCGTACGGCAGAATACATAACTGGCCCATGGAGTGAACCCTATGAGCTTGCTAATGGTAGAGAGTATGCCCAATTGTATGGTTCTTACATTCATCCGTTGTCGGTAACTGGTGATAATTTATATTTTACGATGTCAATGTGGATGCCTTATAATGTTTTTTTAATGAAGGCTGAATTGGCTGATATGGGAGAGTTTTAATTATATTGACAAATATAATATCATGAACACACGCACATTAATTATAACTTTTGTTTGGATGATAATGTCCAATATAGGCATCTGTGCTCAAGAGCATTGGGGTGCACAAGAGAGAATTGAGTTGAATAAGGGTGTTTTTCCGAAGAATTTTAGTAAAGCTATTGATGCTATACAGTATGATTTATTAGGAATTGAGAGAGGAAAAAGCCATGTGAAAGTGATAGATAACAACACTTTGTACATAAACCTTTCTTTTTCGCTTAAAAACTCTGTTCTGCAAGGTGATTGGCGTATAGCGGTAAAACCGGATTTTTTACCTTCGTTCCATTGGGCGCCACATCTTACTCCTACTGATAGAAATGTCATCGATCAACATGTATTCCGTTCTCCTGCCCTTATTGTAGCAGACGATCATCAAACTCTTATTCTTATTCCCGATTTGGATATTATGCAGAAGGGGACTCCTGTACGATGGTATATGGATATGGACGCATTCTCTAATACACTTATTCTCGGAATGTGCAATAACCATGTATCCGAACACGTTCTGTTTGAGCGTGATCAAGAAACTACTTATCCCAAAGGAGATATTGAAATAGGCTTTTATTTGATGTATTCTGATAGCAAGGAAGTATTGCGGAATCCTTTCAAGAAGCCGTTAGAATTTATGTGGAGTCGATGGGGGCATACTGCATATGTGAAAGGTAATCCGGTGAAGGAGAGCCTGGAAAAGTATGTGCAACATACTTATAATTGGGCTTTTAATTCATGGTCAGAAAATGTGTGGCAGCAATTTGAGTTAGATGGAAACAAAGTGGGTGCTCCCGTATTCATTGTGAATGTTACACAAAGTCCCAATTATCCGGGAGAAATCAATGAGCGTGAATTTCGTTCTATTTGGAATCAAGCATGGTTTAGTTCATTACGTTCTGCAAGTGGATTATATCGATATGCAAGAAGAACCGGTAATAGGGAGCTTCTTGCAAAAGCAAATTTGACAAAAGAACTGGCTCTGTCATTTCCGCAGAGGAATGGTTTTTTCTATGGACTTATCGGTACGGAAATGCATGAAGTAGAGATTGATGGTAAAAAGTATAATCGGAGCAAGGGGTGGAATACCTATTATTGGGGAAATTCCAACAGAAATCCTTATACCTGGAATCCGAAAGAATCTCCGTATCATATTCTTGATATGAGTTGGACAGCATTGTTGATGCTTCGGTGGTATGATGAATTAGAAAAAGATGCCCGTCTTTTGGCTTATGCAGAAGATTATGCGATGGCTTTACTTGGAATACAGTATGAAAATGGTTTTTTCCCTGGCTGGCTTGACTTAAAGACAATGCAGCCGATGAACCATTTGAATGCTTCTCCTGAAACATCTTTATCAGTTACTTTTTTACTTAAACTGTATGAGCTTACACATAAGGAAGAGTATAAACGGGCAGCATTTAGAGCTATGAATGCAGTTATCCATGAAATTATCCCGGTTGGGAAGTGGGAAGACTTTGAAACCTATTGGTCTTGTTCTCGTTACGGTTCGGATAACTTGGTAGGTAAAAAAGTTTTGCGGAACAATATGCATAAACAGAATAATTTTTCAATGTTCTGGACAGCTGAAGCCTTACTGGAGTGCTATCGTCTTACCTCAAATAAAGAATATCTTGATTATGGACAGCGTACACTTGATGAATTGCTGATGACCCAAGCATCGTGGCAGCCGCCATACATGTATGTAAATGTATTGGGTGGTTTTGGTGTGTTGAATGCCGATGGTGAATGGAATGATTCACGCGAAAGTCTTTTTTCCGAACTCATTATTCAATATGGAAAACTTCTTGGTAAGCCAGAGTATATAGAACGGGGATATGCTGCACTTAAGGCATCTTTTGTAATGATGTATTGTACTGAAAATCCTCAAACCAAACAGCAATGGGAAAAAGTTCATTCGTTCTTTGCTTCAGAGGATTATGGATTCATGATGGAAAATTACGGGCATGGCGGCCGTACAAATCCGGCAGGTGAAGGTATGGGTGAGTTTACAATCTATGATTGGGGAAATGGAGCAGCGGCTGAAGCGTACAACCGCATCCTTGATAAATTTGGAAAAATAGAATAATGATTCGTTAACATTAATAATTCAACTATGGTAAAATCAACTTTAACTTTATTGGCCCTATTTAATGTGGCTATACTGTTTCCGGGTAAAGCAATGTCCCAGAACAGTGAAGGGCGGGAGTTTAACGGTAAGTATCAAAAGGAATATCTGGATAAGATTGCATTTCCTATAGGGGGAATCGGCGCCGGAATGTTCTGTTTGGAGGGAACCGGTGCCATTTCGCATGTGTCTCTCAGACACCATCCTGATGTGATGAATGAGCCGTATACCTTTGCTGCGATTTATGTAAAGGGGGTTGAGAACGGAGCAAAGGTATTGGAAGGGCAGGTTCCGACTTGGAAGTTATTTGGTCCTGCACAGAGTGGTTTAGGTAGGGGAGACAAGACATATGGCCTTCCCCGCTTTGAGGAGGCGGTTTTCCAGACACGTTTTCCTTTTGCGACTATTGATTTAAGAGACAAGGATATGCCTTTGGTGGCAAAGATTACGGGTTGGAGTCCTTTTATTCCGACGGATGCGGACAATTCCAGCTTACCGGTTGGAGTACTGGAATATCAGTTTACAAACACTTCCGATAAGGCTATCGAAACCGTGTTTTCTTATAATACCAAAAATTTCATTGATGGTCAGGGTACTATCCGAGGAGTAAAGAACGGGTTTGTTTTAGAATCCGATCAGAACAACAGTGGGCTAGCTATTTATGTGGACAATGCTGCTGCTGTTGTAGACCATTGTTGGTTCCGTGGTGCCTGGTTCGATCCGCAGACTGTGGTTTGGGATAATATTCGCTATGGGCGGATCGCTGATAAGCAGCCGGTTAAGGGTGTTGCTCCGGGAGCGTCTGTTTATGTTCCGCTGACGTTGCAGCCGGGAGAGACAAAAACAGTCAAGGTAAACTTCTGCTGGTATCTGCCCGATTCAAACCTTTCTATCGGTGGTGCCAGAAAGGTAGGACAGGCATTTACGGGGATGCCCTGCAAGGGAACGGCTTCCGGTCAGCAACCTGTGAGCGGCTTTGTCGGCAAGCAGTTGCTGAACTCGTTCGATAAGGGTGGAGATGGACTGACGGGTATTATTCAGTCTCCTGAGTTCAATATTGGGAAAAGATATCTGAAGTTTCTGGTAGGTGGAGGCAGTCAGGCTGACCGTACTTCTGTAAATCTTGTAGTAGACGGAAAGATTGTAGAGACGGCGGTCGGAAATCAGACGGAGACTCTGAGTGAAACCGTATGGGATTTGAAACCTTATCAAGGAAAGAAGGCTTTTGTGAAAGTCATTGATTTGGATGTTTATCCGTGGGGACATATTCTGGCCGACCAGTTTGTGTTGACAGACAATAGGAATGAAGATATTTACAACTTGTCTTCTACATCCACCTTACTTGCCGATTTTGAAAGTAACAGTTGGGGAGACTGGCAGGTTGTGGATTCTTCTGAAGAAGAAAAACAATTCCTGGCAGATGAAGGAGATGTCGAAGCTACCTACAGACCTTGGTACTCGGAGCGTTTCAAGAGTTTGAATGAGGTTATCGGCTATTGGGATGCAAATCAGGCGATGCTGGAAAAGAACAGCCGGCTGTTCAGTGATGCATTCTATAGTTCCTCTTTGCCGGCAGAAGTACTGGAGGCTGTTGCTGCTAATTTAACTATATTGAAATCTCCTACGGTATTGCGTCAATGGGATGGAAGATTTTGGGCTTGGGAAGGATGCCAGGATTCTTTTGGCTCTTGTCACGGAAGTTGTACGCATGTGTGGAATTATGCACAGGCTTTGCCCCATTTGTTCCCGTCTTTGGAAAGAACCTTGCGTGAAACGGAATTTAGGGTAAGCCAGAATACGGAAGGACACCAGAATTTTAGAGTCAACTTGCCTATTTCGGCACCGCCTCACAACTTCCATGCTGCTGCCGACGGACAGTTGGGTGGGATTATGAAAATTTACCGTGAATGGCGTATCAGCGGGGATACACAGTGGATGAAAGACCTTTTCCCGGCAGTGAAAAAGAGTCTTGACTATTGCATCCGTACATGGGACCCCTTGCATAAGGGCTATCTTGAAGAGCCGCACCACAATACTTATGACATCGAGTTCTGGGGACCGGACGGCATGTGTACAAGTTTCTATTTGGGAGCTTTGACTGCGTTTATAGAGATGGGCAAGGAGCTGAAGCAACCCGTTAAGGAATATACGGCCCTGCTGTCAAAGGGCAAGAAATACATGGAAACTGCACTCTTCGATGGAGAATATTTCATACAGAAAATTCAGTGGGAAGGGCTTCAGGCTCCCAATCCGGTTGATGTAATGTCTTTCGGGGGAAGTTATTCCGAAGAGGCCCTGAAATTGCTGAAGGAAGAAGGGCCAAAATACCAATACGGTACCGGTTGTCTGTCCGATGGAATTTTAGGGATGTGGATGGCTTCCGTATGCGGACTGGATGAAGTGCTGGACAATGAAAAGGTCAGGAGCCATCTGGTGGCCGTACACAAATACAATCTGAAACATGACTTGGTAGACCATTTCAATCCTCAAAGACCGGTGTATGCTTGTGGTAAGGATGGCGGATTATTGCTTTGCACATGGCCGAAGGGTGGTATGCTGTCACTGCCTTTTGTATACAGCAATGAAGTCTGGACCGGTATCGAATATCAGGTTGCCAGTCATTTGATGATGAAAGGTGAGGTGGAAAAGGGCTTGGATATTGTCCGTGAATGCCGTGAGAGATATGATGGAAGAGTAAGAAACCCATTCAATGAGATAGAGTGCGGCCACTGGTATGCACGTGCCATGGCAAGCTATGGAATGTTGCAGGGGCTTACAGGAGTGCGGTATGATGCTGTTGACAAAACCATGTACATCAATTCTAAGATTGGTGATTTCAAAAGTTTCATCAGTACTGATACCGGTTTCGGAACTATTGAATGGAAAGCAGGAAAGCCTGTGTTGAATGTGGTTTATGGCAACATTGATGTGAAACGTTATAATGTTTCGGGCAAGATTGTGGATTGAGGTCAATTAGGATAGGATGTACAATCAAAGACAGATTAAGATGACAGAGAAGAAGAAACTTCTTGTTTTGTGTATTGCATTATTTTGCTTTATAGCTGTTTCTGCACAGCAGAGAATGTCTGTATCGTCTCCTGACGGAAAACTTAGATTTTCTCTGAAAGTGACGTCGGAGAGTGTTTCATATGACATCGACTATAGGAAGCAGCCTCTTATAACAAATTCTTTGCTTGGTTTCAGCTTTGATAGCGGAGAGTTCGGAAGGAATCTTAAAGCAGGAAAGGTGCAGCGTAAAAAGATTGATGAGACATACAAGCTCATTGTCGGCAAGACAAGTAGTGTACGTAGCCGTTGCAATGAAATGACCGTTCCCATGCAGGAACGGTCAGATTCCGGCCGTCTGATAAACCTGGTTGTAAGGGCATTCGATGACGGGATAGCATTCAGATATGAATTTCCGGAACAGAAAGCATGGGATTCATACGTGATGTACGATGAAAGGACACAGTTCAACTTGCAAGGAAACCCGATGGCGTTGCTCATGTACCTGCCCGGGTATGTGAATACACACGAAGGGGTATACAGTCATGTAAGATATGACAAGGTGGCAAGGAAAAGGCTGATAGAGATGCCCGCCACATTCGAGTTCGACAACGGGGTGGCAGTGGCTATAACTGAAGCGGCCATAAGGGACTATGCGGGAATGTACCTGGTGAAGGAGAAGGGTGGACTGGTGGGAAAGCTCTCGCCAAAACTGGGGCAGGAGAAGATAAAGGTCGAGACAGACAGTTTCCCGCACCGTACCCCGTGGCGCGTAATCTCCGTTGCAGACCGGGTGGGAGAATTGCTGGAGACGAATATACTAACAAGCCTGAACGAGCCCTGCAGGATTGAAGACACTTCATGGATTAAGCCTTGCAGGACCACGTTCACATGGTGGAACGGGAATGTCGTGCCGGACAGCACGTTCTCTCCGGGAAACAACTTCGATACAAACAAGTACTACATCGATTTTGCAGCACGCAATGGCTTGGATGCACATGGAATCTACGGATATGCAGAGACTCCTTGGTACTATGATGACAACTTCAATTTCGGATGGGCGGGACCCAATGCGGACGTTACAAAACCGATACCGTGCCTGAACATGCCGAGAATTGTGGAATATGCAAGGAGCAAGGGGGTTGGCATACATCTGTGGGTACACTGGAGACCGTTGTACGACAAACTCGAAGAAGCCTTTGCGCTCTATGAGGGATGGGGGGTCAGGGGACTCATGGTGGACTTCATGGACCGCAATGACCAAGAGATGATACGCATTCAAGAAGAGATACTGGAATGTGCGGCAAGACACAGACTGTTCATACAGTTCCATGGGTCGAGCAAGCCTTCCGGACTGGTAAGGACGTATCCGAATGAATTCACACGGGAAGGGACACTCAACTATGAAGTATGCAAATGGGACACGCTGGTGAATGCGGACCATGACATTGCGATACCCTTCACCAGGATGCTGGCGGGAGCGACGGACTATCACCTGGGAGGGTTCAGGGCACTGCCGCGCTCGGAGTTCAAGATACAGTATGTAAATCCTCATGTAATGAGCACGCGCTGCCATATGTTGGCCATGTATGTGGTTTTGGAAAACCATCTTACCTCGTTGTGCGATACGCCAAAGGCTTATGAAGGTCAACCGGGGTTCGAGGTGCTCCGTACCGTGCCGGGAACGTGGGATGAGATAAGAGTTCCGCTGGCAAGGATGAATGAGCATGTCACGGTGGCCCGCAGGAGCGGTTCGGACTGGTGGGTAGGCTCGCTGAACAACGGTACGGAAAGGGATCTGAAATTGGAATTGGACTTCCTTAGTGAGGGGGACTACCAGGCAACGATCTATACCGATGCGGAGGATGTGGAGCGGAATCCAAACAATCTGGACAGACAGGTACGGAAAGTTACAAGGAAGGATATCATTGAACTGAATCTGGCAAAGGATGGAGGAGCGCTATTACATATCAGAAGGTTATAAGGGTGATGTTTATCAGTTGAAATTGTATTTCAATCAGTTGTTAGTTTGTTAGGATAAGAAGATTGTTCCAGGATAATATTTTTAATCAATGGATTTATAGCATGAACAGAAGAAATTTTATAAAGAGAGTGGGCCTTTTGGGGGCAGGATATGCGCTGAATAAAAACTTGATGTTTGCGAATTCAGGCGTAGCTTCGACAGCTACCTCTTTTTCGTCGTTTCCAACAGTAAGGAAGCCTATATCGGAAAGGAACTTCAAAAGTCCTGCCATTGAAAAGGCCATTGCTACTTTTAAACAGAAGGTCAAGAATGAAGAACTGGGCTGGCTGTTTGGGAATTGTTTTCCGAATACGTTGGACACAACCGTTTTTTATTCAGAAAAGGATGGCCGACCGGATACATATGTGATTACCGGTGATATTGATGCCATGTGGTTAAGGGATAGTTCTGCCCAAGTATATCCGTATTTGGATTTCATGTCTGAAGATAAGAACCTGCAAAGACTGATAATTGGCGTTATCAATAAGCAGACCTCCTTTATATTGAAGGATCCGTATGCCAATGCCTTTTATGATGATGATACGAAGTATACAAGATGGAACAGCGATCATACGGAGATGAAACCGGGTATTCATGAGCGTAAATACGAGTTGGATTCGCTTTGCTATCCCATTCGCCTGGCATATGGATACTGGAAAAAGACAAATGATGCTTCTCCTTTCGATGCGCAATGGAAGAAGGCGATAGAAACCATTTTAAGGGTCTGCAAGGAACAGCAGAGAAAACATGGTAACGGGCCTTATAGCTTTCGCAGAACTTCGGAATGGGCTATAGATGCTGTTCCTATGGGTGGAGTGGGCTATAAAGTAAATCCGGTCGGATTGATTTGCTCTACTTTCAGGCCTAGTGATGATGCCACTATCTTTCCTTTTCTCGTCCCGTCCAATTTCTTTGCGGTGGCCAGTTTGAGGCAGGCTTCCGAAATGGTTCAAAAGATAACCAAAGACAATGTACTGGCTGATGAACTGTTGACGTTGAGTAAAGAAGTTTATAATGCTTTACAGACGTATGCCGTGGTGAATCATCCGAAGTTCGGTAAAATCTATGCTTTTGAAATAGATGGCTTTGGATCGGCTTATCTTAGTGATGATGCCAACGTCCCTAATCTGCTGGCGTTACCCTATCTGGGTGGTGTTGATAGTGATGATGCAATTTATGCCAATACCAGAAGATTCGTGTGGTCGGAATACAATCCTTATTTCTTTAAAGGCTCTTATTTTGAAGGGATAGGAGGACATCATATTGGTACAGACATGATATGGCCGATGAGTCTGATAATGAAAGCCCTGACCGCTCAAAACGATGAAGAGTTACAGCAATGTATCCGGATGCTCCAGAAAACGCATGCCGGTACCGGATTCATGCACGAGTCATTCCACAAGGATGACCCCAAGAAATTCACAAGGAGCTGGTTTGCATGGGCCAATACATTGTTTGGAGAATTGCTGTGGAAAACATTCAATGAGAAACCCTATTTATTGGAATACTAATCATCTAATTAATCAATGTAAACAAAAAATCATGAGAAGAATTACAAAATTCAGTTTGTTGCTTTCCCTTGTTTTGGGATTGTACTTTCCTGCTGTTTTTGCACAGTCGAACATGACGAATGAAATGTTTGACTTGGCAAAGTTGAAATCGGGTGTAAAGAACAAAAGAATCTCCAGTACAGACCCTACCGGAGGCAACAGAGATCATCTGGAACCTTTCAAGCCGGGTGAGAAACGTATCATTGCAGACATCAAGGGAGCAGGGGCCATCAACCATATTTGGGTAACCATTGCGCCTCCTCCTCCCACGTTGAGCAGAAATGATATTATTATCCGTATGTATTGGGATGGCAACGATTATCCCTCTGTAGAGTCTCCTATCGGACCTTTCTTTGGGCAAGGATGGGACGAAAGATATAATTATGCATCATTGCCTCTTTCATCAGGTCCTGAAAACGGTACCGGAATGTCTTGCTACTTTACCATGCCTTTTGAAAAGGGAGCACGTATTGAAATCGAGAATCAAAGTGACAGGAATATCGATGCCTTCTATTTCTATGTAGATTATCTGGAAATGGACAAGCTTCCCAAAGATATGGGCAGATTCCATGCGTGGTACAACCATAACCTCACGGAGGCCCTTCCCGAAGGTGAAACGGAATGGGGGCTTACCGGAGAGCAGAAACCGAATACTACCGGTAAGGACAATTACGTGTTTGTAGAGACACAAGGAAAAGGTCATTTCGTTGGTATTAACTACTATGTACACTGTCCTACTACTATGTGGTATGGTGAAGGGGATGATATGTGGTTCATTGACGGAGAAAAAACACCTTCATTGATAGGAACGGGTACGGAAGATTTTTTCAATACTTCCTGGTGTCCTAAAGAGGCATTCTCGCATCCTTATTTCGGGTATCCTCGTGTAAATAATGACATCGGCTGGTTGGGACGTACCCATGTTTACCGCTTCTTCATAGCTGATCCCATCTTCTTTGAGAAGAGTGTTAAAGGAACGATAGAGCATGGTTCTAATAATAATTTGACGTTGGATTTAGCAACCGTTGCCTATTGGTATCAAGATTCAGCCGTTGCTCTTCCAGAAGCTCCTACGAAAGCACAAAGATCACCGAAGCCTTTCATCAATCACATGGACATACATCGTTGGCGTGACGCTTGGCGTAAGTCCAAGGGTAACAAAGCCACTCTGTGGGGCAACGAGTAAGCTTTGGTAGCGCTCTTTTCTATACATTCATAGGCTGATATTTATATCCGGGGTCTTGCCACTATAGTGGCAAGACTGTGCCTCTATATTGGCAAAGTTGTGCCACTATAATGGCACGACTATGGAAGAATAGTTCTACGGAGCAGCAAATTCAATAAATCATTAATAAAGGTACGAAATGAAGAATATTCCCAAAAAGCAATTTGTGGGCTGGATGCTGATGCTACTGTTGTGCATCAGTAGCTCGGCATTTGCCCAGTCGCCTAAGAAGGTGACCGGACGTGTGATGGATGCACAGGGTGAGTTGCTCATCGGTGTGAATGTGACGGAGGCGGCAGACCCCTCCAATGGTGTGGTGACGGACATCAACGGTACGTATACGATTACGTTGAAAAGTAATAAGCCGTCATTGAGGTTCTCTTATATCGGCTTCAAGGACAAAGTGGTAGCGGTAGGTTCCAAAGGAGTGCTTGATGTAGCTTTGGAAGAAGACGTGGCAGCCCTTGATGAAGTGGTGGTAGTGGGCTTCGGAACGCAGAAGAAAGCTTCTGTGGTCGGCTCCATCACCAATATCGAGCCTGCCAAGCTTGCCGCGGCTCCCAGCCGTTCGCTCAGTAACAACCTGGCGGGTATGGTTCCCGGTGTGATTGCGGTTCAGCGTAGTGGTGACCCTTGGTTCAATAACTCCGACTTCTGGATTCGTGGTATCAGTAGCTTTACCGGCAATACTAATCCGCTGGTATTGGTGGACGGCGTCGAGCGTTCGCTCCACGACATCGATCCTGAAGAAATCGCCTCCTTCTCCGTGTTGAAGGATGCCGCCGCTAGTGCCGTCTACGGTGTGCGCGGTGCCAACGGTGTAGTGATGATTGAGACCAAGCGCGGCAAGATTGGAAAGCCGCAGGTGAGCGTCCGCTTCGAACACTCCTTTACGCAACCCATCAAGATACCCGACTACATCGGCAGTGTGAAGTATCTGGAACTGATTAACGAAATGTATGCCGAGCAGGGCAGAAACCCGTTTGTAAGCGAAGCCACTCTGCTGAACTACAAGAACCAGACCGACCCGGAACTCTATCCCGATGTGAATTGGTGGGACGTCATCTCCAAAGACCATGCAGACAACACGAAGGCGAACGTTAGTGTCAACGGTGGTACGGACATTCTTCGCTATGCGTTGGTGGCAGGATATTACAATGAGAACGGTATCATTGAACGCGACAAGAACCAGGAGTGGGACTCTTCCCTGAAGGTGAGCCGATATACGGTACGTTCCAATGTAGATGTGAATGTGACTCCCACTACCTTGTTCCGTGCCAATGTGGGCGTGTTCCTGCAAACCCGTAACGCTCCTCCGGGAGACACGGAAACCAATCAGGGCATTTTCTATCAAGCCATGCGTGTACCTCCTTACGTGCATCCGGCCATCTATGCCGATGGACGCATTCCCCGTGTGATGCACAAGGAGAACCCTTGGGCGTGGGCCACACAGCGTGGATACGAAAAACTAAACCACAATAAGATTGAATCCCTAGTATCGTTGGAACAGGATTTGAAGTTCATCACACCGGGACTGAAGTTCAAGGGAACCTTCTCTTTTGACAAGTTCTCGGCAACTTCCGTGACACGTTCCAAGAACCCCTATTACTACAATCCCGCCACCGCACGCGATGCAGAGGGCAACATCATCACTGATGTGCAGACCACCGGACAAGAGTTCCTGGGCTATGAAAAAGGAGCTAAATGGGGAGACCAGTCCATCTATCTGGAAGGAATGCTTTCGTACAATCGTGTTTTCGGTGACGTACATGATGTGGGGGGGATGTTCTTGTACAATCAAAAGGACTACAACAACGGAGAAGCGCTTCCTTATCGTACACAAGGTATAGCTGGAAGACTCTCGTACACGTACGACAGCCGTTATATCGCCGAGCTGAATTTCGGTTATAACGGTTCCGAAAACTTTGCCAAAGGCAAACGCTTCGGCTTTTTCCCGGCAGCGGCGATAGGATGGATTGTGTCTCAGGAAAAGTTCATGGAGCCGCTTTCAGGTATCATCTCCAATTTAAAGTTGAGGGCTACTTGGGGTAAGGCAGGAAACAGTGAGTTGGGAATCAGGGGAAGAGCAGATTACAGACGTTTTGCATATATTTCTACTATCGTTGATACGGGTTCTTATCGCTGGGGTACGGATGCAGAGATATATCGCTTGGGACGTTCGGAAGGTGAGATTGGTGTACCTGACTTGACCTGGGAGACTGTGACTAAGATGAATGCTGGACTAGATTTGGGGTTATGGAACAATAGCGTGAATATTGTTATGGATGTGTTTAAGGAGAAGCGTGAGGATATCTTTATGAAGCGTACCAACGTACCTGGTTCTGCCGGATTCAACCGCCCCGTTTGGGCCAATTACGGCAAGGTCGATAATCAGGGATTTGATGTGTCTTTGAATGTCAACCACAAGTTCAATAGCGATTGGGCCATTTCCGCTATGGCAAACTATACCTACGCACACAATAAGGTTGTGGAAATAGACGAACCTGCCGCCATCTTGGGTACATACCGTTCGCAGACCGGTAAGCCTGTAGGGCAATTGTTTGGCTTGATAGCCGAAAGGCTCTTTACGGAAGATGATTTCGATGAAAACGGTATGCTTAAGGAAGGGATTCCCGCACAAAAATTCAGTGATATGAGTAACCTGCGTCCCGGTGACATTAAATACAAGGATTTGAACGGGGATGGTGAAGTGACCGCAGTAGATGCAACAGCCATTGGCGGTACACGTATTCCTGAGATTGTCTATGGTTTTGGAGCTACAGTAAGCTATAAGTCGTTCGATTTGGGAGTATTCTTCCAAGGAACAGGTAAAACCTACCAGCTCCTGGGCGGAGAGACCTGGTTACCGGGTTCCTCTTTAGGTGCCGGTAACATCTATTCGAATATTGACGACCGTTGGACACCCGAAAATCCGAGGCAAGATGTATTCTGGCCCCGTATGGGAGACAAGGCTGTGGCAAACAATGAACAAGCTTCCACATGGTGGTTGCGTGACATGAGTTTCCTGCGCTTGAAGAATCTGGAACTTGGATATACCCTTCCGCAACGTTGGACTACCAAAATTGGCATCCGCGGCTGCCGTTTGTTTGCAAGAGGAACCAATCTGCTGACGTTTTCCGACTTCAAGCTTTGGGATCCCGAACTGGAAACTACCGATGGATTGAGATACCCGCAGATGAAATCTGTATCAGTGGGCTTTAGCATCAATTTCAACAATTAATCAAGATACGAAGAAAATGAAAAAATATAAATCTATAGTAAAAGCTGTCTTATTGTCGTGCACCCTGGCATTGACAACAAGTTGCAACGATTTCTTGGATAAAGCTCCCGATGACCAGCTTACCATGGAGATGATTTTCACGGATAAGATAAGGACCGAAGACTGGTTGGCAGGTGTCTATTCATCTATTCCCAGCCCCATGTGGGGGTATTTCAAGGCACAGGGCTATAACATCATGGGCGATGATATCACCATTCCCCAAGACTGGTCGCCGTATGGATGGGGCAATGTGTATGCCTACACCACCGGAAACTGGAGTCCTATCTCTACATGGGACCCCTATTATTGGGTAGAATTGCACAAGCGCATACGTTCCGGCCTTATCTTCTTGCAAGAGGCAAAAGTTCTTCCGGAAAAAGACCTGACGGAATCTTATGTCAACCAGATGAAGTACGAAGTCCGCTTCCTGATAGCCTACTATTACTCTTTGATGATTGAGTTGTATGGTGCCATACCGTTTACTCCCGGTGTGCTTGTTTCCGTCGATGCGCCCGAATCGGAGATGATGACTTCCCAAAGACCCTATGCCGAAGTGGTAGATTGGATTGACAAAGAGCTGCTGGAAGTGTCAGAACATCTGCCCGCTGTCTATCCCAACAATACCGATTGGGGCAGGGCCACCTCTATCATGGCTTTGGCAATACGTGCCAAAACGTTGCTATTTGCCGCAAGCCCGTTGTTCAACGGAAATCCGGACCTCAAGGACTGGAAGAATTCGGAAGGAGAATTCCTTTTTGATGCCGAAGCCAAGCCGGAAAGATGGGAAAAGGCTGCCAAAGCTCATCTGGACTTGATAAAGGCAGCCGAAGCAGCCGGACATAAGCTGTACTATGAATATAATGTGGATGGAAGCATCGACCCCTTCATGTCTTACTACAACATGTCGTTGAAACGCTTCTCAGAAGGCAACAAGGAGATTCTTTTCGGACGCCCCGAAAATGTGGACCTGAACTACTGGCAGGCTCATCATCTGCCGAAAGGTATCGGTGGAAATGCCGCTATGGGTGTCACTCAGGAGCTGGTGGACGCTTTTTATATGAAGAACGGTGAAATGCCTATATTGGGATATAACGAGGATGGTTCGCCCATTATCAACCCGGAATCGGGGTATGTGGAAAACGGATTCTCTACCAATACAGAGTATAGAACCACGAAGTGGCCGGGCGGCGGACCTTCGAACCTTGCCAATAAAGAAACCGGTGTAAGCCCGGTAACAGAAGAAGGTACCTACAACATGTATTGCAACCGGGAGCCTCGCTTCTATGTTTCCGTCATCTATAATGGCGCATGGCTGGGAGTTGATAACCGTCGTGTGGACTTCCTTCAAGGAGGCCGTGATACGGATATGACTTTCGACTCTCCGCAGAACGGTTATAATGTCCGTAAGCGAATCTCTTTGGATGTACTTCCCAGAGATGGAAAGTATGTATATCAGCCGGGTATCTTATACAGAATGGCTGAAGCGTATTTGGGCTATGCGGAAGCATTGAACGAGTCTTCGCCAGCTCCCACTCCCGATGTATATAAGTATGTGAACTTGATTCGTGAACGTGCCGGAATTCCCGCTTTGAAGGAAGGGCTGAGTAAGGAAGAAATGCGTGCCGCCATTCAGCAAGAACGTCGGGTAGAGTTCAATTGTGAAGGTATCCGTTTCCATGACCTCCGTCGTTGGAAGATTGCCGACAAATACCTGGGCGGCAAGCTTTATGGTATGAATCATGACGGTTCTGAGAAGAGCGATGATGTGAACAATCCGAAGGCTTTTTATAAGAGAACTTACTATAAGAGCCGTACCTTCAACAAAAGAATGTATTTATGGCCCGTTCCGCAGGCTCAGATGGACATCAACCCCAATTTGAGACAAGCTCCCGGATATTAATAAATAATTAGAGAACAAGTATGAAATCAATAAAATTCATTTTTAGTGCGATGACATTGGCATTTGCTGCATTGACATCCTGTTCGGATGATAACAGTGTGGACTTGTCCAATCGTAAGTTTGTACGTATTGACCAATCATCGGTTTATTTGGAGATTGACGAAACTGCCACAGTTACCGCTTCTGTTGATGACCTGGCAGGCGATTCCTATCAGTTGAAGTGGAGTGTCCTCAACTCCGATGTGGCTACCATTGAAGGTGTGGAAAATAATGCAGCTGTAATTACACCTGCTGCTGTTGGAAAAACGGTCATCAAGGTAGAAACGGCTGATGGCAAGTTGTGCTACTTTAGCGACTTGACTGTTACCAAGACTCCTAAGACGTGTTACATTGACTTTGGTGTCATTGATTCTCCGGCTCCGTTTAACAACTATAGGAATCCCAGAGACCCCGGATTGGTAAATATGCTCGACCATAGAGGTCGTCCTACTACTTTCGGCATCGAGGTGGACAAACCGTTTTCCGGAGAATTGGCTCGCGGTTTGAATAATAATTTGGGTCTTCCAAAAACAGCTTCTGAGGATATGTTTTTCAGCGACGGTATTGCTATTCCGCTCAGTGGATTTAAGGTGACAGGTCTCTCTCAAGGAACAAAATATACGTTCAGTTTCTATGGTCACATCAATGACCGTGGAACTGAAACCGAGTTCCATGTAATCGGAAAGAACGATGGCGTTGCTTATTTGGTTAATGACGATAATTTCGATAGAACGGTAGAGATTAAGGGTATTGAGCCTAATGACGAAGGTGTTGTTTATATCGAAATGAAACCGGGCCCGAACAATGTACAATGGGCCAAATTCTTTGGCGTAAATACCATGGTACTTTCAGAAGAGGAGAATTGATGTGGTTTTATAGACCATAATCCTTTCTATTGAAATAATACTGTCAGTGAGGAGAGATACCGTTTAAACAGGCATTCTCTCCTTGCCTTTTTAAAAAACATATAGTAAAATAGTTTATGAAAATTAATTTGAAAGAAGTTTCTGTTTTCTTGTCTGCCATTCTATTGGTAGGCTCGTATGCCGTGGCTCAGAACCCATACAGATGGACGGATGAGCTGGAGTTATTGAAAAGAGTGGATAAATTGCCGGAGTATCGCACTGGCTCTTATGTGGAGCAGTTCTCGAGTTACGACCGTACCGGAGGCAATGATGATGGTTTTGCGGGTACTTATTCTTTCCTTCGTAAGGAAGGTGATAAGTTGGTGATTGCTGAGATGGAAGGCCCCGGAGTCATCAACCGAATCTGGACTCCTACACCGACGGACAATATGCTCTATTTCTATTTTGATGGACAGAAAGAGCCCGGTCTGAAAATAAAGTTCTCGGATTTGTTTTCCGGTAAGGTTTATCCGTTTACAAAGCCCGTTTGTGGCAATGAAATCGGTGGTTTTTATTGTTATCTGCCCATTACGTATAAAAAGTCCTGTAAAATTGTTTTCGATGGACCTAAATTGGAATTCATTCAGATACAATACCGTAACCTGCCGGGAAAGAAGGTGGAAACCTATACCGGTGAATTCTCACAGCAGGATAAGGATTTGTTGGCTGAGGTGAATAGAATATGGGCTGACTTGTCTCCTGCTGTAACGAATTATACCTTTGGAAAATCAGCTGGTGTACAGACGGAAGAAAAGGTATTTACACTGAGTCCGGGAGAAGAAGTTTCTTTCTTTGAGATGGCAGAACCGGGACGTATTGTAGGTATGTCGATTGATGGCGGAACATCTTTCGAAGGTTTATACAAAGATGTGATTCTTTCAGCTAAATGGGATAATGAGAAGGTGGAGGCTATTTATGCCCCCGTTGCTGATTTTTTTGGATATGCCTATGGAAAAGGAGCAATGCGGAGTATCTTAATGGGTAAGCAAGGTACTTCCAACTACTGCTATCTGCCAATGCCTTTTGACAAGTCAGCTTCTATGAAGATGATTTATAAAAAGAGAGAAGGTATTCAGCAATCTCCTATTTCTGTAAACGTTAAAGTGTACTATAACAGTAATAAGCGTAATGTGAAGGAAGAGGGTAAGTTCTATTCTGTATGGCATAGAGAGAAAACTCCTCTCGGCATTTTCCATAAGTTTGCTGCACAAAAAGGAAAAGGACATTATGTAGGAACCATCCATCAGGCACAAGGCCTGCGTCCGGGAATGACCTTGTTCTTCGAAGGGGACGACAGCACTTACGTAGATAATAAAATGCGTCTGCACGGCACCGGTTCCGAAGACTATTACAACGGTGGCTGGTATGCTTTATTGGATCGTTGGGACAGAGGAAACAGCCTCCCTCTCCATGGTTGTCTGGATTATTCACTTCCGATGGCCAGAACCGGTGGATACCGTTTCTTCTTGGCCGACAAAATGTCCTATGAGAAGGAAATCTATCATGGAATGGAACATGGTGAAGTAAAAAATAATTTCCCGGTAGATTATACATCTGTTGGATTCTTCTATGCAGCCCAGCCATTGCAAGGCAGAGAAGAGCCTACTGCTGAATTACGCACTGTATATCAGCCGACAGAACATATTTATTTCCCTCAATTGATGCAGCTGAGTCTTGGTGGAGGTGTCCAGGTAACAAATGAGCGTGGAATCCGTATGACCACCCAGCATGGAGGAGTAGTGCGCATCATGCTGAACGATGTGCCCGAAGGAAAATATAAAGTGTTGATAAACTATTTCGAGAAACCGAATGGTGCCGACTTCCAGGTTTGGCAACGCCAGAAGCAACTGTCCGGATGGATCTCTACTAAGAAGGACAAAGAAGTGTCTAAAGACAGAGTACATGTAGGAGACATCAATTTGACGGAACAAACCAATTCGGTCACTTTCCATGTGAGAAATAATAACGGTGGGGACCAGTTTGAACTGGGACTGATTATCCTGGAAAGAATAAAGGAATAGATGTGGGAATGTGTACTTGTATATGGAATTGATAAGAATGAGAACTAAACAAATTTTACTGTTCGGGCTTGTTACCTGTAGTTTGACGGGCAATATGGCTTGTAAGGATGCTGATAGTGAAAAAACGCTGTGTATTGATAATGTACGCATGATATCCCGTGTCACGGGTGATCCTTTGCCGGGAGATACATTGCTGAATCCCAATAATACCGGACCTGACTTTGATGTATATGGAACGGATTTGGGGTTAATGTGGCATATGGATGGAAACCGTGTGGGCATGTTTTTCGGAGATACCAGTGGAGAAGGTTTTGTCGTGAATAAAAATGGTGGCAATGGTTCCAACTGGCGTTCCAACGTACTGGCTTTTTCATCGGATACAGAGCTTACAGACGGTCTTAAAATAGATTCAATGCTGCTTGATGCCGATGGTAAGGCGCTTGAGGTATGTGCGGGCGGTAAGACGAATCCGGAGGTATACCAGACTTCCATCCCTACGAGTGCTATTCGGGCCGGTAAAACGGATTGTGTCCATATTATGAACATCTATGATTGGGGAGCGCCTCATGGACGCTGGCTTACCAATTTTTCTTCTGTCTATACTTCCAATGATGACGGTCGGACATGGGAGCGGCGTGAAGAGGTGACTTTTTCTCCCGACAGTCATTTTTCGCAAGTGGCTTATGCCAAACGTGACGGATGGATTTATATGCTTGGCACACAGGCCGGACGTGGTGATGCTGCGTATCTGGCGCGTTTCCTTGAGAAAGATCTTCTGGATATGAAGGCCTATGAATACTGGAATGGTGAAAGTAAAGAGTGGATACGTGGAAATGAGGCTGCCGCTACTCCGGTATTGAGAGGTCCCGTAGGAGAAGCGTCGCTGATATGGCACAAGAAGTTTGAGCGTTGGATTCTGACTTATAATTATGATCCGAATCATGACGAGACTCCTTTGACCAAAAGGCATGCCATTCTTTATTGTACATCGAAGGATCTCGTCCAGTGGAGCGAGCCGAAAGTATTGGCGGAAGCGGACAGATATCCAGCTTTGTATTGCGCTTACATACATCCGTTGAAAGACAATGATGACCAGCTTTGGTTCATCATGTCCATGTGGGGGCCGTACAATGCTTTCCTGATGTGTGCCGATATGAAGCTGGAATAATAATCACTTGACTTGAATTGGATATGAAGCTTAGGAATTTATTTTTATTAATAGCTCTCTCGTTACCGGTTTGCTTGTCTGCACAGACAAGCAAACAAATCTATCTGCAACGAGCCGATTCTTTACTTCAGCAGATACTTACTCTCTATAAAGTGGAGAAGTATGGCCTGCTGACGGAAACTTATCCAAGAAACCCGGAGCAGAGAATTACATATACGGCCAATACCGGCGCTGTTGTTAACCAGCAGGAGGTCTCTTTTTTGTGGCCTTATTCAGCCTTGGTATCCGGTTGTGTTTCTTTGTATAAGGTTTCCGGGCAAAAGAAGTACAGAAAACTGATGGACCGGCAGATAAAGCCGGGACTGGACCTTTATTGGGACTCTACCCGGATTCCCCATTGTTACCAGTCGTATCCGGCTTTTGCAGGTCATAATGATCGTTATTACGATGACAATGACTGGGTGGCCATTGATTTCTGTGATTACTATGAACGGACTGGTGACAAGGAGTATCTGGAAAAAGCCATCCAGCTGCATGACTATATTTATTCCGGATGGTCCGAAGAGTTGGGGGGAGGAATCTATTGGTGCGAACAGAAGAAAGAATCAAAAAATACTTGTTCGAATGCTCCGGCTACTGTTCTCTGTATGAAGCTGTTTAAGTTGACTAAGGATGCGAAATACCTTGAGCAAGCTAAGAAGACCTATCAATGGACCCGTGACAATCTTTGTGACCCTTCTGACTTTGTATATTGGGACAACAAGAATTTGCAGGGAAAAGTGGATCCGGCCAAATATACTTATAACAGCGGGCAGATGATTCAGGCCGGTGTACTTCTCTATCAGGCAACTGGAGAAAAGCGTTACCTGAAGGAGGCGCAGCAGACAGCCGAGGGTTCCTGCCGTTTCTTTCTGAAGGTACAGCCTATTGCAATAGGAGAGATGAAATTCTTCCCGGGAACTCCTTGGTTTAATGTAATCTTGTTCAGAGGCTTGAAGGCACTATATCTGGTTGATAGGAATGAGGCGTACATAAAGACCATGATTGAGAATGCGGATTATGCCTGGAACTATACGCGTGATGAGAATGGCTTGTTTAGTAATGATTGGTCGGGTCACAGAGAAGAGCAGTTCAAAAGTCTACTGGAGAATGCTTGTATGATTGAGCTTTTCGCCGAGATCAGCGAATTACAATGAATAAAACCTTTAAACACAATAAACAATAAATAAACAGAAAATGAAAAAACAGATTGCAGTATTGGTATCCGCCTTGCTAATGGGTGGCGGTACCTATGCTCAGAATGGTGCTCAGGCGCAAAAACCGAAAGCCTACATGGTGTCTGATGCACATTTGGACACACAGTGGAACTGGGATATCCAGACCACAATCAAGGATTATGTATGGAACACGATCAGTCAGAATTTGTTTCTGCTGAAGCAATATCCGGAATACATCTTTAATTTTGAAGGTGCGGTCAAGTATGCTTGGATGAAGGAATATTATCCGGCGCAATACGAAGAGATGAAGAAATTCATAGAGAGCGGCCGTTGGCATATCAGCGGAGCCAGCTGGGATGCCACTGATACACTGGTTCCTTCCATAGAGTCTGCGATTCGTAACATCATGCTTGGTCAGAATTATTATCGGAAGGAATTTGGTGTGGAAAGCACTGACATCTTTTTGCCGGATTGTTTCGGTTTTGGCTGGACACTTCCTGCCATTACGTCCCATTGCGGACTGATTGGTTTCTCTTCCCAGAAGTTACAGTGGCGCAACAAGCCGTTCTACGGCAACGACAAATATCCTTTCACTATCGGCCTATGGCAAGGTATAGACGGCTCTACCATCATGATGGCTCATGGATATGATTATAACCAGCGTTTTGAGGACGAAGACTTGTCGGAAAACAAGAATTTGTTGGAATTGACTACCCACTCTCCGCTTCACATGGTCTACCGCTATTACGGTACGGGAGACATAGGCGGTTCACCTACATTGGAGTCTGTACGTGCCGTAGAGAAAGGCCTGCAAGGCAATGGTCCGTTGCAGATTGTCAGTGCCACGAGTGACCGGATATATAAAGACTTCCAGCCTTACGCAAGCCATCCGGAACTGCCCAAGTTCAACGGTGAACTGTTGATGGATGTTCACGGTACCGGATGTTATACTTCCCAGGCTGCCATGAAGCTGTACAACCGTCAGAATGAGCTTTTGGGGGATGCAGCGGAACGCTCCTCCGTTGTAGCCGAATGGCTGAACCAAGCTTCCTATCCCGGAGCTGCATTGACTGAGAACTGGCAGCGTTTCATTTTCCATCAGTTCCATGATGACCTTACGGGAACAAGTATACCGCGGGCTTATGAATTCTCATGGAATGACGAGTTGATTTCCCTCAAGCAGTTCTCCGGTATTCTGACTTCCTCCATTGACGCTGTGGCAAGAAAGATGGATACCAGGATGAAAGGGATACCGGTGGTGCTTTACAATGCGCTTGGATTCCAGGTTTCCGATATGGCAGAGGTGGAACTTGCCTTGCCAAAGAAACCGAAAGGGATTACCGTATATGATATGAATGGCCGGAAAGTGGCCGCCCAATTGCTGTCCTATGCCGATGGTAAAGCCAGACTATTGATAGAAGCCGTTGTGCCTGCTACCGGTTATGCGGTATATGATGTCCGCACTTCCGGTTCGTCGGCTGACACCCGGGTATCTGTGGATTCCAATGCATTGGAGAATTCCATTTATAAGATAACGCTGGATACGAAGGGTGATATTGTTTCACTGTTTGACAAGAAGAACGGCAAGGAGCTGGTGAAACCCGGTAAATCCATTCGTCTGGCACTCTTCACGCAGAACAAGTCCTACATGTGGCCTGCTTGGGAGATCTTGAAGGAGACTATAGACCGGGAACCGGTTTCCATCACAGAGGATGTGAAGATGACACTGGTGGAGGATGGTGAGCTGCGCAAGTCACTCTGCATCGAGAAACGTTATGGAGAGTCACTCTTCAAGCAGTACATCCGTTTGTATGAGGGTAGCCGTGCCGACCGCATAGACTTTTACAATGAGGTGGACTGGCAGTTGTCCAATGCTTTGTTGAAGGCCGAATTCCCCTTGAACATAGCAAATACGGAAGCTACTTACGATTTGGGACTTGGAAGCGTGAAGCGGGGCAACAATACGGAGACTGCCTACGAAGTCTATGCACAGTATTGGGCCGATTTGACTGACCGTAGTGGAAACTATGGTGTGTCTGTCCTGAATGACAGCAAATACGGTTGGGACAAACCGGACGACAACACCCTCCGCCTGACTCTGCTGCATACCCCCGAAACAGACAAGGATTATGCTTACCAGAATCGCCAGGACTTCGGTCATCATTGCTTTACATACAGTCTGGTGGGTCATGCCGGCGGACTTGACAAGGCTGCCACCATAGAGAAAGCGGAGATGTTGAACCAGAGGTTGAAAGCTTTCCGTACCGACAAACACAAGGGTACGTTGGGTAAGGAGTTCTCTTTCGTCTCTTCCAATAACCGCAATGTCATTATCAAGGCATTGAAGAAAGCCGAAAACTCGGATGAGTATGTAGTGCGTGTCTATGAGATGGGCGGTGAGAAGGTGCAGGATGCGGTACTTTCTTTTGCAGGCGAAATTGCCAGTGCCTGCGAAGCGGATGGCACTGAAAAGAGTATCGGTTCGGCCGAATTCAGTGGAAACGGGCTGTCTGTAAGTATAAAGCCTTATTCTGTAAAGACATTCAAGGTACGTTTGAAGTCATCGGGTGAAGACGCCTATCAATTGCAGTATGCCTCTTTGCCGCTGTCCTATAAATGTTCCTCATTCAACGAGTTTCGCGGTGAAGCTGATTTTGAGTCGGGCTATTCGTTTGCGGCAGAACTGTTGCCCGAATCCCTGGCTGTAAACGGGATTCCTTTCCAACTCGGCGAGAAAGATGCCGCCAACGGAATGACGTGCAATGGTGATACTATTGTTCTACCGGAAGGTAAAAAGTATAATAAACTGTATTTTCTGACTGCCGCTACGGACGGGGACTATGCCGCCACTTTCCGGTGCGGAGGGAACAAGAGTGAGGTCATTGTACCTTCCTATACCGGATTTGTCGGACAGTGGGGACATTCGGGACATACCAAAGGTTATCTGAAGGATGCCGAAGTGGCTTATGTGGGAACTCACCGCCACTCTCCTACAGCCGATGAGGCCTATGAGTTTACTTATATGTTCAAGTTCGGTGTCGATATTCCGGCAGGTGCTGCCAGCCTTATACTTCCGAAGAATGAAAAGGTTGTTCTTTTTGCTGCCACATTGGTGGAGGAAACTCTGAAACCCGTTCAGGTTGCCACTAGCTTGTTCCATACAGCCATCCGTGACAATGAGATGAAGTTGAACAGTGTGGAGGTGGAAAAAGAAAACCTGTTGAAGGGTGCGAAGATTATCGCCTATTCCGGCTATTTTAATGATAATGAGAAGCCCGAACGTATCGTTGACGGGGATGTCGATACCAAATGGTGTGAAGTGGGAAGTGCGTTGAACTATGTGGATTTTGATTTGGGTGAGGCGAAAACTGTGAGCGGTTGGAAACTGGTGAATGCAGGCCGTGAGGACAAAGGGTACATTACTTCCGCTTGCTTCCTGCAAGGCAGAAACAGCCAGGCTGAAGAATGGAAGACACTTGACAATATAGATGGAAACCGGCAGAATGTCGTATCACGTATGATTGACACTCCGGCGCAGGTACGCTATGTACGCTTGATGATAACCCGTCCTATGCAGCATGCAGGAGGAAAGGTGTTACGCATCAATGAGATGGAGATTTACTAAAATAATCGGTTATGATGAAAAAACTAGTTTTTGTAATTCAGTTGATATTTCTCTATAGCGGTTTGGCTATGGCCGACCCGGTTATCTCTCTTAAGACATTGTTGCATGAGATGACAGACCGTTCCGTGCTGGCGCGTTGGCCCGAAAATGCCTATACGTGTAAGCAGTTCAGCAGCTACGACCGTAGTTCGCATAACATGACGGATAAGCGTGCCTGGTTTGGTAATTTCGACCAAGGACAGTTTATCCGCCAGGAAGAGAACGGAGGGAGGACGGAATATGTGATGATGGATGCCGAAGGCCCCGGTGCCATAGTTCGTTTCTGGATGACTTTCTCCGGCATAAATCGGGGACAAGGGACTCTGCGTATCTACATAGACAATGAGGAAAAACCGGTAATTGAAGGCAATGTACGTGATATATTGAGCGGACAAGTCCTTTGTGGAGAACCTCTTTCAACTTCAGTACCCGATGAGGCTCCGATGGAAGAAAGAGGGCATAATTTATATTTGCCCATACCTTATGCCAAGCGGTGCAAGGTGACTATCGAATCGCCGGACTTGAAGATTACTCCGGAGGGGAAAATTGAGAGTAAGACCATTGTATACTATGCTATCAATTACCGCACTTATACTTCTCCGGTCAAGGTGATTTCTTTCTCGGCCAAAGAGTTGAAGAAGAATGCCCGGCTGATAGCTGCTGTCAATAAGAAGCTGTCGGAAGGAACACCTGGTATTGATACTCCGCTTGCGGGAGGAGAAAGTACGCTCAATCTGGCGACTTCTCTGGCTCCGGGTGAAAGCCGTAGTTTTACGATTGACGGCTCTCGTGCCATTCGTCGTCTTTCGATGCGGATTGATGCCGATGACCGTCGCCAAGCACTTCGCTCTACGGTCTTGTCCATTGCCTTTGATGGGGAACCAACTGTCTGGGCTCCGGTCGGTGAGTTTTTTGGGGTAGGCTATTATCCCGTTGCAACTGGTACGTGGTATACGCGGGCCGTGCAGGATGATGTGATGAGTGCATGGTGGGTGATGCCTTTCGAGCGGAACTGTACGATTACCTTGACCAATTATGGGGAACAGCCGGTGGAGATATCCAAGGCTGCTGCAGTTAGTGGAAAGTGGCAGTGGGATGAGCGCTCCATGCACTTTGGTACCACATGGCAGCAGTTTACGCATATCCATGCCCGGGGCGATGAGTTTGCCCAGGACCTTACGTTTGCCGATCTTAAAGGTAGGGGTGTGTATGTGGGAGATGCGGTTACTGTCTATAACCCCAACTTAGGTTGGTGGGGAGAAGGAGATGAAAAGGTGTATGTGGACGGAGAAACCTTTCCGTCACACTTTGGAACGGGTACAGAAGATTATTATGGCTACGCTTGGGGGCGCTATGAACCGTGGATAAACCATCCTTTTGTTGCCCAACCCATAGGAGATGGTTGCTATGCCCATATCGGTCTGGCGCAGAATACCCGTGTTCGTAGTTTGGATGCGATTCCGTTTACCCGGAGCCTGCGCTTTGACATGGAACTGTTCGACTGGTCGAATATACACCTTAATTATGCTCCGATAACCTTCTGGTATATGCTTCCCGGAGGTGAAATACAGCCGAAACCCTTTGTGAGCGATGTACGCGAACGGGTTGCCAACCAACCGTCGGATATTTTCGGTTCAGGGATGAGCCTGGTTGTGGAAGGCGAAGCCATGCAGCCTCGTCCGGGGCATACGGGCTCCGTTGAATTGCAGACCAACTTCCACCCCTTGTGGAGTGAGGGTATGCAGCTCTACTGGAAAGATTTCAAGCCGGGAGATAAGCTTTCACTGGTTTTTGACAGTGAAGTGGAAGGAACTTATTATGCGAAAATACAGTTCACTGTGGCGCCTGATTATGGTACATTTGCCCTTCGTGTAAATGATAAGGTGATTACTCCGGAAGTCAGTCTGACCAATGGAGAAGTGTCTCTGCTTTTGGTGAATCTTGGGCGGGTCAATTTGAAAAAAGGAAAGAATGAGTTGCAGATTGAGTCGATTGCACTGGCTCCGGGACATGATACCGGTTTCTTTGGGATTGATAAGTTGACTCTTCGCAAATAATTCTGTAGACGTCTCTATCGCAGGGATTGTACTTGTATGGATAGCTTTGGATAAATAAAAGTCCAAGGCTATCTTTTTTGTATCAGTTCTTTTTCTATGATAAAATGCTATCTTTGTCCTCAAAATAATAGGTAAGATGAAACTTCGTTCACTCTATATCCTTTCTATTGTAGGGCTGCTACTGGTAATTGTGGTGCAGATTGGTGGTATGATGTATGCTTACGACAATACCAAGAAAGAGGCAGAACGCGCACTGAACGAATGTTTCCGTCTGGCTTTTATCGAAACGGTGGACAACGAGATTAATAATTTACCGTTTCCTGACATGACTATCCCTTTTTACTCGTATCTATCCAAAGACAGTATCAGGTCTTTCGAAGATGAGATGTTTTTAAACTATCAGCAGGCAGCTTCCTTTCTCGAAGATGTATATCATGTCGCCATTCCATTAGATGTGATGGCGAGGTTGGTAGAGAAGAAACTGAAATGGAAAAATATAGACCGGACTGTAAATATCCGTCCTGCGACGGACAGAAGCAAGCGTTCGGTATATGTACGGTTCAAGTCTGTTCTTTCGGAAAAAGCCTGGTTGAATGAGAAGAAAGGAGAGGCCATTGAAGCTGTCATGTTTTCTCCTTTTATACCGCTTGTCAAGGATATAGTCTTTTTGTTCCTTCCTACGCTTCTCTTGGTTGTTTTTCTGGTGTACAGTTGGGCCAGGCAAATGGATTCCATACTTAAACAAGGTAATGATATTGAGAAGCAGCGGTCTGCTTTTTATGTGCTGGCAGAGAAGATGAGGTTGCCGATAGGTGAGGTACGTAGTCAGATATCGGAGAGCCGGTGGGCAGATATAGAAGCCTCGGGGCAACATTTGCTGGACATGACAGAACATACGCTTACGGGAGCTAAGCAAAGCGAACGGCAGCGGCAGGTGCGCAAGCAATATTCTTTTAAAGTCTTTTCGATTGTCGGGTTGATTGCCGGCTGTCTGCTGATGGTAGTCTGGTTTGTCTATCTGTACCGTGCTTCTTTCAAAGAAACTGCCTATCAGGTAAATGATTGTTTTGAAGCAGCTTTTTATGACGAGGTCTTGAAACGCCGCCTTTCTTTGCTCTACGAACAGACTGATAGGGATGGAAAGGATGAATGGGAAGAGAGTGTTGAATCGCCTTTTGCAAAGGAGCAAAGGGAATTTCTGGAGAAAGAGCAGTCGAAGTATAAGGTGAACCGCTTTGGAGTGGTACATATGTACAATCCGGTCGATTTGAATTATCGACTACGCTCTGCTTTGATTATGCAGCGCAGCATCAATGAAAGCGGAATGGAACTTCCTCTCTCCGTGCAGTACCTCGATTCTGCTTTTGCTTCCAGGTTGGAAGCCTTGGGAATGACCTATAAGAGTGGTATCCGCCAGTACTACGCTCCCTCCGATAGTACAGTGGTGGAAGCAGGATATGCCTCGGCAAAATATCAGGATATTTCTTCCCGGTTTATACCGTTGAAGGAGGACAGCATCCTTTGTATACAAGGTGTGGTGAAGAATCCGTATCGCTACGTCATAAGTTCCGTATGGTATCTGTTTCTGCCTCTTTGGGTGATGTTTTTGGTGGTGTTGGACTGTATTCTCGGCCAGGTGAAAGTTTTGCGTACACAGCGGCATTTGGAGCAATTCCAGAAGGATTTTACTTATGCTATGATACACGACATGAAGTCTCCTCTGAGTTCCATCCTGATGGGAGCTCATATTCTGAATAGCGGCAAATTGTCCGGTAAGCCTGGAAAAGAAGAGAAATACCGGCAGGCGATGATGGAAGAGTGTGAGCATCTGCTTACCCTTTCCAATCGTGTACTGGTACTTACCAAGCTGGATGAGGGACATTTGGAACTCCATCAGGAAGAGGTGCCTTTGCGGCCTTTACTTGATGATATAATTGCCAAAATTTCTCTGAAAACCAGCAAAAGGGTAGAATTTACGACCGTTTATCATCGTTGTGAAATGGTGTATGCCGATGCCTTCTGTTTGCGTGAAGTGTTGGGCAATCTGCTGGACAATGCCATTAAATATTCCCATGAAGAGGTAAAGATAGATATTATTTGCGAATCGGAGAAAGGCTTCTGCAAGATAAAGGTGTGTGACAACGGATTGGGTATTCCCTTAAAAGACCAGTCTCTTATCTTCAACCGTTTTGAACGTTCTGCAGCAGTCGGGCGAAGTGGAAGGGGCGGTGCTGCAGGTTTTGGTCTGGGCCTGAATTATGTACAGCAGGTGATGCTGGCACATGGCGGCAGGGTAGAAGTGGAAAGTGAAGAGGGGTGCTTCAGTGAATTTACACTCTACTTTCCTATTGAGACTGTATAAATTTACCACACGTGGAAATTCAATCCTTCTGATTTGTCAGTAATATAGGAGCCTCCACCGAATGAGCGTAATTGCCAGAGGATGTAAAGGTCGTCGAAACTCATGACAGCCAGTAATATTCCAAATCGTGTGACATCATAATTGCCACTTGTCATACCATATATAAGGGGCAATATACCCAGTAGCAGGAAGGGCAGCAGGCATGTGGTGCGATATTGCCACATGCGTATCGGCGAAAACAATCTGAACAACAGTTTATGTAGGAATAGATTTACCAGGACAGCTGCCAATATACACATGAAGAATCTGACCAGCGATAGATGGCTGGTTGTTTCTCCATGTATCGACTGAAACAGAATCAGCATTGGTACTGCAAATACTATGGCAGCTATGATGCCGTATTTATTAATCCTCTTGCCCGAAACTACTATCTCTGTTCCTTTTCGGCTTTTTGTTATTGAAATATCTGCTTTCATAGTGTGGATTTTTTGTATTGATGTTGCAAAGGTAGAGTGGGGCACATGCTTCATAAGTTATCGCTACGTTAATATTAGGTTAAGAGGCGTTGTTTTCCTCGTTTATTTTATAGCAATATGACTGTTGCATTCATTCTTTTCCTTATTTTTGCAATATATAATAAACGCATTATGATAAAGTTATTGTTGGTAGAAGACGATGCAAGCTTGAGATATATAGTTCAGGGCGGGTTGGAAGATATGATAGGCGGTTATGAAGTGATTGCTGCCGCCAATGGCGAGGAGGGCTTGAAACAGTGGAAAGAACAACATCCTGATGTGATAGTATCTGATATAGAAATGCCCGTTATGAACGGTTACGAGATGGTGAAGCGTATCCGCGAGACAGATGGGGAAACTCCGATTCTGTTCTCCTCTGCCCTGATATCTCCTAAAGATGTGGTAAAAGGTTATGAAATCGGTGCCAATAACTATATAAAGAAACCGTTCATTCCCGAAGAACTGGATGCACATGTCCACGCCTTATTGAAGCTTTCCAAAGGCGAAAAATCGAAAGACACGAGTCAATGCTACAAGATAGGCAAGGAATATGTGTTGGATGCCACACATGCCACTTTGAAACATGCTTCGGGTGTAAACAAGACTTTGACTGTGCGCGAGACAGGTTTGTTGCAGATGCTTTGTGAGAAGCGGGGAGACGTTATCCGCCGGGAAGCTATCTTGGATAAATTCTGGAATACGGAAGATGATTACTTTGCTTCCCGCAGCCTGGATGTATTTGTGACGAGACTTCGGAAATTTCTTTCGGAAGACGAGTCGGTAACCATTAAAACAGTGAAAGGAGTAGGATTGATACTGATAGAAAATTAATAATGTATCCTTCTATATTGCAATAATTTAGCAGTACATGTACTGTTCTTCTGGTTTATTTTCGTTATTTTTGTATAGCAGTATTATATGAATATAAAGAAGGAGGGTATATGCGTATAAAACGGAAAGTCAGTATCTCTTGTCTTGGTGGCCGTTTGGGAATCTGCCTGCTGTTGGCTTTTGTGCCGCAATTGCTTTTTGCGCAGGAAGACAGTGTACGTTTCATTCGTGACAGTATACAGATACAGCCGGAATTCAATGAATCTCTATTCTCTCCTTTTGAGCTTCCTTCTGAAAACTCTGCCCCTTCTTCCATGTTTCATCCGGAGCACTCCTATTCCCTGCCCGATTTTTCACTGAAAGAGTCTCTTCGTCTGCCTTATCAGACCAATCCTTCCCTGCTATTTCGGGGAGATTACAGTACAAGCGGTGTATTAAGACAGTTTCCTCACGGTATGTTATTCGGTTCCGGTGGGCAGACCAGCGTATCGGGTATCGGACGTTTCAACAATGCTTCCCTGGGATATCAGCATGCCTTTAACCAAAGGCTGACGCTCCAGCTTGGCGTAGATGCCATGAAGATAAATATGATTCATTCCACCGGGCAGGCTTTCAGTACTTCGGGAGCTTTACGGTATCAGGCTTCGGACCGTGTAGCTTTTAAGGTTTTCGGTTCGTATGCCATAGGAAATACTTACGGGATGGATACCCACCGCTACGGTGCCACCATGTCTCTGGATATGTCCGAACGTTTTGGTATGGAAGTTGGAGTACAACGTTATTACGATGCTTATCGCGGTCGTTGGGAGACGGTTCCCGTTGTGATTCCCTATTATAATTTCGACAAGTTTAAATTAAGTCTGGATGTAGGTGGAATCTTGTATGAGATTCTGCGTAACACCGTCTTTGATAATAGAGGGGGCAGTGGCGGAGCGACTATTGCCCCACCACGTTTTCAGATGCCGCCATTGAGATAAGATAAGTATAAATCAGCTTTTTGTAGGGACAATCATCAAACAGTTTACTACTGTTACATAATATTATTGCTAATGTAGAAATACTTTCATGATATTTCGTTTATTTTTTGTTTTGCTGTTCGTTTTTGTGCGGACAGTTGTCCGAAAATGGACATTACTATAAAATAGTTATTCTTTGATAATCAGTGATTTAATTCTTTGGCACGCAGATTGACTATATATAGGCGAAGGCGGTTATGAAACAACAACCTCCTCAGAGAAAGAAGTAATAACAATAAAAAATAACGATTATGAAAGCAACAGTATTTTCAAAAGCAGTGGTAATGATGGCAGTGGTAATGGCAAGTGTAATGAACTTTTCTGCAAGCGCGACAACTCCTGCCGATTATGTGAAAAACGAGGAGATGACCGGAGAACTGATGACCGCCAAGACTATCTTCCGCAATGAGGACGGACACCTTTTCCGTCACCTCCGCTACACTTACACTTATGACAGTGAGAACCGTGTGACGAGTAAGGAAGCTTTCAAGTGGGATAGCGTAAAGGAAGCCTGGGTGCCTTATTTCAAGCTGGATGTTGAATACACTGACAGTGAAGTTGAGTTGAACTATGCCCGTTGGAACAGTAGAACTAATGGTTACGACAGCTATACGCAAACTACCGTTTACGAACTGAATGACAGCAATGCGGCTTTGATGTTGGCAAGTACCAAATAAAGGATAATATATCAAATACAAAAGAGCCAAGTATCGTGAGGTGACACACCTTTGATACTTGGCTCTTTTTCGTTGAGGAAATGTATTATTGTTTCTCTGTTATCAGTCCGACAGCATAATTCAGCACTGTATCTTCATCCTTCATGAAATCTGCTACGGTTTGGGATACTTGATGATGGGGCGGTATGCCTATACCTTCCATGGAGAAACCTTTAGAAGAGACGTCCGGCTGGCGGGTAGGGATACGGAAATAGGTCCGCTGTTTGGTACAGAAAGGACGGGGGCCATTGCCGGTATCCCCTCCGGTAGCTTCGCCGATGAGGGTGACATTTCCGCTTTCCTTCATGTCGAGTGTGAAGCTCTCGGCAGCAGAGAGCGTATATGTGTCGGTCAGCAGATAGATTTTACCCTTATAGGCGTCGGCTTCGGGTTGCATGATGTAGCTCTTGCTGACGCAGTGTGGTTGTGCTTCGCGGATGAAGTACTTGCAGATGTTTACTCCATTCATGCTGTTTCCTCCACCGTTTCTACGTACGTCTATAATGAGGTATGGTAAATCCTTGACTTTGGGATAGACCGCCTTGAAATCTTCCATGACGGGGTTCATCATGGTTTTGATGGTAAGGTAACCAATGCTGTCTTGTAATATCCTGCTCTCCACAGTTTGTTCTTCGTTATCCGGAAAATAGTCCCTTTGTTTCAAGGGAAGGGTGACGGTCAGAGTATCGCCCCCTCTCAGCAGTGTATAGTTTCTTAGGGTGTCTGCATAACTACGGAACGCATCATAGGCTGTACGGAGCCGTCTGTGGGGGACGGTAGATGCTTCGGTATATTTTTCGTTCTGTTCAATCCATTGTTTATAGGGGAGTCCGTTGATAGCTATAATCCGGTCTTTGTCCTGGAAGCCGTATTCTGTCAGATAGTCACTGGGTTTGTCAACGAACAAGGAATCCTCTATAAAGGCTACGCGCTGATTGGCTGTGTACCTCTTGTAGCAGGTAATGGCGTGGGCGCATTGTAAGGCAGAGATGTATTCCTGCACTATCAGTCCGTAGTCTGTGGTGGTCTGCGCCTGGCGAACGCGGGCGTCACAAGCTTGATACAATGAATCCATATTCAGATGCTTGGCTTGGTATAATGAATAATTCTCCATGACAATCTGGTGTATTTCTTTGAAATCTTCTTCAAACTGCGAGGGGGTTAACGGTAGTTCCGCGATGTAGAAGTTTTCTACATCAATCTGCTTGTCATTATAGAAATAGTTGGCATAAACATACAAACCACACCAAATGGTTGCCAGTACAGCCATTACGATGACTATTACTTTTGAAATTTTTTTCAGAATCTTCATGTTTTATAGAGTTTAGTCGATATTTGCTTTTTCGGCAAAAATAGTAATAATTTTTGTTAATCTTATTTTTCTAACTCCTTATTTGCCAATAATGGTAACATGGAGGTAACTAACTGAGCTTCAAGTGCCTTCTTGTACGATGTCTGGTAGTTGGCTAACTTTGCAGCCGTAAATCAAAACATACTAAGGAGAAGTGATTATGAAGAACTATCAGAAAGTAAATGTGCCCGCAGGCGAGGCACGTGTCGAGTTGCACGATTCATTGAATCTGACTGGTGCAGAAGTATCTATCAGCAATTTGCCGGCTGGTGCAGGAGTACCTTTTGTGCATTCGCACAAGCAAAATGAAGAAATTTATGCCGTCCTCTCCGGACGCGGCACCATGGTGGTTGACGGAGAAACCGTAGAACTGCAGGCGGGTGACTGGCTTCGCGTGGCTCCGGCAGGAGAACGCCAATTGTCGGCTGCGGCAGACAGCGCCATCAGTGTGATTTGTATTCAGGTGAAAGCCGGCTCTCTGGAAGGCTTTACGATGACGGACGGTGTGGTGAAGTAAGAGGAAGTCACACAAGTAGAATTAAGGTGATAGGGGATGGTCTGTGGTGCAGGCTATTCCCTATTGTCATATGATGTGCAGTGATTTATTGACTGCGATTTGTTTTAAGTCAAAATAATCATATATTTTGTACTATACCTAAGAAAACAGACTATGTCAACTGATGCAATAAAACAGAAATTATGATTAAATTGAAGAAAGAGCATTGTTTCTGTTACATAACGAGGACCCAATCAAAGAGCTTAAAACTAAAAATTGAAAACATAATATCATGACCCAGCATAATGCCATCAAGCTTTTCGAAGCGAAGAAAGTCCGAACCGTTTGGGACGACATAGAAGAAAGATGGTACTTCTCAATAGTAGATGTGGTGACAGTCTGCTGTATGCCTATCCAGTTACGTCTCCGATAGATTGGAAAAGGAAAGATATAAGAGGAAACGTGTTTTCATTTTGTTCTTGTTTTGGGCGCAAAAGTAATAAATATCTCCGTTAACCTAACATTAACGTAACGATAACCTAAAAGCTTTTTACCACCTCCTATCTTTGCAATGTCGAAAGGGAACAACTCCCCCAAAGACAAGAACTTGAAACAAAATGTATAACTTAAAAAATAGAACCATTATGAAGACTTTAGTAATTTCAGCAATCATCGCAATGACCTCTTTAGTAAACGTAGTAAGCGCAGCAGCCGTTAACCGTACAGACAACTTTGCCTATAATACCGAAACCAACGACGGCCGTGTGGAAACACAAACCGTATTCAAAGTGGAGAATCAGAAATTCCTGCACCGCCACCTGAAGTACAATTACATTTACGACAACTCCGGTCGCATCTCCCAAAAAGAAGTGCTGAAATGGAACGAATCCACGCAAAGCTTTGAGAAGCACCACAGTCTTAACTTCTTCTATACGGACGACGTCACTGTGGAATACGCCCTCTGGAACGAGCAAAGCAATGCCTACACCGACATCAAGCAGAAAGCCGTCTATCGGCAGACCGACAGCAGTGTCTTGCGCTACCTCAGCTACGAATGGGACGAAAAGAACAATGACTGGAGCTTGACAGCAGACCATCACATGACGGATGAATCTGTGCAGCTATTGGCAGAGAAATAAGAACAGATTTGAATAAGCTGATTTTCTGTAATTATATAGGCAATGCGTTTTTTTGTTTTCCGGCGCCAGGGAAGGCAGAGTTCCCCGGTGTCGGAGAGGGTGTTCCTTGGTGCCGGAGAAATACCCATTTAAAAGGCGTTTGGAGTGGCATTACGCATTGCAACATTGAAACGCCAAAATTGTCAATAAGAAAAAGGATGATACCATGCTTTTCAAACATTAATTTTTGATACTTACCGACTTTTTTTAACCCTATTTCGACTTTTTATTTGTACTTTTGCACCGGATTTCTTAATCAATAGTGCTCGAAATTCGGTTCTCATCTTTTTTATATTCCCTGATGAGGCCGTTTGTAGCGCATTGTGGCAGATGTTGTACTGTCCGGACTCTTATGGTTCATTATTAGTATTTCCGAGGGAATGAACAGAGGTTAACGGCTTATAGTTAACGGTTAGAGGAAAAAATAATGAACAACAATACATCTATTTTTATTTCATGAACAAACTTATGGTTTATTCTGCTCTGGCTGTCGCTCTGATGGCCGGAGAGCCTTGTCTTGTGCCTATATATGCACAAGACAAGGCTGTGCAGGCGATGACACTCACGGCACTTTACAATCTTGCTGACCAACAGAGTCAGAAGGTGAGGGTGAGTGAGGTGGATTTGCAGGCAGCCAGCGAAGGGGTGGCAGCAGCCAAATCGGCTTTGCTGCCGAGTGTGGATTTGAGCCTTCAGGGCAGTTATACGGGCAATGCCTTCATGCTGTCGCGAGGTTTTTCGACCGATGGAACGACCGATTACATCGTGCCGGGTATGGGAGCTATTCCCGTGGCAAACGGTAAGCAGGACACCCCCCATTGGGGAAATAGTTTCACGGCTCAGGTGTCGCAGGTTGTGTATGCCGGTGGCGCTATCCGTTCGGGCATCCGCATGGCAGAATTGGGCGAAAAAATGGCAGAACTCGATGTGGAGAAGAACCGCCAGGAGGTGCGCTTCTTGTTGACGGGTTACTATCTTGACCTCTACAAGTTAGGCAATCAGATAGAAGTGGTGCGTCAGAATATCGCACTTACGCAGAAGGAGATTGACCAAATGAAAGCCCGCCGTGAGCAGGGTACTGTTTTGCAGAACGACATCACTCGCTATGAATTCCAGTTGCAGGGTCTTGAACTCACACTGGCAAAGCTCACCGATGCCTCTACCATCATCAACCATCAACTGGTTACAACGCTTCATTTACCGGAGCAGACGGTTATAGTTCCCGATAAGAATGAGCTCAACACAGAAATAGACGCACTCTCGGCAATCGCCGTTCAAGACACATGGCAGCAGACGGCAACGGACAACAATCTTGGTATCCGCCAGGCAACGGTTGCCACAAATCTGGCAGAGCAGAAGGTGAAGCAGGCAAAGGCGGAGTCATTGCCTTCGGTGGCTGTCGTGGCAGAGAATCATCTCTTTGGTCCTTATACACAAGACCTCATCCCGAAGGATTGCAATGTAAACGTGTGGTTTGTCGGGATAGGCGTAAAGTTTAATCTTGGCAGTCTTTGGAAGAACAAACACCACATCCGCAAGGCACGTACAGAGCATCGGCAGTCGAGGGAAGCGCTCGCCTTGGCTCGTGAGGGTGTGGAGAATGCTGTACAGGCAAACTACACCAACCTCCTTACGTCCTACACCGAGGTGAAGACACAGCAGAAGCAGGTGGAACTTGCCAATCAGAACTACTCCGTGGTGCAGAACCGTTATCAGAACGACCTTGCACTCCTTACCGACATGGTCGATGCCTCCAACATGAAACTCTCCGCCGAAATGGCACTGGTCAATGCCCGCATCAGCATGCTTTATAATTTCTATACACTCAAATACGTAACAAATACTTTATAATAATGGAAAAGAACAAGATACACATCTATTTATACAATGCGCTCATCGTGCTTTGCCTCTTGGGTGGAGCCGTTTATGTGGTGAGCCAGTTTATGCACTTCGGCGGTGGAGAATTTACCGACAATGCCCGTGTACGCCAGAACGTCGTGCCTCAGAGCAGCCGTGTGCAAGGCTTCATCCGTGAGGTACGGTTCGCGGATTTCCAGCAAGTAAAGAAAGGCGATACGCTTGCCATCATCGAGGATGCCGAATTTCGCTTGCGACTGGCCCAAGCCGAGACCGACCTTATCCGTGCCGAACACGGTTCGCAGGGAACGGCAAGCAGCATCGTTACCACCAAGACAAGCATGACCGTTACCGAAGCCGGCATCGAATCCGCACGTGTACAGATGGAGAATGCCATGCGTGAGGATACTCGTTTCAAGAAGCTCCTCAGTCAGGATGCTGTTACCCGACAACAATATGATAAAGTACATACGGGCTATCTGAGTGCCAAGGCAGCCTACGAGCAGGCGGTTCGTTCACGTCAGATGCAGTCGGCTGTTGTGGCCGAACAGGGGCATCACCTTTCCGTTTCGGAGCAGGGCATCGAACTGGCTCGTCGTGCCGTCGACCTCGCCCGTCTCAACCTCTCCTATTGCTACATCATTGCCACTTGTAACGGTACCGTTGGCACGAAGGATATTCACGTAGGTCAGCTTGTCAATCCGGGCCAGGTACTGGTGAGTATTGTTGACAATGGTGAACGTTGGGTTGAGGCAAACTACAAGGAAAGCCAGTTGCCTCACATCAAGGTGGGTGGTAAGGCTGAGATTACAGCCGATGCCGTTCCCGGTATACAATATACGGGTACGGTGGAACGTATCTCTGATGCTACCGGCAGTGCCTTCTCACTTATTCCCATCGACAATGCCACGGGTAATTTTGTGAAGGTCGAACAGCGCGTCACCGTACGCATCAAGCTCGATGAGAATGCTGATGTTGCCAGGCTCAAGGGCGGTTATAATGTGGAATGTATCGTTGAGGAGTAATGGGACAATTGACTGAATTCTTTATGAAGAGCGCCGGTGGCCCTCCACCCGGCATGGGCTTTTCCATGCCTATGATGAAGGGATGGGTGCCTCGCCGGATACAGCCGTGGCTGTACGTGCTGACCGCCTTTTGCTTCCAGTTCGGCGGTGGCATCTACCTTGGCGCACTGGATGGCATTCGTGGCACCACCGACTTCATGATCGAGGACGTGCTCTTTCTGCTTTATGCCACCCTCGCGGGCATGGCTGTCTATTTTCCTATGCTTTTCCGCATGAAGTTCCGCTTCACCAACAAGCAGTTGCTCTGCGGTTCTGCCATCGTTCTTGCCGTATGCAATGTGCTGACGATGCATTGCCAGTCGATGCCTGTGCTCATGATAGTGTGCTTCATAGCCGGAATGGCTAAGATACAGGGCACGTTCGAGTGCATGAGCAACATCCAGCTTTGGATTACCCCCCGACGCGATTTTGCCGTTTTCTTCCCCGTGCTTCACATCATCCTGCTCACCGCCATCGAGGGTAGCGGATGGCTTGCCGCCTGGTTCGGTCATCATTTCACATGGCAGATGATGCACGTCTTCACCATCGGCACTATGTCGTTCGTATTGCTCACGCAGGCCATCTTCTGCCGTCCGTTTTGTCCCATGCCCCAGCGTCTGTCGCTCAAAGGTATCGACTTTCAGGGAGCATTGCTCATCTGCGGACTGATGCTCGTGGTGTCGTACATTGTGGTGTACGGCGACTATTTCATGTGGTTCGATACCCTCCGCATACGCCTTCTGTTCGGTGCTGCCATTGTGCTTTCCGGCATTGTGCTCTACCGCTTGCGCTACTACCGTTACCCCTACATCGAGCTTGGTCTTTTTACACGTCGCAACGTTGTTCCCATCCTCCTCGTCACCTTCTTTGCCGAACTCGCTTTCGGTGCTGAACACACGATGGAAGAGATACTCTACAGCGAAGTCATCCGGCTGGAGGAGCTGACCAAAGAGTCGCAGTATATGTGGGCACTTCCCGGCATGTACCTCGGTATCCTGCTCGATCTCTATTGGCTGAAAGTCAAGAAGTGGAAGGTGTGGAAACTCTTCGGCATTGCCTTCATCGGTATCGCACTCTATGGCATGCTGATGTACTTCACGCTTGACATAAACGTCAATATCGAGCAGTACCGCTTTGCCATCTTTTTGCGAGGATTTGCGTATGCCATCCTTGCCCCGACATTGATGTGGGCTTTAGACGAATCAGTGCCAAGTCTTGAGCAGTTCTTCATGGGCTTGTTCGTGTTCAACATCCTCCACATGTATCTGGCAGGAGCGGCAGGTTATGGCATTTATACCACTATCTTCTCGCACTTTATGAACGACAACATGATGAGCTACGGACAGCAACTCACTCTCACGCATTTGGATATGGCGCACTTCAACCTCGGCGAATACGTTGGCCGCGACTTCCTGCACTCCATGATGATGGTGGCAATGAAGCAGGTCTATGGCTATGTTATCTGGTTCGCTTTAGGCCTTGCCGCCCTCTTCCTGCTGTGCGATATTCCTGCTGTCCGTACAAATATCCGCAAAGTTCCCCGCTGGCCGGTTTATGCCATCGAGTATCTTGCGAGAAGGAAGTAAAGGCGCCGGCAAAGCAGAAGATTTCATCGGCAGTGATATTACAGCTCTGCGCATCTGTTTCTGGGTAAACAGTGACATCCGTATCACGGCATCCGGCACTACCCGTACCGAGGGACTTGCGCTGAAGGGAGGCCTTCTTTTCTCCAAAAATGACCGGTATTGATTCGGGACAGACGGGCATCATCGTCAATCTGGCCGGTAGTGAGCGTGGAGTGGATGATGGAGAAGGAGGTGGAGGCATTACTGAAGGAGCGTCTCAGTACCCGTGGCTTTACGTTTACCAACATACAGTCGTCCGTGAAACCCAACGATGTGCTGCAAGCTGCCATTGTCTACCGGTGGAAATATGTTACCATTCTTGAAGTTGCAATGACAAGCTCATGAGAACTCATTGGCAACTTGATTCTTTGGGGAAGGTACTGATTGTGTACGCGGGTACTCACAAATAAATCAAGCGGTAAGCCATCTATCTTTTTCTTTGCTAAGATTTATTCGTCCGATACTTGTTGAATTATCGTCCGACAGCTGTTGCAGATTCGTCCGACAACTGTCGGACGAATCTGCAACAGCTGTCGGACGAATAAGTTTTAGTAAGCAAGAATTTAAAATGCAGTATTGCAGGAATTGTTGCTTAAATAGGGAATGTAGTAAATGGGAGACTGGCAATATAGACTACCGATTGGGAGCTCGCAGGCGACGGCTGTCGGGGGTCATTGAAGCTATGAGGGCACTGTTGAAAAGGAGAACACTTTCTTTGCCGGCACGGCTTCCTGTATTTTTTACGTCCACAGTGAAGATAAGCTCGTCATCGGCTGTGAAGTTTGCCTTGTTTACTTTCAGATTGCTATAGCTGAAGCTGGTATAGCTTAGTCCGTACCCAAAAGCCCATTGCACGGATACAACCGCGTCATAGTCGTAGGCCCCTTCCATTTTTTCCACTTCCTCGCTCACCTTGTAGTTGTAGTTGATGAGTGAGTTGATTTCTTTCGGATAGGTGAAGGGCAGCTTTCCACTGAAGTTTTCATCACCGCTGAGCAGGTTGGCAAGGGTGTCTCCTCCGTAGTTTCCCGGCAGAATGATGTCTACTACGGCCTTTGCCATCGGCTCTATTTCATTGATGAGGCGGGGACGGCCTTCATTCAGTATAAGGATGACGGGTTTTCCCGTAGCAGACAGTGCTTTTACTAAATCGAGCTGATTGCGCGAGAGGGTCAGGTCAGTCAGGTTGCCGGGAGTTTCACAATAAGAATTTTCACCGATGCAGGCGATGATGTAATCGACTTCTGTGGCTGCTTTCACGGCTTTTTCGATTTCCGGCTTGTTTTCGGCCCAATAAGCCCCTTTTTCATTGTAGGTGACGCCGGGTGGCGTCATTAATGCGGCTTATGGGTACTTCGCCTTCGTGTACAAGTTCTTTCAGCAGTGTACAGAAATCCCATTCATAAGGTTCCATAGCCATGTCGATACCTGCGTTGATGGCGATTTTGATGGCTTCTTTCTTGTCGGCTGCCACTTTTTCGCGGCGCCAGAGGTTGTTGATGTCAGCCCAGTCCGTGACAAGTACTCCATCCCAGTTCAGTTCTTCTTTCAGCCATTAGGTCAAGATTTTGTAATTGGCGTGTACGGGCAATCCGTTGACAGAACACGAATTTGCCATGACGGATAATGCTCCTGCTTTTACACAAGCCAGGAAAGGAGCAAAGTGTTTCTCACGAAGGTCTTGAGCCGAGATGTATACCGGTGTACGGTCTTTTCCGGTGAAGGGGACGCTGTAGCCCATATAATGCTTTAGAGGAAAGAGCGTTCCACCCATTGTGTAGGTTGTCCCGTGATTTTGGTCTAGTCCATAGATGCAGGGTATGCCGATTTCTCTCATGGCCTATTTTCTCTTCAAGGGTCATTTTTTTCAGTAGGGCTTCCACTTTCTGCTCTATTTTTTTGTCTTGTGGAATAGCTGGGGCAGTTGCTTGCTGCGCCGTTGTTGGCAGGAGAAACATGCTTGCCAACAAGAAAGATTTTATTCTATTCATGGTAGTGTGTATTTGGGTTCAACAATCATTTGGATGTTTTGGTATTCTTCTTCATCAACCAGTGTTGTTTCAGCCACTCGCGTACCGGTTCGTCATACAGTTTGAGGCAAGCGTATGCAATGGCAATGGAGAGTACAAAGACGGATACGGCAATGAACAAGTGCATTCCTGCCGGTGCGTCGGGGTTATTCCGTGCCCAGGCTATCTGCATGTATATCAGCGGGAAGTGTGTGATGTACAGCGGATAGGATAGTTCGCCCAGGAATTTGCAGAGGGCTACGGAACGCTTGCCCGTGACGTTGCTGCCTGCTCCCATAGCCACTATCAGCGGAAAGAGGGCGAGCACGCTTACGGCTTCGTAGACGCCGTTCATCCATTGGCTGGTCTCGCCTCCGATGCGCGGCATCACGAGGATAACAGTCACCAGCAGGGAACACCAGTAGAATCCTCTCTTCACCTTCACCAGCTTGCCTATGCGAGACAACAGCAGACCCATGAAGAAGGGATAGAGCAGGCGTGAAATGCCTATATAGAGCTGGCCGGGTGTCAGGCTCCAGCCGCCGATGAGGGTGTAGGCGGCTTCTCCCCGCGATGAAAGAAGCCCAAAGGTATCTATGTTGAGCGTGACGTCGAGCGTAAGGCAGGCAGAGAGTCCGACGAATATGCCCAGTGCCAGTTTGGAGAAGCGGCAGATGAATAGGGCATAGAGCACATTGGCAATATATTCCCACATCAGCGACCAGGTGGGGCCGTTCAACGCGTTTGTCTCCCACCAGCCCCGGATGTCCCATGAAGTGGGGGTGGGGAACATAAGGCAGCCCAGGAGTGTCATCAGCAGCACGTTCCACCACGGTGTCTGCATCACCATCGGGAAGGCGGAGCAGGCACTGAAGTAGAATAGGGAGGCGCCGAGGAGTGTACCCATAATCACCATGGGGTGCAGGCGTACCAAGCGTCGCTTGAAGAAGTCCCACGTTGTCATACGGTCCCAGCGGTCGTCGTAGGCATAACCGATGACGAAGCCGGAGAGTACGAAGAAGAAGTCCACGGCCAAGTAGCCGTGGTTCAAAATCTGGTGGGCAGGCCCTGCGGAATAGGTTTCAAAAAGATGGAAAGCTACCACGATTATTGCGGCTACGCCGCGAAGCCCGTCCAGTATTTCGTAACGCGGCTTGGATGCTAAATAAGTTGTTGTCTTCATTGGAATTATGTTTGTTGTTAGATTAATATTCTTCTAAAATGCGGACGTGTCATGACTCACCACAGATTACACAGATTATTTTAGGAGCTCTGATAATCAAGAACTTTTATCGGTGTTAATCTGTGTAATCTGTGGTGAGTGTGTATTTTGACACATCCTCAGACAATCCGGATTCCCGGTATAACTTTATTTCGCGGGCAAAGTTAGTCTGCAATTTCTCCGGGCATTTCTCTTATTGTTTATTAGGATTGTCTTATATTTGCATTTACTCCCCTTCAGGGAGATATTTTACCCAAATTATGAATGATAATGCAGTGCCTCGGCCGGAAAACACTTCTTTTACCTTCGACGATGTATGCCTGGCTCCCGGCGAGCAGATAGGTCTGCATGAGCAGGCAACGTGGGAGTTGTCGTATATCATCGTAGGCTCCGGCATGCGGCTGATAGGTGACCGTACTGAACCTTTCGGGAGTGGGGAAGTAGTGATAGTTCCTCCGGAGATACCGCATTGCTGGTATTTCGAGAATGATGTGACAGATGCGCAGGGGCGTATTGCCAATATCACGATAACTTTCGGCCGGGAATTTCTTGACAACTGCTGTGTTGCTTTCCCTGAGCTGCTGGAATGTACGGAGAAGCTGAAACGGAAAAGGGATGCCGTGAAGTTCGGGAAGGAAAAGTCGGCGGCTATTGCTTCCGTCCTCGAGGAGATGCGTCCTTTGGGGAGGGCTGAACGCATCCCGCTGATGATAAAACTGCTGCTTATTCTTGCCGGGAGCAAGGAAGAGAGTGTGGTGGGGCGGTATCAGAAGATGGACCCGGAACGGGAGCGAATGAATAGGATACAAGTCTACGTCGTTTGTAACGCCAAGCGGGATATTACGCTGGATGACGTTGCCCGCCACGTGGGGATGAACCGCACTTCTTTCTGTATCTTTTTCAAGAAAGTCTCGGGGAAGACTTTCGTCACTTATCTCAATGAATACCGCATTGAGCTTGCCTGCCGGCTGCTGAAACAACAAAAGGTATCCGTAGCAGAAATCTGCTATCAGGTGGGATTCAACAATGTTCCTTATTTCAACCGGGTTTTCAAGAAGATGAAGGGCGTTTCGCCGAGTGAATATGTCTTTTTGTAAGGGAAAAGGGGAAGATACGAAAGGTGTGGGCATAAAAAAAGGAGTACCGCTGTACTCCAACCTTTGTTAACCTTAAATCTAATACTATGAAAAACACATTGCAAAGGTACGGACTTTTTGCTTATCTCCAAATAAAGCAAATAAAAAAGGCTGTTTTATAACATGTTTTAGGAAAATACGTCTCTTTGTTAAGGCTTGCTAAGGTTTTGAAGCCTCTACGCAGCTGTTTTCTAAAAAAGAATTATCTTTGTCACATTAAGTTTTGGGCCTTACTTGACGATTTTCTGCTCTCTTGGCTCAAAATCCTGGGAATTAAAAATTAAAGACTTGTATGCACGAAGATATTGTCCTTACCCCGATGATGAAACAGTTCCTCGACTTGAAGGCAAAGCATCCCGATGCTGTCATGCTGTTTCGTTGTGGTGACTTCTATGAAACCTATTCCACCGATGCCGTCGTCGCGTCCGAAATCCTCGGTATTACCTTGACCAAACGTGCCAACGGCAAGGGGAAAACCATCGAAATGGCGGGCTTTCCGCATCATGCACTCGACACCTATCTGCCCAAGCTGATACGTGCCGGCAAGCGCGTGGCCATCTGCGACCAGTTGGAGGACCCGAAGTTGACAAAGAAACTCGTAAAGCGGGGCATCACGGAGCTGGTGACGCCGGGAGTCTCCATCAACGACAATGTGCTGAACTACCGGGAGAACAACTTTCTGGCTGCCGTACACTTCGGCAAGGGTGCCTGCGGTGTGGCTTTCCTGGACATATCTACGGGCGAATTTCTGACGGCGGAAGGCCCTTTCGACTATGTGGACAAGTTGCTGAACAACTTTGCCCCCAAAGAGGTGCTTTTCGAGCGTGGCAAGCGGTTGATGTTCGAAGGGAACTTCGGCAGCAAGTTCTTCACTTTCGAGCTGGACGACTGGGTGTTTACCGAGACTTCCGCCCGCGAGAAGCTGCTGAAGCATTTCGAGGTGAAGAACCTGAAAGGTTTCGGTGTGGAGCATCTCAAGAACGGTATCATCGCTTCGGGAGCTATCCTGCAATACCTCATCATGACGCAGCATACGCAGATAGGGCATGTCACTTCGCTGGCACGCATCGAGGAGGATAAGTACGTCCGTCTGGATAAGTTCACAGTGCGCAGCCTGGAGCTGATGGGGTCGATGAACGACGGCGGTAGCAGTCTGCTGAATGTGATAGACAAGACCATCAGCCCGATGGGTGCCCGCCTGCTGAAACGCTGGCTGGTATTCCCGTTGAAGGACGTGCAGCCGATTAACGAACGGCTGAATGTAGTGGAATACTTCTTCCGCCAGCCCGATTTCAAGGAGTTGATAGAGGAGCAACTGCATTTGATAGGTGACTTGGAGCGCATCATCTCCAAAGTGGCGGTAGGCCGTGTCTCTCCGCGTGAGGTAGTGGCGCTGAAGGTGGCTTTGCAGGCGATAGAACCCATCAAAGCGGCTTGCATGGATGCCGATAATGCCAGCTTGAATCATATAGGCGAGCAGTTGAACATCTGCCAGTCCATCCGCGACCGCATAGACCGGGAGATAGACAATGACCCGCCGTTGCTGATTAATAAGGGCGGTGTCATCAAGTCCGGTGTTAGTGCCGAGTTGGACGAGTTGCGCCAGATAGCCTACTCCGGTAAGGATTATCTGTTGCAGATACAGCAGCGCGAGAGTGAGCTGACGGAGATTCCCAGCTTGAAGATAGGCTACAACAATGTCTTCGGTTATTACATCGAAGTGCGCAACACGCATAAGGACAAAGTGCCGGCAGAGTGGATACGCAAGCAGACCCTTGCCAATGCCGAACGCTACATTACCCAGGAATTGAAGGAGTACGAGGAGAAGATTCTCGGTGCGGAGGACAAGATACTGGTACTGGAAACACAACTCTATGCAGAATTGGTGCAATCATTGAGCGAGTTCATCCCCGCCATTCAAATCAATGCGAACCAGATAGCGCGTCTGGACTGCCTGCTCTCCTTTGCCACAGCGGCGCGCGAGAACAACTATATACGCCCCGTCATTGCCGACGACGATGTGCTGGAAATCCATCAGGGACGGCATCCGGTCATTGAGAAGCAGCTCCCCATCGGCGAGAAGTATATTGCCAACGATGTGATGCTGGACAGCCAGACGCAGCAGATTATCATCATTACGGGTCCCAACATGGCGGGTAAGTCCGCTTTGCTGAGGCAGACGGCGCTGATTACGCTACTGGCTCAAATCGGCAGTTTCGTGCCTGCGGAGAGTGCCCATATCGGTTTGGTGGATAAGATATTCACCCGTGTGGGTGCCAGCGATAATATTTCCGTGGGCGAGTCTACCTTTATGGTGGAGATGAACGAGGCGGCGGATATCTTGAACAACCTTTCTCCCCGCAGCCTGGTGCTGTTCGACGAGCTGGGACGTGGTACTTCTACGTACGACGGTATTTCCATCGCCTGGGCGATTGTGGAGCATATCCATGAGCATCCAAAGGCGAAGGCACGCACCTTGTTTGCCACGCACTACCATGAGTTGAACGAGATGGAGAAAAGCTTCAAGCGTATTAAGAACTACAACGTTTCGGTGAAGGAGATAGATAACAAAGTCATCTTCCTGCGCAAATTGGAGCGCGGTGGCAGCGAACACTCCTTCGGTATTCATGTAGCCAAAATGGCGGGTATGCCCAAAAGCATCGTGAAACGTGCCAATGACATTCTGAAACAACTGGAAACAGACAACCGCCAGCAGGGGATTTCCAGCAAACCGATGGTGGAAGTGGGAGAGACACGCGGTGGTATGCAGCTCAGCTTCTTTCAGCTCGACGACCCGGTGCTGTGCCAGATACGCGATGAGATACTGAATCTGGATGTGAATAACTTGACGCCGCTGGAGGCGCTGAACAAGCTGAATGATATTAAGCGGATAGTGAAGGGAAAGTGATTTTTACTTATAGGAGAAAACGTGGAATTTCAGGACTTGTACAAGTTTTTGCACAAGCCCTGAAACTCCATGGTTAATAGTTTTTCCTCTAAAATTATTCTTCCAAGATTATCTCTAATTCTGCTATGGCAGCTTTCTTTCCTTTGTCATGGGCCGATAATCCCAATAGTTTCACATAACGTGCCCGGCAAGGAGTAAATTCTATAGTTTGCGTTGCTGTACCTATATGGAAGGTGCCATAGATAATGGGCTGCCCCCAATTTTTTCCATCTTTGCTTGCATATACTTCATAGGAAGCTATCCGTCCTTCTTCGCTATCTTGTCGCGGAGTGTAGCGGATACCCTTTATAGTGGCCTCTTTGGATAGGGAAAGATGTATCTCATGAGGGTAGGGAGCTATGTAGAATTGGTTGTGTACCGTGTGCCAATAGGTGTTTATGTTACCGTCTGCCGCCAGCTTCATGCTGTTGTCTGCATCGCTGTCTACGGAGACCACTATTTGTCTCTGGGATGCTCCGCTGATGTTTTTTCAGGATGCTCACATTCAGTTCGGCTGCCGAAGCCCATTTCCTGCCGTGCATTTCGGACAAGGGAACGAATTTGAAGTAACGGGCAGTGACGGGTGTTTCCAATGTTATGGTTTGGGCAGACGTCAGATTGGAGAATGTACCTTTGACGGTGCTTTCCCAATTTTTTCCGTCTTTGCTGAAGCTTAGCTCGTAGTCTTTGACGTGTCCGTTATCATTGGAATGTCGTGCTGTGTAGATGAATTTGTCCACTACCAGTAGGGAAGCCATGTCTACCACAATGCTGTGTGGAAACTCTGGAATGGGTTCGTGCCAACGGGTGTGCCAATACGTGGAAGGGTCTCCGTCGATGGCGTTTTGCGCCTCTTCTCCTTGGCTGTCGCTGCTGGAGGAGACCACCTTCCATGCCGAGTGGTCTACGAATATGGGTAGTTCCATAGTAGTGACCAGGCTCTTGCCTAATTTTCCGGAAACAGCGTATGTTTGTATCTTTCCACCGTCAATGAACTCGAATGGAGCTGTGTATTCCCGGTATTCGTTACCGTTAAGGCTGTAGAAGATGGTCGCGTCCGGAGTTCCAGTACTCATTTGCAGGTAACCGTTGTTATCGCGTTCTACCATTACGGGCATGCATGCAGGCATCTGTACGCGTGCTTTCTTGGTAAGCTCACTTTGCGTGTAGCTTCTTTCCAAAGGCATCATGATGAAGCTGAATGCTACGGGAGTTGCTTGCAGTTCGTATTTTTTCATCGGGCCCGGACCGCAGCTTGCGTTGCCCAGAGGACGATTGTGGGCATCAAGACAAAGAACTGTCTCCTTGCGCATCGGGATGTCGTATTTGTGAATCAGTTTTTGCAGATGGTCGGGATCTGCCATGTCTTGTGCTCTGACATGCAGGGCAGAAGCCGCCATTTGGTCGCCTGCCACGAAAACGAAGCCCATACCGTCGGCGTTGGTGATGGAAATCCAGCGTACCTCTTCATGGTTACCCATCTCCTGAGGCTTTACATAGTTCACCCATTGGTCGGATACTGTACTTTCGTATACGCCTATTGGGGTGGCATCCTTGCGGTCTACGTAGTTTTCCCATGGGCCACGTCCATACCAACGCATACGCTCGAAGCCTTCGGGCAGTTCCATTCGATAGCCCACACGCGGAATGATTTCGCTGTCGGATACCGGGATGATGACACTGTTCACCATGATGGAACCATCGGCATTTACGGTGTATTCTATTTCTGTGCGATACTCAAAACCGAGTTTACCTTTGTGGCAGTTCCGGATGTGCAGGGTTATTCTGTCCTCTTCTTGGTGGGTTTCCCATTTGCCGGTTTCCGCTTGCAGCTGGTAAAGGCCTTTGCGTTGCCAATCGCCACTTACCTGTTTATCGTTGTCGGTGGGAGCACGGAAGAGGTTCAGTTCGAGTCCTTTACTTATCAGGGGGATATTATTCAATGTATATGCCGATAAAGTTCCTTCTTCCTTGGAGAAGACAGCTTCAAAACGTTCACCTTTCACCACCAATGCGTCGGCAGTTTCGTTTAGATTGATGTTTCCTTTTTCGGGTACGAATATAGGTTTCTCGCTGCTTGATAGCTTGAATTGTTCGGTGGCTACCTCGTAGTCGGCTTTTGCCCATTCGGTATCTCTTTTTTGGCAGAAACTGAAATTGATAAAGTATTCTGCTCCGGGTACCTTCGTTGCGGGTATGTCTGGCAGGGTGATGACTTTGCTTGCCTGTGCTTCCAGCTTCAAATCTTCCAGATTGCCTGAGCAGACGGTCCTTCCATCTTCCGTTATTTCGTATCTCCCGTAGAGGTCTTCCATATTGGCATGGAATCGCTTGTTGCTGATTCTATATTTGCCATTCCCTAATGCTTCTATGCGGATGGGTTGATGTATCTTCTTCATTTCATAGGATTTGGCAGATAATGTACGGTCGGAGAAGATGACGCCGTTGGTACAGAAGTTACCGTCGTTGGGCTTGTCACCAAAGTCACCGCCTACGGCCATGTAGAAGCCTTTGCCGTCGGGAGTGGGCATACGCAGGCTTTGGTCTACCCAATCCCAGATGAAACCTCCGATGAGTGCCGGATAGCGTTCGTAGGTTTCCCAGTATTCCTTGAAGTTTCCTATGGAATTTCCCATGGCATGGGCATACTCGCATACTACGTGCGGTTTCACGATCTCGCCCTTTTGTATTTTCTCCAATCGTTCACGGCCTACGTTTTCCAGCCAGTCCACACTTGGGTACATGCAACTGGTCACGTCGCAGAAAGAACTGTTTCCCTCGTAGTGGGTGGGGCGGGTAGTATCCAAACGTTTGATGGCCTTTTCAGCAGTGGAGAAGTTGTTTCCGTTTCCCGATTCGTTGCCCATGGACCACATTACGATGGAAGCGTGGTTACGGAAACGTTTCACTTGGTTCTCGTTGCGCTCGGTGAATGATTTTTCCCATTGTGGCTCGTGTGAGAGACGCATTTCGCCGTGACACTCTACATTGGCTTCTGCCAATACATAGATGCCATAGCGGTCGCATAGGTCGTAAAAGTAAGGGTTGTTGGGGTAATGGGAGGTACGGACGGCGTTTACGTTCAGCGCTTTCATTAGTTGTACGTCCTTTTCCATCTCTTCTTTGGAGACGGTACGGCCATTCAATGGGCTGTGATCGTGGCGGTTGACACCTTTGAAAAGAGTGGGTTTGCCGTTAATCAGCAGTTGTCCGTTTTTGGCAAACTCTATTTCGCGGAAGCCTACCTTTACACTACGTAGGTCTGTCACTTTTCCCTTCTGTTTTAGGGTCAGGGTCAGGTTGTAGAGGCTGGGTGTTTCGGCTGTCCATTTCAGTGGGTTCTCCACATCGAATTCCAGATGGGTACTACCTGTTTTTGTGGCGTGGATAGTGCGTGATAGCACTTCCTTTCCTTCTGTGTCGGAGAGCTTCACTATGAGTTCGGCAGAACTTTTCTTACCGGTGATTTCCACGTCCAAAAAAACTGTAGCATTACGATAATCTCCGTCCAAGTCGGTTCGGAAGAAGAAGTCCCTAATTTGCGTGCGTGGTGCTGACCATAGGAATACATCGCGGAAGATACCGCTGAACCGCCAGAAATCTTGACATTCAAGAAAACTTCCATCGGTGAAACGGTACACTTCAACTGCCAATGTGTTTTTTCCTTCTTGTAAATAGGGAGTCAGATTGAACTCGGCAGGTAAGTAGCTGTCTTCTGAATAGCCCACTTTTTTACCGTTCAACCAAAGATAGAAACCTGCTTCCACTCCATTGAAGCGAATAAATACATCTCTGCCCTTCCAAGATGTGGGCAAAGTGAATTCACGTCGGTAACTGCCTACGGGATTGGGCATGTTGGCAAAAGTATAGTCTGCCGGGCGAGGTTGGATGACGTTGGGCCATTGTACTCCTTTACTGTAATCACAGAAAGGGTAAATGGTATTACAATACAAAGGCTTGTCCCAGGGCTTGTTATGGCGTACAGCCTCTATCTGCCATGTGGCGGGCACTTTGATGTTATCCCAGTCACTTACGTCGTAGTCGGGCTTGAAGAAATCCTTCGGCCGTTTTTCGGGGTCGGCCACCCAATGGAATTTCCATGTACCGTTCAGAGTTTGATAATAGGGGGATTCCTCGATGCTCAGGCGTAGGGCTTGTCCTTCGTCGGCAAAGGGAATGGCGGTTTGGCATGCCGTTTCTTTGTTCACTCCCGAAATGTTCAGGTCATTCCATTCGGGCTGTTCGTGAGTTTGTGCTGTTGCGGCTGCGGTAGCAAGCAGCCCGGTGAATGCGATACTCAAAAAAGAGCTTCTTTTCATAAATGCAGATGGTATAAGATGATTAAGTATTAGTGATTTCCTGTCCTTCCCTCACGTTCTTCTTTTGCCGTTCGCAGTATTGACGGGGCGGCATTCCGTAACGTTGTGAAAAAGCTTTATAGAAAGTGCTTCGGTTGGTGAATCCCGTGCGGTCCATCAGCTCTTCGATGGTGAAGTTGCTGGAGACTAACAAGCGTTCCGCCGTGGAGAGGCGGTATTCTTTGATGATGTCGGCAGGCGATTTGTCAGTAAGTGGTTTCAGTTTGCGGTAGAACTGCCGGCTGCTGTAGCCCATTTCCTTACTCAAAAGTTCTACTTGCAGGTCTGGATTGGCTAAGTTCTTTTCAATGACTTCTGTCATTTTCTCTAAGAATTCTTGTTCTTCTTTGTGCAAGCAGCTTCCTTCTTTCCAGGTAAAGGTGCTGAGTGCCGAACTATAATATTCCTTCAGGTTTTCTTCGCGGCGGATGAGATGATAGACCATCTTTTCCAAATATTTCACATTGAAAGGCTTGGTGACATAGGCATCCGCCCCCGATTCCAGTCCTTTTACTTGGTCGTCTTCGTGATGCAGTGCTGAGAGCAGGATTAGGGGAATATGGCTCCACAGCTTGTGTTGCTTGATGGTGGAGGTGAAGGATAACCCATCTATATCGGGCATCATCACGTCTGAGATGATGAGATCTGGCTGTCGTTGCTCCAGGCTGTCTAATGCCTTTTGGGCATTATTGAAAGAGAGTACGTTGTATTTCTCTGTGAATATTTCGGATACGAACCACAGCATGGAAGGGTCATCATCTATCACCATGACCGTCTGCTTGTTTGCGTCGAATTCTTGGGTGTATTTTTCGGGCAATTCTTGCACTTCTTCGGTGGGAATGCTTGGAGAAGCCGCTTCGTATGCTGTTTGCGGTACTTCTTGTCCGTTGGGGGGGAGCGAGGGAAGGCTTACAGTGAAGGTGGTCAGTTCGCCCGGTGTGCTTTCGATGTTTATGTCTCCTTCCAACAGTGTCACCATGTTTTTGCAGATGGCCAACCCCAGTCCGTTTCTTGAGTTTTTGCCGTTCATCTCCACGGAGTCGAGAATCTTATAGCGGTCGAATATCTTTCCGAGATTTTCCGGTGTGATGCCTTTGCCGGTATTGGCTATCTTCAAAATAAGACGTTCGTTTTTCGTGTACAATGTTACGCTGATGTTCCCCTTGTCGGGTGTGTACTTGAAAGCGTTGGATATGAGGTTTCCGGCTATTTTGTTGAAGCAGCTCAGGTCGGTGTTCCATGTCAGTTCGGGGGCTATGTCAAGGCAGTAGTTCATTTCTCTGTTTTCCGCCATGTCACCGAAGGATTCGGCGATGTCCCTTAACTTTTCGGAAACAGGTTGCGGCTGTATGGAGAGCATTTTGTTTTCCGTTTCCAGTCTTCTGAACTCCAGCAATTCCACAATGAGACCATTCAGCTTTTCCACATTTTGCTGAATCATCTTGGCGTAGCGGTGCGTGTAGATATCTGTCTCCTTGTGGGTGAGTATCTTCTCGCACGGTCCCTGAATCAGGGTGAGGGGGGTGCAAAACTCGTGGGTGATGTTGGTGAAGAAGCGTAGTTTTGATTCATAGACTTCCTCTTTTTTCTGTCGTTCCATTTTCTTCATCATGTGCTGCCGCTTCAGGCGGTAGGTATAGAATGCATAGGCGACTATGCCTGTACATAATAGTAACCCTAACAAAAAGTAGCCCACATAGGCCCAGGTACTGAGATACCAGGGAGGAGCGATGTAAATGGTGAAGGCTTGCGGATGGCTTTCTTTACCGTTGATGTTGTTGCGGTATTTCACAAACAGAGTATATTCTCCGGGGGAAAGGTTGGAGAAGATGGCATTGGGTGAAACTCCGTTTTCTATCCATTGGTCGCTTGCTTCCTTTAGTTTATAGGAGTAGAAATAGTCGTTTCCGTTAATGTAGTCTGTTATCCGGAAGTTGAGCTGGAAGAAGTTGTGTTTGTAGTCCAGTTGTAGCACGGGCTTCCCGTCTTTGTAATGTAAAAAGTCATGCAGGTTGTATTCCTTACCGAAGATGGAAAGTCCTTTCAGGCTGATTTCGGGCATATAGTCCGTGGTGATGTAAGAATCGGGCTTCACGGTGACGAAGCCGTTTACACCTCCAAAGAAAAGGATTCCCGTAGCATTGTCTTTGTAGAAGGCTCCATCACTAAATTCGGTCACGGCCAGTCCGTTTCCGTTGTTGTAGGTCTGCTTGGTCTGTTCTTGGGGATTGAGTCTCATTAATCCTTGATTGGTACTCACCCAGAGATTGCCTCGGTTGTCCTCCAAGATACCATGTACGGTGCTGTTGGTGTAGAGCTTTGCACTGATGCTGTCTGGGTTTCCGTCTTCGTTTGAGTAGAAGCGGAGAAGCCCTGATCCAGTGCCCAGCCAGTAGCCTTGCTCGTTTTTGTGTATGGCGAACACATCGTTGGCGGTTTGGCTGTTTACCAAGTTGTTGAAGCGGAACTGTGCCATTTCTCCAGTACGTACATCAATGCGGTAGGCTCCGAGCCCTCTGTTCCCGAACCACAGCGTAGAGCTGCTTTCACGGTAGGAGGTGAAAAAATAGTTTGATGCCATATGTCCGTTACTCACCAAAGTCCGTGTAGCATGCTTCACAATAGGATCTTTTCTCTGATTTTCTAATGTCACCTTTACGATTCCTTCGCCCACGGTGGAAATCCAAAGTGTACTGTCATTGGTTTGATCAATGGAGTGCACATATTTCACTTTGGTTCCATTGGCTTGTACCGCCAGTTCTTTCAATTGGTGGGTAGAGTAGGAATAATAATTGATTCCGTTTTCCGTACCTATCCAAAGTCGGTCTTTTCCACCGGGTGCAAAACAGTAGACGGAGTTGTCGGTCAATGTGCTGTTACCGGTGATGAGACGATCATGTTTTTCGGGTGTATTGTTGACAAGATAATTCGGTATACGCAATATGCCACTGCCTTTGGTTCCTATCCATAAGGTTTGCTGTGGGTCGAGGTAAAGGCTGCGTACCGGGTTGTTCACCTGATATGCGGGAGTGTTGAGCAGGGTGTTGGTCATGGTGAATGTGTCATTGTAAAGCATGTATAACCCTTCTCCGTCGGTAGCTACCCATACGATATCTTGAAATTTGTCTTTCATCAGACAGAAGATGCCCGACTGTATTTCAGTGTATTCTATACGGTATTTAATCTTTTGGTTTGCTTCATATTTCAGTACTATCAAGCCGCTGCTTTTGAAACCGATACAGAAGTCATTTTCTCGTTTGATGATGGAAGATACTTCACCTCGTTTTTCTATTTCGTCTTTCAGGTCGGCAATGTAGTAACACTGTCGGTTGCTGAAACTATATTCGTAGAGGGCATAGGTTTCATCAATGAAGTAGGCTGAATCTTCTCCGATGAAGGCATGCTTCAAGCCGTGATGTCCAAATGGCTTTTCCGGAATCAGTGTCACGCTTTTTCCCGTGTGGTTCAGACGATAGCAACGAGTGTTGTTTCCAGTTGCGAATATCCAAAGCAGGTTGTTGGAATCAATGGTCATGGACAGTACTTTATTAAAATCCATGGAAGAGATGTTTAACTGGAGAAATTTCTGGTTCTCTTGTTGGTAGTGATACAGATTTCCGTCATCTTTCAGCACTAACATGCACTTGTTGTTGCTTCGTGCCAAGAAGATGTTGTCCTTGAATTCGGTAAAGGTCCGGCAGGTCTGTCGGTATGTATCCAATCTGTCTAACCCGTAGTTGGTTTGTAACCACAGTATGCCTGGCTCTGATTCTACGATCTGGCTGATAATGTTGCCTGACAATAGGTTGCGTGACACATCAACGGGCGTATATAGGTGGATATTGTTGCCGTCAAACACGTTCAGTCCGTCGCATGTTCCTATCCATAGTACACCTTGGCTATCTTGGTAAAGGGATTGGATGGCACTATTGGAAAGACCGTTTTTATTGGAGAATTGCCGTAGGCTGTAAGCGTACACAAAATCCGGAAAACAGCATAAGAGGCTGATAAACAATAAAATCGTATGGCCTTTCCAGTATATGTCTTTCATGTGGCTTGTTGTATTGATTTTGAGTTGCAAAGATATATTTTAAGGTGGAAACAGTCAATATTTGCAATATATTTCTTTAGTTGTAGGCTTACAGTTTGCTTTGTATCTGCTCCGTATCCTTAGAAATGTATTTGTACGGAGCAGATAGGTATGGATATGATTAGCGAATGACCGCAGCGAATCCACCGTTGCGTGCCAAACGGACTGTGATATGGTCGCCTTTCTTCAAGGATTGTTCTTGCTTGCGGTAGTCCATGGCTTGGTGGTCAGCGTTGATGCCGTCTTCAAAAGAGGTCATGAGATAATTTTTTCCTTCTTGCAGGAAATCAAGGGAGATGTTAAAGACCCGTTCACGTTCGCGGTTGTTGGTCATGCCTCCTATATACCATTGTTCTCCTTTGCGTTTGGCCACGATGGCATATTCTCCTGCTTTGGCTTCGAGAGCGATGGTTTCGTCCCATGTTTGGGGTACTTGGGTGATGAAACGTGTACACTCGTCGTTGCGATAATAGAGGGTAGGATTGTCTGCCATCATCTGCAGGCCGGTTTCAAAAAGAACAAAGAGTGCCATCTGATAGGCACGTGTGCCGATGCTGGCAGAATTGGGACGTTCGGAATGGTAGATTTCAGGCTGCATGCTAAGCATGGCGCCGGGAGTATAGTCCATGGCTCCTACTGCGTTGCGTATGAAGGGGAAATAGACACTGTTGTCGGGACGGCATCCGCCCATTTGCTCCATACCTCTTACGCCTTCGTAGGAGAGTACGTTTGGGTATTTGTATTCTAATCCGGCAGGTTTGAAAGCACCGTGAAAGTCAACGAAGAGATGGTGTTTGGCGGCTTCATGTGCTACGCGTTCATAGAAGTTTACCATCCATTGGTCGCTACGATCCATGAAATCTATCTTTACGCCTTTCACACCCCACTTTTCGAAAGTTTCGAATAGGTCAAAGTGGTTTTCTACCGTAAGCCAAGTGAGCCATAACACAATGCCTACGTTTTTTTCTTTGCCGTAGCGGATGAGTTCGTGTATGTCTACCGAGGGATTGGGTTTATAGGGGTTGCGGGTGTTCATGGCCCAGCCTTCGTCCATTACTATATATTCTACGCCGTAGTGGGATGCGAAGTCGATGAAGTATTTGTAGGTGTCAAGGTTGCAACCTGCTTTGAAGTCCACGTCGGGGCCGTAGGGTGTGGCTCCGTTCCACCATTCCCAGCTGGCTAGTCCTGGTTTAATCCAAGAGGTGTTTTCTATGACATTCTTTTCAGCGAGGCGATAGGATAGAGTGTTTTCTATAAGTTTGCGGTCATCGTTGGTAATGACGAAGTAACGCCATGGATAACTGCGCTTGCCTGCGGTACGGGCTATGCAGTTGGCTTCTTTCAGAATCTTGAGACTGCGGTCACCGTCTTCTCCGAATTCAAGAGGCAGACGGGGGAAGACGGCGGTAATGCCGCCTTGTCCATCGTTTTTCAGAAACATGGCGGGATAGTCTGTCAGATTGGTTTCACTCATGAGGATTTTGTCACCTTTGGGTGTGCTGGCTAAAAGGGGAAGCAGAGCCATGCGATTGGAGTTTTTCCACTCGCTGCTTGTTTGGTGGCGATATTCTTCTTCATAGGAAGTCTTAAAGCCGTCAGGTTGCTGAAGATGTAGCAGGCAATCATCCACAAAGTTCAGGCGGAGGATTTCATTCATTATTTCTTGCTCGCCTTTCAGGTCAGTAAGGAAGCGGTAGGCGAATCCGTCATCAAAGGCACGGAACTCTACTGAATAGCCTCCTTTAAACTTCAGTAGCAATTGGTTGTAGCGGTTGGTTATAGTAGAGAATTTCAGGGGTACGATGGGAGTCAGTTCCTCGTTTACATTTTGGCGTACTACTTTGTTTAGTTTAGGATGGATGCCCAGCTGGTGGTTGGCAGTTTCCAGACCAATGACACAGTTGTCCATCAGTGTTTGATTTCCTTGGGTTACATCATATTGGATTTGATCGGTCAGCTCCACTGAGATGCGGATGTTTCCGCTGGGTGAGGCCAGTTGATGTACTTTCTGTCCGAAAGCGGTCAGTGAGAGGCAGAGAACTGCCGAGAGTAGGAATTGTTTTTTCATGTTCTTAGCTTTTGGATTTTTACAATATACAAAAGTAGTTTGTATTCTGTAGGAAATGTATGCTATTTATGACATAAATATATAAAATCATGCCACAGACGACTTTTTACATATCTATGTCGCGAATCTGTACAGTATGAGAGTGAAGGATGGGCTATTTTTGTTACCAACATTCCACATGTCAGAAAACTATTGTTGCCGGATGGAGGCTAAAGAGAGAAGGTGAAAGAGCGGTTTGCGGCTAGAGGAGGCAGCACATTTATAACAAAGAATGCGGTGGTTTATATCGAATTGACATTATCTTTTACGAAAAAACAATAATAACAAAACCATGAAAAAGAGACGAATACTGATGGGGAAGACCCATCTGATAGCGGGAGCCGTGATGTTGGCCGTTGCAGGAGGACAATTATCGGCTCAGACCGTTGCACCGAAGAAAGCAAAAGCGTACATGGTGGCAGATGCCCACTTGGACACGCAGTGGAACTGGGACATTCAGACTACTATTAAGGATTATGTTTGGAATACCTTGAATCAGAACCTTTTCCTTTTGAACCAGTACCCCGACTATATCTTTAATTTTGAAGGTGGAGTGAAATATGCTTGGATGAAGGAATATTATCCTCGTGAATATGAACTGATGAAGGCTTTTGTAAAGGCAGGTCGATGGCATGTGAGTGGGGCCAGTTGGGATGCTACCGACACTTTGGTGCCGTCTGTTGAATCGTTTATTCGCAACATTATGCTGGGGCAGGAGTTCTATCGTAAGGAGCTGGGGGTAGAAAGTACCGACATCTTCCTTCCCGATTGCTTCGGATTCGGTTGGACATTGCCTACTGTTGCTGCCCATTGTGGACTGATAGGTTTCTCTTCACAGAAGCTGGATTGGCGTAACAATCCTTTCTACGGTAAGAGCAAGCATCCCTTTACCATCGGACTGTGGAAAGGAGTGGATGGAGCGTCCGTCATGCTGGCTCACGGATATGATTACGGTCGTCGTTGGGATAATGAAGACCTTTCAGAAAATAAATATTTGATGGAACTCTCCAAATGCACTCCCCTGAATACCGTTTACCGCTACTATGGAACAGGTGATGTGGGCGGTTCACCTACCATCGCTTCTGTGGCTTCCGTGGAGAAAGGTATCAAGGGAGACGGTCCGTTGAAGATTATCAGTGCAGCCAGTGACCAGTTGTTCAAGGATTACCAGCCCTATGGCAGCCATCCCGAGCTCCCCGTATTTGACGGTGAATTGCTGATGGACGTTCATGGAACCGGCTGCTACACTTCACAGGCTGCTATGAAACTCTATAATCGTCAAAATGAACTTTTGGGTGATGCCGCTGAACGTGCTTCTGTGGCTGCTGCCCTTTTGGGGGTTGCCGAATATCCTGGCAAGAGCCTGACGGAGTCTTGGCAGCGCTTCATATTCCACCAATTCCACGATGATTTGACTGGTACCAGCATTCCCCGTGCCTATGAATTTTCTTGGAACGATGAACTTCTCTCTCTGAAACAGTTCTCCGGTATCCTGACTCATTCTGTGGGAAGTGTGGCAGGCAAGCTTGATACTCGTGTCAAGGGGATTCCCGTAGTGCTCTATAACGCTTCGGGCTTCAAGGCTGCAGATGTGGTGATCATCGAAGTGGAGGCTTCCCGTTTTCCCAAAAGTGTGGCTGTATATAACGAACAAGGCAAGTTGGTGGTTTCTCAGTTGGTTTCATATACTGATGGAAAGGTCCGCTTGTTAGTAGAAGCCACTGTACCCGCCAATGGATACGCAGTTTACGATGTCCGCCTCTCCGGCGAAGGAAAAGAGATGCCTGCTGTTGAAGCTGCAAGTGTTGAAAATTCGTTCTACAAACTGACATTGAATGAGAACGGTGACATTACTTCACTGTTTGACAAGAGAAACAACAAGGAATTGGTAAAGGCTGGTAAGGCTATTCGTTTAGCCCTCTTCACTGAAAACAAGTCATTCGAATGGCCGGCATGGGAGATATTGAAAGAGACTGTGGACGCTACTCCTATCTCCATCACCGAGGATGTGAAAGTGACTCTTTGCGAAAACGGCGCATTACGTAAGACTCTCTGCGTGGAGAAACGTCACGATGATTCTTTTTTCCGCCAGTACATCCATTTGTATGAAGGTGTATTGGCCCACCGCATTGACTTTACTAACGAAGTGGACTGGCAGTCTACCAACGCTCTGTTGAAGGCTGAGTTTCCCCTCAATTTGAATAATGAGGTGGCCACTTACGACTTGGGCGTAGGCAGCGTGCAGAGAGGAAACAACATCTTGACCGCTTACGAAGTATATGCTCAATATTGGGCAGATTTAACGGACGCTAACGGTTCTTATGGCGTTTCCATCATGAACGACAGCAAATATGGCTGGGACAAGCCTGATAACAACACCCTGCGTCTCACTTTGCTGCACACTCCGAAGACAAAAAAGAACTATGCTTATCAAGATCGTCAGGACTTCGGTCACCATACCTTTACTTACAGCTTGGTAGGTCATGTGGGCGCTTTGGATGTAGTTCAAACCCGCGAGAATGCTGAACTGCTGAACCAGCGCATCAAGGCGTTCGTTGTTGGAAAGCATCGCGGCGAATTAGGTAAGAGCTATTCATTGGCTTTTTCCGATAACCGGAATGTACTTATTAAAGCCTTAAAGAAAGCCGAAAGTTCAGATGAATATGTGGTACGCGTGTATGAAGCTGCAGGCAAGCAGGCGCAGAAAGCCTCGATTGTCTTTGCCGACAACCTTGTGGCTGCTGTAGAAGCAGATGGTACGGAAAAGACCATCGGTAAGGCTACATTCAGTGGAAATCGCTTGGAAGTGTCAGTCAATCCAAACAGCATTAAGACCTACAAGGTACGTTTCGCTTCCAATAAAAAGGTGCAGACGGTGGCCGAACCATTGCCCCTTGTTTATGATAAGAAGTGCTTCAGTTGGAACGAGTTCAAGGCTGCTGCCAACTTTGAGTCTGGTTATTCTTATGCTGCTGAATTGATACCTGCCGAGATGAATGTGCATGGAGTGCCTTTCAAATTGGAGACACGTGAAGAGCTGAATGGTATGGCTTGCAAGGGCAATGTACTGAAACTGCCCGCCGACTGTACTTATAACAGACTCTATATCCTTGCTGCTGCCGCTTCTGATAAAGATGTGAAGGGGATATTCCGCGTAGGCAAGTATGTGCAGGAAGTCATTGTTCCTTCTTATACTGGCTTCATCGGTCAGTGGGGGCACACCGGACATACGGAAGGTTATCTGAAAGATGCTGAAGTTGCCTATGTGGGTACGCACCGCCATTCCGGTGAAGGCGATCAGCCGTATGAGTTCACTTACATGTTTAAGTTCGCAATAGACCTGCCAGAAAGGGCTACTGAGGTGGTATTGCCCGATAATAAGGATATTGTTATTTTTGCCGCCACTTTGACTGATGTTGCTGCTACTTCTGTTTGTCCCGCTTCCGAACTGTTCCGTACGGCAAACAAGTGCAATCGCTATCAGACGGAAAGCTCCACAGAGAGAGTGAACATTCTGAAGCAGGACATGGTAATGGGCTATTCAAGCTATGTGAACGAGAAAGAGAAGCCGGCTTTCATGGTAGATGGCGACGAAAACACAAAGTGGTGTGCTATTGCTGAAATGCCCCACTACGTAGACTTTGATTTGGGCGGTGAAAGAAGCATTAATGGCTGGAAGTTACTGAACGCTGCCGGCGAAAACCATTCCTACGTCACTTCCTCCTGCTTTCTGCAAGGTAAGAGCGACAAGAATGGTGAATGGCGCACACTGGACTATGTTTCGGGTAATGGTAAGAATGTACTGAATCGCACGCTAAATAAGTCTGAAAGTGTTCGCTATCTGCGTCTTTTAGTGACACAGCCCATGCAATCGGCTTCTGGTAAAGATGTGCGCATTTATGAAATGGAAGTATACGAATAAACAGTTATTATATTCCCATTTTTCAGATCCTTGTGTCTGTCACCACAGACACAAGGATCTGATGATTCTCAGGTGTAAGTGCTTAATGTGAGTAAGTTAACAACTCTATTGAAGTAAATTTATTGGAAATAACAAATACCTTGAAAAATGAAAATTAGAATATTTGCTGTTGTATGTTTATTAGCTGCTAATCTCTTTACAATATCTGCTCAAAAGTGGTTTACGCCTGAGGCGGAGAAACAAGTGGATGCTCTTTTGAGCCAGGTAGTAGAAGGAAACTACAAGAATAATCGCTATCCTCTACTCCGTAAGCCCTTAATGGAACTTCCTTTAGGCAGTATCAAACCTAAAGGCTGGTTGCACGAAATGCTGGTTCGTCAGAAAAATGGCGCCAGTGGTCAGATGGATGTTCTTTACCCTTCGGTTATGGGCAAACGCAATGGTTGGTTAGGTGGTGATGGAGACCAGTGGGAACGCGGTCCATACTGGATAGACGGTCTACTTCCTTTGGCGTATATACTGGATGATGATGTCTTGAAAGCCAAAGTGCAACCTTGGATAGAATGGGCTTTGCAGAGCCAGCGTGAGGACGGATTCTTCGGTCCTGAAAAAGATTATCCGGGAGAGCCTGGACTGCAACGTGATAACTCGCAAGACTGGTGGCCGCGTATGGTCGTGCTGAAAATCCTACAGCAGTATTATTCGGCAACGAACGATAAGAGAGTCGTCGCTTTTATGACAAAATATTTCCGTTATCAACTGAATACCTTGCCGCAAAAACCTTTAGGACACTGGAGCAGTTGGGCAGAATTCCGTGCTTGTGACAATTTGCAAGCTGTATATTGGCTTTATAATCTTACGGGGGAGGATTTTTTGCTTGAATTGGGGCATTTGCTGCACCGGCAGAGTTTCAGTTTCATAGATATGGTAGATAGGGGAGACTTGCGCAGAACCTGCACTATACACTGTGTTAATTTGGCACAAGGCATCAAAGAACCGATTATTTATTATCAGCAAGATACCGACCGGAAATATATTGATGCTGTCAAGGAAGGCTTTCGAGATATTCGCCGGTTCCATGGACAGCCGCAAGGCATGTATGGAGGCGATGAGGCTTTGCATGGAAACAATCCTACACAAGGCTCGGAGTTGTGTTCGGCCGTAGAGTTGATGTACTCGCTGGAAAAAATGGTGGAGATTACAGGAGACATAGACTTTGCCGACCATTTGGAACGCATTGCTTTTAATGCTTTACCAGCCCAAATATCCGATGACTTTATGACTAAGCAATATTTCCAGCAACCGAATCAGGTGATGGTAACACGCCATCGTCGCAACTTCGACCAGGATCATGAAGGGACAGACCTTGCTTTTGGCACTCTGACTGGATACCCATGTTGTTTTTCGAATATGCACCAAGGTTGGCCAAAATTTACACAGCACCTATGGTATGCCACACCTGATAACGGCATTGCAGCCATTGTCTATTCTCCGTCGGAAGTAACAGCCAATGTGGGTGATAATGTACCGGTGGTTATCAGTGAAGATACTTACTATCCGATGGATCATCAGATAACTTTTACCATTAAAGAGGTGAGAAATAAGGTGAAACAAGTGAAATTTCCATTTCACCTGCGTGTTCCGAAGTGGTGCAAGCAAGCTGAAATACGGGTAAATGGAAAGATGGAGCAAACTGTCAAAGGTGGGAAAATAGCTATCGTAGACCGTATATGGAAGCGGAATGATAAGATTGAACTGTATCTGCCCATGGAGGTCTTTACTAGCACTTGGTATGAAAACGCAGTATCTATTGAAAGAGGTCCGTTGGTATATGCCCTGAAAATGGAAGAAAATTGGGAAAAGAAAGAGTTTAAGGATAGTTGGTATGGTTCTTATTATTATCAGGTGACTTCTTCGGATCCATGGAACTACGGATTGGTGGATTTTGACCGTAACAGAATGAACGAGGTGGCCCAAGTAAGTATCAATAGCCAAAAACAGCAATTGGACTTTCCTTGGAATCAGGAAAATGCACCGGTTGAAATAAAGATGAAGGCTCGTCTTATCCCTACTTGGACAGTATATAATGAAATGGCAGGGCTCCAGCCTTTCTCTTTCTGTGGCAGTGCCGAAGGAGGAGAACAAGAAATCACGCTGATACCCTACGGTTGTACAACCCTGCGTATTTCAGAATTTCCAGTTGTTGGGAAATGATGTTTCCGAGGTATGGGGGGAACGGTGTGTTTGTTTTGTGACAAACTTGTTTCAGAATTCTGCCATGTCCGGAATGTGGACGGTTATGTCACGGATTTATAGTTGGCTTTTAACCTTACTGTCTATTTTTGCAATCGTTTTTAATAGGGTTTATATATTATAAAGAAGACTCCTGCGACGGAGTGAAAAACAAGTCGAACAATTTAATGCCGTAGAAAAAAGATGAAAAATTCCAAGAAAGCACTCCTCTGCCTATTGTCATGCGCCTTGGCAGTAACCGGATGCAAGACACAGAAAGAACCGGCTGTAGCAGACAACGAAATGCTGGTCAGATCTACACAAACACTTGATTCCTTATATGCTCACTATTCCGCACCGGGCACTTGTCTGTTGCGTGAGAATTATCCTTCGGACGTGGAAGGCTATACCGCTACTTATCTGGCTTCCGAGGAACAGAAGAACCGTCCCAATCTCTACTCTTATTTGTGGCCTTATTCCGGTACCTTCTCCGCAGTGAATGCGTTGATGGAGGCCACTAAAGATAACAAGAAAGATTTCGGGAACTATCAGAAGTTGCTTGATGAGAAGGTGCTTCCGGGACTTGCTGAATATTTCGATACTCGTCGTATGCCCGAAGCGTATGCTTCTTACATCAAGGACGCTCCGTTGTCCGACCGCTTTTACGATGACAACGTGTGGCTCGGCATTGACTTCACAGACGTCTATCTGATGACTAGCCAAGAGAACTATCTGCAGAGCGCCAAGCTTATCTGGAAGTTTATAGAAAGCGGTATGGACGATTGTTTGGGAGGAGGTATCTATTGGTGCGAACAGAAGAAGGAATCAAAGAACACTTGTTCCAACGCCCCTGGTTCCGTCTTTGCCCTGAAACTTTTCAAGGCTACGCAAGACAGCTCCTATTTTGAGAAAGGGAAGAGTTTGTACGAGTGGACTAAAGCAACATTGCAGGACACAACAGACTGCCTTTACTTCGACAACATGCGTTTGGACGGTGAGATAGGACGTGCCAAATTTGCCTATAACAGCGGTCAGATGATGCAGTCGGCTGCTTTGCTCTATCAGCTTACCGGTAATGGGCAGTATCTGAAGGATGCGCAAGCGATTGCTGCCGCTTGCCATAATTATTTCTTCATGGAATTCACCCCCGGACAGGGAGAACCGTTCCGTATGCTGAAGAAGGGCGATGTGTGGTTCACCGCCGTTATGTTGCGTGGTTTTATAGAGCTCTATCAGGTGGACGGTAACAAGGTTTATCTTGATTCCTTTGCCCGCAGTCTGGACTATGCTTGGACGCATGCCCGTGAAGATAACGGCCTTTTCAATACTGATTTCACCGGCAAGAGCTGCGACAATCGTAAATGGCTGCTGACACAAGCCGCCATGGTAGAGATGTACGCGCGTTTGGCCGTGTTCGCTAATCAGTCTTTATAATTAAAACGAATCAGACCAAATGAAAAAGAGAAACATTACCTTGTGCGCTGTTGCCATGCTCTGTATGCAAGGCTATGCTAAGGCAGACACTTTTACCCTGAAAGGTGACAACACTTGTGTGGAGAACTATGCTCAGATGACTGCTGCTTACAAGAGCAATCGTCCAAAAATGAAGAAACGCCTTTTCACCTCAAAAGCGGTGGAAGCTGAGATTCTTCGCGTGAAGAAACTGCTTACCAATCCTAAGTTGGCGTGGATGTTTGAGAATTGCTTTCCTAATACGCTTGACACTACTGTACACTTTCGCATGCTGGACGGTAAACCCGATACTTTTGTTTATACCGGTGACATCCATGCTATGTGGCTGCGTGACTCCGGTGCGCAGGTGTGGCCATATGTGCAGTTAGCTAACAATGATGCGCAATTGAAAGAGATGCTCGAAGGTGTCATTCGCCGTCAGTTCCTTTGCATCAACATTGATCCGTACGCCAATGCTTTCAACGACGGACCTACGGGTGGCAACTGGATGACTGACTTGACAGATATGAAGCCCGAACTGCACGAGCGCAAATGGGAGATAGACTCTCTTTGTTACCCGCTTCGTCTGGCTTACCAGTATTGGAAAGTAACTGGTGACAGCAGTATCTTCGACGGTGAATGGATGAAGGCAATTACTGCTATCCTGAAGACTTTCAAGGAACAGCAGCGTAAGGACGGTGTAGGCCCTTACCGTTTCCAACGTAAGACGGAACGTGCTCTTGATACGCTGAATAACGACGGCTTGGGTGCTCCGGTCAAACCGGTGGGACTGATTGTTTCCGCTTTCCGCCCATCGGACGATGCCACTACGCTTCAGTACCTGGTCCCTTCCAACTTTTTCGCTGTCTCTTCTTTGAGAAAGGCTGCTGAAATTCTGACGGAAGTAAACAAGGAAACATCCTTGGCCAAAGAATGCACCGATTTGGCAGCCGAAGTGGAGGCAGCCCTGAAGAAATATGCCACTTACAATCATCCTGAGTTTGGGACAATCTATGCATTTGAAGTAGATGGATTCGGCAATCATCTGTTAATGGACGATGCCAATGTACCCAGCCTTCTTGCTATGCCTTATTTGGGTGATGTGGACGTAAACGATCCTATCTATCAGAATACACGCCGCTTTGTGTGGAGTGGCAGCAACCCTTACTTTTTTAAAGGTAAAGCCGGTGAAGGTATCGGAGGTCCGCACATTGGTTATGATATGGTATGGCCTATGAGTATCATGATGAAGGCATTCACCAGCCAGAATGATGAGGAGATAAAGATTTGTATCAAAATGCTGATGGATACGGATGCCGGTACGGGATTCATGCACGAGTCTTTCCACAAGGATGACCCCACTAACTTTACCCGTGCATGGTTTGCTTGGCAGAACACGCTGTTTGGAGAATTGATTCTGAAATTAGTGAACGAGGGTAAAGTGGATTTGCTGAACAGCTTGTAAAAATAGGAATTATTTAAAATCAATAAAGTGCGCTGGAAGGAGGATTAGGATACAAATTGCATGAATTGGTTGTTCGTTGGTATTATTTGTGTTCTTTTCCTTTTTTTATCGTGATTTATTATAATGTTTAATCTTAAAGAATATGAAAAAGAATCGAGTGTACACAGTAAATTCATTGCTGGCTCGGATAAGTGGGAACTATAAGTTCTGGCTTATTGCCTTGCCTGCTGTGACTATGCTGGCGCAGGCTCCTGCGGTTTATGCACATGCGGAGACTATTACTGTGGTGCAGCAAAACAATGCCACGGTGAGAGGTTCCGTTAAGGATGCCACAGGTGAAAGCCTGATTGGAGTGAGTGTTACTGTTAAGGGTAAAGAAGGTGTGGGTACCATTACAGATGTGGATGGAAACTATTCCATTGTTTGTAGTGCCCAAGATGTTCTCGTCTTTTCCTATGTGGGATATGCCACTCAGGAAATTGCTGTGAAAAATCAAAAACAATTGAATGTTGTCTTAAAGGAGGATACCAAGGTGCTGGATGAAGTTATTGTCATCGGTTATGGTACTACTACCCGCAAGAGTGCCGTAGGTGCTGTAGACCAGGTAAAGGCTTCCATGATCGAAGACCGTCCCGTGGCTAACATGACAGATGCTTTGCAAGGGGCTGCGCCCAACGTGGTTATCCAGCAGCGCAGTAGCAATCCTAATGATCGTAAGACTAACTTTAATATCCGTGGTATCAGCACTGTGAATGACAATAGTCCGCTTTTTGTCATAGACGGATTGGTAGCTGATGGCGGTAGTTTCGATAAATTGAATCCCAATGATATTGAGAACATTTCCATCTTGAAAGATGCCGGTACAGCTGCTATTTATGGTTCACGTTCTTCCAATGGTGTAGTTTTGGTTACTACTAAGAAAGGTAAGAAGAACCAGCGTGCGACAGTTCGGTTAAGTGGTATGATGGGATGGCAGAATCCGGATATCTTGTTTTCTCCGGTGAAAGGCTATCAGAACGCTACTTTGCGCAATTTAGCTGCCACCAATGCTGGAGAGGCTCCTTTGTATACACCCGATCAAATCCGTGACCTGGCTGCCCATCAAAATGAAGAAAGCTGGTTTTTTGATCAGATAGTCCGCACAGCCTTACAGCAGAATTACAATCTAAGCGTATCTGGAGGTAGTGATAAAACTACTTACATGGTGTCCATGGGTTATTATGACCAGGAAAGTAATTATGTGGGCAACAGTGATTTTGGCGTGCAGCGTTATAATTTTCGTACCAATGTTAGCACGGAAGTGGGACGTTTGAAACTGAATGCTATTTTGGCTTATACACGTAATAATAGTGTAAGTACCACCGGTGGGAGTTTGGAAGTGGATGCCGCCCGTGTACCTACTTATTATTATTACAAAATGAAATCGGAAGATGGAAGATATTTGTTAAATGATGTATTGACTGAATTTAACCCATTGGGAGCATTGGAAGCTGGTGGCCGTAACAAGTATCGTAACAATTATCTGAACGCTAATGTCAATGCTGAATTCCGGCTTATTGACGGATTGAAGTTGCGTGGAGTGTTGGGTGCGGATGTGATAAACGACATGCGTTCTACCCGCAATTTGGGCGTATCCTATTACTTGAATGAAGAGGCTACCGAACCACGTCCAGTGAAAGATACTGACTATCGGACCAGTAACTGGAATCATACGGCTTACCTTATTAATAGCCAACTTTTGTTGGATTACAACAAGACATTCGGTAAACACAATGTCAGCGGGCTTTTTGGAGTAACCAATGAATCGTTTACTTCGTCTAGCAATGAGATTGAGAAGAAGGGGGTAGATCCCGACTTGGGTATCGGTACAGACATTACCAATAGTACTGTGGGAAACATCACAGGAAAAACATTTGTAGATGAATCCAACCGTACCAGTCTGACTTCTCTGTTGGGACGTGTGGGGTATTCTTACGCTGACAGATATTATACAGAATTCAGCTTCCGTTATGACGCTTCTTCCAAGTTTCATAAAGACTACCGATGGGGTTTCTTCCCCTCTGTTTCATTAGGCTGGCGTTTGAGCGAGGAGAACTTTATGCAGGCTTACAAGGAACGTGTGGGTGACTTGAAACTGCGTACTTCTTTTGGTATCTTGGGTAACCAGTCTATTGGTACTTATGACCGTTTTACTGTTTACGAACTGTACAACAACTCTTACGCATATAATAACCAGACAGTATCAGGCGCAGGTTTTAAGTTAGGTAAGGATAATTTGACTTGGGAAAAGACCAAAACCTTCAACGTGGGTGTAGACGCTTCGTTCTTCAATAACGCTTTGAATGTGACGTTCGACTATTTCTACAAGCGTACGAGCGACATTTTAATGAAGCCCCTTGTGCCTTCGGTATTCGGTACGGATATGGCGATGGACAACATTGGTGAGATGCAGAATCAAGGTTGGGACCTCTCTATCAACTATCGTTTGAAAACGGGAGCCGCAAATCATAACTTCAACTTCAATCTTGGTGACTCTTGGAATGAAGTGCTGAAGTACCCTGGTCACGAAAGAATCTCACAAATAGAGGAGTTGAGCCGTATCACCCGTGAAGGATGTCCGTTGGAGTCTTACTACGGTTACAAGATGGACGGCTTTTTCCAAAGCTACGAGGAGATTGAGGCATCGGCTATTCCTGTAGGTGGAAAGGTACAGCCGGGTGACGTGAAGTTTGTAGACCGTAACGAAGATGGTGTCATCGACTCGAAGGATAAGTTTATCTTGGGTAATGCCTTCCCTCGTCTTACTTTCGGTTTCAACTACAATGTAGAATGGAAAGGATTCGATTTCGGTATGTTCTGGCAGGGTGTGGGCAAGCGTGACATGATGCTTCGTGGTGAATTGATTGAACCGTTCCACGCCAATTACTCTTATAATATCTATAAGCATCAACTGGATTTCTGGACTCCTACCAACACCGATGCACGTTGGCCGAGACTTACTGCTCCGGGTTCTACTTCCAACAGAAACAACTACGGAAACGGACAAGGTTCCGACCTATTCTTGATGGATGGAAAATACCTGCGTCTGAAGAACTTGCAGATTGGTTACACATTCCCTAAAACATGGAGCCGCAAGGTGGGTATGGAAAAGGCACGTATCTATGTCAACGGACAAAACTTGCTGACTTTCAGTAATAACTCGTTTATTGACCCTGAATCTTCTGAGTTCGACTCTAAGATGGGTAATAGTGGCGCCAATTCTGGTAGAAACTACCCGACGCTCCGTTACTATGGTTTCGGTATAGACATTGAATTCTAAAAACAACAGATAACTATGAGACTAAGAAAATATATAGCTTTTGCCGGAATGGCTGTTCTGATGCTTTGCAGTTGCAACGAGATGGAGAACGCACCGACAAACAAATTTACGGATAACTCTTATTGGACTTCCACCACCAAAGCCCAGTATGTGGTGAACATGGCTTACAGCCAGATGTACAATGCAGGCCGTATGTGGAGCGATGAAAGTTTGAGTGACAATGCTTACGACGGTCGCAGTGTGGACGACCAACGTGCCATTCGCAAAGGTATGGCTACTCCCTCGCTCGACATCTTCAAGAATGAATGGAAAGACCTTTACGGAGGCATAAAGACCTGCCACGTGTTCCTTGAAAAGGTGGATCTGGTACCCAACATGGACGCATCTGTTAAAGCACGTATGATTGCCGAGATACGCTATATCCGTGCAAGCCTCTACTTCCGTCTGACTAACCTTTATGGTGCAGTACCTTTCTTTACGGAGGACATCACGCTGGAAGAATCGCGGAGTGTAAGTCGTACAGACCGCGAAACCATTATCAGCTTCATTCACCAAGAATTGGAAGACATCAAGGATGCGCTTCCCACTCGCGACCAATTGCCCGAAGAAGACAAGGGCAAAATTACTAAAGGTGCCGTTTGTGCTTTGCAGGCTCGTGTCTACTTGATGGATAGCGACTGGAACAATGTGATGCTTTATTGCGACAATCTGATGAACAAACAGGGCGAATATGGTACTTATGCCTTATTTCCTGATTATGCCGGGCTTTTTGATGAAGCCAATGAGTATAATGAAGAGATTATCATGGACCGTTCTTATGTACCCAATTTGATTACTTGGGGTGAGATGGTAGACATGATTCCTTTGTCAAGAGGCGGACGTGCCGTGAACCGTGTGCCGCAGCAATCGTTGGTAGACACTTATCTGATGCTTAGTGGAAAGACTATCAGTGAAGCCGGGACAGATTATAACCCTGCTTATCCTTACGACAACCGTGACCCACGTCTCACCGCTACTATCATTTATGATGGCTATGACTGGAGTGGCAATGTGGACGATGGCAGTAAAGACGTAGTCATCAACATTCGTCCGGGTTCGGGAACCGATGCCTACGATGGTGGTGGAAACGGCACTTCTACCGGTTATTTCACCCGTAAGTATTATAATCCGCAGGCTCCCGGTGACCAGAATTCCGGTATGAATATCATCACTATGCGCTATGCTGACATCTTGCTGATGTATGCTGAGGCTGTTCACGAAACAAGCGGTATGACTGAAGAGGTATGGAACAAGACCATCCGTCCCATCCGCGAACGTGCCGGATTTACTGCCGATGCAGCCTTGAACTTTCCTGCCGGAAAGAGCAAGGAAGAGATGAGGCAGATTATTCGCGACGAACGTCGTGTAGAAATGGCGATGGAAGGTTTGCGCTGGTATGATATTAAGCGTTGGAAGGCTGGTAACGAATACTTGTCGGGCAAGGTGCGCGGTGCAAGCTTCGTGGACGAGAACAAGCTTGACACTCGCAAGTTCGAAGAGGCAAGAGATTATCTTTGGGCAGTTCCTATCAGTGAAATCAATTTGAATCCCAATCTGGCGCCTAACAATCCGGGATATGGAAATTAACGTGTATCTAAACTCATTAAAAACAATAGAACAATGAAAACAATATTCTCAACAATAGCTCTTTTTTCGGCAGTCCTCTTTGCTACGTCTTGTACGGAAGACATGGAATACAAGGATTCCAAAGTTTCCTCAGTAAATCAGTTGTATGAACCCACTGACGGCAAGGAAGTAGTCTTGCAATCGTCGGCCAGCGCCAGCCTGTTCTTTGAATGGGAGTCGGCCAAGGCTGAAGATAGCGGTGCCCCTCTTTATGAAGTGGTATTCGATAAAGAAGGTGGAGATTTTTCTAAGCCTATTTACAAAGTGCTTTCTGACAATGGCGGTTCTTTGAGCTATGCTACCATCAGCCACAAGACATTGAACAAGGTTGGTGCGGCTGCCGGATTGAACAGTGGTGAGACGGGTACACTTGTTTGGACAGTAATGGCTTCCAGAGGTTTGAATTCTGTAATGGCAAAGGAAAGCAAGAAGCTCACCATCACTCGCTTGGTGGGATTTGAAGAGATTCCGGCACAGCTTTACTTGACCGGAAGTGCTACTGAAGGTGGTATGGATGCTTCTAAGGCTGTGGCGTGTGCTTCACCCGAAAAGGATAAGTTCGAAGTCTTTACGAAGTTGGAAGGCGGAAAGACTTACAAACTGGTAGATAGAGCAGCCGAAGGTGCCAAGGTGTTTTATATCAATGGCAATAAGATTATGGAAGGCGAAGGCGAGACAACCGTAGAAAAGACGGGAGTTTACCGCATTGAGATGGATTTCTCCATTGCATCTGTAACCGTCAGGGAAGTAAGTAAGATGGAATTCTACTTCTGTCCGAGTGGTGCCGCAACTTTTGAATTGCCTTATGTTGGAAACGGTGTGTTCTGCGGTCAGGATAAAATTGAGTTCAAGCAAGAAGGATGGGGGCGCGACCAACGCTATAAGTTCTTGATGACTTATGCTGATGGTAGTATACAGTATTGGGGAACCAAGAATACTACAGACTCTAATCCTGGTGCGGCTACTCCCGAAGATCCTTATTTCTACATTATGGAGACTCCTGATAACCAATGGGATCAGAAGTGGAAACTGAACAATGAATTCGATGGTGCGGCCGATGGCCACAATCCGGGTGCCATCACCAAGATTAGTGTGATATTCAATGTGGAGAACTATACTCATAAAGTGGAATTGGCCAACTAATTTAAGGAGAGATTATGAAAAAAATATTATTTTGTCTGCCCCTGCTTCTTTTGGCACTTCAATCGTGCGAGATAGAAGATGAGTATATGTATGATAAGGGGCTTTACACCATAGATTGGGATGCGGCTGCCGACAGCAGTTCTGTGACCCTGATAGATCGTTTCTGGAATACGGAAGAGAATTATTTCAACTACGGGAATGACGGTTCAATCAAGGATTTCCATTATTGGCCGCAGGCTCATGCTATGGATGTGATGATAGATGCTTACAATCGTACCGGAGATAGCAAGTACAGCGACTTGTTCGACAAATGGTATGTCGGTATCAAGGCAAAGAACGGTGGCAGTTATTGGAACAACTTTTATGATGATATGGAGTGGATTGCTCTCACCATGATTCGCTTGTACGAAGTTACTGATGAAAACAAGTATCTGGAAACTTCTCAAGAGATGTGGAATGAAATCAAGACCGGTTGGAACGATTACGCAGGTGGTGGCATTGCTTGGACTCACGACCGGCTATGGAGCAAAAATGCTTGTTCCAACGGTCCTGCTGCTTTGATTGCTGCTCGTCTTTACCGTATTAACGGGAATCAGGAGGATTTGGATTGGGCTGTCAATATTTATAAATGGGAGCGTGAAAATTTATTTAACCCTGCTACCGGCGCCATCTATGATAATGTGAACGGTGAAACGGGTGAGTTGAGTACACTTTCTCTTTCTTATAACCAAGGTACATTCTTGGGTGCTGCTTACGAACTGTATAAGATCACAGGAGAAGAGTCCTATTTGAAAGATGCTCGTAAGGCTGCCAATTTCGGTATCAGTAATAGCAGCATGATAGATACTGGAAACAATTTACTTCGTGATGAAGGCGATGGTGACGGAGGTTTGTTTAAGGGTATTTTCATGCGTTATTATGTGCAGTTGATTATGGAACCGAATTTGGACCCCATATATAAGAAGAAATTCATCACTTTCTTTAACAATAATGCTGAAATCTTGTGGCGAAAGGGAATCAATAAACTTGATTTGCTGTATAATACTAACTGGGCAATGAACAATAGCGGTAACAACCATTTGACTACGCAGACAAGTGGTTGTACTTTGATTGAAGCCAAAGCTCTCTTTGAAAAGAGCCTGAAATAAGTTAGCAATTAAAAGTGTGTCGAAACTCAATCTGGTTATTGGGTTTCGGCACATTTTTTTTTAGAGCCAGTTTTAATTGGCAGTTATTTTGGAAATAATGTTTTTAGAGACAACAGTTTTTTATATAAAATAAACACAAAAGATGAAACAGAATCAATATTTATTTCTACTGTTCGCCCTGATTGTTCTGACGGGCTGTGGCGGTACGCAGAAGAAATTAACCGAATATGTCAATCCTTTCTTGGGTACGGCTACTTTGTGGGAGCCTAAGGACTTAGGGTATACGCGCAAAATAAAGTCACGTACATGGGGTGCGGAAACTTATCCGGGTGCTACCTTGCCCAACGCAATGGTGCAGCTCAGCCCCGTTACACAGTTTCGTAGCGGTGCGGGCTATCAATATGAGGACACTGTGATTTATGGTTTTTCACATACTGCTAAAGGGCATTGGAACTTGTTGCATGTCCCCATGTTGCCAGTGGTGGGAACTATCGCTCCGGGTAATTATTGCTCCGGGTTTAGTCACGAGAAGGAATCTGCGCATCCGGGGTATTACCAAGTTTATCTGGAACGCTATAAAGTGAACGCCGAGTTGACCAGTACCTTGCGTTGTGCCTACCATAAATATACTTTCGGCAAGGGCGACGATAAGTCATTATTGGTAGACATCCGCCGTTCTAATAATGATGTCCGTGATTGGAAGATTGAGAAGGTTGACGATAATACGTTCACGGGTTATCAAGATGGCGATGGTAAAATCTACTTTTACGCTAAGACCAACTATAAAATAGGCCAAGTGGAAATGGTAAAAGACGACAAACATGAGGTGGCTGTGCTGCGTTTTATCGACAGCAAAGGTGTTGAACCTTTGGAAGTGAAGGCTGGTTTCTCGTTTGTGAGTATAGAGAATGCTCAAATGAATTTGAAGGCCGAAATGTTGAACAAAAGTTTTGCACAAGTGGCAGAAGAAGCCGATGCGGCTTGGGAAGCACTCCTCTCCAAGATTCAAGTTGCAGGTGGCACGGAACGTGAAAAGAGATTGTTTTATTCTACTTTCTTCCATGCTTTTAAATGGCCGGCTTTGCGTAGCGATGTGAATCATGAATATACTGATGTCCGTGGCGAAGTAGTGAATAACGGCTTCCACTATTACACTGACCCTTCTTTTTGGGACGATTATCGCAACAAACTGGTACTCATAGGTATGATTTCTCCCGATGTGACTACTGACATCATTAGGTCTATTATTGACAAAGGCGAGAAGCGTGACGGCTACATGCCCACCTTCTTCCATGGTGATCACGCTTCCACTTTTATTTCTGGTTCTTGGTTGCGTGGTTTGCATGATTTCGATCTGGAGCGTGCTTATAAGTTGATTCTGAAAAATGCTACGGTGCCCGGTAAAGGAGGACGTCGCTATTTGGATGAGTATATGGAGCGAGGTTGGATTGCTGAAAAAGACACAGTGAATGTACCCACATGGGACGAATACAAAGGGGCTGTGACCAAGACCCAGGAATATGCTTACGATGACTATGCCGTAGCCTTGGTAGCCAAGGAGCTGGGAGATGAAGCCAACTACAAGCTGATGATGGAACGCTCCAACAACTACAAGACGCTATTCGACCCCTCTACCGGCTTTTGGAGAGGTAAGATTGACGATGGTAGCTGGATTCAGGATTTCGATCCGTATTATCCCTATTACCAGTACATGTACCGTGAGGCCAATGCATGGAACGCCCTCTTCTTCGCCCCCCACGACCCCGAAGGCATGATTAAGCTCTATCCCAGTAAAGAGGCGGTGGAGGCTAAACTGGATTCCTTATTCAGCGAACCGTGGAGAGGTTACGAGGCCCACAACCTGACCGGATTCATCGGAAACTATTGTCACGGAAACCAGCCGGGACACAGCATTCCTTACACCTATTATTTCATAGACAAACAAGAGAAAGCCCAATGCATTCTCGACAGCCTGATGAACCACTACTATGACATGGGTGCCGACAAGCTGGCTTATGCAGGGATGGATGATGCCGGCGAGATGTCTTCGTGGTATGTGCTCAATGCTATTGGACTTTACACTTATTCGCCTGCCGATCCTGAATATATTGTTACTGTTCCCTTGTTCGATAAAGTGACGTTCAATCTGAATGGTCGTCCCTTTACGATTGTGAAGAAAGGAAGCGGCAAGAAGATTATTGACATTACTTATGACGGTAAAAAGATTGACGGTTACTTTATCACCCATGACCAACTGAGGGAGGGCAAGGAACTGGTGATTACTACGGAATAGATAAACAATGGAGTTATGAAAAGAAATATACTGCTTCTATTCACATTCTTTGCTTGCATTACTGTACAAGGGCAGACTCCGGTTCGTTTGGTTGATCTGAGGAGCGAACATCTTGACAGACCTATAGGTTTGGATAATCCCGTTCCACGCCTTTCTTGGCGGATGGAAGATGGTAGGCAGGGAGCTGTGCAGACTTCCTGGCGGATTGTGGTAGACGAAGACTCGTTGAATGTGGTCAATGGCTGTGGCAGGATGTGGGATAGTGGAAAGAACGATTCCCGTAATCAGCTTGTGGCCTATGCGGGCAAAAAACTGCAGCCTTTCACTAGATATTATTGGAAAGTAATCTGCAGCGACATGGAATATAAGGAGACTGCTTCTCCTGTCTCTTACCTTGAAACGGGCATGATGGGGATGCAACATTGGCAAGGTGCTTGGATTGGCGATGGCAAGGATATTCATTATGGGCCTGCCCCTTACTTCCGAAAAGAGTTCAAGACCGGCAAAAAGGTAAAGTCAGCGCGTGCTTATATTGCCGCTGCTGGACTATATGAGCTTTACATCAATGGCGAGAAGATAGGAGACCACTGCCTTGCCCCTCTCTATACCCGCTTTGATCGCCGCAACTTGTATGTGGCTTATGATGTGACTTCACAATTACAGAATGGTGACAACGCTATTGGCGTACTTTTGGGTAACGGCTGGTATAACCATCAATCCAAAGCAGTGTGGGACTTCGACCGTGCCCCTTGGCGCAACCGTCCCACTTTCTGTCTGGACTTGCGCATTACCTACACCGATGGAAGCGTGGAGACTATTCCCACCGATCTCAGTTGGCGGACAGCGTCGGGTGCAATCACTTTTAATAGTATCTATACTGGCGAGCACTACGATGCACGTCTGGAGCAGAAAGGATGGAGCACTCCGGAATTCGATGATTCCAAGTGGCGCGGAGTAGCCTATCGGAGTGTACCTTCTTCCAATGTCACTGCCCAGCAAGTACATCCCATCCGTAATGTAAAGATTTTCCCCGCCGTCTCTTTCCGCAAAGTGGACGAGAAAACATACATCTATGATTTCGGGCAAAATATGTCCGGTGTGACTTGTATTCATGTTTCGGGTGAACGGGGAACGGAGGTCAGAATCAAACATGGCGAACGCTTACATCCAAATGGCCGCCTCGATCTCTCGAACATTGATGTCTACTTTCGAGGCGATAAGGAGAAAGACCCTTTTCAGACGGACATTCTCATTCTGAGTGGAGAAGAGGATGAGTTCATGCCCCGATTTAATTACAAGGGATTTCGTTATGTGGAGGTAGTGGCAGATAAGCCTATTGAGCTTGACCAAAACAGCTTGATTGCTTACTTCATGCACAGTGATGTGCCGGCAGTAGGTAGCTTGGAATCTTCGAGCCCACTGATAGGCAAGCTGCTCCATGCTGCCAATCACTCTTACCTTTCCAATCTGATGGGCTACCCCACCGATTGCCCTCAGCGCGAGAAGAACGGTTGGACTGGTGACGGTCATTTTGCCATTGAGGCAGCATTTTATAACTTTGATGGAATTACCGTTTACGAAAAATGGTTGGCCGACCATCGTGACGAACAGCAGCCCAACGGAGTGCTGCCCGATATTATTCCAACTGGTGGATGGGGATATGGTACAGACAACGGGCTGGACTGGACTAGTACTATTGCCATCATCCCTTGGAATATCTACCTCTTCTACGGTGATAGCAAGCCCTTGAGCGATTGTTACGAGAGCATCAAACGTTATGTGGATTATGTGGAGCGTATCTCTAACAATCATCTCACTACGTGGGGGCGCGGAGACTGGGTGCCGGTGAAGTCAAAATCCAATAAAGAGCTGACTTCCTCGGTCTACTTTTATGTAGATACCAAGATTTTGGCCGCTGCTGCCAAACTCTTCGGCAAACAGGCCGATTACGAATATTATAATGCCTTGTCGGAGGAGATAAAGCAAGCTGTCAATGATAAGTTCCTGAATCGAGAAACAGGCATCTATGCCGAAGGTTCACAAACCGAATTGAGTGTTCCCTTGCAATGGAAGATTGTGCCCGAAGAGTTGATAGGAAAAGTGGCAGCTAACTTGGCACATAAGGTAGAGGAGGACGGTTTTCACTTGGATGTGGGTGTATTAGGAGCTAAAGCTATTCTGAATGCACTCAGCGAAAATGGTTATGCTGAAACAGCTTATAAGGTGGCTGTACAGGACACTTATCCTTCATGGGGTTGGTGGATGGTGAACGGTGCCACTACGCTGCTCGAGAACTGGGATTTGCAGGCTACTCGTGACATCTCGGACAATCATATGATGTTCGGTGAAATAGGTGCTTGGTTCTACAAGGGGCTGGGAGGTATTTTCCCTGATCCCGTGCAACCTGGTTTTCAAAACATTCTGCTCCGTCCCCATTTCATAAAGGGATTGAAACGGTTTGAAGCTCGTCATCGGTCGCCTTACGGTGAAATTGTTTCTCGCTGGGAATGGAAAGGGAAATGTGTGCATTATGAAGTTACAGTGCCCGCTAACAGTACAGCTACACTCACTTTACCTGACAAGGCCGAGAATGTACGGGTGGTGGAACTGGCGGCAGGAAGATATGAGTTTATTGTAAAGTGACCCTGTACTTTTCATTTATGCTTGCAAATATGTAATTAGCGGGTTTGCCACGTTGTTGTGGCATAACTCGCTAATTTTTATAGTCGGTATGTTAAGGGATGGCTTTTTCATTCTTATAGCCTGATCTTTCCCTCCAACCGTATATCTTCCGATGAAGCCCCTATCAGCAGCTTCACCGTTCCGGGTTCTACAACGAACATCTGCTTTCCTTCGTTCCAATAGCCGAGCTCTTCTTTGGGCACGGTAAGCGTCACTTTCCGGGTTTCGCCGGCCTTGATGGGGATACGCCTGAAGGCGCGCAACTGCTTGGAAGGACGTTCCACTTTGGATTCCGGATAGCTGGCATAGAGCTGCACGACTTCTTCCCCGTCGCGTCCGCTGGTATTCTTCACTGATACCGTCACGCGGATGTTCTTCTTGTCTTGCTTGAAGGATTCAATCTTCTCGTATGCAAAGTCGGAATAGCTCAGACCATAGCCGAAAGGATAGAGCACCGGGCCCTGGTGGTACATATACGTGCGTCCGTTGCGGATGTCGTAGTCCATTATGTCGGGTAGGTCAGTGATGTCTTTCACCCACGTCTGTACGGTACGTCCGGCTGGATTCACCTTGCCGAAGAGTACGTCGGCCAGTCCGTTGCCCTGCTCCTGACTGCAGTGGGTGATGTGGACGATGGCAGGCACGTGCTCCTGGCTCCAGTTGATGGTGTAGGGGAAGCTGCTGACGAGCACCAGTATGGTATTGGGATTGGCCTTGAGCACCAGCTTCACCAAGTCTTCATCGGGCAGCATCAGCGATTTGCGGTCCACGGCTTCGCGGCCGTCACTGGGGACGGGAGAGAACTTCCAGTCCGCACGCGTGCCGTAAGGATGGTTTCCTACACACACGATGGCAACGTCGGCGGCTGCAGCAGCCTTTTCTGCCTGGCCCATGCGGTTGTCTTCGGCGTGGATGATTTCGGTTCCTTCTTTCACAGCATTGCGTATGCCACTCAGAATCGTTGTTTCGTAAGGCGGGGTACCACTATACCAATCTTGCACGATTTTGTCCGAATACGGGCCTATAACGGCTATTTTACGCAGCTTTCCGGCATCGAGTGGCAGGAGTTTTTTGTTTTTCAATAACACCACGGACTTGGCGGTGACTTCCCGTGCCAGCCTGCGGGCTTCTGCTGTCATGAAAGGCGGTGTCTCCGTACTGTTCTTTCCGATAGAGAGATAAGGGTTACGGGAGTTGTCCCCGTCCAGCAAGCCGAGCTTGAGGGCGACGAAGATGTTCCCGCGGATAGCCTTGTCGATGTCGACTTCGGTCAGTAATCCCTTTTCCAGAGCTTCCTTGACGTAAGGAACGTATGCGTCGAGAAATTGTCCTGTGGTGGCTTTTACTACGGCAGCGGCACCCTCCGCAAAGCTCGGAAAACTCTTGTGCGCTTCAATCAGCAGTTTCAGGGCACCGCCGTCCGTACAGATGATACCGTTGTTGCCCCACTGCTTGCGGGTAATCTCTTCGAGGCAGGGATGGATGGACATGGGGATGCCGTTCCAACTGTTGTAGGCGGCCATGAAGGCACGGCTGCCTCCCTCAGTGATACCTTTATAGAAAGGATAAGCGTAGTATTCATGGAACAGCCGCGTGTCGAAGTCGGAGGAAGTGCTGTCCCGTCCGTCCTCGTTACTATTAGCAAGGAAGTGTTTCATCAGAGAGGCAGTTTTCCAGTAGCGGGGATGATTGCCTTGCAGGCCGCGTACGCTGGCAATGGTGAGTTGGGCGGTGAGGAAAGCATCTTCTCCGAAACTCTCCTCGGTACGTCCCCAGCGCGGGTCGCGGGCAAGGTCGGCATTCGGAGCGCGCATCACGAGGGCATGACGCTTGTTACCGGTGGTCTGCATGTAGTAGCGGGCTTCTTCAGCGGCTTGTTCCGCTACTTTCTGCACCAAATCGGTGTCCCATGTGGAGCCCAGACCGTAGGACTGGGGGAATATGGTGGTGGGGCAGTCGGTAGGGACTACTTTCCCGTCTTCCGTTCTTTGGCGTCCGCCCCACATGGCAGGCCCGCCGAGGGTCAGCCCGTGCAGTCCTTCGTAGTGTCCGCAACGGGGAATGTTGAGGCGGGGGACACCGAGGTCGGTGGAAAGAAGGTTTATCTTTTCATCCAATGTCAGGATGGAAAGGAGATGTTCCACGCGCTGTTCGTCGGTGAGCGTGGTATCTTGAAAGGCTTGTGTGTGTTGTGCGCTTGCCTGTAAGCCGAATAGCAGGGGCAAGGCGAGGAACAATAACTTGTTTCGCATGGGGTATTAGGGTTTAATGTGTTTGATATACCGGTTATGGGATTGATATCCGTTGTAACTGTCCGTCCTGCGGCAGGCAGAGCAATCCTTCAGCTTTCTTTTCGTCTGCCAGATACTTCTTCCACGTAATCTTGTCCCATTTCATCTGGTCTGTGCATTGTGCCACGGGGATATGGGGGATGGCCGAACCGTCCTTTACAAGAATGACGATGGGCAGGGTGCCGCACTCGATATGGTTCCATCCCGGAGCATACACCTTTCCGGTCTGGTAGTCTATCCATTTCTGCCGTCCGGGGAGGTAGACATCCCGTCCGCTGCCCTCTTCGAGCATGGGTGCCACGAGGAGGTTGGAGCCGAACATGTACTCGTCCTCTACCAGCCATGCACCCGGGTCGTCGGGATACTCCAGCAGTAGGGCGCGGAGCATCGGCCAGCCGTTCTCGGTGCACTCTTTGGATTGTGCGTATACATAGGGCATCAGTTTGTACTTCAGCTCGGCGCAACGGCGGAAATAGTCTGTGAACTCTTTCCCGTAGTACCACGGCTCAGTGGGAGGTGCTCCGTGCACGCGGCTGTGGCTGGTGAGGAAGCCGAAGGGCAGCCAGCGGCGGTAGAGGCTTTCGGGGCTTTGGGTCACGAAGCCGCCTATGTCATTGCTCCAGAAGCAGAATCCGCTCAGTCCGATGGAGAGGCCGCTGCGGATGGTTCCCTCGAAACCGGTTTCGGTGGTTGCGGCATCACCGCCCCAGTGCAGCGGGTAGCGTTGTGAGCCTGCCCATGCAGAGCGTGCCCAGATGATGTTTTCGCCGTGCAGCTTCTTGATGATGTCGGCCACGGTTTTGTTGTAGCGCAGCGGGTAGAGGTTGTGTTCGTACAGTCCGCTACGGCCGTTGGCATAGATGGCATCCAGCGGGGCACCTTCGCCGAAGTCTACTTTGATGGCGCCTACACCCATTTCAATCAGATTGCCGAGTTTTTCCTGATACCACTTCACGGTTTCGGGGTTGGTGAAGTCCAGCACCACGTCCTCGTAGGGGAGCTGCCCCTTACCGTTGCGTACGTACAGACCGCGTTCCACCAGCTCGGGGAAGAACTTGTTTTTCGGAGTGAAGTAGGGGAGTTGCCAGAGGCAGGTGCGGAAGCCTTGTGACCTTAGGTCGGTGAGCATCTGCCGGGGATTGTCGAAGCGGTCGGCGGCAAAGGCGTAGTCGCACTGCCAGTCCACGCCGAACCAACCGGTATCGAAGTGGATGACATCGCTCGGTATCTTGTTCTCACGCAGTTTCCGGGCTACATCGCGGCCCTCTGCTTCGCTGAAGTAGGTGATGCGGCTCATCCAGGTGCCGAAGCTCCACAAGGGGGGCATTTCGGGCCGTCCTACCAGTGCGGTGTATTCGCTCAGCATCTCCTTCGGCGAACCCAGGAAGATGAAGATGTCCATCGCTTCGTCTGCCATGAAGAGTTTGGTGGCTCCGATGTAGGAACAGCCGAAGTCGCAGGTCACGGGGGCGGAAGTGTGCATAAACATGCCATAGCCGCGGTTACTGAAAAAGAAGGGGATAGGCTTGTACATATCCGGAGTTTCGGGGCCCTGCGGGTCGGTGACAAAGAGGTTGACCTTCTGCCCGGCCTTGTTCAGTGCGGTGGCGGACTCGCCGCAACCGTAGATTTTCTCGTTCGGCGCGAGGCTGAATACGGGATTGATGCTGCGTGAGTTGTCCGAGCCGCGCTTGATGAAGCTGAATGGAGGTACCTTGACCTGCGTGGAGTCGTTGTCGCTCCAGCAACGAGTCTGTGTCAGCAGGCGTCCGTCGGCATCTTTCAGCACCAGGCGCCAGGGGTAATTCTCGATGAGCAGGCTGCCGTATCGGGAGGTGTACAGGGTACCTTTATCTGTCTTCTCGGCTTTCCAGAAGGAGCGTCCGTCGGCAGGCTTTCCTATGAGCATGGGGTCGTCGGCATCTTCTTTCGGTACGATGGGCGAGGTAAGCATACGGATGCGGAGGGTACGTTCGCTGACCGGTTCGACGGTGAACGTCAGTTGTGGATTGTTGTCGTAGGCCGTCTCCGGGAAGTCCAGCGACTGGAGGGGCTGGTGCAGGTAGGTGTTTGCATTGAATGCCTGGCGGGGCATCAGTTGCTGGCGTTTCCACTGGACAGTCCCCTTGCCGGTGGAGGTGTCGAACGATACCAGGCTGTCGGCAAAGAAATAGGTGTTACTGAGGTCCAGAAAATCCTGGCTCATGTCTTTCGACTGGGAAAGCAGGTATTGCACGCCGGCATTTGTTTTCAGTTGGGCATGTGCGGGCGGGATGGCAGTTGCTGCTAGCAGCATAAAAGCTGCCCCTTTCATCAGTTGTTTCTCTTTCATGATAAATATATGATTTACGGTTGTTGTTTCGATGCCGTAAAAGTAGAGAAATCTACACAGATGAAAGGGGTAGGTATGTTGCTTATGTAGGGCCTAAATGTTTATTTGGAAGCTTTCTTTCCGTAGAAACACATAAAATACACCCCGATAATGACAAATGGGATGCTGAGCCATTGGCCCATGTTCAGCGACATGCTGTCTTCAAAGTTCACCTGGTTTTCTTTCAGGAACTCGATGAAGAAACGGAAGGTGAAAATCTCCGTCAGGCAGAGTCCGAAGAAGAAACCGCGGTGATAGGGCAGGGAGGCTTCGGCCTGCACGGTGGTTGATTTCCGCTTGGTGGTGCTGAAATCTGTTTCGAGCTTGGTCTCTTGTTTCTTCTGTCCGCGTTTGTATAGCCAGACCATCCCCAGGAAGAAGATGAAGTAGGCGATGGCTTCGTAGAGCTGTGCCGGATGGCGGGGCAGCATGTCTTCGCGCTCGAAGATGAATGCCCAGGGCACGTCGGTCGGTTTGCCGATGATTTCGGAGTTCATCAGGTTGGCAAGGCGGATGCAGCAGGCGGTGATGGGAGTGGCAACGGCTATCATGTCGAGCACGTCCATGTAGTGCATCTTCGTCTTGCGGCAGTACATCCAGAGGGCGATAATCAGGCCCAGCGTGCCGCCGTGGCTGGCAAGGCCGGTGTAACCCGTCATTTTCCATCCTGCGGCGGTCTGCTTGATGGGGAGAATCATTTCAACGAAGTGGTCTTGGTAGTAGGCCCAGTCGTAAAATATGCAGTGGCCCAGTCGTGCGCCTATCAGTATGCCGAAGAAGCAATAGAAGAAAAGAGGTTCGAATTTCTTTTCGTCTATTTTGCGGTCGCGGTACTGGTGTTGCACGATAAGGTAGGCAAAAGCGAGGCCGATAATCCATAACAAACCGTAGTAGCGGATGGATATGCCGAAGAAGTTGAATAGTTCGGGGTCGGGGTTCCAGTTGATGGTGAGTAGTGATAACATATTTATGAAGAATTAAATTACTGAATTACGGGGTTGTTCGGGACAAAGGTATGAAATTATCTCGTTTGGCAGTTCATCGTGGCAGTTTATTTGAATTTCTCCGCCACCATCCTATACGTCGGCACCTCAATCCCTTGTTCCTCTGCAGCCGTAATCATGTCGAACAACAAGCCTTGTACTTCGCTCTGATGTCCTTTGGCCATATCTTTCTGCATGGAGGCGGTACTTTCAGGGGCGAGTTTGTCTATTACTTTGAGGTTATACTGCACGATGTCTTCCTTGAATTCTATACCCAACTTCCTGCCCAAAGCTGCACTCTCTTGTGACAGTCCGATAAAGGTGTCGCGCACTTTGCCCGGTTTCTGGACTTCGCCCATAGGTACGTCGTAATAGGCTCCGGTGACGGCCATAGCAGAAATAAAGGACCACTTGACGAATGTGTCCCGGTTGATGTCGTCGGAGATTTCGGCTTTGATGCCGCTTTCCTGCAAATCGCGTTGCACGGCTTCCAATGTTTCACGGGAAACAATCGTGCTGCGGTGTGCTCCGTAGACGAGCCGGAAAATCTTTCCCATCTGCGTGATTTCTCCCCGTCCGGATACGAATCCTACGATGTAGATGCAGCCGTCGAGCACCGTGACGCCGGGGACCAACCGCTGGATACGGGGACCGGTTCCGTAAACATTCAGGATGGGGATTACCACTGTACGCTCGTGTGAGGCACGTTTGATGAGTTCCGTAATGGAGTCTACGGAATAACCTTTGACGCAGACGAAGATAACATCCGCTTTGCCTTGGAATTCTTCTGCGGTAAATGCCGCCACTTTCAGACAATGTTCACCTTTCAAATCGGAGTGCAGTTGCAGACCGTTCCCGCGTATGGCGGCAAGGTGTTCGCCACGTGCAATGCAAGTGACGTCTTTGCCGGATAATGAAAGAAAGGCGGCGATGCTTCCGCCTACGCCGCCGGTACCTGCTATGAGGTATTTCAGATTACTGTTTGCCATTTGTTGTGTATGGTTTATTGAACGTAGTTTTCCTTTTCCATATAGTAAAGCCCTTCGCCCCGGTCACCGTTTTCCATGTCTTCCAGCTCTACTTTGAAGATGCGGTAGGGAAGGTCTTTTTTGGGATGCTTGGGCATGTCTACTGTCAATAGATAGGCGTTGCCATATTCGTTGCTGTCGAAATATTCTTTTATTTCCTGCTTCATCAGCACGGGGACTTTCTCGCCGTCTATCCAGACGGTGACTTTCAGTTGCCCGGGGCGGGGAGCCATCTGGCATTCTCTGGCTTCTTTGTTTTGTTCTTGTTGCTCAATGTCACTCAGGTTTTCACCGTGTACCAATGACTCGGGCTTTGTTTCTTTCATCCATTGGTAGGTACGTGTCAAGCTCATGGGACGGACGTATATCTGATAAGTAGGCATGGCTCCGGGGATGCAGAAAGCACGCAGGCCATAAGCTTCCATACGATGATAACGTATGTCGAGTGTAGTGTCGCGGTCGGCGATGAAATCCCAGGCCCAGAACTCCAGGCGGTGTTCAGTCTCGGGCAGCCCGCTTTTCATGGCAATGTGCGCATAGGAGGGCAGATAAATAGAGGCTGCACTTTGATATTTCCCTTTGGGTATACGGGCCGTGTAATGCCCGTCTTTGTCGGTTATGGCTTCTATGATGTCATTGAACTGCGGGTTTTGCCACCAGACGCTGGCACTGTCTATCGGCTGTCCGTTGTAATCAGTCACCCGTCCGTGAATGGTTACCGAGTCTTGCTGTTGTGCATAAACGGCAGTACAGGACAATAAGAATAAAAGGAAGATAATCTGTTTCACAGTATTGTTATTGTATGGAGTTTATTAGAAAATGGCAATGTACTTTCTTTGTACATTGCCATCTGGAATGAATATCATTACACATTGAACCTGAAGTGCATGATGTCCCCATCCTGCACCACATACTCCTTGCCTTCCACACCCAACTTTCCGGCTTCGCGCACGGCTGCTTCGCTGCCATACTTGATATAATCCTCATACTTGATGACCTCTGCCCGGATAAACCCTTTCTCGAAATCCGTATGGATAACGCCGGCGCATTGCGGTGCTTTCCATCCCTTGCGATAGGTCCATGCCTTTACTTCCATCTCTCCGGCAGTGATGAAGGTTTCGAGGTTCAGCAGGCTGTAGATAGCTTTAATCAAACGGTTGCAGCCGCTTTCTTTCAGTCCCAGGTCTTCGAGGAACATCTGCTTTTCTTCGTATGTCTCCAGTTCGGCGATGTCGGCCTCGGTCTGGGCGGAGATGATGATGAGTTCCGCATCCTCGCCCTTGATGGCTTCACGCACCTGCTCTACGTACTGGTTGCCGCTGGCGGCACTGACGTCATCCACGTTGCAGACGTAGAGCACGGGTTTGGTGGTGAGCAGGAACATCTGCTTGGCACATTGTTCCTCGTCGTCGTTCTGCGGAATGACGGTGCGGGCGCTTTGTCCTTGTTCCAGGGCATCCTTGTAGCGGAGCAGGAGTTCGTACTCTATCTTTGCCGCCTTGTCGCCACCCACTTTGGCAATCTTCTCTACACGCTTGATGCGGTTTTCCACCGTGTCGAGGTCCTTCAGTTGCAGCTCTGTGTCGATGATTTCTTTGTCGCGTACGGGGTTCACCGAGCCGTCCACGTGGACGATGTTGCCATTGTCGAAGCAGCGCAGCACGTGGATGATGGCGTCGCACTCGCGGATGTTGCCCAAGAACTGGTTGCCGAGTCCTTCACCTTTGCTGGCGCCCTTCACCAGTCCGGCAATGTCGACGATGTCGCACACGGCGGGTACGATACGCCCCGGGTGAACCAGCTCGGCGAGACGGGTCAGTCGTTCGTCGGGTACGGACACTTGTCCCATTTGGGCGTCGATTGTACAGAACGGGAAGTTTGCCGCTTGTGCCTTTGCGCTGCTCAAGCAGTTGAAAAGAGTGGATTTTCCTACGTTGGGAAGGCCCACGATACCAGCTTTTAATGCCATAGTGTTATCTTGTTTTTTAGTTATTGTTCAGTTAATTGGATGCAAAGATAGTGCAAACCGAATGCAGAATAAAATGAACTCGTTCATTTTTTATGCTGAGGTGCAGCCTATCTTCACTTTTTTAAGCAAAGATAGTACTTACCGGGGAAAGTGGGTATGTTAATTTGCATTAAAAGCACGAGAGTAAAATGATAAATTGATAGTTTTGTCGCAATTATAAATTTAAGTATCATTCTATAAATCAATGCGATTATGAAAAACAAAGTAAGAAAAATTCTGATGATTTTCTCATGTCTCATCGGTCTGTCTTTTACATTATCTGCACAGAATCCTTATCTGCCGCTTTGGGAGTTTATTCCTGACGGTGAGCCCTATGTGTTTGAGGATCCTGACTGCCCCGGCAAGTACCGTGTCTATATTTATGGCTCGCACGATAATCTCAAGTGGATGTATTGTGGACGTGACCAAGTGGTGTGGTCGGCACCCGTAGAGGACTTGACCCGTTGGAGATATGACGGCGTGATATTTAAAGTCAATGAGTCGCCCGAGCTGTATAAACTGAATGCTGATGGGACCGACGACGTGCTTTTTGCCCCTGACGTGACAGTAACTACCGATGCCGATGGTAAGAAAACTTATTACCTCTTTCCGAATAATCAAGGTGGCGGGCGCAATTCCATGATTGCCAAAAGCGACCGTCCCGATGGTCCGTTTACAGTATGCAATTGGAACAAGGAACGTCCTCGTGAGACTTTCGGTTGCTTGGGATTCGACCCCGCAGTGTTTGTTGACGATGATGGACGCGTGTATGGTTATTGGGGATTTGGCATTTCGCATGGCGCGGAGTTGGACCCTGCTACCATGTGCACGGTAAAGCCCGGTACCGAAGTGGTGGAGAACATGATTTCGGGCTATCGGCAGGAAGGTATATTCCGCTTCTTTGAGGCATCTTCTATCCGCAAGATTGAGGATAAGTATGTGTTTATCTATAGCCGTACTACCGCTGAGGGTGAAGATGGCCTGCCAAACGCCAGCAACTATACGTTGGCCTATGCCTACAGCGAGCATCCCTTGGGCCCGTGGACCTATGGTGGGACAATCATCGATGCGCGGGCGCGTGAGTATGACGAAAAAGGCAACGTAATAGCTTCGGCCATGCCCGGTGGAAATACGCATGGCAGTATCTGCAAGATAGGCGAGCAATGGTACGTGTTCTATCATCGCCAGATAGGTACCGATTGCTATGCACGCCAAGCTATGGTGTCGGCCATTGATGTAAAGGTGGAAAAAGGAAAAGGCGGGAAAGTCGTGATTTCACGCGGAGAGTTCAATTCTGAAGGCTTCCTTCTTGAAGGGCTCAATCCTATGCAGCGCATCTCGGCCGGGCTGGCTTGTTGGCACACCAATCCCGGAGGAATCAAAGAGGTCTATCCCCATTATGTGTATACGGGGTCTTATATCCGGCCTGTGTACCGGGATAATAATCCCTATGCCGGCGATAACAACCACAAAATCCCGTTCGCTCCGGTGGTGAATAACACAAGTGGGTCGATTGTAGGATATAAATACTTGAATATGAATGCCGTTCCGCGAGATAAGTCTTTGCAGATGCAGTTAAGGTTGAAGGCTGAAGATACCGACGGGCGCATCCGCATCATGCTGGGTAGCCCTTGGACAACAAAAGGCGGTGTAGAGATAGGACTTGTGAATGTGAAGGCTGGCAGCACTTGCAGGGAGTTTTATGCTCCGCTCTCTATTCCGGCAAAGCTGCATAAGGGAAAGCAGCCGCTCTTCTTTGTCTTCGAATCAGAGACCGAAGGCCAGTCCATCTGTGAGTTTTATGATTTCCTCATGTTGGCACGCCCATAAGTCTTTATACTTATGGAGGCGGATACTTATCTTGTGAGACCTTCTAAATAGAGCTATTGTATTAGTTCACAGTACTGAACACTTTGTTACACCCCGTCGGAACAGATTGTTTCTCTTGTATGAAACGACTTGTTTCGACGGGATAAAACGATTTGTTCCGTTATAGGAAACACTTTGTTTCCTTATAGAGAACACTCTGTTCCATTATAGGAAACAAACCGTTTCCATAGTCGGAAATGAAATGGGGCATATGTTTCATTGATACCGCTATTACTTTTCCTCCTCGAATATTCGGTTGAAAACTTGCCGCAGTCGTCCTTCGTCTGCGATAATGGCTTGGAGCTTCTTCAGCTGTTCCGCATTCTTCCCCTCGGGAAACCAAAGCTTCAGATAACCGCCGGGTGCATACTTTGCCATGAGATGCTGATGGAACCGTTGGTAGTGCCACTCCTTGTCTGCGGCAGGATTCTGTTTCAAGCCGTATTGGACGGTGCGGCGCAGGGTGATGTCCGGGTCGATGATACGGTCTGCTTCGGCAACAATCTTGCCGTAGATGCTGCGCGGCTCGTGGTCGGTGGAGGCGCGGTGGTCTTCTACGGCTTCTTTCATGAGGAGGATTTCCGTATCGGAGAACCATTGCCGCAGGGTGGAGTCCGCCATCAGTATCTCGCCGGAGACAAGGTGGTGGGTGGTGCGGTCGCGGCACAGTCCCGTATCATGGTAGGCGGCAATGACGTATGCCAGGCGTTCGTCCGCTTCGGGATGTTGCCGGGCGAGGGCAAGACTTTCTTCGATGACGGTACGGACGTGGGAGAGGTTGTGTGCCTTGTCAAACTCCTTGTAACGGGGGATGATTGCTGTCTCGATGTAGGTAATGAGGGGCTTGGGTATCATGTGGCATTCCTTTTTCGGGTAAAGGTACGAATAATAACCGATAGCTGAATAACGAGGAGCAGGGAATGGCTCATAATTAGGTACCGATTACTATCTGTCTGTTTACTTAATGTTCCAAAGACTGCTCGTAGCTTTTCCCGTTGGCGTCAGTCACCACGATTTTTATTTTCTTTGCTTTATCGCTCGGTTTTGTAGAGAAAAAGAAATAAGCATTCTTGTTAGCTTGGCGACCACGTTCCTTCATATCCTTTCCCTCTGTGACAGCTTTGCGCTGCAGGAAGAAATCATAATCAGGATCCATGCCTTTATACTGCTTCATTTCGCCTTTCAACTTCCCGTCTTCGTAGTATTCCACTTTCCAGCGGTTATCCCAATTCCATACCTTGACACAGAGTTCGTCTTCATGGCCGGGTACTGTACCCACGGGATAGTAACGGAACTGATAGTCACGGTCATGTCCTAATGACTTGAAATAATTTGCAATTCCGTTCTTGCCGGATTCGAATACTTGGTAGCCAATAGGGGTACCGTCTTTGCTATAGATGCCGTCCCATAACCACCACGCGCCTCCGATGGAGGCGATATTGTACTCACGAATGTTGTTTCTGATTTGTGTGTTGCATTGTACATGGGTGTGACCACTGAGAATATCTACCTTATAACCCTCGAAAAGGTCGAGTAACTCGGCTACGCGTCCCAACTTGTAGTTCTCGTTATAGAAGTATGCCGGAGCATGCATGCAAACAAACAGATGAGCCCCTTTGGGGACGTACTGCAGATAGCTCTTCACCCAATTGAGCTGCTGATCATTGAGCCCCACCTCATACTTCTTGTTTCCTTTATAAAGGATATTGTCCAAAACGATATAATAGTCTTTTCCAGCATTGAACGCATAGTAAGTGGGTCCAAAGAAATGCCGATAAAGATGTGCACTGGCATCATCGTCGCTCACCTCCTTGTCGTGGTCGTGGTTGCCGATAACCGGATAGATGGGAATTTGGATCTTTGCTATCTCTTGCTTGATGTGGGGAAACATTTCCAGGTTATCCCATAAGATGTCGCCCAAGAAGATGGCGAAAGCAGGAATATTCTGGCTCATATATTCAAAGCCCACTTGCTTGAGGTCGGGGAAAGCTTCCGTTTCAAGCCGATGGAATGCGTTCTCTCCGCGCGGTTGTGTATCGGCTGCTGCCATCATGGCGTATTTGCCTCCTACTGTTCCCCAGCGATGGAGCTGGAAATCGTGGCTGTTCTCGTTCAGAGTCTTATAGAAGACGGGAGTACCCCCGTTGCAAGGAGCCATATAGCCTGAAGGTGTCACTACATAGATAAAGTGGGCCTTCTCATCAGCATCAATCATATAGCTTCCGTCTTCACTGGTAAGAGCGAATGCGGTGCCATCGGTTACTACAACTTTGGCCAGCCCCTTGCCGTCGGCCATGACTTTGCCTTTAATCTCTTTAGCTTCTGCCCCTATTGCCATAAGCAGCAATGCGGCGTAAAAAATGTTCTTTTTGTTCATTGCTTTTCTCTTTCAATTATTTGTTGTTTGAATTGAGAGCAAAAATAGGTGAGTGAAATTACTTCGTCGTTTCTATGGGGTTACGTTCAAGTTACATATGTCGGGCTCTCATCCGGTGTCATATCAAAATCACAGAAGTGACACAAGTCTGTAATACAGCATCCATTCTTTTGCAGCCGAAATTAAAATCATCATAGAAACTAATGAAAACAAGAATGATTAAATCCTTTGTGTGTGTCTGTGGGCTGCTTGTTTCGTTGAATGTAGTCGCAGCTTCACTGAAACCCGTCAAAGGTAAAGTGGTGGACCGGTTCAATAATCCACTTCCCGGTGCTACAATTCAAGTGACCCATTCTCCCGAGAAAACCATTACCGATGTGGACGGCAACTTCAATTTTGAAACCATCGAAGACGCGGAACTCATCGTATCCTACATCGGCTTCCGTACCCTCAAGCTGAAGACTGCAGGGGAGAACTTCATTCATGTGGTACTGGATGAAGACTCACAATTGCTTAACGACGTGGTAGTGGTAGGTTATAGCACTAACAAGAAGGTTAATCTGTCAGGCTCGGTTTCTTCGCTTAACAGCGAGAAGCTTGCAAACCGTCGAGTATCAAACGTATCTTCGGCTCTGCAAGGCATGGCTGCAGGTGTAACTGTCACTACACAGAGCGGTGAGCCAGGCGGCAATGGCGGTCATATACGTATACGTGGTATCGGAACCTTCGGTGGTGATAGTGCCGCCCCGTTGGTGTTGGTCGATGGCGTAGAAGGAACCATAGATGAAGTGGATCCTAACATCATCGAGTCAGTGTCCGTCTTGAAAGATGCTGCATCTGCATCCATCTATGGTTCACGTGCTGCCAATGGTGTCATTCTGGTGACTACCAAACGGGGTGGCAGTCAAGACAAGTTCAGCATATCCTATAAAGGATATTTTGGATTCCAAGGCGCAACGATGCTTCCTCAAAAAGTGGATGCATTGGAATATATGCAATTGGAAAATGTGGCAGCAGGTAACGACGGATCCGACCTGCCCTATAGTGATGAATATATAAGGGAATATGTGGCTGGCATGGCTACTGACCCGGACATCTATCCTAATACAGACTGGCAGGACTTGATTCTTACAGAAAACGGATTCAACCATGGGCATACGCTTACTCTGACTTCTTCATCAGAACGTATCAAGACACTTACTTCTATAGGGTATCTGGACCAGACGGGTATAGTGGTCAATTCCTCTTACCGTAAAATCTCTGTACGCAACAATATGGACATCAAGCTTAGCGACCGTCTGGACATGAAGTTTGACATACAAGTAAGCAATGCCAATAAAAATAGTTCTCCCTACGAAGGACATGCCTTCAATTATATGAACACCCGAACCCCGAACATTGTCAATCAATTTACTACTGGTCTTTATAATGGGGCAAATGGTCTGATGGGCAATAACCCCGTGCTGTTGTTGCGTGAAGGCGGTATTGTGAAAAACAATGTTATCCGTGCTACCATGGCGATGGCTCTGACCTATAAGATTCTCGATGGATGGAATGTGTCAGTTCAAGCCACTCCACGTTATATCACCAAGAATAACCATAACTATAAGAATTCTGTCACCACGTATGGTGACCCGGAAGGTACTACCAGCTTCAAGAGCGGCGAAACCTACAACTCGCTTACAGAATCGGCCTACCGTTACTTCTACTGGAACACACAGGCACTGACCAACTATGAGAAACAGCTGGATGACCACTACTTCAAAGTAATGGCAGGTATGGAGTGTCAGACCTATACAGAAAAGACTCTTTCTGCCTATCGTCAAGTATTCAACTTCCCTCAATATGACCAAATTGATGCCGGTAACATTGAGAACATGAACAATGGAGGAGGGGAGTACCAATGGGCCATCAACTCCTTCTTTGGCCGCTTGAATTACAACTACAAGGAACGCTACCTTGTGGAGGCCAATATCCGTACCGACGGTTCTTCCAGATTTGCAGAGGGTAACCGATATGGCGTGTTCCCTTCATTCTCTGCAGCATGGCGCATCAGCGAGGAACCCTTTATGGAATCTATACGCGATAGAGTGGATAATCTGAAATTACGTGCCTCTTGGGGCAAACTGGGCAACCAGAATATCGGAAGTTCCTATTATCCCACTACTCAGCAACTCTCTACGGGCTCTATATCTATGGGAGGTAATCTTTACACGACCTCTGCTGTTACCTCGCTCTCCAATAGGGACCTTACATGGGAGACTTCTACCATGACTGACTTAGGCATAGATCTTTCACTGTTCGGCTGTATCAACATCACTGCCGACTGGTATAGGAAGATAACGGATGGTATCCTGATGAAGCTGGACATCCCCAACCACATTGGTATGGGTGCTCCCTTCCAGAATGCCGGCAAGGTAAGAAACCAGGGATGGGAGCTAAGCGTAGGCTACAGCAAGAAGCTGACGAGGGACTTTTCGCTGGATGCCGCCCTTACGCTGAGCGACGTGAAAAACACCATCACCGACATGCGGGGCACAAGCAGCACAAGCGGTGATATTCGTAACCAAGAGGGGTCTTCCATTAACTCCATTTACGGATTGATATGCGACGGTTTCATCAATTCACAAGAAGAAGCGGACGAAATCAATGCCAACTGTCCCCAATTCGGTACAACCGTATATCCCGGTGACCTGAAATACCGGAATGTCAGCGGAGACAACAAAATTACTACAGATGACAAGACGATTATCGGAAGTACAGTTCCACGCTATAGTTATAGCTTTAATTTAGGAGTAGGATACAAAGGAATTCGTCTTTCGGCTTTCTTGCAAGGAGTTGGCAAGGCCGACGGTTATCTCAATTCCTACTACGTGATGCCTTGCTATCAGGGAGGAACCTACCGCAAGGAACACCTTGACTATTGGACGGAGCAGAATCATGATGCATCCACGCCTCGCCTCTCCTATAAGAGCAGTAACAACACCTATACATCATCCTTCTGGATGAAGAGTGCCGCTTACCTGCGTCTGAAGAACCTGCAGCTGGGTTACGACCTGCCCTCCAAATGGATGAAAGCCATCGGACTGAAGTCTGCCTACATTTATGCCAATGCTGAGAATCTCTTGACTTTTACTGACTTTTGGGATGGCTATGACCCCGAAGTCAACTATAACGCATCAGCAACAGATGGGGTATCTCTGGGTGCGGCAAACAATTATCCCCAGACGAAAGCCTTCACTTTTGGCGTTGACATCAAATTCTGATTAGTCGGAATAGGGAAACCGTCTGTATTCAAGAAGACATAAAAAGAAAAAATGATATGAAACGAAACAATATTTATACAGCACTCCTTTCGCTGTTTCTATTAGGCCTCGGTGCTTGTTCACTCGACCTTGAACCACTCACTTCACCGTCTTCTGCCTCTTATCCTTCGAGTATGGAAGAGGCGAATTTCGGTTTGAACGCTGTTTACTCATCTCTGACAGCTTATAGTGCCAGCACCACCACCTGGTGGAAGGTGACAGACAATATTACAGATATTGGTGCTACACGTGTCAACACGGCTATGTATACGGAATTAATCACCTCCGGAGCTTCTGCTGAAAACGCGGTGGCAAACAAGCTTTATAATTGCGTGTATAAGACCGTGGCACGTATCAACCAGCTTCTCGATGCGCTGGATAATCTGCATGGCACAGCCTCTGATACGGATATAGAGAGTATACGGGCAGAGCTGCTGTGCATACGGGCATTCTGTTATGATCAAGCTTGCCAGCACTATGGAGACTTGCCGTATGTGGTCCACACAGCGGGTATAAATGACAGCCAGACCCCACGTACACCGAGAGAGACCATTGTAGAGAATCTGCTTTCGGATCTTAGCGACGAGTGTTTGGCTAACCTTCCACTCCGCCATAAAGCAGAAAGCTATGGCAGTGCACGCATCGGACGGGTAGCAGCGTATGCGTTACGTGCCCGTATTGCCTTGAATTGGAAAAAGTATGACTTGGCTGCCAGTTCGGCCAAACAAGCCTTGAATTTGGCTAAGGAGGCAGGCTTTGAATTGGAATCCATCAATACACAGTATTGTGGAGAAAGTCATGAGGCAGGAGAGCCAACCGGTCAGACGGCTCTGTTTGGTTATGACGGTGAGGCAAGCAATGAGTGGCTCTGGTCCGTGCAGTATGATGCGGTAATATCCAGTAATAAAACCAAGGAGGCATATTACATGGCTCCACGTACACTGGGAGGATGCGCCTATTTTGGTCCTACACAAACATTTGTTGATATGTTTCAATGCAAGGATGGCAAATCGATTACGGAATCTTCTCTGTATGACTGGCAGAACCCTTGGCAAAACCGGGACCCTCGTCTGGATCTTTTCTGTTTGCGACCTGGTTCACGCATATTCAATCTGGAATTCCAGACTTCCACTACCAGTAAAAAGATTCACGACTATAGCACGGGCAAGGACGTGACAAACATGGAGTCACAGGGTACCAAGGGCGTATACGGTGCCAATGGCACTAAAGGTCCTGCTGGATATCTCTGGAGGAAATATTTGGATATAGCCGAGTTGGAAAGAGCTGCAATCTCCAACCATGAAACCAGTGATCTTAATTGCGGCTTGATGCGTTTAGCAGAGGTTTATCTAATAGAGGCAGAAGCCAATATTGAAATGGCTGATGGCAATCTGGAGTTAGCACGAACGGACATCAATATAATTCGTAATCGTGTAGGAATGCCCGATGTGGTAGTTACTTCGCAGAGCGGACTCCGAAAGGCATTACGTTACGAACGTACTGTTGAACTTTGTAATGAAGGTTTTCGTTGGTTTGATCTCCGTCGTTGGGGTATGGCTTCTACAGTGATGACAGGTAAGATTTATGCTCCCAATCAAAAAGGGCTTATGTCCAATGCCAAGCCTTCATTTGATGACAACTGGCATCCGGCATATTCAGAAGGTAGTTCTTGGGATGGGAAAGCACTGAATCTCCGTGTGTATAACACGATGAAGTATATCGAAGGAAAGGATGAACTTTGGCCGCTTCCCCAAAGTGAGATTGATACAAACAGTGCCATTATAGAAAACAATCCAGGATACTAATCGTGTAAGGTTATTGGTATCTGACGGAAAGGATTTGTTTTTCAAGATATAATAAAAGAGCCGGAATGTGCGAATCATTCCGGCTCTTTTATGAAAGGTTTCGGTTATTGTTGTTAGGAATAAGATTTCTTACTTTAAGAGAGAGTTTATCAATTACATGTTAGGGTTGTCCATGATTACTGTCATCTCGGGAACCAGTATGTATTCGCCTTTCTTGCTGTTCCATTTATAGTACGTGGTAGTCACCGTCTTGCCCTGGTATGCATAGCGGATGCACATGTCGTTGCCCCATGTATTCTTGGTGCTGTTCCATTTCAGGGCTTCGCTTTCTGTCATGCGGTTCTGGTCGTCGTACTTATAATTGTACTTCATATAGTTGGCGAGCGTGTTTCCGTCCATCTTGTATACGGTCTCTGCTACCTTCATGCCATTTACTTCTTCCGAATTGTAAATGAGGTTGCTCTTATTGTCGGCTGAGGCATTTAATCCGCAAACTAAGAGAAGTGCTGAAACAATCACTGTTTTTAAAGATACTTTTGCTTTCATGGTTTTATGTCTTTTTTAGTTTAACTTTCTATTTTCTATCAATACGTCATTTATTTCGCTGCAAAGGTACGTATTAAATTGACATAAATATAAATATCGGATTAAATTTTATCAATATGTCAGTAGTGAGGGCTTCGGCATGCTTTCTTTTTGGCAAGATTGGTGAATAAAAAATATCCGGCAGCGAGGTTGCCGGATATTCTGATGAGCAAACTGTATTTGGAAAGGATTGCTTCTGTTGCTTTCTGATTGTAAGTTAAATAAAGTTATTGGGTGGTTTAGTGTGCCTGCAACCAGTTGTTTCCCCACCCACAATCAGCTTTCAGGGGTACGTGCATGCGATATGCCTGCTCCATCTCTTCGATTACGATTTTCTGTACAAGCTCTTTTTCTGCCTCTGGAACGCTGAAATTTAGTTCGTCATGGACTTGTAAAATCATCTTTGCTTTCAGATTGTAAGCTTGGAAGCGCTGATAGATGTGTGCCATCGCCACTTTTATGATGTCGGCGGCACTTCCCTGGATGGGAGCGTTGATGGCATTCCGTTCAGCATAGCCCCGTACCACCCCGTTTCTTGAGTTGATGTCCGGCAGGAAGCGCTTGCGGTGGAAGATGGTTTCCACGTAACCTTGCTCGCGTGCCACCCGGATGCTTTTGTCCATATACTCCTTCACTTGCGGGTAGGTTTCAAAGTAGCCGTCTATCAGCTCTTTGGCTTCTTGGCGGGAAACGCCCATGCGTTCGGCAAGCCCGAAGACGGAGATGCCGTAGATGATGCCGAAGTTTGCCGTTTTTGCCTTGCGGCGCATGTCGGCGGTTACGTCGTTTATGTCTATCTTATATATCTTGGCAGCGGTGGCGGCGTGGATGTCGTGTCCGCTGAGGAAGGCGTCTATCATGTTCTTATCTTCGCTGAGGTGTGCCATGATGCGCAGCTCTATCTGCGAGTAGTCGGCAGAGAAAAACTCGCAGCCGGTGTCGGGGATGAACGCCTTGCGGATTTCCTTTCCGTCTTCGTCGCGGATGGGGATGTTCTGCAGGTTGGGATTGCTGGAGCTGAGGCGTCCGGTAGCGGTCACCGCCTGGTTGAAGGAGGTGTGTATGCGACCCGTGCGCGGGTTGATGAGCTGGGGTAGGGCATCTATATAGGTGCTCAGTAGTTTCTTCAGTCCGCGGTATTCCAGTATCTTTCCGATGATGTCGTGCTTGCTGCGGTAGCTCTGCAGCACCTCTTCGGAAGTGACGTATTGTCCGGTCTTGGTCTTTTTGGCCTTCTCCACGATTTTCAGCTTGTCGAAGAGCACTTCGCCTACCTGCTTGGCGGAGCTGATATTGAATGTCTCGCCAGCCATCTCGTAGATTTCCTTCTCAATTTCCTGCAGACGGACGGTGAAGTGTTGGGACGATTGCTTCAAGGCTTCCGTGTCGAGCAGCACTCCGTTGCTCTCTATATTAACAAGTACGGGGACGAGCGGCATCTCTATTTCGTAGAACAGATGTTCGGCACCTTGCTCCTTCAGTTCCTTTTCCAGCACGTTTTTCAGTTTGAGGGTGACGTCCGCATCCTCGCAGGCATAACGGTAGACATCTTCGGGTGGAAGGTCGCGCATGTTCTTTTGGTTTTTGCCTCGCGCTCCAATTAGCTCATCGATGTGGATGGTCTGGTAGTGCAGGTAGATTTCCGCCAGATAGTCCATGTTGTGTCGCAGTTCGGGTTGAAGCACGTAGTGGGCAAGCATGGTGTCGAAAAGTTTGCCTTTCACCTGGACGCCGTAATTTTGGAGGATAATCATATCGTACTTGATATTTTGTCCCACCTTCATGGATTTCTCGTTTTCGAAGAGGGGACGGAACTCGTTTACAATTTTTAAGACTTCCTCTCGTTCGGCGGGAACGGGTACGTAGTATGCACGGTTTTCGGCATCGCTGAAGCTCATTCCTACAAGTTCGGCGTCCATTGGCTCGGTTCCGGTAGTCTCGGTATCTATTGAGAGAATTTCGCTTGTAAGTAACTTTTGAATAATTTCTGCTCTTTTATATTCTGTATCAATGAGTTGATAGTCTACATCGAGCATTTCTAACCGCGTCAGATTTGAATTTTCAGAAACGCCCGTCCCCTCGCCCGCAAAATTTGCAAACAAATCGCCTTGAATCGGGGCGCTGTTTTCGGGAGTGGAGGTTTGCGGCTGGGCAAACAGAGTCCCGGCAAAGAGGTCGGGTACCGGAGAGGTTGGAGTAGGGGAGGACGAATTGCCGCTTCCCTTTTTGAGTACCCGGTCGATGAGTGTGCGGAATTCCAACTCCTCGAAAATCTTGCGGAGTTCTTCTTCGTTCGGCTCTTCGCGGACGAGCGAATTCATATCGAGCCGGATGGGGACATCTGTTTTGATGGTAGCAAGGAATTTGGAGAAGGTAATCATTTCCCGGTTTGTCTCCACCTTCGTTTTCAGTGCGCCTTTCAGTTGGTCGGTGTGTTCCAGCAGGTTCTCGATGCTGCCGAATTCGGCAATCAGCTTCTGTGCGGTTTTCTCGCCCACACCCGGACAGCCGGGGATGTTGTCGGAAGCATCGCCCATCAGTCCCAGCATATCGATGACTTGCTCGGTGGTTTGTATGTTGAATTTGGCTTTTACTTCTTCGGTACCCATCACTTCGAATCCGCCGGTGTGCTTGGGGCGGTACATAAAGATGCGGTCCGATACCAGCTGGCCGTAGTCCTTGTCGGGTGTCATCATATAGGTGGTGATGCCCTGCCGCCCTGCTTCGGTGGCAAGCGTGCCTATCACGTCGTCCGCTTCATAGCCGGCCACCTCAAGGATGGGGATGCGGTAGGCGCGGATGATATCCTTTATAATAGGTACGGAAAGGCGGATGGTCTCGGGTGTCTCCTCGCGCTGTGCCTTGTATTGCTCGTAGGCCTCGTGGCGGAAGGTAGGGCCTGACGGGTCGAAGGCTACTCCTATGTGTGTGGGATTCTCTTTTTTAAGCACTTCTTCCAGGGTGTTTACAAAGCCTAGAATGGCCGAGGTGTTGAATCCTTTTGAGTTGGTTCTCGGGTTCTTGATGAACGCGTAATAGGCCCGATATATCAGTGCGTAGGCATCGAGCAAAAACAGTTTATCGATTGAATTCATACATTTAATCCTTTTTTTCATGGTAAAAGTACAAAAAAATACCGTATTAACCGTTTTATTACTATTTTTGTAGGCAAATAGCGATGCATGGACAACTCATCATTGATAAAATCTCCGATTTTTGAGGAATTGGAGGACTTCAAGAAGCTTTTTGAAAGTACCCTCTCCAGTTCCAACCTTTTGCTGAACAGCGTAATTGCGCATATCCGGCAGAAGAACGGGAAGATGATGCGCCCCATTCTGGTGCTTCTGGCTGCGAAGCTTTTTGGCAAGGTATGTCCTGCAACCCTGCATGCTGCGGTTGCGTTGGAACTTCTTCATAATGCCAGCCTTGTGCACGATGATGTAGTGGACGAAAGTACTGAACGTCGTGGACAACTCTCCGTTAATGCCATTTTCAATAATAAAGTAGCCGTACTGGCAGGCGATTATCTGCTTGCAACAGCGTTGGTGCAAGTGGGCATGACCCGTAACCATGACATTATCGACATCGTCTCCTGCCTGGGGCAGGATTTGGCAGATGGTGAACTTCTGCAGCTTTCCAACGTCAGCAATCTCCATTTCTCCGAGGAAGTCTATTTCGACGTTATCCGCAAGAAGACGGCCGTGCTCTTTGCAGCTTGTACGAAGGCGGGCGCTCTCTCGGTGGGGGCCAGCGATGAAAAGGCGGAATCTGCGCGTCTGTTCGGTGAATATATCGGGCTTTGTTTTCAGATAAAGGATGATATTTTCGATTACTCCGAGAGCAAGGAAATAGGCAAACCTACCGGAAATGATATGGTGGAGGGGAAGTTGACTCTGCCTGCGCTTCATGTGCTCAATACCGTGAAGGATAAAACAGCGGAAGAAATTGCCGTAAAGATAAAGAATGGGGAGGCAACGCCTGGCGAAATAGCCCATTTAATCGAATTTACCAAGCAGCATGGTGGTATAGAGTATGCTTCGCAAGTGATGTATGACTATAAGGAAAAGGCTCTTTCTTTGCTGGCTTCTTTGCCCGATACGGAGGTAAAAGCAGCGCTAGCTGGGTATCTGGATTATGTGGTAGAACGGGAAAAATGACGGAACTGTTTCCGGTTGATAATATGAGAAAGCCTGATGGAACCCACTCCATCAGGCTTTATTTATAGGTAAATACAGCTTTCTCTTAGAAGAATTTCATCTCTTCACCCTTGATTTCCGAAAGCAGCAGGTTGGCAAGACGACTGGTTCCCAGACGGAACAGCTCGTTGTTCAGCCATTCTTCGCCGAGCACTTCCTTGACGATGGTGTAATAAATCAGTGCATCGTTCACGCAGTTGATTCCTCCTGCGGGCTTAAAGCCTACCTTGATACCCGTCAGCTCGTGATATTCCTTGATGGCCTGGCACATAACCAAGGCGGCCTCCGGCGTGGCGGCAGGCTGCTGCTTGCCGGTGGAAGTCTTGATGAAATCGGCACCCGAATACATGGAAAGGATGGATGCTTTTTTGATGTTCGAAGCCGTCTTCAAAGCTCCGGTTTCGAGGATTACCTTCATGTGGTGCTCTTTGCAGGTTGCTTTGAGTTCTTGTATCTCCTCGCACATGCCTTCATAGTCTCCAGCCAGGAACTTGCCCACCGAAATAACGATGTCTATTTCATCGGCGCCTTCCATCAGTGCCATGGCAGTTTCTGCCACTTTCACTTCAATGAAAGTCTGGGAGGAGGGGAAACCTGCTGATACACAAGCTATTTTTACATCCTCCACTTCCAGCGTGTCTTTTACGACTTCTGCAAAATTGGGGTATACACAGATGGCTGCCACATTCTTCAGGTCGGGGAACTCTTCGTCGAATTTATTCACTTTCTGGGTGAATTTCATGACGCTTTCATCGCTGTCTTCACTCTTCAGGGTGGTAAGGTCGATGCAGTTGAACAGGAATTTCTTTACCTCCGGTGTATTGTTTGCCGGTACCTTCTCTGCAATGATTCTGGCAGCTTGTGCAGCTATTTCTGCATCATCCAGTTGGGTGTTGTACTTAGCCAGGGCGGCGTCATACTTACTCTGGGTAGGCTCATTCTTCTCCATGGTCTTTCAATTTAGGATTATTGATATGTCTTGTCTGGTCACGTCTGGTTTTCTTCTCGAAGTTGCGGCGGAAAGCCTCTGTTAGGTTCACTCCGGTCTGGTTTGCAATACAGAGAAGTACCCAGAGAATATCTGCCATTTCATCGTCGAGGTTGTCTTTTTCTCCTTCTTTGAAGGACTGGTCTCCATACTTGCGGGCCATGACGCGGGCCATTTCGCCCACTTCTTCGGTCAGTATGGCCATGTTGGTGAGTTCGCTGAAATAGCGTACTCCGTATTCCTTTATCCAGGAATCCACTTGTTTCTGTGCTTCTTCTAACGTCATTATTCCTTGTTTTTTGTATCCATACAGATGGTTACGGGACCATCGTTCATTAGTTCTACTTTCATATCGGCACCAAATTCGCCGGTACCTATTTCTTTACCTAATGCTAAACTCAGTTCCCGGCAGAATTGTTCGTACAGCGGGACGGATATTTCCGGTCGTGCTGCCCGTATGTAGGAAGGGCGGTTACCTTTCTTGGTGGAGGCGTGGAGGGTGAACTGGCTGATAACCAGTATCTCGCCGTCTGCTTCAAGAATGGATTTGTTCATTACGCCGTTTTCGTCATCGAAAATGCGCAGGTTGACTATCTTCTTGCAAAGCCAGTCAATATCTTCTTTTCCATCGGATTCTTCGATGCCTACGAGTATCATGAGGCCCTTTCCAATGGAGGCTTTGCAGGTTCCGTTGATGGTGACGGAAGCGTGTCCGGCACGTTGTATCACTACTCTCATGTTGTTCTTGTCTTTTTGAGGGGACAAAGTTACGAATTAATTCGTTGTGTGCATGGCTCTGCAGGCTGATTTATCAGTCATTATTTCTCTGAGAAATAGGTCTGGATGATTTTGGCTTTCGCTTCTCCCACCACGGCGGCAAGCTCCTCGGCAGATGCTTCGCGGATACGCTTCACGCTTTTGAACTCCTTGAGCAACGCGCTTTTCGTCTTTTCACCGATACCTTTTATCTCGTCCAGTGCGGAGGCAATCTGCCGTTTGCTGCGCTTGTCGCGGTGGAAGGTGATGGCGAAGCGGTGTACTTCATCTTGAATCTGCGTCAGCAGTCGGAAGAGGGGGGTGTTCTGTTTCAATCCGATGGTCTGGGGAGGGTAGCCATACAGCAGCTCGGAAGTGCGGTGTTTGCCATCTTTGGCAAGTCCTGCGATGGGGATGTTCAGGCCAAGCTCGTCTATCACCTCTTTTACGGCGCTCATTTGCCCTTTTCCACCGTCGGTGATAAGAAGGTCGGGCAGGGGTGCTTTCTCTTCTATAGCGCGCTGATAGCGTCGTTTTACGACTTCTTTCATGGAGGCATAGTCGTCCGGTCCCTCTACGGTCTTGATATTGTACTTGCGGTAATCCTTCTTGGAAGGTTTCCCCTTGACGAAGACCACGCACCCGGCCACGGGGTCGGAACCTTGGATGTTGGAGTTGTCGAAACATTCTATCTGCATGGGCAGGCGGTCCAGGTGCAGCTCTTGCTGTATCTCTTTCAGCAGGCGCACGGTCCGTTGCTCCGGATTCAGCTTTTCGGCTTGCTTCAGGCGGTCGGCTTTGTACTGCTTCACATTGAGGATGGAGAGTTCCAGCAGTTTCTTTTTGTCTCCCCGTTGCGGGATGGTAAAGACGACATCTTTCAGCTCCATATCCAGTTCAAAAGGCACGATGATTTCACGAGAAAGGCTCTTGTATCTTTCCCGCATTTCGATGATGCCGAGAGAGAGCAGTTCTTCTTTGCTCTCATTCAATCGTTTCTTGTATTCAAAGGTGAAAGCCTGGTTGATGGCACCGTTCGTAATGTGCAGGTAGTTGACAAAAGCGGACTTTTCATCGCTGTCTTCTTCGATGGAGAACACGTCGATATTGTGCAGCACGTTGCTTACCACTTCCGATTTCGCCCGGTAGTTTTCCAGCAGCAGGTATTTCTTCTTTATCTTCTGTGCTTCTTCAAACTTCATTTCGGCTGCCAGTTCCTGCATTTGCTGGAAAAGCATCCGTTCTATCTCCTGGGTATTCCCTTTGAGTATTTCCTTGATTTCAGCGATGTTTTTCAGATACTCTTCCTGGCTTTGCTTCCCGATGCAAGGTCCTGCACAGTTCTTGATGTGGTATTCCAGGCAAACATTGAACTTTCCGGCACGTATGTTTTCCGGAGAGAGGTTCAGGTGGCATGTACGCAAAGGGTACAGATGCTTGATGAGGTCGAGTAATGCGTACATGGAAGGTATATGGCTGTAAGGGCCATAATAGGAGGAACCGTTACGGATTATCTTCCGGGTTCTGAATACACGTGGAAAGTATTCGTTCTGCACGCAGATGCTGGGATACGTCTTGTCGTCTTTCAACAGTACGTTGTAGCGAGGCTTGTATTTCTTGATAAGATTGTTTTCCAGCAATAGCGCGTCTTCTTCGGTATTCACCACGATGTACCGGATATCTGCAATCTTGCTGACCAGCACCCTCGTCTTTCCCGGTTCGTGCTCCCGGTTGAAGTAGGAAGACACTCTTCGCTTCAGATTCTTTGCCTTTCCTACATATATAATAGTCCCTTCGGTATTCAGATATTGGTAAATACCGGGACTTTCGGGAAGGTTGGACACAATCCCTTTGAGGTAGTCGTTAGTTCTGAGTTCTTCCATAATACTGACGTTTCACCACAGATTATACAGATTAGCGCAGATTTCTCTTTGATAAAACTGTGTTTTGTGGTGGATAAATAATCTGTGTTAATCTGTGTAATCTGTGGTGAAATATGAAATGGCTAAAGCGACAGCACAGCCTCCACTTCCACATCATCTCCAAACACATCCTTGCCATGAAGCTCTTTCAGCTCGATGATGAAGTTTACATACACTTTCTTGGGGTTCATCTGTTTCACCAGTTTGCAGGCGGCTTCCATTGTTCCACCGGTTGCCAGCAAGTCGTCGTGTAGCAATACTACATCGTCTTCATTGATGGCATCCTTGTGCATCTGCACGGTGTCTTTGCCATATTCTTTATCATAGCTTTCTTCAATGGTTTCTGCAGGAAGCTTTCCCGGCTTGCGGATAGGTACGAAGCCTGCCCCCAGTCTGGTGGCGAGAATGGGGCCCATAATGAATCCTCTTGATTCTATACCCACTACTTTGGTGATGCCTTTGTCTTTATACATCTCGTATAGTGTGTCCGAGAGTTCCTGCAAGGCGGTAGGCTCCTTGAACAAGGTAGTTACATCGTAGAATAGAATTCCCGGAATGGGGAAGTCGGGTATTTCTCGGATGCTTTTGGTAAGAGTTTCTTTGCTCATAATCAGTTTATTTAATACGTTTATTGAATTCTTTGTTTCACGTGGAACTTTGCGCTCTATCGTCCGCAAAGTACCAGTAGCACGTTGATGTCGCTTGGAGATACTCCCGGAATCCGACTCGCTTGGGCTATTGTTTCCGGATCTATCTTCATCAGCTTCTGTCTAGCTTCGGTAGAAAGGGATTGAATGGAATTATAGTCAAACTTGCCTTTTATCTTGATGCTTTCCAATCTTGCCAATTTATCCGCAATAATCCGTTCGCGTCCGATGTATCCCTCGTACTTGATGAGTATTTCTGCAGCTTCTACAATTTCTTCCTTTCTATCGGATATTTTATCCAGTTCTCGTTTAAAGGCACTGACGTGTTCGGCAATGTTCTCAATCGTTATCTGCGGACGGTTTATCAAATCTATCAATTTGCATCCTTGGCGCAGTGGAGTTGTGCCGAGCTGCTCCAATACCGGATTGATTAATGCCGGTTTCATCGAGTAATTCCGCGCGAAGTCTATAATCCGGTTCACGGCCTCACGTTTTTCTGTCAGCAGCTTGTACCGCTCTTCCTTGGCGAGTCCCAGCTTCCAGGCTTTTTCCGTGAGTCGCATGTCCGCATCATCCATACGGAGCAGGATGCGATATTCGGCACGGGAAGTAAACATACGGTAAGGCTCGTCCACACCTTTTGTTACCAAGTCATCGATTAAAACGCCGATATATGCTTCATCCCTTGCAAGGGTGAACGGTTCTCCGCCGTGGCAATTGATGTGGGCGTTGATACCTGCCATGATTCCTTGTCCAGCTGCTTCCTCGTAACCGGTTGTTCCGTTTACTTGTCCGGCAAAGAACAGATTCTTTATATTCTTCGTTTCCAGCGTATGTTTCAGTTGGGTGGGGTCAAAGAAGTCGTATTCGATGGCATAGCCCGGGCGGTAGATGACGAGGTCTCTGAACGCCGGTATCTTTTTCAATGCTGCAATCTGGATGTTCATGGGCAATGAAGAAGAGAATCCATTCAAGTAGAGCTCTTGGGTTGTTTCCCCTTCGGGCTCCAGGAAAAGCTGGTGCTGCGGTTTGTCGGGGAAAGTCACAATCTTGGTTTCTATACTGGGGCAATAACGTGGGCCGATACTTTGGATTTGTCCGTTGAAAAGGGGAGAATCCGGCAGACCTTCCTGCAGGATGCGGTGTGCTTCTTCGTTGGTGAAGCAGGTCCAGCAAGGGAGCTGTTTCAAATGGCGTACATGAGTGTCCATGAACGAGAACTTGTGGAAGTCACATTCTCCGTCTTGGATTTCCATATCCTCATAATGCACGCTGCGTCCATCTATGCGTACGGGGGTTCCCGTCTTCATGCGTCCAAAGGTGATGCCATGCTTTGCGATGGATTCGGTTAATTGGTAGGATGCAGGTTCTGCCATACGTCCGCCTGGAAGCATGGTACGTCCCACGTGCATCAGTCCATTGAGGAAAGTTCCTGCGGTGAGTACTACACATTTGGCATGGAACGTTACTCCCCATAATGTGACTACTCCCGTAATCTCACCGTTTTCAACGAGGATTTCCTGCACGGTATCCTGCCAGATATGCAGGTTGGGGATATTTTCCAGTATCTCTCTCCATGCCCAGATGAATTTGTTGCGGTCGCACTGCGCGCGCGGACTCCACATAGCGGGACCTTTGGAACGGTTCAGTATACGGAACTGTATGGCTGTCTGGTCTGTCACCAATCCCATATATCCTCCCAAGGCGTCTATTTCGCGTACTATCTGTCCTTTGGCGATGCCTCCCACTGCCGGGTTACAACTCATCTGTCCGATTTTGTTCATATCCATTGTGATAAGACAAGTCTTCGAACCCAGGTTTGCAGCAGCGGCAGCGGCTTCGCATCCTGCGTGTCCGGCGCCGATTACAATAACGTCATACTTAAACTCCATTCGTTCAGTGTATTTTAAAACTGTGCAAAGTTACGAAAAAAGTTGTATGCCGGGACGTGTCATATCTTAAAATCCGGATATATCTTCTTTGGCATTGCTTATATTTCCGTATCCAGCATCATACTTATTGCTTGGAATGCTTAGGTTGTAGACATATTGCTTGTGTTTGGCTTAAAATACAATCAAAATGAAGCTTTTTGAATACTATTGCTTTTCTTTTTGAAAAAGATACATACCTTTGCAGCGTTTGGATATTAAAAAGTGTTTTGATTGACTAATTTTAAGGAAGAGAAGCATGAGAAAGAAATTCTTCTTGTTAATCATTGTCTGCCTGGTTATGGGGGCGGGAGTGATGGCTCAGACGTCTACGGTCTCGGGAACAGTATTTGCCGAGGACAACAATGAGCCGATTATTGGGGCATCGGTATTGGTGAAGGGTACAACGCTGGGGGCCGTGACCGATATCGAAGGTAAATTTACAATCTTGAATGTGCCGGGCACGGCAAAGACAGTGATTGTCTCTTTTGTAGGTATGCAGAAAGTAGAAGCTGCCATAAAGCCTGCTATGAAGGTGGTGCTGAAATCGGATTCGGAACTGCTGGATGAAGTGATGGTGGTGGCTTACGGCACGGCCAAAAAGAGCAGCTATGCAGGTTCGGCTTCTTTAGTGAAAGCGGATGCGCTGAAAGACATTCCGACGACCAGCTTTGAAAACGCGTTGAACGGTAAAGTGGCGGGCTTGCAACTGACGAATAATTCCGGCCAGGCGGGTTCCGCACCGGCCATCCGCATCCGTGGCATAGGTTCTATGAATGCCGGGAATGAACCGTTGTATGTAGTGGACGGTGTTCCGGTCTCTTCGGGCAATACGGGGCAGATGAGCGGTGAGCTCTATTCTACCAACAACATCATGAATACGTTGAACCCGGAAGACATCGAATCTATTTCTGTATTGAAAGATGCGGCGGCCAGTTCGCTTTATGGGTCGCGTGCGGCAAACGGCGTCATTCTGATTACTACCAAAAAAGGACAGATTGGCAAGCCGGTGGTGACGCTGAAAGCCGAAGTGGGCTTCACGCCCTGCTGGGCAACGGACAACTATGAAACGGCCAGCGTACAGGAGAATGTGAATATGCTCTACACCGTATTTCACGATGCCCGTACAAGCGGTAAGGGCGAAACGGACGAAAAGGCGGCAGCCTATGCCATAGGCCAGTTGAACAGCCGTTTCAACAAACATGGCTACCAATTTACCACAAATGGTACGGGAGCTTACGAGAACGTCAATATCCTTGAGTACGACAACTCCGGGCGTGGAGGCAAATACTACGATTGGGACAAGGCATATTTCCGTACCGCCATTTATCAGACCTACGATATGTCCGTCAGTGGTGCTACGCAGAATACCAACTATTACACTTCCCTTTCCTATACCCAGGACGAAGGACGTTTGAAGATGAACAGCTTCGACCGTGTTTCCGGTCGCCTGAACCTCACCCAGAAGGTGGGGAAATTCCTTGAACTGACCACCAATGCCAGCCTGGCGCGTACCAAGAAAAGCGGTTATAATGATACACGCAACACGGGCAGTAATTACTTCATGCAGACCCGTAACTTGCTGTGGGGACTCTACTGGCCCACTGATTACAAGACCGGCGAGCTCTGGACCGAACGTTACGGTAGCTACGCCTACAATGGGCTTTATTATGACAAAGAGTGGGAGAACGGTTCTACCAGTACCAAAATCATGGCTGCGGAGACGCTCACCCTGCATCTGATGCCGGGCCTGGACCTTCGTTCTATCTACTCTTACGACAATACTACTGTAAAAGACCATATCTATTACAGTGCCAATCACTATAAAGGCTCGGCAGACAATGGGAATGTCAACGAATACCGTACTACATACGAGAAGATGGTTACTTCCACTACCGCCAATTATACCGGCACCTTCGACAAACACACAGTTGGCACCATGGTGGGTTTCGAAGCGGAGAAGAACAAGACAGACTATGTGCGTGCCACAGGAAGTAATCTTGCGGTCAGCACCATTCATACAGTTTCTACTGCCGGAACGCAGACTTCTGCCGGATATTCCTGGGGAAACTCGATGGTGTCCGTGCTCTCCAAGTTGGATTATAATTACGATGAACGCTACTTCATTTCCGGTTCTTACCGCCGCGACGGTTCTTCCCGGCTCAGCAAGCAGGAACGTTGGGGAAACTTCTGGTCAGTGGCAGGAGCGTGGAACATCATGCGCGAGGGTTTTATGAGCAAATATTCTTTCCTGAGCAACCTGCGTATACGTGCCTCTTATGGTATTAACGGTACGCTGCCTTCGGACAATTACGGCTATATGAGCTTGATGAGCTATACCAGTAAGTACATGGGTAACCCGGGCGGTACAATCACTACCGTCACCAATGACAAGCTGTCTTGGGAGACGAGCTACAACACGAATGTGGGTATCGACTTCGGCTTCTTCGGCCAGCGTCTGCGCGGTACGGTGGAATACTTCAACCGTGATTCGAAGAACCTGCTCCAGGATGTTCCCATTTCGATGGTTACGGGATTTTCCTCTACGTTGCGGAACGTAGGATGCATCAATAACCATGGGGTAGAGGTGGAGTTGAGTGGTGACATCATTGATAGTAAAGGATGGTTATGGAGTGCCGGTGTCAACGCAACCTTCCTCCGTTCTGAGGTGAAAGAGTTGTATGGCGGTGCGGACATTATCTGGTACGACCCCACCAGTAGCGACAGCCGTGCGCAATATGTATACCGGGAAGGTCAGTCCACGCTGGCTTTCTATGGATACGAATGGGCAGGTGTGGACAAGACCAACGGCAAGAACGTCTACTATGTAAATGACCCCAAGAATGGCAAGGCCGGAGATTTTGAGTATAACGGGCGCGGAGCTACTTATGACTATAACAATGCCAACTACACCATCATCGGTAATGCCGTTCCCAAAGTGTATGGGGGCATCAATACCTCGGTCTCCTACAAAGGCATAGCCCTTTCGTTGGGCTTTACCTATAAGATAGGAGGAGACTTGTACGATGGAGCCTACATGGATGTGGCCGACGACGGTTATTATTGGGAGCGTATCCGTGCTAAAAGCTACTACAACAACCTTTGGACGCCAGACCATACGAACGGTACAGAGCCCCGTATCGAAGGTGTAGACCTCGATGACCCGCAACAATACAGCAGCCGCCACTTGTTCAATGCCAGTTATCTGCGCTTGAAGAATCTCTCATTGGCCTATACGCTGCCCAAAGCCATGACCCGCAAGGCTTTCATCGAGAATGCCCGCCTTTTCTTCACTGCCAGCAACCTTTGGACAATAGCCAAATACAAGGAGGCAGACCCCGAAGTGAGCGAATACGGCACACGTGGTTGGGAAACCCCTATCGGAAAAACATTTGTCGTTGGCGTTGAATTGAAATTTTAATGAACTGGAGGAACTAACAATGAAAAAGATATATCATTTATTGGCACTTGTGATACTTGGTGCCTTTACATTCACTTCGTGTGACGATTTTCTGGATATGCAGCCCACCAACTCCGGAAATGCAGAAGGTGCTGTCGGTACGGTAGCCGATGCGCAGGTGGTTATCAACGGTGTGATGAGTGCGATGACCTCATCGTCTTATTACGGCAGAAACCTTTTTATGTACGGTGATGCCAAGGGCGGTGACCTCACGATTTTTGCTGCCGGACGCGGACTGGATGCATTCTATACGTTCAACCACACTTCCAACAGCAATACTTATTCCGGTTTCTGGAGCCGTGGATATTACTGCATTCTGCAGGTCAACACCTTGTTGAGCAACATTGAGAAGCTGGAAGAATCGGGCAGTATGGAAGACTTTTCCGAAGCCAAAGGGCAGGCGTTGACTCTGAGGGCGCTGTTCTATTTCGATTTGGTCCGTCTCTACGGGCTTCCTTACAATTACAACAAGACCTCTTATGGAGTTCCCAATGTAACCGAGCCGCTTACGGTGAACGCCCAGCCCACCCGTGCTACTGTGGAGGAGAACTATCGCCAGATTCTGCAGGACTTGTCGGACGGGGCGGCCCTGCTTGCCAAGAAGAAGACAAAGCAGAGCGGATATGCGGACTATTACACCAACATAGCCCTGCAAGCGCGTGTGAAACTCTATATGGAAGATTATGACGGTGCTTTGAACGCTGCCCGGGAGATTATAGAAAGCGGTGTGTACAAACTGTATGAGCCTGCCGATTGGACGGCTTCCTGGAGCAAGCAGTTTGGTTCCGAGTCCATCTTTGAGCTGGGCATCACCACTGAGGAATCAGACCTGGGAACTTCTTCTTTGGGCTTTTACCTGATGCGCTACGGACAGTTGAAGAATGCCATGGGCTGGTATCTTGCCAGCGATTATTTCCTGAACCGTCTGGGTGAGGACGAGACGGATGTGCGTTGGGGAATCATGGACAACGATGAATACTGGGTGGACAATGAGATTGAACGCAAGGGAGCCTGCTACAAGTATATGGGCAGTACCACCCTGGCAGGTGACGGCAAGGCAACCAATACAGCCGTCAATATCAAGATAATCCGTCTTTCCGAGATATATCTGATTGCCGCCGAAGCAGCCTTGCACTCCACGAAGCAGGAAGCAGGCGCAGATGCCGCCGCCGGTTACCTGAATGAAATCCGCAGGCGTTCTCCCGGACTGGCACCGGCCACTGCCGCTACCATTACCGATGATATGATTCTGGACGAGCGCAGCAAGGAGCTTTTTGGTGAAGGACAACGCTTCTTCGACATGATGCGTATGGGCAGAACCATCGAATTCAACGACGATTTTCAAGATATTCCGGTGAGTCACCGTGGAAAAACAATCGACCGTACTTTCGAGAAGATTGTGCTTCCTATTTCGCAGGATGAGATAAATGCCAATCCGGCATTGGAGAACCAGCAGAATCCGGGATATTAGTCGTTCCCTGCTGTCTATTGTTTGCTACTCCTTGTATATCAGGGAGGTATTTTGCCAACAAGTTGTCACTGCCTTGGCAAACTTTTGCCACGCCTATGGCAAAGTTTTGCCAACGCGGTGGCAAAGTCTTGCCAATGGGAAGGCAAAACCTTGTCATAGGCGTGGCAAGAAAAGCGGAAAAAGGTGCCTTTGATGAATTTCTTTGATAAAATGAGACGGTAATACCTTGATATTCCACAAAAATACTATTTATTGGCTCGAAATTTCTATTCTTTTTTTCTGAATCGGCTTATCTTTGCTTTCGTAGAAACCAATAATAAAGTTATAATACTATGAGAAGACTTTTCCTCATATCGTCATTTTTGACGTTGTTTGCAATCGGAAGCTCGGCGCAATGGAAGCCGGCAGGTGATAAAATCAAAACGGATTGGGCGCATCAAATTAACCCCTCTAATGTGTTGCCCGAATATCCTCGTCCCATCATGGAACGGAGTGACTGGAAGAACTTGAACGGGCTTTGGAATTATGCCGTTATAAATAAAGGTGAGCATCTTCCGGCAGAGTTCGAAGGACAGATACTTGTTCCTTTTGCCATCGAATCCTCCTTGTCCGGAGTTGGAAAAAGAATCAATGAAAACCAGGAACTGGTCTACCAGCGTAGTTTTGAGATCCCTTCCGCCTGGAAGGGAAAACAAGTGCTGTTGCACTTTGGCGCTGTCGACTGGAAGACGGATGTATGGGTGAATGACGTGAAAGTGGGCAGCCATACGGGGGGATTTACTCCGTTCTCCTTCGATATTACTGCCGCCCTTTCTGGCAAAGGCAACAATCAGTTGGTCGTAAAAGTTTGGGACCCAACGGATAAAGGGCCTCAACCCCGTGGAAAGCAGGTCCGCAATCCGGAAGGTATCTGGTACACCCCCGTAAGCGGTATCTGGCAGACGGTGTGGCTGGAACCCGTTGCCGGAAAACATATCGAGAATCTCCGTATCATTCCCGATATTGACCGTAACCTGCTGACAGTGAAGGCTGAATTGAATAGGGCATGCCCTTCCGACTTTGTGGAAGTGAATGTGTATGACGGCAATCAACTGGTAGCCACCGGCAAAAGTATCAATGCAGAGCCGGTGGAGGTGTCCATGCCCCGGAATGCCAAGTTGTGGAGTCCGGATTCCCCCTTCCTCTATACGCTGAAAGTGACGCTGAAAAGCGGAGGTAAGGTAGTGGATAAGGTGGACAGCTATGCTGCCATGCGTAAGTACTCCACCCGTCGTGACGCGGATGGTATCGTACGCCTGGAACTGAATAACGAGGCTTTGTTCCAGTTTGGACCGCTGGACCAGGGTTGGTGGCCCGACGGATTGTATACAGCTCCCACAGACGAGGCTTTGCTGTATGATGTACAGAAGACGAAAGATTTCGGTTTTAATATGATTCGCAAGCATATCAAGGTGGAACCGGCACGTTGGTACACACATTGTGACCGTTTGGGCATCATCGTATGGCAGGATATGCCGAGCGGTGACCGTAATCCGGAATGGCAAATGCGGCAGTACTTCAATGGCACGGAGAGGAAACGCTCTGCCGAATCGGAAGCAACCTACCGCAAGGAATGGAAGGAAATAATGGATTGCCTCTACTCTTATCCGTGTATCGGTACCTGGGTACCGTTCAACGAAGCCTGGGGACAGTTCAAGTGTGTGGAGATAGCCGAATGGACGAAACAATATGACCCCACCCGCCTGGTGAACCCCGCAAGCGGCGGCAACCACTATCCCTGTGGCGACATGCTCGACCTGCATCATTATCCGCAACCGGAACTGTTCTTGTACGACGGTCAGCGTGCCACGGTTCTGGGTGAGTATGGCGGTATCGGCCTTGTCTTGAAAGACCATATCTGGGAACCGAACCGCAATTGGGGATATGTTCAGTTCAACTCTTCCAAGGAGGTTACGGATGAATACGAGAAGTATGCCGACATACTGTACCGGCTTGTCTCCAAGGGTTTCTCGGCAGCCGTCTATACACAGACCACGGATGTGGAAGTGGAAGTGAACGGTTTGATGACTTACGACCGCAAGGTGATAAAGCTGGATGAGAAACGCGTGAAAGAGATAAATACACGTATCTGCAATTCACTTAAGAAATAGGGGCATTTACAATTTACCATTTACAAAGTACAATTTAACTATGCAGATGACAGCGCAGCCAAATTGTACTTTGTAAATGGTAAATTGTACATTAAAAATGTTGTTATGAAACGATTGATTATAAAGCTTTTCCTTAGTCTGTGCCTATGGGCGGTATTGCCGGTCTGTGCGCAGGATGCTGTTCATTACTATTTCAGAACGATGGATATCCGGAACGGTCTTTCGCAGAACACCGTGTATCAGATTTTGCAGGATAGGAAAGGCTTTATGTGGTTCGGAACCAAAGACGGTCTGAACCGTTATGACGGATTGTCTTTCCGTATTTACAAGAAAGAGAATTCCGGTTTAGGCAAGAATTTCATAACTGCGCTCTATGAGGACCGCCGGGGCAATATCTGGATTGGTACCGATGGGGGAGTCTTTATTTACGACCCGGTACTGGATTCCTTTACCGCTTTCGATGAGGCCAGTGATAACGGCAGTATCATCAGGGATTTCGTCACCATGATTGGAAGTGACGAGGACGACAATATCTGGATATCGGTAGAAAACCAGGGGTTGTTCTGCTATAAACCGGATGAAGGGAGGCTGTTGAACCATCTGCACGATTCGGGACTGCCCAATGTCACCCGCTTCTGGCTGAATGGGAATACGTGTTGGCTGGCCTTGTATGCGGATAATCTTTACTATGCGAAAGCTGACTTTGAAACTCCTCTGCAGCCTTTCAAGGACACGGAAGGAAATGAGATTTTCAAGAATGATATTATCAACTGGCAGGTCAGCGGACCCCATAATTGTGTGTATATCGCTTCGCTGAACGGGTTGACCGAGATAAACCAGACTACCGGCAAGACGCGGAAGCTGCTGAACACCTATGTGAGGGCTTTGCAGTTCAAATCTGACAACGAGCTGTGGGTGGGCGCAGAGTCCGGTTTGTATATTTACAATCTGACGAATGACAAGATTACCCATTTGACCATTCCCGACCAGGATGATTCGTATGCATTGTCGGACAATGCCATTTATTCGCTCTGCTGCGACAAGGAGAACGGCATGTGGATAGGCTCTTATTTCGGTGGGGTGAACTATTGCCCTTATCAGTGGACTTATTTCGAGAAGTTCTATCCGAGAGACAATCTCAGGCATTTCGGCCGGCGTGTACGGGAAATCTGTGAAAGCAATGACGGCACCTTGTGGATAGGCACCGAGGACAAAGGCTTGTTCAATTACAATCCGGAAAACGGCAGGATAGAGCCTTTTGAGCATCCGGCCATTTATCAGAACATCCACGGCCTATGCCTGGACGGGGATGATTTGTGGGTAGGTACGTTCTCCGGTGGTCTGAACAGGGTGAATCTTCGGACCAGGCAGGTGAAGCATTACAGCAAGGGTGAGAGTGAGAATTCCATGGTCGCCAATGACGCTTTTACCATTTGCAGGACCACTACGGGAGACGTGTGGATAGGCACCACGTCCGGTTTGTTGAAGTACAATCGCTCCACAGATGACTTTACCCGGATTCCTCAGCTGAAGAATATGTTTACTTATAACATTCTGGAGGACTTCAACGGAAATCTGTGGTTTGCTACTTTTTCCAATGGAGTGTTCTGCTACAATGTAAGAAGCCGGCAGTGGAGGAATTATCTGTCTAATGAGAATGATTCGACTTCTCTTCCCTACAACAAGGTAATCAGTATCTACGAAGACAGCAGGAAGCGTCTGTGGTTCATGACACTGGGTGAGGGCTTCTGCCGCTACAATCCGAAAACGGATAATTTTACCCGTTATGACATGTCGAAAGGATTTCCGAGCAATACCATCTACAAGATGGTCGAGGACAAGCGGGGAAACTTATGGATTACTTCCAACGACGGCTTGGTATGCTTCAATCCCGATACGGAGAGCAAGCATGTCTATACCACTGCCAACGGGCTGCTGAGCAACCAATTTAATTTCCAGTCCGGTTACATTGACAAGAAGGGGCGCATCTATTTGGGAAGTATCAACGGATTCATAGCCTTCGACCCGGAGACTTTTGTGGAGAACACTTTTCTCCCTCCCGTAGTGATTACGGACTTCTTTCTGTTCAACAAACGGCTTTCGGCGGACAGTCCGGATTCCCCTTTGGAGAAGAGCATCACATACGCGGATGAGATAGAGCTGGATGCCGACCAGAATTCGTTCTCTTTCCAGGTTGCGGCCCTGAGTTACCAGGCACCCGAAATGAACGGTCTTGAATGTAAATTGGAAGGCTTTGACCGCGACTGGTATGCGGTGGGACGGAATTCCAGTATCAACTATTCAAACCTTCCTTACGGAAGCTATCGATTGCGTATAAAAGGTTCCAACAGCGACGGCAAATGGAACGCGACGGAACGCGTGCTCGATATCCATATTCATCCTCCTTTCTATCTCTCTACCTGGGCGTATGCTGTCTATACACTATTGGCGTTATGCTCGCTGGCTGCCGTAATCACCTATTTCAGGAAACGGACCCGGCAGAAGCATCAGCAGGCTATGGACAAGTTTGAGCGGGAAAAGGAACGGGAGTTGTATACTGCGAAGATAGACTTCTTCACGAATGTGGCGCATGAGATACGTACACCGCTTACACTGATAAAGAGTCCGCTCGAGAATGTATTGGCTTCCCGTTCTGTTTCGGATGACATCAGGGATGATTTGGAGACCATGGAACTGAACACCAACCGGCTGCTCGATTTGGTGAACCAGTTGCTGGACTTCCGGAAGACGGAGACGCAAGGCTTCCAGCTGAACTTCGTGGAATGCAACGTGGCGGAACTCTTACAGAAGACGTATAAGCGTTTCAAGCCTTTGGCACGTGAAAGGGGGCTGGCATTGAGTATAGAGACTCCCGAAAGCTTGTATGCTTCGGTTGATAGGGAAGGGCTTACCAAGATTATCAGCAATCTGCTGACCAATGCGATAAAGTATTCGGAGACCTATATACGCATCAGGCTATATTCGGAAGGTGAAAGACTGCTGCTTTCTGTATGCAATGACGGCCTTGTCATTCCGGTAGAGATGCGCGAGGAGATTTTCAAGCCGTTCATCCAGTATAAAACCGGTACCTTGCGCTCTGTGCCCGGCACCGGTATCGGGCTTGCACTTGCCCGTTCATTGGCCGAACTCCATGAGGGTACGTTGTGCATGGAAGATTCGATGGAGAACAACTGTTTCCTGCTGTCACTTCCGCTGAAGCACGAGCAGACGGTGGCTATGGAGCATAAAGAACCGGTAACGGGCGGGGAATCCTCTGAGGAAAGTGGTGCAGGTACTGCCTTGGAACAGCACCGGTATACTCTTTTGGTGGTGGAAGACAGTCTGGAAATGCAGGCATTTGTTGTGAAACAGCTCTCTTCGGAATATCGTGTGCTGACTGCCGTGAATGGGGTGGAAGCTTTGAAGGTGTTGAAGGAACATACTGTAAATCTTGTCATTTCAGACATTATGATGCCCGAGATGGATGGATTGGAGCTGTGCGAGCATCTGAAGTCCGAGCTTGACTATAGCCATATACCGATTATCCTGCTTACGGCGAAGACGACCCTTCAAGCCAAAATAGAGGGAATGAAGCTGGGGGCTGACGTATATATAGAGAAACCTTTCTCCGTGGAATATCTGAAAGTTTGTGTGGCCAATCTGCTGAACAACCGTGAGAAGCTACGGGCTTCTTTTGTCAATTCTCCTTTTGTGCAGACGGGCAGTATGGCAATGACAAAGGCAGATGAATCTTTCCTTAAAACATTGAAGGAAGTGGTGGTTGCCAATATGCAGAATCCGGATTTCTGTCTGGATGATATGGCAAGCCTGCTGAACATGAGTCGGTCGAGCCTGAACCGGAAGATAAAGGGCATATTGGATATGACTCCCAATGACTACATCCGCCTGGAGCGGTTGAAGAAAGCGGCGCAGCTTTTAAAGGAAGGAGAGTGTAAAATCAATGAGGTTTGCTATATGACCGGCTTCAATACTCCTTCCTATTTCACCAAGTGCTTCCAGAAGCAGTTCGGCATTCTGCCCAAAGACTTCGTGAAGTAGCCGCCGATAGGGATTGTCTGGTTGGATTTTTGTATTGTTTGAGTGGATTATTCTATTTTATATTTTAAGAAATCACTACTTTTGGGCTGTTTTTTATTACAGATGTTTTGCTCCGGAAAAAAGGGGCAGACCTAAATTTTATGAAGACTGTATTATGAAAGATACATTAATCAACAGAAGAGAATTCCTCAAGAATATAGGAATGCTTGGAGCCGGAGTGCTTCTCTCGGCCAGTCCTTGGCTCTCCGCTTTCTCGGAAGTAAAGGAAACTTCCCATGAGAAATGCCGTATTGCCGTTATCGGACCAGGGTCGCGGGGACGCTTCTTGATGAGCTTCCTGGTTCAGAACCCAAAGGTCGACATCGTGGCCTTGTGCGATATTTACCAACCTTCCATCGACAAAGCCCTCAAGCTGGCCCCGAACGCGAAAGTCTACAACGACTACCACCGTGTGCTGGAAGACAAGACCATTGATGCGGTGGTGGTGGCTACCCCGCTGAACTCCCATTGCCAGATTGTGCTGGATGCCTTCGACGCAGGCAAGCATGTCTTCTGTGAGAAGACGATAGGCTTCACTATGGAAGAGTGTTACCTCATTTACCAAAAGCATATCCAGACCGGCAAGGTGTTCTTCACCGGTCAGCAACGGCTTTTCGATCCCCGCTACATCAAAGCAATGGAAATGATACACGCCGGTACGTTCGGTGAAATAAATGCCATCCATACATTCTGGAACCGCAACGGAGATTGGAGGCGCGAAGTGCCCTCTCCCGAATTAGAACGTTTGATTAATTGGCGCCTGTATCGCGAATACTCCAAGGGTTTGATGACGGAGCTGGCTTGTCATCAGTTGCAGATTGGCAGCTGGGCATTGCAAAAGCTTCCGGAAAAGGTGATGGGGCACGGTGCCATCACCTATTGGAAAGATGGGCGCGAGGTATACGACAATGTGAGTTGCATATACGTGTTCGATGACGGGGTCAAGATGACGTTTGATTCTGTGATCTCCAATAAATTCTATGGTTTGGAAGAGCAAATCATGGGTAATTTGGGTACGGTGGAACCGGAGAAAGGCAAATACTACTTTGAGAGTGTGCCGCCTGCTCCCGGTTTCTTGCAGATGATAAACGATTGGGAAAACAAAGTGTTCGATTCGCTGCCCTTTGCCGGTACAAGCTGGGCTCCGGAAACAGCCAATGAGAACAAGGGTGAGTTTATTCTGGGTGAACGCCCCAAGTCGGATGGCACCTCCTTGTTACTGGAAGCTTTTGCCGAGTCTGTCATTACTTGCAAGCAGCCTGAACGCATCGCCGAAGAGGGTTACTACGCAAGTATGCTCTGCCTGTTGGGCGACCAGGCCCTTCAAGAAGAAAAAGTCCTTTATTTCCCAGACGAGTATAAAATAGATTATTTGAATCACAAAGCGATAAAAACTGAAGCCGTATGAAAGATACCATCATCACTACTCGCCGGAAAAGGATAGAGCTATGGACCTTGTTGACCTGTTTTCTCATTGGCAACTTGGCAAATTTGTATGCGATAATTTCCTATAAGACTCCTTTTTCGGAAATGCTGACCTCGATTTTCTATGTTCTGGCATTTTCTTGTGTGCTTTATGTTTTTTGGACCTTGTTGCGGCTTTTGTTCTACGGGATACGGTCGTTGCTTTTGAAGAAAGCAAAATAAAATATGAAAAACAGTTGAACTTAAATTACGAATAATGACAACACGAAGAGACTTCTTGAAGACCATGACCATGGCTTCTGCCGGATTGGCACTGGGTACCGGCGATGTGCTGGCAAACCCAACCTCCTTTGCAGCGCAAAGAAAAGTGACGGATAAAGTGAAGATTGCCTACATAGGCATTGGAAACCGCGGCGAGCAGATTATCAACGATTTCGCCCGCACAGGTATGGTCGAGGTAATCGCCCTGTGCGACGTAGACATGGGGGCTGCCCATACGCAGAAAATAATGAACAAGTATCCCAAGGCAAAACGTTTCCGCGACTTCCGCCAGATGTTCGACAAGGCGGGCAATGAATTCGATGCGGTAGCTATTGCCACTCCCGACCATTCACACTTCCCCATCAGCATGCTGGCGTTGGCATCGGGAAAGCACGTCTATGTGGAGAAACCTTTGGCACGTACTTTCTACGAGGCCGAACTGCTGATGCAGGCTGCCTTGAAGCGGCCCAACTTGGCCACACAGGTGGGTAACCAAGGACACTCCGAAGCCAACTACTTCCAGTTCAAGGCGTGGATGGATGCCGGCATCATCAAAGACGTGACAGCGGTGACCGCACACATGAACAACCCTCGTCGTTGGCACAAATGGGACACAAACATTTATAAATATCCGGCAGGACAACAACTGCCGAAAGACATGGAATGGGACACTTGGCTGGGAGCGGCTCCTTACCATGAATATAACAAAGACTATCACTTGGGACAGTGGCGTTGCTGGTACGACTTTGGTATGGGTTGCCTGGGCGACTGGGGGGCGCACATACTGGACACTGTACATGAATTCCTGGAACTGGGATTGCCGTATGAGGTAACCATGAAGTATGCCAACGGACATAACGATTACTTCTTCCCCTATTCTTCCACCATCCTCTTCCGCTTCCCGCAGCGCAAGGGTATGCCACCGGTAGACATCACTTGGTACGACGGTCTGGACAACCTGCCCCCGATTCCTGCCGGCTACGGTGTATCGGGACTCGACCCCAACATCCCTTCTACCAATCAGGGAGACACTCCGGCATCCAAGCTGAACCCCGGAAAGATTATCTATACCAAAGACTTGGTTTTCAAGGGGGGAAGCCATGGAAGCACTCTCTCCATCATCCCCGAAGAGAAAGCCAAGGAGATGGCCGACAAGTTGCCCGAAGTGCCCAAGAGCCCGTCCAACCATTTTGAAAACTTCCTGCTGGCTTGTATGGGACGCGAGAAGACCCGTTCACCGTTCGAAATCAACGGTGTCCTGAGCCAGGTATTCTCTTTGGGAGTAATAGCCCAGCGCCTGAACACGCAACTGTTCTTCGATCCCCGCACGAAGCAAATTACAAACAACGAGTTTGCCAATGCCATGCTGGCCGGAGTGCCGCCTCGCAAGGGATGGGACGAATTCTATAAATTGTAATAATCTTATAGTAAAATAATCAACGGAAGAAATATCAATATGAAGAAAAATTATTTATTGCTTTTGTTCTTGTGCTGCGCATCGATGGTTTCGGCACAGAATTGGGAACCTCTTTTCAACGGAAAGAACTTGAACGGCTGGAAGAAGCTGAACGGCAAGGCCGAATACAAAGTGGTGGATGGTGCCATTGTGGGTGTCTCAAAAATGAACACTCCCAATACGTTCCTAGCTACCAAGAAGACTTATGGCGATTTTATTCTGGAATTTGATTTCAAGATAGACGACGGGCTGAACTCGGGCGTACAGCTGCGCAGCGAGAGTAAGAAGGACTATCAGAACGGTCGCGTACACGGCTATCAGTTTGAGATTGATCCCTCTGAACGTGCATGGTCGGGTGGTATCTATGATGAAGCCCGTCGCAACTGGCTCTATCCCTTGACACAGAACCCCTCTGCCAAGAGCGCCTTTAAAAACAACCAGTGGAACAAGGCCCGCATTGAGGCCATCGGCAACTCTATTGCCACTTGGATTAACGGCGTGCCCTGCGCCAACATCTGGGATGATATGACTCCCGCCGGCTTCATCGCGCTGCAAGTACACGCCATCGGCAATGCTGCCGACGAAGGCAAGACCGTAAGCTGGAAGAACATCCGCATCTGTACTACCGATGTAGAACGCTACCAGACTGCCCGCAAGGCTCCGGAAATCAACGTTATCCCCAACACTATCTCTCCGAGCGAAGCCAAAGAAGGCTGGACACTTCTGTGGGACGGCAAGACTACCGAAGGTTGGAGAGGTGCCAAGTTGAAATCTTTCCCCGAACACGGATGGAAGATGGAAGACGGTATCCTGAAAGTAATGAAGAGCGGTGGTGCGGAATCTGCCAACGGTGGCGACATCGTGACTACCAAGAAGTACAAGAACTTCATCCTGAAAGTAGACTTCAAGATTACCGAAGGTGCCAACAGTGGTGTGAAGTATTTCGTAAACCCCGACATGAACAAGGGAGCAGGCTCTGCCATCGGTTGCGAGTTCCAGATTCTGGACGATGACAAGCATCCCGATGCCAAGCTGGGTGTGAAGGGTAACCGCAAGCTCGGTTCGCTTTACGACTTGATTCCGGCTCCGGCCAAGAAGCCTTTCAACAAGAAAGAGTTCAACACAGCCATGGTCATTGTGAAAGGCAACCATGTAGAGCATTGGCTGAATGGCGTGAAGCTGATTGAGTATACTCGCCAGAACGAAATGTGGAATGCGTTGGTGGCTTATAGTAAGTACAAAAACTGGCCTGATTTCGGTAATGCAGAGTTCGGTAATATCCTGTTGCAGGACCACGGAGATGAAGTTTGGTTCAAGAACATAAAGATTAAAGAACTGTAGTAAGTTGCTATACATAACTTGCGACATCTAAATTCTGATTACTAATATTTTGTAGGAAAGGGCAAGCTGCAATGTTGTGACTTGCCTTTTTCCTTTCTTTAAACACTGTTTTTTTCAAGGATATGCTCCAGCATCTTTATAAATTTTCCGATTCGCATGGTGGGCTGCTTTATGCTTGGTTCCCGGCAATGCATACGCGGGTAGACCTGCTGCTGCGTGGCATGCAGGGCGAAGACCTGCTGCTGCGTGCGGTCGGTGCCATCCGTCAGGAGCTGTGTCGTTTGGAGAAGATGGGCAATTGCTATGATGCTGGGAGCGAATTGGCATGCCTGAATCGTACGGCATCCGTGAAGCCGCAGCCGGTGAGCCGGGAGCTTTATGACATGCTTGCCTTTTGCATTGATTGTTATACCCGGACCGACGGATGTTTCGATGTGACAGTTCATTCGGATTGCCATACGCAGGAGTCTGTCCATACCGTCCGGCTGTCGCCCGGGGAGCAGACCCTCTTCTTTTCACGTCCCGGAGTGACTATCAACCTTTCCGGTTTCCTGAAAGGCTATGCTCTGGAGAAGATACGGCCACTGCTCCGGCAGTTTGGGGTGGACAATGCGCTGGTCAATATGGGCAATAGTTCCGTGCTGGCCTTGGGGTGCCAACCGCAGGCCGAAGGGTGGAAGGTGAATTTCGGGCAGAGCCGCATGCCGGGCGAAAGGGCATGGCCGGATTTCCTGTTGAAAAACGAATGCCTTACTACTTCGGGGAATGATTCGCACACGCGGAAACATATTATCGACCCTCGAAGCGGAAAGCTGATAGAGGGGAAAAGGGAAGTGGCTGTAGTGACAGCTAATGGAGCGGTTGGCGAAGTGTTGTCGACCAGTTTGTTCGTAGCAGAGAGCGGTGTGCGTGAACGTTTGAAAAAGGAGTTTTGTCCCCGCCTGATATTTGATTTTTAGAGCCTGTTTAAATTTTCTTGGAGCTTTTTTCTAAGAGTTGTTTTTGAGGATTTTTCTTCTTTCGAATGAGGAGCATAGCGGGCTATGTGACGAATGGGAAAGGAGAAAAAGACTGAAAACAAGCTTAGAAAATGCTCATAAGAAATTATTTCAAGAAATTTTAAACAGGCTCTTAGTAACAATTAAAAAATAACTTGGGCATTTCAATCATCAGTTTCATGGATTATATATGATACGGGATTGTGGATAATGCAGGCCGTCTGTCAGGTACCGGATTCTGAGCCGTCAGACTCCGGTACCTGACAGCTTGGACACCAGTGTCTGACGGCTCAAACACCGGACTCTGTCAAAGTGCGGTCGTTACTCCTGGAACGGCATGGCCGGGGCATTCAAGTGTCCAAGTCATTTTTCGTATCTTACTTATCTGTTTCAGCCTGCACCTCTTTCACCTTTTTGCGTATCGCCCTGTTCATCGGGGTTTCCGGTGAAACCTTTATGGATATTTGTTGCATCTATATATCCGGCGTGCTGCATCTATAGATGCAACGTGTTCCATCTATAGATGCAGCACGCCATGTCTATACAACTACAACATGGCCAAGTTAAGGTTTGCAGTCGCCAAATAGGGGTTTACAGTTTCCAATCCCAGCTTCAGCATCATTCACCCTGTTTTGTTTTTTGCCAAAACGTCTTTCACCGGAAAGTACTGTTAGTCAACCACTTCTTTGCAAAGGTGAAGGATGTGAAGCATAGAAACTTGTTTTATAGTAGAAAGTAATTGATTTGCGAAAAATACGGAGTAACTTAATTCTCCTCTTTTCTTCGCAAGTCATTTCTGTTTGACTATAAAAGCCTGTTTAGTGATGATTAAAAATAAGTTGGTACAGATAAATGGGAATTTATACATTTATAATTAGATGTTCGGAATGACAGCACAGCTAAATTGTACATTGTACATTGTCTAATTGTAAATGAGCTGAATTATTATTTCCGTTCCAAGTTATTTTTTCATCGTTACTTAGCATTGCTTGGCGTTTCGTATATATTCACCCCCATAATCTTGCCGTGAAGCACTTGTCGAGGTATATTTTGGCTTTATAATTGCATTCTTAGAAAAGATTGTTTCATTGTTTTATATTCTAATGAAATAATTTTGCCTCGGGAAAAAATAGAAATTCGTTTAATGTTTAAATCTAATAGTAAGCCTATGATATAAAAAAGAACGATTTAATCAGCTTAAATTGCTTGTCGAGAAATTTTGCTTGCGAGACACAGTATTAATAAAAATGCGGAAGAGTAATCTTCCCTAATATTTCTAATCTAATATATAAAAACATGTCTAAGAAAATCTTATTTTTATTTTTTTGCGTGTTTGCACTTGCCGTACATTCTCAGAATGTAGTGATAAAAGGTAGTGTGACAGATGTGAATCAAGAGCCTCTGTTGGGTGTAAACATTAAAGTAAAGGGAACCACTACGGGAACCATTACCGATATTGACGGTAACTTTTCGATAAACGGGCCGAAAGGGGCTACGCTTGTCGTCTCTTACATCGGTATGGTGACTCAGGAAGTGCAGTACAAGGGACAACCGCTGAAGATTGTGTTGAAAGACGATGCACAGGCTTTGGAAGAAGTGGTGGTCGTAGGTTACGGTACGATGCGTAAGAAAGACCTTACGGGTTCTGTGGTGCAGGTTCGTCCGGACAAGATTGCTAACGATAATCCTAAAACTGTACAGGATGTCTTGCGCGGTACACCGGGTTTGACTGTAGGATACGGTGAAGGTGATGCCGGTGCTAAAGGTGGTGGTGCAATGACGATTCGTGGTCAACGTTCAGTTTATACCGACGGTGGACACAATGATCCGTTGCTTATTCTTGATGGAATGTTTTTCTATGGTGAGCTTTCTGAAATCAACCCAGATGACATTGCACAGATTGACGTTTTGAAGGATGCTTCTGCTGCTGCTGTTTATGGTGCACGTGCTGCGAATGGTGTTATCATTATCTCTACCAAAAAAGGAAAACAGGGTAAACCGACAATCAATTTTACAGCTAGTATCGGATTGACTCAAAAAGCAGCTTATCGTGACAGATGGCAGAACCCGGAGGACTATTTGCAACATTATGTAGACTGGAAAGAAAAGAATACATATGGTGTAAATGCTGAAACCGGTGAATATGCCGCTTACTCAAGACCGGGTAATGAATATACTTCAAAACCGGGTTATTTCCGTAATCCTAATGATTTGGACGGTGTGTCTTTGGAAGCATGGAGAGCTTATACTACTAATGCTGAAGGGGAATCAGACCTGAGTATCTGGGCTAGACGTTTGGGCTTTAGAGCTAATACAGCTTTGATGGATAACCTCTTGGCGGGTAAAACAATGGATTGGCAGGATAAGGCATTCCGTTTGGGTTTCAACCAAGATTATAATGCTAGTATCAGTGGGGCAGGTGAAAAGATTGACTATTATATGTCACTAGGTTACTTGCGTAACGAAGGTGCTTTTGTAGATGATACCTATCGTTCTATCCGTGGTAATTTCAAATTGAATGCGAAGGTGACTGATTGGCTTGAATTGGGTGCTAATCTTAATTTCCAGGATCGTTCAGATGGTGAAATTGGTATGAATAAAGGTGGTTTCATGGAAAACAGCCCTTATGCAGTATTTAAGGATGAAGAGGGTAATTATGTACAAGACCCTTTGATGTTCCAGTATGACCGTAATAACTTGACAAACTGGTATTACGAAAAACAATATTTGGAGTTACAGAAAGGATATACCATATTCAATACGATTTTTAATGCGAAATTGAAATTGCCGTTTGGCATTACTTATACATTCAATGCTGCTCCGCGTTTTCAGTATTTCCATGACCGTTACTTCATGTCTGCTGAACGACCGAACTCTAAGCCGACTGACCGTGGTGTGAACCGTGAACAAGCTAAACGCTTCGACTGGTCTTTGAATAATACTATTACTTGGGATCATATTTTTGCCGATAAGCACCATGTTGTTTTGACGCTGGCGCAAGAAGCAGAAGAACGTCAGTATTGGTCAGATCGTATCGAAGCCCGTAATATCTTGCCATCTGATGTACTTGGATTCCACAATACGCAAAATGGTGATAAGTCGGCAAGTTCGTTTAGAAGTGATGACTCACATCAGACCGCCGATGGTTTAATGGCTCGTGTATTCTATTCTTATGATGACCGCTACATGGCTACTTTCACTATGCGTCGTGATGGTTACTCAGCTTTTGGTTCTTCTAATCCTTACGCTTACTTCCCGTCTGGTGGTTTGGCATGGACTTTCTCTAATGAAGAGTTCTTCCAGCCGTATTCTCACATAATGAGTACCGGTAAGTTGCGTGTATCTTTCGGTAAGAACGGTAACCGTTCGTTGTCTAATCCTTATGAAGCTCTTGCCAACCTTTATCCTGGTGGTGGAAAGATGCAGGGATATCTTACATCTTCCGGTGATTTGTATTTGCTGCGTTATTTGATGGCTCAGCGTATGGAAAATCCGCGCCTGCAGTGGGAGAAGACACAGTCTTGGAACTTTGCTTTGGACTTCGGCTTCTTGAATGACCGCATAACCGGTACATTGGAGTATTACCGCATGAGTACTAAAGATATGATTATGACACAGCGTTTACCAAACTTTACTGGTTTTGAAGGTATTACGACTAATTTGGGACAAGTTGATAACAACGGCCTTGAAATCGCTTTGAACACATTGAATATTGATAATAAAAATTTCCAATGGAATACAACATTCAGTCTCTCATATAATAAGAACCGTATAAAACATCTGTATGGTGATTATGAAGATGTATTGGATGCTTCAGGCAATGTGATTGGTAAAAAAGAGGCTGACTACGTGGGTAATGGCTGGTTTATAGATAGACCTATCAGTGCAATCTGGGATTATAAAGTGACTGGTATTTGGCAGAAAGATGAAGTAGAGGAAGCAAAGAAATACGGTCAGGTTCCGGGTGATCCGAAGGTATGGAACAATCCAGCCAACGATGAATACGATGCCGATGGAAATTTGAAGAAGGTTATTTATAATAATGATGATAAAGTATTTCAAGGACAAACGGCAGCTCCTGTAACTTGGGCATTGCGTAATGACTTTACTCTGTGGAAAGATTTGACATTGTCTATCAATATATATTCTCGTATGGGTCATAAGAGCCTTGAAAGTATGTATCTGAACAATGACGATGATGGTGGTGGTATGACTTACCGTTTGGTGAATAAACCTGCTAAAGAGTATTGGACAGTAGATAATCCGAGCAATAAATATGCGCGTATTGAAGCACAAGGCCCTGAAGGCGCCAAAGGAGCTCGCAGACTTTATAACCGCTCTTTTGTTCGTTTGGAAAATATTTCAATAGGTTATACATTGCCCAGACAATGGACAAAGAAAGTAGATGTTGAACGTGCTAAGGTATATGCTACAGTTCGGAATGCGGCTGTATGGGGTTCTAAGGACTGGGAATATTATGGTGACCCGGAAACCGGTAATTATGCTTCTCGTATTTGGACACTGGGACTTAACTTAACATTCTAAATCTTTTAACTCAAGAATAAATATGAAAAACTATATTCAAAAATTTGTTTGCAAGGGATTTATCCTGATGGCCGGAGCCTCAATGGTACTGACCGGTTGTAAAGAAAGCTTTTTGGAGCCTGATCCACAGACCATGTTCAAACCTAGCGAAGTGTTTACTACAGAAGCTGGTCTTAGGTCTGTACTGGCTATCTGTGATCGTCAATTGAAAAGAAACTATGTGAGTGAAGATTCTCGTGAGATGATGGCGTTACCTACAGAGTACACTTTCTCTGATTTGATGGTACCTGCTGCGACCGATAAATCGGGATTCCTTGATAACGTAGATAATATGCTACGTTCGAATAGCGATCAAAGTACAGAAAAAAACTTAGGTCGTACAAATAGTATATATTTCTTTTGGAGACAAGGTTATGAAGGTATTCGAAATGCTAATACATTGCTTTCGTTTATAGATGATGTCCCTATGGATGAGACTTTGAAGAAAGAGTATATTGGTCGTGCCTATTTCCATCGTGCTTATCGATATTATGCGTTGGTATTCCAGTTTGGACACGTACCTTTGCTTACCCAATTAACTTCTTCACCTAAATTGAATTATCGTTCTACTCATAGGGATGCAATTCTGGAAAAGATGGCTCTTGATATGGAGTATGCTGTTCAGTGGGTACCTGAACAGAAGGATATGCAATACGTTGGTATGGTGAATAAGGGAGCTTGCCGTATGTTGCTTTCCAAACTATATTTGGCTCTTGGCAAGTATGAGGATGCAAAGGCACAACTGGATATTTTGATTAATCAGTCAGGTTATTCGTTGATGACTAATACTTTCGGTACTTTCTTTGAAGGTGGCGAACCTGCTTCTTGGCCTATTACACGTAACGTGATTTGGGATTTACACCGTCCTGAAAACAAATTGATTGCGGCTAACAAGGAAGTTATTATGGGTATGCCTAATCGTGGTGCTGCAGCTGAGTCGTTTATCCCGATGCTGACTATGCGTATCATGTATCCTTTCTTCTTTGATGGTAGAATCAAGATGCCTGATGGCAAACAAGCGTTGTTTAATCTTGACCGTACTAATGACAAATACCGTTTGGAATATGACTACATGCGTGGTTTGGGCCGTGGTATTGCTACTTTCCGTACCAGTACTTTCTATCAGGATGGATTGTGGGCTGTAAATGGCAAAATGGACAAAACGGATTTACGGCATAGCTCAGAAACTGGAAACTGGATGCACATGGAAAATTTGCGTTGTAATAATGTAGACTCCGAATTTTACGGGCAAAACATTATGCTTCATTCTGACAGAGATTTTTGGGGCAAAGATAAAGATGGAAACCCTGTGTTGGTTACAGCAAAAGGACAATTACTGTGTTCCGATACAATCCGTCGCTGGTTTGATGTGCCTCATTACATCTTCTGCATGGATGATGTAGTCAACCAAGCTTTGATTAAAAACAATGGTCTTGAAGGAGCTACTGAAGGTAGTGTTGCAGACTGGTATCTTTATCGTTTGGCAGAAGCTTATTTGCTTCGTGCTGAAGCTAAATTCTACATTAATCCGAACGATCCGACTATCAAGGATGACCTGAATATCATCAGAGAACGTGCGCAATGCTCTGAGCTTTATACTGGCAATGTGACTATCGGCGATATCATGGATGAGCGTGCACGCGAACTTTTCTATGAAGAGTGGCGAAATGTAGAGTTGACTCGTGTATCTCTTTGTTTGGCTCGCAGTGGAAGACCTGATGAATGGGGAAATACCTATAATGTGGAAACTTTTGACACACAAACCGGCACAGATATGGAAGGAGGTAGCTATTGGTACCAACGTTGTGTACGCAAAGGTATGTACAACAAGGGTATAACAATTCATGTTGATGCTACTAAGACAGACATCAATTTTATTATGGGTAAGCACAATATTTATTGGCCGATTCCTTATAATGCCATTGAGGCTAATAAAAATGCTAAGCTGTGGCAGAATATAGGTTATACAGAGTATGACCCTGCTACTCCTATTTGGAAAACTTGGCAAGAAGCCGTAGAAGATGAAGGCAAGTTGAACTAATCCACTGCTTTTGTCGCTGACATAAACCTTTATGGAGGTATATTTGGAGCAATATGAAAAAATGTGCAGAATATACCTCCATTTTTCTATAAAAATGATTTGCTTTGCCGAAAGTAAGTATAGACGTATGAAAAAAATAATGATTGCATTGACAGGACTGTTGCTGTGCGTATCGTCCTGTACTACGCAGCCGGTGGAGGAGAAAACGCTCTCCGGACTGAATCCGGCAGACTTTCGCACAGAGGTAAACGGTAAACAGACAGACCTGTTTGTCTTGAAAAACAAGAACGGTATGGAGGTGTGTATCACCAACTACGGCGGTCGCATTGTGTCGGTGATGGTGCCGGATAAAGATGGCAAGATGCGCGATGTGGTGTTAGGTTTTGACTCCATCCAAGACTACCTGAACATCCCCACCAACTTTGGTGCTACCATCGGTCGCTACGGAAACCGCATCAACCAAGGCAAGATTGCGGTGGACGGCGTGGACTACCAGTTACCGCGCAACAACCACGGTCACTGCCTGCATGGCGGTCCGCAAGGGTTCGATGTACAGATGTTCGATGCCCGCCGGCTGAGCGAACAGGTTGTGGAGATGACCTATTTTTCGAAAGACGGTGAAGCCGGATTCCCCGGTAACCTGACTTGTAAGGTGACCTTCTCGCTGACTGATGACAATGCCCTGGACCTGCGCTACAGCGCCGAGACAGACCGCACTACGGTTGTCAACCTGACCAACCACTCTTATTTCAACCTGGATGGTGACGACTCTCCGAAGAATGCAGACCACCTGCTGACCATTAATGCCGATGGCTATACACCTGTGGACAGTACCTTGATGACAACCGGTGAGATAGCTCCAGTGGAAGGAACTGTGATGGACTTCCGCCAACCCACCGCCATCGGTGCGCGCATCAACGACGACTTCATCCAGCTGCAATATGGCAAGGGATACGACCACAACTGGGTACTCAATACCCAGGGTGACATTTCGAAGGTGTGCACCACACTGGAATCGCTGAAGACAGGTATCGTGCTCGATGTATATACCAACGAACCGGGCATACAATTCTATGCAGGAAACTTCTTGGACGGCACCGTGAAAGGAAAGCGGGGCGTGGTGTACGGACACCGTGCTTCCGTCTGCCTGGAGACACAGAAATACCCCGATACTCCGAACAAACCGGAGTGGCCCTCGGTGTTGCTGAAGCCGGGCGAGAAGTATGATAGCCACTGTATCTATAAGTTCTCCGTGAAGAAATGAGCGGGAACACTTGGGCTGAACGATTATAACGACTAAAAACAAACAACCATGAAACAGAATTTACGTTCTCTTTGTGTGTCGCTGATTGCCGCATTCGCCCTGGCGGGTACGGTCGTGGCACAAGACTATTTTGCGAATTTTCCCATAAAGGCAGACCCGAAGATTGTAGGCAAGCGTGTGAGCAGCCGCCTGCTGGAGACCAAACACCAGCTCTACGGTGACCGTGGCATACACTATGCTGAAGTGTGTACTTGGTATGGAGCGCTCCGCTTTGCCGAGATGACGAACGACCAGGATTTGATTAAGAAACTACGTAACCGCTTCGAACTCTTGTTCCACCTGGAAAAAGAGTTGCTTCCCCCGCCTATTCACGTGGATCAGAACATGTTTGGCTGCCTGCCCCTGAAGCTCTATCGCATGACGAAGGACGAACGCTACAAGGAACTGGGCTTGCCCTATGCCGATACACAATGGATCCTCCCGGAGAATGCCAAGGAGGGCGAGCGCAAATGGCATAAAAAAGGTTACTCTTGGCAGACCCGCCTCTGGATTGACGACATGTACATGATTACCATTGTGCAGTCTGAAGCCTACAAGGTGACCGGAGATACCAAATACATCAACCGCGCCGCCAAGGAGATGGTGCTGTATTTGGATGAACTTCAACACGACAACGGCCTCTTTTATCATGCACCCGACGTGCCCTACTACTGGGGACGCGGTGACGGCTGGATGGCCGTGGGCATGACGGAGCTGCTTTTCAACTTGCCGCAGAACGACCCGAACCGCGACCGCATCCTGAAGGGGTATCGCCTGATGATGACCAACCTGAAGAAGTATGCGAACGAAGACGGCCTCTGGAACCAGCTGATTACCGAAAAGGATTGCTGGACGGAGACTTCGGGTTCGGCCATGTTTGCCTATGCTATGATTCTTGGCGTGAAGAACGGCTGGCTGGACAAGGATGAATTCGGTCCTGTGGCCCGCAGGGCTTGGCTCGGTCTTTGCAACTACCTGGACGATAATAACGACCTGGTGGATGTCTGCATCGGTACCGGCAAGAAGAACAGCCACCAATATTACTTGGACCGTCCCCGCATTACGGGCGACTATCACGGACAAGCTCCGATTATCTGGTGTGCATACGCACTGTTGAATGAATAAATAATTGAAAGAGGAGGGTGTGCCAAAACTCTTTTCACCCCAGGGTAACACAGAGTATCTCAGAGTTTTTTGTTGATAATCAAGAGTTAAAAGTTATCTCTGTGTTACTCTGTGTCCTCTGTGGTGAATTATGACACACCCTCTCCTGTTTCCCACTTAAAAAGAAGTTATCCCATGAATATCAGCAGCCGTTGGGCAAATGCCCTAACCTTTGCTATCCTGTTGCTCGTAGCCACGGCAACAGCAGCCGGACAGATGCCGGTCAATGACGTCAGAACTTCCGAACATATCTGGCTCGACTCGGATATCACCCACCAAGGAGGTTATCAATGGAAAATGAAGAAGGCAGGCGACGTGGCCGATGCCGGCGAGCAACTCTCCTTGCCCGACTACCCCACCACCGACTGGATGCCCGCTATTGTGCCCGGAACGGTGCTGAACTCTCTGGTTTACAATAAAATGTATCCAGAACCTTATTATGGAATCAACAACAAAATCGAATCCCACTTGATTCCCGACATCTCGGAAATCGGTCGCGACTTCTACACCTACTGGTTTAGGACAGAGTTTGAAGTGCCGGAATCGTTCAAAGGAAAACATATCTGGCTACAGCTGGACGGCATCAACTACCGTGCCGATGTGTGGGTGAACGGCTACCTGCTTAGCTCGATGAAGGGCATGTTCCTGCAAGACTACATCGACGTGACCAGCTTTGTGAAGATTGGCGGAAACAATGCACTGGCCATCAAGGTCTATCCGGTGGACGTGCCGGGCAGCACCAAGCCGAAGTCTTGGGGCGCGGTGGGCGAGTTCCACAACGGTGGAAACGGCAACATCGGGTGGAACACCACCATGTTGATGACTGTGGGATGGGACTTTACCTTTATGGACGGCATCCGCGACCGCAACACGGGTATATGGAAAAACATTTCGCTCTATGCCACCGGCAAACTGGCCTTGCGCCATCCCTTCGTGAAATCGGAACTGCGGAAGCCCGGCTACGACCAGGCACGCGAATCGGTGTCGGTAGAGGTAGTGAATCCTACCACCGGATTCAACCCCATCCGCTGCACAGTAAAAGGGGAGATTGTGGGCGAAAACATCACGTTCGAAAAAGAACTGAAAGTCTTGCGTGGAGAAGAAAAACTTGTGACCTTCTCCCCGGAAGAGTTCCCGCAACTGGTGATGGACAATCCTCGCTTGTGGTGGCCTGTGAACAAAGGTCCCCAAAACCTGTATGAACTGAAACTGACCGTGGCCGTGGATGGAGTAGTGTGTGACTCGGTGAAGACGAAATTCGGCATTCGCGAGATTACTTCGGACACGAACACGCCTGATAAGTCGCGCGTCTTCTATGTCAATGGCAAACGCCTTTTTATCCGTGGAACGAACTGGATACCGGAGGCCATGCTGCGTACGTCTGACGAACGTACGTATGCCGAATTGAGGTATAGCCTTCAGTCCGGTGTCAATCTGTTGCGTATGTGGGGTGGCGGAATAGCCGAATCGGACTACTTCTTCCAACTTTGCGACGAGATGGGTCTGTTGGTGTGGCAGGAATTCTGGATGACGGGCGATACGCGTCACCCGCATGACAAGGGCAATTACCTGGACAACGTGGCTTCTACCGTGAAGCGCATCCGCAACCATCCTTCTCTGGCTTACTACGTCGCCTCCAACGAGAGTACGGAAGTGACCGGAACCCCTGAATTGCTGAACCGGTTGGACGGTACGCGCGGTTACCAGATGCAGTCGGAATGTGCCGGCGTGCACGACGGCAGCCCCTACAAGCAGGTGAACCCGATGCAGCACTACGAGAACACCGCTTCTCCGCGCGGAAGCCGTGTCGATGGTTTCAATCCGGAGTATGGTGCTCCTACGCTTCCCACAGTGGAAATCCTCCGTGAGATGATGGACGAGAAAGACCTTTGGCCCATCAACAAGGAGGTGTGGGACTATTTGGACGGTAACGGTTTCCACCTGATGACTACCATGTACACCGATTTGGTGAACAACTATGGGAAGTCGTCTTCGATTGACGAGTTTGCACAGAAAGGACAATTGTTGGGGGCTATCAACTCCAAGAGCATATGGGAGGTATGGAACTATAACAAACTGGACTATGGCGACCGCTTCTGTTCCGGTCTTCTGTTTTGGTATCACAACTGCTCCATGCGGCAGGTCTCTTCCCGCATGTGGGACTGGTCTTTGGAACCCACTGCCTCGCTGTATCATACCGCCAATTCGCTGGAACCGCTGCACGTGCAGTTCGATTATCTGAAGAATACGGTATCGGTAGTGAACGATTATTACCGGACTTTTACCGGTTATAAGGTAACTGCTCAAGTATACGATATCCATAGCAGGAAGGTTTTTGAGGCCGCTACTACCATCGACCTGCCCGAAGATGGTGTAGTGAACGACGTGCTGACCATCCGTTTCCCTGAAGACATCTCTCAAGTGCACTTCATCAAGTTGTGGCTGAAAGATGAAAAGGGCAAGGATGTCTCTTCCAATTTCTATTGGCGTTCAAACGATAAGTATGAAGGCAGCAAGACACTGACCGGGCCTGCTTCATCGGGCTTCGAGACGCTGAACCGGCTGAAAGCGGCCCAAGTGAAGCTCTCCTACAAGACGCGCCGCGCAAATGGTCGCTACTTCGTGGACATCGACCTGAAGAACGCTTCGCGCGAGATAGCCTTCTTCCAGCAGTTGCAACTGCTCGACTATCGGATGAGCCCGATACGTCCGTCGTTCTATTCGGACAACTTCTTCTCCCTGATTCCGGGCGAGAGGAAAACGGTGACCATAGAAACCGGTGAGGAGAAGCTGGGTGAGGAAACCGTTCTGGTGCTGAAAGGTTGGAACACGGATGCTAAGAAGTATAAACTAAAATAAGACTATAGCGTGAAAAGAATCTGCACTTTTACAACTCTTTTGCTACTTGCTTGGGGAGCATTTGCCCAACAGCATTTCGATGTGGTGATAGTGGGCGGTAATCCCGGAGGCATCATGGCAGCTATTGCGGCAGCCCGGCAGGGAAAGACTTCTGTGATTTTGGAACGTACCCGGCACATCGGCGGATTGCCTGCTAACGGGCTGGGAGCCACGGATATTGCCACCCGCCAGGCAACGACCGGCCTTTTCCTGGAATTTACTTCCAGGGTCAGGCAATATTATGCAGACCGTTATGGAGCAAATTCCCGCCAAGTGACGGATTGCAGCGACGGGTTCCACTTCGAACCCTCTGTGGCGGCAACTGTCTACCAAGATATGCTGGATGAGCACAAAGATAAGATAACAGTACTCCTGATGCGGCAATTTGATGCCGAACTTCCCAATATATCCGTCCGTTCTGGACGGATTGAAAGCATCCGCATCCTGAACCGTGAAAATGGAGAGCAGGAAACCTATCGGGGAAATGTTTTTGTAGACGCTACCTATGAAGGCGATTTGGGAGCTGCCGCCGGTGTGCCTTTCCGTATAGGGCGGGAAGGGAAGGCAGAGTTTGACGAACCCGGAGCCGGGCGCACCTACGAATACTGGAAAAGCCTGCCAGCCGAAGGCAGTACCGGTGAAGCGGACAATGCTGTTCAGGCATACAATTATCGGCTTTGCCTGACCAACGACCCTGACAACCGCCTCCTTTTCCCGAAGCCGGTGTCTTATAATAGGGATGAGTATGTCTCGCTGATAGAAGACGTCTGGACCGGAAAGAATACTCAGCGCGCCATGCTGCAAGTGACAGAGGAGATGATGGAAGAGAACCGCTGCCACATTGCCGCCGGACATCCTACCCGGTTGGCCGGAGACAGCTGGGGAATCGGAAAGCTGAGCAACATGGTGAAACTGCCCAACCGGAAGACCGACGGCAACAACCAGCACGCTGCATTTATTTCCACCGATTTACCCGAAGAAAATTGGCCCTGGCCCACCTCGTCGTGGGAGTGGAGAGACCGGTTTGCCCAACGCCTGAAAGACTATACGCTTGGACTGTTCTGGTTTGCCCAGAACGATTCGGAGCTGCCGGAACACTTCCGCAAGGCCATGCTGGAGTGGGGGCTGGCAAAAGATGAATATCAGGATAACGGAAATTTTCCCCGGCAGGTTTATGTGCGCGAGGGAAGGCGTTTCGAGGGCGTTTACTTTTTTACAGCCAAGGATGCGCTGCCCACAGCACCAGGCAAACGCCCGCCTTTGCATGCCCATAGCGTGACATCCAGTCATTATGCACTCGATTCGCATGCTGCCAGAAAGAGGGAGACTGGACGAGCACACTTGGATGGTTTTGTCAGCTATCCTACAGCTGTCTATACGGTGCCATTGGGCGTGATGTTGCCCCGGAATGTAAAGAACCTGCTGTTGCCGGTTCCCGTATCCGGTTCGCACATCGGTTTTTCCACCTTGCGCATGGAGCCTTGCTGGATGGCGCTGGGGCAGGCGGCGGGCATTGCGGCTTCGCTGGCCATCGACAGCCAAGTGCCAGTGCAGGATGTAGACCTGTACAGGTTGCAAGATCTGTTGATAGGACAGAAGGCAACACTTGTCTATTATCGCGATGTGCGACCGGACGATACTCACTTCCGTTTGGTGCAGTACATGGGTCTTCGGGGATATCTGCCCGAGTGGAACGCCGATTTGCAAGGGACGGTCGATGAAGAGACGCTACACTGCTGGAGCGCATTGTGCGGTTTCTCCCTCAAAGCCATTCCCGGCAAGACATCACGGCTGGAAGTGCTGAGCATGATTTATGAGCGCCTTTGTAAATGAAACGATATTAATCATATGAAAGCAATGAATAGAATAAAACTTATGATAGGACTGGTGGGGGGACTGTTGCTCGGAAGCCTGCCTGCCTCGTCTTCTTCGGGCGATACGGATAAGAAGCAGCCTGAGGGTTGGGTAATAGGTCCCTTCCGGCGCCCCGAGGGTGTGAATCCGGTGTTGGTGCCTCAGCCTACCGCCTTCCATTGCCCCATGCGGAAAGAACAAGTGAAGTGGGAGGAGAGCGATGTCTTCAATCCGGCTGCCACCGTAAAGGACGGGAAGATAGTCGTCCTCTATCGTGCCGAAGACAATTCGGCACAAGGCATAGGCAAACGGACCTCCCGCATCGGTTATGCCGAGAGCAAGGATGGCATGATAATGAAGCGGATGGACAGTCCGGTGCTGTTTCCCGGCGGAGATGAATTTGAAGGCATCGAATGTCCGGGTGGGTGCGAAGACCCGCGCGTGGCAATGACCGAAGAGGGGCTCTACGTGATGCTCTACACGGCGTGGAATCGGAAGACACCCCGCTTGGCTGTGGCTACCTCGCGCGACCTGAAACACTGGACCAAACACGGCCTGGCGTTTGAGAAGGCATATGGCGGGAGGTTTGCCCGCATAGCCACGAAGTCGGCTTCCGTCCTGACAAAGGTGAAAGGTGGAAAGCTGGTCATCGACAAGGTGGAAGGCAAATATTTTATGTATTGGGGGGAATACGCCGTGCATGCCGCCATCTCCGACAATCTGACCGACTGGTATCCGGTGTTGGATGCGAACAATGAATTATTGAAGATTGCCCGTCCGCGCAACGGATACTTTGACAGCCAGATGACCGAATGTGGTCCTCCTGCTGTCCGCACCAAGCAAGGTATTGTATTGTTGTATAACGGGAAGAACGACAAGAAGAGAGGTGATGCCCGCTATCCGGCAGGTGCGTATTGTGCAGGCCAGCTGCTGCTCGACTCCAATGATCCCTATAAAGTGTTGGGGCGCCTGGATACTCCCTTCTTCCAACCCGAAGCTCCCTTCGAAAAAAGTGGGCAGTATAAGGACGGGACGGTCTTCATCGAGGGGCTGGTTTATTACAAGAAGAAGCTTTACCTCTATTACGGATGTGCAGACTCGCAGGTGTCGGTGGCCGTGTGCGACGACGTAGAGAAACTGCTGAAAGTGCAACGATAGTATCAAACATCTATTTATGCAATCATTTTAATTTTAAACGGATAGAACCAAATCATTATGTACAAGAAAGTATTTACCCTATTGCTGCTTTGCCTCTCAACCCAATTGTTGACAGCGCAGAAGAGTTTGTTGAAGAACTTCCCCGAAGGATACACCCCCGACGAAATAGGACGGCGCATCGCCTACCGCTTTGTCACCGAAAAACATGCCCTGCATGCCGGCAAGTGGATTGGCTATCCTGAAACCTTCTACTGGAACGGCTCCTTGAAATATGCTGCTGCCGCTAAGGACAAGACGCTCGTCAAGTTGCTGCAAGCCCGCTTCGAGCATCTCTTCACTACCGAGAAGGCTTTGTTGCCCATCAAGAACCACGTGGATTTGAACATGTTCGGCAGCCTGCCCTTGGAACTCTACTGGGTGACGAAGGACGAACGATACAAAGAGTTGGGATTGCCCTATGCCGACACCCAGTGGGAAGTGCCTGCCGATGCCAAACCGATCGAGAAGGAGTGGGCAGGGAAAGGCTACTCTTGGCAGACCCGCCTTTGGATTGACGACATGTATATGATTACCATCGTGCAGACGCATGCCTACAAGGTGACCGGCGACAGTAAGTACATAGACCGTGCTGCCCGCGAGATGACGATGTACCTGGACGAGTTGCAACGCCCCAACGGCCTTTTCTACCATGCGCCCGACGTTCCTTTCTACTGGGGTCGCGGTAATGGCTGGATGGCTGCCGGCATGACCGAACTGCTGCGCTACCTGCCTAAGAACCATAAGGACAGGCCGCGCATCCTGGAAGGCTACCTGACGATGATGAAGAGCCTGAAGGAGTTCCAGAATCCCGAAGGTCTATGGAACCAGCTTTTGGACGACCCTGCCTGCTGGACGGAGACATCGGGCTCGGCTATGTTTACCTTTGCCTTCATCACAGGTGTGAAGAACGGCTGGCTGAATGCCAAAGAGTATGCGCCCGCTGCCCGCAAAGCTTGGCTGGCGCTGGTGAACTATCTGACCGAGAAGAATCAGGTGCGCGAGATTTGCGTAGGCACCAACAAGAAGAACGACAAGCAATACTACTACGACCGTCCGCGCCGTACCGGTGATTTCCATGCCCAAGGTCCTTACCTGTGGTGTGTGGCTGCGCTGATGGAATAAGGGCAGTTTTGAATCTATTGTTCTATATTTTGAAATAAAATGTCTATCGGAATTTTTATTAAGCGGATATATTTGCAACTGAAACCGGAAAAAGAGAATCGAACTGTTTATTAAAATTTTTGAAACATAGAAATACAGCATGAACATGAAAAATTATATATGTCTCTTGTTACTTTGCTTCTGTCTGGCTGGATGCGGGGAGAAAGCGAGACCTGTAGTAGTAGAAACCGCTTACTTGCCGATAGCAGACCCCTATGTGATGTCTTACGGGGGCAAGTATTATGCCTACGGCACTGGGGGCACGGTGGAAGGAGAGGGTTTTGCTTGCTTCTCGTCCGATGACTTGATAAACTGGAAGCGCGAAGGCCAGGCGCTGGCGGCTGTCGACTCTTACGGCACGTGGGGCTTTTGGGCTCCCGAAGTGTATTACATCGAGTCGAAGAAGAAGTTCTACCTCTTCTACTCGGTCGAGGAGCATATCTGCGTGGCGACGGCAGACACTCCCCAAGGTCCTTTCCGTCAGGAGGTGAAGCAGCCGATTTGGGACGAAAAGAGCATCGACACTTCTCTTTTCATTGACGATGACGGCACACCTTATCTCTACTTCGTGCGCTTCACCGGAGGAAACGTTATCTGGGTGGCCCGGGTGAACGACGATTTGACCTCCATCCGGCAGGAGACGCTGACGGAGTGTGTCAGGGTAGAGGAGCCTTGGGAACTTTCGCAAGACAAGCCTGCCCGAGTGGCCGAAGGGCCTTCGGTCTTGAAGAAAGACGGTACTTATTACCTCGTCTACTCTGCCAACCACTTTGAAAGCAAGAACTACGGGGTGGGGTATGCCACTGCAAGCAGTCCGATGGGACCGTGGAAGAAGTACGGAGGAAACCCCATCTTGCAACGGGCAGACGGCTTGACGGGTACCGGACACGGCGCTCCTTTCTGCGGCAAGGATGGCAAGTGGAAGTATATCTTCCATGCACATTGGAATTCCGAGAAGGTGCAACCGCGCACTTCCTACATTAAGGATTTCACTTTTTCCGACTGTGGCACCATTGCCATTGGTGGTAGCTTAATAAGGCCGCAAGTGGTGAAGTAGCGTTCGTCCGGACTTCTGTCGGCTTGAAATCCATAATTCTCAAAAAATAAATAAAACGATATGAAAAAGTTTCTTGTATTATCCATTTCATGCGCTTTGATGGCATGTTCCTCTTCGGTTAAAAAAGAAAGCTTGCCGAACGAACAGTCGAAAAGCACGTACCACAATCCCGTGGTGGACTATAGTCTGCCCGACCCGTCTGTAATAAAAGGGGACGACGGTTACTTCTACTTGTATGCCACCGAAGACATACGCCATCTGCCGATTCACCGCTCCAAGAACCTGGTAGATTGGGAACTCGTGGGCACTGCCTTCACCAAGGAGACCCGCCCCACTTTTGAAAAGAAGGGTGGCTTGTGGGCGCCGGACATCAACAAGATTGGCGACAAGTATGTGCTTTACTACTCTATGTCGGTCTGGGGTGGTGAGTGGACCTGCGGTATCGGTTGCGCTACTGCCGACAAGCCCGAAGGACCTTTCACCGACCACGGGAAGCTGTTTCGCAGCAACGAAATCAATGTGCAGAACTCCATCGACCCCTTCTATATGGAAGACGGGGGGAAGAAGTATCTCTTTTGGGGCAGTTTTCGCGGAATCTATGCCATAGAGCTGGCCGACGACGGTCTTTCGCTGAAGGAGGGTGTCGCGCCGCAGCAGGTGGCAGGAACGGCCTACGAGGGCACTTACATCCACAAGAAGGACGGACACTACTACTTCTTTGCCTCTGTAGGCAGCTGCTGCGAGGGCTTGAAGAGTACTTACACTACCGTGGTGGGACGCTCGGACAAACTTTTCGGTCCCTATCTGGACAAGCAGGGTGGCAGTATGATGGACAATCGGCACGAAGTGCTGATTCATAAAAGCGATGCCTTTGTGGGTACCGGTCACAACTCGGAAATCGTGACGGACAATGCCGGCAACGATTGGTTCTTCTACCATGCGGTCAGCGTGAAGCATCCCGAAGGCCGTGTGTTGATGTTGGATAAAATCTGTTGGGAAGACGGATGGCCTACGGTAAAGGGTTCCGTGGCATCCGAAGAGGCAGAAGCACCGGAGTTTTAATGCCTGTGGGTATGTCCGCTTGTGAAGTATCCTTTTGATTGTTGTAGATAACCTCTGATTATTAACTTTTAATGCCATCTTTACATGATGAAACTGAAAACAATATTTTTGGGAGCGTTGCTTGCCGTCGGCGTTGTGCGTGCGGGGGCAGTCGGACATGCTCCGGAAAACATCTCTGCTTCTATTTCCTTGAAAGTACCGGGCAACGGTGCCAAGTCTTACTCGCTGGCCTTGCAGAAGATGCAGGATGGTATGTACAGCTGCCAGGCTTCGGAAAAGTTGCCGTTGGACATCATCCGCCAGGTGGTGGACAAGGATGGCAAACAGCGCATTACCGTCACACTCAAGGCGCTGGAAAATGTGTATTTCAACTACGGGGAACAGATAAAGACCGGTTACAGGCATTCGGACTGCCAGTTCTACATGCCGGGCTTCTGGTATCGCCGCAACCTGCGTTCGCCGAAGGAAGCTCCTTCTTTCCACACATCGGACAGTTGGCTGGTGCGTGAGGACCGTTTGAGTACTCCGCTGACGGCAGCTTTCAATCCGGCAAGCGGTACGTCCATGTCGGTTATCCGTATTGACAAGTTCGACAAGGAAGCTTTGACCACTCATAAGGAGGGAGAGGTAATCTTGTCCGGCGAGACTTCCATCGGATATACCGGTTTCTGCAATGTGGATGGTGTGACTGTCTTGGCATACGGTTTCCCCTATAAGGAAGCACCGAAGACATATATCCGCAAATTGACGCTGGCTCCTGCCGTTGAGGCTTTCCAGTTGCTGCGTAAGGGCGACAGCATCTCCATGACTTGGGAGGTGTCTGAAAGGAATGCTGCCGATTTCTCGGAATGCGTACAGCGCACCTGGGAGTATTGTTATGACACTAACCGCCCGAAACCGGTTGACACACCTTACACGGTGGACCGCATGAAGGAGGTGATGAGCAACTTCTTTGTGGAAAGCTATGTCAGCAATACCCCCACTCATTATTACTCCGGTGTAGAGTTGGAGACTGCTACTTGTGCCAATACCGATGTTGCCGAAGTGGGCTTTGTGGGACGTACGTTGCTGAACGCTTTCAATGCTTTGGAGTATGGCAAACAGCAGAACCGCCAAGACTTGGTGGACAATGCCAACCATATCTTTGACACTTATCTCCAGAACGGTTTTTCGCCTGCCGGTTTCTTCAACGAAGTGGTACACTACAACCGCGGCTTCAAGGAAACCAGACATAGCATCCGCCGTCAGTCCGAAGGCGTATATGCTATTCTGAACTATCTGAACTACGAGAAACAGCAGAAGCGCCGTCACCCCGAATGGGAGAAACGCATCAAGGGCATGCTGGACAGCTTCCTCAAGTTGCAGAACGAGGACGGCAGCTTCCCGCGCAAGTTCAAGGATGATTTCTCTATCGTGGATGCCAGCGGCGGTAGCACGCCTTCGGCAACCTTGCCTTTGGTGATGGCGTCCAAGTATTTCAAGGACAAACGTTATCTGGCAAGCGCCAAGCGTACGGTAGACTATCTGGAGAAGGAACTGATATCCAAAGCCGATTATTTCTCTTCTACGCTGGATGCTAACTGCGAGGACAAGGAAGCCTCCTTGTATGCTGCTACGGCTGCTTATTATCTGGCTTTGGTTACCAAAGGAGAAGAGCGTGCACACTATGCCGGTCTGGCAAAGAAAGCCGCTTATTTTGCCTTGTCGTGGTATTATACTTGGGATGTTCCTTTTGCCGAAGGTCAGATGCTGGGAGATATCGGCTTGAAAACCCGTGGTTGGGGAAATGTGTCGGTAGAGAATAACCATATCGATGTATTTATCTTTGAATTTGCCGATGTGCTGCATTGGCTCTCCAAGGAGTACAACGAGCCGCGCTTCTCTGACTTTGCCGAGGTGATTTCCACTTCCATGCGCCAGTTACTGCCGTATGAAGGACACCTATGTGGCATTGCCAAAGTAGGCTATTACCCGGAAGTGGTGCAGCATACCAATTGGGATTACGGACGTAACGGAAAGGGATATTACAACAATATCTTCGCTCCGGGCTGGACAGTTGCTTCTTTGTGGGAGTTGTTCACTCCGGGACGTGCGGAGCAGTTCTTGTTGAAAAAATGATAGTCTAAACAGTAACCAATATTGTATTTATGAATAAGATGATGACTTTGTTGGCAAGCGTGATGCTATTGGCATCGGCTTGCACGGGCAAACAGGCGAGTGAAAAGACTGCTTCTGGACTGGAACCTGCGAACTTCCGTACGGAAGTGGATGGCAAGCAGACAGACTTGTTTGTTTTGGAGAATAAGAATGGTATGGAAGTTTGTATTACGAATTTCGGTGGACGTATTGTATCAGTAATGGTGCCGGACAAGGATGGCGTTATGCGTGATGTGGTGCTGGGCTTCGATTCCATTCAGGACTACATCAAGTTCCCTTCGGATTTCGGCGCTACCATCGGACGTTATGCCAACCGTATCAACCAGGGTAAGATTACAGTGGATGGGGTAGAGTATCAGCTGCCGCGCAACAATTACGGTCATTGCCTGCATGGAGGTCCCAAGGGATACCAATATCAAGTGTTCGATGCCCGCCAGTTGAGTAATCAGGTTTTGGAACTGACTTATCTGTCGAAAGACGGAGAGGAGGGCTTCCCGGGTAACCTAACCTGCAAGGTCACTTTCTCGCTGACAGATGACGATGCCATCGACATTCGTTACAGTGCCGAAACGGACCGTACCACTGTTGTCAATATGACGAACCATTCTTACTTTAACCTGGACGGTGACCCCTCCAAGTCCAATTCGGATTATCTGCTCACTATTGATGCAGATGCTTATACCCCCGTGGACAGTACCTTCATGACTACCGGTGAGATTGTTTCCGTAGAAGGTACGGATATGGATTTCCGCACTCCTACTGCTGTTGGCGCCCGTATCGACAATGACTTTGAGCAGTTGAAGAACGGCAAGGGCTATGACCACAACTGGGTACTCAATACGAAGGGCGATGTCACCCGCCCGTGTGCCACCCTCGAATCTCCCTCAACGGGTATTGTGCTTGATGTCTATACCAACGAACCGGGCATTCAGATTTATGCCGGTAACTTCCTGGATGGCACACTGACCGGAAAGAAAGGTATTGTGTACGGTCATCGTGCTTCTGTCTGTCTGGAGACTCAAAAGTATCCCGATACGCCCAACAAGCCGGAATGGCCTTCTGCATTGCTGAAGCCGGGAGAGAAGTATGACAGCCATTGCATTTATCGCTTCTCGGTGAAGAAATAAATATAAGGCAGGCATAGCCTGCCTTTATGGGATGGATATAAATATGACAAGAAGCCTGAAGTATTGAGGCGTACGTTTGTTTGTCCCTATATCTTTGGTGACGGAGAGGAACATTCCATCATTTCCCATTGGAAGTATAATGATGGTTATGGCAGTGTTGAACTTATTAGAGTAACTATAGATGGTGTGGATGCCCGCATCGAATCAGGAACAGACAAATATCACCCGTTAGTTGTCGTTGTGTTGGCAAAGTAACTTGTTTTTCTTAAATACTCTGTCTTGGTAAAATCAGCACTTTATCAAGACAGAGTTTTTATTCTTTGGAATTACCGCATCGCCAGCGCCTTATTCTCCGCCTCCTCCATAATCTCCCGTTCTCCCGGCCCTTTGTCATTGATTCCGCAAAGGTGGAGGATGCCGTGGATGATGACCCGGTACAGTTCACGTTCGTAGTTGTTATCGGCGAACTGTTCCGCATTGGTGCGTACGGTATCGAGGCTGATGAAGAGGTCACCGCTAAGGCGGTTGCCTTCACAGTAGTCGAAAGTGATGATATCTGTGTAATAATCGTGTTGCAGATATTGGCGGTTCACTTCGAGTATCTTCTCGTCCGAGCAGAAGATATAGGCTATTTCACCGACTCTTTTTCCGTAAGTGGCGGCTACGGATTTTATCCATTCCGTTGTTTCACGCTTCTTGATGGAGGGCATTTCAACGCCGTCTGTCTGATAACTAATCATTTTATTTACAATTTTACGATTTACGATTGAAATTACATTCCTGTGATTAAGACAGTTTCTTTAGAAGAAGAACATATAACTGATAATAATCGCTGCAATGATGCCGGAGAAATCGGCAATCAGCCCACACGTCACGGCATTCCTCGTTTTGGTGATACCTACGCTGCCGAAATACACAGCAAGAATATAGAATGTGGTGTCCGAAGCGCCACGTGCCACGCAACTCATGCGTCCTACAAATGAATCGGCGCCATACTGTTTCATGGTGTCAATCATCAGTCCGTTGGCACCGCTGCCGCTCAGTGACTTCATCAGGGCAGTGGGTAGGGCACCTACAAAGCTGGTATCTACACCGAATAGTCCTACTACATAACCGATACCGTTCACCAGTATATCCATGGCGCCGGAAGTGCGGAAAACGGCGATTCCAACGAGAAAAGCAACCAGATAAGGGATGATGCGTATGGCAGTGGTGAAGCCTTCTTTGGCTCCTTCTATAAAGGCATCGTATACATTGATTTTCTTCCATAGCCCCCAGAGGATGAACAGCAGGATGATGGAGAACAGCAGTATGTTGGCAATTAAAGTGGAATATACACCCATTTCATCACGGCTAATCTGTGTGAACAGATAAATGAGTGCGGCAAAGAAAAGACTGATGCAGCCAATCAGGATAAGTATGGGCTTGTTCAGCAGGTTGATGCGTTGTGCAATGCTGACGGCAATGACACCGACAATGGTCGAGATGGCAGTCGTTATCAGTGTGGGGATAAAGATGTCCGTGGGTTGGGCGGCACCCATCTGCGAGCGATACATCATGATGCTGACGGGGATAAGTATCAGTCCCGAGGTGTTGAGGACAAGGAACATGACCATCGGATTGGTGGCGGTGTCCTTTTTCGGGTTTAGTTCCTGAAGTTCCTTCATGGCTTTCAGCCCCATTGGAGTAGCGGCATTGTCCAGCCCCAGCATGTTGGCAGAGAGATTCATGAAAATGGAGCCCATGGCAGGATGTCCTTTCGGTATTTCGGGAAAGAGACGGCAGAATACCGGACTCAGCCAACGGGAGAGGGCATTGATCATGCCGCTGTTTTCGCCTATTTTCATCACGCCGAGCCAGAGGGCGAGTATTCCCGTCAGTCCCAGGGATATTTCAAAAGCTGTTTTGGAAGAGGAGAAGGTGGAGTTGACGAGTTCTGTGAATATCTCCACATCACCCATAAAGATGAGTTTGCAGAGGGCCACGATGAATGCGATGACGAAGAATGCTACCCAGATGTAATTTAAAACCATGTATCGTTACTTTGTTTCTAATGGATTAATATTTGTTTTCGTTGGCAAGATTCCAGGCGTTGAGGAAAGCTGCTTTGGTTATTTCTATCATTTTCTCCCAGTTCAGCCGATCGGTGTGGTCCGAAGGCTGGTGATAATCGGGATGTCCGTCTGTGTGGTACCAGATGATGGGGATGTTGCACAGGGCAAAAGAAGCATTGTCACTTCCTCCCGTGGGGCGGTCCCAGGCGCGGTAGTCCGGTTGCAGGCGCAAGCTGTAGCGTGCAATGTCCTGCTTCAGCCAGTCGCCGAATACGGGGTGGGCGGCGGTGTAGAAGTAGACAACGTGTTGAGGCTGCTCGGGCTTATTGTTACGGCCTATCATGTCGAAATTGAGATAACCTTTCACCTGGCTGATGAAAGGACAGCTTTGTACAAAGTATTTTGAGCCGAGCAATCCCTTTTCTTCCCCATCCCAAAAGGCAAAGATGACCGTGCGCAGAGGCTTCTGTCCGGTGGCAAGAAATGCACGGGCTATCTGCAGGACGGCAGAGACACCGGAGGCATTGTCGTCTGCACCGTTGTATATCCGGTCGTTTGCCAGCGTCTCGTCCACACCCAGATGGTCGAAGTGGGCACCTACGATGACATATTCATCCGGTCGTTCTCCCGGGATGGTTCCCAATACATTACTCATCTGCAGGATGCGGTGGACGCCTTGTTCGAGGATGGCGATGGAGTCGGGATGCACTTGCCACCGTCCCCGTTGCTGGCGCTCCTTGTTGTATGCCTCGAAGGGTTGATAATAATTGTCCTTTTCCAGCGGGGCAATGCCGGCTTCTTTCAGGCAGGATGCCAGATAGCGGGCAGCCAGTCGTGAACCGTGCATGCCTGCTTCGCGTCCTTGCAGCTCATCGTCGGCAAGAAAACCGACAATAGCCTCGGCCGAAGTGCGGCTGATGCTTTGCAATCCCTTTTCTTGTGGAGATTGTGCATATAGAGATAGCGACAGTGTGAAGATAAAGCTGCAGATTACTCCTAAAAAAGTTTTATACATGTTGTCTGGTTTTATGGATTGGCCCTATCGGTTGCAAAATTAAAGATAACTTTCCATAGTATCTATATAACTCTCTTATTTTTCACTATTGGCGGGATGAATTCGAATATGTATGATTTTGGATAATTAATGCTATTTTCTGATAAAGCAGAGCTAACCGAGTCGAGACGTTTCGCATACCTTTGTCTCGAACTAAAAAATAGTATTATGAATATACAACGATTATTGATTTGTTTATGTGTGTCGTTTTTGACCTGTTTCTCTTCTTTTGCCCAAGGCAAAGTATGGAGTGTTGAAAAAGCTCGAAAGTGGGCTGAAAAAAAAACGTGGTATTGTGGAGTGAATTATATTCCGGCAAATGCCATTAATTATACGGCAATGTGGGACAAGACAAGTTTCTCGCCTGATGTAATTGACCGGGAGATGCAACTGATGAAGGAACTGGGTATGAATTGTGCGCGGGTAGTAATGCAATATGCCGTTTATGAGGATGATCCCGCTTATTTCCTTCGTACATTGGATACATTTCTAGGTATTTGTGACAAATATGGTGTGAAAGTAATGCCTATCTTTTTTGACGACTGTGCTTTTGGGGTCAACACAGATCCAGTAGTAGGACAACAGCCAGAGCCACTGAAAGGATGGTATGCATGGGCTTGGTCACCGTCACCGGGTTATTCGATGGTAGTGGATGAACGTACGCATGGCAAGTTGGAAAAATACGTGAAAGAAGTTATGACCCGTTTTAAGGATGATGACCGTATTTTTGTATGGGATTTGTATAATGAGCCTACTAATACGACAATGCCTGAAAGAAGTTGGCCATTGCTGCGCAAGGTTTTTGCATGGGCACGGGAGGTTAATCCGAAGCAACCTATCACGTCGGGTATGTGGAACGGTAACAAGGAACTGGACGATTTCTTGTCTGCTAACTCGGATATCATAACTTTCCACTGCTATGCATCTAAGGCTGAAACGGAAAAATCCATGAAGAGATTTATGGCTATGGGGCGTCCCGTGATATGTACTGAATGGATGAACCGTGTAGCAAAATCTACGATTCTCGATATTCTTCCGATGTTTAAGGAATCCCATGTGGGATGTATGATGTGGGGGTTGGTAAATGGAAAGACACAAACTCATCTGTGCTGGGGGCATAGGCCGGAACATTTACCCTATAAGGGGGCATGGCAACATGATATATATAAGGGAGATTTCACTCCATATGATGTAAAAGAAATAGAGTTGATAAAGAAACTGGCAAAACAATAAGGTAAAAAGGCTAATGTTGGCAGGGATAACATTTAATTTTAAACTTAATATCATGAAAATATCATTTATAACCATTATGCTGCTCCTTTCCGGTTCGTTATGGGCACAAAAGGAGCAAGCCATTATCTCAATCCAGACAGACCAGTTTAAGCAGGTTATCAGTAAGCATATTTATGGTCATTTCGCCGAACATCTGGGACGTTGTATCTACGATGGATTTTGGGTAGTTCCTTCTTTGGATGTGCCCAAGGAAGGACGTATACGTATGGATATTGTAAATGCTTTGCGTGAAATCGGTATTCCTAACCTCCGTTGGCCCGGTGGCTGTTATGCAGATGAATATCAATGGCGTGACGGGATTGGTAATCCAGCCGACCGTCCTGTTACGATTAACAGTAATTGGGGAGGTGTAACCGAGGATAACAGTTTCGGTACGGATGAGTTTATGAAACTTTGTGATCTGCTGGGGTGCGAACCTTATTTGTCTGCAAACATGGGGACTGCCTCTCCGAAAGATTTACGTGACTGGATTGAATATCTTAATTTTTCCGGTGATTCCCATCTGGCACGACTGCGTGCTGAAAACGGGCATGAATCTCCCTATGGTGTGAGTTTTTTCGGTATAGGGAATGAAAGCTGGGGCTGTGGAGGATGTATGACCCCTGAGTATTATTCCAATCAATATCGTTGTTTCCAGGAATATGCCCGGAATTATTCCGGATATCCTATAAAAAAGATTGCATGTGGCCCTAACAGTGTTGATTATAATTGGATGGAGGTGTGCCTAAAGAATATACCACATCATACATTGTGGGGAATCTCATTACACTATTATACGATTGCAACCGGTAATTGGGGTAAAAAGGGTTCGGCTACCGGCTTTGATGAGAAAGAATATTTTGGCGGGGTCAAGAATGCCCTGTATATGGAAACCCTTCTAAAGAACTATTCTGCCATAATGGATAAGTACGATCCGAATCGGAATATAGCTTTAGTGGTGGATGAGTGGGGGATATGGACTGATGTGGAACCTGGTACGAATCCGGGTTTTCTGTATCAGCAGAACAGTATGCGTGACGCTCTTATAGCCGCTTCCACTCTGAATATTTTCAATAATTATTCTTATCGGGTACGCATGGCTAATTTGGCACAAGCAGTCAATGTGTTGCAATCATTGGTTCTGACTGACGGTGACAAGATGTTACTGACCCCTACCTATCATATCTTTAAAATGTATAAAGTGCATCAGGATGCCAATCTTTTACAGTCAAGTGTCAGCACTGCCGATTATCAGTATGGAACAGAAAGTATTCCAGGAGTCAATGTATCGGCATCGAAAGACAAGGAAGGTAAGATACATATTTCAATGGTGAATTTGCACCCTAAAAAAACAATAGCGGCTAAAGTTATGTTGAACGGTTGTTCGGTAGGGCAGATAAAGGGTGAAATCTTGACCTCTGTTTCATTTAATGATTATAATTCCTTTGATGATGCCGATAGGATTTCGACAAAGGAATATAAGAAGTTCAAGAAAGAGGATGGCAATGGTATTCACGTAGAATTACCTCCATTGAGTGTCGTTATGCTGGAGGTACGGTAAACCAACCGGACAAGGTAGATATTAGTTTTTTGATAGATAAAGGTGTCAAAGCACTCTGAAAAGAGAGTTTTGACACCTTGCTTTTTCATCAGGATTGTGGTGGCTGCTGGCCACGATTTTTAGCAAAATCCTTTGGAAGAACTCCAAACTGTTTTTGGAAACTCTTTGAAAAATAGGATAATGAGTGAATTCCTACCAGCATGCATATTTCATTGATTCTGTATTCACCTTCTAATAGCAATTCGGCTGCTCTTTTTAGTCGTATAATTCTTATAAAGTCACCAGGAGTAAGTTCTGTAACTCCTTTAATTTTACGGTGCAGACTTGTACGACTCATGTTCATTTCAGAAGCCAGGTTGTTTATGTTGAAATTCTCATCATCCAGGTTCTGCCTGACAATTTCTGTCAGTTTATTCAGAAAATCTTCATCGGCCTTATTTTGTGCCATACTATTAGTTGCAATGTATGGGCTGTTGGCGAAATTCTGTCGTAGTTTTATTCTGTTTTCAAGCAGGTTGTTGATTTGTACCAATAAATGGGGCATGGCAAATGGTTTTTCGATGTATGCATCGGCACCGTTCTTTAGTCCTTCAATTTTGTTATTCAGGGTTGTTTTGGCAGTCAATAGAATAATAGGAATATGGCAAGTCTCTATATTTGATTTTATGGATTTGCATAGTTCGAGTCCATCCATAATAGGCATCATTACGTCTGATATAATGAGATTGATTATATGTTTCTTAAGCGTTTCCATCGCTTCCACTCCATTGCTTACCGTGATGATTTGGTAATACTTGCCTAATTGGTTGTTTAAGAAAACTCGTAGTTCTTCATTGTCTTCAACAACTAATATGGTTTCCTTGGCAGAAGTTGAAGTTTCTGAAAGTGATATAGAGGGGGTGTCTTTTCCTTCTATTTCTTCCTCAACTTCTTCACCGAGCTGGCTTGGCTGTATATCTGCAGGCACATTTGTAGGTATTTGTACGATGAATGAAGTGTCCGTAGCGTTTTCATCAAGGAACAGCTTGCCATTATGCAGTTGTACTAACGAGGTTGCCAATGTGAGTCCAATGCCGGAACCCGGTTGGGCAGGTTGATTGCTATCCTTTATTTGGAAAAAGGCTTCAAAGATACTTTGTCTCAGGTTGACAGGAATGGGTGTACCGTTATTCTTTACAGTTATCTGGAAATAGTGCAGTTCCCTGTTTTCGGAAAGGATTACTTTGATATAAGTAGAAGAATATTTGATTGCATTGTTGAACAGATTACTGCATACTTTTGTAATAGCCTCTTCGTCTACAGATGCCATCACAGCATGTTGAGGACATTCCAAAGTCATTTCCAGATGCTTTTGCTTGGCTGTGGGAACAAATCTGTTGTAGGTATTGGTCACCAGCACATTGATGTTTTTGACCTTTAAAGACAAGGTGAACGCTTTCGATTCTATTTTGCGGAAATCCAACAATTGGTTGACCAGTACCAGCAGCCGGTCTGTATTCCTTTCCATTGTCATCAGGTTTTCTTGTATTTCGCGTTCGTCAGGATGAGAACTCAAAATATAGTCAAGTGGGGCTTTGATCAATGTTATAGGGGTACGTATTTCGTGTGCGATACTCGTAAAGAATTCTATCTTGGCTTTGTAGATTTCTTCTTTCTTCATTTGTTCTTGATGTTCGAGTTTTTCTTCTATTTGTTTCTTTTTCTTGGTTGTGTAAAACTTCACAAGTGTATAGAGAGTACCGATTATAATAGCGGCATATAATATATATGCCCATGATGTCTGCCATAACGGAGGTATGATATTGATTTTGATTTGGGTGTCTTTACTGCTCCAATCATGACCGTCTTTGGAATATTTGATACGGAAAGTATAGTCACCCGGTGGAATGCTGTTGTAAGAGATTCGGGTAGTTCTGTCTATATAGTTCCATTGCTTGTCAATACCTTCGAGCAGGTAAGCATACTTTCCGTTACCTTCAGTAGAATAATTCAATGCAGAAAAACTGAAGCTGAAGGTAGCTTGATCGTAATTGAGGCGGATGATATCGGCATAAGGTATAGCCGTGTTTAGAATCCGGCTACTACTGTCTGCTTTTACCTCTTGATTCAAAATATAGAAATCCGTCAGAACAACTGGGTATTTGTTGTCATTGGAATGAAAATCTTTGGGGTTGAATGCCACAAATCCGTTGATACTTCCGAAATAAAGAGTACCGTCTTGGGTTTTAATGCCGGAATTATAGTTGAATTGCTTGCTCTGCAGTCCGTGAGGGAGGTTGTAAAGTGCTTCGACAGACATTGTTTCCGGATTAAAATCTATCAGTCCGTTGTTGGTGCTTAGCCAAAAGTGTTTGTTGTCATCTTCTATAATTTTATAGATAACGTTACTGGATAATCCTTCTTTAGTGGTAATTCTCGTAAAAGTACCGTCGTTTTCATTGTAACGGCAGAACCCTCCGTCTTCAGAGGCAAACCACAACTGTTGCTTGCTATCTTCAAATACACATGTAATGCGGTCGTAGCAAAGGCTATTGAGGTTATTCGGTTCATTGCGGAATCTTTTTATCTTTTCATCTTTAGGATTATACCTTACAATTCCTCCATTGTAGGTTGTAAACCAGATGTATCCGTTTTTGTCTTCTAAAATATCACTGATGAAATCACCGTCCAAAGGCTTGAATACTTGGAAACCGTCAATTACAGGATCATAAATATAAGTTTGGGTAGTGGAACCTATCCATGTCGTATTTCGGCTATCTGTATAAATGGCAAAGATATCGTTGTTTTGTATAGAATTGGGTTGTCCGTTTCGTTCATAATGTTTACATTGTCCAGTCTTTAAGTTCAGTACATCAATTCCCTTGGAAAATGTGCCGACCCATAGTTTGTCATCCGACAGATTTAAGCATTGGATATTGGTAAAGGATATACTCAAAGGTTTGGTGTTTTCAGAAATGTGTGTGAAGACACCGGTATGCGTATCATAATAGTTTAATCCATTATCTTCCGTGGCTATCCATAGGTTACCATGTTTGTCACTGACAAATTCCCGAACTCTATATCCACTGATTGAATTTCTGTAAATAATAGGATAAAAATTCTGAAAGGAAGAGTATTGCTTGGGGATGTAGTCAACTCCTCCAAAATAGCTGCCTACCCAAATTCCATCTTCTTTATCTTTAAAGATTGCATAGATTGCATCATCAGAAAGTGATAAATTGTTATAGTCTTCATGAATAATATGTCGAGTAATTCCGTCTTTTAAGATATAGATTCCACTTTGTGTTCCCACCCAGTATTCGGAGTCGGATATTCTCTCTATCTCTCTTACATATACATCCGAATTATGTTGTTCGTCTATGTGAAGTCTTTCACATGTTCCAGTTTCTTTGTTGATAATAAACAGCCCTCTGTTCAAGGTTCCTAATAATATATAGTTTTCTTTGTAATTGCAAATAATGGTAGGAATACTATTATTGGGAGTAAGGAAAATCACTTTATCAGTATTTATGTTATATTTTATGACACCAATATCTGGGAGTCCGATGTAGGCTGTTCCGTCATTTTCTACAAATAGAGCACGGGGAATTGCAGGAGAATAAGGGGCAAATTTGTTATTCAGATCATACAACTTATTTTCTGTAGAGTTGAAAAGGAATAATCCATTCCCCGCGAGTATCCACACTCTGTCTTGATTGTCTATGAATATTTTACTGATATATCCTTCTATTTCTTCCTGCTTGTCTGTTTTCAAATTGAAATTGGAGAAATTCTCGGTAAAGGGATTGTAAAGTGATATACCTTGATCTGTACCAAGCCATAGAATCTTATTACGGTCTTCTGTAATACAGAAAATCATACTGTTTCTTAACTCATTAATAGAGTCACCTCGCTGAAAGATTTTGAAATTATGTCCATCAAATCTGTTCAGCCCGTTTTTGGTACCTATCCATATAAATCCCTTACTGTCTTGAAAAATACTCATGACAGTATTCTGGGATAACCCAGAGTTATTGTTATAATGTTTGAAGTAATATGAGGTTTGCTGTGAGAAAATATTTCCCAAACATAGAATTGATAGCAGGTATGTAATTATAATCTTTTTCATAGATATAAATTAATCAGATTTGGTCATGCAAAATTATAAAAATAAAGTAAAGAATATCTTGAAGAGTATGGATAAAGAGATGTGAGAAAACATTTTGGTAGAAAAAAGCTAAAAGGATGGCAAGAAAGTGTTATTTTCTATTTCAAAGATAAAGTGACGGAAGTTTAAGTTGGATGAAAAATGTTAATTTTTGGCATTGTATGGTTAAGGGATTTATTTTGATGTGCATACATTTGCGATATCAACTTGGTAAGATTTTATTTATTAACTTTAAACTCTGTTACTTATGGATTATTTAAATTTGCATACACGACAAGGCTATTTCCGTTGGTGTATGCTATTGACTTTCTTATTATTGTCTATAATTCCTCTTTTGGCTCAACAAAGAGAGATTAATGGATTGGTTTGTGACTCGAATGGTGAACCTTTGATTGGTGTTAATGTTATGGCTAAGGGCGATAATGGTGTTGGAACCATTACTGATTTTGAAGGGAAATTTCATTTAAAGGTTAACGCCGATGCTACTCTTGTCTTTTCTTATATAGGATATACTACTTTGGAAAAGAAATTGATGACAAATGATCGTTTCTTACAGATTACAATGAGGGAAGATGCTGAATTGTTGGAAGAAGTTGTAGTGGTAGGTTATGGAACGAAACGTAAAGGCGGTGTGAGTGCTGCTGTAAGTTCTGTTGATAGTAAGGATATAACACGATCTACTTCTACCACTGCTTCTGGTGCCATAGTTGGTAAGGTTGCTGGTATTACGGCTCGTCAGAAGACTGGAGAACCTGGGGGAAGTCCTAATATTCAGATACGTAATTTGGGTGCTCCACTATATGTTATTGATGGTATTATGACTGATTCAGGTTCTTTTAATAATCTGGATATAAATGATATTGAAAACATTTCTGTACTAAAAGATGGTGCAGCAGCTATTTATGGTATGAAAGCTGCCAATGGTGTTATCCTGGTGACGACAAAATCTGGTAGAAAAAATTCGAAACCGACAGTTTCTTTGAACTCTTATGTAGGTTGGCAACAGTGGACAACTTATCCGGAACTGATGAATGCTTATGAATACAATTATGCCCAGGCTATGCAGAAAGTAAATCGCGGTGTCTTGTCTGATCCTACAGCAATAGCTAATACACGGATTGAACTGGAGAAATGGAAATCAGGAGTTTATAATCCGGAGACTGGCGAAGACTATCGTAGTTTTGATTGGTATGACAATTATGTGAGTCAGGCGGCTCCACAACATTACGTAAATGCCAGTATTTCTGGTGGTGGAGAGAAAACCACTTATTATCTATCAGCTTCCTATGTCAATCAGGATGCTGTATTCAGAGACTTCAACTTTAACCGTATCAACATACAGGGAAATTTTAATATGGAATTATCCAAGTATTTGAAAGTAGGTTATCAGCTTTCTGCCAAGATTGAAGATAACAGTGGTCCGGCCTTAACCCCAATTGATGCTGCTGCTGGAGGTTACCAATTGATTCGTAACTCTATTTTTGGTTTGTTGCCTACGATGCGTCCTTATGCAAATGATAATCCAAACTATATTAATTATCTAGTTGCACATGATTCTCGTAATATGGCAGGCTTTGATAAAGAGCATGCTGGAGAATATAACAATACATGGCGTACGGTTCGTAATACTTTTACGGTAGATTATGAGACACCGTTAAAGGGGTTGAGTGCTAAGGGGATGTTTTCTTATTTCTTTGCAAATAATAATCAAAATCGTAACGAAAAAGGTTATAAGGAATACACCTACGATCGGGAAACTGATAGTTATATTGTAATGTATGATAAAGCGGAGGCAGGTGGAGCTAAACGTAGTCGTATCAGAGATAATTATTATGATATTAACGGGCAATTTTTGTTGAATTATGATAATACATTTGGGAAACATTATATTACGGGTACAGCCGGTTTTGAGTTTTATCAAAGGCAACAGAATTATTTGAAGGTGGAACAATCTCCCGTTGATAATCCTTTTGTGGATTTGATTGGTTCCAGTGAAAACAATAAGGTGGAAGAAAAGAGGTTCCAGAATTCCACAGCGAGTTTTGTATTTAGAGCTGGTTATAATTATGACCAAAGGTATATTGTTGATTTTGCAGGTCGTTATGATGGTTCTTGGAAGTTTCCTTCTGGTAAACGTTGGGCCTTTTTCCCTTCTGTTTCTGCAGCATGGCGTTTGTCGGAAGAGGGTTTCTTTAAAGAATTGGGTATTTCAGAGTGGTTGACTAATGTGAAGTTGAGAATCTCTTATGGTGAGATGGGTGATGATGGCCTTGGCAGTATATATCCGGACTTTGCATTTTTGTCTGGTTATAACTATAATCAGGGTGCTGCTTATATCCCTTCAGATCCTTTTTCTTCAAGCGACAATAAAAATATTATAGGAACTAAAGTAAAAGGTGTGCCTATCACTACTTTGAGTTGGATGACAGCTTCTATCTTCGATGTTGGTATTGAATTGGGTTTTCTTAATAATCGTTTGGGGATTGAATTTGACTTGTTCAAGCGTAAGAGGGAAGGAATTGCTGCTACTCCGGATGATATTTATTTTCCTGAAGAAAGTGGTTTAAGTGTATTACCTCAGAATTTGAATACAGATATGACAGTGGGGCTTGATGTCGCCTTGAAGTGGAATGACAAGGTGAATGATTTTAATTATTTTGCTGGTGTGAACTTGACTTTAGCACGTGCCAAAAATGGTAAGATTTACGGAGAAAAGTTCTATAATGCCATGGATCGTTATTTCTGGGGAAAGACAGATCGTTGGGCTAGTGTGATAAATGGTGGTGAAGCTGGGCTTTGGATGTATGAGACGATTGGCATATTCCAGAATCAAGAGCAGATTGACAACTATCCGGTAAATATTGATGGAAAGAATAATACGACATTATTGCCGGGTGATCCGATTTACAAGGATGTTAACAATGATGGTATTATCAATGATCATGACAGACGTCCGTTAGGTTATGCCGGTATGGACTTTCCTTATGACGAAAGTCAAGGGAATAAACAACCGTTGATGTCTATGGGAATTTCTTTGGGTGGTGACTGGAAAGGTGTTGACTTTGCTGTTGATTTTGCCGGTGGTTTCATGAATACTTGGTGTCCTAACTGGTTTAGTCGTTGGGGAAGTGGTGTAAATTATGTGGCTAATGGATTTAAATATAATACGTTGGATGTGTGGCATCATGAAGATATCCTTGATCCGACTTCTCCTTGGGTACCTGGTACATTTCCTGCATTTAGAGGTGATGAGACTTTTGCTGCTACCAATTCGAATACATTCTACAATAAAAACGTGAAATACTTGCGTTTGCGTAATTTGGTTGTGGGGTATACTTTACCTGTCAATTGGACAAGAAAAGCCCTGATTCAGAAATGCCGCTTCTATTTTGAAGGAAGCAATTTGTTCTCATTCGATAATATGAAGACTTACGGTATAGATCCGGAAGTTTCGGGGGTGCAAGGTGCTGACTATCCAGTAAACAGAGTATATACAATTGGTGTGAATTTAACTTTCTAAATAGAATTCTGATATGAAAAAGAAATTATATATAGTTTTGACGGTATGTGCACTTTTTTGTTCTTCGTGTGAAGATTGGCTGACACAAGAAGATTCTACCGCAATGAATACAAATGATGTATATTCTTCAGTTGAGAATATAAGTAGTGTGATTGCCAATTTATATTCCAGATTGAATTTTCCTCAGGAATTTGGAGGAACTGGAGATGGTTCTGGATTGATGGATATTGCTCGTTGGGATGAATGTACACAGGGAAGTTCCTATTGGAACCAAGCGGATAATGTGAACCAGGGGTACCGTGCATATTATGATTATAACTTGATTCGGGAAATTAACATCCATATACGTGAGTTGACAAACAGTGTATCTAATATAAGTACAGAACAACAGAACTATTTTTTAGCAGAAGCACGTTTTCTCCGTGCTATGGTATATTTCCGTATGCTGACTAGTATGGGGGGTGTACCTATTATTGAAGAGGTCTTCGATTATACAGAGAATACGATAGAATTGGCTCGTCCTCGTAATACGGAAGCTGAGGTTTATGACTATATTGCCGCTGAAGTTGATGCCATAGTTGATGATTTGAGTGTAGCGAATGCCGATTTGAAATCACGTGCTACTCGGGGGGCTGCTTTGGCTTTGAAATGTCGTGCGATGCTTTATGCTGGTAGTTTAGCATATAATTATGATAAGAGTGTGACAAAAGGGTTGAATCTACCGAGTGGTGCGACTGGAATTCCTAAGGTACGTGCTAATGACTATTTCCAAAAATGTATTGACGCTTATAATGCTTTGAAAGAGTTGGGGTATTCTTTGTATAAAGTAGACAGTGATTTAGCCACTAACTATGCAAATCTGTTTCAGACGAGTAAAGGTAATCCGGAAGTAATCTTTTGTCGTGATTATGATGGAGTAAATTTCAAAAATACCTATACGACTAAAACAATATGTGCAGAAATGGCTCCAGCCTTGAAAACTGGTTGTGAATTGAACCCGACACTGAATCAAGTGGATGCTTATGAACGACTTTCTACCAAAAATATTGAACCGATTAACCCTTATGAAGGTGAAGCTCCAACTGAACCGGAAAGAATGGAGGTTTTGACCTCGAATTACCATTATAAAGTTTATGATAATCCAGAAGATATTTTTGCAGATCGTGATCCTCGCTTGGCAGGTTCTATCTTAACTCCCGGTTCTTCTTTCCGTGATACGGAACTCGACTTTCAGGCAGGTTTAGCTATCAAGAATGCTAATGGTACCTATAGTTTCAGGCATGTTGATGGAATGGAGAATCTGTTGACTGATGCTAATTATTATGAGGGGCAGCGTATCACCGGTGCAGAAGGACCTCATTTTACAACAGGTTATTATTCACATACTGGATTTTTGATGCGTAAGTTTGTGGATATTACTGCTGGTTCTGAGGCAGAAGGTAATAGTAAGGTTCCTTATATCATATTCCGTTTTGGTGAAGCAGTATTGAATGCAGCAGAAGCAGCTTATTGTTTGTCTCAGAATGGAGAGGTCTCTTATGAGGGTAAAGATACGCGTAACCTGGCATTGGAACTGATTAATGAAATCCGTGAACGTGCTGGTGGTACATCTTTCAGACTATCAGTAGATGAGTTGGATATGAATCGTATTATGAATGAGCGTCGGGTGGAATTAGCTTATGAAGATCATCGTTATTATGACTTGAAACGTTGGAGAATAGCTGATGAAGTATGGCGTTATGATAATACTAATGAAACTTCTGTATTGAAAGCCTTATGGCCATATAAAATTTATGCACCGGGTGATGCTGATAACGGAAAATGGATTTATCGTAAGGTATTTGTAGACCGTCGTGGGGCTTTTGACTTTCATAGAAAACCTTTGAACTTCGATAATACGATGTTTTATGCTACCTATCCTCTAACACCAGGTAATCCTTATATTGAAAAGAATCCTAACCATTAATTGAACTGACAATGAAAAAGATAATATTTTTAAGTATAACACTTTTATCAATTATTTTTGCCTCTTGCGAATATGATAATTATGATGCCCCTTCCCTTACATTCAGTGGCAATGTCGTTTACAACGGTAAGAATCTGCAATGGGATGGAAGTGCAGCCCGTACTATCCTCCGGGTTTTTCAAACTGGTTATGGAAAAGTAGACACTGGAACTTTTATTCAGGTAAAAGATGACGGTTCATTTAATCAGTTGCTTTTTCATGATGAATATTGGCTAACGCCTTATAACAACCAATTTCCATTTGAGTTTTCTCAGTTTAATTATGAAAGCGGAGTAGGCTATGACAGTATCTATATTGACATGAAGAATGATTTGCAGATGGATATTGAGGTCACTCCTTATTATGAACTTAGCGAACTTTCTGTAGGTTTGGAAGGAGATAATATTGTGATGAGATGTAATGTTTCTAAAGTAACGGGGACTAAAAATCCTACTCCTGTAATTAAAAATGTGAGAGGCTATATCAGTACTACTAAGATTGTGAACAGTACTACGACTTGTGCTATAACGAAAGCTGTAGAAGTAGATGGAAGTGCCGATTTGGAAGTCTCTATTCCTGTGGCAACTTACCAAAATGGTTATGTGAATAATTTTCGGGACTATGCTTTCTGCCGTGTAGCGATTGAATTGGAAAATATTCCTAATTACTATTTGTTTACGGAGGTTAAGAAGATAGAAGGACTTCCGGTAAAACAATGGGTCGGTAGTTCTCAAGAGTAGAAAATATCACGTTGTTTCGGAATATATGTATTTAATTGATATATATTCTGTTAAAGTGTGATAGATATTTATGATAGGTGATATATACATATAGTTAAGTGATTAGAAGAATATATTGATATGACAAAGCGTGAAGTGATAAAAATGGTACTTGATGGCAAAAAGCCGCCTTATGTACCTTGGTCGTTCAAATTTACAAAAGAACCGAAAGAACAGTTGGAGGAATATTACGGTGTGAAAGATTTGGATGTGGTTTTGGGTAATCATATACTGCAATTAGGTAGTGACATCGGCTTTTTCGAACATCTTGGTGGTGATTTGTACCAGGATGTCTTCAAAGTAGTTTGGGACAGAAGTATTGATAAAGATATCGGTGATGTGAAGAGTATTGTTTTACCCGAACCTACATTGGAGGGATATACTTTCCCGAACCCGTTGGATCCTCGTTTTTTTGCAAATATAGAGTCGGAAATAGAGGCTAAGCCTGATATGTTCCGTTGTTTCCAGATAGGTTTTTCTCTTTATGAACGTGCATGGACTATGCGTGGTATGGAAAATTTGTTGATGGATTTTATCATTAATCCGGATTTTGTTCATCAGCTTCTGGATGCTATTTGTGATTATAATTTGGCACAAGTGGACAAGGCTCTTGAATATGATATTGATGCTGTTTACTTTGGAGATGACTGGGGGCAGCAGAAAGGTCTTATCATGGGATATGATATTTGGAAAGAATTTATCTACCCTCGTTTGAAACGTATGTATGGTCATGTGCGTGCAGCCGGAAAATATGTAATGATACATAGCTGTGGAGATGTGGATGAATTGTTCGACGACTTGATTGATATCGGTTTGAATTCATTCAATCCATTCCAGCCGGAGGTAATGGATGTATATGATATTTTGCCTCGTTATAGAGGACGTTTGGCTTTCCATGGTGGATTGTCCATGCAGAAAATCCTTCCTTTCGGAACCCGTGAGGAAGTGGTGACTGAATCAGAGCGTTTATTGGAATTGGGTAAAGAAGGAGGTTATATTTTCTCACCTTCGCACTCGGTGGAAAGTGATACGCCGTTTGAAAACATATTGGCATTTATAGAAGTTGCTCAGAAACAATTAAAATAATATAATGAAACTATGGCAGAGTTAGTGAATTTAAAAGAATGTATTGTTTCCGGTAAACTGGAAGATGCAAAGACAATTGTCAACGAAGCAATTGCTGCAGGGGTAGAAGCACAGGACATTATCAACAATTATTTGATAAAAGGAATGGAGGAGATAGGCCAACGTTTTGAAGAAGGGAAAGCGTTTGTACCGAATCTGTTATTGGCGGCACGTGCCATGAAAGGGTGTCTTGAAATCCTGAAACCTTTACTGAAAGATGCATCTGGGACTTCATTAGGTACCCTTGTTATCGGAACTGTCAAAGGAGATTTGCATGATATTGGAAAAAATCTGGTGGCTTCCATGCTGGAGGGATGCGGATTTGAAGTAATAAATTTAGGTGTGGATATTTCTGACCGGCAATTTGTTGAGGCTGTGAAGAAATATAATCCTCAGATAGTTTGTCTATCTGCATTGCTCACCACAACCATGAATTATATGCAGAATGTGATTGATACACTGGCTGCTGAAGGTTTACGAGATAAAGTGAAAGTATTGGTTGGCGGGGCTCCTGTCAATGAGGAATTTGCCATGCGGATTGGGGCCGATGGGTACAGTTCCAATGCAAATGGTGCGGTACTTTTGGCTAAAAGAGTTTTACAGGCATGTTAGAAGAAAGACAGATAAGGTTGCAACCGTCTGAATTTTCTGAAGAGGAGGTGTACATGGCAATGGGTTACCGGGGAACTACTCCGGAACCTGATATCTGTGCGCTTGTGAATGAAGTCCGGGCAGAGATACAGTCTCTATGTACACCTCGTTACATGTTTCAGATTTTAGAAGCCCGACAACCATCCAAGTCACACATATTGGCTGGAGATATGGAGTTTTCTCCCGGAGGAATTATCGGTTCTTATTTGTCCGGAATGACCCATGTCTGTCTGTTTGTGGCTACGGCAGGAAAAGAGTATGACGATTATCTGCATCGTCTTAAAAAACAAGACAATATTGTGAAGGAATATGTAGCCGATTCTGTCGGAAGTGTTATTGCCGAAAGGTGTGTCACATTGCTTGGTAAAGAACTGGACAAGGAATGTGAGTTTCGTCACAGTCTGCCATATAGTCCCGGATATTGTGGTTGGGATATACGTGAACAACAAAAGCTGTTCTCTTTGTTTCCACCGCAACCTTGTGGTATTACCTTGTCGGATTCTTTCCTGATGTCACCTGTGAAGTCTGTCAGCGGTTTTTTCGGATTAGGGAAAGAGCTGCTTCTTCAGCCTTACCGTTGTGAGATTTGTAATAACAGACATTGTTATAAAAGAAAGGAAAAAGTTGTATGATAAATATGAAAGAATGGGCCCATAACGTCATGGGTAACCCCGGGAGAATAGCTATCCCGATAATGACGCATCCCGGTATTGAGTTGTGTGGATATACGGTGAAGCAGGCCGTTACTGACGGACAAAAACATGCTGAAGCCATTCAGAAACTGAATGAAATATATCCGGCTGCAGCTTGTACGGTGATTATGGATTTGACAGTAGAAGCTGAAGCTTTTGGAGCCAAAGTGGCGTTCGAGGAGAACGAGGTACCGAATGTGATAGGAAGATTGGTTTCCGACCGAACTTCGATAGAAGCTCTTGAAATTCCTTCATTGGAAACGGCTCGTGTCCCCCAGTATTTGGGAGCCAATACGCTGGCAGCAAAATGTATTACGGATAAACCTGTTTTCGGCGGATGTATTGGTCCATTTTCTTTGGCAGGTCGCTTGTTTGACATGTCGGAGATGATGATGGCACTCTATATGGAACCTGAGACCATTCGTTTGCTGTTAGAGAAATGCAATGAGTTTATTCTTCGCTATTTGCGAGCCATGAAAGAAACGGGAGTTAGCGGGGTTATTATAGCTGAGCCTGCTGCAGGTTTGGTTTCTAATGAAGATTGTTCGGCCTTTTCATCCGTATATGTTTCTAAAATTGTGGAAGAATTACAAGATGACCATTTTATGATTGTATTGCACAATTGCGGCAATGCCGGGCACTGTACGGCAGCTATGGTCGAGACGAAAGCGGCGGCTGTACATTTTGGCAATAAGATAGATATGGTGAATGCTTTGGCTGAATGTCCCGGCGATGTTCTTGCGATGGGGAATATCGATCCGGTAGGTATCATGAAACAAGCTTCTCCTGAGAAAGTGAAGGAAGAAACAATGGCATTGTTACAAAATACGGCTAAATGGAAAAACTTTGTATTATCTACCGGTTGCGATGTTCCGCCAGAGATTCCTATAAAAAATATAGAAGCTTTCTATGAAGCGCTGGATGAATATAATAATCGTCTGTAGTCTGTATAGACTATAGTAAACTGCATTACCATGAAAAATACATTACTACTGTTTCTGTTGTCTTTGGCAACATATTCTTTGGCCGGTAATTCCTGGCCGGAAGTGACAGTCAAAGATAAAGTCAAGGTGGAAGCCAGGCCTTTCCCTCTTTCTGACTTGAGACTGCTGGAAGGGAGTCTGTTCAAACATGCAATGGATAAGGATGCACGGTGGCTTCTTGACCTTGAGCCAGACCGTTTGTTACACCGTTTCCGTCTGAATGCCGGATTACAGCCTAAAGGAGAGATTTATGGTGGCTGGGAAACGTTGGGAGTTTCAGGGCATACACTCGGGCATTATCTTTCGGCATGTTCCATGATGTATGCAGCCAGTGGTGATGTACGTTTCAAGGAACGGGTTGATTATATTGTAAGAGAACTGGCAGAATGCCAGTATGCCCGTAAGACCGGTTATGTAGGTGGCATCCCCGATGAAGATAAGATCTGGGCCGAGGTTTCTGCCGGTGATATCCGTACTGAAGGATTTGATTTGAATGGAGGGTGGGTGCCTTGGTATACTTTGCATAAACTATGGGCAGGCTTGATTGATGCGTATCGGTATACAGATAATGAAGAGGCTAGGAGAGTAGTAACCAGGCTTTCTGATTGGGCTGTTAACAGTTTTGGACATCTATCGGAAGAACAGTTCCAGAAGATGCTACGCAGTGAGTTTGGTGGGATGAATGAGGTTTTGGCAGAGATGTATGCCATTACCGGAAATAAGGACTATTTACGGTTGGCACACCAGTTCTATCATCAGGCTATTCTTGACCCTCTGAGTGAGAAACGCGATGAATTGGCTGGAAAACATTCGAATACACAAGTTCCTAAAATCATCGGCGAAGCCCGTCTTTATGAATTGACCGGTGATAAAAAGGCTCATACGATAGCCACTTTCTATTGGGAACGTATCGTTGGCCATCATACGTATGTGAACGGTGGAAATAGTAATTATGAACATTTGGGTCCTCCTGACTGCCTGAATGACCGCTTGAGTGCTTTCACTTCGGAAACTTGCAATACCTATAATATGCTGAAACTTACCAGGCATTTGTTTTCCTGGGATGCGCAGTCCGTTTATATGGATTATTATGAACGTGCGTTATACAATCATATTTTAGCTTCGCAGAATCCGGATAACGGTATGGTGTGCTATTGTGTACCTTTAGAATCGGGTACGGAAAAAGAATTCAGTACCCGCTATGGCGACTTTTGGTGTTGTGTGGGTAGCGGCCTGGAGAATCATGTGAAATATGCCGAGAGTGTATTCTTTGAATCGGCTGAGGACAAAGGATTGTTTGTAAACCTATTTATACCTACAGTCCTGATTTGGAAAGAGAGGAAAATGGAAGTAAAATTGGAAACACACTTCCCATCGGACACGAAAGTCCGGATAAGCTTTAAAGGGAAAGGACAGGTGTTTCCATTGCACATCCGTTATCCGAAATGGGCTGTAAACGGCCTGAAAGTAACTTTGAATGGAGAGGAAAGAATGATACAAGGTACCCCTGGGTCTTATTTCACCTTAAAAGAAAGATGGAGTGACAACACAACACTGACTATAGACATTCCAATGAGTTTGTATACTGTTTCCATGCCTGATAATCCAAAACGGATGGGTATATTCTATGGACCTATACTCTTGGCTGCTCCGTTAGGCAAGGGGGACGTGAAAATATATGATATTTCTCATTTTATTTCAGATTCAGGTATGATTACCGATGCAATTCGTCCGGTTGCGGGTGAAGAGTTGTCGTTTGTTGCATCGACAACGGCCAATCCCGAACTTCCATTACTTCCTTTTTATGCAGTGTATGATCAGAAATATACTGTTTATTTCGATGTCTTTTCAGAGAAAGAATGGGCTTTGAAGGAAATGGAGTACCAGAAAATGATGGAAGAACAGAGACTTTTGGAGGCGCATACGACCGATTTATTCAGGATTGGGGAGATGCAACCTGAAAGAGAGCATGGTTTGGAATCGGAAAATTCTAATTCAGGCTACGCCAACGGTTATGCTTTTCGCGATGCTTTTAACGGTTGGTTTTCTTTCGATGTAAAGGTGGATTCCACACAGAAGATGCAGATGATCTGTTCATATTGGGGGGCAGACAAAGACAAACGCAATTTTGATATTCTGATAGATGGAGTTTTGTTTAAAACGGTGAAGCTGGATGGGACACATGGAAATAAGGTTTTTGAGGAAGTTTATGAAATACCTCTTTCTTTCACTCAAGGGAAAGAGAACATAAATGTACGTTTCCAGTCACATGCCGACTGTTATGCCGGAGGATTATTTGGCTTCCGTATGCTAAAAGCTGTTTTACAGTAGAATTTGTAATTCCACAATTGATTGTTATGAATGCGAATAATAATAAGAAAAGTTATCTCTTTCCGATGATTGTAATGTCCGTCCTGTTTTTCATGGTCGGTTTTATTACTACGATGAACAACTCTTTGATTGATTTTTTATCATCCAGCAAATGGATGCTTTCTTTTTCGGAGAAGCAGTTGGTGAATACATCCTTTTTTGGAGCTTACTTGTTCTCTATTCCTTTGTCTTATCTGTTGAATAAATTAGGCTATAAGGCTTCTGCGGTATTGTCTTTGCTGGTGGTAGGTATTGGGTTCATATTAACCTATCCGGCTGTCATGATGGGATATTCCGCATTTCTGTGCTCTATGTTTATTGTTGCTTTGGGTATCGCTCTGTTGCAAATAGTGTTGAATCCCTATGTACTTGCTTTGGGGCCGAAGAATGAGGCTGCCAGCCGTCTCAACTTGGTCGGTTTCTTCAATTCGGTAGCAACGGTAGCTGCTCCTATCTTTGTGGCATTGCTCATTTCATCGGAAACGGTTGGCAAAAATGTGGCGGTAGAAGACCGTCCGGATGCAACCAATGTGCAAATCCCTTTCCTGATAATTGCCGGTATTGCAATGATTCTGTGTTTATTGCTTTATTTTTTGCATTTGCCTGAAATAAGGGAGACATCTGCGGAAAAGGAGCGAAGCACGGTCAGTCCTTACCGGTATCCTCATTTGATGTTCGGTGCAGTTGCTATCTTCGTTTATATGGGAGTGGAAATTGGTATACCGAGTTTTTTACCTGACAGAATGCGGGCTTTGGGGATTGATTCTGTCAGTTTTTTAGGTACTGAATGGAAGGGGGCTGGTGTCTTGTCTATTTATTGGGGAGGTCTGATGGTGGGAAGATTGTTCGGTTCGATTCTTCTGAGAAAGATAAAAGTACGTACAGCTATGGTTTATTGCTGTACTGTGGCTATGACTCTTTTGGCCGTGTCGCTACTGATAGGGGGAGAGCTGTCTGTCATTTTGATGTTGCTTTGTGGCTTTTTTAATTCCATTATGTGGGGGAGTATCTTTAATTTGGCATCGGAAGATTTGGGTGAACATACCAAACGTGCTTCAGGAATCATCTGTTCTTTTGCTATAGGCGGCGCATTACTGCCTCCGTTGATGGGAACACTGCAGCAGAGTTTTGGAGAAAATGCATTGACAACCGGAACTTCGGTGGCTTTGTGCTGTCTGTTCGTGTACTATTTGTATATCATTTTGTTTTCGATCAGACTGTCAGTTATTCGCCCCGGGAAGAGTCTGGACAACATAGGGTCATAAACTGACAAGAATGTTTTTTACTGAATATATTAATATCGTTATCGACATGAAATTACGAACTTTTATAAGAACTTTATTTTTTGTAATACCTGTCGGAGCATTTGCGCAATATCCGGGTCAGATTGAGAAATTGACAAAAGTAGATGTGTGTGTCCCTTTGAAAGCAGTAGCCTTTAATTATAGTGATGTACGGTTGCTGGATGGCCCGTTTAAACGTGCGATGGAAGTGGACCAACACTGGTTGAAAGAGGCAGATGTGAATCGTTTTTTACATAATTTCCGGGTGATGGCCGGGATAAAAACTACAGCACAGGCTTTTGGTGGTTGGGAATCACTGGATAGTGAGTTGCGTGGACATTCATTGGGACATTTTCTGAGCGCTTTGGCATTGATGTATGCGTCTACAGGTGATGAACAGTACCGCGTGAAAGGCGTGGAACTGGTTGAAGGCCTGGCAGAGTGTCAACAGGTATTGGGTACAAGCGGTTATTTGAGTGCCTTCCCGGAACATTTCATAGACCGTGCTATTCAGGGAGGCGATGTTGTATGGGCTCCTTGGTATACATTGCATAAGATGTATGCCGGTTTGCTTGACCAATATACACTCTGCCGAAACCAGCAGGCATATAAAGTGCTTATGAAAATGTGTGATTGGGCCTATAATAAATTGAGACCATTGGCTGAGGAAGATTTGCAGCGGATGTTGCTTGCAGAATTCGGCGGAATGCCTGAGGTATTTTATAACATTTATGCTGTAAGTGGTGATATCAGACATAAAGAACTGGCAGAGATGTTTTACCATTACCGGATATTGGATACACTGGCAGCAAAAAAGGATAGTTTGGCCGGACTTCATGCCAATACCCAGATTCCGAAAGTTATCGGTGAGGCACGTGGCTATGAATTGGCCGGGAATAGAAGATCGGCGGATATTGCCGTGTTCTTTTGGAATACGGTTGTCAATAACCATTCGTATGTGACGGGTGGAAACAGTGATAAGGAAGTGTTTAGTAAGCCTCGGGAATTGTCTGGTAATCTCAGTGAAAAAACGACAGAGACGTGTAATACTTACAATATGCTGAAGTTGACCCGCCATCTGTTTACGTGGGAGGCTTTGCCACTTTATGCAGACTATTATGAGCGTGCGCTCTATAACCATATCTTGTCTTCACAGGATTCCGTGTCCGGTGGGGTTACTTATTATCATACCCTTCATCCGGGAGGTGCAAAACATTTTCACTTTCCGTTCAGAGACAATACTTGTTGTGTCGGTACGGGATATGAAAATCATGCTAAATATGGTGAGGCCATCTATTACAGGACAGCCGACCGGAAAGGATTGTACGTAAATCTGTTTATTGCATCTGTATTGAATTGGAAAGAGAAAGGATTGGTTTTGCATCAGGAAACGGATTATCCTGACAAGGCTTCCACAAAACTTACTATTACTGCTGCACCGGTTGAAGGTGTACGGATGCCTATGATGTTGCGTTATCCGTCTTGGGCCGTCAAAGGGGTGACGGTGAAGATAAATGGAAAAAAACAATCCGTGAGAAAATTTCCCGGTAGTTATATCCGGTTGGACCGTCTTTGGAAACAGGGTGATGTGATTACAATGGAAATGCCGATGTCTCTTCATGTGGAATGTATGCCGGATAACCCTGACAAGGGGGCAATTCTTTATGGTCCGGTAGTTTTGGCAGCCGAGTTGGGTAAGAAAACCGATTTGAAAGGAAATCCTCAGATACCGGTACTGGCGGGTGCTTCAAAGGATATAGAGAAATGGCTAAAGCCAGTTGAAGGCCAGTCTTTGACTTTCCGTACGGAGGGGGTGGGACAGCCTGAAGATGTTGTGCTAAGTCCACTTTTTCGTAACTGTGACCAACATTACACTGTTTATTTTGACTTTAAATAGATATTATAGAATCTTATTTTTATTTTCTTTTATGTAGGTATTGGTATTATCCAATAATATACTGCATATTGGTGGGACACTTAATAATTTACATATGAAAAGCATAATATTTAGTGCGGTCTTGATGATGACCGTTTCGTTCTGTCGTGCACAAGTAGTTTTAAAAAGTGATTCATGCCAAGTGCCTTCAATGATGTTTGGTGACACAATTCGTACCGGACAACCTTTTTCCAAAGATCCCCATGTGATTTCATTCCATGGAAAATATTTGATGTACTATTCTATAGCTCCATCGAAAAATTCGGGATGGGGAATAGGTATTGCTGAAAGCTTGAATTTGGTGGATTGGAAACCTATTGGAGCATTGTCACCGACAACAGAGTACGAGGCTAAAGGGATTTGTGCACCGTGTGCACTAGTTCGTAATGATACGATTCATCTGTTTTATCAGACCTATGGAAACGAGAGAAAAGATGCTATCTGTCACGCTTGGTCAATAGATGGAGTGAACTTTATTCGTAATTTGACTAATCCCATCTTTGCTCCGAAAGTTAGTAATTGGAGTTGTGGGCGGGCAATTGATGCGGAAGTTGTTTTTACGAAAGGGAAATACTTTCTTTATTATGCTACCCGAACTCCTGATTATGTGAAGCAAATAATTTGTGTAGCCACTGCACCTGCCGGTTCAAATTTTAATAGAGAGACATGGAGGGAAGCTTGCGATGAAGCTGTCCTGGCTCCTGAGTGGGCGTGGGAAGAGACTTGTATAGAAGCTCCTTCTGTGGTAGAAATGGATGGTACGTTATATATGTTTTATGCCGGTGCATATAATAATCGTCCTCAACAAATTGGATTGGCAATCAGTACAGATGGTATTCACTGGAAAAAGGTATCAAATAAACCTTTCTTATCAAATGGTGATCCTGGTACTTGGAATTCTTGTGAATCAGGTCATCCTCATATTTTTAAGGACAAGAATAGTCAAACTTATCTTTTCTACCAGGGAAATAATGATTTTGGCAGAACTTGGTTCATCTCGCAAAGAAAGGTGTTATGGAGGAATGGAAAACCTTTATTAAAATGAAAAAGATCTTTATAGATAGAGTTTAAGCGGTTAATTATAAATTAGGTGATTTTTATGTGTGTAACAAAAAATTCTGTTTGTCAGGGAACTCTCAACCAAAGACTGTTGTAATTTGAATATAATAATGAGTGTATGAAAAAACTATTATTTCTCTTGTTCTTGTCATGTACTACTATATCCTTTTCGCAGATTAGGTTTAGTGATAGAGTAAGGACTTCTTTAGACTTCCCTTTATCTGCAAACGGTAAGACTTGTCGTATTTATATTGATGCGGCAGATTATGAAGTTGTAGGTAAAGTTGCCAATTTGTTCGTGGAAGACATAGAGCGAGTGACGGGAATAAGGGGGGATGTGTGTACTGCCAAGTCTATAGGAGGGAAAGAAGTGGTTGTTATTGGAACATTGGGACACAATAATCTTATTGACAATTTGGTAGAACAAGGCAAGTTGGATGTCTCGGCTATCCGAAATGGTTGGGAACAGTATATAATCAAGATATTGAACAATCCTTGTAAAGGAGTAGATAGGGCATTGGTTATTGTGGGCTGTGACCGCCGTGGGACAGCGTATGGTACATTTGCCCTTTCAGAAGCAATGGGTGTATCGCCATTGTATTGGTGGTCTGATGTCCCTGTGAAAAAGCAATCAGCTTTGTTTTTGGAAACATTGGACTATACTTCCAAAGCTCCTTCCGTAAAATATAGAGGTATTTTCATTAATGATGAGGGGTGGGGAATCACACCGTGGGCGGCCAAGACTTTTGATCCGGAACTTGGGGATATCGGTCCGAAGACTTATGCTAAGGTATGCGAATTGATTCTCCGTATGAAAGGAAATATGTTGGCACCGGCTATGCATCCCGGTTCGGGAGCGTTCAATAAATATCCGGAAAACAAGGTGGTGGCCGATAGTTACGGTATTGTTATGACTTCCTCTCATTGTGAGCCTTTATTATTCAACAATGTGACGGAATGGTACAAAGATACTATGGGTGAATGGAACTATATCACGAATAAAGACGGCATTAATAAAGTCTTGGATAAGCGTATATCGGAGAATGCTCCGTATGAGAATTATTATACGTTGGCCATGCGTGGCATTCATGATGCAGGATTGGTAGGGGTGCCTAAAGAAAAAGAAGTCAGCTTGGTGGAAGAGGTGTTGCACGATCAACGAGCTATTCTGGCTAAATATATTGATAAAGATATAGACTCTATTCCCCAGCTGTTTGTCCCCTATAAAGAAGTGATGGACATTTATGAACGAGGATTGAAAGTACCCGATTATGTGACACTTGTTTGGCCGGATGATAACTTCGGTTATCTGAAAAGATTGAGCAATAAAGACGAACAGCAGCGTAAGGGAGGTTCAGGTGTCTATTATCATATCTCCTATTGTGGTGAGCCTCATGATTATTTGTGGATAAATACCACTCCGCCCACTTTGATTTATGAGGAAATGCGGAAGGCTTATGATACCGGCGCAAATCGTTACTGGTTGTTGAATGTAGGCGATATCAAACCTGGAGAGTTGGGTATGAAGTTGTTCCTTGATATGGCTTGGGATATTGACAAGTTTGATTTTGAGAATACATACACTTATCAGGCTGATTATCTTGCTTCTATTTTCGGTTCCCGCTATAAAAATGATTTGGAAGATATTCTGAACAGTTATTATCTGTTAGGTTTTCAGCATAAGCCGGAGGCTATGGGATGGGGATATGAATGGAATAATTATCATGATCGTGAACGGGTGATAGATACGGACTTTTCCTTTATCAATTACAACGAGGCGGAGAATCGAATGAAAGAATATGACCGTATTGCCGATAAAAGCGAAAAGATACTGAATTCTCTTCCTAAAGCTTATAAGGCAGCCTTTTATGAATTATTGTTCTATCCTGTAAAAGGAGCCGCCCTGATGAACAAAAAGATGCTGACTGCCCAACAGAACCGTTGGTATGCCTGGCAAGGGCGTGCAGCAACCAATCTGTATGCGGACAAGGCACAAGCTTATCACGACAGTCTGACTTCTTATACAAATAAGTTCAATTCTTTGCTGGGAGGAAAGTGGAACCATATGATGTCTGTAACTCCCGGCTGGACAGCAACTTACCAGGAAGCGCCTCCTACTGTTAAGATAGAAGTACTTGGCGATGCGGATATGCAGATCTTTATTCCCGGACAGGATTGCACTTATGGTACTTCGGGAATAAAGGTCCTTCCTTGCCTGAATCCATATACAAAGAAAGATTCATTTGTAGAATTGTACAACAAGGGGAGTAAAGAGTTTACGTGGAAAGCCGTAACCAAGAGTAACTGGCTGAGACTTAGCCATACCAGTGGTAAGACAGCTTTGCAGGAAAGGATCTTGGTTTCTATTGATTGGACAAAGGTCCCTATGGGAAATGATATCGTTGGTGAAATAGAGATTTCTTCGGGAAGTAGAGTGGAGAAAGTATTTGTGCCGGTATTCAATCCTTCAACTCCATCTGTAGAAAGTCTGAAAGGTATTTATGTGGAAGATAACGGCTGTGTTTCCATCAATGCCGGCAAGTTCCACAGAAAACAAGAAAATGATGACATAAAAATCCGGACGGTAAAAGGTTTGGGCTATGAGAATGATTGTGTGCAATTGGGAGAAGCTACCAAGCCTTCACAGAATATGTGGTTCACAGACAAGGCTCCTAAAGCGGAATATGATTTTTATACTTTCAATGCCGGTAATGTTACGGTGTACACTTATGCGTTGCCTTTATTTCCGGTCGATTCAAAACACGACACTCGCTATGGGATCATGATTGATGATGGTATGGTGCAGTGGATGACTACCAATGCCAAGGAATATTCAAGCCAATGGCGGCTGAATGTATTCCGTAACAGTGCTGTAAGTGTGATAAATATGAACATAAATAAACCAGGTAAACATACGTTGAAGCTGATTTGCTCTGATCCGGGTACCATTATACAAAAGGTGGTTCTTGATTTTGGGGGAATGAAGCGCTCTTATTTGGGACCAGATGTGACTAATGTAAAGTGATTATGGAAATAAAGAAAGTTTTTGGTGCAGCCTTGTTGGCTGTTGTTATGGCATTTCAGGCAAATGCCGCTGATGTTCCACGTAAGGAATATCCGCGCCCGCAGTTTGAACGGGCAGCATGGGTGAATTTGAATGGGGAATGGGATTACACATTCGATTTCTCGAATTCGGGTATGGAACAGGGATTCCCGAAGGCAACTTCATTTGATAAAAAGATTATAGTGCCTTTTTGTCCTGAGAGTTCTCTTTCGGGGGTGGAACATAAAGATTTCATCAACCATATATGGTATCACCGTGAAATAACGGTTCCACAGGAATGGAGCGGTAAAAATGTATGGTTGAACTTCGGTGCAGTCTATTTCAATTCAGAAATTTATGTTGACGGAGTTTTGGCAGGGCGCCATTTTGGTGGCAGTTCTTCGTTCAGTTTGGATATTACGAAATTTGTTACACCGGGTAAGTCCCATCACCTGGTAGTTCGTGCCTCCAGTGATTTGCGTTCGACCATGCAAAGTGCAGGCAAGCAGAGTTTGCAATATGCATCTTACGGATGTAACTATACCCGTACTACCGGTATCTGGCAGACGGTTTGGATGGAAGCAGTAGCACCTTCGGGGCTGAAATCGGTACAGGTCATCACAGATATAGACCAGGAACAATTGGTGGTATTCCCTAAATTCCATAGTGATAGCAGGAGTCGTCTGAAGATTATTGTGAAAGATGGCAGCAAGACAGTAGCAACATCCACTGTAAAAGCCGCCAACAGCTCAGTGGTGGTGCTTCCAATCAAAAAGCCTAAACTGTGGTCACCTGAGTCTCCTTTTCTGTATGATGTCATCTATCAAGTGACAGATGAGGCAGGGAAACTCGTTGATGAAGTGAATTCTTATGTCGGTATGCGTAAAGTGAATATCGAGGGAAACAAGATTTATTTGAATAACAAGCCTTATTATCAGCGTCTGGTACTCGATCAGGGGTTCTATCCTGATGGTATTTGGACAGCTCCCTCGGATGAGGCTTTGAAAAGGGATATCGAACTTTCAATTGCTGCGGGATTCAATGGGGCGCGTCTGCATCAGAAAGCATTTGAGGAACGCTTCTATTATTGGGCTGATAAGTTGGGCTACATCACTTGGGGAGAAGCACCGAGCTGGGGAATGGATGCCAACCACGTGGAAGTGGCCCGTAACTTCCTGATGGAGTGGTCGGAGTTGGTTGTGCGTGATAGAAACCATCCTTCTTTGCTGATATGGACACCGATGAATGAAGAATGGTGGCCGGATCGTGTTCAATATCCACGTTTCACTACAGATTTGTATGATCTGACCAAATCATTGGATCCTACCCGTCCGGTGAATGATGCCAGTGGTGGCTGTCATATCAAGACGGATATCTGGACAGTGCATAACTACGAACAGAATCCAGATAAGTTGAAAGATATTCTTTACAAAGATGGAAAATTCTTCCAAACTCCCAATTATGCGGCAGGAGTAGCCCCGGCCAATATTGGTTTTAATGGCTTGCGTCAGAACGATGTATATGATTTTCCGGTGTATGACGGTAAAATGCCTTATCTGATAGATGAGGTAGGAGGCATTAAATGGACGAAGAATCAGGATAAAGCAAACTCTGACACTCAATCTTGGGGATATGGTGTTGCACCGAAGACAGAAAAAGAATTCCTGCAACGTTTGGAAGGACAGATCAATGCCATCCTCGACTTGAAAGACCAAGTATGGGGATATTGCTATACTCAGTTGACTGATGTGGAACAGGAACAGAATGGCGTTTATTATTATGACCGTACTCCGAAATTCGATACTCAGTTGATTCACGACATTTTCAGCAAGAATCCGGAAGATTTGGAGGGCACTTATTCCAATCCCTTGTCCGATTATGGTCCTGATCCCTGGGCATTGTGGCATGACGGTTCCTACTACTATATGCATACCATGATAGATAGCCTGGTATTGTGGAAGACCAAAGATGTAACAGATATACGTAATGCTGAAAAGAAAACTATTTGGGTTCCTACCGATCCTTCCAACAAGCACAACTTATGGGCACCGGAGATTCATAACATTCAGGGCAAATGGTACATCTACTATGCTGCCGATGACGGCAATTCGGACAATCATCAGATGTATGTGCTTGAAAATGCAAACAAGGACCCGTTTGAAGGTGAGTTTGTGATGAAAGGGCGTATCAGTACGGACAAAGACAACAATTGGGCTATTGACGGCTCTGTGTTTGAGCACAAAGGAGAATTGTATATGGTCTGGTCGGGCTGGCAAACGCGCCGGGTAGATACGGAAACACAATGTATTTACATTGCCCGGATGGAGAATCCCTGGACATTGGGGTCGGAACGTGTGCTCATCTCTAAACCGGAACTTGAATGGGAACGGCATTATATTAATAAAACCGGCTGGAATCCTCCCCATAAGGTATTTGTCAATGAGGGCCCTCAGCCGTTGAAGAGTCCTAAAGGCAAGTATATTCATGTGGTTTACTCGGCAAGTGGTGTGTGGACTCCCTACTATGCATTGGGCATGCTGACTGCCGATGTTGATGCCGACTTGCTTGACCCGGCTTCTTGGAGGAAAGCTCCGGCACCTCTTTTCCGCCAGTCTCCCGAGAATGGGGTTTATGGAACGGGACATAACAGTTTCTTCAAGTCACCCGACGGCAAGGAGGACTATATCCTTTACCATGCACGTGATACGCAGGTAGATCCTCCGGGAATGGGTGATACGCGAAGTCCCCGTGCACAGAAGATAGACTGGAACATAGATGATTATCCGCTGTTCGGTACTCCCCAGCCCAAAAGCAAACGGTTCAAAAAACCGTCGGGAACTAAGTAATATGAAATAGATTGATAACAAGCATAAATAAGAAAATAAGAATGTATAAGACATATTTGTGGATAAGCTGCCTGCTACTGATGTTACTTGCAGGATGTACAAATACGAAGAAGAAAACTGTTGCAGAACAGGAGGAAACTACTTTTACCAATCCGGTAATCTATTCTGACGTACCCGATGTGGATGTCATCCGCGTGGGCAGTGACTATTATATGGTGAGCACTACTGCCCATATGTCTCCGGGAGCGCCTATCATGCACTCCAAAGATTTGGTAAATTGGAAAATTATCAGTTATGTATTCGATGAGATAAACGAAAGCCCTAAGAATAATCTGGAAGGAGGAAACATTTATAGCCGTGGACAGTGGGCCGCTTCATTACGCTATCATGACGGTCTGTTTTATGTGTTCTTCGGCACAGGCAATAAATCTTATATTTATACGGCAAAAGATCCTGCCGGCAAGTGGGAGCAGAAACTGGTGATTGATGAATATCTCCATGATGCCTCTATGTTGTTCGACGATGACGGTAAGATTTATCTTGCTTACGGTGCCCGCCACATCCGTATCATCGAATTTTATGATGACTTGTCGGGAATCAATCCGAACGGTTTGAATGTGGAAGTCATTCCGGCTGAACCGAAAGGATTGCTTGAGGGTGTGCACTTCTACAAATACGGGAAGCAATACTACATGACTTTTATCTGGTGGCCTGAAGGCGGTATCCGTACCCAGATCTGTTTCCGTTCGGATAAGGTTGCAGGTCCTTATGAGATGAAGGTGATTCTTTCAGACGACATGGGATATGCCAATCATGGTGTGGCACAAGGATGTTTCATCGATACCGAAGAAGGGGATTGGTATGCCATGCTGTTCCAGGATCATGAGGCAGTGGGACGTGTGCCCGTATTGATGCCTTGCCGTTGGGTGGATGGTTGGCCGATGTTGGGGGATGAGAATGGAAAGGTGCCTCCGGTTATGGAAAAACCGATAAAAGGATATGAAGGGAAAACGGAACTGGTGGTGAGCGATGATTTCGAAGATACCAAATTGGACCTGACCTGGCAATGGAACCATAATCCTGACAATACGCTTTGGTCGTTGACCGAACGTCCGGGATTTCTCCGTTTGAAGACAGGTAAGGTGGTTAACGGTATTTTCGAGGCACGCAATACTTTGACACAGCGTACCGAAGGACCGAAGTGCAGTGGGATAATTTCTTTGGATCTTACAAATATGAAGGATGGAGATTGTACCGGTCTGGCTGCATTTTGTTCGGAACCGGGTACTCTTACTGTGACACAAGAGGGGGGAAAGAAGTATCTGCTGATGACTGACCGTAGTGTGGAGAAAGCTCGCGTGGAAATTAATCAGAATCAGCTGTATCTCAAAATGGATTGTGATTTTACTACCGATGACGCATTGTTTTCTTACAGTTTGGATGATAGGGAATGGATGCAGTTGGGTGATAAGTTCCACATGATTTTCAGTATGGCACATTTCACGGGCAATAAATTTGCCATTTTTAATTACGCGACCCGGGAGACTGGCGGCTATGTGGATGTGGATTTTTTCCGTTATAACAAATAGAACATGATGAAAAAGTTTATTCTTTGGACATGCGCCATTGTGATGGTTGCATGTACCACCACCCGGAAACAGAGTGAATTGACAGCCTCCGGTTTGAAGCAGAGTGATTTCCAGACTGAGGTGGATGGTAAGAGGACAGATTTGTTTGTACTGAAAAACAAGAATAACATGGAGGTTTGTATCACAAACTTCGGAGGCCGTATCGTATCGGTCATGGTCCCTGATAAGGAGGGAACGATGCGTGACGTTGTGTTAGGGTTCGATTCCATACAGGATTATATAAAATATCCTTCTGACTTCGGTGCAACTATCGGGCGCTATGCCAACCGTATCAATCAAGGACGTTTCACACTGGACGGCGTACAGTATCAGTTGCCTCAAAATAATTATGGGCATTGCTTGCACGGTGGTCCTAAGGGATTTCAGTGTCGAGTTTTTGACGGTGTACAGAAAAGTGACCGGGAGCTGGAACTTACTTATCTGGCGAAAGATGGGGAAGAAGGGTTTCCCGGTAATCTGAGTTGCAAGGTGGTTATGAAGTTAACGGATGACAATGCCATCCACATTGAATATAACGCTGAAACGGATAAGCCGACAATTGTAAACATGACCAATCATTCTTATTTCAACCTGGACGGCAATCCTATCGAGGATAATTTCGATTATCTGCTGACAGTAGATGCGGACTACTATACTCCGGTGGACAGTACTTTTATGACAAATGGTGAGTTGGCTTCTGTTACTGGTACACCTATGGATTTCAGGACACCGGTAACTATCGGTAGCCGTATCAATCGGGATTTTGAACAGTTGAAGAATGGAAACGGTATCGACCATAACTGGGTTCTCAATACGAAAGGTGACATGACGCGGCCATGTGCAACGCTTGAGTCTCCTGCTACGGGAATCATATTGGATGTATTTACTGATGAACCGGGTATTCAGGTTTATTGCGGAAACTTCCTCGATGGAACAGTAACCGGTAAAAAGGGAATTGTCTACAACTTCCGTGCGGCAGTTTGTCTGGAAACGGATAAATATCCCGATACGCCGAATAAACCGGAATGGCCGTCGGCTGTGTTACGTCCCGGTGAGAAGTATCACACTCAATGTATTTATAAGTTCTCTGTATGCAAGTAGGCATTAGTACATTCTTTTTAGAGAATGCCAATTCTTGCTGGCAGAACGCCAATTACACGAATTATGCAAATCTTCTTTACGTTTTATGATGTAAAGAGTATATTTGCAGAGTTCGTGTGATTGGTGTTTTTTTATAAAAGAAAAGAGAATGCAGAGAGCAGAATTGATTCAGCAGGAGTTAGAGGCGTATATCGACCCGGTGAAAAGGGAGTATCTTCCCCGTTTCTTCAAGACCGGAAAGGGGCAGTATGGCGAGGGGGATAAGTTTCTGGGAGTGGTGGTACCCAACACCCGGCAGGTGGCAAAGCAGCACAAGCACGAACCTTTTGGGGTAATGGCAGCCTTGCTTCAGAGTGAATGGCACGAGTGTCGCCTTTGTGCCTTGTTGATGTTGGTGGAGCGGTTCAAAAAGAGTGATGAAAAGGGGAAAAAGGAGATTTATGACTTTTACCTTTCGCAGACAGCCCGTATCAATAATTGGGATTTGGTCGATTTGTCTGCCCCCGGCATTGTGGGTGAATATCTGAAAGACAAACCTCGCAAAGACCTCTACCGGCTGGCGGATAGTCCGCTGCTTTGGAACCAGCGCATTGCCGTGGTATCTACCTATACACTTATCAAAAATGGTGATTTCATCGATATATTAGCCCTTTCGGAACGGCTGCTCCATCATAAGCATGACTTGATGCAAAAGGCGGTAGGATGGATGCTCCGGGAGATGGGTAAGCGGGACAAGGACTTGCTGGTGCAATTCTTGGAGAAGCATTGCAGGACGATGCCGCGAACGATGTTGCGTTATGCGATAGAGAAGTTCCCGGAGGAGGAACGCAAGGAGTTTATGAAGCGCTGATGGGGAATGAAAATCGTGAAACTGTATTTTGCTCTTCTTGCCAACAAGTTGACAAGTTTTTGCCACCTTATTGGCAAGACTTTGCCACCGCGTTGGCAAACTTTTGCCATAGGCATGGCAAAGTTTTGCCAAAGGTGAGGCAAGGGGTTGGCAAAATTAGTCTTTGATTGCCAGTGTATTACCAAAGGTAGCCTTCTACGTAGTTATCAAACTCCGGAGTCGTGCCGGCATCCAGATGTCTGAAGACGTTCAGTACGGATTGTTGCTCTTCGGGGAGCAGCAGGCGTTCGCCTTTGCGGGCGCGGTAGTAGGTACGTTGGCCGAAGCCGGCTATCAGGTTGGCGATGGCGATTCCCCGCTTGTTGTAGGGTAGGCTGTTCAGCATGTTCATGAAGCCTTTGGCGTAGCGCGCCTTCTGACTGGAGCGGTAGAAGGGGCATTCTCCTTTGACGGTGGCAAGGCGTTTGGGGCTGATGATTTTCCAGTAATCCTTTTCGGTAGGCATGCTCTGCATGGCGAGCTGGCGGAGGCAGGTGGCAGCCTTGGGACATTGTTCGTTGAGGCACAAGGGGTAGTTGAAGGGGACTTGGGTAAAGGATATTTCTTCTTTCATAAGTAGCGTGTTCTATGCATTGTGCTTTCAGCAGGGGTAGATTTGGTTTGCTGTCAGTAAATGGCTGGTTATTTTACACAAATGTAGGAAGAAAGTGTGAACCTGCAAATATATTTCAAGTATATATCTTGCTACTTCTATCGTTTTTTCTGTAATTTGCCTCCGAGCAGCATAATATTCCGTTGTATGGAGCGTACCAGGTATGTCATACGCCTTTTACTTATGTGAAAAAAGAAAGGGGATGAGTGCTATCTCAAAATAAATTCGTTATTTTGCAGGAAACAAAAGGAATATCCCTATGATTACTTATCTTAAAATAAATGGTTTTAAGTCATTTCATAATTTTGAAATGGAGTTTACCCCTTTGACCATTGTTGCAGGAACAAATGCTGCTGGGAAGAGTAACTTGTTTGATGCATTGAATCTGTTGTCACGCTTGGCTGAAGTGGACAAAATACATACAGCATTCAGAGAAGGGCAAAGAGGTGATTTGTTTGAACTATTCACTCAGTATGATGAACATGCTTATGCCGATGAAATGGAGTTTTGTGTGGAAGTGCTGGTAAATCGTGAAGTGACTGATGCTTGGGGAGCTACTGCAAGATTGAAATATACGAGGTTGCGTTATGAACTAAAAATACATCGCTTTGTAAACTCCAGTGGTATTGATGATTTAGAAGTTGTTTATGAACATTTGGCTACATTGAAACATCAAGAAGACAAATGGATAAAACTTTTGCCTAAAGAACAAATAGAATTTTGGAGACCTAAAGTAATTACAGGGAAACGTGGTCAACCTTATATCTATACACAAGAGCAAAATGAATTGCCTACGGTATTTGTTCCTCAAGATGGTGGTGGAGGTAACAAGCGAAGTTTTCCCCTGAGAAATGCTACGCGTACGGTATTGAGCAGCATTGATTCTGTTGATTTCCGCCATATTCTGGCCGTGAAGCAGGAAATGATCAGTTGGCGTTTCTTACAGTTGAACCCGGAGGATTTACGTCAACCCACAAGTAAGAGGACGGGAGAAGATGTCATTGGTGTTTCAGGGAAAAACCTGGCTGCAGCATTATTTAGGATTCAGCAGGAAGATAAATATTCATTGGTAGAGATATCTCGTGAATTAAATAGTTTTATTCCCAACTATACCCAGGTCTTTGTAGAAGATGATACAGAAAACAAGCAGTATATCATTTATCTGAAGAATGTGGACGGAAAGAAATACTCTTCCCGCGTGTTGTCCGAGGGTACGTTGCGATTGCTTACGCTTTGCATCCTGCAACACGATATGAAATATTCCGGTTTGCTTTGTTTTGAAGAACCGGAGAATGGCATTCACCCATTTAGGATAAAATCAATGGCGAAATTATTGAAGGATTTGACCACTAACTTTGAAGACCATGATCTACCTTTAAGACAAGTGATTGTGAATACGCATTCTACCGTTTTTGTCGGTGAAATTCAGAAATGGGAAGATGATTTGAATGTTTCCATCCATTTTGCGGAGATGAAATCAAGAGTGCTTTCTTTGCCATCGGGCAATAAGGTGAAACTCGATGTTTCGAAAATTATACAAGTTCCTAAAGAAGGGCAATTGACTATCAATTTCTCTGAGCAAGAACGAAAGCTTTCTTTGCAAATGATTAAGGAGTACTTAGAAAATACCCTAAAGGAGTGGTAATATGGCTAGACAATTATTTATTGGATTAATCACGGAAGGCCCTACGGATGTACGTTTCTTGCAGAGTGTGGTGGAAAGGACTTTTATTGATGTGGCTTTTGAATGCGAGAATGATTTAGAACCATACGTGAAATGCTTGACTGTGGAAAAAGTGCGACTTAGTTTTAATGAATATGTAGAGAAAGCTTCACGTCGAGGAATGGAAGAGATGGGTATGGATATACTTTGTGTCCATACAGATGCTGATAGTAAGGATACTAAAAGAGCCTATGCTGAAAAGATAAATCCGGCCAAAGAGTTCTTGTCTGATAAGAAAGGGGAGATTTGCAAGAGTCTGATTCCTATTGTTCCAGTGAGGATGGTAGAAGCATGGATGCTTGCTGACAAAGAACTATTAAAAGAGGAAATGGGTACAAGGATGTCGGATGAAGAATTGGGTATAAATCGTATGCCGGAACTTTATCTTGATCCTAAGGCTACCATTATACAAGCCATAGGTAAATCTAATCGGACTACGACACGTAGGCATAGGAAGGATTTGGATATTAGTGAACTATATGCTTCCATTGGTGCGAGGTTGGAATTGGAAAAGTTGCATCTGCTTCCTTCATATAGGCAATTTGTGGATGAGGTCAGAGAAGCCTACAGACAGTTGGGATTGTTACGGTAATGTGGAAAAATCAATAGGAAATAAAGCAGTGTTTGGAACATGATAGATAGTATGGAACAAGAAGATTTTGATATACGCAACCAGCAGCCCGTCACCAGCCGAGAACGTGATTTCGAGAACGCTCTCCGTCCGTTGAATTTTGAGGATTTCAGCGGGCAGGACAAGGTGGTGGACAATCTGCGCATATTTGTGAAAGCTGCCCGCCTGCGTGGCGAGGCGCTGGACCATGTGTTGCTTCACGGCCCTCCCGGATTGGGAAAAACAACACTCAGCAATATCATAGCCAACGAACTGGGCGTAGGTTTCAAGATAACTTCCGGTCCGGTACTCGACAAGCCGGGGGATTTGGCGGGAGTGCTTACCAGCCTGGAGCCCAATGATGTACTTTTCATCGACGAAATACACCGGTTGAGCCCCGTAGTGGAGGAATATCTGTACTCAGCCATGGAGGACTACCGCATAGACATCATGATAGACAAAGGCCCTTCTGCCCGAAGCATACAGATTGATTTGAATCCTTTCACGCTGGTGGGAGCTACCACGCGTAGCGGTCTGTTGACAGCTCCGTTGCGTGCCCGTTTCGGTATCAACCTGCATCTGGAATATTACGATGATGATGTGTTGAGCGGCATTATCCGTCGTTCGTCCGGCATCCTCGATGTGCCTTGCTCCGTAAGGGCTGCCGCCGAGATTGCGAGCCGCAGCCGTGGCACACCGCGTATTGCCAATGCATTGCTGCGGCGTGTACGCGATTTTGCCCAAGTGAAAGGTTCGGGGAGTATCGATACGGAAATCGCACAGTTTGCCCTCGAAGCCCTGAATATCGACAAATACGGTCTGGATGAGATAGATAATAAGATACTCTGCACCATCATTGACAAGTTCAAAGGCGGCCCGGTGGGACTGACCACCATTGCCACCGCTTTGGGCGAAGATGCCGGCACGATAGAGGAAGTCTATGAACCGTTCTTGATAAAAGAGGGTTTCCTGAAACGTACCCCCCGTGGGCGTGAGGTGACGGAGCTTGCCTACAAGCATTTGGGGCGGAGTCTCTATAGTAGCCAGCGTACCTTGTTTGGCGACGAGTGATTCATTAATCATTAATCACTAACCATTAATCATTAAAAAGAAGTGGCCGGATTAAAATCATTGGCAAAAGAAACTGCCATTTATGGGCTGAGCAGTATTGTGGGGCGTTTCCTCAATTACCTACTGGTGCCCGTATATACCATGGCGATGTCTGCACAGAGCGGCGGCTATGGCGTAGTGACGAATGTATATGCGTGGGTGGCCCTCATGCTGGTATTATTGACGTGCGGCATGGAAACCGGTTTCTTCCGCTTTGCCAATAAAGGGGAGGATGACCCGATGCGTGTGTACTCCACGACATTACTCAGTGTGAGTATGGGGGCGCTTACTTTCCTTGCATTGGGGCTGCTGTTTCTCGACCCTATTGCCGGATGGATGGAGTACAGTGAGCATCCCTGGTACGTGGGCATGATGATGATTGTGGTGGCGATGGATGCTATTCAAAGCATTCCTTTCGCTTATTTGCGCTACAAGAAGCGTCCCATTAAGTTTGCGGCACTCAAACTGCTGTTTATCTTCCTGAATATAGCACTGAATCTGGTCTATTATGTAGGGATGAAAGGGGATGACGTGGGCTATGCCTTCCTTTTCAATCTGATATGCACCTCTACCATTATGCTTTGCATGATTCCGGAGTTACGCGGGTTTGCTTATGTGCTGGATAAAAAACTGTTGAAGCGGATGCTTGCTTACAGTCTGCCGTTACTGGTACTTGGCTTGGCGGGTATCTTGAATCAGGTGGCCGATAAGATTATTTTTCCTTTTGTCTATCCGGATGAGGCGGAAGCTACCGTGCAGTTGGGCATTTATGGAGCTGCCAGCAAAATTGCTATGGTGATGGCGATGCTTACACAAGCTTTCCGCTATGCATACGAGCCTTTTGTCTTCGGAAAGAGCCGGGACAAAGACAATAAGCAGGTATATGCGCAGGCCATGAAGTTTTTCATCATCTTTACACTGCTGGCATTCCTGGCTGTCATGTTCTATCTGGATATTTTGCGCTATATCATCGGCCCTGATTACTGGCCGGGATTGCGGGTAGTGCCTATCGTGATGGCTGCCGAAATCTTTATGGGTATCTATTTCAATCTTTCCTTCTGGTACAAGCTGATTGACGAAACGCGTTGGGGAGCTTATTTCTCCTTGATAGGTTGCACGGTGCTGGTAGTGATGAACATACTTCTGATTCCCCGATACAGTTATATGGCTTGTGCCTGGGCAGGATTCTGTGGCTATGGCATCGCCATGCTTCTGTCCTATTTCGTAGGGCAGAAGAAGTATCCCATTCAGTATGACCTGAAGGCTATCGGTAGTTATGTGCTGCTTGCGGCAGTACTCTATCTGGCTGCCGAATATGTCCCGATAGAAAATATTTACCTGCGTATGGCGTACCGTACCGTTTTGTTGCTGCTCTTTGTGGCCTATATCGTGCGGCGTGATATGCCTCTCGGCAGCATACCCGTCATCAGCTGGTTGATAAAGAAATAAACTACTGAATAGTAAATCGTCAAATTGTAAATATCATGGATTCTGACAACAGAAATACCTTTGCTATCAAGACTTTTCTGAAAGACTATCTTGATTTGCGCAAAGACAAGGACAATGAACTGGAAACTGTAGATTCCATCCGTAAGGGAGTGGAATTCAAAGGAGCCAATCTTTGGATTCTGATATTCGCCATATTCATGGCCTCGTTGGGATTGAATGTAAACTCCACAGCCGTGATTATCGGTGCCATGCTCATCTCGCCGCTGATGGGGCCTATCATGGGTGTGGGGCTTTCTGTGGGGTTGAATGATTTTGAATTGATGAAGCGGTCTTTGAAGAGCTTCTTGATAACTACCTTGTTCAGTGTGACCACTGCTACCATTTTCTTTCTGGTGAGTCCCGTTGCCGAGGGGCAGTCGGAATTGCTGGCACGTACGTCACCCACCATTTATGACGTATTCATCGCCTTGATGGGTGGCTTGGCAGGTGTGACGGCGCTCTCTACCAAAGAGAAAGGAAATGTGATTCCGGGTGTTGCCATTGCCACGGCTTTGATGCCGCCTCTCTGTACGGCAGGCTACGGGCTGGCAACGGGTAACTTGATTTATTTCCTCGGTGCATTCTATCTTTATTTCATCAATTCCGTGTTTATCAGTCTTGCCACTTTCCTGGGCGTGCGCGTGATGCACTTCCAGCGCAAGGAGTTTGTGGATAAGAACCGGGAGAAGAAAGTACGTAAATATATCGTCCTGATTGCTATCTTGACCATGTGTCCCGCTGTCTATCTGACGGTAGGTATCGTCCAGGATACCTTCTTTGAGAGTGCTGCCAACCGTTTTGTCAACGAGCAGCTCTCCTTTGAGAATACGCAGGTGCTGGACAAGAAAATCCATCACGAGGGCAAGGGCCACGAAATACGTGTCGTGCTGATTGGGCAGGAGGTGCCCGAAGCTTCCATCGCCATTGCCCGCAGCAAGATGAAAGACTATAAGCTAGACAATACCAAGCTGATAGTCCTCCAAGGTATGAACAATGAAGCGGTGGATATTTCTTCCATCCGTGCCATGGTGATGGAAGACTTCTACAAGAACAGCGAGCAGCGTCTGGTGGAACAGAAACAGAAGATTGCCACACTGGAGCAGAATTTGGAAAGATACAAAACCTTCGATGAATTGGGCAAGAAGATTATCCCGGAACTGAAAGTGCTCTACCCGTCGGTAAAGACCGTATCAATATCTCATGCGATTGAACTGGCGGTAGATTCTGTACGGGTGGATACTGTGACCCTTGCCGTCTTGAAATTCGGCAAGCATCCGGGTGCGCACGAGAAGGAAAAGATTGCGGAGTGGCTCAAGGCGCGTACGGGTGCCAAGCAATTGAGGCTGATTACTGAATAATACAAGAATTGACGGAATGAAAATAAGATTTATACTGATAGCTGTCTGCTTCCTTTTTTCTCTGCCGGGACAAGCGGATGAAGGGATGTGGATGCTGGGAAATCTGAACAAGCAGACACGCCAGACCATGAAAGAGTTGGGCTTGCAGATGTCTGTCAACAAGCTATACAATACGAAACGCCCGTCGCTGAAGGATGCGGTAGTCAGCTTCGGAGGCTTTTGTTCCGGAGTGGTGGTGTCCGGGGACGGGCTGGTGTTTACCAATCATCACTGCGGCTTCAGCAGCATACAGCAACACTCGTCTGTGGAGCACGACTATCTGAAAGACGGCTTTGTGGCACGTAATCTTAGTGAAGAACTGCCTAATCCGGAACTTTACGTCCGCTTCCTCTTGCACCAGCAAGACGTGACCCGTCGGGTACTTGGAGCAGTAAAACCGGATATGAACGAATCTGAGCGTACAAGTGTAGTAGATTCGGTGATGCTGGTCATTGGCGAAGAGGTTTCTCGTAAAGACTCCACGCTGATAGGCATTGTGGATGCTTACTATGGAGGCAATGAATTCTGGCTTTCCGTTTATCGCGACTACAATGATGTGCGTCTGGTATTTGCACCGCCTTCTTCAGTGGGCAAGTTCGGCTGGGACACTGACAACTGGGTATGGCCGCGCCATACGGGTGACTTCGCCGTATTCCGTATCTATGCCGGCAAAGACAACCGTCCTGCCGACTATTCTCCCGACAATGTTCCCTACCATCCCGAATACGTGGCTCCGATATCTCTGGACGGTTATCGTGAGGGTTCCTTCTGTATGACGATGGGCTATCCGGGCAGTACGGAACGCTATCTTTCCTCTTTTGGCATCGAAGAGATGATGACCACCACCAACCAGGCTCAGATAGATGTCCGTGGTGTGAAGCAGGCCATCTGGAAGCGTGAAATGGATAGCCGTGACAGCATCCGCATCAAGTACGCTTCCAAATACGACGAAAGTTCCAATTATTGGAAGAACAGCATAGGAGTGAACCGCACCATCAAGAAACTGCATGTGCTGGACAAGAAGCGTGCCATGGAGACCGAACTCCGTCGCTGGATACAGCAGACACCGGAGGAGCGGGAACATCTGCTGCATCTTTTTTCCGACCTGGAGTTGAACTACAAGAGCCGCCGTGATGCTTATCGTGCCAGAGCTTACTTTGCCGAATCTTTCCTGAACGGTCCGGAACTGGTGCAGCTTGCTTTGTCCATCCTCAACTTCGACTTTGAGGGGGAAGAGAAAACGGTGGTTGCCAATCTGAAAGCTATCGTTGAGAAATATGCCAATCTGGACTTGGGCATTGACAAGGAAGTGTTTACAGCGCTGTTGAAAGAATACCGCTCCCAAGTGGATTCCACCTATCTGCCCGAGCTCTACCAGACGATTGCGACAGAATACGGAGGCAACGAGCGTACCTATGTGGATAGTCTTTATGCCCGCTCGGAACTGACCACCCCCCGTGGATTGAAGCGTTTCCTGGAGCAGGACACCACCTATCAGATATATAACGACCCTGCCATCAATTTGGGCATCGATCTCATCACGAAGCTATTCGAGATGAATATGCAGGTACAGCAGGCTTCCGGTGAAATCGAGCGGAATGAACGTTTGTTCAACTCTGCCGTGCGACGGATGTACGCATCCCGTAACTTCTATCCCGACGCCAACTCCACCATGCGTTTGAGTTTTGGCACTGTCTGCGGTTATGCCCCCTTCGACGGAGCGGAATATGATTATTATACCACCACGAAAGGTATTCTGGAGAAAGTCAGAGCCCATGCAGGCGATGTGGATTTTGAAGTGCAGCCCGAGTTGCTATCCCTTCTTTCCTCCGGTGATTTCGGTAGATATGCCGATGAAAAGGGAGAAATGAATGTCTGCTTTATCTCCAATAATGACATTACGGGAGGCAATTCCGGCAGTGCCATGTTCAATGCCAAAGGAGAACTTCTGGGGCTTGCCTTCGATGGGAACTGGGAAGCCATGAGCAGCGACATCCTTTATGAGCCGAAGATGCAGCGCACCATCGGGGTGGATGTACGCTACATACTGTTTATGATTGAGAAGTATGGGAAGGCAGGAAATCTGATTCTGGAACTGAAGCTTGCCAATCCTTAGCGTGTGCCCCCTGCCTATACTTTTATGGGTGATATTTTCTAAATCACTCCACGGATACGGTCATCGAATGCCGAGAGTGCTGCCTTTGCCCCTTCGCCCATGGCAATGGCTATCTGCTTGTAGGGAACATTCGATACATCCCCTGCCGCATATACCCCCGGAAGTGTGGTACGGCAGAAAGCGTCAATCTTAATCTCCCCGGCCGGAGTCGTTTCCAGCTTGTCGCGGAAAGGAGCGCTGTTGGCTGCCAAACCGATTTGCACGAAGATGCCGTCTAACGGGAAGTCTCGTTCCTCGCCGGTAAGGCGGTCTTTGATGCGGATGGAAGTTACTTTTTCCCTGTTTCCATCGACTTTGACGGTTTGTGACGAGGTGAAGATTTCCACATTCGGCAGGCTCCGGGCTTTCTCTTGCAGCACTTGGTCGGCTTTCAGTGTATCGGCAAATTCGAATACCGTTACCTTCCGGCAGATGCCTGCCAGGTCGATGGCAGCTTCAATCCCCGAGTTACCTCCACCGATAACCGCCACATGCTTGCCTTGATAGAACGGACCGTCGCAATGCGGACAGAATGCCACGCCGCGTCCTATGTATTCCGCTTCGCCCTCCACATTCAGTTTGCGCCAGCTTGCTCCTGTGGCAATGATTACTGCCGGTGCATGAAATACCTCGCCGCCTACGGTGGAGACGCTTTTCTCCGTTCCCTGCAACTCTACTTTTTCTATCTTCCGCTCCTCGAAAATCTCTATCGGATAGTGCTCTATATGTGTGCGGAGTGCGTTGGCAAGCTCTGTTCCGGTAGTCTGCGGCACGGAGATAAGGTTTTCTATGCCTACCGTTTCCTTCACCTGTCCGCCTATGCGCTCGGCAACAATCGCCACCCGTAGCCCCTTGCGTGCAGAGTAGATGGCTGCGGAAGCTCCGGCTGGTCCGCCGCCCAATACCAGCACGTCGAAATCTCTCTCTATCGGCACTTCGTCCTCCTGAGGAGCACTGCCGAAGGCTTCTTCCAGCTTCTGCAAAAGTTCTCCTAAAGAACCGCGACCTACGTGAAGCAGCTTGCCATTAGCGTAGACTGACGGCACGGCTTGTATTTTCAGCGCATCCACTTCCTCTTGATTAAGCGCCCCGTCCACCATCTCGTGGGTGACGTGCGGATTCAGCAATGCGATGATGTTCAGTGCCTGCACCACGTCCGGACAGTTGGTACAAGTAAGCGATACATACGTTTGCAGGCTGATGTCGCCTTGCAACGCCCGGATGCGGCGACGAATTGCTTCGTCCGGCAGATTTTTCCCCTTTCCATCGGCATTCAGCACGGCAAGTAGGAGGGAAGTGAACTCGTGTCCGCCGGGGATGCCGCGGAACTTGATGCCGGTTTCCACATCGTCTTTCAGCAATGTGAACTCCAACACGGGGTTCTCTATCTCACTCATCCGGCAGGAGAGCTTGTCGGAACAGCTTGCCACATCCTTTAGGAATCCGATAAGCTCTTGTGCCTGCTCGTACCCCGGATGATAGGTGATATGAAAGACGTAGCGGGCTTCCAAATGCTGGAATACGCTCCGCACCTGGTCTAATATAGTTGTTTCTAACATGATTAATAGGATGTTTGGGGGTGAAAAAATAGTCTTTTAATATCTCTGATATAGAGTAGTTGCAGTACTTGTGAGGAAATACTCCAGTACTTCTATATAAGTATTGCGGACATCTTAAAGGAAAGCGGACGTCTTTCTATGGTGAAAGCGCCCGCTCCTCCTATTACTTATCAAATCTTTCCTACAAGGTCGATGCTCGGCTTCAAAGTTTTCGCTCCTTTCTTCCACTTGGCAGGGCAGACTTCTCCGTCGTGTGTGGCAACAAACTGTGCAGCTTCTACTTTGCGCAGCAGCTCGTCGGCATTGCGTCCGATGTTGTTGTCCTGTATCTCGGCAATCTTGATTTTGCCCTCGGGGTTTATAAGAAATGTGCCGCGATATGCCATGCCTTCCTCTTCAATCATCACGCCGAATGCGCGGCTCAGTACGCCCGTGGGGTCGGCAAGCATGGGGTACTTAATCTTGCGGATGCTTTCGGAAGCATCGTGCCATGCCTTGTGCACGAAGTGTGAGTCTGTACTAACAGAATATACTTCTACGCCCATTGCTTGGAATTGGTCATATTTCTCTGCGATGTCCACCAGCTCAGTAGGGCATACGAAGGTAAAGTCTGCCGGATAGAAGAAGAAAATGGCCCATTTGCCTTTTACATCTTCGTGAGATACTGTCTTGAAACTTCCGTTCTGGAAAGCCTGAACTTTGAATTCAGGGAGTTGTGAGTTGATAATCGGTTCCATAATTTTTCTCTTTTTAAAGGTTTAGTTTTTTGTTTTACCGATGCAAAAATATAGCATTTTTCTCCGGTAGAACAAAAAAATCGATTGAAAGGTTTTATGGAGCGATAGACAAAATCTATCAGACCGATTACTTATTCGTTCCCATCCACGTCCATCTGTGCCAGATGCATTCCAGAGGGCCTTGCTTATATCCGGACAACCACCATTTGCAGAACTTCACTTGCAGCAGGAAAGTGGCGAACCCAATCAGCAGGCTGACCGTATATCCGCAATACGGAGCCAGATAAAGACCTATCGGGAAATAGATGAGCGCTCCTATGATGGACTGGGTGATATAGTTCGTCAAGCTCATTTTGCCATAGAAACGCAGGCTTCCGACGGCGTTGCTGAACTTTTTGTTTTGGTAGAGAAGTATGAAAGAGGCTACCAAGACGAGTGTAAAGGCAAGTTTCTGCCACATATCGAACACTGTGCCTGCCGATTGCTGTACGATGGCATCGTTCTGCATGATAAGTTCCTTCAGCGTGTACAGAGGAGCAAATGCGATGGCAGCCACAATCAATGTTTTCGTCCAGAAGCGGAGATTCTTCTCGGAAGAAACGAAAAGCTGTTTACGCCCGATGTAGAAGCCCAGGAGGAACAATCCCGCCGTCTGGAAGAAACGTCCGGCATTCACCGCCCACAGCAAACTTGCCTTTTGTCCCAGCGTGATGTTGCCCATGAGGAATTCCCCCCAGTTTCCAGTTTTGGTATATTCCGCCACTTCCGCATACATGGTGCCTACTTTGAGGTCGGGCAGTTGATGGGCGGGATTTACTAAACTGGCGATGTAGTGATACCATTCAACGGGTTGCAGCAGGAAGATAATGGCAGTGATAATAACAGCCTTGTCACTCCAATTACGTGCAACGAATAATACCAGTCCGATGACGACAAACAGCTGCAGGACGTCTCCCGCAGGGAAGAAAGCGGCATTCAGTGTGGCAAAGCCTACCAGCAGCACCAATCGCCAGAGGAAGCGGTAGCCGAAGTCCTTGCCTTGTTTCTTCTGGTTATTCATCTGAATATAAAAAGTAAAGCCGAATAGAAGGGCGAAAATAGCGTATGCCTTTCCGGCAAAGAGTGTGAAAACGCTGTTGAACACCCCTTGGTCTAAAGCATTCAGCCAGCTTGGTGAGTCGGTGGGGTAGACCGGAAAGATAAAGTGTTCCAGATTATGGACCAGGAGAATGGCCATTACGGCAAAGCCACGTAAAGCGTCTACAACCTCTATACGAGGATTCTTGTTGAGAGTTTGTGTCATTCTTATATAAGTGTTTGGTTATACCATAATTTGGGTTGCCTTCAGTGAGAGCATTTCCTTGGGTACAGAAAGCGTTATTTCCTTGGTCAGTACTTCCAGCAGTGTATAGCGGATAAAGTTCTTATTGGTCAGCAGCACGACCTGGCGGGTAGGGCAGGGGATGGCGAAGGAACGTACCAGCTCTTTCTGGGCATCGCCCAGTTGCAGAACGGCCAGTTCGGGGATGAAGGTCACGCCTTTGCCGCTTTCTACCATACGCATAAAGGTCTCCATGCTGCCCAAGTGATAGGCAAGCTGGCTGGCACGTGCCGACTTCATCTGGCAGAAGCGCACCAGCTGGTCACGGAAGCAATGGCCCTCGTCGAGCAGCCAAAGCTGTTCGCCGTTTAGGTCGGAAGTACGGATTACCTCGTTGTTGAAGAGGGCATCTTCGCGCGACACGTAGGCAAAGAACTGTTCATAGAACAACGGCGTCTGCTGCAACTCTTCCATACCTGCCAGACTCGCTACGATACCTGCATCTATCTCTCCCGTCTGCAGGGCTTTCTTGATGTCGTTTGTTTTCATTTCGACTACCCGGATGTCGAGGTCGGGGTATTTCTTCATCAGCTGCGGAAAGAAACGGGGCAGGAGGTAAGGAGCCACGGTGGGAAGTATGCCCAGCTTGAAGGTGCCGGTCAGTGAGTGTTTTTCTTCTTCTATAATATTCTTTATACGGTTGGCTTGAACCAATATATTCTGTGCTTGTTCTATGATGTGGATACCGACGGGAGTGGGGCATACCGGCTGCTGGCTGCGGTCAAAAATCCGGGTGTCCAGTTCCTCTTCCAGTTTCTGAATCATGGCACTGAGGGTGGGCTGTGTCACGCGGCAATATTCGGCTGCTTTGGCAAAGTGGCGGAACTGGTTGACGGCAAGGATGTATTCCAATTGTTGTAAAGTCATGATGAACAAGGCATTTGAAGGTTATGTATAGAGTTCGTCTATGCAAAGATAGAAATTATCTGTTTGACAAGCCTTGATTTACCCCTTATCTTTGCAATACCCAAAAGAAAAATAGTATAAATATTTAAAACAATAGAATTATGAAAACTTTAGATTACTTGCATTTGAATGAAAAGAAAGTGGCTGGCGTAGCATCAGCATTGCACCAATTATTGGCCGACTTCCAGGTACATTACACCAATCTGCGCGGTATGCACTGGAACATCAAGGGACACGGCTTCTTTGTGCTGCACGAGAAGTTCGAGAGTATGTATGACGATACCGCCGAGAAGATTGACGAGATTGCAGAGCGCATCTTGATGCTGGGTGGCGTGCCCGAGAATAAGTTCAGTGAATACCTGAAGGTTGCCAACGTGAAGGAAGTGTCCGACATCTCTTGCGGCAGTGAGGCTGTGGACCATATCCTCGAGACTTACGGCTACCTGATTGGTGAAGAGAGAAAGGTAATTGAACTGGCAAATGAAGCTGGCGATGACGTGACGGCAGATTTGATGACCGGCTACCTGAAAGAGCAGGAGAAAATGGTTTGGATGCTCGTTGCATTCAGTACGAAAAGCTGCACGAAATAAAGGATAAAGAGTCGTGAAAAAGGATAGGGTGATAAAACGGTAGCGGATGCTGCCGGTTTTATCACCCTATTATCTTTCTATAGTTTATATCACTTCTTCTTCGGTGTCCGTCTTGCCCACCCTTCTTCACTGAAGTCGGGCTCTGCATCCTTAAAGTCATTGTTGCCCTGGAAGAACTGTTTCCAGTCATCCTTTTTGCCACGGGCTTTGGTGTAACCCCGCTCTTCGCGGCTGGGCTTGCCTTTCTTCTTGTCGTTTGCAGGACTTTCGGCCTTTTCGCTGCGTTTGCCGGTGGCATCGTTCCGTTTGCCGTCTTCCTTGTAACTGCGCTTCTTGCTGTCAAACTCTTTTTTCCCATGGCTTCCGGCTGTACCCGGACGTTTGCCCCTCGGAGCCTCCTTACCCTCGTCTCCAGCAACCTCTACGGATACTTTACGGCCGTTCCAGCTGGCGCGGTTCAGGGCCTTCACTACATTGGTGGCTTCCTTTTCCTCCACTTCGAAGAAGGAGAACTTCTGCATCAGGTCAATTCGTCCCAGCTCTACACGTCCACGTGTATTGTTGTTCAGCAGGCTGATTAATTCGTTGGGGAAGAAGTTGTCCATTTTACCCAGGTTGATGAACAAGCGGGTAAAGCCGGGTTCTGCTTTGCGGCTGCTTCTACGGTCGTTGCGGTCGCCCCTCTCGCCACTTCTTGCACCACGCTCACTACCGGTTGCTGTCTCTATCTCGTCACGGCCGCGATAGTAATCCAGGAAACGGTTGAATTCATGCGAAACCATGCGTTTAATCAGGTCCTCTTTGCTCAGCCAGTCCAGCTTGCGGTAGATGTCGGTCATAAAGTCAGCGATTTCCTCCTCGTTCACTTTCACCTTTTCAAGATCGTCTATCACTTTGAGCAGTTGCTTTTCGCATATCTGTTTGCCGGTGGGCATTTCGCCTGCAATGAATTTCTTGCCGATGATGCGCTCAATCTCGCGCATTTTGCCTTTCTCTCGCAGGTTGATGATGGCGATGGAAGTCCCGGTTTTGCCGGCACGTCCCGTACGGCCGCTGCGGTGGGTATAACTCTCGGTGTCATCGGGCAATCCGTAGTTGATGACGTGTGTCAGGTCGTCCACATCGAGGCCGCGTGCGGCAACGTCCGTGGCAACCAGCAGTTGTAGGTTGCGGATGCGGAACTTCTGCATCACGGCGTCACGCTGCGCCTGACTCAGTTCGCCGTGCAGCGAGTCGGCATTATAGCCTTCCTGCATCAACTTGTCAGCTATTTCCTGCGTTTCTTTGCGGGTACGGCAGAAGATGATGCCGTATATCTGCGGATAGTAGTCCACAATACGTTTCAGGGCAGCATACTTGTCTTTGGCATGTACACAGAAGGCTACGTGTTTCACGTTGCTGGTGCTTTCATTTTTGCGTCCGATGGTAATTTCCTTGGCATCGCGCAGGTACTTCTTGGAGATGCGTGCGATTTCCGGGCTCATGGTAGCGGAGAACAGCAAGGTGTTGCGCTCCTGCGGCACATCGGCGAGAATGGCGTTGATGCTGTCTGTGAATCCCATGTTCAGCATTTCGTCCGCTTCGTCCATAACCACATTCTGTATGGTGGCGAGGGACACGGTTTTGCGTTCCATCAGGTCCAGCAGTCGTCCCGGTGTGGCTACGATGATGTGTACACCCCGTTTCAGGGCGCGTATCTGGCTTTCGATGGACGAGCCTCCATATACGGGCAACACTCGCAAGCCATCGGTATATTTAGAATAATCGTTCAAGTCGCCTGCTATCTGCAAACAAAGTTCGCGGGTGGGGCAGAGAATAAGTGATTGGGGAATTCGGTTGTTGACGTTAATCTTCTGTATGAGCGGCAGACCGAACGCTGCGGTCTTTCCTGTTCCTGTTTGTGCCAGTGCTACTACATCATTGTTTTCTCCTAAAAGGTATGGAATTACTTCCTCTTGTACCGGCATGGGCTGCTCGTAACCCATTTCTTCGATGGCGCGGCGTATCTCCGGCGACACACCGAGCTCTTCAAATGTCTTCATTAAATCTTCTGTATATCTTTATATTTCGGGCACAAAGATAGTGTTTTTCAATGGATAATTGATAAACTATTGTCAATTATCCACTAAAAGAATGTCTTGCAGTTCCCTTATTTCTTCTTTCGTCAGTCCGATGCCCCTTTGCAGGTAGGTGTCGGTATCTCCATACCTTCGTTCCATTTCTTCGATGGCGGCATTCAGGAAATCTTCGCGTGCCGAGAATACAGTGGTAATGGCCTCTTGCGAACGTGTCGGAAGCCGGTAAGCGTACCGGGAGGCGGCCGGGATATTGAAGTAGTCGTTGCTGAGGCGGTAGTCTTCCATGATGATGTCTTCATCCACTCCAAGGGAGGCAAGCACAAGCGCCGATACGATGCCCGTGCGTCCTTTGCCCGAAGAGCAATGGATTACGACGGGATAATTGTTCTTATCCAGCAGGATATCGAAAATCCGGCGGTATTCTTTGGTGTAGTTGCTGATGAGCTCGCGGTTCATCCGCTCCACCATCCGGTAGACGGTATCGCTCTTGATGGTCCGCTCCTGCACGCCTTTCAGGATATGCTCCATGTCACCGGTGGGGATGGGGATGTGCACCACCTTGAATTCTTGTTGCAAGGGGCTTTGTCTGTGCGCTTCATCGAATGAGCGCAGGTCGATGATAGTCCTTATGCCTATGCTCTTGAGCTCTTTGCGCGAGCACGGTTCCAGTTTGTCTATTTCGGCAGAGCGATATAGCATGCCCCAGCGCACTCTCTTCCGGGTGGGATAGGACGCATAGCCTCCCAGGTCGCGGAAGTTCTGTATGCCGGGGATATTGATGTTGCGGGTGGCGGTCTTTACCCGGTATTTGTCACCGAATACAAGCGTGTAGTAGTATCGCTGTGTAGGGTCGGTAGTGATGACGGTCATCTTCAGGTCGGAGATGTTGGCAATGGCAACGGGAACGTCTTCGGGAATGTGCTCCGGGTTGGTCGAGGCATATACTTTGACATTCCCTTTGACGAGAGGGGCCATTTCCCATTTTACAATGCAGTTGCCCACATTGTTTTCTTCGCATACAACGGAAATGTGAGGGGAAGTGTCGCTGCAGGAAGGGAGCAGCACTGCCAAAACAAGCAAGTTCAATAAATTCCTATACATAATTCGTAACCTCTCTGATGTCGTTAATCACAAATATATGTAATTTACCCACAGAGGGCAACGGCAATGCCAGGCTTTTATATTTCTTTTTTGAACTTTAAAACTATCTGTGCTTCTCTGCAAATTCCTTTGAAACAGAGTTGTTGAAACTCTTGCATACCTCGGCGGCAAACTCAATGCCGCATTGGATGACTTGGTCCCAAGTAGCCTCGTCCATGGTATCGAGGTCCTCGTAGCGTACATTATGTTTCAGCAGTCCGAAGATGATGCCTGCGTTGAAGTTGTCGCCCGCACCGATGGTGCTGACTGCTTCCAACGGAGGAATGGAATATTCCTTGGAAATCGTGCCGGTGCGCAATGATACCTGCTCTGCACCGGCGGTACAGAGGAAGTTGCGGCAGTAGAATTTCACCTTGTCTTTGTATATCTTGTCAGCCTCCTGCAGGCCCCACATATAGAAGAAATCCTCTTGCGAGCCGCGTACAATGTTGGCGTATTCCAGATTCTCGATGATGGTGGGAGCCAGTTTGATGGCCTCCTCTTTATGGGGCGAACGGAAATTGGGGTCGTAATAGATGATGGCATGCATGTCGTGCGCGCGTTCCAGCAGTTCCAATACCTTGTCGCGCAATACGGGGTTCAAGGCATAATAAGACCCTATTATAACGATGTCGTCTTCTTGAATTTGCGGATACTCTACATCTAACCGTTGTTTGGGATAATCTTTATAGAAGATGTATTCCGCATCGCTCCGGTCGTTAAGGAACGCGAGTGATACGGGTGATTTCCCGTCAGGGAAGACATTGACATGGTCTGTGGGGATATTGTTCTCGCGCATGAAGTTGAGGATAATATTGCCCACGTGGTCATTGCCCGTTTCACTGATAAAGCAGATGGGAACGCCGATACGTCCCAGTGAAACGATGCCGTTGAATACCGAACCGCCCGGAACGGCTGCTGTGGGCTGTTCGCCACGGAATATGATGTCCAGTATGGTTTCTCCGATGCCTATTACTTTACGCATAGCGATCTTGATTTTTCTCCGAGGTAACCGCCGTGATGGCGCTTGGAGTAGTCTTCAATGGTGAATCCTGTTTCTTTCATGGTCTGTACCACCAGGATGTCGCCGATGACGGTCATGGCGGTGGTCGAAGTCGTAGGCGTCATGCCCAGTACACATACTTCTTGCGGTTTCCCGGTGCTGAGGCATACATTGGATTCGTGTGCCAGGGGGCTGTCGGGGTTTCCGGTGATGACGATGAACTTCAGTCCCGGGTTCAGGTTATGTGCCAGCTGTGTCAGCTCCACGATTTCGCGAGTTTTGCCCGAATTGGAGATAAGTAGCAACAAGTCGTTCTCCTGAAGAATGCCGAGGTCACCATGCTGTGCTTCGCTGGGGTGCAGGAAAACGGAAGGAATGCCGGTGGAGCAGAAGGTAGTGGCGATGTTCATGGCTATTTGTCCGGCCTTGCCCATACCCGAAGTTACCAGTTTCCCTTTTTTGCGGTGCACTTGTTCTACGATGAGTTCTACAGCTCTTTCATAAGCGTCCGTCACTGGAATGTTCAGTACGGCTTGTGCCTCTTTCTGCAAAAGCTCTTGAATGGATGCAATCATATTTAATGTGTTAATGTGATTAATGTGCTAATGTGCTAATTGGCTGCGCTGTGATGCCGCATGGTTAGCTGTGATGCCGCATGGTCATTGGCACATTAGCATATTGGCATATTGGCACATTAATCACATTAGCACATTATAGCAATTGCAAATATCTGCAATTTTCTATAAACGGCAATAAGTTTTATTGTATTTTTGTCGCCTCAAATAGTTTGAAACGTCAGAATGAAGAACTTAAAAGAAAATTTACTGCCAACTTTCAATCAATATACTCTGCCCAATGGCATGCGCATCATTCACGAATCCTCAGCCTCCAAAGTGGCTTATTGTGGTTTTGCCGTAGATGCGGGTACGCGCGACGAGCTTGAAAACGAGCAGGGTATGGCGCATTTTGTGGAGCACCTTATATTTAAAGGTACCGCCAAGCGCAAGGCATGGCACATTCTGAACCGCATGGAGAATGTGGGCGGCGACCTCAACGCTTACACCAACAAGGAAGAGACAGTGATTTACTCTGCTTTCCTGACCGAGCATTTCGGCCGTGCCTTCGAACTTCTGGTGGATATTGTATTCCACTCCACCTTTCCGCAACGTGAAATAGAGAAGGAGACGGAGGTGATTATCGACGAGATACAATCCTACGAAGATAATCCTTCCGAGCTAATCTTCGATGATTTTGAGGACTTGATATTCAGGGGGCATCCCTTGGGACGCAACATTCTTGGCAATCCCGAACAGTTAAAGCTGTTTCGCTGTGAGGATGCTGCCGCATTCACTGCCCGCTTCTACCATCCCAACAATATGGTTTTCTTTGTTCTGGGTAATCTGAGTTTCAAGAAAGTTGTGCTTATGGCAAAAAAACTTCTGGCGGATATACCGGCAACACCGGTACATTATGGTCGTACTCCGCCTCCCCTTTATGTGCCCGAGCATCTTGTAGTGCATAAGGATACTCACCAGGCACATGTCATGATTGGCAGCCGGGGATATAATGCATACGATGACAAGCGCACCGCACTTTACCTGCTGAACAATGTCTTGGGTGGCCCGGGCATGAACAGCCGCCTGAACGTCTCTCTCCGTGAACGTCGTGGGCTGGTCTATAACGTAGAATCCAACTTGACTTCCTATACCGATACGGGAACTTTCTGCATCTACTTCGGTTGCGACCCTGCAGATTTGGACTACTGCACCCGCCTGGTATATAAGGAATTGAAACGCTTGCGTGATGTCCGGATGACTTCCTCGCAGCTTGCGGCTGCCAAGAAGCAGCTTATCGGGCAAATCGGTGTAGCTTCGGATAATAATGAGAACAATGCGCTGGGTATGGGAAAGACTTTCCTGCATTATAATAAATGCGAAACTTCCGAAGCCGTGTTCCATCGTATTGAACAGCTCACTTCGGAAGCTCTGTTAGAGGTGGCAAACGAGATGTTTGCCGAGGACTATCTTTCGACGCTCATTTATCGCTGACCGCTTTTTTTATTTGAAAACCTGCAACATAGGACGCCCTATCCATACTTGTGGCTGTTTCAGCCCGAAGATGTGGGCAATGGTGGACGCAACGTCATACTGCATCATGCTTTCGTGGAATTCGCCTCCTTTCTTTATGTTCTTTCCGGAGATGATGAAGGGAGTCTGCATTTCCTGCATGGTCTTGCCGCCATGTCCTTTTTCAATGCCGCCGTGGTCGGCAGTAACGACGAAGATTGTTTCTTTCAGCATGCCTGCCTCTGTAACGGCCTGGATGATACGGCCTACGTAACCGTCAAGCTCTTTCAGCTTGGCATAGTATTCAGGAGTATCGTGTCCGGCTTGATGGCCTACGTGGTCGGGGTTGTCGAAGCAGACAGCAAGCAGGGTCGGATGTTTCTCCTTGATATACTTTTCTGCCATGCCGCATAGGGCTTCGGGATGTTTGTTGTAGTCGGGTGCTTGTGCATAGTGGCTCAGAGAAAGGGTATCCACCAGATACTTAATGCCGTCCCATTCATACAGACAGCCTATTTCCGCTTCCGGCCGGGCATCACGCAGCAGTTGGAAGATGGTAGGGAATATGCCGTGCTGGTTCAATACGCGTGACGGGAGTTCGGGAGTCTTGGATCCCCATTGCGTATATCCGTGCAATTCGGGACCTGCCCCCATAAACATGCTTGCCCAGTTGATGGCGCTGGAAGAGGGCAGGGCGGAACGCTTCTCCAGAGTGTAGGAACCGTCTGCCATGAGTTGCTTGATGTGGGGGATTTCCGCTCTGGGTACACTGTAGGCACCCCAGCCGTCCAGACCGATTAAAACGACATGCTTTGCTTTCCCTTTTGCGTTGCAAGGAATGGAGAACAGGCAGGCTGCTATGACGGCAGCAAGCACTGTAAAGGTTGTTTTCTTCATTGTGTTTTTAGTTTATAAGATTAGTATGCGGCAAATTTACGGAAACATATCGGATTTTGGTGCAATGCCGTACATAATCCGGCCGGTTTTATATCGTTTCGTTCTTTTCCAGCCGTTGCATGCTGAATTCACAGCCGCAATACTGCTGGTTGTAGAAGTCATACTCTTTCAGCAGTTGGTTGCGTCGGTCCTGAAGTCCGCCTTTCCGCCAATTCTGTTCCCAGAAGAGGGTGCCCGGGTAGAGCGCGGCGGCACGGCGTCCTGCTTCATTGATTTGTTCCAGACTTTTCCAGCGCGAAGAGGCGAGGGTGGTGGTGAATACGGAGAAACCATGCTCGGAGGCGTAGCGGGCTGTCTCTGTCAAGCGCAGGGTGAAGCACTTCAGGCAGCGACTGCCGCGTTCCGGTTCATGCTCCAGGCCTTGCATGGTGTGCAGCCAGTGTGCATAATCGTAGTCTGCATCGATGAAATCGATGTTTTTGGAGGTTACGAAACGGATAGCCTCGTTTTTCCTTATCTCATATTCCGCCTGCGGATAGATGTTGGGATTGCAGTAGAATACGGTGGGGCGTATGCCGTTTTCCAGCATGCACTCGATGATGGCAGAGGAGCAAGGTGCGCAGCACGAATGCAGCAGCACCTTGTCTTCACCGTTGGGTGTTTGGACTTTCAACATTATACTTTCAGTTTAATTTTTACTTTCACCAGCAAGCCGGTCAGCCCGACAATGACAAGCGAGAACACGAGGGACTTGATCAGTCCCGGCACGCCGCTTCCCAATGCTTCGGGATAGTGCAGATGCAGCAGTTGCTGGACAGCATACCAGATGTAAGGAATAATATAGCAGGTCAGCGTTGCCGTGCCTGCGGGTTTGATAATATCGAACCAGTTGGTCTTGCCTTTCACGTCCGTCAGCCAGTAGAAGAAGCCGAACAGCGGGAAGAACATGGCGAGGCAGTAGAACAGCCATGTCGGTGTGGCTTGTATTTTGGATATAATCCAGAACGGGTGTGAGACGAGGGCAAGGACAAGCATTCCTACGCCGAGGGCACAAAGCATGCCGATGAATCGTCCCGGCCGTTCCCGGTCGGCATAGCGCTGCATGAGCAGGGAGGTCAATACGCCGGACATACCGAAGGCATGCAGTGTCCAGTCACTCGGGATAAAGGGAAGCAGGATAATCCGGCTGCCGTACTCTCCCGGTATCAGGTCTGAATGGCTGATTACGGCAAGCAATACGACCACGAACCAGGCAATGGCATTCTTCCGCAGGCTTTCCCGGGTGAACAGATAGATGCCTGCACATACCGCATACGTCCAGCCGATAAGTCCGAGGATGCCCCACCAGCTTATCTGGAACGGTTTCCCGTTCATGTCCTTGTAGATGACGAGGAAGGCGAGCAGCAGCACGCCTGCTGTTTTCATTGCGGTGAAAAGGGTCTTTTTCGTTCCTTCCGCTTTGGGATATACCCCCCAGGTGAGGAAGAAGCCGATGACCATCAAGATGGAAAACCATTGATGTGAGAGGCCGCCTTCGATGCCTCCGCTGTTCAGTGAAAACAGTCCCATGGCAATCAGTGCCACTGTCCGCCAGAAGATATGGGCCACGACTTGCAGGGTGTTGTCTCCCTTTTTGTACCGGTTTTGTATGGCAAAGGATACGGACATGCCCATACAGAAAAGGAAAGCGGGGAAGATGGTGTCGGAGAATCCCATCATGTCTTCGTCCATCCTGGCATGCATCAGCCAGTGGGGCACGTTTTTCAGTCCGGGAATGTCGTTGACAAAGAGCATGAGGAACATGGTGAGTGCGCGGAATACGTCTACCGCGGCAATCCGTTGGAGTGTTAAGCTTTTCATGATAGATAATTTGTTTGGGGGTTTTGAACGCAAATATAGGAAACTATTCTTTCCGATGCTACTGCTTTGCAGGATTTCTTGCTATATTTGCATGAACTTTATGGTCATGGAAAGGAGATTGTTCATTTTTTGTTTTCTTGCCGTCGTGGTATGGCAAAGTGTGGCTTTGGCTGCCGGCACGTCGTCTTTCACTGCACTGACGGCTTCTTTGGATGAGGCTATCGAGGCGCATCGGCACTATGTCGCCGTGCGTGAAGGGCGCATTGCCCGGCTGAAGCGCCAATTGCTGGATGCCGACACCGCCAATCTCTCTTTTTTTCGATGGAATGGAGAAATTTATAAGGAGTACAAGGCATATATCTGCGACTCTGCCATCCATTATCTTCGTGTCAATCTGGATTGGGCAGAACGCTATGGCCAACGGAATGCAGCACTCGAAACAAGGCTGGAGCTTGCCCACCTGATGGCTTCGGCAGGCATGTACGAGGAAGCCGCCGAACTCTTGAGGCAGACGGACAAAGCCTCCCTTCCCACCCATCTGATGCCGGATTATTACAATGCCTGTCATAAACTTTACACAGAACTGAGTTTCTATACGCTGGACGATTCTTTCAAGAAGCATTATCAGGCTTTGGCTACCCATTATGACGATTCTTTGATGCAGGTACTTCTGCCTTCATCCCCCCTCTATCTGGAACGAAGAGAGACGCGGGAGGCCGCTGCAGGCCATCCGGACGAAGCCTTGAGCATCAATGATACGCGTCTGGCACATGCCAAGCCCAATACTCCCGAATATGCGCTGGTGACCTATCAGCGCTCATTGCTCTACCGCCGGCTCGGGAACCGGGAGGAGGAGAAGCGCTATCTGGCTTTGTCTGCACTGACCGATATTCGCCTGAGCATCACAGACCATGCCTCACTCTGGAACCTGGCGGAACTTCTTTATGAGGAAGGGGATATGGAGCATGCCTACCGTTACATCCGTTTCTCGTGGGACGAAACCAACCGATACAACGCCCGTAGCCGCAGCCTCCAGACTGCCGGCATCCTTTCACTGATAGACCTCACTTATCAGGCCATGCGCGAGAAGCAGAATGACCGGCTCCGGCTGTACCTCTGGCTCATCAGCGCTTTGATTGTGCTGTTGGTGGTGGCAGTGGGCTTTATCTACCGGCAGATGCAGCGACTCTCTGCCGCACGGAACAAGCTGGAGCATGCCAACGAGCAACTGCAACTCTCAAACAACATCAAGGAGGAGTATGTGGGCCGTTTCATGAATCTCTGCTCCGTTTATATCAACCGGCTGGATACCTACCGGCGGATGGTCAACAAGAAAATCTCTGCCGGGCAGATGGAAGAGCTGCTGAAGATGGTGCGTTCCCGCGAGGTGCTGGACACCGGACTGAAGGAACTCTATGATAACTTTGATACTGCCTTCTTGCACCTTTTCCCCGATTTTGTCGATAAATTCAATGACTTGCTACAGCCCGAAGAACGCATCGTGCTCCGTAAAGGCGAGTTGCTGAATACGGAACTCCGCATTTTCGCCTTGATTCGTCTGGGCATCGACGACAGTTCGCAGATTGCAGAATTCCTCCGTTATTCCGTAAACACCATCTATAATTACCGTGCCAAAGTGAAGAACAAGGCCCGCATTTCGCGCGAGGACTTTGAAATACGGCTGATGCAGATACGCTGACAATACGTCAAACCGGCTTTTTGAATCCACTTTCTGCCTTTCTCTTCTTTTGCTTATATTTCTGATTATTAGTTGTTTGTTTGTTCATGCTTCTTCACTCCTTCCACCTATTCCCGATTCGCCGGTACGAGGTGTTCTTATCTTTCCTAACTTTGGGGAAGCAAAAGCGAATATCGCAACTAATACTATAACCAAAATTATTGCCATGAAACATTTATTAGCGACAAGCATTACCATCGCCCTGCTCTCTTTGGGCCTTGCGGGATGCGGTGAGAAACAAGCGACAAAAGAAGTAACTTCGGATGCATTCGTAACCATTCAGGGTCAGGACTTGATAAAGCCCGACGGTACCAAACTCTTCATCATGGGTACCAACCTGGGCAACTGGCTGAATCCGGAAGGATACATGTTCAAGTTCAACAAGACCAATTCCGGCCGTTTCATCAACGAGATGTTCTGCCAGTTGGTGGGACCGGACTTTACGGCCGACTTCTGGAAAGCATTCAAGGACAATTATGTAACGCGCGAGGACATCCGCTTCATCAAGGAGCAGGGTGCCAACACCATCCGCCTGCCTTTCCATTACAAACTGTTTACGGACGAGGACTATATGGGGCTGACTGCCGACCAAGACGGCTTTGCCCGCGTGGACAGCCTGGTAGAGTGGTGCCGCGAATCGGACTTGTACCTCATCCTCGACATGCACGACGCCCCCGGCGGACAGACGGGCGACAACATCGACGACAGCTACGGCTATCCCTGGTTGTTCGACAGCGAAGTCAGCCAGCAACTCTACTGTGACATCTGGCGCCGGATAGCCGACCGCTACAAGAACGAACCGGTCATCCTCGGTTACGAACTCTTCAACGAGCCCATTGCCCCTTACTTCGAGAACATGGAGGAACTCAACGGCAAGCTGGAAGATGTATATAAGAAAGGTGTAGCCGCCATCCGCGAGGTGGACAGCAACCACATCATTCTGCTGGGCGGTGCGCAATGGAACGGTAATTTCAAGCCTTTCAAGGACTCCAAGTTCGACGACAAGATAATGTACACTTGCCACCGTTACGGAGGCGAACCTACCCAAGCTGCCATCCAGACGATTATCAACTTCCGCGACAGTGTGAACCTGCCCATGTACATGGGTGAGATAGGCCACAATACGGACGAATGGCAGGCCGCTTTCTGCCAGACGATGCGCGAGAACAACATCGGCTATACCTTCTGGCCCTACAAGAAGATGGACGGTTCTTCTTTCGTCGGCATCACTCCGCCGGAGAACTGGGCAAACATCGTGTATTTCTCCGAAGCACCGCGTGCCACGTACAAGGAAATCCGTGAGGCACGTCCCGCGCAGGCCATGTCCCGCAAGGCGATGATGGACTTTATCGAGGCATGCAAACTGAAGAATTGTGTGGTTCAGGAGGGTTATATCCGGTCATTGGGAATGAAGTAGCGGGTGCTGCCTCGCTACAAACAGTACGTATCAAGTCCCAGAGGATGAGATGCCGGGACTTAGCATGAAAGAGGTAGGGACTGAGCTGTACACACCATAGGACTGAGCACCCAAAACATCCGGATGTTTTAGGGCAAAACATGGGGATGTATTGGGATAAAACATCCGGGTGTTTTGGGGTAAAACATGGGGATGTTTTGGACAACAACATCCGGATGTTATGGGTACTCACTATACGGGTGTAAGGACTTCAGTTCCTATGTAGGTAGGGCTAAGTCATATTCCCTTGTATGTCGGGGATTATCAATGGTACGGACTGATTATGATTGCTTACTTATATAACAACTTAATTATACAACAATGAAAAAAGTATTATTCGGTTTGGTTCTGGCCGCTGTCGCGCTGCCTCTTTCGGCCCAGCAGAAGCCCGTCTATCTGGACGCAAGCAAACCTATTGAAGAAAGAGTGGAAGACGCCTTAAGCCGTCTGACCCTGGAAGAGAAAGTGAAGTTGACCCATGCGCAAAGCAAGTTCAGCAGTGCGGGTGTGCCCCGTCTGGGCATTCCCGATGTATGGACGGACGACGGCCCCCACGGCATACGTCCCGATGTGTTGTGGGACGAGTGGGAACAAGCCGGATGCACCAACGACTCCTGCGTGGCTTTCCCGGCCCTGACCTGTCTGGCGGCAACCTGGAACCCCGAAATGTCTCTCCTTTACGGACAGAGCATCGGTGAAGAGGCGCGCTACCGCAACAAGTCCGTCCTGCTGGGCCCCGGTGTCAATATCTACCGCACACCGCTCAACGGACGCAACTTCGAGTATATGGGTGAGGACCCTTATCTGGCCGGAAAGATGGTGTCGCCCTATATCCGGGGCGTGCAGCAGAACGGCGTGGCTGCCTGCGTGAAACACTTCGCCTTGAACAACCACGAAGTGAACCGCCACACCACCAACGTCATCGTGGACGACCGTGCCCTTTATGAAATCTATCTGCCTGCTTTCAAGATGGCCGTGCAGGAAGGCGGAGCGTGGAGCATCATGGGTGCCTACAACCTATACAAAGGCCAACATCTTTGTCACAACCAATACACATTGAACGATATATTGAAGGGCGAATGGGGATTCGACGGCGTAGTCATTTCCGACTGGGGCGGCACGCACGATACCCGGCAAGCCATCACCAACGGGCTGGATATGGAATTCGGCAGTTGGACCAACGGGCTCTCGAACGGTGCCAGCAACGCATACGATAACTATTATCTGGCAAATCCCTATCTGAACCTCATCCGCGAAGGTAAAGTAGGTACCACGGAACTGGACGACAAGGTACGCCGCATTCTGCGCCTTATCTTCCGTACGGTGATGAACCCCGACCGTCCGTGGGGAAGCATGCTCTCTCCGGAACATTACGAGGCTGCCCGCCGCATCGGTGAGGAGGGCATCGTACTGTTGCAGAACAAGGGCAATGTGCTCCCGATAGACCTGAACCGGGCTAAAAAGATTCTTGTAGTGGGCGAGAATGCCATCAAGATGATGACCGTAGGCGGTGGTAGTTCTTCCCTGAAGGTACAGCGCGAACTCTCTCCGTTGGACGGCATCAAGCAGCGTGTGGCCGGCAAGGCCGAGGTGGTCTATGCCCGTGGCTACGTGGGCGATGCAAGCGGTGAATACAACGGGGTGGTGACCGGACAGAATCTGAAGGATGACCGTACTCCCGAAGAGCTGATAGCTGAAGCCGTGAAAGAGGCCCGGGATGCCGATTATGTCATCTTCATCGGCGGCCTGAACAAGAGCAACGGCCAGGACTGCGAGGACTCCGACCGTAAGGGTCTGGGCTTGTCCTACGGTCAGGATGCCGTTATCTCCGCACTGGCCGAGGCGAACAAGAATCTGATTGTCGTCAACATCTCCGGCAACGCCATTGCCATGCCGTGGGTGAACGAGGTGCCTGCCATCGTGCAGGACTGGTATCTGGGTTCCGAAGCCGGCAGTTCCCTTGCCGCCATCCTCATGGGTGATGTCAATCCCAGCGGCAAGCTTCCGTTCACCTTCCCCGTGAAGCTGGAGGACTGCCCGGCCCACAGCTTGGGCGAATATACCGGCAAACGGAGCAAGGACATCATCGACATCAAGTATAATGAAAGCATCTTCGTGGGCTACCGTTGGGCCGATAAGCAGAAGAAGGTGAAACCGTTGTTCCCCTTCGGCCACGGTTTGAGCTATACCACTTTCGAATATGGCAAGCCGACGGCCGACAGCAAGACCATGCAGGCCGACGGTACGCTGACCGTGAAGGTTTCTGTAAAGAATACCGGAGCGCGCGAAGGGCAGGAAGTTGTCCAACTGTACATCAGTGACAAGAAGTCCTCTCTGCCTCGTCCCGTCAAGGAACTGAAAGGTTTCCAAAAGGTGAAACTGGCTCCGGGCGAAACAAAGGAAGTCACATTTACCATTGATAAGGAGGCTCTTAGCTTCTTCGATGACACCCAGCACGCTTGGGTGGCCGAGCCGGGCAAGTTCGAGGCTGTCATAGCAGCTTCGGCAGCCGATGTGAAGGGAACGGTTCCTTTTGAATTGAAATGATGTAGGAAAATAAAGTTTCCTTTTAGGTTATTATCAAAGATAGTGTAGATGGAGGGTGTGGCCGTGAGGTTGCACCCTTTCTTTGTACTCTTTACAAGCCAATATGTTTTCTTATATTTCTGAGTTTCTTCGGGTTGGCTAAGGAAGATGCAGATATGCTGGATGTTAGAGTTAAAGCAGTGATGTTTTGTAGTAATGGGTGAGTTTTTACCGCCGTGTTTGGGCAGATTTTCATCTTTTATATTTATTTTTACAGAAATGATCGGGACAATGGTTCTTGTCCTGATGGGATGTGGTAGTGCTGTCTTTGCCGGAAGTGCGGCGGGGGCGGTTAGTGCAGGTGTCGGAACGCTGGGAGTGGCTTTTGCTTTCGGCTTGTCCGTTGTGGCGATGGCATACGCTATCGGAGGAATCTCGGGCTGTCATATTAATCCTGCCATTACCCTGGGCGTTCTGTTGTCCGGCAGGATGAGCGGGAAAGATGCAGCCATGTATATGGTGTTTCAGGTTATCGGGGCGGTTATCGGTTCTGCCATTCTTTATGCATTGGTGTCTACGGGCGCTCATGGTGGTCCTACGGCTACCGGTTCCAATGGGTTTGCTGACGGAATGATGTTGCAGGCATTCATTGCAGAGGCTGTGTTCACGTTTATCTTTGTGCTGGTTGTCTTAGGTTCTACGGATTCCGAGAAGGGGGCGGGTAATCTTGCAGGATTGGCCATTGGTCTTACGTTGGTATTAGTGCACATTGTTTGTATTCCTGTTACGGGAACTTCTGTCAATCCTGCCCGTAGCATCGGTCCGGCACTGTTCCAGGGTGGCGAGGCTCTCTCTCAGTTGTGGCTGTTCATTGTAGCTCCGTTTGTGGGTGCTGCGCTGAGTGCCGTTGTATGGAAAGTGCTTGCTGCAAAAGAAGGTAAATAAATGTCGGCAGACAGTGCCTTAAGAAGAGGCGGCTGATGGCAGAAAACTTATAAAGGGAAGCCCTCCGTCCGAAACTTTGAAGTTTCGGACGGAGGGCTTCCTGTTCTTTCCTTATGCTTGCTATATCTTGTGCCTTATTCGTACAGCGATTTGGCTATACCCATTTCCAGTCCACGAAGCTCTGCCAGTCCGCGCAGACGGCCGATACAGGAATAGCCGGGATTGGTTTTCTTCTTCAAGTCGTCTACCATCTGGTGTCCGTGGTCGGGTCGCATCGGGATAGAGACACCACGGCGTTGTTGCAGTTCAAGGAAGGCTTTCATCACGTGATACATGTCCACGTCTCCTTCCAGGTGGTTGGCTTCGTAGAAATTGCCTTCGGCGTCGCGTTGTGTACTGCGCAGATGGACAAAGTTGATGCGGTCGGCAAATTGCTGCATGATGACTGCACAATCGTTGGCGCTGCTTACACCGAGCGAACCGGTGCAGAGGCAAAGACCGTTGCTCTTGTTGGGAACAGCGTCAATCAGTGCCTGGAAATCGGCAGCACAGCTCATGATGCGTGGCAGGCCGAGGATGGAGCACGGTGGGTCGTCCGGATGGATAACGAGCATGACACCTGCTTCGTCGGCTACCGGAGTGATTTCTTGCAGGAAATAGATCAGGTTGGCACGCAGGCGTTCCGGAGTGATGCCCTTGTAGCGGTCCAGTTCCTGTTGGAACTGTTCCAGGGTGAAGCTTTCTTCTGAGCCGGGAAGTCCGGCAATCATGTTGCGTACAAGCAGTTGTTTGTCTGCCTCTGTCATCTGTTCGAAGCGGGCACGGGCTTTGGCCTTTTCTTCATCGGTGTATTCGCCTTCTGCACCGGGACGACGTAGCAGGAAGAGGTCGAAGGCGATGAAAGCGGCACGTTCAAAGCGGAGGGCACGACTGCCGTCGGGTAGTTCGTAGGCGAGGTCGGTACGTGTCCAGTCCAGTACGGGCATAAAGTTGTAGGTGACAATGTGAATGCCGCATTTGCCCAGGTTACGCAAGCTCTCTTTATAGTTGTCGATATACTTCTGGAAGTCTCCGGTTTGGGTCTTGATATGTTCGTGTACGGGTACACTTTCTACTACAGACCAGCGCAGACCGACGGCTTCAATCATTTCTTTCCGTTTCTTGATTTCCTCTACTGTCCATATTTCCCCGTTTGGAATATGATGCAAGGCGTTTACAATGCCGGTAGCCCCGGCTTGTTTGATGTCCCAAAGGCTTACCGGGTCGTTGGGACCGTACCAGCGCCAGGTTTGTTCACAAAGAATCATGTTATTTATTGTTTGATGATTTGCAATTTACTATTTACATGGCGAATGCGTTGAACCCTCCGTCCACTACAGCCACCGTACCGGTGACAAAGCTGGAAGCATCGCTGATGAGGTATTGGATGGTTCCGCAAAGCTCTTCTGCACGGCCCATACGTCCGAAGGGAGTTTGGCGAATCACATCTTGCCCACGTTCCGTGTAGCTTCCATCCGGGTTCGTCAGCAGGGCACGGTTCTGCTCTGTGAGGAAAAATCCGGGTGCGATGGCATTTACACGAATACCTTCACCAAACTTCTTGGCAACTTCCGTAGCCATGAAGGCTGTGAAATTGGAGATACCGGCTTTTGCGGCAGCATATCCGGCTACACGCGTCATGGGGCGGAAAGCAGCCATGCTGGAGAAGTTGACAATAGCGCCTGTCTTCTGTTCCACCATCGGTTTGAGGAAGACTTGTGTAGGCAGTACGGTACCGGTCAGGTTTAATTCAAGCACCCGTTGGAACTCTTCTATCTTCAAATCGAAGAAAGTGCCCGTGGGCGCGATGGTGGCACCCGGCATATTTCCGCCGGCTGCATTCAGCAGGGCATCTATGCGGCCATAGGCTTTCAGGATGTCAGCCAAGTTCTGTTCCAGCAGTTCACGGTTCATCACGTCGGTTGTCAGGAACATGGCTTCTCCACCGTTTGCCTTGATTTCTCCGGCAATGGCGTCCCCTATTTCTGCCTTGCGTCCCAAAATGACGACCTTTGCACCTTCTTCTGCCAGATGAAAGGCGATGGCTTTCCCCAATACTCCTGTTCCGCCGGTTATGACCACTACTTTGTCTTTAATGTCAAATAAGTTTTTCATGATTCGTTCATTTAAAAATTACGTTGTGTTTTATTTGATTAGCGTTGCAAAAATACGGAATAATCCGTTGTGCTGCACTTGCAATCGTACAAAAAAGATGTATTTATCATGGTTATTTCATTTAAGGGAGTTATCAGCCGACAAGTCGGCTTAGGAGTTAACGTCCAATACTTCTGTTGATGTATATCTAACTCCCTTCAATTCCTTTAAATTTGAAGCCATTCACGTCTTGTTTGTCTACTACTGGTTATCCAATGCTTCCTTGCGTGCCAATGCTTCCAGATAGAAATAATCGGCATAGTTCAGCGGCACGTCGATTTCGCTCCCTCCGGGATGATGCCCGGTGGAGTGCAGCAGCAGGAAACCGTAGTGTGTGCCCGGTTCTGCTTGGTAATGCCTGCCGAGGTTGCCGACAATCTTGTCGGCAATGGATTTGTAGCGTTTCCCTTTCTCCGGAGTGATATATGTGCAGAGCTCATAAAGGCCGGAAGCGATAAGGGCGGCAGCCGATGCGTCACGGGGCACACTGTCAACTGCGACGTGACTTTGCAGACCGTCTACTCCGGGAGCTTTCATGTCCCAGTAGGGGACGAAGTCTTCGGGCATGTTGGGCAGGTTGAGGAAGAAATCGGCAATACCTTCACTTTGCTTCAGATAGGCCGGGTCTTTGGTGAAGCGGTAGCACATGGCGAAACCGTACAGTCCCCAAGCTTGTCCGCGGCTCCAGAAAGAATCGTCAGAGTAACCCTGGTGGGTACACTTCATGCGGACTTCACCGTTCTCCGGATGATAGTCTACCACATGGTAGGAAGAGTAGTCCGGGCGGAAATGATTTTTCAGGGTGGTATTGGCATGGTTCACGGCTATATTCCAATAAATGGAGTCTCCGGTAAGTTGGGTGGCACGGAACAGCATCTCCAGGTTCATCATGTTGTCTATGATGACGGGATAGCTCCATACCTCACGGTTGTGGTCCCAGGAACGGATGCTTTTCACCTTCGGGCTGTAGCGGGTCATCAGAGTCTTGGCACTTTGCAGCACTACGTCCAGGTAAGAACGTTCACCGGTCAGCTCGTAGGCTTTTCCGAAGCTGTCGTACATCATAAATCCCAGGTCGTGCGTACCCCGGTGCCATTTGGCCTCTTCGATGGGCCACGTCCAGGAGATGGCAGCCTGACGCCAGTAATCATCATGCGTATAGGCATACACCTGCCACAATGAGCCGGCAAAGAAGCCCGAACACCAGTCGTGGGGATGTACCATGGCCAGCGAACCGTCCTTGTTGATGCTACGGGGGATGACGCGGCGCCGGGCGGCATTCTTCTCTTCCTTCTTCGCCTTGTCGGCGCATTTCATGGCAAGTTCCAGCTGTCCGGCAGCAAAGGCATAGGCATGGTCTGTTTCGGTGGCCTGCATATACAGCAGGTTGAAGTTGTCATGAGGATTCAGGATGCGGTGGGCACGATAGAGGCGCAGATAATCCTTGCGTGCAGGATTCAGGTAGACAGCCGTTCGGTAAAGGTCTTTGCAGAAATTCTGCACGGAGCCTTCCCAACCGCTTATTTGTTGGTAGGGCCATTCGCTGAGGCTTTTCCCGACGTAGGATGCCAGGAAATCCATAGCTTTGTAGAAGTTTCGTCCGTCGGCGGAAGTGGCATTGTCTATATGGGTTCCGAGTGTCCTTGCCATCAGCATGATGTCGATGAAATGAGTCAGGTTGTACTGTGAATAGTGGAAGGCAAGGGTACGCTGTAGTTCGTACGGTTGCCGTCCGTCGGGGGCTATCTGTGGGAAGATACGTTTTTCGGTGAAAGCATCGACCACTTCTTGTGCCAGCTTCTTGTTGCCGGTATAGAGGGCGAAAGCTATGATTTGGGCGTCGTAGGCCACACTGTGGTTGTTGGCTCCGGCTGCTTCTTCTTTGCCTTGCGGACTGGTGAGCATCCAGTCGGTCAGTTCGGCAAACCATTTCTTCAGTTGTTTGCTGTCCTTGGCAGTAAATGCTTTTGATTGTTCCAGTAGTGCTACGGCATCCAGCATCTCTATGAAGGAGTAGGTGTCTATCAGTCCGTAGCAGCGCCCCTTGTCGTTATTGTGCCCCGGTATCATCTGCGCGTATTCCAGATTAGGATTCATCCGGGTGGCTTTGTCCAGAAACCATACACGGATAAGCTCAGTAGCTTTCCGGGCATATTTTTCTTCTTCGCTGAAGTACCAGGCCAATGCCAGGGTGGTGATGCGGTTGGCGGTTGTTCCCAGACGGTTGCGGTCCAGTTTGTTCAGTTCGGGATTCGATATGCCGTCGCGGTTGATGTAGGGTAGGCCGTCAGGTTTTGCAGGGTCGGGCCAAAAGTAGCGGGCCTGGCTCATATAGTCGTGCTTGTCACCGCTGGCGGGTGTCTTTTCCTTCATCATGACGGAAAGAGGCTGTGCATCCGATAGTCTGTCCGCTTCCTTCTTCAGTGTCTCGTAGGCTGTGGCGTAGAACGGTTCCCGGATGGAGCGTTTCACTTTGGCAAGGTGTGTTGTGTTCCATACGGATTGCGCTTGCATGCAGGGTGCCATAAGCAAGATGGCAAGCATCCATTGGGCTGCTGCTTTCAGTTTCATGTCTTTTTATTTTAGAGTTAGTGAATATTTCGTAGTTTGATACCGTTCAAGAAGCATGTTCCGCTTGCCGGATGGAAGCGTATGTCTATGTGGTCTGTATCGTTGGTGATTATGTATTTCTTTCTCATGGCCTGGCAGTATCCGCTTTCTTTGCAGGGAGAAAGTTTTTCTTCCAGCATCTTTCCGTTTACGGAAATGCCAAAGGTGTTCTCACGGCTTTTTTGTTCTCCCTCTCTTCCCAATTGGTAGGCTATTCCTTCGTTCTGGAGAAAAATATCCGTAAAGAGGAGCTCCACTTCGTATACTCCTCGGGGAACATCGAAACGGTATCCTTCTATTCCGTTTCTCAAGGTCTGGAAAAGAGGGCCGTCTGCCGTTCTCCGGATTTCGGTCTGTGTGCTCAACTCTTTGCCTCCGATGTATCCCCAGCTGCCTTTTGTGTAGGGCTGGTCTGGAAGCCAGGTTAATCGACTTTCATCGGATGTATAGAAACACTGGCTTCCTACATTGGCGGCCAGTTCCAGGTCTTTCAGTCCTGTAGAGTTCAGGTTTGTCGGGATGGGAGTAAAATGTACCTTTATTCCATCTTGAACAGTGGTTCCCTGGTAGTTCCCTTGAACCAGTAACAGTGGTTCTTTGCTGCTGAACGGTGCTTTAAAAATGGCAGTATAGTTGTCTACCTGTTGTCTACCCAGTGATTTCCCGTCGATGGAAAGTTCCACTTCGGGAAGATTGGTATATATCTTGACCGGCAGCAGCACGGAGGAGTCACCTTGTTGTATTCCGGTACGGTATATCCAGTCACGGCTGGCGATGTGCAGCACCGGAATATCTTTGCGCCAGGCTGCTTTATAGTAGTAGAAAACATCTTTGGGAGTCCGGTCAGAGTATGCTAGTCCCTTGTTGTTGATGCGCGGCATGGATTCATCTCTGAGTGCGGAAGAGAAGTCTATGAAGTTCCAGTGGGTACCGCCACAGACATAGGGCGTATTTTCTAGTATGGGCAGATAGTGCTCAAGGAACTTTTGTTGGTATTCGATGCTGAAGTCAAAGGCACGGGGATTCAGGGAGTGCAGCCGTTTGTCCGAACCGGCACCATATTCGCTGACAATCATCGGATGGGTGGGGTAATTGCGGTGTTGTTCTGCCAGAAACTTCTCGAATCCGGTGACATCGCCTCCATACCATCCTTGATATAGATTCCAGCCTATAATGTCTGTTATTTCGCTTAAGCCGGTTTCATTGTAGCTGTTGCTGCCGTGGAATGCCATGGCACTGATACGGGTGGAGTCTTCTTCTTTCAGAACTTGTTCCAGTCTGTTGGCCAGTGCAAGGGTACGTTCTATAACGGGTTTCAGCTCGTTTTCGGTTTTATATTTTCGTTGGGTGACAAGTAATATTTCATTCATGTATCCCCAAATGATGATGGACGGATGATTGTAATGTTGGCGTATCATTTCCCGTAAGCTGCGTTCGCAGTTGTCTCCGTAACCCGGTGTGTCGGGCACAATGTCTATGACGGGAATTTCTTCCCATGCCAGCATTCCCAGCTTGTCACACATCTCTATGATAGCGTCGTCTTGTGGATAATGGGAAATTCGGATGAAGTTGGCTCCCATCTCTTTCATTAGTTTCATGTCACGGCGGTGCATTTCGTCCGTCAGGGCTACACCGATAGGTTTCTGGTCCTGGTGGCGGCAGATACCGCGCAGTTTATAGGGCTTTCCGTTAAGGTAGAAGCCTTTGTTGGATTCGAAATGGAACCAGCGGAAACCGGTATGGTGGTTGCTTTGGTCTACGATGGACTTTGTTTTGCAGTTGAACAAGGTGGTTTCTACTCTGTAGAGGTAGGGCGTTTCCGGAGTCCATAGCAGTGGTTGGAGGATAGGAGATATATTGCTGTCAAAGTTTCGTGTCTCTCCGGCTTTGAGCTGTATAAACTGCTTTTGCGTTTGGAGGAGGGTTCCATCAGGGTGGTAGATGGAGTGTACCAGTTCGAGTGCTGCTTTTTCCCGGGCATCATTCTTTATTTCGCCATGGATGGACAAGGTGGCTTGTTGCTCGGATACCCGGGGAGTGGTGATGAAGATACCGTCGGAACCATGATTTGTCAGATTGAAATGTTGGCTGGGTACGGCGATGAGCCATGCATCTCTATAAATACCGCCGAAGAAGGTAAAGTCACCCGAAATAGGCGGAATGTCCATTCTGGCATTATCCACGCGGATAACCAGCATGTTGGGTGAGTTGAAGGAGAGAAATGGAGTAATGTTGAGTGTGCTTGCAGTGTAACCTCCAGTATGTTCACCGACTTTCTTTCCATTGATATAGATACAAGTTGCTTTGCTGGCAGCATCCAGTTTCAGAAAAACTTGTTTCCCTATCCAGTCTTGTGGCAGGATTATTTGTCTACGGTACCATCCCGTACCCCGATAATAATCCTTCTCGGTATATGCGTCGGTATTCCAAGTATGGGGCAGGTGAATATCCTCCCATTCGTCATCCTTGAAAGTGCTGTCTAAGGCAGCGGTACATTCGCCTTTTCGGAACTTCCAACTGTCGTTGATGGTTTGGATTTCCCGTTGTGCATAAAGACTGGACGGAGCCAGGATAGAAAAAATAATTATTGTAGCAATTGTCCAACAGACCGGTTTGTGTATATGCTTGAAGATTCTCATGATAAAAGATAAAGTATTATAGAACTGTGATGCTGACAAAGATAATGAAAGGGGAGGCGAAAATAAAGATAAATGTGATATTTTCGCCTCCCGGTTTAGAAAACAACCTTTTTATTCCGGATGCATGTGATTATCTGTCAGCGGATTCGTTAGCTTTGATTGGCCATCCCGGATTCTGGTAAATGGGGGAGGTGCTGGTGGTTTCACCGTCTGAAGCTGTAATCAGGAAATGACTTTCGGCTATCGGGCTGAGGTAGTGTGCCTGGCAGAAGTTCAATCCATTGTAGTACAGTCCGGTAGACGCTACTTGGTAGGGGCGTACATATTCGCTTAATTCCGGTGATGAGATGGTGTTTTCTTTATCGCTTTTACCGTAAATTAGTTTGTCGGTCAGTCCTGCTGTTTCATAGTCTTTAATCATGGGACCCCACAGCTTGATTCCTTCTATCTGGAAACCATTCAGCTGGTCCATGGCACGCCAACGGATCAAATCGTTGTAACGGTAGCCTTCTCCTATAAATTCATTGCGGCGTTCGCGGCGGATATTGAACAGTGTTTTGTCTATTAATTCTCCGGTGGAATAGGCTCCCCAATCATATAGTTTTTCTTGCCCCATGTCGGTAGCGGCAATGGTCTTGTTGTAATCGGGTTCAATACCGGCACGAGTACGCAAGGCACGCCAGTATTTGTCGGCTTTGTCATCCAGTTTATGGTTCTTTTCGTAGTAGGCTTCAATGTAAGTAATGTAGGCTTCTGCTGCCCGGAACATGATGGCGGCAGTCTGGTCTTTGTTCAGATCCTGGTCCTTCAAGTCGTGGGAGTAACCTTTACCCAGCAGGTATCCTGTGGCAGTAGAGTACTTCACGTCATCGGAATAGACCATCGGGGTAGTGGAGAAGTATTCGGGACTAGTAGTGTTGATGAATGTTTTTACTTCACCCGGAGCCTTCATGAAGAGGCGCCAACGGTCATCGCGGTCTATCTTGGTATCACCGATGTAGTCGTCGCCTTTGTAACCGCTACCTTCTGCATAGACGGGCAGACCGTTCTTCATGAGAAAGGAATGTTCCATCTGGTGTGTATAGCCACGGGCATACCCGTAGTAAATGTGATGGTTGTAGTCGGTACCTATGCTCAAGTCACGGTTGTAGGGACGGTACATCAGGACCTCGGGATATCCGTTCGGGTTCTGGGTAGCGAACATGTCATAGTAGTCGTTGGCGGCATCGGCAGCAGATTGCTGTATACTACCGTTGTTGGCGGTCAGTGCCACGGCATCTGCTACGGTCTGGGAGGCGTTGATAGCCTGGTCGAGGAAGAAGTTCACTTCCGCTTCGGGGCTTCCACTGGGGAATTGATATCCTTTATTATAATCTTTTTCAGCTCCTGGCCATCCCTTACCGTTTGGAACTAGTGCAGTCCCGGCATGGTATTTTTCCCAGGTTGCTTCGAACAAGGCTACACGGGCTTTTAGCACAAGTGCGGCATTTTTTGTAATGCGCGCTTTGCCTCCGTCAGGATTGTTGGTCAAATATTCGATTGCCTTGTCCAGGTCTTGCAGAATGAAGCGAGCTACTTCATTGCGTGGCTGTCGCTTGGAAGCTTCGACAAGTGCTTCTTTGTTATCGGGCAATACTTCTTTGATGATGGGGAAATCGCCCAATTTGCGTAAACGGTAGAAATATTGGTAGGCCCGTAGGAAATAGCCTTCACCAATGTAGTGCTTGATGTTGGTTGAGTTTCCTTTGATACTTCCGGTTTCCAGATTCTTCTCGGTAGATTGGATGAAATAATTCAACGTATAAATGTTGTTGAAGTTCCATTCGCCGCCACTTGCCGGAGTTTTCCATTCGCCAATTAGGTAACGGTTGCTGGAGTTGCGGGTGGTGGCGTTGTCCGTAGCCATTTCGTCATCTCCATATAAGCTGTTCAGTGAAGGGAAGTTATCCGTGTAATAACGGATAGTATAGGCAGCTAATTGACTCTCTTCCACCAGATAGTTTTCGGGAGCAACGTCAGAGGGAGGGGTGATATCCAAGAAATCATCACAACCGGTTCCGGTCATGAGCATGCATCCCAAAACGATTCCTTTTACGATATGTTTATACTTTAATGTTTTCATATTCTTGTTTTTGTTTTAGAAGTTAACACTTAATCCGAATGATATTGTCTTTGCCAGTGGATATACCGTACCGTTTGCTTGTTCGGTGCTTTGGTATCCGGCACCACATGTTTCCGGGTCCATGGTATCGCTGAGGCTGGTAATGGTCAATAGGTTTTCGCCGGAAACAAAGATGCGCAGATTCTGTAGCATAAGTTTGTTTATCCATACTTTGGGGAAAGTATAGCCAACCTGTATGTTTTTCAGACGCATGTAGGCTGCATTCTGCAGATAGCGGGTCTGGCTTTTGTTGTTTTTTGTATTAAAAATCGGTCGTGGGTAATAGGAATTCAGATTCTCTCCCAGTGGATTTTCGGATGTACGGAAGTAGTCGAGATGCTCTTTGAACGAGGTAGACCACCATTCACCGTCCGTTACACCCCAGAAAGTCATGTTTTTATCGCCCGGCCACCAGTCGCGCTTCAGTACGCCTTGCCAGAACATTTGTAAGTCCCATCCTTTGTAGGCAGCATCCAGGTTGATGCCCGTCATGAAACGGGGGGTACTGTTACCGATTTTTTTCATGTCACCCATATCATTGATGGTATAACTTCCGTTATTGATTTTACCATCCCCGTTGAGGTCGGCGTACATGATGTCTCCGGCCGCCCATTGGCTGCCTAACGCACTTTGTCCACCGTTGGGTAGTGAAGCGAGATGCTGCTGCATTTCTTCATCGGTCTTGGCAATGCCGATGGTTGTGTAACCGTAAATATTACCGATGAGTTCGCCTTCCACATATTTGGAAAGGGAACCGGTAGGGTTACCATAGCGTAGAATCTTGCTTTGCGAGTCGGAAAGACTTAGTTTGGCTCCATATTTGAAGTCACCGATTTGGTCACGCCACCCGATTTGAAGTTCCCAGCCATAGGTCTTCATATCGGTATTATTGGTAGGGGGAACATTGGTACCAAGTGCGGCGGGTAATTCAATGCCGGGTCCCATCATGTCTTCTGTTTTGCGTATGAAATAGTCGAAAGAACCGGTCAGACGATTGTTGAGAGCAGCTACATCCAGACCGATATTGGTACTTTTGATCTTTTCCCAAGTCAGTGAAGAAGAAACCAGTTTCGGAGCTTCGGCAGTATTGGGCTTGGCATTGTTGATGAGCCAGTTACCATTGGATGCTTTTACATCCATTGTCTGATAAGTGGGATACCAGTTATAGATGTTGGCATTGGCCAGTGTGCCGTAAGATACTCTTAACTTTAAGGTAGAAATTTTTTCTGCCAGAGATTCGAAGAATGCTTCGCGGGCAATATTCCAGCCGAGTGAGAAGGAAGGAGTTAGAATCCAGCGGTTACCACGGCGGAAGCGGGAGGAACCGTCGTAGCGGAGGTTACCTTCTACCAAATAACGCCCGGCATAATCATAGTTGATGCGGCCAAAAAAACCTGCACTGGCCCACTCTTGCACAACACCTGAAATGCCGTAAGATTGTGAACTGGTAGTCAAGTTGAGAACTGGAAGGTCGGTAGAAATCATGTCAGCGCGTTGTGCGCTTACATCACGATATTTTTGCCGTTCAATCTGCATACCGGCTGTGGCTGCAATGGTGTGCTGCCCCAGGGTGATGTCGTAGTTGGTATAAACATTGGGATTCAGGAAGAGCGATTTGTAGGCGTATTCGTACACCTTGTCTTCACTTGGCCCGGTCATGGTAGCTACATATGTTTTCTCTGGATCGTTGGCCATGTGTGAGTATACACGCTTGTGTTCATAATGTGTCCAATTATTGTCGGTCTTGATGTTGAGTTCACCGATGATATTCCAGTTTTTCAGTGGGGTAATGGTAATACGTACTTGTTGGGAAAGCCCATCGTTGATTTCGTTCTGACGACCGCCGTTTTGCAAGGCCTCGATGTAGTTGATGTCGGACATGTAGTAGCCGTTGGGGTCTTTCAGGGGACGTACCGGACGGCAGCGACGGAGTACATTGTTATAGAAATCATTCCATAGTATACTTGGGCGGTCATAATCGGTGCGTGAATAACGGGTGGAATAGTCTACCTTTACATAATCTGTAATTTGGGCAGAAATTTTTCCTGTCAAGTTATAGCGCTTGTTGTGGTCTGTGCCGTAGCGCATGAAGCCGCTTTGTCCCAAATAATTGGCTGACATGTAGTAAGTAAACTTTTCTGTACCTCCACTGATACTGGCATTATGTTCTTGTGCAGTAGACCAGTTACGGTAGTATTCTTGTAGCCAGTCTACATTGCCCCAGGTATAGTCATAATTCCATTTACCGTTGCCTTGTGCTTCGGCAACGTCATTAGGGGCAAGTTTACCGTCAACATAGTCTTTCACTTTCTGCTTGTACTATGGTATTGAGGTCTCCTTCCATACCATCAATCAAGATGAGCGGTGAACCGCTGGCATAGTCATTATTATTAGCGTCTTTGCCTACGGTACCATTGCCACGAATGTTGATGGATTTGCTGGCATTCAGTTCACCACCATGCCCACTGTTTGAGATATTCAAGCCAGGGATAACACCTTGCAGTGCTTGTACGGCACTGCTCACGGGGCGGGCTTCGAGATCTTTGGCTGAAGCAGTAGCCACAGAACCGGTGAGGTTTACTTTCTTTTGTGTACCGAATCCTACAACAACCACCTCATCCAGTGTTTGTGTGTCCTCTTTCAGTCTGATGGTTCCTTTTACATGGTTGACTGGAATTTCTTGAGTAACATACCCGATGTAAGAAATTACAATAGTTGAATTGAGGGAAGCCTGGAGACTGAAATTACCGTCAATGTCGGTAATGATTCCATTATTTGTCCCTTTTTCAAGGATTGAAACCCCGATAAGGGGCTCACTGGTAGTTTCATCTACCACTTGTCCTTTAATAGTAATACTACTTTGGGCAAAAGTTCCCAAACTGGTAAGAAGCATACAACAGAAGAAAAGTAGCTGTACCAGCTTTCGGAAAAAGATCTTTTTTCTCATAATACGTAGATTTAATTAATTGTAAGTTATGTATTTTGTCAGGGGCAAAAGTAGTCTTCTCTTATATTCACTAAGGCAAAAGGGCTACATCAAAACTTTCTCAATCATGTGTTATGACTACATCAAAGCTTTCTCTTCCATGATATAAAATTTTTATAATCAGTTGAATAAAATGTAAAAATGGTACATCTTGCGATTTTGCTATATGCTCTTATTTTTATATATATAAATGTCTTTACTGCAAAAAGGTATTATCTTTGTGTTTGTAAAGAACAAATATTAACCGCTATGAATCGAGTGTTTATTCTGACTTGTATTTTTCTGCTGTTGTTTTCGATTTCCTTGAGGGCCGATTGGCAACGGCCTATCATGAATTATACGAGGCATACTTATAAAGCTGGTAATCAGAATTGGAATATTCGGCAACATGACAATGGTTGGATATATATAGCCAATAATAAAGGCTTGTTGGAGTTTGATGGTGTAGCCTGGAACACGTATCCCATTAGGAACGCTAAAACACGTGCTCTGGAAATTGGAAGTGATAATCGGATTTATATCGGTGGAATGGGGCAGTTTGGCTATTTTTGTCCAAGTCCTTTAGGTGGTTTGGATTACACATGCTTGTCAGACAGTTTGCCGTCGACGGTATCTGTAGGGATAATCTGGAATATTCTGTCGGATAAAAATCGAATTTGTTTTCAGTCAGATCGTCGTTTCTTTTGTTTGGAAAATGGCAAGCTTAGCCAGATAGATGTTTTTTCGGATATTTATTCTTCATTGGTAGTCAGGAATAAATTCTATATGACTTCTTCCAAGGGATTGATGATATTGAACGGTACGGAGTTTATACCGGTAGATAACACTTCTGACATAGGAAGTACGGTGAAAACAGGTGGTTTACTGTCCTATCAGGATAAATTGATTGTTGTAAGTAGGGATAAAGGATTGTTTGTTTATGATGGTTCCGTTTTGCGGAAGTATGCAACGGCGGCTGATGACTTTTGTAGTCGGAACCAGCTTTTTTGTGCTGCTTTGAAAGACTCCTTGTTGGCATTAGGGAGTGTTCAGAATGGAATTTGTTTGCTGAATTTGAAGACAGATGAAGCGGAAGTCATATCTACAGGTAATGGATTGCAAAACAAGACTGTACTAAGTATGATGTTTGATGAGGCCGGACATCTATGGCTGGGTTTGGACAATGGGATTGACTGTATTCATCTGAATGCACGTGTTGCTTCATTGTATGGGGGCAGGTCTGTTATAGGTTCAGGTTATGCGTCGTGTCATTATCAGGGACGTTTTTATTTGGGAACCAATCAGGGACTGTATTGTACAACTTTTCCCAGGCGGTTGAATAAGGAATATCCGGTGGACTTTGTACCCGGTACAGGTGGGCAGATATGGTCACTTCGTGAATATGACGACAAGATGTTTTGCTGTTCGGACAACGGTATATTCATTGCAGATGATAAACGGATAGAACATCTTGACGGTCTTAAGGGAGTATGGGATATTGTAAAGCTGGCCGGGCATGAAGATGTATTGTTGGCAGGTACATATAGTGGGCTGTATCTTCTTGTGAAAAAAGGTACACATTGGAGGGTAGAATGCAGGATTCAAGGATTTCCCCGTTCATGCAAAGATATGTTGCCGGAAAAGTTAACGGCGAATACTTTGTGGATAGCCAATAAGGAAAACGGAGTATCCAGGGTCACTTTATCCGAGGATTTGAGGCAGGTAAGGAAGTTTAAAGATTATAACAACAAAACTTTCCCGCTTGGTTATGATGCTTGTTTGTCGGAGGTGGATGGTGATGTCGTTGTAACTTCTCATCACGGTTTGTGGAGTTATGACCAGACACGTGATTGTTTGGAGAGATTTACACGTCTGGAGAATCTGCTGGATGGAAAAGTTTACACTTATCTGAAGGCAGACTCTTTGAAGAATATATGGTACGTAGCGGATGGCCGGTTGAAGGTTTTACGTTATGATGCCGCTGAAAAGAAATATTATCGGGTAGAACATGAAACGTTCCTGCGTGAATCACTAATTGAGAATTTCGAAGATGTCTATTTTTGTAATCAGGGACAGATTGTGGTCGGTACCGAAGAAGGTTTTTCACTCATTAGGCTGGATAGTCAGTCACCGTATCGTTCTCCGTTTACTTTGCAAATCAGGAAAGTATATATGACGGGACAGCGTGATTCGCTTGTTTATGGCCGGAGTTATTCATATGATGATAGTCCGGTGATAATTCCCTATACCCATAATTCTCTCCGTATAGAGTATAGTGCCAATAACTATAGTAAAATGCAGACAGCCCTTTATTCTTATAGGTTAAGTAATGGCAGTGAGGAAGGTGAGTGGAGTGAGTATAGCGAGAATAACAAGAAAGAGTTTACTGGTTTGCATGAAGGCAAGTATATATTCAGTGTAAAGTTGTTTACGGATAAGGACACGGTTCCTATAGTGACATCTTTTGCTTTTGAGGTATTACCTCCATGGTATCGCACTTGGTGGAGCTACCTGGCGTATAGTATGGCTATCGTTCTATTACTGTATTATATGTATTATCGCATTGCCGCTAGTCGTAAGCACTTGTTGATGCAGAAAGAACTGGAACTTTACAGACAGAAACAGCAGTTCAAGGAGGAGAGTGATTTGAAGGACAGAAAGATTGATTTATTGAAGGAGGAGAATCTGCGTTCCGAATTGCATCATAAATCGGAAGAGTTGATTCGTACGACATTGAACATAGTACGTAAAAATGAGATGCTATTGGGAATTAAGAAGGAAGTTTTGGGCATTTCCCATTCCATCAATGAAGCGAATTTGGTTTCTCTTCGTCGTAAAACACTCCGCCTGTTAGGACAGATTGAAACGAATATAGAGCATGATGATGATTTGCAGGCATTCCAAAGTACATTTGACTCGGTACATCACGACTTCTTCCGGAAGCTGGAAGAGGCATATCCTGGATTGAATAACAAAGATAAGCTGTTGTGTGCATATATAAAGATGAATCTGCTTTCTAAAGAGATAGCTCCATTGATGAATATCTCTTTGCGTGGGGTTGAAATCAGCCGGTATCGTCTGCGGAAGAAGCTGGGTCTTGGAGAGGGGGAGAACTTGCCGGAATTTCTGCAGAAATTCAGCAAGTAATAGACTTTTGTAACACCAACAGACTTTCCGGCCCCATATTGAACAGCAGGTCTATGATGCTTAGGTTGGGCAGAAAACCAAGTCTCTCCTGAAATACCTGATAATAGGGCTGTGGTGAGAACGCTGTGTCTTCCAGCGTGAAGTCCTTTTTCGGATGGATGCTTTCGCGGAAGTCTGTTTCATCCAGAGTGAATTCGGTCCGGTATTCAGAGGTACGTTCCATATCGGGCTGTATATCTATCAAGGAACAGATGAGACGGCAAAGTTCTTCATTGAAGTCGGCCAGGAATTCATACTTCTTTTCGTAGAAAGGACGGAAATCGTCTTTATAATACTCAAAGAAAGGAGTATGGTTATAGGCCGACTCTATGGCATTCCAATGCAGGTGCCGCCAGTTACCGTGGTCGGAAATACGTATATCCCGCATGGGGCATTTCAGGGTATTCGGTTTGACGGTGGGGATGGAAAGAGCCAATTCACCGTCCGGTGCGGCAATGGTACAGCGGTTGCGGTAGGTCTGCTTCATATAGTGGTCGTGCTGTTCGATAAACACTTTGTCGTATGCCAGCAATTTGGTGTAATACTCTACGGGGGCTAGGTAGGCAGAAGAAAGAAATACGGTTTTCATCGGTGTATTTATGATTAGACGATTTACGATTGAAATTACTGTTCGTTGTTTGTACGTTTATTTTTTCGCTTGTTTGTCATTCCACCTTTTTCCACATTCTGTCCCAACGGTAGCCGTTGAAGAATCCTGTTCCCTTTTCTTTGGAGAACCAGATGATAGATGCCTTGCCTATGATGTGGTCTTCGGGGACGAAACCGAAAAGGCGGGAGTCCGAAAGATTGATGGCATTGTTGGCACCTACCCAGTAGTAGTCTTTGGTAAAATAGCAGTGTTGCACGGGCTTGCCTTCCACATAAAGGGTGTCGTTCTTGATTTCGGCCTGTTTCTTTTCGTGAAGTACCAGGGTATTTCGCAACAAAGTCTTGTTCCACGGATATACGCGTATGGCTTTGCCTTTGCTGGGGATTATCAGAGGTTTCAGCATCTCCATGGAGTCTTCCTTGACAATCGGTTCTATCCAGCAATTCCCGTTCATGGCTTGTTCCAACAAGTAGTGTTCATAACGGCTGAAACTGCGTATATTCTTTATTGAGTCCTGCCCCAATAGTTTGTTGGGAGCGATGGAAAGGATGGAAAGCAATGAATCCAACTGTCGTTCCCGTTGCCTGGGGTAAGAATAAAGGAACTTCTGGTCGGGTGCATTCTTTTCGGAAGGAATCACTGAAAAAAGCGAATCTATCAGCAAGGTATCTCCGGGAGTACCGATGCAACGGCTGATAAAGACTTCCCGTCGGTCAATCACGGGTTCTGAAAGATTGGCAGGATTGTTGAATACAAGAATATCCTCTTTCTGCACCGGACTGTCCGCCCAGCGATGATATCCCCATAACTTCATAAAAGGAAGCCGTAGACCGTAGCTCCACTTGTTTACAAGAATACATTCACCCCGGTACAGTGAGTTCTCCATACCGGAAGAAGGGATAAGATAGGAAGTTGTCACACAACCCCGGAGCAGTACTACGACGAGCACTACTCCAACCATTGCAATTGCCATCTTCCATCCTTTCATCCTGTCGTTCGAAATTAAAGAATTAAAGAGTGAAAGAAGGAAAGGCTTGAGGTCGTTTCCCCACCTCCCTCTTTAATTCTTTAACTCTTAATTCTTAATTCTTTAACTCTTTAATTCATTTAATGCCGTCCACCCACTTGAATATCCGGTTCCAGCGTATCTTGCCGTCAAACCAGTTGCGGTCTTTGTCCAGTGACAGCCATACTACAATCGGTTTTCCTACGACATGGTCTTCCGGCACAAAGCCCCAGTAACGGGAGTCGGCGGACTTGTCGCGGTTGTCGCCCATCATCCAGTAGTAGTCCATATTGAAGGTATAGGAGTCGGTCTTTTCACCATTGATGTAGATGCCGTCTTCCTTGACTTCCAGTTTGTTGCCTTCATAGGCAACGATGCAGCGTTCGTAGATGGGCAGGTTATCCTCGGTCAGCTTGATGGTGGCACCTTTGGCGGGAATCCAGATTGGACCGTAGTTATTGCGGTCCCATTTGGTGTAAAGGTTCAGCGGATACATCTGTCCCGAGAACTCTCCCGGTTCGATGATAATATTACTGATGAGTTTCTTGTTGCCCGAAAGGGTCTCGTACATCTTTTTGGTAAGCGGAAGATGATAGACCGGCGCCAGTCTTCCTTGGGCATCCCGGCGGTCCAGTCCCATCTCAATCAGATTCTCTTCCCAGCCCAGGCCGTCGGTCATCAGTGTCTGGTCCTCTTTGCTGATGCCCAGTTCACGGAACATATCATCGGTGATATAAGGACCTGTAGTCTGTACAAAGTAGTTGAACTGCATTTCTGCAGGGTTCTCGATGGCCTTGCCGTCGATGTATACCTGTCCTTTCTTGATTTGCAACGTATCGCCGGGCAGGCCTACGCAACGTTTTACATAGTTTTCACGACGGTCAACGGGGCGTATGACAATGTCACCGTACATTCTAGGATTGGAACGGATAAGATTACGTCCGGCATTGTAGTACAGGTCGTAGACAGTACGTTGCTGCTTGCGTGTCAGGCTGTCCATATTCACCTTGTTGGGATACACGCGTTTTCCTTCTTCGTAAGCAAGGGTATAGAAGTCTGTCTGCTGGAAGTTGGTGGCTACCGTGTCGCCTGCCGGGAAGTTGAACACCACAATATCGTTCAGTTTCACTTTGCCGAAGCCCGGCACACGTTTGTATTCCCATTGAGGCCATTCGATGTACGACTTGGTGTTGAATACCGGTAGTGTATGTTGTGCCAGCGGCATGGAAAGCGGCGTATTCGGTACGCGCGGGCCATAGCTCATCTTGCTGACGTAAAGGAAATCGCCTACCAACAAGGATTTCTCCAGTGAGGAAGACGGTATCTGGTAATTCTGGAACACGTAGATATTTACGAAGTAGACGGCTACCAGCGCAAACACGATGGCATCCACCCAACTCATGATGCTGCGTACGGCAGGATTCTCCGATTTCTTCCAGAACCCCCAGGGTATCTTCTTACTGATGTAGATGTCAAAAATGAAGGGTAGTACAATCAGTCCCAGCCAGCTTTTTACCCAAATCAGAAAGGCAAGGTAGAGCAGGGTGACTATACTGAATTTAATCCATTGGGTGCGTGTTGCTTTTCTCATGATGTTTTAGTCTTTTAAAAATGGAAACAAGTCACTCATTCCCAAAGCACCTTCGTGCTTGGCGGTATATTCGGCAGCAAGGACAGCTCCCAAGGCAAATCCCCTGCGATTCTTGGCATCGTGGGTGATAGTGATGCTGTCGGCTTCGGAGTCGTAGCGGATGCTGTGGATGCCCGGTACTTCTCCTTCGCGGATAGAACTTATGGACAGCTCATTGGCTGCACATTCCGTAGAGCCCGAAACGGTTCCGTCGGGAGCCTGGAAAGTTCCTTCTATCCATTTGTCCTTACGGTCGAGATTCTCCAGAATACCTTCGGCAAGCGTGATGGCCGTTCCGCTCGGAGCGTCCATCTTGTGGATGTGGTGCGTTTCGCTCATTGTCACATCATAGGCAGGGAATTGGTTCATTATCTTTGCGAGGTACTTGTTGACGGCAGAGAATATGCTTACTCCCAGACTGAAGTTGGACGACCAGAACAGTGTCTTGCCGCCTTCGGTACAAAGTCTCTTCACTTCGTCTCCATGTTCCGCCATCCATCCCGTACTGCCGGATACCAATTTGACTCCGGCCTGGAATGCCTTCATATAGTTATTGTATGCAACTATGGGGTTGGTGAACTCTATGGCAACGTCGGCGCTCTTGAAGGCTGCCGATTCAAAGTCTTCCTGATTGTCGACATCGATGATGCTTACAATTTCGTGTCCGCGGCCAAGGGCTATTTTCTCGATTTCCTTGCCCATTTTTCCGTAGCCGATTAATGCGATTTTCATTGTTTCTATCTGTTTTTATTTAGTTTATCAACAAACTATAGGTCGCAAAGATAATCTTTTTCTTACATTTGTGCTCAACATTAACGTCTTGTTAACATGGAACAACTACTGCATTATGTTTGGAAGCACAAAATATTTCCTTTGTCAGCACTCCAAACAACCTCCGGCCGGCCGGTAGAAGTGATAGATCCCGGTTTGCCGAACATGAATGCAGGCCCCGATTTTTTTAATGCCAAACTGAAAATAGACGGTACGCTCTGGGTGGGCAACGTCGAAGTGCATACGCAGGCATCAGACTGGCTGCTCCATAGGCACGACCGTGACAAGGCGTATGATACCGTCATCCTGCACGTGGTGGGCGAATCGAATTGTGATGTGTACCGCACGAACGGTGAGCTGGTTCCCCAGATGGTGCTCACTTGCCCCGACACTGTCCGCTTGCGCTATGAAGAGCTTCGGCAGACAGAGATTTATCCTCCCTGCTATTCCATCCTTGCCTCCCTCCCAAAGCTGACCGTCCACTCCTGGCTGTCCGCTTTGCAGGTAGAGCGTTTTGAGCAGAAAGCATGCGTTATATCCCAGCGGCTCGAACGCTGCAATCATCATTGGGAGGATGTTTTCTTCATTACTCTTGCTCGTAACTTCGGCTTCGGGCTGAATGGGGATGCTTTCGAGGCATGGGCAAACCGCCTTCCATTCCGCGCCGTAGACAAGCATCGGGACAGTCTGTTTCAAGTGGAGGCTTTCTTCCTGGGGCAGGCAGGCCTGCTGGAGGAGGTCTCGGCAGAGGCAGATGATTATTATTTGATACTTCAGAAAGAGTTCCGCTACCTGCAACACAAGTTCGAGCTGCCAGCTCCCATGTCTGTTGAGCAGTGGCGGTTTCTGCGTCTTCGTCCCGATAACTTTCCACATGTACGCCTCGCCCAGCTTGCCTGTCTGTATCACAAGGAGCAGTCGCTCTTCTCGCGTGTTATGGAGGCTGAAACGCTGGAGGCGGTGAAGAAGATACTGGCTGCCAAGACTTCCGCGTATTGGGAGGAGCACTTCAATTTCAGAAAGGTTTCACCCCGAAGGGAAAAGCGGGTAGGGGACGGTGCCTTGAATCTGATTGCCATCAATACGGTCATCCCGTTTCTTTATGCTTATGGCCTGCACAAGGCCGATGACGTTTTGTGTGACCGTGCCACCCGTTTCCTTGAATCCTTGAAGGCCGAAAACAATCACGTAACCCGACTTTGGGATGGTGCCGGTTTGCCGGTATCTACCGCTGCCGATTCGCAGGCTCTGCTTCAACTTCAAAAGGAATATTGTGACAAGAAAGACTGCTTGCGTTGCCGGTTTGGTTACGAGTATCTGAAACATAGATGATAATAATTATCGCCCCATAGCCTTAGCATTTTATTACTTTTATATTATCTTTGCGCATTGAAAAATAATCCGAGTATATGAAGGCTATCCGCTTTGTTTTTTGTCTGTTTGCGGCACTCATGCTGACGACTCTCAATGGTCTGGCTGCCGAAGAGGAGGATTTCAAGACATTTCTCCAGAAATTCACGTCCAGTGCTTCATTCCAGTATTCCCGAATCAAGTTTCCTTTGAAGTCTCCCATCGCCCTCTTGAAGGATGACGGTGAGACGGAACAGACTTTTCCCTTCACCCGCGAGAAGTGGGCATTGCTAGACGAAGAAACGCTGAAGGAAGGACGTACTACCGAAGAGGAGGGAGGTACCTATATTTCTCACTTCACTGTCAATGAGCCTGCCCATAAAGAGTTCGAAGCAGGCTATGATGAATCAGAACCTTCCCTTCGTGTGGTCTTTGAACTGACGGATGGCAAGTGGTATGTCACCGACTGCTATAACGACTGGTACAACTTCGATCTCCCTATCAATGAACTGGAAGAAACTATTCAGGCGGTACAAGAGGAAAACAAGGCTTTCGAAGAACTTCATCCTTGATGAAGTGGGGGCAGAAATCCGCCTCAATCATTATTTTATCCTTCTTCTGTACGATTTATGCCCCTCTTTTTCCAAAAAGAGGGGTTTCTTTGTACCGTACTAATACATTGAAATATGCGGTTACAACTTCTTTTGATGCAACTTCTCTTATGTGTCCTCCCCGGTATGGAGATGGGCGCTTCCTGCCGGCTTACCGCCTGGGTCGTGGAGGATTCTTCCGGAAAAGTGGAAATTACATGTATCGGCGATACGATGGATATTGTATCTCCGGACGGGCTGTCCCTTTGGTATAAGGAACGGTTGACGGGAAACTATGAGATTACCTACCGGGTACAAGTGGTGGTTGAGAATGGTAGCTACGACCGTCTCAGCGACTTGAATTGTTTTTGGGGGGCCGATGACCCCCGGCATCCGGATGACTTCTTTGCCCGCAGTGCATGGCGCAACGGCGAGTTCAAGAATTACAATACGCTGGACCTTTACTATGTGGGCTACGGCGGTAATGATAATGGAACTACGCGTTTCCGTGAATACCATGGAGAGTATTATGGAGTGGACGATGCAAAGATTAAACCCATCTTGAAAGAGTATACCGATGCCGCCCACCTTTTGAAGCCCAACCATTGGTATGAAGTTAAAATCCGTGTGGAGAATGGAGCCACCACTTATGCCATGGATGGTGAAGAACTTTTCAGCTTACCGGTTGCCGATGGCAAAGGAGACGGCTATTTCGCCTTACGGTTGTGGCAGAACCACGTACGTTTTGCAGATTTCCAAGTAGCAAATATCGATAACCTTAAATAAACAGACATGATGCAATTCAGTAAATGGAAAATAGGAGCGGTAGCGCTCGTTTGCATGTTGCTGCCGGGCAGTGTACATGCACAAATCGTGAAGAATGAGCGCTTGCTTTCTTTTGAGGAGAAGCAGGTTCCGGCGTTTGTCACTACGGCAGCTGGTTCGCAGTTGGGCATTAGCGACGAACATTATAGGGATGGCGACCACAGTTTGAGCTGGACTTTCGAGCCGGGTGCCGCACTGTCTATCAAAAAAGACTTGAAGTTTGAGAAGAAAGACCCGACGGGGAAAGACACCTATCTTTCGGCTTTCATCGTATGGGTGTACAATGAGCAGGCCCAGGACAAGCAGATTCGGTTCGAGTTCCTGAAGGATGGCAAGGTATGCACCTCTTTTCCTTTTGGCATCAACTTCACCGGTTGGCGCGGAGCATGGGTATGTTATGAACGCGATATGCAAGGCACCCCGGAAGAAGGGATGGACGAAATCCGCATTGTAGCCCCCGACGTGAAAGGGAAACTCTTTTTCGACCATCTGATTACTGCCAGCAAGGTAGATGCCCGCCAGCAGACTGCCGACTTGCAGGTACCGTTTGTAAATAAGGGAACCACCAACCACTGGCTGGTTATCTACGAACACTCCTTGTGGAAACCGGACATCCCTCTGACAGACGTGACCGAGGCGCAGAAGCAGGATATACGGATTATGGAGAAGCGTTTCCGCGGCATGCTCTACACACCTTCCGCGCTTTCGGACAAGGAGATGCAGTCCATCCGTGAGAAGTATGATTTTTATCGGATTACCTACAAGAACGGCAAGGTAGCAGGACGTCCTATCTATTTTGTACGTCACTCCGAGGCATACGAACGTATGGTATCCGATTGGGACAAAGATATGTTCTCCAGACTGGGGATAGAGATAAGCGACTATTTCAACCTGATGAAACGCGTCGCCATCGCCTACAACAATGCGGAGGATGCGGCGCTGAAACACGAGTTGAAGCAGAAATTCATCGCCATGTACGATAACGCCACCGACCAGGGTATTGCCTACGGCAGTTGCTGGGGGAATATCCACCATTACGGATATAGTATGCGCGGTCTGTTTGTGGCTTATTTCTTGATGAAGGACGTGTTGCGTGAGGCAGGTAAGCTGGAAGAGGCGGTACGTACGCTCAACTGGTATGCCATCACCAATGAGGTATATCCCGAACCTGCCGTCAACGGTATTGATATAGATACGTTCAACACCAAGTTGCAAGGCCGCATAGCCAGCATTCTGATTATGGAGGATACACCGGAGAAACTGCAATACCTGCGTTCCTTCTCCCGTTGGCTGGACAAAGGCTGTCTTCCTGCGCCGGGATTGGCCGGTTCTTTCAAGCCGGACGGTGCCTGCTTCCATCATTGCAACAATTATCCTGCCTATGCAGTGGGCGGTCTGGACGGTGCCACTAATATGATTTACTTGCTGAGTGGTACCGAGTTCCGTCTGTCCGAGCAGGCACACGAGACGGTGAAGAAAGTGCTTCTCACCATGCGTTTCTATTGCAACCTGAAGCAATGGTCTCTCTCCATGTCCGGACGCCATCCCAACGGGGGAGGAAGTCTGATACCTATCCAATATGCCACGATGGCCATTGCCGGTACGCCGGATGGTAAGCAGAAATATGACCCCGAAATGGCCGCTGCCTATCTGCGCCTGGTTGCCCATACGGAAGCTCCGGATAAGAATGCGCCCGACTATTTGCCGAAGGCTTCCACCCGCCACGAATTGGAGATGAAGAAGTTGCTCGAAGCCCAAGGCTTCCGTCCGGAACCCGACCCGCAAGGCAATCTGGCTTTGGGTTACGGTTGTGTATCCGTACAGCGCCGCGACAACTGGGCTGCCGTAGTACGCGGACATTCCCGTTATCTCTGGGCTGCCGAGCACTATCTCCCCGCCAACTTCTATGGCCGTTATCTGGCACATGGCAGCATGCAGATTCTTACCGGAAAACCCGATGAAATGGTTACTTTTGCCACCAGTGGCTGGCAGGAATCCGGTTTCGACTGGAATCGTATTCCGGGTGTCACGAGCATTCATCTGCCTTTCGACCGGCTGCGTGCCCGGGTATTGAATGTCGATACCTTCTCCGGTATGGAGGAGATGCTCTATTCCGATGAGGCTTTTGCCGGCGGTTTGTCCCAGGCACATCTGAACGGTAACTTCGGTATGGTGCTGCATGAACATGATAAGTATAACGGTTCTCACCGTGCCCGCAAGTCGTTCCACTTCTTCGACGGTACCATTGTATGCCTCGGTACGGACATCGAAAACTTGAATACCGAATATCCAACGGAAACCACCGTGTTCCAGCTTGCCGCCACCACTCCCGAAACCCGTAAGTACTGGGAGTCCTATCAGAGTGACGGACAGACTTATATAGACCCCAATGGCGTAGGTTATTACATTTCCAAAGCCTCCCGCCCTGATGCCCGGTACGAGAAGAACTTCCCGCAAGTGACCGTGGGCGAACGTAGCACCAAGCCTACTTCCGGTGACTGGGTGTCCTTGACATTGCAGCATGGCAAAGCTCCGAAAGGCGCTTCCTACGAATATGCAGTGCTGCCCCATACGGATGCCGTCGCTTTGAAGGCATTCGCCAAGAAACCCACTTACAAGATTCTCCGGCAAGACCGCAACGCCCATATTGTGCGCTCTCCGGCAGACGGTCTTACTTCTTACGTCTTGTTTGAGACTCCGCAGGCTCTGCCCGACGGCGGATTGTTGCAGAAAGCCGATACATCGTGCCTTGTCATGATACGCGAATATAAGGACAAGCTTCTGCTGACTGTTTCCCAACCCGACCTGGCCTTGTATCGTGGTCCGAGTGACGAGGCTTTCGATAAAGACGGAAAACGTATTGAGCGCAGTATCTATTCACGCCCGTGGACTGACAATGAGAGTCAGGAGATTCCCGTAACCGTTACTTTGAAGGGACAGTGGAAGGTTGCCGAGACGCCCTATTGCAAGGTGTTGTCGGCAGACAAGAAGCAGACAGTGTTGCGTTTTACTTGCCGGGATGCTGCAAGTTTCGACGTGGAGCTGAAGAGATAAGGACAGTGTCTGCCGGACATTAACTTCCAATACCTAAAACACCCGGATGTTTTACCCTATAACATCCGGGTGTTTTCCTATAAAAGATGGGGATGTTTTCACCCAAAACATCCCCATCTTTTGGCTGTTAAGTATCAGTGTGCTGTTTCCTTTCTTCTATTATGAATGAATTTGGAAATAAATGTCTAATATGTTCCGAGCAGGTTGCTCACCGCCGCTTCATAATTGGCTAACTTCGTGGTCTTGTGTATGGTCTTTCGCGCCTTACGGTCTCCGTCCGGCAGCAGATATTCCCAGAAGCTTTTCATTTTCGTCAGCAGTTGCGTGTCTCCTCCTTGCAGTTGCTCTCGGTAGCTGCCGAACACCTCGGTGTGTAGTTGTCCCACTTTTTTCGCCATTTCATCGGAAGAAATCGGGGTTCCTTGCTTGTATTCCAGCGCCAGGGCAGGATTGGCGAGTAGCCCGCGGCCGATGACGATACCTGCCAATCGGGGGAACCGTGTGGTGATAGAACGGATATCGTTCGCGGTATGCAGGTCTCCGTTGTAGAACAGAGGGTGGGTGCACTCTTTGTAGAAAGCTTCAAATCCCTCCAGGTCTACCTCTCCTTTGTATTGTTGCTTGCCCAGACGCGGGTGCAGGATGATGTGTGCGAGGGGGAGTTCGTTGAACAGCGGTAGCAGGGCAAGACACTCCTCCGCCTGCTCCCAACCCAGACGCAGCTTCACGGAGAAACGGATGTCGGGATGCCGGTCGATGGCTTCGGAGAGCAGCGCCTTCACTTCTTCGGGATAGGGCAGCATGCCGGAGCCATTGTGGCGCCGGGCCAGCATCGGAAAAGGACAACCCAAATTGATGTCCGTTTCCCGGTATCCTTTTTCGATGAAAAGGGACATTATGTGCTCCAGCTTGTCCGTATCCGGAGCAATGAGCTGGGGGATGAGGTGCAGGTCCGGGTTGTGGTCCGGCTCAATGTCACGGGCATCTTTCCGCCGGATTTCTCCGTGCTCCATGCGTACGAAAGGAGAGTAATAGGTCTCTATGCCGCCGAAAATGCGTGCATGCGCCCGCCGGTAGACGGCATCGGTATAGCCTTGCAGCGGGGCGAAGTGGATGGGTAATATGTTCTCGTTCATGGCTGCAAAGATACACATTTTTACTTCCGGTCTTTGATGGGAATCACCATATTCCAAGAACGGGATGCATTTTCGAACCCTCCGGGCCCGTCCATCGTGGCAAAGAAGATGTAGGCAGGCTTTCCGTCCTCGAAGAGGATGAAGGGGCGTTCCAGTTGCCCTTGCTTCTCCACGCTGCCGTCTTCCCATTCCACGGTGAGCGAGTAGGCTTTCGGGTCTTTATCTACAGTCCATTGGATGCCGTCTTTGGAATGTGCCATGACGCCTCCGCCCCGTTCGCCGGTAAACTTGGCTACATGGTCTTTGAAGATGGCATGATAGCCGTCTGCATCTTTCCAGAGGAAAGGGTCTTCCGCTTCGCCCTGACCGTCTACTTCAAAGATGGGATAGTCATTGTTCAGCACCCGATAAGGACCTTCTATGGTAGGGGCATAAGCCATTCCGAGGCTCATGGCCGAGTGCAGGTAACCGTTCGTGTAATGTCGTCCCTTGAATATCATCATCACCGAACCGTCTTCTTGAATGATAGGAGAGGGGTTTGAGGTCAGAAAACTGTAGAAAGTATTGGGCTTGGTCTTCAAGATGGGCTCGTCCAGGCGTTTCCACGGACCGTAGGGCGAGTCGGCAACGGCCAGTCCCACACGTTTGTTGGCACGGGCAACGGTACACCAGGGGCTTTCCAGGGTGAGTTGTTCGTAAGTAGGGTCGGCAAAGGGGTGGGTGGAACCCATATAGATAAGGTAGTATTTTCCGTTCTGCCTCAAAATGCGTGGATTGTGTGTGGAGCGTCCGTCCCAGTATTGCGCGCCACGGGCAGGGAGGGCCACTTCGCTGAACCGGTAAGGTCCTTGCGGTACCTCGGATACGGCATGTACAATCTCCGAGGCTACCATCCATCCCGGATGGAACGGCAAGCTCTTGGGAAAGCGGGAAACGAACATATGGTACTTGCCGTCATCTCCTTTCACTACCGAACTTCCCCAGGCCCAATAGCCTTCGCACTCGAAAGCTGGTGTACGTGGAGCTTTGTCCAAGTGATGAAACAGTGGGTTTTCCGACTTCTGTTTCAGTTCTACCAGATTGTCCAGCTTCTGGGCAGAAGACGTTATAGCTATGAAAGCGGCAAAGAGAAAAAGCAGATGATGTCTTTTCATGGGGAATGTTGTTAATAAGGTTATTATGATGAAACAAAGATAGCCAATCTTTTTATGCCTGCTGCCGCACTCAGCCAGTTCCGTACGAAAACTGCATCTGTTTTGTATGATTGCCGTCATTTCTTCCCTCTGCCTTTCATTATATTTGCTGAAAATATAATCGGACATTATACAATAACCAATACGATTCTAATATGCAGAGAAACCTTATTCTGACCATTCTCGGCCTTTGCTTGGTCGCACCTGCTTTTCCGCAGGAGAAGGAAACACAGTTTGCTTTCAATAATTATCACCGTTACTACAACGAAGCCCGGCAGCGGGGAGATGCAGAGAAGGAGAAGTCCATCGAGGCTTTCCGCGCTTCCTTTGCGCAGCATCCTTACCGTTATCATTCCCTGGACACCCGGTTGAGTGCGCAGGAGTGCCTGGCACAACTCACTGCCGACGGTATCTTTTCTGGTTTAAGGGAGCAGGAAGAGCAATTCCGCAAAGAGAATGCCTTTCAGAAGCCTTACTCCAACCCGCAGGCCGAAATAGGCTTGTTCGTGGCGGATGCCTTCAACCGTATCTGGAAAGTAGCGGATGCCTATCGTAAAGGTGAACTGACAGAAGAGCAGGCCTTGTCCGGTAAAGTGCTGAAGGCAATCTTGCATTACGGCGGTATCGAGGCAGGACGCCCCAATGACGGTCCCCGTTTCCATGCATCTTGCTTTGCCATACCTACGGCAGCGGTCAATACTTATTTCTGCTATCTGAAACAGATGGATGATGCGGAAGGCGGGAAAGGCGGCACATTGCTGCAAGAGGCATGTGATATGTTGAAAACCATTGCCTTACAAGCCTGGACCCAACCTCTCCGCCACGACGAAACCGATGGGAATGTAGTTTCCATTTCCCGTTTCCGCAACCATGTGTGGTGGGTGGGCGGCAATGCATTGGCCTATCGTTCCCTATTGCCCGTGGCCGCCATGTACCGTTCCATTCCTATGATAGACTTGCTGGCGGAAGTTTGCCAGCGCGGTATCAGTATGACCTCCCAAACTACGTATTCCGATGCTTTCTGGACTGAGGGATTCACTGCCGACGGAGCAGGTTGGGGACATGGAAAGCAATGCCTGATTTGGGGCTATCCCATTGACGGGACTTCCAATGCACTTAAAATGCTGAATATGCTGAAAGGCTCTCCCTGGGCCAAGAATCTGGGCCGGGATAATGTGCAGGCACTTCTTAATTTCCTGCGTGGTGGTGCCTGGTATTATTATAAGGGATATCGCCTTCCTTGCCTGGACCGTGGCTCGTATGTATATAATCCCACAGAGCTTTCCATCCCTTATGCCGGAATGCTGGATAACCTTATCGGCAACTGGATGGACTCTTTCACCCCCGAAGAGCAGCGGGAACTGTTGCAATTGCAGCAAGAGGTGAAGAAGAATCGCATCATGATGGAGGAGTATGCTCCGGGCATCTATTCCGGTACCCGTTGGTTCTTCAACAACGACGACTTGATAAAGAAGACCCCCGACTATCATATCACGATTAATATGGCCTCTGTCCGTTGTGACGGACTGGAGAGTGCCGCCAGTTTTGCTGATGCCTACAATTTCTATCCGACGGATGGAATGACGTTGTTCCAGCGCAGCGGCGATGAGTATTTCCGGATTATGGGCGGTTGGGATGTCACCGCTTCCCCGGGTGTGACTGCACGCGAAGGCATGGACAAGCTGGTTCCCGTAGAGAATTGGCGTGGTTATTGCAGCAGGAGTAATTTTGCTGCCGGTGCTACGGATGGCGGGAGTAATGCCGTTGCAGGATATATCTTCGAAAAGATGAACGCTTCTGCGAAAGAGGGTGTGAACGACAAGGGGAACAGTGAGGGCTTGAACGAGGTTCTTTATGGCTTCAAGGCATATAAGTCTTATTTCATTCTGGGAGATTACATGGTAGCTTTGGGTACGGGCGTAACCAATAAGCGTCCTGAACTGGATGGGGAGATTCGTACCACCATCGACCAGACGGCTTGGACGGATGAAGTTTTCTCGATGAAAAGGGGAAAAATGGAGCTTGTCGCTTCCGGTACTCACTCGCTTTTGTCGGCAGATGGTACTCCCCTCTGGCTGGTGCAGAAAGGTAAGTTTGCCTATCGGATACTTCCTGAGTATACCCGTGAAGCATTTGTTACTTGCGAGACTCGTCCCACAGATTGGGTGAAGCGGAACAAGGTGAATGAAAAGAAACAAGGCTTGCCCTCAGAAGCCAGAATCCTCCGTCTGTGGGCAAATCATGGACAGCGTCCGGTTGATGATACCTATGGCTATGTGGTTTATGCAGGCCGGCAGATACCATCGGATGAACTGCCGTTCCGGGTATTGCAGAACGATACCTTGGTGCAGGCGGTCTGCTCTATGGATGGAAAGGTGGTGGAAGCTGTCTTGTATCCCGGCAATAAAGGTTTGCAGGCAGAAGGTTTGTCTCTTTCTGCTTCTGCCCCGTGTGCGGTGCTGATAAGGGAAGAAGCAGGGGAGATTGTGGTTTCTGTCACCGATGCTTGCATGAATGCGGCTCTGAAAGAGATTCGGATTGTTTTCAATGGAAGGGAAATCAAGGTACCTATGCCGCAGGGGATGCTTTGTGGAAAACCGGCGGTAATACGTGTGGATAGAATGACAAATCAATGATATAGATTCTTTTATTGATTACTTTCTGGGCTTATATCGGTCTACTCACTACTTTTGTTTCTACACAAAAGTTTCAAAATGAATAATATCTGTCGCGATGTCAGGCTCTAATGGTATATTGGGAATAGTGTGATATAGTTGCTTTTGACGTTCAAGACCATTCCTTATTTGGTTGGATGTCTTTGGGGCAGTATTATCATTGTATTGATAAATAAAAGGGAGGAACCTCACGGCCCCTCCCTTTCGTACATATCAAATTGATTAAGGTCTATTTGATTTCTTGATAAATAAGGTTAGAAGTTTTGTGTTATTCTGTTTCTATTAATAACCGGCATTATTGGTCCATTGTGCCAATTCAATCTGCTGGTAAGGTATTGGGAAGTAGTAATGGTTGTTTCTTTGGAAAAGAGAACCATTCCATGTCTCAGCTCTAACTTCACTGACTTTTTCCAGTCGAACCAAGTCAAACCAGCGTTTCATTTCTGCAAAGAATTCCCAACCACGTTCGTTGAATACGGCTGTTGTAAAGGCTGTAGGATCAGTAGTGGTTGTTAATTGGTTATCTGCATAACCGGCTCGCTTTTGTACTTTCTGAATGGCATCCAAGGCTTGTGCATTTACACTGTTTGTTGCACGAGTGGAGGCTTCGGCATACATCAACAGAACATCTGCATAACGGTAAATGCAAGTGATACCATTGGCTTGGGCGCTTTTGCCTGCTGCTCCTTCATTATAGTCATAATATTTGGAGATAGCGGGAAGCTTGTCTTGACTTTCTTTATAAGTGACATGACCTGTCTTGGTATCCCATTCTGTCATGTAGTTCCATGCCTTACGCTCATCATCCGGATAGTTCAGGAAGAAAGCTTCGTTTGCATAATAGTCGGCCCAACCGGCATTCAGACCAAAGTCAACCGGATAATAAGACTTGCCATAGTTACTTGCAGTTTTCAGTTTAGCATTATGATGAATGGCAAACATTACTTCGTTGGCTTGTGCCTTATTGGCCTCTTTCCACAATTCTGCATATTCTTGAGTCAGATATAAGCCTGAGTTGTCTATAATGTCTTTAGCGGCTGCAGCTGCCAGAGAGTAATATTCTTGTCCTCTCTTTAAAGGCCAGCCTGCCATAGTCATATAAGCATCGGCAAGACAAGCTTTAGCTGCCCATTTTGATGGGGCGGAGCTAAAGCCTGTGCGGCTTTTTGTAGGCAACAGTTCTACGGCTCTTGTCAGGCTTGGAATAACTGCCTGGTCGTAGATTTCGGCAACGGCAGTTCTCGGCATGTAAGTCGAGGCATCTTCTTCTTTTAGGATTAGTGGCACATCACCGTACATACGTGCCAAATAGAAATAAGAGAGTCCGCGGAGGAAGTAAGCTTCTCCCAATACTTCTTCGAATTGTTTGGCTTTGGTCGCATCTCCAGGAAGAACAACCTTATTGATAAGTTTATTCGAGTTGTTGATTACTGTATAAAATAGCTTCCAAGTAGTGTCGAAGTCGGCGTTATTGGCTGTAATATTAGGAGTCAGTCTGTAATAATTCGCCAATTCGTTGTTGGCTTTTGCTGCACGGTAGATAATATCATCCGAACATACATTGATACGTTGTAGGCGGCAGTTGAAACCATAGTTTCCGTTCCATAAATCATTGTATAGTGCTGTTGCAGCTTGTTGAAGACCGGTCAGGTCCATACTGGCAATGTATTCCTCTTCTGTGATGAAGGATTGCGGTTCTTGTGTCAGGTCTACACAAGAAGTTGTTAGAAACATACTACCGGCAATTGTTGCTATATATGCTAATTTTTTCATATTGTTCTCTTGTTTAATAAGATTAATCATTAGAATGCAAAGTTCAAACCAATCAGATAATTACGGCTGTTGGGATATGCACCCCAGTCAACACCTTGTACCAACGGGCTACCCATAGTTGCTTCAGGATCCAAGCCTGAGTAACTGGTGATGTGGAATGGGTTTTGAATAGAAGCATAAACACGCAGGTTTGTGATACCGAGTGCCTTGCAGGCTAATTCCGGTAATGTGTAACCTAATGTGATACTTTTCATTTTGATGAAGCTTCCGTTTTCTACAAAACGTGTAGAGAAGAAGTCTTTATTCTCAGTACCGCCATTTATGAAGCCCGGTACATCCGTATCGGTGTTGGTCGGTGTCCAACGGTTAAGGAAGTCACGCATAGGAGTTACACCAGCCACTTGTTGGCTCTTGATATGGTTGAAGCCCATCTGATGAGTAGCGTTGTAAATATCGAATCCATGGAATCCTACAATGAAGAATGAGAAATCAAAGTTCTTATAGTTGAAAGTATTGTTCCAACCCCAGTTGAAGGTCGGCTGTCCACAACCGATTATACCTTGGTCTTCATTATTGATAACGCCATCTTTGTTAACGTCTACATATTTTGAGTTACCGGGTAATACGTTGTATACCTCACCGTTCGTTTTGCCAGTTGCATTGCCGTTGGCATCAATAAACGGAGCATTAACATCTGCTTCCTGCCAGATTCCGTCGAAAGTATATCCCCAGAAAGTTCCCAGTTTCTCACCTTCAATCATTTGGAACAATTGGTTCTGGTAGTTACCGGCTTGTTGTTGACGGTGATTGGCAGTCGGTATCTTATTAAATGTACCCTTATTGTGTGATAAGGTAAGATCTGTGTGCCAGCTGAAATCTTTGCTATTGAACGGATCTGCGCTGATGGTGAATTCAACACCGGTATTTTTGATTTCACCGGAGTTCATCAGTAATGCTGAGTAACCCATGTGGGCGGGCTGTGCCAATTCAAGCAAGATATCCTTAGAGAGTTTGTTGTACCAGTCTGCCGTTAAACGGACACGACCATCGAGAATGCCGAAGTCAATACCGACGTTGAACTGGTCATTACGTTCCCATTTCAGGTAGGGAGCAGCAGGGCGGTCTACTTTGTAAGAGGTGGAGCCGTCACTGTTTCTTACAGGAGACATCTTAGAGAAAATACGATAAGCCTCTACTGATTGATTACCAACAGAACCGTAACCTAAACGAAGTTTCAGTTGATTGATAAAGCTGTTGTCCTTCAGGAAGTTTTCTTGTTTCAGGTCCCAAGCCAAGGCTGCAGAGGGGAAGTAGCTCCATTTGTCTTTCAGACGTGAAGAACCGTCGGCACGTATAGAAGCGGTAACCATATAACGGTTCATGAATACATAGTTGACGCGCAACATACCTGACATTAATGTGTTAATGACGCGGTCTGAAGCGATAGTTGCAAGGTTAGCGTCAGACCATGCAAGGTTATCTACTCCGATGCGGTCGATGTAATCCAGATTAGAAGCAGTGCTTGTATGATTGTAGTTATTATCGTAAGATTGCTCGAATACAGCAGTTGCGTTGACACGGTGGTTGGCATTGAATTCTTTAACATAACTCAATGTATTGGTATTCAACCAAGAGGTGTTCCAATAGCTGCGAGACTGACCTTGAGTCTTGTTGTTCTTGTAGAAGCTATAGCTTTCTTCATTTTCGATGGAAGTATTAAGACGGTTGTCAAATACAACACCCAATTGTGAACGGAAGCTCAAACCATCCATAATATCAAATTGAACATAACCTTGCAGGCGGTTGTTGACGGTCTTGTTGGAGTTGTTAGATTCCCAGATATATCCCATCGGGTTGTATGACGGGCTTCCCTCAAAGAATGCGTTGTTATAACTGCCTTCTTCGTTTTTAGGTGAAATGGTATTTGGGAAGTACATCGCTTGTTGAATTAAACCGTCGTATTGGCTGATACGGGGAGCTGAATTGTTTCTGTAGTGTCCGTAGATATTCAAACCGGCTTTCAACCATTTCTTAATTTTAGTATCTACTTTTAAACGCCAACTGTAGATGCTACTGTCTGATTCCTTAATGATACCTTCATCGTTTTGATAACGCAAAGATGCCAGGAAGGTAGTTTTTTCGCCACCACCTGCGATGGAAAGTTCATAGTTCTGAGTAACAGCAGTACGGAAGATTTCTCTTGAATAATCATAACCTGCCGTACCATTCTTGAAAGCAGCCAATTGTTCTGCGTTGTAAAAGTGATTATCTTCATAACCGAAGTATTCCTTACCATAGTCATTAACCAGGTTGGCATATTCATACGGAGAAAGATTATCAGCATACTTGGCTACAGTCTTGATGTTGGCAAATGCATTAAAAGATACAGTCAATTTGTCTTGGGATGGGTTTTTGGTAGTAACCAAGATTACACCGTTTGCACCGCGAGAACCGTAAACAGCTGTTGCAGATGCGTCTTTCAATACTTCGATAGATTGAATATCGGAAGGATTCAACGACTGAAGGGAACCACCGATGAAACCGTCGATAACAACCAAAGGACCGGTTTCTGCTGTGATAGAGTTGATACCACGTACACGGATGGTATTGTCTTCAGTAGGATTACCGGAACCGGAGAGAACTGATACACCGGCCATACGTCCCTGCAATGCATCGGATACATTACCGGTCGGGGTGTTTTTCAATGCATCTGCTGCTTTTACAGAAGCAACTGCACCGGTCAGATCACTCTTACGTTGAACGCCGTAACCCACTACGACAACTTCCTGCAGCAATTGGCTGTCTTCTGCCAGTTTTACATCGATTTTGGTCTTTCCGCCTACGGCAATCTTTTGTGTCTGATATCCGATATAGGAGAATACGAGAGTTGCGTTTGCCGGAACATTGGGAAGGGTGTAGTTTCCGTCAATGTCTGTGATACATCCGTTACTTGTTCCTTCCACCTGGATAGAAGCACCAATCACCGGACCTAAGTTGTCAGTCACTGTACCTGTTACTGTGAGATTCTGTGCATTGGCCTGCGTGGCAAATAGGACAGAAAGCAACATAATACCTAATGCTTTAAAGAAGCTGGATTTCTGTTTCATAAATATTAATTTAATTAGTTATTAATAAAGGTTGTTTCTTCGTTTTGTACTCACTTCAGAGTTGAATCACATCGCAAATGTAGGAGATGGAATATACAAATGCATTAGTTAATAGTTCGCAAAAAGTACGAATTCGTACAAAACTTGCGAACTATACCACTCTTGTACTTTTATTCCCTTTCACTTTGGTTCTTTGCTTCCTTCACCTCTTCCAGTAGGGCAGAGAGCGTTTTTACCTTGTCCGGATGGCCTTCTGCCACATTGTCTTTTTCGGACGGATCAATGGAAAGATTGTACAGTTGAGGCTGTGGGGCATTTCCCATTTCTATTTTGGTCCAATACTCCAGTGCCGGCTTGTCGCTGGGTTCTATGTATTTCCAGTCTCCCTGGATGATGGAGAGTGTGTTGTCCAGATTCTGCTGTACAATATAGTCACATCCGGTGGTGTCGGTTCCCAGGAAGTTATTGAGCTGGTCGCGGCTGTCGGGAGCGATGCCTGCTTCCAACGGATGATTCAGCAGGGCGGCAAATGAAGCATAGACATCAATCATGGAGAAGAGGGCTTGTTGTTTGCCGGGTTTGATGCCATTGGGCCAGCGTACAATGAAGGGAATACGGGTACCGGCATCGAAAGCGCTGTACTTCCCACCGCGGTAGTGCTTCATGGGAGTATGGCCGTTCAGCAGTTCGCGTGCCTGGTCTTGGTAGCCGTCGTCTATGACGGGACCATTGTCACTGCATAATACAAAAATGGTGTTGTCGGCAATGCCGAGGCTGTCCAGGGTGTGCATGATTTCACCCACGGTCCAGTCCAGTTGGAGGATGACGTCGCCACGTACGCCCAAACCGCTCTTGCCGGCGAAACGTGGATGTGGCACGCGGGGAACATGTACATCTTGCGTACCCATATAGAGGAAGAATGGTTCGTCTTTATGGGCTGTGATGAAGTTCTTGGCCTTGTCTGTAATCATGTCGGCAATGTCTTCGTCTATCCAAAGGGCGGATTTACCACCGGTCATCCAGCCGATACGGGGGATACCGTTGATGATGGTATTATTGTGCCCCTGGCTGGGTTTCATCTTGACGAGTTCGGGGTTTTCGAGACCGGTAGGCCAGTCACCGACCTTGTGGTCGTAGCTCACGGTGATAGGGTCGTTGGGGTCGAGGCCCACTACATGTCCGTTCTCTACAAAGACGCAGGGAACGCGGTCGACGGTAGCGGGGATGATGTATTCATAGTCAAAGCCGATGTCTTGGGTGTTCGGTTTGATGGAGTGGTTGAAGTCTGTACCGCCTTTAGGACCCAGGCCGAGGTGCCACTTACCCACTGCTGCAGTGGCGTAGCCTTCTTCCTTGAACATATCGGCCATAGTGACGCAGGCGGTATCGATGATGAGTTCGGAATTGCCCGGAGCAATGCCGGTGTTCTTCTGTCGCCAGGGATACATGCCTGTCAGCAGGCCGAAGCGGGAAGGGGTGCTGGTGGAAGAAGTGGCATAAGCGTTGGTAAACTGCATGCCTTGTCCGGCAAGGCGGTCGATGTTGGGAGTGCTTACTTTGGTGGCACCGTAACAGCTCAGGTCGCCGATACCCAGGTCATCAGCAATCAGATATACTACATTGGGCTTCTGCGGAGAGTGCTCCGGAGCCTTGCCTTTTGATTGGCTTCCGCATCCCGCTATCAGGGCTGCACCGGGAAGCAGAGACCACAAGGGGGAAAAATGCTTCATAGTTCTTTGACTTTAGATTGTAATTCTGAGGTCAAAGGTAAGAGGTTTTGTGGAATCGGGTGTATAAGGAAGTACAAGGGAAGGGAGAAAAAGTACAAACCGTGTCATGCGATGGCTTGATGTACAATATTAAGATGTCTCTTCACTGTCTTCCGTACTTTCTTCTCCTCCATTCTCTCCTTTGCGGTAGGCCAGCGGGCTGACGTGGTAAATGTCCTTGAAGCATTTGGAGAAATAGCGTGAAGAACTGAAACCTATCCGGTCCGAAATTTCGGTGATATTCAGTTCCGGATTGTTGCGCAGCATCAGGGCACCCTTCTTCAGGCGGATAGTCAGGATAAAGTCGTTCGGAGTTTGCCCGGTGATAGCCTTCAGCTTGGTGAACAGATTGGTGCGTGCCATTGCCATTTCACGTGCAAAGACGTTGACGTTGAATTCCGTATCGTCCAGATGTTTCTCAATGACTGTCATGGCGCGGTCCAGAATCTCCTTGTCTATGGGATTGGTGGCAAGCATCTGTGCGAAAGCCTGTGGTTGCTTGCTGAACTTCTCCTGCAGAAGAATACGCGAGTTTACCAGATTGTTGCAGCGCGAAATCAGCAGATTGGTGTTGAACGGTTTGGTGATGTAATCGTCCGCACCGATGCGCAGTCCCTCGATGTTCTGTTCGATGGCAGTCCGTGCAGTGAGCAGCACCACGGGGATATGGCAGGTGTTGAAGTCACTTTTTATCTGTTTGCACAGTTCCGTTCCCGACATGTTGGGCATTACTACATCGCTGACTACGATATTGGGCATTTCGCTGCGTACCAGTGCAAGTCCTTCCGCTCCGTCGGCCGCAGTCAGCACTTCGTAGAAGGGCTTGAAGATACCTGCCAGCATGTCACGGATGGAGTCGTTGTCTTCCACTATCAGGATTTTGGCATCCGGCAGGCGTTTGATGGGAGCATTCTCTTCCAGCTCGGCTTTGAGCAAGGCATCGTTTTCCGGTTTGGGAATCTCTATCTGTTGCACGCTGTCTGCATTCTTATTTATTTGCTCTTCGTCAAACAGCGCGTTCCCCAATTGCAGGTTTACGATAAAGCTGGTGCCTTTGCCCAGTTCGCTTTCCACTCGGATGCTACCGTGGTGGAGTTCCACGATACCTTTGGTCAATGCCAGACCGATGCCCGTACCCGTCTTGCTTGCATCCGTAGAGTCCATCTGGTCTATCTGGTAGAAGCGGTCGAATATTTTGTCCACTTCCCGGGCATCTATGCCGCTGCCGGTATCGGTCACGCGGATGACGGCATTGCTGCCTTCGGTCTTGATGCTGAGGGTGATGCTGTCTTCTGCCTTGGTATGCTTGATGGCGTTGGACAGCAGGTTGTTTATCACTTTCTGCATCTGTTTTTGGTCATACCACACTTCGAGGCTGTCTGTTTCCTTCTCGAAGTAGAGGCTGATTTGTTTGGCGCTGGCATATTCCAGGAAAAGCAGATAGTTTTCGTATAGGAAGTTCACGATGTTGTGTGGGCTTACCTTTATCTTCATGTGTCCTTGTTCTTGCTTGCGGAAGTCGAGCAGTTCGGTGATGAGTTCCCGTAGCTGGATGCTGTTTTTGTAAATGCCCAATACCTTGTTATATATGGCAGGCGTGAAATTCTGGAGTTGCATCAGCGTTTCCACTTGTGCCACGATGAGCGTCAGCGGGGTACGGAATTCATGGGAAATGTTGGTGAAGAAGCGCAATTTGGACTGGTTCAGGGCTTCTACGTCGCGGATGTGCTTCTGCTCGTATTTCAGCGATTCACGCAGCTTGATTCTCGACTTGTAGGTACGCACCAGATACCACAGCAGGATTCCCGTCACTATCAGGTAGATGAGGTAGGCAAGAGGCGTCTTGTAGTAGGGAGGCAGCACGTGGATGGTCAGGTGGACTTGCGGACAAAGGCTCTCGTCTTTTCCGTTGGGCTTTATAATCAAGTTATAGGTTCCGGCGTTCAGGTTGGTATAGGTGATGTTGTGCAGTCCACGGGCACTGTTCCAGTCGTTGGAGAAGCCTTCCAGCTTATAGATGATGTCGTCTTTGTTGGCGGCTACATAGTTTGAAGTGGCAAACTCTATGCTGAACATGGACTGGTCAGCGTTGAGCGTAATCTCGGGGGTGCAGTACAAGGCTTGCTGCAGGATACCGGTCTCATCTCCCACTTGTATTTCCGTTCCGTTCACAATGAGGCGGGAGAGGATGATTTTGTAGGGTTTCGGCGTGAAGTTCAACTCCATTTCATGGAAAGAAATCATTCCCTGCGTGCCTCCCAGGAATATTTCTCCGTCACGGGTCACGCAAAGGGCATTCTCATTGACGGCAGTCATTGGGAAACCGTTTTCGGCACTGTAGTTCAGGAATGCCTTTTGCCGGTAGTCGAAGATGGAGAAGCCCTCGTTGGTGATGAGCAGCAGTTTGCCGCTGGTGGGGGATTCCTCCGTCTCATAGATACAGTCGCTGGAAAGGCCGTTCTTCGCTTGGTCAAAGTTCTCGAAGTCGTTGCTGGCAGGGCGGTATAAGTCCAGTCCGCTGCCCGAAGTGGCGAACCACAGATTGCCTTTGCTGTCTTGGGTAATGTTGTTTACATTGTTGTTGCTGATGCTGTGTGGGTCGGCAGTATCATGGCGGTAGTTGGTCAGTTTGCCGGTATCGAAACGGTAGCTGAACACACCTTCGCCCGTGGCTGCAATCCAGAGCGTACCGTTGCTGTCGAAAGTGACATCTGCCACCATCTTGATTTTTTTGCCTTCTTTACTGTCCTGGAACAGTTGTTGGCATTTCCCGTTGGCAGGGTCGAAGAGGCAGATTCCGTTTTGGGTGGCTATCACCAGGTGGTCTTGGTAAGGCGCGATATCGCGGATGATGTCGGAAGGCAAGGTCTCCGGATTACCTGCTTCCATGCGGTAGTGTGTGAATCGCCCCGAGCGTATGTCCAGTCTGTTCAGTCCGCCCAGATGGGTTCCTATCCAGATGATGTCTTTGGAGGCATCATAATAGAGAGCCTTGATGTTGTTATGGGAAATACTGTTGGGACCGATTTCCGGGCGGAACCATTTGAACTCACGGGTACGGCGGTTGTAATAGTTCAGTCCGCCCCCTTCGGTGCCAATCCACAGATTGCCGTCCTTGTCTTCGATGGTGCGGCCTACAACCGGATTGCTCAGCCCCTTCTTTTCGATGGGCGAATACATATAGCGGCTGTATATCTCGTACTCGGGGTTGAAGTAGTTGACGCCGCCAAAGTAGGTCCCCAGCCACAGCGTTCCTTGGTTGTCCTTTACGATGCACCAGATGGAAGAGTGTGTCAGTCCGTCGCTCTGGGCATCACTGGCAGTGTGGTTCTGGAAGAGTCCCGTACTTTTGTCATACCGGTTCAATCCGTTGAATGTCCCAATCCAGATGTTTCCCAGATTGTCTTCACAGCAGGCTCGCACGAAGTTGGAAGAGATGCTGTAAGGGTTCTTTGCGTCGTATTCAAAGATTTCGATGGTTCCGTCGGTCTTTACATGGTGCAGCCCTTCTTCCCAGCTGCCAATCCATAACTCGCCTTCGCTGTCTTGGTATATGCTGGTGATGTTGCCTTTCAGGATGGGGTGGGTCAGCTCGTTCTTGTCCAGTTGCAGGCGGTATGCTCCGTCGGTGGTCGTTCCAATCCACATTTGTCCTTTGTCCAGATGCATACAGCAGATTTCCAGACTTTTTCCGGGAAGCTGGTAATAGAGGTCAAAGTTCCCGGTCTGCTCGTTATAGCGGTAGATTTCATTCTGTTTTCCGATGAAAAGGGCCTCTTTGTAATATATGCTGTGCACATTTCCTTGCAGCAGGGTGGTGAATCTTTGGGTGGCGAGATTGAACTCGGCTACTCCTTCCGTACAGAGCAGGTAGATTTTTCCGTTACGGTTGCCGGCCATGCGCAGCACGGTGTTGCAGAAAAGGCTGTAAGGGTCGTTCTTCTGCAGCTTGTAAGTTTGTATGTCTTCTCCGTCATAACGGTTCAAGCCTTCTCGGGTTCCAATCCATAAGACACCGTTTTCATCGATGTAAAGGCTGTTCACGGAGAATTGTGACAGACCGTCGTCGGTTGTCAGATGGTTGAAGGTGATGTTCTGCGCCTGCAGGGTTGCAGCAATCATGCTTACTGAAACAAGAAGCAGCCGGATGATAAACGTTCGCACTTTTCGGGTAGTTTTTAAGGTTTCAGTTACAAATATAGGTATATTTTGTACAAGACTTCTTATTTATTAGGCAGTTTTTGCGGTTATGTTTGGATAAATGTATAATTTTGGAAGCGCGCCGAACGATACTTGCCTTTTGGTATAAGGCAATCAGCGTATCTTTGTAAACAAATTAATTCATTAATTATCATGAAAGACCTTTTATCTATTGTATCTCATTTTCAAATGCAGGGTACGGTTCGTGAAATCAAGCCTTTAGGCTCAGGCCTGATTAACGATACGTACAAAGTGACCACCGTTGAGGCCGATGCGCCGGACTATGTTCTGCAACGTATCAATCATGCCATTTTCCAGAATGTAGAGATGTTACAGTCTAATATCGAGGCTGTGACCGGGCATATCCGTAAGAAACTGGAAGAGAAAGGAGAAGCCGATGTCGAGCGTAAAGTGCTTCATTTCATCCCCACGGCCGAAGGGAAAACCTATTGGTATGACGGTGAGAACTACTGGCGTATCATGACTTTTATTCCCCGTGCCAAGACTTACGAGACGGTGAACCCCGAATATTCCTATTATGCGGGAGCTGCCTTCGGTAACTTCCAGGCTATGCTTGCCGATATTCCAGATACATTGGGCGAGACAATTCCCGATTTCCACAACATGGAGTTCCGCCTGAAGCAACTCCGTGACGCTGTGGCTGCCGATGCTGCGGGACGTGTGCAGGAGGTGCGGTATTTTCTGGATGAGATAGAAAAACGCGCTGATGAAATGTGTAAGGCAGAACGTCTGTACCGTGAAGGCAAACTGCCCAAACGGGTATGCCACTGTGATACGAAAGTGAACAATATGATGTTCGACGAAGACGGTACGGTGCTTTGTGTCATCGACCTGGATACGGTGATGCCCAGCTTCATCTTCTCCGATTATGGCGATTTCCTTCGCTCAGGTGCCAACACGGGGTTGGAAGATGACAAGAATCTGGATAATGTGAACTTCAATATGGAAATATTCCAGGCATTTACCAAGGGTTATCTGGAATCGGGCAAATCCTTCTTGTTGCCGATAGAGATTGAGAATCTGCCTTATGCGGCTGCCTTGTTCCCATACATGCAGTGCGTACGCTTCCTGGCAGATTATATCAACGGTGATACTTATTATAAAATCCAGTATCCGGAGCACAATCTTGTGCGTACCAAGGCTCAGTTCAAACTGTTGCAGAGCGTGGAGGAGCATACACCGGAGATGAAAAAATTCATTGACTCATGTATCTGAAAAAGTTTTTAATGACGATAGCTGCCGCTCTTTGCATGCTGCCGCTGTCTGCAATTAATCCCCAAAATAGTAAAATGAAAGAATTGAATGTAAAGAAAGTAAGTGTGGCCAATATACCGGTAGAGTCGGTTCCGGCTCTTATGGATGAAGAGAAGGTGGCGTTTCAGCCTGTAAACACTGTGAATTGGGCTGCTTTTCCTTATACTCCCGATGTGGAATTCCGCATAGCGCATACGGAAGATGCCATTCTGCTGCATTTCAAGGTAAGGGAAGCGAGTGTACGCGCAGTTGCAGGCCACGATAACGGTCCGGTTTGGGAAGATGCGTGTGTAGAGTTCTTCTCTGTGCCTGCCGGTGACGGAGTGTACTACAATATGGAGTGTAATTGTGCCGGAACTCTGCTTATTGGGGCAGGTGCCGGACGTGGAAACCGCCAGCATGCCCCGCAAGAGGTGCTCGATAAAGTACAGCGTTGGGCTTCTTTGGGACGTGAGGCGTTTGAAGAAAGAGTAGGAGAGTGCAGTTGGGAAGTGGCTCTGGTCGTTCCCTATTCCGCTTTCTTCCTGCACCGCATCACTTCATTGGATGGCCAGACCATTCGTGCCAACTTCTATAAGTGTGGTGACAAGCTTCAGACCCCCCACTTCCTTTCCTGGAATCCGATTGAACTGGAGAAGCCGAACTTCCATTGTCCGGAGTTCTTCGGTGCACTGCATTTCGAGTAACTTTCTTCCTTCTTGCGTATCTCCCTATCCATCGGGCTTTCCGGTGAAACCTTTATGCCGTTGACGGAATCAGCCTCTCTACTCTGATTGCGCTTGAAAAGGGTATAAAATAGGGCCTGCTCCGTATCTCCTCCGTGTCTGCTCCGTACCTGCTCCACATAAAGGTACCCTTATACGGAGAAAGTACGGAGCAGACACGGAGGAGATACGGCCCGGGTACGGACAGGACACTCCCTTTGACTCCTAAGAAACGGAACATGCGGAACTTGGGTAATAGATGTTTATTCAGGCAATTTATTCGTTCAGTTGCACACTGTTATGCTGCGGAACGCTGTTTTTAATTCGTTAGACTACTGTCATTCTTTCGTTAGACAAGTGTCTAACGAAAGAATGACAGTAGTCTAACGAAAGGGAACCCCTTGTCTAACGAATTAAAAACGGCGATTAACGATATTAAAAAGACAGAAGGGGAAACTAAAAGGTGCGTGTTTTCTCGCAACGAAACTTAAACGGACTCTAAACAAAAAACATTATTTTTGCAGTGCATTAAGCAGTAAGCCACATGAAAAAACAAACCATAGCCCTCATAGCCATACTGACCGCACTACTGACAGCCTGCACCGAAACGACAGGCTACAATACAACATTGGTACAAGCAGACTCGCTGATGAATTTGCATCCGGACAGTGCACTGAACATGCTGGAAAGCATATCAACCGACAGCCTGAAAACAAAAGCAGACCGCGCCTACCATGCACTGCTGCTGACACAAGCACGGGACAAGAATTACATAGTGCAGACGGATGATTCGCTGATACAAGTGGCCGTGCGCTACTATGACACGCATGAAAATGCCCCACTGCAAGCACGGGCATATTACTGTTGGGGAAGTCTTTATAGAGACCGGAACGACTATTCCCAAGCCATAGACAAATACACTATAGCCTTGTCGCATATCAACGGCCGCTCAGAAAACGCAGAGTTAAAGGCCTCCTTATACAGCAACCTCGGCTATCTGTACTATACACAAGGCCTCAGTACCGAAGCAGATTCCATCTACCAACGGGCAGAACTATTGGCTAAATCACAAAAAGACACAGCCTCTTTATGTTATACCCTATCACAACGTGGAATGATAAGCCTTGAACAAGGAAAAACGTATTATCCGAAAGCGGAGCAACAGATGCAGCAAGCCTTGTCTATCGGCAAAGCATTCTCTGACAGTACGATATTAGTGCCTATCTACCACTCCCTAAGTATGCTATACAGCCTTATGCCCAAGCCGGGACAAGCATTGCTATATGCACGCCTCAACTATTCCGGTCTGAAAGATACCCAGCATTGCTATAGGACATTCCTGCTACTGGGAAATGCCTATTTCATAAACGGCCAATATGATTCTGCTGGCATCTTCCTGCAAAAAATACTTAAAGCAGAAAGATACTACGACACCAAAGCAGATGCTTGTATGCGTTTGTCGGAGATAGCACAAAAAAAAGGGGATATGGAAACATCCATTCTTCTGGAAAGAAAGCGGACAATGTATCAGGACAGTGCACAAATTAATCAGCAAGGGCATGACATTCTCAATACCGTAATTGCCCACGAAAGGAATAATAGTAATACAATATCAAAACGGAGCACATATATCCTATGTACAGTAAGTACCATTTTTCTCGCTATAAGTTTCGTCTGCATATTCTATTTCAGGAAGAAACACCTACAGCATAAAGCCGAAAAGAAAGAATGGGAAGAAACACTGCAGGCCGAAATTGCCAAGGCGAACTTAAGGAGGAAACAAGAACTTGCTGAAAAAGAACGGGAAAATGCAACCTTGCAAGAAAAAGTCAGCCAGCTGGTTGTGAAGAAGCCAACTCATAGACAAGAAGAATACAAGACTTCTGCACTCTACATCAAAGTGTCCCGAATAACCAAAGACCTTCAAAAAGTAGAGACAAAAGAAAACCTGAATGAAGAAGAGTGGAGTCAGTTCACAGCCCTTACAAATGCCGGATGGTATGGAATCATCACCTATCTTGATGAAAGATACAATCTGTCTGCAGAAGAAATTCGGATATGCTGCCTCTATTTGGCGCAAGTTCCCGTCATACATATGGGGCATTTCCTTCATATACAATCCCGCAGTACCATCCAGGCAAGAACGAAGAATATCCTATTGAAAATGGGAGCACCTCAAGGACTTTCATTGAAAAATGTGCTGTTTTCTCTGGCAGAACAGTTGAAAAGTAGTAATTAAGGCACTTTTTGGGCACTCCAAGATGAAAATTGGGCACTTTTTGGGCAGTGGTGAATCATCCGAATCCCTAACTTTGTAGCACAAGAAACGATAAAAACACTTATTTATGAAAGCACTGAAAGCATTAATCTTTATCTTATTCTTCTGCAACGGCCTTTCCACTTCGACTGCCCGGGAATGCCAAACCAATGCGGAAACGATTGTACTGACAAGCTATCCGATAAAACCCAAAGATAGAACCGGAAGTACAAGCGAGGAAGGACTTCCCATCAAACGCAGCATCCAACGACCGATAGCCGATGCTTACCTATATAATAATGTAGTGAATGTCAGCTTCAATGGAGACATTGCAGTTGTCAATGTCACTATCACCAATGAATCTACCGGTGAAACCGTCTATTCGGAAACACACAGCAGTCCTGCTGCCCTCAATATAGACCTGAACGGCGAAAGCACCGGCAACTATCTCATTGAGATTGAAACAGAGGATACACTTTTGACAGGAAGTTTTTCACTATAAGCAGTATCTATTATAGAAATAATTCATATTAGAGATTGAATACACTTTTATAGAGACCATTTTAAATTGTGATATTTTGTGCACCAAATATAGGCGGAATCGAAAAGCCCTAATAGAGTAGAATAAAATTAATCCCAGACATTATGAACTTTAATGTGTTAAAAACGAAAGCTCTCAGCAAGAACCAAATGAGAGCCATTAAAGGAGGTTCCGGAACTTGCGGTTACAAATCGCCAACCGGTACTGTGAAATGTGGTGTAAGTAAGGCTCAGGCCATGCATATGGCCACAGAAGAAGGGCATTGGTGCTGCGACAGTTGCGGATCAAGTAGCTACTGCGGATAACAATGGTTTGCTTTTGAATAGGAGAATTTGTTTGATTAACTGTTCTCCTATTCACTTGTCACAGCCATAACTCTACAAGTGAAAGTTTTTTTAAGCAGCAAGTTATTTCACTTATCCTGCATACCTATTATTTCATTTTTTTATTGCAAACCAAATCTATAGTCCTATGATTATATGCATTGTCTTCCTTTTAATAATAAGTCTTTCATCTTGTCAACAGTATCATGTCGCCACCCAAAAGGACGAAAAGAATATTGTAGTATGTTTCAATCATTACCATCCTAAGCCCCACAGGACACCGGGAGGAATGAGACACGTGCCGATGCCTAAAGTCCTCTATACCGACAGTATAGGAACTCTTATGGAATACATGCCGGACAAAGATTTCGATACCATAACCCTCTATTCCACTGAACATTTCAAGGAGCTGGGGCTCAACTATGGGGATTTTGAGTTCAACTACTACCCTTTAATGCAAGGGGATACCATTACTATTTCAATGGATAGCCTGAACTACCCCATTTTAAGCAGCAAGCATCACCCGGAACGCAACAGAATCTATAATATGAACTATGAATTGCGTAAAGGGAGGACACACTCCGGCTTAGAAGCAAAAACATGCTTGGGAAGCGATTGGGTACGGATTGCCCAAAGCATTAACATGATACGAGCCAACAATTGGACTTCATTAATAATAGATTATTGTCCTTTGGATTCATTACAATCCATGTTCGACAGTTACAAAAAGAACTACACAGATACTATCAATTCCTTTAAAGAACAGCAACTTATCTCAAGCGAGATACACGACCGTTATCAATACCTGCTCAAGCTGAAAGACTATGAATCCCGGAGAATGCTGAATGAAGACACCGCCTTCTACCGCCAAATGGAGCCCGGAATAGCCGACAAATATATCCGTTATCCCTCCTACCGTGAATTTCTGGACTACTACCTCTGGTTTTTGAATCAGCACATCCCGACAATACGCAAATCGCAGGGAGGAAGCAACGACTGGCGTCAAACCTTCGATGAGCTATCTCCGAAAACATTTCAGCCAAAATCAAAACAAATCCTGCTTGAACGCTGCATCAAAGAAATCGGCGAAAACTTTTCGGCACAAGACGTAAACAGCTATCTTGACAAATATATCCATATCACCCAAGACACACTGCTGCCCAACAAGATAAGAGACCAATATAACTTGTCTGCCGATGCCAACCAGTTATTGCTGAAGGACATCCACGGAAAGCCTACCAACTTGAACATATTGTTGAAAAAAAACAGGGGAAAGGTCATTTATGTGGACTTTTGGGCAAGCTGGTGTGTACCCTGCCGGGAAGAAATGCCTCCATCGGCAAAGCTAAGAGAGCTGTACAAGGGAAAAGATGTGGTATTCGTCTATCTCGCCTTCAAGGACCAGGAAAGCAGCTGGAAAAAGGCAGTAGAGCAGGAAGGCTTGTCGGAAGTACCCGACAATTTCCTCATCACAAACCCAAAGAACAGTAAAATACTGGAAAAGCTAAAGCTGGAATTAATTCCCCGATACATCATTTTCGACAAACAGGGCAATATTGTTGAAGTGAATGCTCCAAGACCAAGTGACCAACAAGCGGCAACAACGATAGACAAATATTTAAAACAGTAAAGCAACAGAATGAATGCACATCAAAAAATAATAAAAGACAATGCAAGAACCATTTTGAAGATTATCACAAAATATTATGGCTGCAAATATTCTGCTGCATTATATGTAATATTGAAGGAACATCCGGATTTTCCCAGTTTCCTATCTTTCCAGTATATATTACATAGGATGGGCAAAGATAGTTTTGCCATACATACCAGTTATGAAGAACTGACAAATATACCCTCTCCTTTCATTGCTCATGTTATTACAAATGTGGATTTGTTCCTGTTTATAACAAAAGTTACTGCCGAATCTATTCAGACTATTGATGAGAAAGGAAAGATAGAAAGTATATCGAGAAAGGATTTTGAAGATATGTGGGACGGTAACATCCTTATTATGGATAACCGACCAGGTAAAATCAGTATTCCACTAAAAATGAAATTCAGCACAATCATTAAGCAAATAAAATATCCTATGCTTATATTGTGTGTAGCCATATTATTCGCATATTTACTTATTTTAAAGCACGAAGGAGGCATTCTTTTTTATCTATATCTTACAGGCGTTTTAGGAGGACTGACTGCATCCATACTTTTGTTTGTAGACCAAATAGACAAGTACAATGTACACATTAAAAAATTATGTTCAGCCACCGGAAATAAGAATAATATAGATTGTTCTTCTATCTTGGATTTCAAAGACGCATATTTCCTCGGACTTGTTTCTTGGAGCGATATAGGTTTTGTGTATTTTTTATCTCTTTTAATTGTATTACTATTCCTACCATTTGGTACAGCACAGGCACTTATAAACTTCCTGTCTGTTTGCAGTATCGGATATGTATGCTATTCTCTTTTTTATCAGAAATTCATAGCAAGAAAATGGTGTACCCTTTGCCTTTCTGTACAAGTGGTATTCGTTTTTCTGTTTATGCTAAGTATATGTACTTTAAAGATGAATTATATATACGAATTGCTACATTTGAAATCAATAATAGAAATAACGACGATCTTCGTTACTGTTACATCTATCTATATAGTCATCAAGCCGATAATTGCCACTCAAAAAGAACACACCACCTTGAAAAGAAAATACAACGAATTAATATATGACGAAAACATTTCCCAATATCTTTTTCAACAAGAACTTTGTCTTACAGATGTTGACAAAGTGAATAAAATATCAATAGGAAATCCAGATGCCGAAATATGCCTTACTCTTATTTTCAGTCCTATTTGTGTTTCATGCATAAAAGAGCTACAAAAACTAATGCCCATCCTTCAAAGAAAAGCCAATACCAAATTGGATTTAATATTTTTGTTAGACCAAAAGAAACATCCAGAATCGATAGTAATAGCTTCCCATATTCTCTCTGGCTATCAAAAGAATCCCCAATTATTTGCCATGATACTAAAAAAATATGTTGATAACTATCCTATCAGTAAAAATAAAATCCTACATAACATTAAGTTCTTGGATGAAATCCCTAAATACGAGCCTTTCATCAATGCACAAGAAAAATGGTGTATAACACATAAGTTTTACACTACCCCCATTCTATTTATTAATGGGAGGAAATTTCCAAGCTATTATAACATCAAAGATATTGACTTTTTATATAGTTAATCAAATGAAATCCTTTCCTCACTACTCCCAGCACGACGTGATGGACTGCGGCCCCACCTGCCTGCGCATGGTGTCCGCCTTCTATGGCAAGCGCTATTCTTTGGAAGGTCTGAGGGAAAAGTCATTCATCACTCGCGAAGGTGTCTCTATGCTGGGTATCAGCGAAGCGGCTGAGAAGATTGGATTTCGGAGCATCTGTGTGCAAGTGAGCTACGAAATGCTGCAAGAAGCCCCTTTACCTTGTATCGTCCACTGGAACCAGCAACATTTCGTCGTGGTCTACCGGATGAACGACAAGCATGTATGGGTGGCCGACCCCGGAGCAGGCAAGCTGAAATACACCCGGGAAGAATTCTGCCGTTGCTGGCTCAGCGCCAAAACGGACGGAGAAGATACGGGAGTGGCACTGTTGCTGGAACCTACACCGGAATTCTATGCACAAGAAGATGAGGGGGAAAAGACAAACTATAAAGGCTTCGGCTTCCTCTATTCTTACTTGCGCCCCTACAAGCAACTGGTGGGACAACTGCTGCTGGGGTTGCTGCTGGGCAGCATGATACAGCTGATGCTCCCCTTCCTCACGCAGAGCATCGTGGACTTCGGCATCAACAACCAAAATCTCGGATTTATCTACCTGGTGCTCATTGCCCAACTGATGCTGTCCTTCAGCAGCAGCGCCGTGGAGTTCATACGCGGATGGATATTGCTGCATCTGGGCACACGCATCAACATCGCCCTGATTTCGGACTTCCTCATCAAGATGATGAAGCTCCCTATGGGCTACTTCGACACCAAGATGACGGGCGACATCCTGCAACGCATCAACGACCACACGCGCATACAGAACTTCCTGACCGGAAGCAGCCTCAGCGTGGCGTTCTCCACCTTCAACATCCTGATATTCGGCATCGTGCTGCTGGTGTACAGCGGCATGATTTTCCTTATCTTCATGGGAGGGAGCGCACTCTACATCTCCTACGTCTGGCTCTTCATGAAGAAACGGGCGGAACTGGACCACAAGCGGTTTGCCCAGCAGAGCGCCAACCAGAGCACGGTGGTGCAGCTGGTGAACGGCATGCAGGAGATAAAGCTGAGTGCCTGCGAGCAGCAGAAGCGGTGGGAATGGGAACGCATACAGGCACGGCTGTTCAAAGTGAACATCCGGAGCCTTGCGCTGAGGCAGTACCAGGACTCGGGAGCGGTACTGATAAACCAGACCAAGAACATAGTAATCACGGGACTGGTGGCCTCGCTGGTGGTACAAGGGGAAATGACACTGGGCATGATGCTCTCCGTGCAGTACATCATCGGACAACTGAACAGTCCGATAAACGAACTCATCACCTTTGCCCGCGACATGCAGGACGCGCGCCTCAGCACAAACCGCCTGGGCGAGGTGCGGGACAGCCCCGATGAAGAAGACCCCACAAAAGACCTGATAAGGGAGATACCCACAGGGAAAGACCTGCGGATAGAAAACCTGAGTTTCAAATACGACCCGCTCGGCGAAACGCCCACCTTAGACAACATCAGTCTGGAAATCGCATCGGGCAGACAGACAGCCATCGTAGGAATGAGCGGAAGCGGAAAGACCACGCTGGTGAAGCTGCTATTAGGATTCTATCCGCCTGCAAGCGGACAGATACTGCTGGGCGACACCTCGCTGGAGAACTTCAGCATCCGCGAGTGGCGCAAACGGTGCGGCGTGGTGATGCAGGACGGGTTCATCTTCTCGGACAGCATTGCCGGCAACATCGCCCCCGGGGTGGAGCACATCGACAAGGAACGCCTGCGGCATGCGGCGGAAGTGGCAAACATACACGGATTCATCGAGGGACTGCCATTGGGATACAACACCCGGATAGGCCAGGAAGGGCACGGATTGAGCCAGGGACAGAAACAGCGCATACTCATCGCCCGCGCCGTGTACAAGAACCCGGAATTCATCTTCTTCGACGAAGCCACCAACGCACTGGATGCCAACAACGAGCGCATCATCATGGAGAACCTGCAGCGCTTCTTCGAAGGAAGGACATCGGTAGTGGTGGCCCACCGGCTGAGTACCGTGCGGAATGCAGACCGGATAGTGGTGATAGAGCAGGGACGGATAGCGGAAACGGGGACGCACGAGGAACTGATAGCGAGGGAAGGAAGGTATTATAAGCTGGTGAAGAATCAGCTGGAGCTTTGAGAATGGAAAGTTGAAAATGGAAAACGGGAGGAAGGACATAGAATTGCGGAGTGAGGAGGTGCAGGAGATACTGACCCGTCCGCCGCATGCACTGGTACGATGGGGCATCACGGTGTTCTTCGTGGTGCTGGCACTCTTCTTCATAGGCGGGTGTTTCTTTAAATATCCCGACGTGATAAGTGCTTCCATTACCATCACTACGGAGCATCCGCCGATATGGATGGTGGCACGGGGAAGCGGGAAAATAAAGGAGGTGTACCACAAGGACCGGGATTCCGTGTGGACGGGAAACATCATCGCCGTACTGGAGAATCCTGTCGTGACGGAAGACGTGCTGCGCCTGAAGGAGCAGCTGGCATCCTTCAATCCGGCAGACAGCAGCGTCTGCACCGCGCAGTTCCCGGAGAAGCTGTCCCTGGGAAGCATACAGAACGCCTACGCCTCTTTCCTGAAAAGCCTGACGGACTACCGCAACTTCCTCTCACTGAATCTGTACGAACAGAAGGTGGAGGCCACCCGCCGGGAGTTGCAGGAATACCGCAACTACATCGCCCACCTGAACAGACAAGCAGAACTGGACAAGGAACAAGTGCGGATAGCTTCTACCGTACACAACCGCGAGAAGCAACTTTTTGATGAAGGGCTGACTGCACAATCGGAATACGAGGAAGCCAAACAAACATTCTTGAACAAGCAGCAGAGCCGGGAACAGCTAATGACCTCACTGTCTTCCGCCAGAATACAGGAAGCGCAGTTGCAGCAAAGCATCATCGAAACACAAATGGAGCAAAGCCGGGAGTCCAACAACTTGAATGTGGCCCTGAAAACTGCCTACAACGAATTGCAAGTCAGCATCAATGATTGGGAACTGGCTTATCTCTTCGTCAGCCCGGCAAACGGCATACTCTCCTACAACCACATCTGGCAAAAGAACCAGAACGTCAGTAGCGGAGACAAGGTGTTCTCCATCGTAGCCAAAGCCCCGGGAAGCATCATCGGAAAGATAAAACTTCCCGCCGGAGGTTCGGGTAAAGTAATGCCCGGACAGCGGGTAAACATCAGCGTGACCGGTTATCCATACATGGAGTTCGGTTTCCTGACGGGGAAGGTAATGTCCGTCTCGTTGTTGGCAGACGATGAAAGCGCCTATACCGTCACCATAAGCCTGCCGCAAGACTTATGCACTTCCTATGGTAAACAGCTGGAATTCAAAGGAGAACTGACCGGTATGGCAGAGGTCATGACAGACGAACGAAGTGTGACTGAAAGATTGCTTAGTCCGTTGAGATATTTGTGGGAGAAATATCTGTAAAGGTCTTTAGAAAAAGGCACGAACTACGCAAACTTACAGAAAAGAATTTATCCATCCGTAATAGTCTGCGTGATTCGTGCCCGAAGAAGGGTTTTTACTTCACGATTCCTTTGGAATTCTTGATGAAGTTGATGATATTGTGTATCTCGTCACTCATCGGTACTTGGTCTTCAATCTTCTGCAAGGCATCCTGCACGCTGAAGTTTCCCTGGTATACCAGACGGTAGGCATTTACGATATGGCGCAATACACGTTCGGTCACCTGGTGTTTGTGTTGAAGCACAGCAGCGTTGATACCGTGGTATTCCGCCGGATTACCGTTCATGATGATATAAGGCGGTACATCCTTTGATATGCGGCAGCCTGCTTGGATCAGTACCCAACTTCCAATGTGGCAGTATTGGTGCAGAATGACGTTGCTGCTCAGAATGGTGCAGTCGTCTATCTGACATTCTCCGGCTACGGTAGTCTTGATGCCCAGTACACAATGGTTGCCTATCTGCACGTCGTGGCAGAGGTGTACACCATCCATCAGGTAGTTTTCATTGCCGATGCGGGTAGCGCTTCCTGCATGGGTAGCACGGCTGACAACCACGTTCTCGCGGATGTCGTTATTATCACCGATAATCAGCATGCTGTTCTCTCCCGTATAATGGAAGTCTTGCGGTTCGGCACCCAGAACGGCATTGTGATGCACCTTGTTCCCTTTTCCCATGCGGGTACCGTGCAGAATTTTTGCCCCCGACATAATAATACAGTCATCACCGATTTTCACGTTCCCTTCGATAAAAGCAAAGGGCTGGATGGTTACATTCTTGCCGATTTTTGCGGCAGAATCTACATAAGCTAACGGACTTATCATAGTAATTAGCGATTAATGATTAATGATTAGTGATAAATGGTTAGTGATTAGGATTTACTATTTCATTAATCGCTAACCACTAATCACTTATCGCTCATTTTATTCTCTTCCTCCTCCAAGCGCTTGATACAGGCTGATAACCGCCTGCATGCTGCTGAAGGTGTCGGATACTTCTGCAAGCTGTGCGCTGAGATAAGACTGCTCGGCAGACAAGACTTCCAGATAAGTCGACGTGCCTAAGTTAAACAAATCTTTTGTATCTGAGGCAGCTTGGCGGGCAGAATTTACTTGAATAGTGCGTGAAACGGCTTTGTCCTTCTCCATTTGATACAGATGCAGGGCGTTGCTCACTTCATTTCCGGCATTCAGCAGGGCGGTTTGGAACTGAATCTTAGCCTGCTCCTCTTGTGCCTTGGCTTGTTTCAGACGGGCAATGTTGGCACCGCGATAGAACAAGGGTTGCGTCAGCGAACCGATGGCGGAAGCCAGCAGTTTGCCCGGGTTGACGATACCTGCACCGGAGTTATTGGTCCAGCCTCCCGAACCGCTCAATGTAATCTGCGGGTAGAAAGCGGCACGGGCGCTATTGGTGTTATAGTAGTTGGCAGCCAGTGACATCTCGGCAGCTTTCACGTCCGGACGGTTGGATAGCAACTGCAAGGGGATACCTACTGAAAATTCCGTAGGCAGCTGCTGCTCTTCCAGCACACCGCGTGCGATGCTCTGTGCCGGTTGGTGCAACATCAGGCAGAGGGCGTTTTCGGTTTCGCGTATGCTCTGGCGTATGTCGGGCAGTGATGCCATGACTTGAGCGTAGGCAGTGCGGCTCTGCTCTACGGCAGCAGAAGTGGTTCCGTAGATGCCTGCATCTTTCATGGCCTGCACGGTCTCCAGGTTCTTTTTCAGAATCTCGACGGTGCCTTCGGTGATTTGGAGTTGGCGGTCCAGCATCAGCAGGGTGTAGTACATGTTGGCTACGCCGGCGATGACTTGCGTCTGAACGGCTTGTTCGTAGAACTGCGTCTGCTTCAAGCTAACCTTTGCTTGTCGCTTCGGGTTCAGCAGTTGACCGAAGAGGTCGACTTGCCAGCTTGCGGTGACGGGCAGGGAGTAGATTTGTGTAGCCTTTCCCTTGTCCCAGCTGCTGACGGTTCCTTGCGGAGACAAGGCAAGCGCCGGAGCATAGGCAAGACGGGCAGACATCAGTGCGGCTTGTGCTTGTTTCACGTTCAAGGCGGCACTGCGCAGGTCACCGTTGTTGGTGAGTGCTTGCTCGATAAGTGCCTGCAGCTGTGGGTCTGTGAACACTTCTCTCCAAGGCAGATTACCGAAGTTGGCTGTATCTGCGGCTAATGTATCGTTCACGGACGCCGTGTCGCGATACAGTCCGGCAGTTGTTATGTCTTCGGGTCTGTCGTATGATTTGTAGATGTGGCAACTGCTCAATAAAGCAGTTGCGCACATCAGGCATATTATTTTCTTCATAATCGCTAATCGTTAATCACTATTTTGTATATTGTTCAATCTCAGGTTCTGCATCCGAGTTGTCCACATCTTCCCATTCCATCGGCTTGAATTTCTCCTGCAGGTACTGGAATGCCACGAACAGTGCGGGCACTATGAAGATTTGCAGAATCATACCGATTAACATACCGCCGATGGCAGACGTACCCAGCGTACGGTTACCGTTGGCACCCGCACCGGAAGCAAACATCAGCGGAAGCAGACCGACAATCATTGCCAACGACGTCATCAAGATAGGACGCAGACGGGCTGCGGCACCCAATACGGCTGCCCAGGTGATACTCATACCCATTCTGCGGCGTTCGAGGGCAAACTCTACAATCAAGATGGCATTCTTGGCCAACAGACCCATCAACATGATGAGGGCAATCTGCATATAGATGTCATTGGACATCGTGCCCAGAATCATCTTCAGTGCCGGGATGCTGCCCAATGCGCCTATACCGCCTACAAAGAGGAAGCTACCCAGCAGACCGAACGGCACGGACAGCAATACGGATAAAGGCAGGATGTAACTTTCGTACTGGGCACTCAGCAACAGATAAACGAATACGAAGCACAATATGAAGATGAGTCCCGTAGTGCTGCCACTCGTTTCGGCCTCTTCACGCGCCATACCTCCCAGCTCGTAACCGAAGCCGGCAGGCAGATTTTCTTGTGCTACTTCGGCAATGGCTTGCAGAGCCTGACCGGAAGTATAGCCTGATGCGGGAGCCACCATCACCTTCATGGAGGTGTAGAGGTTGAAACGGCTGATGACGTCAGGACCATATACTTTCTTGATGGAGATGAACTGCGTGATAGGTGCCATCTCGTTGCCGTTGCGCACCTTGATGCTTTGCAATGTTTCCATATTCTTGGTAGCATCAGGTTCGGCTTGTACCATTACGCGGTACATCTTACCGAAGCTGTTGAAGTTGGAAGCATACAGACCACCGTAATATCCCTGCAAGGTAGTCAAAATGTCATTGGGGCTGATACCTGCTTTCTTACAAGCGGCAGCGTCAATGTCCAATTGGTATTGCGGGAAGTGGGGGTTGAAGGAGGTCTTGGCGGAGTTGATTTCCGGACGTGCTTCCAGAGCAGCAGTATAGTTGTTCACCACGTCGAAGAAGTGGTCCAAATCACCACCCGTCTTGTCCTGCATGTTCAACTCGATGTCGCTTGAAGCCGAGTAACCCGGAATCATAGGCGGCGCGAAGAACAATACCTGCGCTTCCTTGATAATCTTTTGGGCGCGCATGTACAAAGTGGCGTACACAATCGTGGAGTTCTGCATCGTGGAACGTTCTTCCCAGTTCTTCAGCTTGATGATGAGTGAACCGTAGGAGGGGCCTTGACCGCCCAAGAAGCTATAACCTGAGATAACGGTACGTGACTGTACGGCAGGGTCTGCAGCAACCAAGCTGTCCACACGGTTCAAAATCTCTTGTGCGCGTTCTTGTGAAGTGCCCGGAGGCAGTGTCACAGCGCCCATGATGGTACCGGTGTCTTCGTTGGGCACCATACCGGTCGGGGTTATCTGCATGAATACGCCCAACAGTACAATAGAGCCGATAACCAGTCCTGCCGATATCCAGCGTTTCTGGATGAAGAACAGCACTTGTTTCTTATACTTGCCCAGGATACCGTTGTATGAGTCATTGAAGGACTGTTTGAACTTGTCGGTAGTCATACCTGCCAACGCCAGCACACTGATGATAATCATCAAACTGCACAGAATGGGGTGTTCGCTGAAGCTGAACAGACCGAAAATCATGCCCAGGATAGCTACCGTCACGAAGAGCAGTGTAATGCCGGGACGCATCAACCGGCCTATAGAGTCGGCATAACGTACAATCATAATCTTGCGGGCTTCCTTGGCGGCAATGCCTACGCGCTCTTTCAGACTTTCGTGTCCTCCATTATGAGGTTTCAAGAAGATGGCACACAGCGCAGGACTCAAGGTCAGGGCGTTCAGAGCCGAGAAACCGATGGCAATCGCCATGGTCAAACCGAACTGACGGTAGAAAGTACCTGCCGTACCTCCCATGAAGCTCACGGGAACGAATACGGACATCATCACCAACGTAATGGAGACGATGGCACCACCCAGTTCACTCATGGCGTCGATGGAAGCTGTACGGGCCGATTTGTAGCCCTGGTCCAGCTTGGCATGGACGCCCTCGACGACGACGATGGCATCATCGACCACAATCGCAATGGCAAGCACCATGGCCGAAAGGGTCAGCAAGTTGATACTGAAGCCAATCAGTTTCAATACAAAGAAGGTGGCAATCAACGCCACGGGAATGGCGATGGCGGGAATCAACGTGGAGCGCATATCCTGCAGGAAGATATACACTACGATGAACACCAGGATAAAGGCCTCGATCAATGTCTTGATTACCTCATGTATGGAAGCGAAGAGGAAGTCGTTGGCACTCTGTGCAATGTTTATCTTCAAGCCGGCGGGCAGTTTGCTGGAATAGTCGTCCAGTAGGGCCTCGATATCCGAGATGGTCTGCGTGGCATTACTGCCTGCCATCTGGAAAATGATACAACTCACGGCTTTATGTCCGTTTACCATATTGTTGAATCCGTATGACAGACGGCCCAGTTCCACATTTGCTACATCCTTCAGACGGAGTATTTCACCGTTCTCCAAGGCCTTGATGACAATGTTCTCGAACTCCGTAGTCTGTTGCAGACGTCCTTTGTAGCGCAGGGTATACTGGTAGGTTTGGTTACCGCGCTCACCCAACTGGCCGGGAGCCGCTTCGATGTTCTGTTCGCTCAAGGCGGCAACCACATCGTTGGGGATAAGTTTGTATTGGGCCATTACATCAGGTTTCAGCCAGATACGCATGGAGTAGTCTTGTCCCAATACCATGGCATCGCCCACACCGTTGACACGTTTCACCTCAGGGATAAGGTTGATGTTGGCGTAGTTTTCCAGGAACTCGATGTTGTACTGGTCTTTTTCATCATAGATGGAGAATACCATCAACATGGAAGTCTGGCGTTTACGGGTGGTTACACCGATTTTGGTAACTTCGGCAGGCAGCAAGCCTTGCGCCATGGAAACGCGGTTCTGTACGTTCACCGCTGCCATATCGGGGTCGGTACCTTGCTTGAAGTAGATGGAGATGTCGCCCGAACCGCTGTTGGTGGCGCTCGAACTCATATACATCATATTTTCCACACCGTTAATCTGGTCCTCCAGCGGAGCGATAACGGAGTTAAGCACCGTTTGGGCATTGGCACCTTGGTAAGTCGCACTTACCGATACGGTGGGAGGTGCAATGTCCGGGTATTGGGTGATAGGCAAGGTAGCCAGACCAATAACTCCTAAGATTACTATCAGGATGGAAATTACCGTTGATAGTACCGGACGGTTAATAAATCTATCTAATTTCATTTCATGAACAATTAAGGAATTAAAAATTGAAGAATTTTTTTATTTTTCATTCTTTCATTGAAACGCAGTCTGAATATTGCCTTCTTTCTGGTCTTTCAGGGCCTTCTGGTATTCGGCTTCCTTTTCAGCAGGCGTGATGGGCGTGATGGACTGTCCGTCCTTCAGGTTCTGTACCCCTTCGATAACGATTTTTTCGCCTGCTTTCAAACCTTCCGTCACGTAATAATACTTGCCGTCGTCTAAGCTGAACACTTTAACTTCGGTATTTTTCAGCGTGTTGTCCGGTTGCAGTACGAATACGAACTGCTTGTCCTGGATTTCGGTAGTGGCAGACTGTGGAATCATGATGACATCATGCAGCGGGTTGGGGAATACCACATTGCCGGTGCTTCCACTACGCAGCACGTTGTGCTTGTTGGGGAAGAGGGCACGCATGGTTACCGAACCGGTAGTCTGGTCAATGACTCCGCTGATTGTCTCCACGCGGCCACTGTCGGCATACATGGTTCCGTCGATGAGCTGCAACTGTACATTCGGCATCTTTTCCAGAATTTCCTTGGTGCTACCGCCTTCACGAATCTGTGACAAGAGTTGGCGTTCGGTCATGGAGAAGTAGGCGTACATTTCGGAGATGTCGGCAACGGTAGTCAGCGGGCTGGCTACGGAAGGACTAACCAAGCTACCTACGCGGTAGGGAATGCTACCTACTACACCGTCACTGGGGCTGGTTACACTGGTGTATGACAAGTTGTTCTTGGCATTGACCAATTGGGCATTGGCTTGTGCTAGTTGTGCCTTTGTCTGTGCCAGCTGGTTTTCGGCCATTTGCAAATCGTAGTCACTGATGATGTTTTTCTTGTTCAGTTCACGTTTGTTGTTTACAGTCAGTTCTTGTGTGTTTACGGCAGCTTTGGCTGTTTCAACAGCAGCTTTGGCCGAATTTACGGCTGCCTGATACTGTACGGGGTCGATGCTGAACAACACTTGTCCTTTGCGCACTGTTGCGCCTTCATCCACGTGCAATTTTGTGATGAACCCACTCACCATCGGGCGGATTTCTACATCTTGTTTACCCTTGATAGTAGCAGGGTAGCTGTTTGTCAAGTTGGCAGTGGTGGTCTTTGCCTCAATCACTGCAAATTCGGGAGCTTTACCCGTTCCTTTGTCGCCTTGTCCGCAACTGCTGAGCAGTGCCAGGCAACATGCCAATAATACTAATCTACTCTTCATACTCTTTTTTGTTCTCTGTATAATTTTATATTCTTCTTTTTTTCGATTCTTGAAAGGCGTTTTTGTGTGTAATTCATGATTTAGAAATAAGGCAGGAAAAAGAAAACTGAATACTCCTATTCAGTTTTCGTCTGCAAAAATATTCTTTTCTTAGTATATAAGGTGTGAAACACTTCCTTTTTTAACTATGTTTCATACATAGATGAGAACGAAAGGACATTTTTTGATTAAAATACTGTAAAGCATACCGCTAATTGGCAGATAACCTTTATTTTTGCAGCATGTTAGAACGTAAACGCCATACTAAAATGAAGCCGCTTTTCCGCAGGTTGTTGGGGGGTGTTGCCATAGCTGCCGCACTGTATTCTTGTGCCAGTGTGGGCCGTATTGAAGGAGGACCTTATGATGAGACTCCTCCGCGTTTTATTTCCGGTACTCCCACGCCCGGCGCACTCCATCACAATAAAAATAAACTTTCCATTGAGTTCGATGAATTTATCAAGCTTGACAAGCCGAATGAGAAGATTGTAATATCCCCTCCGCAGGTGCAGCAGCCCGAAATTAAGTCTAATGGGAAGAAGGTGGTCATCACTCTGCAGGATACATTGAAACCCAATACTACTTATACATTCGATTTTGGTGATGCCATCCAGGATAATAATGAGGGGAATCCCTTGGAGAATTTCTTCTATTCTTTCTCTACGGGCGACCGTCTCGACTCTATGGCTGTGGCCGGTACAGTACTGAATGCGGCCAATCTTGAACCGGTGAAAGGAATGCTGGTCGGTCTGCATGCCAATCTGGCCGACTCCGCTTTTACCAAACTTCCTTTTGAGCGGGTGGGGCGTACGGACAGTCGCGGACGCTTCTCTATCCGTGGAGTGGCTCCCGGCAAGTATCGCATTTATGCCTTGCAGGATGCCGACCAGAATTTTGCCTATTCCCAGCCGACGGAAGTGATAGCTTTTAATGACTCTATCATCATTCCTTCCATGGAAGAGCGCATGCGCCAGGATACGACCTGGATAGACTCGCTGACAGTAGATACGATTGTAGAACGTCAATATACCCACTACCTTCCGGATGATGTTCTGCTGCGTGCTTTCAAGGAGCTTTCCTTCTCGCAACGTTTTTTGAAGGCCGAACGGTTGACTCCGGAGAAGTTTTCGCTCTATTTCACTGCTCCGGCAGACACGTTGCCTTTATTGAAAGGATTGAACTTTAATGAGGAAGATGCGTTTGTTATAGAACAGCCTACCGGCCGGAACGATACGATTCATTATTGGATAAAGGATTCTCTGCTCTATAAGCAGGATTCCCTGAAAATGAGTATCACCTATTTGTATACGGATAGCCTGAAACGATTGGTACCCCGTACCGATACTTTGAATGTGCTGGCGAAGTTGACATACGACAAGCAGCAGAAGCAGAAGCAGGAAGCGAAGGAAAAGGAACAGAAAGAGCGTGAGAAGAAAAAGAAGAAGTTGAAGGAAGGTGAGGTGGAAGAGCCCGAGCCGACGGAATTCCTGGCTGTAGATGTGTATGCCCCTTCTGCAATCGATGTATATGATTATCTTACTCTGTCGTTTACGGAGCCGGTGGCAAGCATAGATACCACCGCTTTCCATCTGAAACTGAAAGTGGACTCGTTGTGGCAGGATATCCCGTTCGACTTTATGCGCGACTCTTTGGACTTGAAGCGTTATAATCTGTTTGCCGAATGGGCACCCGGCGAAAGCTATACATTTGAAGTGGATTCTGCTGCCATACGCGGGTTGTACGGGTTGTTCTCCGACAAGATAAAGAAGGACTTCAAGGCCAAGAAGCTGGAAGAGTACGGGCAGATATTCTTTAATGTGCATGGAGCGGACTCTCTGGCTTTTGTGGAACTACTGGACGGTCAGGACAAAGTGCTGCGCACGGTGCCGGTGGTGGATGGGAAAGCCGATTTCTATTTCCTCAATCCGGGCAAATATGGAGCGCGGCTGATAAATGATACGAATGGGAATGGCGTCTGGGATACGGGAAACTATGCCGAGAAGCGCCAGCCTGAAATGGTTTACTATTATCCGATGGTTCTGGAGCTTAAAGCGAACTTTGATTTGACCCAGGAATGGGATATTAAGGCCAAGTCCCTGGATAGGCAGAAGCCGGACGAACTAAAAAAACAAAAACCAGATGAAGACAAGAAAAAGCAAAACAGGAACAAAAATAACCGCAGTGGCAATAGCAGCCGCAACAGTGGTAGAGGCCATAGCTATTAGGCGGAAGCAATTGTTCATTCTATTAATGGTGGGAGCGGTCTGTTTGGGAACCTCCCAGTCTGTTCAGGCCCAATGTACTGCAAAGAATGAAGCTTTCCAGTCGGGCGAGCATGTCATGTACGATTTATATTTCAATTGGAAGTTCATTTGGAAGAAGGTGGGTCTGGCAAGCCTCACTACCAATGCCACGACTTACCATTCCGAGCCTGCATTTCGCTTTAACTTGCTTTGTGTAGGCAGTAAAAAGACCGATTTTTTCTTCAAGATGCGTGATACGTTGACTTGTTATGTCAGCGATAGGTTGGAGCCGCTCTACTTCCGTAAAGCGGCGGAGGAGGGAAGCCGCCATACGGTGGACGAGGCTTGGTTCTCCTACTCGGACGGACTGGCGAATGTAAAGCAGAGACGCACCTGGCACAATCCCGTGCGTGAGGCTCAGGAGATGGAATACAGTGATAGTCGCTGTATCTTCGATATGTTGAGCATTTTGGCGCAGGCGCGCTCTTATGACCCTAAAGACTACAAGGTAGGGCAGAAGATACTCTTTCCCATGGCCACAGGACGCAGGGTGGAAGAGCAGACGTTGATTTACCGCGGCAAGGAGGAGGTCAAGGCGAATAACGACACCGTTTACCGCTGCTTGGTATTCTCTTTCGTAGAGTACAAGAAAGGTAAGGAGAAGGAGGTCATCACCTTCTTCGTATCCGATGATAAGAACCACCTTCCCATTCGCTTGGACATGTATTTGAATTTCGGTTCGGCCAAGGCATTCTTCAAGAGTGTCCGGGGCAACCGCTATCCGATGACGTCTGTGGTAAGGAAAAAGTGATGTTATCCCCTTTTCTAAATACACTGGATTCGAAAGTGGCAATCAGTTTTCCCTCCTGGTTGGTGACGTCGATCTGGTAATATCCGGTGGTGCGGCCGATGTAGCGTTCGCGTGCTTCGGCATACAGTACATCGCCCGGTCCGCTGCTGCGCAGGAAGGTGATATTGGACGAAAGAGAGAAGGCCAATGTTCCGTGGGAGTTGGCTGCTGCTGCCAGTGCCAGGTCGGCAAGGGTGAAGATGGCCCCTCCTTGCGTACGGCCTCCTGCATTGAGATGCTCTGCCGTGATAACCAGGCGTGCCTTGCTGTATCCTTCCTTTATTTCTATCAGTTCTACACTTGCATTCGTGGCGAAGCGGTCGTTCTTAAAAAACTCTTGTGCGGTCATGGGGAGTAATGATTAATGTTTAGTGATTAATGATTAATGGGTGGAAAATATGTGCTTCCGGACGCAAAAGTAACGATTTTAGCCATTAATTGAATTATTTAGGCGGGTCAAATCTGTACACTTGCTCTACTTTTGCAGCAGGAAAAATCATAAACTCTTAATAAATAAATCCCTTATTATGAAAACAGTCCTCACTACATTGGGAATCTCCCTCCTTGTATTGGCAGGTTGCGCAGGGCAAAAGCAGGCTGAAAGCAACTTTATCCAAGAAAACATTGATAATGCTGTGGCTCAGGAGACAATTCAGACAGACATTATCGAAAAATCCGGTAAAATCCTTAATCCCCGTACCATTGATAAGGATGGGAACATTGTCTATGTACCTATCGACGATTGGTGTTCCGGCTTCTTCCCCGGTAATATCTGGCATATGTACGAGTTGACCGGTGACCAGAAGTGGCTGCCGCTGGCAGAGAAGTATACCGAGGATTTGGATTCGGTACAATACCTTACCTGGCACCATGATGTGGGCTTTATGATTGGCAGCAGCTACTTGAACGGATACCGTTTTGCGGGTAAGGAGGAGTACAAGCCGGTCATCATACAGACAGCCAAATCATTGTCTACCCGTTTCCGCCCTGCAGCAGGCGTACTTCAGTCATGGGATGCAGACAAGGGGTGGCAGGCTGAACGTGGCTGGAAATGTCCCGTTATCATTGATAATATGATGAACCTCGAACTGCTGTTCGAAGCTTCCAGGCTGTCCGGTGACTCCACTTTCTACAACATAGCCCGGAAGCATGCCGATACGACTATGGCTAACCATTTCCGTGAGGACAACAGCTGCTATCATGTGGTGGATTATGACCCCGAAACCGGTGAAGTCCGTAAGAGACAGACTGCACAAGGCTATGCCGACGAGTCTGCTTGGGCACGTGGACAAGCGTGGGCCTTGTACGGCTATACCATGTGCTATCGCTATACACACGATGCCAAATACCTGGAACAGGCTGAAAAGGTCTACAACTTTATCTTCAACAACAAGAATCTTCCGGAAGACTTGGTTCCCTACTGGGATTTCGATGCTCCCAATATCCCGAATGAACCTCGCGATGCTTCGGCAGCTGCCTGCACGGCGTCCGCCCTTTACGAGCTGAGTACTTATCTGCCGGATAAGGGATACAAGGAAACCGCCGACCGGATTATGGAAAGCCTCGCTTCTCCTTCCTACCGTGCCAAGGTGGGTACCAACGGCAACTTCATCCTGATGCACTCTGTGGGCAGTATTCCTCATGGTGCGGAGATTGATGTACCGCTGAATTATGCCGACTATTACTTCCTGGAAGGATTGATGCGTAAAAGAGACTTGGAAAAATGAAAACTCAATTAAATATTTTGTTAGGTGGTTTAGGTTTGTTCGCCTTGCAGGGCTGTAAAGCCCCGCAGGCGGAACAATCCGTCCAGCCGAATGTCATTTACGTTTTTCCCGACCAATACCGTAACCAGGCGATGGAGTTCTGGGGCCAGGAAGGTTTTCGCGAGAAAGTGAACTTTCGGAATGACCCGGTGCATACCCCACGCTTGAATGATTTTGCCCGGGAGTCGGTGGTATTGACATCTGCCATGAGCAACTGCCCGTTGAGCAGTCCCCACCGTGGTTCTCTGTTGACGGGAATGTATCCTAATAAGAGTGGTATTCCATTGAATTGCAATTCGAGCCGTCCCATCAGCTCCCTGCGTGAGGATGCTGTGTGTGTGAGTGATGTTTTCTGCAATGCCGGATATGACTGTGCCTATTTTGGCAAACTGCATGCCGACTTTCCTACCCCCAACGACCCCGAACGTCCCGGACAGTATGTGGAAGACCGTGTACCTGCATGGGATGCCTATACGCCGAAAGAACGTCGTCATGGGTTCAATTACTGGTATTCCTACGGTACCTTTGACGAACACAAGAATCCGCATTACTGGGATACGGAAGGCCGTCGCCACGACCCGCGCGAGTGGTCACCGTTACACGAATCGGGCAAGGTGGTGTCTTATCTGAAGAACGAGGGGAATGTACGCGACCCGAAGAAACCTTTCTTCATTATGGTAGGCATGAATCCTCCCCATAGTCCGTACCGTTCTTTGGACGACTGTATGGAGGAAGATTTCAATCTCTATAAAAACCAGCCTCTGGACAGCTTGCTCGTCCGTCCGAATGCCGACTCCAAGATGCTCAAGGCAGAGAGTGCACGCTACTACTTTGCTTCTGTGACGGGTGTCGACCGTGCTTTCGGTCAGATACTTGATGCCTTGAAGGAACTCGGGCTGGACAAGAATACCATTGTCGTGTTTGCCTCCGACCATGGAGAGACCATGTGCAGCCAGCATACGGAAGACCCGAAGAATTCCCCGTACTCCGAGTCCATGAACGTTCCTTTCCTGGTGCGTTTTCCCGATAAGATTAAGCCTCGCGTGGACGACTTGATGCTTTCCTCGCCGGACATCATGCCTACCTTGTTGGGGCTTGCCGGTCTTGCCGACTCCATTCCGGCCGAGGTGCAGGGGCGCAACTATGCACCGCTTTTCTTCGATGAAAAGGCGGATATTGTACGTCCCACCGGCGCTCTCTACATCCAGAACCTGGACGGTGAGAAGGATGCGGAAGGCATGGTCCGTTCCTACTTCCCTTCGTCGCGCGGCTTTAAATCGGCGCGCTACACGCTGGCGCTCTACATTGACCGCGAAAACCATAAGCTGGTCAAAAGTTTGTTGTTTGACGATGAAAAGGATCCGTATCAGATGAATAACCTTTCTTTGGAAGAAAACCAAGAAGTCGTAAAAGACCTTTGCGCAGAGATGGGCAAAGTGTTGAAAGAGATTGATGATCCTTGGTATAAGGAAGGTATCTTGAAGGATATGATACCTTATTGATTGGAAATGGGTTATAGATAATCCTCCATAAATTGCTTGAACGTTTTTTGCGACCCGCTTCGACTGATAGTGAACTATTTGTCGGAGCGGGTTGTTTGATTCAGAATGGAATAAATTACCAATACGTATTAAGTAAATGATGGAGATGAAGTATAGACTATGGGCTTGTTTGTTGTTTTTGCCGATGGTCCTTTGGGCGTCCGGGCGTCCGAAAGTGGCTGTCGTACTCAGTGGGGGTGGCGCCAAAGGGACGGCGCATATCGGTGCTCTGAAAGTAATTGAAGAAGCGGGTATCCCTATAGATTATGTGGTGGGCACTAGTATGGGGGCCATTGTGGGCGGTTTGTATTCTATCGGATATACCCCACAGCAATTGGACAGTATGGTGAATGCCCAGAACTGGAAATTCTTGCTCTCGGATGCCCCCAATCCTAAGGATGTGTTGCTGGATGACCGGTTGAAGTCGGAGCGCTATGTACTCTCCATTCCGTTTTCTTTGAAATCTGCCGCTGTTTCGGATGCGGGTATCATAAAAGGGAAGAATCTGGCACGTTTGTTCTCCACATTGACAGAAGGTTACCAGGATTCTGTGGATTTTAGCCGTCTTCCTATTCCGTTTGCCTGCGTGTCGGAAAATCTGGTGAATGGCAGCGAAGTAGTGTTCCATGAGGGAATACTGGCCACTGCCATGCGTTCCAGCATGTCCATTCCCGGTGTGTTTGCTCCGGTAGACCTGGATGGAATGGTGTTGGTGGACGGTGGAATGGTGAATAACTATCCGGTAGATGTGGCGCTTGCCATGGGGGCCGACTACATTATCGGGGTGGATGTGCAGAGTCCGCTGCTTAAGGCTTCCGAGCTGAAATCGGTGAAAGACATCTTCGGGCAAATCATCAATCTGCAAGGAGAGAAGAAATACCGTGAGAATCTGCGTAATACCGACGTGTTGATAAAGGTGGATGTCACCGGCTATTCGGCTGCAAGTTTCACCAAAGAGGCCATCGACACTTTGATGGTGCGGGGAGAGCGTGCTGCCATGGACAGTTGGGACGGACTGCTTGCCCTGAAACGGAAGCTGGGACTTGCAGAAGATTATCAGCCTCGCCGCCCGGGACCTTTCCGCTTGCCCGGCGCGGCTGTTGATAGGGAGATTCCCGTTGATTCCCAAATAGCCGCCCCTGCTGTACGGGAGAACAAGCTGAATGTCGGTTTTCGTTTTGATACGGAAGAACTGGCGGCGTTGCAGGCAAATACGGACTTCTATTTCGGCCGGCAGTGGGAGTCGCTGGCCAGCCTCACCGCCCGTCTGGGCAAGCGTACACTGGCACGACTCGGATATAGTTATCAGTGGGACGGTGGATGGCAGGCAGGACTTGCCTATCAGTTCGACTATAAAGATATGAATATTTATAATGAAGGCAAACGGGCGCTGGATTTGACTTTTACACATCAACTGGTCCGTATGGGGGCGGCGAAGGACTGGAACAATATCCAGGTCAGTCTGGGCATTGACTTTGATTACTACCACTATCATGATTTGCTGTCGCTCGACCCGTTAGCTTCGGCACTGTTTGAAAATTCGTCCTTATTCAGTTACTTTGCCGGACTTGTGTTCAACAACTTGAATGAGAGGAGCGCCCCTACAAAAGGTATGTCGTGGGCGGTATCCTATCATCTCTATACGGATAACTTCTTCCAGTATAAGGACAACAATCCTATTTCTGTTTTCGATGCCCGTTGGCAGGGATGTTTCTCTCCCTCGAGTAAGTTCACTGTCACTCCTTCGTTTTATGGACGCGTATTGTCCGGAAGCGGTAATTATCCTTTTGCCATCATTAATATGGTGGGGGGAACCATACCGGGGCGCTATATGCCACAGCAGATACCGTTTACGGGCATCAACCGTGCGGAACTGTCACAAGCCGCACTGCTGGTTGCAGGGCTGAACCTCAGACAGCGTATCTTGAAAAACCAGTATATATCAGTGATGGGCAGTTATGGGCGAAACTCCGGGAAGTTTCATCAGATTCTTGACTCTTCCGAATCGGTTGATATGGCAGGGGTAGGCATCGGCTATATGTACAAGAGTTTTCTGGGACCAGTGGAGATACAATTGAATTGGTCCAACCAGACGAAGAAAGTAGGGTGGTATGCCGGGTTCGGATTCGTATTCTAACAGGGATGTATCAAAATACACAATCACCATAGGATTATACAGATTTTATTTTTCAGTTAAAAGAACAGAAGAACAAGAGAGAGAAATATGTTCTTTTGTTCTTCTGTCTAAAACTTACCCCAATCTGTATGATTCTGTGGTGAGTTATGATACCTTCGTTATTTATTCAGCTTCCATTCGCTTCCGTCCTTACCGTCCTTAATCTCGAAACCGAGCGCGGTGAGTTCATTGCGGATTTTGTCGGATGTAGCCCAATCTTTGTTGGCTTTTGCCTTTGAACGCTCTTCCAATAGCATGTCCACTACCTTGCCGAAGGCAGCTTCACGCTCTTCGTTGGAGGCGTTGTCTTCTTGTAATCCTAAGATGTCGAAGCAGAAGAGGTGGAAGGTTTCCTTCAATTCTTTCAGGTCTTCGGCTGTGATGGAATCGTTTCCAGCTAGGATATTGTTTACCATCTTGGCGCCGTCGAAGAGGTGGGCGATGACAATCGGTGAGTTCAAGTCATCATTCATGGCTTCGTAACACTTGGCACGCAGGGATTTCACGTCTATGGTGGAGGTTGCAGCAGGGGTAATCTTGTCCAGTCCATGTACAGCATCCATCAGTCTTGCCAATCCCTTTTCGGCGGCTTGCAGAGCTTCGTTGCTGAAGTCTACCGTACTGCGGTAGTGGGCTTGCAGGGTGAAGAAGCGGATGGTCATTGGGCTGTAGGCTTGCTCCAGCATGGGGTGTGTGCCTTTGAAGAGCTCTTCCAATGTGATGAAGTTACCGTAAGACTTACCCATTTTCTGTCCGTTCACGGTCAGCATGTTGTTGTGCATCCAATAATGTACCATATCTTCCCCTTGGGAAGCTACGGATTGTGCAATCTCGCATTCGTGATGCGGGAAGATAAGGTCCATGCCGCCACCATGAATGTCGAAGTGCTCGCCCAAGTATTTCTTTCCCATGGCTGTACATTCGGCGTGCCAGCCGGGGAAGCCGTCGCTCCACGGGGAAGGCCAACGCATGATGTGTTCCGGTTGCGCACATTTCCAGAGGGCAAAGTCTGCGGGGTTGTGCTTCTCGCTCTGTCCGTCCAGTTCGCGGGTGGTGTTGAGAACATCATCCAGGTTGCGTCCGGAGAGCTTGCCGTAGTGATGGTCCTTATTGTATTTTTCTACATCGAAATAAACGGAACCTTCACTTTCGTAGGCATATCCGTTCTTCAATATCTCCTTTACAAGTTCTATCTGTTCGATGATGTGGCCGCTGGCATGTGGCTCGATACTGGGAGACAGCACATTCAATGCATCCATCGCCTTATGATAGCGGTTGATGTAGTACTGTGCCACTTCCATTGGTTCCAGTTGTTCCAGACGGGCTTTTTTCGCAATCTTGTCTTCACCTTCGTCGGCATCGTGCTCCAGATGGCCCACGTCGGTAATGTTGCGGACATAGCGCACCTTGTAGCCGATGTGCGTCAGGTAGCGGAACAGCAGGTCGAAAGTGATGGCAGGGCGTGCATGTCCCAAGTGCGGGTCACCGTACACGGTCGGTCCGCAGACATACATGCCTACATGCGGTGCATGCAGCGGTACGAACAGCTCTTTTTTTCTATTTAAAGTGTTGTAAATGGTCAGTTGATGTTCCATAACAGTTGATTATTAGTTCTTTTAGGAGTACAAAGGTATAATAAATCTGTGAAAATCTATAATGATATTCTGTTTTATAAGAGTAAATGCAACGGATTTCACCTTCGTTTATTACTTTTGTATCCATGAAGTCAGATAAACGTGTATTGCTTGGCATGAGTGGCGGCACGGATAGTTCCGTGGCCGCCATGAGGTTGCAGGAAGCCGGTTATGAGGTGACTGGCGTGACTTTCCGTTTCTATGAGGCAGGAGATGAGACCGGGTATTTGGAAGATGCACGGGCTCTGGCCCTGAAGCTGGGGATGAAACACATTACCTATGATGCACGCGAGCTTTTCCGTTCGCGTATTATCCGCTATTTTGTGGAAGAGTATCTAAGGGGGCGTACTCCCGTTCCTTGCACGGTCTGCAATAATGAGCTGAAGTGGGCGCTGTTGGCTAAAATAGCCGATGAAAAGGGGATTTATTGGATTTCTACCGGACATTATGTGCGTAAAGTCTTGTCCGGAGGAAAGTATTATATAGCTCCTGCCGCAGATAAGGACAAAGACCAGACTTTCTTTCTGTGGGGATTGAAGCAGGACATCCTGCAGCGTATGTTGCTTCCGATGGGAGATATTACGAAAAATGAGGCGCGCTCGTATGCGGCGGAGCGTGGTTTCGGGCAGGTGGCTGCGAAGAAAGACAGTATAGGGGTGTGCTTTTGTCCTTTGGATTACCGTTCCTTTTTAAAGTGTGAAGTCCCCGAAACACTATTACCCGGTAAAGGTAGATTCGTCGATGAAAAGGGGAATTTCTTAGGATGGCATGAGGGCTATCCGTTTTATACCGTAGGGCAACGTAGGGGCTTGGGTATCCATCTGAACAAGGCTGTTTTTGTGAAAGAGACAAGAGTGGAAAGCAATGAAGTCGTTTTAGCTCCGCTCTCTTCCCTCTACAGGCAGGAAATGTGGCTGGGAGACTGGAACCTGGTGGAGAATAGTCGTGTGCTGGGTGCAAACGAGGTTATTGTGAAGATACGCTACCGTAAGCAGGCAAACCGGTGCAGGGTGACTCTTACGGTGGAAGGTCTGTTACGTGTCCGTCTGATAGAGCCGCTGGAATCCATTGCACCCGGGCAGGCAGCGGCTTTCTATGATAAGGACGGATACTTGTTGGGCGGTGGAATTATTCTCTGAACCTTACATTCGTTTTATAGCTTCTCGAACAAAAGATAGTAAATGTTGTTAATTTTATGAGACGTCTTTTTATGAGAAACTTTTAAAACGAACTGTAATATGAAAAGGATATATATTGTAATGTTGTTTGCTGCTTTAGCAACCATAACTTATGCTCAGACGGATGATAAAGGTTATCAGGAGGGAGCTTGGGTATTGAAAGGAGTGACTGGTCTTAATATGTCACAGACTGCCATGGCCAACTGGTCGGCAGGAGGTGAGAATTCCATTGCTGGAAATGCCTACTTGAATGCATCACTGACACACAAGAAAGGAAACTGGCTCTGGGTCACCAACATGGTGCTGGACTATGGCTTGTCGAAAACCAAATCTCAGGGGATGAGGAAAAGTAGTGATAAAATAGGGCTTTCCACTCAGTTGGGATATTCTACAGACAACGTCTGGTTCTATACACTGATGGGTGATTTGAATACCCAGTTTGCCAAAGGATATGACTATCCCGACAAAGAGCACCAGATTTCCAATTTCTTTGCTCCTGCCTATTCGAATATCGCCCTGGGTATGGAATGGAGGCCTAAGAGTAACTATTCTCTACTGCTTTCACCCGTTTCCACCAAGATGACTTTCGTGACTGATGACTATCTTTCCGATTTGGGCGCTTTTGGTGTAGACCCGGGTGACCACTTCAAGATAGAGGGTGGCGCTTTTGTGAAAGCCCGTGCTGAATTGCCCGTGATGGAGAATGTGAATCTGATTACTACGGCTGATTTCTTTACTCCTTACAGCAAAGATTTTGGAAACATAGATGTGAATTGGGATGTACTTATCAGCATGAAAATCAATAAAGTATTGTCGGCTACCATCAATACAACTCTGAAGTATGACAATGATGTGAAAACGTTTGATGACAATGGAGTGAAGAAGGGTGCCAAGGTGCAGTTTAAGGAAGTGCTGGGAATTGGGCTGGCATATAATTTCTAATCCTTGAGGCTGATTGTTGAAATGAAAAAGTAAAGTCAAAACGTACTGACTGATTTGTAAAACGCGGATTACGCAGATTACATGGATTTATTAATTTATCCGCGTAATTTGCGTAATCCGCGCTTGATTTTTATGATATAGTAATTTACCGGTTCAGTTCCAGCATTTCCTCTATATACTCCCTCGTGTTGCTGAGCCGGGGCACCTTATGCTGTCCGCCGAGTTTCCCCTTGCTATCCAGCCAGTCATGGAAGAGGTTGGGACGGGCGACGATGATTTCCAGCGGTTGCAGCGCCAGGTTATTCTGCCTTTTAGCTTCATAGTCGGAGTTCACCTCTTTCAGGGTGTCGTCCAATACTTTGGCGAACTTCTCCAGGCTGTCCGGCATTTGTGCAAACTCTATCAGCCACTGGTGGCGGCATTTGGCATGCTTGTCCATAAACACGGGAGCAGCAGAGTAATCTACTACTTGTGCACCGGTCTCGGCACATGCCCTGGCAAGTCCTCTTTCCGCGTTATCCACAATCAGTTCTTCGCCGAACGCGTTGATAAAGTGCTTGGTACGTCCGGTGATGACGAACTTATAGGGGTTCTTCGATGTGAACTTCACCGTATCTCCAATCATATATCGCCACAAACCGGCAGAAGTGGAGATTACCATGGCGTAGTTTTTGTTCAGCTCCACCTCCTCGAGGCAGAAGGTACGCGGATTCTCCTTGCCTACATCTTCAAGCGGGATGAACTCGTAGAAGATACCGTAGTCAATCATCAGCAACATGGCAGGGTCGGCAGGGTCGTTCTGCGTGCCGAAGTAGCCTTCGGAGGCGTTATAAGTCTCTACATAATGCATCTTGCTGCTGCGGATCACGTCTTTGTATTGCTCTCGGTAGGGAGTGAAGGCAACGCCGCCGTGGAAGAACACCTCCAGGTTGGGCCATATCTCCTCAAGGCTCTGCTTTCCCGTCTTTTCCAATATATGTTTGATGAGTACAAGCATCCAGGACGGTACGCCGGAAAGGTTGCTGACATTTGCATGGATGGTTTCGCGGGCGATGGCCTCCATTTTGGGCTCGAAGTGCTCCATCAGGGCCGTCTGCTTGCTGGGTACGCGGACAAAGTTTACCAGTGGGTTGATATTTTCTATGAGGATGGCGGAGAGGTCGCCTACAAGACTGTGGTTGGTGTTCAGGTTGGGAGCGTGGCTGCCTCCAAGGATAAGCCCTTTACCGGAAAAGAAACGACTTTCGGGATTCTGTCCCAGATAGATGGCAACGGCATCCCGGCCTCCCTTGTAATGCGTGTCGTGCAAGGACTCCCGGCTGACGGGCAGGAATTTACTCTTGTCGTTGGTGGTACCCGATGATTTGGCAAACCAACGTATTTCCGAAGGCCAAAGCAGATTTTGCTCACCGGCACGCAGGCGGGTTACATAAGGTTTTACTTCTTCGTAAGTTTGTATGGGAAGGCGCTTCTTGAAATCTTCATAAGTACGGATAGAGGCATAGTCATGCTTCTTTCCCCATTCCGTGTTTGCCGCTGTCCGGACGAGGCGCTGCAGTACAAGCTGTTGCAATTCACCGGCATGGCTGGTGTATTGTTCGATTTCTTTCAGACGGGGAGCAAAATATACCTTATTCAGAAACTTTGTAATATTCATCGTTCTTTGTGAAATCTTATTTTAAACCGCAAAAATAATCTTATTTATCGGCATCTCTATCTTTTTTCTCTTTTTTTTCTATCTTTACGGACCTATAGAACAATAATTCAAACAAAAATATCATGAGAATAGGTATTTTGACTTCAGGAGGCGACTGTCCCGGCATCAACGCTACCATTCGCGGTGTATGTAAAACAGCTATCAACCATTATGGAATGGAAGTAATTGGCATTCACAGCGGTTTTCAGGGGCTGCTGACCAAGGATGTGGAGTCGTTTACCGAAAAATCCTTATCCGGTTTGCTGAACTTGGGAGGTACGATGCTCGGTACTTCGCGCGAGAAGCCCTTTAAGAAGAACGGCGTGATGTCCGGCGTGGACAAACCGGCACTGATAGCGCGGAATATCGAAGAGATGGGGCTTGATTGTGTAGTCTGTATCGGCGGGAACGGTACGCAGAAGACAGCCGCCAAACTCTCTGCTATGGGGCTGAACATTGTGTCTGTACCTAAAACCATAGACAACGATATTTGGGGAACTGATTTCTCCTTCGGATTCGATTCTGCCGTCAGCATTGCTACGGATGCCATCGACCGGTTGCACAGCACGGCCAGCTCGCACAAACGGGTGATGGTGATTGAGGTGATGGGGCACAAGGCAGGTTGGATAGCCTTATACTCCGGTATGGCAGGCGGTGGTGACGTGATTCTGATTCCGGAGATTCCCTATAATATCCACCGTATCGGAGAAACGATTCTGAATCGGCTGAAGAAAGGAAAGCCTTACTCCATCGTGGTGGTAGCCGAAGGTATACAGACGGACGGGCGGAAGCGTGCCGCCGAGTATATCGCTCAGGAGATAGAGTATGAGACGGGTATCGAGACCCGTGAGACTGTGTTGGGTTATATTCAGCGGGGCGGCTCACCCACACCTTTTGACCGTAACCTTTCCACACGTATGGGCGGACATGCCACGGAACTGATTGCCAACGGGCAGTTCGGGCGGATGATTACCTTGAAGGGGAATGAAATAGCTTCTGCACCGCTGGAGGAGATTGCGGGCAAGTTGAAGCTGGTGACGGAAGACAATGACTTAGTTGTCCAGGGACGTCGGATGGGAATCTGTTTCGGCTAATTTTTCTTGTGGGGATTCTTCAACAGCTTCTGCCATGGGATTTTCTTCTGTGGAGGTTTCTGTTGCATGGTTTCGCTCCTTGGCTGCCTGGACTTCCTCCTTGAAAGCGGCATCCTTAATTTTTTTCAATGCCATCTGTGCCGCATTTTGTTGCGACTCCTTCTTGGAATAACCGGTGCCGGTACCTGCCGATATCCCTTCGATGCGGACTTCGGTGTGGAACATCGGATTGTATTCTTCGTCGAGAAACTGCTCGATAAGCTCGAATGACACCTCCATTTTGTTCTTCTGGCTCCATTCGATGAGTTTTGACTTGAAGTTGACCTCTTTGCGAGACATCTTGTCGAGGTCGATATAGTTTTTGAAAATCTTCTCTTCCATGAACTGCTTGCAGCGGTCGTAGCCCTGGTCCAGATAAATGGCGCCGATGAAGGCTTCGAATGCATTGCCGTACATGTAGCTGTTGTGGGATGAGGAGCGGGTGGAGTATTTCACCAGTTTGTCCAGTCCGATTTCCACGGCCAGTTTGTTGAGTGTTTCCCGCTGTACAATTTTGGAACGGGTATTGGTAAGGAAACCTTCGCGGCGTCCTTCGAAATGGCGGTAGACAATATCTCCTACAATGGCGTCGAGGATAGCATCGCCCAAGAATTCCAGCCGTTCGTTGTTGATGGGACGTCCTTTTTCGGAGCGCATGGAGATGGATTTATGCAGCAAAGCCTGCTGATAGACCTTGATGTCACGTGGAAAGAAGCCGAGAATTCTGTAAAAACAAAAATAAGACTCTCTATCCTTGCGGAACAAGAGCCTTATTTTATCTATTTGGTTACGTAACACGACCTTATTATTCTGCGTATTTCTTGAAAATGACACACGCATTATGACCACCGAATCCAAAAGTATTGGACAAAGCTACGTTCACTTCGCGCTTTTGTGCTTTGTTGAACGTGAAGTTCAGGTCATAGTCGATGTTTTCGTCGTTATCACCCTCTTCGTGGTTGATGGTCGGAGGAACAATGCCATTCTTGATGGCGAGGATGCTTGCAATGGATTCTACCGCACCGGCAGCGCCCAGCAAGTGGCCGGTCATGGATTTTGTCGAACTGATGTTCAACTCATACGCATGCTGTCCGAATACCTCTTTGATTGCTTTTGCTTCCGAAATATCACCTACGGGAGTAGATGTACCGTGAACATTGATATAATCTACTTCTTCGGGTTTCATTTCTGCATCTTCCAACGCATTCAGCATCACTAACTTGGCTCCCAAACCTTCGGGGTGAGAGGCTGTCAAGTGATGAGCGTCGGCAGACATTCCTACGCCGGCAACTTCCGCATAGATTTTGGCACCGCGTGCCTTGGCGTGTTCCAGTTCCTCGAGAACGAGACAACCGCCACCTTCACCCATGATGAATCCGTCACGGCTTGCGCTGAACGGACGGGATGCAGTTTCGGGAGAATCATTGCGGGTTGACAATGCATGCATGGCATTGAAACCACCTACACCGCAAGCGGCGATGGCAGCTTCCGAACCACCGGACACGATAACATTTGCCTTACCCAAACGGATGAGGTTAAACGCATCGGCAATAGCATTTGTGGAAGTGGCACATGCAGAACAAGTTGCGTAGTTGGGACCATGGAAACCATACATGATGGAAATTTGTCCGGCAGCAATGTCCGAAATCATCTTGGGGATGAAGAACGGATTGAATTTGGGGCCGTTTTCCTTACCGGTCAGGGCATAGTTGCCCGCCTCTTCTTCGAATGTACGGATGCCACCGATACCGGCGCCGAAGATGACACCGATTCTGTTTAAATCCTCATTTTCGACGTCAAGCCCAGAGTCACCTACCGCTTCTTTGGCTACTGCAATGGCATATTGTGTGTACAAGTCCATCTTGCGGGCCTCTTTGCGGTCTATATATTTGGTAGCATCGAAGCCTTTTACTTCGCATGCAAACTGAGTCTTGAAAAGCGATGCATCGAAATGAGTAATAGGTCCTGCTCCACTAACCCCATTCACAAGATTTTCCCAGAATTCGGGAACACTGTTGCCAATGGGAGTAATGGCGCCGAGACCTGTTACTACAACTCTTTTTAATTCCATGTTATAAACGAATGGATAAGATTACTTAGCGTGTTCTTCGATGTAAGATACAGCATCACCTACAGTACCAATCTTTTCAGCCTGGTCATCGGGAATAGAGATACCGAATTCCTTTTCGAATTCCATGATAAGTTCTACAGTGTCAAGAGAATCAGCTCCCAGGTCGTTAGTGAAGCTAGCTTCGTTAGTAACTTCTGATTCTTCTACGCCTAATTTATCGACGATAATCGCTTTCACTCTTGATGCAATTTCAGACATAACTTTAAGTTTTTAATTAATAATTAGTTTTATTTCTTTAATTTTGCGGTGCAAAGGAATGAATATTTATCGTTCCTCGCAAATATTTGATGAATTAAATGCACCTTTTTGCACATTTTTCACGGTTTTGTGCAGTAATAGGAGGGATTATGGGAAAAAATATCGCAGTTTTAGCGTCGGGAAGTGGTACGAATGCCGAGAATATCATCCGTTATTTCCGGGAAAAAGGTTCGGCACGTGTGGCTCTGGTTTTGACTAACCGGCAGAATGCGTTTGTTTTAGAGCGTGCCAAGGGGCTGGGAGTGCCTTGTGCATGGTTTGCCAAGAGCGATTGGGAAAGTGGAGAGCTTGTTTTGTCGACGCTTCGAGAGCATGATATTGATTTTGTGGTATTGGCAGGATTCCTGGCACGTGTGCCGGACAATATTCTGCATGCTTATCCCAATAAAATGATAAATATACATCCTTCGTTGCTGCCCAAGTTCGGTGGAAAGGGAATGTACGGCGACCGTGTGCACGAGGCAGTGATTGCTTCCGGCGAAAAGGAAAGCGGTATTACCATCCATTATACGAATGAGCATTATGACGAAGGCGGCATTATCTGCCAGCAGAAATGCCCCGTATTGCCGGGCGATACGCCGGAGGAGCTGGCGCAACGCATCCACCGGCTGGAGTATGAATACTATCCGAAGGTGATAGAGGAGTTGGTGGAAGGCCTCTCTCCCAGTTATTTATAGAATCGGTTAAGGGAGAGGATGGCCTCGTTCAGCTTACGGTTGTCTATCTTGTAGTTTTCCAGGGGATTCAATGCACTGTCGCTGATCTCTATATATCCGGAAGGGTGTTTTTCCAGAATAGTATGATTTTCTACGATAAAGGCATAATTGAGATTGTCGCCCACGATATGCCAGTTCCGTGGACAAGTATCGGTTATTAAATGCCCCATACTGTAATCGGAAGGCGGATTGGTTACACCCAGCACTTTATTCATTAGGGTTGGTGCAAAATCATAGTGCGTGGTACGGTGATGGTAGGTATGTGGCTGTTCTCCCGGTTCATATAATAGGAAGGGGATATGTGTTTGTACCGGTGAATAATTACTGCCGTGTCCCCAATAATTTTTATGATTCTCATTGAATTCTTGTCCATGGTCTCCGGTAATGATGACCAGGGTATTGTCCAGCAGTTTCTTTTCCTCAAGTTTGTGGAGGACGCATCCCACCAGTGAGTCGGCTTCCGCCACGCAGTTGTAGTAGAGGTTCAGGAAAGGAGTAGGGTCTATGTCGTTGTTCAGTTTCATATAGTCGGCGAACTCCCAGGACGGTTGGAAACGATAAAGCTTGTCCTTCGGCACTTCATATCCGTGTGCCAAATCATAGAAGAGAAAGGAAAAGAAAGGTTTTGTACCGCTGCCCAGCGTATCGAGTGCTTGCAGATAATCTGCTGTAATACGGCAGTCGCGGTCATAAACGGTTTTTCCTTCGGTATGGGTACGCAAGTCGGGTACCTTTGAGAAAAGTATTTTGGCAAATGGCGGGTTGACGATTGTAGCACTGGGATAAATACCTATCTGATAATTCTGCTTCAATAGTTCTTCTATGAGCAGGGGCTGTATGCCCGATACCTCAAAATCAGTCCAGTAGATGGATGAGAGACTGAAGAAAAGCCCGAAGATACTTCCACGTGTGCCATTGCTGCTGCTTAGATGGGAGGTGAATCTGCTGCAACTGTCGGCAAAGTGGCTGATATGAGGTGTAATGTCCTGGTTAAAGGCGCGGTAGTTCCATGAGTCTATGGCTATCAGCACTACATTCTTGGGGTTGGAATGGACTTCGTATTTCAAAGAATCTATCGGATAGTTGAGGTCAGCAGACTGCTTTTTGTTGTTGAAGTTCATTTTAATGACATCCTTGGATGAGACCACTCCTAACTTCATCATCAGGCGGGTTGCCGTAAGCGGGAAGTAATAGGGCAGGCAGGGGGCGCTGCGAATCACTGAAGTCTTTTGCGCTACAGCGGCATAGGCATGATAAAAGTTAGAGAATAGTGCAAACAAAATCAGAGTGGCAAGTACAGGACGGAAGCCACAGCGGTGAAAGCGGGTATAACAATGGCCTGCAAGTATTCTTAGCAAAGTATTGGCGGCAAATATACCCACTAATACTCCTGCAATCTTCAGATAAAGCCAGAAGCTGAATGTGAAAATCTCACTGTTGCCCTCTCCAACCAGGAGATTCAGTACAAAACCATTGATATGGAACTTGTAAAGACTGTACACACTGCCGTCTATGTAAGCAAGTATATTGAGTAATGATACAAGAATAATGTGTGTGATGGCGGCGGCTTGATGGCGCCGGACGGTAATGGCTACGATTAAGGATATGATGTAAGGAATAAGTGCCCACAAGGCGGCATGTGAGCAAGCGGCCGTTATATAAAACATCCAGCCTCCCACGTCCATCATGGCGAGCCGGGGACTGTGAATCAGATAAAACAGAAATTGTATGGCAATCGTCAGAGTTGAAATTGCATAAAAAATAAATCCTTCACTGAGTGATTTCTCTAACTGTATTTTTTGCATTGATATTGTAATGTTTTGCCTATAGTTTCCTCTGATTCGGCATTGATAGTAAAGGCGTGAGGAGCTTATATAGTGACGTCTTTTGTATTATCGGGCTGTATTTCTAAATGTATGTGCTACTTTGGGATATAAGTGTAAGCATCTTTTTCTCTTCGTAGCGGGTAGTCTCCCCGCAATTTTTCAAATTGTTCGGGATGTGTTTTCAGTGCTTCGCTGTCCCTTCTCGGGTCATACATTTGCAGATATGCTTCTGCCAGGCTGTCGGCGGTAATAATCGGGTTCCGGGGTTGGGGGGGAGCGATGCGGTAGTCGGCTTTGATGTGAAAGAAACGGCAAAGGGCATCCAGGGACATACGGGTGGCATTGGCTTTTCCGTCGGCTGAATAACCGGCTATATGGGGAGTTCCAAGGAACACTCTATTTAATAAGGTAAGATTGATATCAGGCTCATTCTCCCATACATCAATGATGGCATCGGAAATCAGTCCGTCTTCTAAGGCATTCAGGAGCGCATTGGTTTCAATCACCTCTCCACGTGAGGTATTGATAATGACGGGACAGCGTTTTAATGACCGGAAGAAAGTATGGTCTGCCAAATGGAATGTTTTGTATGGCCCTTCCTTATATAAAGGTACGTGGAAGGTGAGGATATCACATTCTGCTGCGAGTGCTTGCAAGGAACTGAAATCGCTCTCTCCTTCCTTGTCTTGCCGGGGCAGGTCATTCTTCAGGACACGCATGCCCAGTTCTTGCCCTACTTGGGCTATTTTGCTACCCACATTGCCTACGCCGATGATGCCTAATGTCAATTCGGACAGTTGTACTCCTTTGAGTTGTTGCAATAATAGTAAGGCTGATTGCACGTATTGAGCTACGGATGCTGAATTGCATCCGGGGGCATTGGTCCAAGCGATGCCTGCTTCACGGCAATATTCCGTATCTATATGGTCGAAGCCTATGGTGGCGGTAGCAATGAAGCGGACTTTACTGCCTTCCAGCAATTCCTTGTTGCAGCGGGTGCGGGTACGTATAATCAGTGCATCGGCATCTTTTACCAACTCCGGAGTGAAGTCTCTGCCGGGAGTATAAATCACGCTGTCGGCTATTTTTTCGATGGCTTCCTTAATAAAAGGTATCTTGTTGTCAACAATGACTCTCATAATGCTGCTGTTCTTTTCGACGATTTTCCATCGTGCGAAGATACGACTAATCCGTCAAAGTGGCTAAGTAATGCCCGGAAAATAATTTGACTCTTTCCGTTTTTAAGTTTGCATTTCTGCCCTCACCGCTCTCACTCTTTTCTTCAACTTCCCTATTCATCGGCATTGCATGGGTGGGTGAGAGCAATCGAAAAGGGTGAGGGTAAATTTTGCTCTCACCCGTGTTTTCTTCCGTTCCGCATCCTTCTTTCTTCTGTTGCATCCTTTTCCTTCTTTCGTTTTACTTTTGGATTCTTCAGCAGCCCACGTTAGTGAGCCGTGATGTTCACTTGAGTGAACTAAACAGCTCACTAGTGTGGTTGAATTGGTTCATAACAGTGGGCCGATGATGAATAAAGTAGTTTTCGGGAAGGAGATAAGGTGTTTGAAGGATAAAACAATGAGCTAGTACGGATTGGGCAATGGGGATGTGCCCGATTCCGTACTTGGTTTTTGTAACAGACAGCAAGTGATTGCTCATCTTTATTTTATGTTTTATAGGTGAATTTGTGTTTTTGTCAAAAAAGGAAAGCGAAATAGACTGCTATATGAGGATTATCTTGTACATTTGCAGCTGAAACTTTTTAGAGATGAGAATAGGATACGACGGAAAACGGGCTGTGCAGAATTTTACGGGATTGGGCAATTACAGCCGGTATGTGGTGCAGTCATTGTCAGCCTTTGCTCCGGAAAACGAGTATTGGTTGTATGCTCCGGTACACCGTGAAAATCAGCAACTCTCGTCGATGGTGGCCGAAAGCCGGGGAACGGTATCGGTACATTATCCGTCTCATTGGCTCTGGAGAGGAATGACTTCGTTGTGGCGCGTGGGAGGTATACGCAGGACTTTGAAACGGGACAACATACAGCTGTTCCACGGACTGAGTAACGAACTTCCCTTGACCATCCATCGGGTACGGGAAGTAAAGAGTGTGGTGACTGTGCACGACCTTATTTTCCTGAGACTTTCACATTGTTTTTCGTTGGTCGACCGCTTGATTTATAACTACAAATGCCGCTATGCATGCAAGCATGCAGACCACATCATTGCCGTGAGTGAGTGTACCAAGCGTGACATCATACATTATTATGGAATTCCTGCGGATAAAATTTCCGTTATTTACCAAGGGTGTAGTTCTCTGTATGCCTGCCGTGTCGGTAAGGATAAGCGCAAGGAGGTGATGCGGAGTTATCGGTTGCCCGAACGCTATATCTTGTCGGTGGGCACCATTGAGGAGCGTAAAAATGCGCTGGCCATTGTGAAGGCTTTGGAGTATCTGCCCGATGAACTGCATTTTGTTCTGGTAGGGAGACCCACAGCCTATATCCATCAGCTGAAAGAGTTTATGACAAAAGCCGGATTGCAAGACAGAGTACATTTTCTGCATGGTATCCCTTCGGACGATTTACCTGCCATTTATCAGTCGGCCGAGACTTTTGTATACCCATCCGTTTACGAAGGTTTTGGCATCCCTATTCTTGAGGCTTTGCATTCCGGCATTCCGGTGGTAGCAGCAACCGGCTCTTGTCTTGAAGAAGCGGGGGGGGAGCATTCATTGTATGTGCGTCCCCATGATGTGGAGGGATTGGCGGCAGCGATTGCCCGTACACAAGAGCCTTCTTTGCGTGCCACCATGATTGAGGAGGGGCTGAAGTGGGCACAGCGTTTCACGGAGGAGCAGATGGCGCGTGAGACGATGGAGTGTTATCGGAAAGTATTAACAAAAGAAACCTAAGATATGAATTATTTGGACCGCAATGAGTTTAACTACGCACCTTCGCAAGAGGTGGTGGAGGCTCTGAAGAATTTTGATATAAACAAACTCTGTTTCTATACCCGTATCTACGACGAAGGCAAGAAGAGCATTCTGTCCGTTTATCTGTCCGAGACTTACGGAATCGATGAGCCGCAGGTGCTGTTGGGTTATGGTGGAGAAGATATATTGAAACAAGCAGTCCACTATTTCCTGACCCAAGAGGATGGGAACAAGACGATGCTCATTCCTAAATTCTCGTGGTGGTACTATAAATCCATTGCTGATGAAGTGGACGGGCATACGTTGCAGTATCCATTGTATGAGGATGGCAATACCTTTAAATATGATTTCGCTGCCATGAAAGAGATGGTACAGCGTGAGAATCCCAAGGTCTTATTAATCGCTTCGCCCAATAATCCCACCGGTAACGGTCTGACCCCCGCAGAATTGGACGCTTTGTTGGCTGAGTTGCCCGTAACAACCATCGTTTTGGTGGACGAAGCCTATGCCTCTTTCGTATCTACTGATACGGACTATATTAAAATGCTGGTTGATAAATATCCCAACCTGATTATTTCACGCACGCTTTCCAAGTTCTACGGATTGCCCGGATTGCGCATGGGGTTTGGGTTTATGAGTAAGGAGTTGGCCAGCTTTGGCAAATACAGCAACAGATATCTGGGTTATAACCGTATCTCTGAGGATATTGCTATTGCCGCACTGAAATCGGATGCGCATTACCGGAATATAGCACGGCTGATGAATGAGAGTCGTGCCTGCTTTGAAGCGGAGATAGGGACGTTGCCTGGTTTCAAGGTATATGAGTCGGTGGCGAACTTTGTCCTTATAAAATATCCGATTGTCTTGAAAGAACGCTTACAGAAAGCTTTTGCCGACGAGGATTATAAGGTGAAGTTCATGAATGAACCAGACATCAATACCCATTTGCGTATTACATTGGGGCGTCCTGAACAGAACCGTATTGTCATTGACACCATTAAAAAAATTGCATTACAATGAAAGCGGTTATATTGGCTGCAGGGATAGCTTCGCGTTTGCGTCCGTTGACTGATACCACTCCAAAATGTCTGTTGAAAGTTGGAGAGCGTTGTTTGCTGCAAAGAGCCTTTGATGCATTGCTGCAGAATGGCTTTCGGGAGTTTGTCATTGTCACCGGTTATAGACAGCAGCAGATTGTGGATTTTCTGGAAGCTCATTATCCGGCATTGGAGGTTACGTTTATCTATAATGAGAAATATGCTTCTACCAATAATATCTACTCTTTATGGCTTACACGGCCTTATGTAGATAAAGAGGACATTCTGTTGCTGGACAGCGATATCCTTTTTGACCCGCAGATTGTAGCCAAGTTGCTTGGATATGGTCAAGCGGATGCGTTGGCTCTGAACCATCATACATTGGGGGAAGAGGAAATCAAGGTAATAGCGGACAATGATGGCAAGGTGTTGGAAATCAGTAAGACGTGCTCCATATCCCGAGCTATTGGCGAGTCTATTGGCATCGAGAAGATGTCTGCCGCTTATACAGAAGCGCTTTTCCGGGAATTGGAGGTTATGATTACCAAAGAAGGTTTGGATAATATCTTCTATGAACGTGCTTTTGAGCGTCTCATACCACAAGGACACTCTTTCTATGCGCTTGACACTACCGAATATTTTTCTGTGGAGCTTGATACGGTGAATGACTTTGAACAAGCACAGCGGTTGATTCCTTCACAACTTTATTAATTAATGGGCTGATTTTTATGGCAGATTATGATATACGTCCTTTGCAGCTTCGTATTTTGAAGATATTGCTTGCTGTGGATAAAGTTTGTAAAGAACATGGTTTGCGCTATTATATAATGGCCGGTACTATGCTTGGTGCAGTCCGTCATAAGGGATTTATCCCTTGGGACGATGATTTGGATATCGGTATGCCGAGGGCTGATTATGATTTGTTGATGTCTCATTCCAAGGAGTGGCTTCCCCAGCCTTATGAGGCTGTCTGCGCAGAAAATGATCCGAATTATCCATTACCTTTTGCCAAGATACAAGATGCGGATACGACTCTTATCGAGCGTATGCATTTGAAATACTTGGGAGGTATCTACTTGGACGTATTTCCATTGGACGGTGTACCGCAAAGCAACCTGAAACAGAGGATTCATTTTGCCCGGTATGAATTTTACAAGCGGGTGCTCTATTTTATCTACCGCGACCCTTATAAGCATGGGAAAGGTCCCGGCTCATGGTTGCCGCTGCTGTGCCGGAGACTTTTTACTACTGCCGGCGTACAGAGGAGTATCAGAAATGTGATGACCACCTATGACTTTGACAAGTCTTCTTTAGTTTGTGATTATGATGACGGTATGCGCGGCATCATGCCCAAGGCAGAGCTGGGAACTCCGACTCCCGTTTCGTTTGAGGACGAAACTGTGTGGGGAGTACAAGATTATGATACCTATCTGACCAGAAAATATGGAGACTACATGGTTATACCGAAACAAAGCGGGCAGAGACAGCATAATTTCCACTATCTGGATTTAGATAAGCCCTACAGAGAATATGGAGCCTGATTACCGGTGTAACTGAAAGTCAATGATGTAATAATGCTATCAATGATTAGAGTTGTCCGGTCATCTTGAAGTACTTTTCCAATACAAGAAGGGATATCAATTGTTCCCGTTTTTTATTCTTGAATTGCTCTATATACTCATGTGCATGTTCGATTATTGCTTGAGCTTCATCAGTATGAGCCATGTAATATTGCAGTCTTTCTTCCAAATCAGAGAAGTCCGGTTTGATTTCAATGTAGTGATAGTTAGGAATTAATGTGCCTTCCATGAACCAAGTTTCACAAGTAGGACGGGGCATTACGGCAATAGAGTTGGAAGACATTACCCATTTTAGATTGCTGGCAACATCATAGCCTTCTATGGCTAGAATAAATTTGTATTCCAATTGTTCTTTAATGGTCAATTTTCCAATGCACCACGTAGGATTGATAGTATCCCGGCTGATATCTCCCAAATCGCACATGGGATGGCCAAAATACATTTTCATGAATTTGATTCGCTGCTCTTTGTCTGTTACTTTTCCGCGAAAGACAGCCATATCTTTTTTCTCTGTAAATTTTTTCTTGTCACGGACAAAAATAAAATGCCTTATCTTGTTGAGTTTCATAATAACCCCGTTTCCGTTGTTTTCAGTTATAAGACGGCTTTTTGAAATGGATGGGATTGGTGGGACGAAATCCACATCACCGGCACATAGGTTCAACCGTAGTTGTTGGGAAAACCAGCGGGTATAGCAGCGGGTATCATAGATATAGACTTTGTGCCCTTTTAGTTTATGTTCTGCGAGTGCAGGTACCGATTCGGGCAATATTGCACCCGGTAAAAGTTTGTTATAGTAGTTTACTCGGTATAAAATGTAGTCTTTATCTTTTCTGTCGGATAAAGATGCCAACTTATGACGAAGCTGCATCTGAAAGAATATATTGGGTATCAGCATACCGAGCATATTCTTTATATAATAGATAAGTTTGATGTTCTTCCCGCTTCTTAGGGCATACAATAGTTTGTACTCCATTGATTTCGTTTTTTATTCAGTAGGTGCATTGTATGAAATATGATGCAAACTTATATAAATAAATGAGAACTTCCAATTGAATTTATCCTTTAATTATCATATTATTTTTGTAATAAAGAGTTGCTCTGTTTTCAGATTTTGAGTAGTCTGGTTTGTTTTTTCGTTGTTAACGCTTACTTTTGTGCCGAATCAGCAATTCTAATAAATTTGTTATGACCAAATTCTTAATTATCCGTTTCAGTTCGATAGGGGATATTATCCAGTGTATGGGAATTATCGGTGGAATACGTGAACGGTTTGCAGATGTGGAAATTCATTGGATTACCCGGAAAGATATGGTGGGGACCTTGTCGATGGATGGCAGGATTGATAAAATCTGGGCGTTTGACAAGGAGACCGGACTTGCCGGGTTGTTGAAAATGGCGGCTGATTTGAGAAAAGAGCATTTCGACTACATTTATGACGCTCATAGTAATATCCGTTCCAACATATTGAAGCTGATAGTGTCTCCATTGCCTTTTGTGAAACCTTACGTTGCTTTGCGGAGCAAAGAGAGAGGCAAACGCTTTTTGTTGTTTAAACTGGGAATCAATCATTTCGACAAGCCTTTCAGGGGGATGGTGTCTTTTCAGAAACCATTGAAGAAATGGGGAATTACGCATTTTCCGGACAACTATCACGACTGGCATTTCCCGGATGAAATACGTAGCAAGTATGAGAACTTTGTAACCAAAGATATGATTACGCTGGTGCCGTCTGCCAACTGGGAAATGAAACGCTGGCCCGTTTCCTATTGGAAAGAATTGGTTGCCCTTCTTCCTGAGTATAGATTTGTCATTCTGGCTGGTCCGAAGGATACTTTCTGTGAGGAAATCAGAAGTGCTGCACCGGAACGGGTAGTTAACCTTGCGGGACAAACCTCATTGATGGAGTCTTCTTACATAGTGTTGCGTTCCAATCTGGTAATCAGCGCTGATACGGGTTTTATGCATGCCGCTGATTTGTTCCGTGTTCCTGCTTTTGCCTTGATGGGACCTACGGCCTTCGGTTTCCCTACGGGACCTACGGTGGAAATACTCGAAACAGCCCTGCCTTGCCGTCCGTGCACCAAAGACGGACGGGGTAAATGCAAGCTGGCTGTTTATCAGAAGTGTATGGTGGATATTACCCCCCAACAAGTCGCTGAAAAGATTATTGCTTCTCTTGGTTGATGGCGCCTATAGTCTTTGTAGTGGAATAACCGTCTACGAAAGGGATAGTTACTGTTTCTTGGGCGTACTCCCTGCCTACAATGTTTTCTATGGCATAGTCGCCACCTTTTACCAACACGTCCGGTGCAACTGTTTTGATGAGATTCAGAGGGGTATCTTCCGTAAAAATCACTACGTAGTCCACTGCTTCCAAGGCTGCCAGGACTGTGGAGCGGGCGCTTTCATCATTGATAGGGCGCGATTCCCCTTTCAGACGTTTTACTGAGCTGTCCGAATTCAATCCTACGATAAGTACGTCCCCCAGTCTTTTGGCCTTTTCCAGATAGCACACGTGTCCTTTGTGCAGAATGTCGAAGCAGCCGTTTGTGAATATGATTTTGCGCTCCTGCGCACGCAGTTGTTTTATAGTATCTGCAAGTTGGGAAATAGGAATAAGTTTGCTGGCCGGTTTCCCGATTTGTAGCTCGTCCTGCAATTCTTTGAACAGAATGGGGCTGGTGCCTATTTTCCCGACTACAATGCCGGCCGCTTTATTGGCAAGATAAATGGCATCTGCAATAGGGATACCGGCTGCCAGCGCAGCTGCTAAAGTTGCCACGACAGTATCGCCTGCACCTGAAACGTCATATACTTCCCTTGCTTCGGTAGGAATGTCCTGCGAGGCATCGGGAGCTATGTATGACATGCCTTTTTCGGAACGTGTCACTAATAGAGAAGTAAGGTTATACTCCTTCAGTATCCGGTCTGCTGCGCTATGGATTTCTTTATCCTCATTTCTCACATCCACTCCCGAAACAGCCGAAAGCTCTTTCAGGTTGGGGGTGATGATGGTTGCGGAACGGTATTTCTCCCAATTTGTCCCTTTGGGGTCTATAATGACCTTCTTCCCTTGCCCGGCAGAGGCGGATATAACCTGCTGGCATACTGTATCATTGCATACTCCCTTGCCATAATCCGAAATCACGACAATGTCCACTTCGGGGAGTGCACGCTTCACGGCATCCAGCAGTTTCTGCTCAGTCTCTTCGTTCAGGCATTCATTTTCTGTTTCAAAGTCCAGCCGTACTACTTGCTGGCTGTTGCCTATTACGCGGGTTTTGGTGATGGTTGGGTGTTCTGTATGAAACAGTTCGTTTCTGATACCCAAATCAGCGAACATCTCCTGCATTGTGTTTCCGTTGTGGTCGTTGCCAAGCAGGCTGACGACATACGGCGAGCAACCCAGTCCCAACAGATTTCTTGCAACATTGGCCGCTCCTCCCAATACATTGTAGGTGCGGGTGACACGGACCACTGGTACGGGGGCTTCGGGAGAAATCCTTTTCACGTCCCCTATGTGGTAAGTATCCAGCATCACGTCTCCGATAACGAGTACCTTCTTTCCCTTTATACTGTTTAATTCTGTATTCATAATAGGTTGTTTTTTAATTGGTTGGCCCAATATAGAAGTGAGTGCTCAGAGGTGACCCGGAAGGACTTGACACCACTTCTTTCGCCGCATTCCGTATCCGATTTCTTATCTCCGAACATATAGGATTGGGATGGGTCGATTTCATATTTCTTCATCGCTTCCGTCACCATGAAAGGAGAAGGCTTACGGCATTCGCAATGTTCCTCCGGAGCGTGAGGGCAAGTATAGAAATCGTTCAGTATAACTCCATGTTTTTCCAGCTCTTGGGCGAGTGCCCGGTTGAACTGTTCGGCGTCCTTCAGTGTAAAGTAGCCACGTCCAATGCCGGATTGGTTCGTGATGACAATCAGCAGATAACCCAATTCCTGAAAAATGCGGAGTGCTTCGGCTACACCGGGCAATAATTCAAGCTCTTGGGTCTTGTAAACGTAACCGAAATCAACATTGATGGTACCGTCCCGATCAAGGAAAATCGCTTTATTCATGGGAGAACAGTTTATTGTCAACGATGCCGCACAAGATATGTCCGATGGTAATGTGCACTTCTTGAATCCTGGCAGATTCGGCGTGCTGTATAATCAGCGGGTAATTGCAAAGTTTCTTGCACCTTCCTCCGTCCCTTCCCAGGAGTCCTATGGTGGTGATGCCCATAGATTGTGCCTTCTGCAAGGCATGCTCTACGTTGGGAGAGTTGCCGCTGGTAGAAAGGCCTATCAGAATATCACCTTTCGTTCCCAAGGCTGCTGTCTGCCGTTCGAAGACGCGGTCGAAGCCATAATCATTGCTGACTGCGGTCAGGATGGAAGTGTCGGTTGTCATGGCGATGGCGGGCAGGCCTTCCCGTTCGGTCACGAAACGTCCGACGAGTTCGGCGGCGATATGCTGGGCATCGGCTGCACTGCCGCCGTTACCGCAAAGCAAGACTTTGTGCCCTTGTCGAAGGGCTTGTACTATCAGATTGCCGACGGTTTCGATGTCGGTAAGCATTTGCCGGTTGTTCAGGATATTTTCTTTGAGCCTGATACCTTCTTGGATGGACTGGGTGATATAATCTTGCATAATTTTCTAATCTCGTTGGTACAAAGATACGACATTTCAGAAATGAAGCTTGCTTTTGACGAAATTTTTAAATTGTCTTTGCTTTCTCCATTTCAGTCTGCTGAAGAGAGTGAAGAATATGCATTCTTCAATATCGAATCCTCTTTGCTCGGCATATAGAGGTATTATTTTCATGAAGTCATCGGCGGGAATACCCAGTTGGCTGAAGGCATTCATGGACATTCTGATACCGGGTACTTTACCGAGCTTCAGGCGGTTGATGTCAATGAGGGCGAAGTGATATTTGCCGTTTGTCTTCCGGTAAAATATATTCTTGGGATTATAGTCCAGTGGCAAGACCTTGTTCAGATGTAATTGGAGAGTGAAGTCTACGAGGTCATGTCTTAGCCGTTTTTTCTCTTCTTCCTCCATTTCCGTACCGAACATATCCGTAACAAGCGGGTAGGGGAGGTATTCGGAAATAAAGTATCCGGTGTGGAAGAAACCATTCTTTTTGATTTCTATATAAGCTACCGGAGGGGCGGTCTCTATTCCCCGTTGCAGAAAAAGTTCTGCATATTCAAAGGCGCGCTGCGCTTTGCTTTTGCGGAACCAAGTGTAAATGAGGCAGTTTATGAGGGCAGGTCTTTTGTATTTCTTGATTACGAAGTCCTTGTCTCCGAACCGCACTCTTTCGACTGTGTTCCTTCGGTTACAATAAACCTCTTCCCGTTCATATTCTTCCGATGGGATGGCTCGGATATAACTCTCGTAGGCGGCATAGTGCGGATGAATATGTACCTTCATTGCTTTTATTTACATTTTACTTCTTTTGAACGGTGCAAAGATAGTGCAAACCGAAAGCAGAACAAAATGAACTTGTTCATTTTTTATTTTGAGGTGCCGCCTATCTTCGCTTTTGAGCAAAGATAATCAAAATGTATCATCTGGTCGGAAATATCGTATGCTTTTTTAGCGAACTCGGCTTCTGCCGGGGTGGGCTCTTCACCTACCACCTCCATTTGGGGGCTGATGGCGAATCCTTTCTTGCATGGGTCGAGGATGCTTTGGCCCAATCCGCTCCAGTAGTAATCATCCAGTTGGAGCAGGTTCAGTAAGGTGGGGTACATATCGATTTGTCCCATCACTTTATCATAACGCATGCCTACTGGAGAGTTTACTATGATGAAAGGGGTGAATGTCTTGTCGGATACGATACCCTTGCCACCGGGGGCGTTACACAATTCTTCACGGTAGGTAGCCAGTCCTTCGTGGTCACCGGTGATGACGATAAGGGTCTCGTCGTATTGTGGGAGTGTTTTCAAGTACTCCACGAATTTTCCTATCGCCTTGTCCGTATAGCGTGCAGTGGTCATGTAGTCATTCATTTTCTGTGGAATGGCCGGAGAGAAATGAATCTCTTTCAATTCTTCTGGCAATTTGAAGGGAGCATGGCCGGAGTAGGTCACCAGCTGCATGTAAACATTCTCCCCCTTCTTCCAGATTTCCCCCTTCTCTATTTTTTGGCGGCATTGCGCCAGGAAGGAGCCGTCTCCGGTACGTTTGTGCGTGCCAAAGGCTTCTGTCAGTTCAAAGTCATGATAAGCAATGATGGTGTCGGTCCCGAAACTGTAGGCTATGACGCCTTGGTTCCAGGTCGATACTTTATCGATGGTCAGGAGGTAGTTGCGCGAGTTCTTCTGCTGATGCATGGCTTTTTGCAGGGTTCCGTAGGTGTGGTCTGGATATTGGCTGCTGTATGTGCCGCTGTTGATAGGCAGCATACCGGCGCAAAGCAACAGCTGTGCATCAATGGAGCGCCCTCCTTTCACTTGCGTCAGTACGTGGGGGGCGTATAGGGTGGTGGAGTCTTGCAGCAGTTTGTTGAGATATGGGGTAATCTCTTGCCCTTCCACTTCCCTTTCGAGTACCCAGCTTTCCAAAGATTCTGCCAGGATGACGATGCAGTTGTTGCGGATTCCGATACGTCCGGCCAAAGGGTGATGTCCGGGTTTCTGGCTCAGCCACTCCTTTATCTCTTGCTGTATCTGTGGGGTGGCCTCCTGCTTCTGGTTGATGAGGTCATAGCATAGGCTTCCGAAGACGGTATACATGGAAGTGGTGCTTGCACACAGATAGGCTTTCTGGCGGACGGTGTTGTATGCTTCCTTGAATCCTCCTTTGGCCAGGGTGGTGATGGCAAACAGCAGGATACCGATTCCCAAAGCTCCTCCGTAATACTTGTATGATGTTCTTCCGGCGGTATTTCTTTTGTAATGCCAATAAAGGGGGATACTGGCAATGGTAGATAGAGGGAAGAAGATGTCGTACCAGCGGAAGGAGTCGTAAACGCTTCCGGTGAAATCGGCGAGGTTTCCAGAAAGTCCATAGCTGTTAAGTGGGATGGCAGTATAGTAGGTGCGGAAATACATCAGGTTGACAATCAGTAGTATATCCAGCAAAAGCATGATGACTATCTCTGTTTTCCAGAGCCGGAAGAACTTATAGGGGACGAGAAGTACGAGGGTGGCTATTATCTTGGTTGCATAGAACTCGATGGTAGAGAATGAAGCGAATGTGGTGGGGATGCTCCAGATGAAATCGAATAGCAGGAATTTGAAAAAAATGGTGATTCCGAACAAAAGAGTCACTTTATCTGTTGCCCCTTGTTGACTGTTGGAGCAATGAAAAAGATTTCTTCTCATAAAATAGTATTTTTAAAATATTGGGGTGCAAAGATAGATATTTTAGAGAAGAAAAAGCTTCATAAACAGCAACTTTTGGAGAAAAGTTGATAAAAGTCATTTTTTTTTCCGGATTGATGCAGTATATGCAGAATTCTTGTATTTACTTTGCAGACGTTTAAAGCAAAGAAAGCAAAACTGTTACAAACTAAGGGCTGGATTTTATTGTTCTATTGGTAATTTGAGGTGACGATTGTGTCGTTGCCGTGATATTTTGAGTGTATGAAGAAGCATTATTTATTTTTCGTTTCGGTAGCCTATTCCTATCCTATACTTCGCCCGCTTCAGGACGAAATCAAGCGTAGAGGAGACGATGTTGCATGGTTTATCGAGCCAGACTGCCCGGTTCTGTTGGATCAAGATGAGAGGTGGCTTCAATCTGTTCAGGAAGTGATGGATTATCAGCCTATTGCCGTGTTTGCGCCGGGCAACTATATTTATGATTTCTTCCCGGGAGTGAAAGTTTCCCTTTTTCATGGCTACCCCATCAATAAGCGTGGCGATGAAAAGGACGACCATTTTTCTGTCCGCGGATGGTTCGATGTCTATTGCACGCAAGGAGAAACGAGCACTCTTCCTTTCAAGGAACTTGAGAGGAAATACGGCTTCTTCAAGGTATACGAAACGGGCTGGTGCAAGGCGGATACTTTCGTGAAAGAACGTGCGCACACTCCTCATAATGCACGTCCGGTAGTCTTGTACTCTTCTACATTTACAAAGAATATAACTTCCGCCCCTCATCTATTTGATACCATCAAGAGACTGGTGCACGAGAAGGATTGGGATTGGATTATTTCGTTCCATCCGAAATTCTCGGATATGGAAGTCCTCAAGAAATACAAGGAACTGGCTGCATCCTGTCCCAACATTACTTTCCACGAGAGCGGACTTGTCGATGCCAAGCTGCTGAACAGTGCGGATGTGCTGTTGTCCGATGCTTCGTCTGTGATTGTTGAGGCAATGATGTTGGACAAACCGGTTGTGACCTATTGCAACACCATGCCGGGAGCTCATTTGCTGAATGTCACTGAGACGGATGCTGTGGAAGGAGCGATAGAAAAGGCCATTTCCCGTCCGGCAGAACTGATGGAGCGGATGCGTGCTTATGTGCACAAGCATGAAGCCCATCTGGACGGTGAGTCCTCTTCACGGGTACTGGATGCCGTAAACAACTACATCTGGTATTTTCAAGGTAAGACCAGAACCAAGCCCTGGAATCTGGTGCGTAAGTTTAAATTGCGATGGCGGGTGGGCTATCCGTTGATGGCCACTTTGCGGTTGTGGTAGGCGATAGATAATCTGTCGGCCTATTTTTTTGTTTTATAAGTATGAAATCTGCATAAATTTTATGGATAATTCTCCTATGGTAAGTGTAATACTTCCCAATTATAATCATGTTGTTTATTTGAAAGAGAGGATTGAAAGCATCCTCAATCAAACCTATCAGAACTTTGAATTGATTCTGCTGGATGATTGTTCTGCGGACAATAGTTGTGATATTTTGAATGCCTATAAAGAACATCCAAAAGTTTCGGCATTAGTGTTGAATGAAAAGAATACAGGCAATACTTTTCTTCAATGGGATAGGGGCATTCGCCTTGCTAAAGGAAAGTATGTTTGGATTGCAGAAAGTGATGACACTGCCGATATTCATTTTTTGGAGGCAACAGTTGCCGCATTGGAGTTGAATCCAAGTGCAATAATGTGCCTTACTGGTTCCATTCTGATAGATGGACAGGGACAAAGGATGAAACGTAAGAGCCGTGACCGTTGGAAAGAAACCGGAGAAGTGAAAACATTCGATGGCAAAGAATATGTAAAACATAATCTGTTGTATAGGAATTATGTGTATAATGCCAGTATGGTGCTTTTCAAGAGGGAGGTTTACGATAAACTAGATAAGTCCTTTCAGCAACTTCGCTGTGCGGGTGATTGGCAGTTCTGGGTAGAAGTGGCACAGGAGGGAAAAGTTGTAGAGGTACGCCGGAAATTGAATTACTTCCGGCAACATACCAATAAAGTGACCAGCAGGTCTAAATATACAGGGGAAGGAATGTTCAATACCATAGATGTGATGTTGTATATGTTTTCTTGTACAGACGTTGGCTGGTATAGGAAATGTTTGGTGAGGGGAGAGTGTTATAGACTTATAGCGAAACTACCGGTTTCACCGGACATCCGTGCCCGTCTGTATGTTGAGGCAAGAGGGAAAATTGGGGTTCTGCCAGTACATTACTATCTGGAACGTATAAATAGGATATTGGCATTTGTGATTCCTTTTCTTCCTACTCATAGAAAAGATAAATTCAAATAAAGGTACATTATATAAAAGAGGATATAGGAATGCTGTCAGTTATCATTTGCTCTATTTCACCGGAACGATTGCAAGACATCAGCCAAAATATACATGCTACTATTGGAGTGGAACATGAGATTATCGCTATAGATAATCGGGAGAAGTGCTGGTCTATAGCTCGCGCTTATAATGAAGGTGCTCGGCAGGCTCGCTATCCTTATTTGTTTTTCGTCCATGAAGATGTGAAATTCCATTCGCAGGATTGGGGGACGGTTGTTGCTGAGAAGTTGGCGGAACCGAGCTGTGGAGTAATAGGTTTTGCAGGAACTAAAATAATGTTCGACTGCTATTCGGGATGGATGCAGCACCGTCGTTTTGCTTGTACTTCTTATTTACAAAAAAAAGGAAATGTGACGGCATTCACTGGGTTCAATGTGGTACAAGGAGAGTGGTTTGCGGAAGTTGTAGCAGTGGACGGTTTCGGAATGTTTGTCCGAAAAGAGGTATGGAAGGCATATCCTTTCGATGAGAAGATGCTGACTGGATTTCATTGCTATGATGTTGATTTCTCTTTACAGATAGCTGCAAGCAAACGATATAGAAATTATGTTTGTTGCTCACCGGAAGTTCAAGTGGAACATCTCTCGGAAGGTAATTATAATCGCAACTGGTGCCAAGATACGGTCAGGATGTATAATCGGAAATGGAATGTTATTTTGCCGATAAAGATAGATGACCTTTGTCTTACTAAAAGGGAGATGGAAAGATATAGAGAAAAGAGCTTTAATCGTTTCTTGCAAAAATCTTTTAAAGTTGATTTCCCTGAGAAGAAAGAAGTTTTGATGGCTTTTTTGTCTTATCCTTTTTCTTTAGAACATTTGTTGCATTGTATTTCGGGAGTATATAAATATTTAGTAGGGAAGTATTCTTAAATTTGTAAATTGATTATTGTCATCTGCTAAATAATTCAGATAAAATATAAACATATTGTATGGACGCATTAAATGAAAAGGGTATGGTGTCTGTTATTGTACCTTGTTATAATCAAGCCATTTATTTGCCCGAAGCCTTGAACTCTTTATTGGCTCAGACTTATCAGTGCTGGGAAGCGATAGTTGTGAATGACGGTTCGCCTGATGAGACAGAAAAAGTGGCATTGGAGTATACGCGGAAAGACTCAAGAATTAAATATGTATTCAAGGAAAACGGAGGATTGTCTTCTGCGAGAAATAAAGGTATAGAATTGGCTCAGGGAGAATTTATATTGCCGTTGGATGCAGATGACATTATACATCCGGAGTATATGGAAAAGGCGATGGAGGCATTCGAGGACAATCCATTCCTGAAACTGGTATTTTGTCGAGGAGTTTTTTTTGGAGTAAAAAATAAGGTTTGGAATTTGCGTTATGAAGGGTATGAGGAGTTGCTTCAGAGAAATCATATTTTTTGTTCTGCTTTTTTTAGGCGCAGTGATTGCATGGCCATTGGCGGCTATGATGAGAATATGCGGAAAGGACACGAGGACTGGGAGTTCTTTATCAGGTTGTTAGATGAAAATAGTCTTGTGTATCAGATACCCTCTCCACTCTTTTATTACCGTGTCAAGGAGCAATCTATGATAACTGCGGCAAAGCAGGCCGATGTATTTAATGAAACGGAGTTTTATATCTATTCAAAACACAGAACCCTTTATGCTTCCTTTTTTGGAGGTAGTGCATTGCACATCATTCGCGAACTGCTTTATCTGCGCAAGAAGCGCGAGGCGCATAGAAATAAATGGTATAGAAGATTTTTCCGTCAATATATAAAAGGACTTTTTCACAAATGAAACTATCTGTCATAACTATCAACTATAACAATGCTGAAGGACTGGCCAAGACAATGGACAGTGTTTTCAGACAGCGCTTTTCTGACTTTGAATATATTGTCATAGATGGTGGCAGCACTGATGGCAGCAAGGACTTGATTGTGAACAATCAGGATAAAATTGCTTATTGGTGCTCTGAAAAAGATTCGGGCATATATAATGCCATGAATAAAGGCATCCGGGAGGCATCTGGAGAGTATTTACTTTTTTTGAATTCGGGTGATTTTCTTCATGACTTTGCTGTATTGGAGGACATTCATCCTTTTTTGTCGGGCGAAGACATTGTTTACGGGGATTTGCTTTTTGTACACGGTGATGGAAAGGAGGATTTGTTTGTATACCCGGATGTCTTGAGCTTTGAATATTTTTTGGAACGCTCTTTGGGACATCCTGCTGCTTTTATAAAGAGAGCATTATTTGAGGGGTGCCTTTATACGGAGACGCTTAAGATTGTTTCTGATTGGGAATTCTTTGTGAAGAAGATAGTGCTTGAAAGCTGTTCTTATAGACATGTCGAGAGGGTGATAAGTATCTTTAATATGCAAGGCATCAGTTCTGTCTCTTTAAGTCTTTGTGAGGAGGAAAAGAAATATATCCTGCAGGGAATATTTCCTCCCATGATACTCGACTCTTTGCAGTTGGCTGCTTGCCTGAAAAAGCAGCCTTTGTTTGAACTTTTCCGTGAGATGAGCAAGACACACCGTTTCCAGAAGAGGGTAAAGCCTGTCCTAACCTTCTTGCTGAAATTGAACAACGCTTTCTCTATGCGGAAATGAATGGTCAGAAGACTGCTTTTGCTACTTTCCGGTAGACAAGTTCGGTTTGGCGGGTTGCCTTTTCCCAAGAGTAAAGTTTAATCCTTTCTTTGCCGGCAAGTATAAGTCTGGTGCGTTCAGCTTCGTCGTATATCACACTTTTGATAGCTTCTACCATCGAAGAAACAGAGAATGGGTCGAAATATGCCGCTGCATTTCCGGCAATTTCAGGAAAGCAAGAGGCTTGGCTCAAGGCTACGGGGCAGTTGCAAGTGTAGGCTTCTAAAATAGGGATGCCGAAACCTTCATAATAAGATGGATATACAAATAGCAGAGCACGGTTGTATAATTCTTTCAGATGCTGGTCGTTGACCGAAATTTGCAGTGTATGCGAAGCGATGCCTATACGTGATATTAATTCTGATTCAGCCTTTGAAAACGGTTTGCCTGCACATATTAGATGTAGATGTGCATCTGTTTGATGAATTATACTGAAAGCTTCTGCTAATCGTTGGAAATTTTTGTAGGATGTCCGGTCACCAACAAACAAAATGTATCTTTGGGGAAGATGTAGATTAGGCTTGCTTATAGTGGATTGTAGACTACAACCGTGGTAGATAACGTCTATTTTTTGAGGGGATATGCCTAATGTTTCTATGATATCTTTCTTGGTATGTTCGCTAATGGCTATAATGTGATTGGCTTTTGTGATAATTTCTTTCTTCTGTTGAATAATGGATATGGAGTCTTGAAACAAGTCTGGATATTTTTCATAGGTCATGTCGTGTACGGTTATCACAAAAGGATTATTGCCTATTTGCTTAAGAAAAAGGGGATTGTAATATGTCGGATGATAGACAAATGGAGCGTGTTTCTGCATCAGCTTTAAGATTAGTTTGGCGTTGCTTTGATACAGTTTCTGTTGATGATACTTAAAGAACAAATGGGGGATGTAGATACCGTGCCTCTTGATTTTACTATTCAATAGATAATGATTTTCTGTATAGCGTACTGCAATATCGTAATTAAACTGTAAATTGGACATGATTTCACAGAAATAGCGGGAAATACCGCCGAATTTCTGCTGGTCGAAAATTTGTGAATCATATACTATAAAGGGCTGCTCCATGCTTGTCTATATATTGTAATACGATGCAAAGGTAAAGGAAAGTTTTGAAGTTCTGTGATTGAAATGATTTTTATATCTTTTATATTGTGTATTTTTGTGCCCTTCAAAGTTATAGTGTATGGATAAAAAAGATATTGTAGTAGTAGTGCCTATTTATTTACCTGCTCTATCAGAGATGGAAGCGGTGTCGCTGAAACAGTGCTTGGATATTTTGTCTGATTACTCCATAGTGATTATTAAACCAGAGAATCTGGATCTCTCAAATATACAATCTCAATTTTTACTTCCTAAGGTAGTATCTTTCCCGGACAGATGTTTCCGGGGAATTGAAGCTTATAATCGTTTAATGCTTGATGTGACTTTTTATAAAACATTTTCAAGCTATACTTATATGCTTGTTTATCAGTTGGACGCTTATGTATTTAAAGACGAATTGTTCTTTTGGGCTTCACTGGGGTATGATTATATTGGTGCACCGTGGATGCCGCACCAAAGACAATATTGGAGGTTTCCTTCCCGTTCCGTCTGGTTTGTCCAGCGTTGCTTCTGGAGTATTTTCTATCCTAAGAATCTGCGCAGAATGAAGTACTGTTGGTTTCATGTTGGTAATGGTGGCTTTTCTTTAAGGAAAATAAGTAAGATGATAGCAGTTACAGAGCATTACAAAACTATAATTGATAAGTGCATGGCAGACAGTAATCCTTTTTTCCCTGAAGATGTCTTTTTGCTTTTGAATACTTATGATAAAGAATCTCATTTGAAACGTCCTTCTTACAAATTGGCTATGAAATTTGCAATTGAGCAAATTCCGGCATGGTCATATAGGGCAAATGGATGCCAGCTCCCTTTCGGCTGCCATAATTGGACGCATCCTGAGATGCTCCCTTTTTGGTCTCAATTCATAAAGCTCGGTTAGGAGCATGAACGTATGATTTCCTCCGGTGTGGTTTGCTCTTTCCTTGGGCCTTGTTTGATGCTTGGTCTGAAAACAGTATGAATAGAGTATAATATAACGTGAGTTCGATATAGCTGTACTATCAGCCATCACAGCCATCAGCTTCGTTCAAAACCTCTTTTGATTCATATCGAACTCACGTTAATATAGAGTTTCTGTTATGTCTTGGAGAATGGTCAGGGTTTGATTATATATCCGTCAATTCCGAAATATTGTTCACCCCATTTAGCTTTGGCATACTCTACGGTCGCATAGCTGTTGGTGTACCAAGTGTCTTTTGTGTGTGTGCTCTTGAGATGATGCAATGGTACAGTATTGGGTTGCTCGTCAGCATATACATATCCATCTATTCCATAATACTGTTCATTCCATTTCTTTTTAGCATATTCAACATCAGCGTAGCTAAAAACATACCACGTGTCTTTGGTATGTATGCTTTTCAGACGATGCATTGGTTTTGTATTGGGTGCAGGTTCTACTAATACAAATCCTAAAAAGTCAGTTAAATAATCACCGCTTACTTGATTTATATAGTTTACGTCATCTTGTGAAAAAACCCACCAGTTGTCTTTTGTGTGTGGACTTTTTATTTGAAACATTGGTTTTACCTCTATAATCGGACGAATTTTGCTTTTGATGTATTTTTCTGCAGCGTCTTTAATTTGCTGTTTTTTTATAGGGTCTTTGATGAATTCGTATATGGGGTATGTCTTATTGAAATTGATTTCTGTCAATACACAATGCGTTTTGTCAACAGACTGCTGCCATCCGCTAAGATTGAATGTGTGGTTGGTTACTCCGTCGGATGTTATTGTGACTGTGTGACCATCGTGCTGGCCGCCATACATGTTGACGTTGCATGACCAGTTACTATTTCTCCTTTGGTATTGTTCTACTTCGGTTGTAGTAGAGCTTCCGGAGAAGGAGAGGTTAACCGTTTTAATGGCACCAGTGATGCCTCCTTTGGCAATTTTGGTTTTAGACTCTACTTTTAGATTGTCGGTGATAGTTGACTTGTAGAATATAGAAAGGCGTCCACCTACATTGAAGTCGATAAGAATATGTGTTCCGAATTCTTCAATAATGGCATCAGGAGAGGCTGCAGAAAGTCTGCTCTTAAAGTATGGAGTGAGGTAGTCGGCCAAGACTGTGGGGTCTGCATAAAGTTGGTAGCGTTCTAATTGCTTGATTTGGTCGACCCGAATGTAGGTCTCTTTGGTCGTAATGGAAGTCTTATTGCTTGATTCTTTGTCAAAAGAGACATTTGCTGAAAGGCTATAGGGTACTTCCTTATTGGAGGTGTCTGTGCTGGTTGCCCCATCTTTTTTAGGATTGATTTTTGCAGCAACCGAACCACTAAAATTCGTTTTATTGATAATGTCTTTTACATAGTTCATGTAGTCTTCTCCAGCATAAAAGTTGTCTTTGATTTCACCTACATATTCCACTTTGTATAATTGGGGATTTTTCGCATAGAAACCTGCAATATCTAATACTTCGTTTTTTATGGATTGTCTGGCAAGATATTCTCCGGTTATATCATAACCGTAGCCTAATACTTGATATTGACCATCTCCCATTGACTTCGTTGTTGGCATTTGTTGGTCTTCTTGAACAAACTGCTCGTCAAAAGTGTTGGTGCAGCTAATGGCGAATATTCCCGTTGTAATGATGGGAATAAAAAGAAAATGTTTTTTCTTCATAATTTTGGAAATTAATTTAGTTTGCCTTTTGAAAGGACTGGTTTAACGCGTATTTAGTCCTTTCAATCGGTTCGTTTTATAAATTGGTGATATATGTCACTTCCTTGTCAGTTGGATGTTTCTATAGCGTGAAGCTGCCATATAGGAATGCTTCATCGGACTCTATTTGAATGGAGTAGTTGCCGCATGATTCTTCATCTAGGTTGATGCTGATATTTGTTGGAGCATCGTATGTTTCTGAATAGACGTTTTCACCGGTCGATTCGTTGATGAGGGTGATGGTGGCAGTGGGCAATGTCTCGTTGAAGTCGATGCATACTGTATTATTATATAAGTAGGCATTGGCAGTTTGGATGATACTACGAGATATAGGGGTATCTCCTTTACTAGTCGGATTTTTTCTTTTTGCTTGGATTAGGGCGATTTCTGTAAAAGGATTGTTCTCTTTTTGTGCGTATGTCACAATATTGCTTAAAAAGAATGCCACAATTAAGATAGACAATAGTTTCTTCATCATTATACATTTTTTTTGATTATTGATGGCACAAAGGTCGGCTTAATACGGCAGGATAAGTGTATAATATTGTATAATTTCGGTGTATAATGGCGTATAATATTGTATAATTGTTGTACTTGCTAATGATTGTTATGATTGGCAAGATGATTAGAGATTCCTTTTTAAAGCTTCCTTAAGAGATATCTCTTTGTGTGCAAATCCCATTTTGTTTTCTAATATGCGGTCTGCCTTTTTGTAAATAGTATCCCGTTCGCAGCTCAATATATGGCAAAAGTGGCTTATCGGGAGGTTTGTCAGGTACAGACAACATAAGTAGATTTCGTCTTCTGTCAGGTGATATTTTGATTGTAGTTCCCGGGCAATATTATTCCAACATTTGTTGGTTTCTGCAATTAGTTGTAGCCAGTCACCTTGATGCATTATTTCTGATTCTGCCTTTTCTTTATGAGAGCGGATGATTAGAGTCATCTTGTTGTATACCTCAGATTGTTCGAACAGAACAAGTCCTGCCTTATACAGCATTTCTTTCTCGGTTCGGTTATTGGGCTTTTGCTTTCTTTTCTTATAGGATAGGATGATTACAGCTACAATGAGGGTTAATGTGATTATTGATATACTTATGATAGAGTAATGGGTGTGTTTGCTGATTATGTTTTGCTTGTTGCTTGGCATCCCTTGTTCTGCGCAGACAATGGCATCGGGCTGTCTGGACTTCTGCATGCTGTCCAAATAGGCAGAGTAGTTACGTTCCATCTCTAAGGAAGTAGCTAAGTCTCCTTGCTCTTTGGCTATGTCTGCTAGATACATGTAAGCCCCGGCTTTGGTGGCATAGTCTGTTGTGAAAAGGGATTTTTGTAGGTAGTAGCGGGCAGAATCATATTGCAATATTAGGTAATATGCGCTTCCAAGTAGTTCGAAAGCTTTGTAGCATGTTGTGCGGTCTTTCTGTACGCCAAGATTCTGTTTGGCGAATTCTATAGCTTTCTCTCCGTTTTCCATCCAGTTGTATAGTTGGCATAGTGAGGAGAACACATTTTCTTTTAATTGTATGTTGGACTGTTTTTGGACGATAGCGAGTGCCTTCAACATCATTTTTTCGGCTTCGGGATAGAATTCCTCTCCTTTTTCCATTCGGATGAGTCCTCGTCGTGACAGAACTTCTGCTTGAAGAACAGAGTCCTTTAGCTGAATACCTATTTGTTGTGCCAATTGATAGCTGGAATCGGCTTGTGTATTTAGGTTTTGTGAATAGTATAGATAACCTATATTCAGGTAGATAAGACTTAACAGACGTTTCTCTCCTGCTTCTTCAGCCAAAGGTTGAGCTATAAGGTACTGGGTCATGGCTTCTTTTTTCTTTCGTGAATCCCGGTAGACGCAGCCGGAATAGTAATGGGCCCTTGCCCGCTTTTCTATGTCGTTTGTGCCGTTGTAGTAGGTCAGGGCCGATTGTATCAGGGAATCATTGGTTTGGATAATGTAGTTCTTATCTCTTGCTTCTGTCATTAATAGGCCATAATAAGCACTGTCAGCTTGGGTCTGCAGGCTGTTTGTCGGGAATGCTTCGAGCATAGATAGGGCAGTGTCCGGTTGCTGAACGATGAGCGAGTCAATTGCAATCAGGTACTTATTATAGTTCACTCGGGTATTGCAAGCAATGGACAGAAGTACGATTAGGACAGATAGGGTTGTGATAATAGCTTTTCTCATGTGGTGAACAAAGTTCTCAGTTAAGTCGGGTGCAAAGGTACATCTTTTTCATTATTTACTCATATAATTGCTTGGGCATATTGAAGTTTGAAGAAAATTGTGTGGAAGTTAGGAGTAAAGATGGAAAATAAATGAGCCGGCTATTATTAAGATGACAATGTATGAGTGTACATGGTGCTGGAGAAGTATGCAAGGACACAAAAGAAAGTAGAGAATGTGGGCATTTAGGCAGAAATAACCTGAAACCCTTTTCCATTCCCTCGTTTTCTTGTATCTTTGCGACCTCATAATTCACTTAACTACAAGCAATGAAGGAATTTCTGCAGCTGATGCGACGCTTTGTGTCGCCTTACAAGAGATATATCGGTTGGGCAATCGTGCTCAATGTACTGTCTGCCATATTCAACGTATTTTCATTCACATTGTTGATTCCTATTCTCAATATCCTCTTCAAAACGGGGGAGAATACCAAAGTGTACGAGTACATGGAGTGGGGGAGCGAAGGCATCAAGGAAGTGGCGGTGAATAATTTCTATTACTACGTCACCCAGATGATTGAGACACACGGACCACAGATGACATTGCTGTTCATGGGGCTTTTCCTTGCTTTCATGACCATGCTGAAGACTTCCTGCTATTTCGGTTCTTCCGCCATTATGATTCCCCTTCGTACGGGAGTGGTACGCGATATCCGCGTGATGGTCTATTCCAAAGTGATGCACTTGCCGCTCGGCTTTTTCTCTGAAGAAAGGAAAGGGGACATCATTGCACGTATGAGCGGTGACGTAGGCGAAATTGAAAACTCCATTACCAGCTCACTGGATATGCTGCTCAAGAATCCGATCTTGATTCTGCTTTATTTTTCCACTCTGATTGTAACCAGCTGGCAGCTGACTCTGTTTACTGTCCTGGTATTGCCGGGTATGGGCTGGCTGATGGGAAAAGTCGGCAAGAAACTGAAACGTAAGTCGTTGGAAGCCCAAGGGAAATGGAGTGATACCATGTCGCAACTGGAAGAGACGCTTGGTGGACTGCGTATAATCAAGGCTTTCATAGCCGAAGACAAGATGGTAGACCGTTTTAAGCAATGCAGCGACGAGCTGCGTGATGCCACCAACAAGGTAGCCATCCGTCAGTCGTTGGCACATCCGATGAGTGAATTCCTCGGTACGCTGCTCATTGTATTGGTACTGTGGTTCGGTGGTCTGCTTATTCTGGGCGACGGCACTTCCATGGAAGCATCAACGTTCATCTTCTATATGGTGATTCTGTACAGTATCATCAATCCGTTGAAAGACTTTGCAAAGGCAGGATACAACATTCCAAAGGGTCTGGCATCCATGGAACGTGTGGACAAAATACTGAAAGCCGAGAATCCCATTAAGGAACCGGTAAACCCGTTGCCGCTGCACGGGATGAATGACCGGATTGAATTTAAGGACCTCTCCTTCAGTTACGACGGCAAGCGCGAAGTGTTGAAGCACGTCAATCTGATGGTGCCCAAAGGACAGACCATTGCACTTGTCGGCCAGTCCGGTTCCGGCAAGTCGACATTGGTGGATTTGCTGCCGCGCTATCACGATGTGCAGTTAGGTGAGATTACAATTGACGGTGTGAATATTAAGAATTTTCGCATCCACGACCTGCGTGCGTTGATAGGAAACGTGAACCAAGAGGCCATTCTGTTCAATGACACCTTCTTCAACAACATTGCCTTCGGTGTGGAAAATGCAACTATGGAGCAGGTGGTCGAAGCGGCAAAGATTGCCAATGCCCACGACTTCATCATGGAGACCGAACTCGGTTATCAGACCAACATTGGCGACCGTGGCGGCAAGCTTTCCGGCGGACAGCGCCAGCGTATCAGTATTGCCCGTGCCATCTTGAAGAATCCGCCTATCCTGATACTCGATGAGGCCACTTCAGCACTCGATACCGAAAGCGAACGACTGGTGCAGGAGGCTCTGGAACGGCTAATGAAGACCCGTACCACGATTGCCATCGCCCACCGCCTTTCCACCATCAAGAATGCGGATGAGATTTGTGTACTCTATGAAGGTGAAATCGTGGAACGTGGTAAGCACGAGGAACTTCTCGAGAAGAACGGCTATTATAAGAGACTGAATGATATGCAGTCTCTCTCATAGCAATAAAATTCTGCGTACTTTGCTTCCACCCGCTTGTGCTAGGCTGTTATGACTAAATAGGAAGTTAATTTCCTGCAAACAGCCTATTAATTCTTCTTTCTCTTCTATATTTCTTACGCAGAATCTATGATACAGGTGGGTGTTGACGGCTGCCGGCAGAGTGTTTCACGGCTGTTAGGCGATGATGAATAAAGGGGGTTCTTTTACCTTTTACGCTTTTTTAATATCCGCTTGCTTCCATTCTATCGCTAATTATCCTATTTTTGCAAAGAACACATACATAAACATTGCAAATGCCATGAAAAAATTATATCCAACGTTTACGACGACAGCTACTATGACTATCAGTCCAAGTACTCTTAATCATGTAATTCAATCGACCCCGATAATACTATAACTGTAAATATTTAATATTCGCCTACCATGAAAATAAAAGTTGGTTTGATAGGGTTCGGCAGAATGGGGCAAATGTATTGGGAGGAAATGCAGAAAAGCGGTCGATGGGACATCGCATATATCTGCGATACCGATCCGGCCTCCCGAGAATTGGCAAGAAACCTTTCCCCTTCATCCAGAATCATATCCGATGAACAAGAAATCTTTGATGACCAGAGTGTAGAAGCTGTTGGTCTTTTTGCATTGGCAAATTCCAGAAAAGAACAAATAGAGAAAGCTGTCCGGAGCAATAAGCATATCCTGACGGAGAAACCCATTGCCGATACCATTGATAAGGAATGGGAAATTGTGGACCTGATTGAAAAGTATGATCGCATTGCCGCTGTCAACCTTTATCTGCGCAACTCCTGGTATCACCAGACTATGAAGCAGTTTATCGATGAAGGTGAGATTGGCGAACTTGCCATCCTGCGCATCTGCCACATGACTCCGGGACTGGCACCGGGCGAGGGACACGAATATGAGGGTCCCGCCTACCACGACTGCGGCATGCACTACATAGACATTGCCCGCTGGTATGCCGACAGTGAATACAAGACCTGGCATGCCCAAGGCATGCGGATGTGGGACTACAAGGACCCTTGGTGGGTACAGTGCCACGGTACGTTCGAGAACGGCATCGCCTTCGATGTCACACAAGGCTTCGTCTACGGACAACTCTCCAGAAACCAGACTCATAATGCATATACGGACATTATCGGTACAAAAGGTATCGTGCGCATGACGCATGATTTCCGGACTGCCGTAGTGGAGCTTCATGGCGTGAACCGTACGCTTCGCCTGGAGAAGCCGTTTGGCGGGAAGAACCTGGATAAGCTATGCAATATTATGGCCGACTCCATCGAGAGCGGGAAACGCGATCCGAGATTGCCGCAGATGCGAGACTCGGCCATTGCTTCCCAATACGGATGGACCTTCCTGGAGGATGCGCGCCGCCACGACCTGCCCGGCATAGGCGACTTGCAGACGCTGGAGGAAATCAGGGAGCGCCGGAGGCATATGAAAGAAGGTTACGGACTGCTCCGTCCGAAGAAGACGGTAGTCTGATGCCTACTGTAATTAAGGATTGTTTTAAAACTCATTATATTAACCGATTTTAAAATCTAAAGAACCATGTCGAAATTTACAAGAAGAGAATTTCTTAAGACCGGAGGTTTAGCTTTGGCGGGTCTTACCATTGCTCCAAGCAGCATTTTGGGTAAGAGCCACGGACACGTGCCTCCCAGTGACCGTTTGAACATTGCTGCCGTAGGTATCGGCGGTATGGGACACACCAACATCAACCATGTGAAGGCTACGGAAAATATCGTGGCGCTTTGTGACGTAGACTGGCGCTACGCGAAAGGTGTGTTCGATGAGCTTCCCAATGCGAAGAAGTATTGGGACTATCGTAAGATGTACGATGAGATGGGTAAGGACATCGATGCCGTTATCATCGCTACTGCCGACCATACACATGCCATCATTACTGCTGATGCCATGACGATGGGCAAACATGTATATTGCCAGAAACCGTTGACGCACTCTGTATATGAGTCCCGTCTGCTTACCCGCCTGGCCGCTTCTACGGGAGTAGTTACCCAGATGGGTAACCAGGGTTCTTCGGACGAGGGTACCGACTTGGTATGCGAGTGGATATGGAACGGCGAAATCGGTGACGTGACGAAGGTGGAATGTGCTACCGACCGTCCCATCTGGCCGCAAGGATTGAATGTTCCCGAAAAGGAAGACCGCATTCCAAAAACTCTGAACTGGGATTTGTTTACCGGTCCTGCCAAGATGAATCCATATAACGAAATCTATCATCCCTGGAACTGGCGTGGATGGTGGGATTATGGTACGGGTGCTTTGGGCGATATGGCTTGCCACATCCTGCACCAGCCGTTCAGAGCTTTGAAGTTGCTGTATCCTACCAAGGTAGAAGGTTCGTCTACATTGTTGCTCAATGCCTGCGCTCCGCAAGCACAGCACGTGAAGCTGACTTTCCCCGCACGTGAAAATATGCCGAAGGTGGCTATGCCCGAAGTGGAAGTTCACTGGTATGATGGTGGCATGATGCCCGACCGTCCGAAAGGCTTCCCCGAAGGAAAGCAACTGATGCAGAGCGGTGGCGGTCTGACTATCTTCCACGGAACGAAGGATACGCTGATTTGCGGTTGCTACGGCCAGAACCCGTGGTTACTTTCTGGCCGCGTGCCCAATGCACCGAAGGTTTGCCGCCGTGTGCCGAAGGCTATGAATGGCGGTCATGAGATGGATTGGGTACGTGCTTGTAAGGAAAGTCCTTCCAGCCGCGTGATGCCTAAGTCTGATTTCTCCGAAGCGGGACCGATGAACGAAATGGTGGCAATGGGTGTATTGGCCATCCGTCTGCAGGGCCTGAACAAGACACTGGAATGGGACGGAGCCAACATGCGCTTCACCAATATCGGCGACGACGAGACATTGCGTACAGTCATCAAGGACGGCTTCAAGATACACAACGGCCATCCGAGCTTCGACAAGACATGGACAGACCCGGTAAATGCCAAGGCTTTTGCAGAAGAGCTCATCAAACACAACTACCGCGAAGGCTGGAAGTTGCCCGATATGCCCAGATAAACATTAAAAAGAGCACCGGAACCTGGTTTCCGGTGCTCATAAACGAATACTAATTATTTAATTTTTCAGATTATGAAGAAAATATATTATCCTTTGGCTTGCTGCCTTATTGGCGGTATACTCGCTTCTTGTGGCGGCGGTGCAAAAAAATCGAACGCTACGGAGGAAGCTGCGGCTCCTACTACTACTGCGTTGTCTTATTCCAAGTCTCTGAAAGCGCCTGAAACGGACAGCTTGAACCTGCCGATTGATGCGGACGGTTATATCACTATCTTTGATGGAAAGAGCCTGGACGGATGGCGTGGATACGGTAAGGACAAAGTGCCTTCCAGATGGATTATTGAGGATGGTTGCCTCAAATTCTGTGGAACCGGTACCGGCGAAGGACAGACCGGTGAGGGCGGTGACTTGATTTTCGCCCATAAGTTCAAGAACTTTGAGCTGGAACTGGAATGGAAGATTTCCAAAGGTGGTAACTCCGGTATCTTCTATCTGGCTCAGGAAGTTACTTCAAAGGACAAGGACGGCAACGAAGTGTTGGAACCCATCTATATCTCTGCTCCCGAGTTCCAGGTGCTGGACAACGCCAATCATCCGGATGCCAAGCTGGGTAAGGACAATAACCGTCAGGCTGCTTCCTTGTACGACATGATACCGGCTGTTCCGCAGAACGCCAAACCTTTCGGCGAATGGAACAAGGCAAAGATTATGGTATACAAAGGTACTGTAGTTCACGGACAGAACGATGAAAACGTACTGGAATATCACTTGTGGACTAAGCAATGGACTGAAATGTTGCAGGCAAGCAAGTTCAGCGAAGAGAAGTGGCCCTTGGCTTTCGAACTGTTGAACAACTGTGGCGGCGAAAACCACGAAGGCTTTATCGGTGTGCAGGATCATGGCGACGATGTTTGGTACCGCAACATCCGTGTAAAGGTTCTCGACTAATTCCTTCTAAAAAGATAGTACTATGAGAATCAAACATATGATGATTTTGTCAGCACTGTGCTTATCCATGATGGCCACAAGCTGCAGCAGCCACAGCACGGAAACGGCGCCGGAAACGACGAAAAAGGAAGTAGCCATCCAGCTCTATTCTGTAAGAGACTTGGTGAAGGACGGCAGTAACCTCGACCAGATTCTGAAGGATTTGGCTGATATGGGCTATACCAGTGTGGAGGCCGCCAACTACAATGACGGCAAGTTCTACGGCAAGACTCCCCAGGAGTTCAAGCAGATGGTGGAAAAGAACGGCATGACCGTGCTTTCTTCGCACACTACCCACGGGTTGTCGGACGAGGAACTGGCTTCGGGCGACTTTACGGAAGCCCTGAAATGGTGGGACCAGTGTATTGCTGCCCATAAGGAGGCCGGTATGGAGTATATCGTGACTCCGTATCTCTCCGTTCCCAAGACATTGAAAGACTTGCAGACCTACTGCGACTATTACAATGAAGTGGGCAAGCGCTGCCAGGCTGCCGGTTTGAAATACGGTTACCACAATCATGCCCATGAATTCCAGAAAGTGGAAGACAAGGAGCTGATGCTGGACTACATGCTGCAACACACCAATCCCGAATATGTATTCTTCCAGATGGACGTTTACTGGGTAGTGCGCGGCCAGAACAGCCCGGTGGATTACTTCAACAAGTATCCCGGACGCTTCACCATGCTCCATATCAAGGATCACCGCGAGATTGGGCAGAGTGGTATGGTAGGTTATGATGCTATCTTCAAGAATACGGATACTGCTGGCGTGCGCCACATCGTAGCTGAGATTGAGAAATACAGCTGCCCTGTAGAAGAGAGTGTGAAGCAGAGCCTTGACTACTTGCTTGATGCTCCTTTCGTGAAGGCATCGTATAGCAAATAAAACATGATGGCGGCTATTCATTCATAAGCTCGGCCGCATCATTTTCTTGACGCGGGCACAACCGGATGAAGAATCCGGGGTGCCCGCGTTTTTTTACTTCCTTCCGAAGTCGGCCGGAATTTCCCCCCATTGCTTTGTCTCCCATTTTAGGATGCGGGTGGTGTAGGTGTTTTCGCGCAACCACTTCTCCGCACGTTCTATTAGGCGGAAAAGCTCTTCGGTCTTGGCGTCGCGCGGCAGTTTGGTTTTGCATTTTTTCTGTTTTATCCAGTTGATGGCGTTCACGCTGTCACTGTAGATGGGCATGTCGAAACCTTTCTGTTTCAACAAGGCAAGTCCGTGGACAATGGCGAGGAATTCGCCGATATTGTTGGTTCCATACATCGGCCCGAAGTGAAAGATTTCCTGACGGCTGGCGACGTGTACTCCCCGGTACTCCATGGCACCGGGATTTCCGCTGCAGGCGGCGTCTACGGCAAGGCTGTTTTCTGCGACGGCGGCAGGAAGGGGAGCGTCGGCGCCGGGAATAGTCTTGGCAGGAGAAGGGGCCGACCGCTTGATGTACGCGTACGGCGAAGAGGCAAAGGCTTTTTCCGCTTCCTCGCGTGATTCGAACGACTTGTATTTTGCTCCTTCGTAGCCTTTGGTCTGTAGTTGGCAGTCTGTCCAGGAAGTGTAGATACCCGGGCTGACTCCCGCCCATACGACGTAATATTTTTCTTTCTTCATAACTGCGGACAAAGGTAAAAAAGAAAATCCGAACAACTTAACTCTTTTATTTGTTTCTTTGTATGGCGGATATAAAATAAATAAGAGAAAACTCAATAAAAAAAGAAAGGACAAAAAATGAAGAGAACATTTGCAGAAGCCATGGCGCATCGCCGTAGTTATTACTCTATCGGCAGCGATTCGTCGGTGCTAGATGAAGAAATAGTACACATTATTCGTGAAGCCGTAAAGAATGTGCCGTCAGCTTTCAATTCACAGTCTACAAGAATTGTATTGCTGCTGGGCGACGAACATAAGAAATTGTGGAACATTGTGAAGGAAACCCTGAAAGCACGCATCTCTGCCGAGGCTTTTGCCAAGACGGAAGCCAAGATTGACGGCTGTTTTGCTAGCGGACACGGTACTGTGCTCTATTTTGAAGACACTTCTGTAGTCAAGAAGCTGCAGGAAGCATTCCCTTCCTATAAGGATAATTTCCCCACTTGGTCACAGCATACCTCCGCTATGCACCAGTTTGCCATCTGGACTATGCTGGAAGATATGGGGTTGGGCGCCTCCCTGCAACATTATAACCCCTTGATTGACGACGAGGTACGTCGCACCTGGAACCTGCCCGACGACTGGATGATGATTGCACAGATGCCCTTCGGTACACCCACCGGTGAACCGGGAGAAAAGGAATTCGAAGATTTAAGCAAGCGTATCAAAATTTTTCTCTGATACAGAGGCGTTTTCAGCTTGGAATTGCTACCTTTGCAGGAAACCTGTAACTCGTAGCAGATATGATACGTATTTTCTTGACCGGCTACATGGGAGCCGGTAAAACTACTTTAGGAAAGGCTTTTGCCCGCGAAATGAATGTGCCGTTCATTGATTTGGACTGGTACATCGAAGAACGTTTTCACAAATCAATCCGTGAATTGTTCACCGAGCGGGGAGAAGCCTCTTTTCGTGAATTGGAGCGGAACATGCTGCATGAAGTAGGGGAATTTGAGGATGTCGTGGTCTCTACCGGCGGTGGTACTCCTTGTTTTTTTGACAATATGGAGTACATGAACGGTTGCGGGCAGACGGTGTTCCTGGATGTACACCCCGATATTCTGTTCCGCCGGCTCCGGGTGGCGAAGCAGCAGCGCCCCATCCTGCAAGGCAAGACGGACGAGGATTTGCGCACCTTCATTGTGGAGGCGCTGGCCAAGCGTGCGCCTTTCTACTCGCAGGCCCGTTATCGTTTTGATGCCGGTTATCTGGAAAGCCGTAGCCAGATTAGCGAATCCGTGCAACGGTTACGCCAACTTTTAGGACTTTAATCCCTTGTAAATGTGTATTTTTCAGTCCGAGGAGCTGGATATATTAGATTTATGTGTATTTTTGTCGCCCCCTTTATAAGACACACTATAGTGGGAAAATAGTAAATTGTAAATAGTCTAATAGTAAATGTACTGATGAGAAAATGGCGTATTGAAGATTCAGAAGAGCTGTACAACGTAACTGGTTGGGGCACTTCGTACTTTGGTATCAATGACAAAGGTCATGTTGTGGTGACACCGCGTAAGGATGGGGTTGCCGTCGATTTAAAAGAGTTGGTGGACGAGTTGCAGTTGCGCGATGTAGCGGCTCCGGTATTGGTGCGTTTTCCCGATATTCTGGACAACCGCATCGAGAAGGTGTCCTGCTGCTTCAGACAGGCAGCCGACGAGTACGGGTATAAAGGAGAGAACTTTATTATCTATCCCATTAAAGTGAATCAGATGCGTCCCGTGGTAGAAGAGATGATTAACCATGGGAAGAAGTTCAATCTGGGGCTGGAAGCGGGTTCAAAGCCGGAGTTGCATGCTGTGATAGGGGTCAATACAGACCCGGGTTCCCTCGTGGTTTGTAACGGATATAAGGACGAGAGCTTCATTGAACTGGCACTGTTGGCACAGAAAATGGGCAAACGCATTTTTCTTGTTGTAGAGAAACTTAATGAGTTGAATCTTATTGCCAAGATGGCGAAGCAATTGAAGGTGAAACCTAATATCGGCATTCGCATTAAATTGGCTTCCAGTGGAAGTGGCAAATGGGAAGAAAGCGGAGGAGATGCCAGCAAGTTCGGACTGACATCCAGTGAACTGCTCGAAGCGCTGGACTTCTTGGAGAAAAAAGATATGAAGGACTGTCTGAAGCTGATACATTTCCATATCGGCAGTCAGATAACCAAGATACGCCGCATCAAGAATGCTTTGCGTGAAGCTTCGCAATTCTTTGTACAGCTGAACAAGATGGGCTTCAACATCGAATTCGTGGATACCGGTGGCGGTATGGGAGTTGATTATGACGGTACACGCTCTTCAAGTAGCGAAAGCTCCGTCAACTATTCCATCCAGGAATATGTCAACGATGTGGTGTCGACTTTCGTCGATGTTGCCGACAAACACGGGTTCCCTCATCCCAATATCATTACCGAAACGGGACGCAGCCTGACTGCCCATCACTCCGTGCTTATCTTCGAAGTGCTGGAAACGGCTTCCCTGCCCGAAATGGACGACGACTGGGAACCGGGAGAGGATGCTCACGAACTGGTGAAGGAACTGTATGACATCTGGGATAATCTGAGCCAGCGCAGTATGCTGGAACCTTGGCACGATGCGCAGCAGATACGCGAAGAGGCACTCGACCTTTTCAGCCATGGCATCGTCGACCTGAATACGCGTGCACAAATAGAGAAACTCTACTGGAGTATCTGCCGCGAAATCAACTCCATTGCCAGCGGCATGAAGCACTGCCCCGAGGAATTCCGCAAGTTGAGCAAGCTGCTTGCCGACAAGTATTTCTGTAACTTCTCGCTGTTCCAGTCATTGCCCGATTCCTGGGCCATCGACCAGATGTTCCCCATCATGCCCATACAGCGGCTGGATGAAAGACCCGACCGTGAGGCTACCTTGCAGGACATGACTTGCGACTCGGACGGCAAGATTGCCAATTTCGTCAGCTCGCGTGCCGATACGACCACCCTGCCGTTGCACTCGTTGCGCGACAAGGAACACTACTATCTGGCGGTTTTTCTGGTCGGAGCTTATCAAGAGATTCTGGGAGATATGCACAATCTGTTTGGTGATACGAATGCCGTGCATGTGTCTGTCAATTCCAAAGGCTACACCATCGACCAACTGATTGACGGCGAGACGGTGGCTGAGGTGTTGGATTACGTGCAATATAATCCTAAAAAACTGGTACGTACGCTGGAAACTTGGGTGACGCAGTCCGTCAAGGAAGGGCGTATCTCTGTGGAAGAAGGGAAGGAATTCTTGTCTAATTACCGTTCCGGACTGTACGGATATACTTATTTGGAATAAAATGGAGAAACTGACTGTAATAAAGGTGGGTGGCAAGATCGTAGAAGAGGAAGCCACCCTCTATAAGTTATTGGATGACTTTGCAGCCATCGAAGGCTACAAGGTCTTGGTACACGGAGGCGGACGCTCGGCCACGAAGCTCGCTGCCCAACTGGGTATTGAAAGTAAAATGGTGAATGGCCGCCGCATCACTGATGCCGAAACGCTGAAGGTGGTGACCATGGTGTATGGCGGACTGGTGAATAAGAATATCGTTGCCGGCTTGCAGGCGCGTGGTGTCAATGCACTGGGCTTGACGGGAGCCGATATGGATGTAATCCGTTCGGTAAAGCGTCCCGTGAAGGAGGTGGATTATGGGTTTGTGGGCGATGTGAAGCAGGTGAATGATGCTTTCTTGGCAGACCTCATTCATAAGGGTGTGGTTCCCGTGATGGCTCCGTTGACACACGATGGAGACGGGCACATGCTGAATACGAATGCCGACACTATTGCCGGAGAGACCGCCAAGGCTTTGGCGGGTTTGTTCGATGTAACTTTGGTGTTCTGCTTTGAGAAGAAAGGGGTGCTGCGTGACGAGAACGACGATGATAGCGTGATTCCACAGATAACGCCGGAGGAATTCAAGCAATATGTGGCAGATGGTGTGATTCAAGGTGGCATGATTCCAAAATTGGAGAACTCTTTCGAGGCGTTGGATGCCGGTGTATCCGAAGTCGTAATCACTTTAGCATCAGCCATCAACGGGAACGGTGGAACCCGTATTAGAAAATAATTCAAAAAAAACGGCAATAGGCTGTAACTTTCTGAATACTTAACCGTCAATTTATTAGAGATGCAAGAACTCAGCTTTCGCAATGACATTCTCCCGCTGAAGGATAAGCTCTTTCGGTTAGCCCTAAGAATTACGTTTGATAGGGCAGAGGCAGAGGACGTTGTGCAGGAAACGCTGATAAGGGTTTGGAACAAGCGTGACGAGTGGTCGCAGTTTGGTTCTATCGAGGCCTATTGCTTGACAGTGGCAAGGAATTTGGCAATAGACCGTAGCGAGCGAAAAGACTCCCGCACCGTGGAGTTGACCCTTGAAATGGAGCAGGCCTCCGATGCATCGAGCCCTTACGAAAAGCTGGTGAACAAGGAACGAATGACGTTGATACACCGGCTGATGAACAAGCTTCCCGAAAAACAACGGTTGATTATGCTGCTTAGGGATGTGGAAGGTAAGAGCTATAAAGAAATAGCAGCAGTCCTGAACTTGACCGAGGAGCAGGTAAAAGTGAACCTCTTCAGGGCGCGGCAAAAAGTGAAACAAACGTTTATTGATATAGAAGGTTATGGACTCTAAATATATAGAACAACTCTTGGAGCGCTATTGGCAGTGCGAAACTTCTTTGGAAGATGAGGCTGAATTGCGTGCTTTCTTTAGCGGAAACGATGTTCCCGGACACTTGCTTCGCTACAAGGATTTGTTCGTATATCAGCAGCTTCAGCAGGAAGTGCATCTGGGTGAGGATTTTGATGCCCGGGTGCTTGCCGAAGTGGAAGTTCCGGTAGTCAAGGCAAGGCGCCTGACATTGACCGCACGCTTCATGCCGTTGTTCAAAGCCGCCGCAGTAGTGGCAGTGGTCCTTTCGATGGGGAATGTGATGCAACATTCATTTTTCTCGGATGTAGAGGAGGTGGCCGCAGCCGATACTATTGGTAAACAGATTTCCGCACCGTCGGTAGCTCTCTCGGGAGATGTGGCCGTGTCTCATGAGAAGCAGGTAATGGACAGCCTGCGTCGGGTGGACAAAGATCTGGAAATCAGTGAATAGATATTTTCATTTGCTTTTAAAATAACATTTTCATTTGCTTTAAACATAATAGTTAGTGTGCTTTATTAAAACAACTTGAGGCTGTGAAGTTTCAATTCTCTCAAAATCTTATAAAAACTAACTAAAATAGAAGGGACGCTGCGTGATGCAGCGTCCCTTTATTGTTTGTACGCCCAGCATGGGTGGATGCACAAAGAACGAAGAACTTCCTCGCGGGAGTCCTTCGTCATCTTTATAGGTAATTATTTGAGAGAGAATTTAGTTTAGGTTCATTAATCTTAAAGTCTATATTTTCCAATGTTAGAGCTTATACAGTCCTTTTTTCGGATAGTCCAGTTCCGGATTACCCTTGTAGCCCACACTGCCGCTTCCGCTAGTGCGTACTTTCAGGAAATCTGTGGCATGGCACTTGATGTCGCCTGAACCGGCAACACTGGCGGATGCTTTTTTGGCGACGAAATCGGAAGCAAACAAATCACCCGAACCTGCCACACTGTATTCAGCTTCTTGGGTGCTGCCACTCAGGATAGCGGTGCCCGAACCGGCAACGGATGCTTTGGTGAAGTTGGCCGTTACGTTGTTCAGCTTCATGTCACCTGAACCTGCAACGGATACTTGGAGGTCATTGCAAGTGATGTCGCTGCTGTTGATGTCTCCCGAGCCTGCGATGGAAACATCGAGGTCTATGCAGGAGATGTTGTTTCCACTGATGTCACCCGAACCGGCTACGGAAATTTTGAGGTTGTCCGTCTTCAGTCCATTTTTCAGTTCCACGTCTCCCGAACCTGCCACAGCAATGCCGTTCAACTTTTCTGCGGACACACGTACTTCCAGTTTATTGTAGGATACGCTGACATTCTTCTTGAAGCCGATGTAGAGAGTATTGTCCTTGACACGGATATCCAGTAAGTCTACAATGTTGTCCGAGGTGTATACTTCCACTGTCGGTTTGCCGGACTTCTGCGTGTAGGTCACGTCGGGGCTACCGGCTACACTCAGCTTGGTGAAGTTGTCCACTTTTATGTCTTTGGTTACATAATTCTTGCTTGCCTTGACCGTCTTGCTGCCGAAGCCTCCGGAACGGTATGTGTGTTGTTGTGAACAAGCGGTTGTACTGAATGCCAATAAGGCGATTGCGATAAATGTTGTTAGAGCTTTCATATTTTTTTGTTTTTTGTGATTCAGTATTTATTAGTTAGACGTGATTTGCCTTGAAAAAGTTGCATGTAGAAATGCTTTTTTCAAAGGACGCTCGGTCATCATACTTTAATCAATTATTGTGCCACAAGTGTAAGTCGCTGATAACTAAAGTGTAATAACTTTTACATAGTGTTCATTATCGGACACTCCGTCCGCTTTTGTCAGGTGTTTGCTTGCTTTTTTGGACGATTCTTTGTTCATTTGCAAAGCCTCTTCCCCGCCCCTTCCTACGGGAGAGGCTTTGATTTATGACAGTAAACCGCATTATAGAAGATAAAGAGCTAGGTCCTTTGTTTGTCCGGGTCAATGCCCGGGCACGGCGTCTCACTTTCCGTACAAAGGAGGATGGAATTCACGTGACTGTGCCTCCCCGGACTTCTCTTGCCGAGGTAGAGAATGCCATCGAGCAGCTTCGTCCGCGTTTGAGGGCTGCCAGACAGAAGCTGGTCAGAAAGCTGATTGATTTGGATTACCGCATTGATACGGAGTTCTTCAAGCTGACGTTGGTCGGCGGACAACGGGAACGGTTCTTGTCCCGTTCGGAATTGGGGGAAATGCAGATAATCTGTCCTCCTGATGCCGATTTCTCGGATGAGAATCTGCAGGCTTGGCTGCGCAAGGTGATTGAAGAGGCTCTGCGCCGGAATGCGAAGATTATCCTTCCTCCCCGTCTGTATATGCTCTCCATGCAGCACAATCTGCCTTATAAAAGTGTGAAGATAAATTCCAGCAGCGGGCGTTGGGGAAGCTGTTCCACGCGTGGCAATATCAATCTGTCCTATTACTTGATACTTCTTCCCAAGCATCTGATAGACTACGTGCTGCTGCACGAACTGGCACATACCCGCGAGATGAATCATGGGGAGCGTTTTTGGGCGTTGCTCGATGGGATGACTGATGGAAAGGCACAAGCATTGAGAGCGGAGCTTCGGAGGTACAGAACGGAGATATAGAGGAACCGCTTCTTTTTTGAGCCTATTGTAATTTCTTTTCTTGATCTGCAATGAGGCTGTAAAAGCATCTTCTTTTTGTTTTACTAAAACTCTCCGGACGATTTACTAAATCTTCACCAACGTTTTAGTAAATCGTTACCCAAGATTTACTAAAACGTTTTCTCCTGCCTTGCAGCACATTCTGCCGATGTTTTTGGAAATTATCTTGAAGGAATGGAAACTGTAAATTTCTGTAACTGATTATCTTCTGATGTAGTAGCTGCTATTCCTGTGCCAGCTGCTTCACTTCTTCCCCTTCCTTCTCGAAGCGGTATTCTCCTCCTTTTTCGCTTAGTTCAAATAGGGAAAGCTTTTCGGTTGCATTGTTCACAATCATCAGTGCGCTCTGTTCGGCAAAGCGTTTCACTTCGATGGTGAAAGGTTCCTCTGCAATGGTGCGGTTCACCAGCAGGCTGTCGTTGATGAATATGGAAGTGGAATCTCCGGCAAATCCTTTTGTCAGTGTGATGGTGTATGTCTCGATGAAGTTGCGTTCTCCTTCTTTCCGTTGTTGCAGCCTCATGCTCATGTAGACAAAGATGACAACTACAAAAATCACGGCGAAAGCAAGGATGCCGTTGCCTATCATAAACTGCTTGTTGGTATTCAGTCGGTGTGCCATGGATAAAAAGTTTTTTTAAGAATGGTACAAATGTAATGAATAAATTTGAACCGACCGGCTTTTTACTTGCTGTATTCGCTCGGCGTCGCTCCAAACTGTTTTTTGAAGCTGGTCGAGAAATGGGACAGCGTACTGAATCCCGTCATGTCCGCTATCTCTGAAATAGTGTATTTCCCTTCTTTGAGCAGTTCGGCGGCGCGGTTCAGCTTGTAGGTCTTGAAGAATACGCTGGGATTCTCACCCGTCAGCCCCTTTACCTTATAATAGAACTTGGTACGGGAAATTTTCAGCAGCTCGGTCATGCGCGCCACGTCCAGTTCCGGATTGGAGAGCTCGTTTTCCATCAGGTGGTAAAGCTCGGTCATGAAGGTGTTGTCCTGTGGGGAGAGCACGTTCTCCTCAATCTCATCCGTTTGGGTGGAACGGCTCAGGAGGCTGCGCACTTTCTCACGGTTCTTCAGCTGGGACTTGATAAGCGCCAGCAGGTAGTTGGGCTCGAAAGGTTTCGTCACGTAGGCATCTGCACCGGTATTCAGACCTTCCACCTGATTCTCTACAGTAGCTTTGGCCGTTACCAGTATCACGGGGATGTGGCATAGTTGCAAGTCCTCTTTTATCTGGCGACAGAGGTCGTAACCGTTTCTTCCGGGCATCACTACATCACTCAGTACGAGGTCGGGCGCTTCTTCGTTCATGGATTTGAAGGCACTGTCGGCATCGAAGCGGCAGACGATTTTGTAGATGGGAGAAAGCAGGGCTTTCAGGTAGTGGGCCACTTCCGTATCGTCGTCTACCACCAGAAGAGTTTGCTTTTGCTGCCGGATGCTCTCTGTATTTTCCAGTTGATATTGTTCTTCCGTTTGTATCGGAAATGCCTTGTTCTGTTCCTCTTCGGGGAGAGTGCATTCTTCGGGGGTATAAGAGAGGTCATTCACCGGTAGCAGTAGGGTGAAGATGGCTCCGTTTCCTTCGGTACGGTTGCCGGCTTTCAGATAGCCATGATGCAGCAGCGCCAGGCTACGGGCATAGTACAGACCGATACCGGTTCCCCAGTTATAGGTACCTTTGGATTGATTGTCCAGTTGGTAATAGCGTTCGAATACTTTCTCCAACTGTTCCTCGGGGATTCCGTGGCCACTGTCTGCCACGGCAACTTTGACGTACTGTGTGTCGATGTCTTTGTCCGTCAGCGTAAAGAGGCGTGCAGCCTCTTCGCGGGTAATGACGTCGAAGCACAGTTCCACTTTTCCGCCGTTCGGAGTGAACTTCAAGGCGTTTGAAAGCAGGTTTCCTACAATCTTGTCCAGCTTGTCCACGTCCAGCCACATGAGGAAAGTATCCTCCAGGCCATAAGTGTTCAGTGCGATGCCTTTCTCGTTGGCGTTGATGCGGAAAATGTCTACAAAACGTTGCAGTTGCGAGATGATGTCGGTCCGTTTCACCCGCAGTTTTAGGGTGTCATTCTCCAGCTTGTTGAAGTCCATCAGCTGGTTCACCAGACGGAGCATGCGCCCCACACTGCGTTGTACAATGTAGAGTAGCTGCTTGTTCTCTCCCTCTATCTTGGGGCTTTCGCAAAGTTGTGTCACCGGACCCGAAATCATGGTGAGTGGGGTGCGGAACTCGTGCGAGATGTTGGCAAAGAAACTCATGTTCATACGGTTCACCCGTTGTTCCTGGTCCTTCTCCAGTTTGGCGCGTCGGGCGGTTTCTTTTTCCTGCTTAATGCGTAGCCAGGCACGGATGAAGATACCGATGATGGCGGCGGCAATGAGCAGATAGGTGCACCATGCCCACCATGTTTGCCAAGGGGCGGGCTTTACGATGACGCGTATGGAATTTTCCCTTTCTACTATGCTCTTGTCGTTATTAGTTATTTTAACTTTGAAAGTGTAGGTACCGGCAGGCAGATTGGCATAGTAGGCCTCGCGGTTGTTGCGGGCATCAATCCAATATTTGTCGAAACCGTCCATCTTGTAATAATAATGTACGCGTTCATATTCGCAGTAGTCCAGTGCGGCAAAGGAGATGCTGAAACCATTCTGATTGTGGTCCAGGCAGATGTCCGGTCGGTAGGAGAGGTGCTTGTCTATACTTTCGCTGTCTTGTGGGCGTGCCAACCGGTTGTGTATCTTCAAATCTTCGAAGAGCAGTGGAATTTCCCGTTTGGTACTTACGTCCATAGGGTTGAAGAAAGTCAGCCCGTGCGTACCGCCAAAAACCAGTGTCCCGTCGGGCAGGCGGCATGAAGAACGGTCGTAAAACTGATTGCCGCCTATGCCGTCGGCGGCATAGTAGTTGGTAAATTTCCCTACGGTGCGGTCATATTTGCCCAGCCCGTATTGTGTGCCTGCCCATATATTGCCTTGTGCATCTTCCTCAATGCAAGAGATGTCCCGGCAGGGTGTACCCTCTATGGTCTCGATTTTTCCGGTGGCGGCAGAATAGTGCAGTAGTCCGTTGCTGACGGTCCCAATCCATACATCTCCACGACTGTCTTCGAAGATGTCGGTAGGGATGAATACTGAACGTTGGATACAAGCTTGCCAGTCGGTGTTCTCGAATGGTACTTCAGCGCTTTCCCAATTGTCGGGATTGATTTGCATGACTGGGTTCATGAAGGCAGTGGTCCACATCTTTCCGTTGTTGCGTGGAAGGAGTCCGGGTATGAAGGTTCCCGTCCAGGAAAATACTTTTGTTTGGACAAATTCTTTTTCTTTACGCTTTTTGGCATAAAGTTTAGGGCTGTATGTACCCACCCAAATTGTTCCACAACGATCTTGTGCAAACGACAGTGGTAGGAAGATGTCATGAATAGACTCTGTCTTCAGTATGCCGTTTTTATAGCTGCATTTCATCACCTTGCTCGCATAGAGGGCCGCCAGCCAGATGTAGCCCTCGTCATCTACGAATACGCGTGTGATGTCCGGTTTGTCGGTAGCGCTTTTTCCCGGAAGTCTAGCCGAGTCCACTTCTTTCACTTCGTGGCTGTCCATGTTGTAAACGTACAGCCCGTCTATCATGGTGGCCATCCAGAGATTTCGCTCCTTGTCCACTGCCACGGACAGCACTGACTTTCGGTTCAGGTATGAGCTGAGATGATTATTGGTGTTGAAACGTTCTTTATAGTTGTAACGCACGACATAGCCTTGGTCTACAGAGCCTATCCACAGGTTTTTCTGTGAGTCGGTAAACATGGTGCTTATCTTGAAGTGAGGCACTTCGAAGGGAAAACCGTTTTCGCTCTGATGTATCACGTATCCTTCCACGTAGTTGTAGAGAAACATTCCTTGTTGGTCGGTATTCAGCAGCAGGCTGTTGCTGCCGTAAGGGTGGATGTAGTTGACGTTGGCATGCAGCAGCAACGGATGGCTCCGAAGGGCTTGGGGTGTTTCCTTGAATTTGTGCGTATGAGTGTCGAACAATGTTATCTGGCGGTTTCCCGCCAGCCATAGGATTCCGTTGGTGTGCATGAAGAAGTGGGTGGGAAAAATGCCCTGCATTGGGATGGAGTCTTCCAGTGCCAGTGTGGAGGAGTTGTAGCGGCGCAGAGACAGTGGGGTCACTGCCCACAGTTTGTTGCTCTGGTCTATGAAGCAGCGGTTGTTGAAGGTATAGTTTGGGTCAAATATCTTGATGGGTACGTCAAATTTGTGTGTTTGTGGATTATATACGGCAAGGTTGTGCATCATGTTCAGAAAAATCTTTCCGTCTTTGTTCTCGAGTATTTGGATGCCGTTTTTATTGGGGAAGTCCAGTGGGATATTTTGGAAATTATCTTTGTCTGTGTATAGGCTGGTTCCATTTACGGTGACTACCCACAACCGGCCTTGTGAATCACGGAAGAGGTCGTTGATTTGATTATCGGGTATATCCAGCGAGTCATCCGTACAGTAATACTGATGATATTCGTGTACATTATATTTGTTTACCCCTCGTGAAGTTCCTATCCAAATGTGTCCTTGTGCATCTTCGGCAAAGGCGGTGACCTTCTGATTGGAGAGGTCATTGGTGATGACGGGGCTTTCGATGCTGCCTTCCGGTGTGGGCTTTGTGTCCGACGGATTGCACGCGGTGATTAAACACAATAGAAGTAAGTATTTAATGTATTTCATAATATATAGTGTAGACTAAAAGCATTGGCATGTCATCCATTTGTTTTGTTCAACGAATCTCTGCATTACGATGCGAAAATACTCATAAAAATTGAGAGAGAGACTGCCGGAGAGCATGTTTTGAACAAATCTGCAAACATTTGAACATTGGAGAAAGCTGTTTTGAACATCGGGGAAAGCCGTTTGGATAACGTAGAAAATCCTTCTGGGGAGAATGTGCTAATATTGCAATCATAAAAACATAAAACTAATACATAATATGAAAAAGCAATTCTTGTCAGTGTTAGCATTCACCGCCATCCTACTTTCCTCGTGCGGAGGGGCAGCTAAAATAGAGAAAGCATCTGCTTGTGGGCAGGAGGGGGAGATTACGGCTTCTTCGGCAACCGCCATTGCCGAGACCGAATCGGGAAAAGTAGCCGGATATGTGGAAAATGGTATCTATATATATAAAGGTATTCCATATGCCAAAGCCGAACGTTTTATGCCGCCCGTGGCAGTTGACAAATGGGAAGGCGTCCGCAGTAGTCGTGCCTACGGCCCTACTTGTCCGCAAGGCAAGCGCATGGGATGGTACAGCGACGAGCAGGCGTTTGCCTTCAACTGGGATGACGGTTATCCCGATGAAAACTGTCTGCGGGTGAATATCTGGACACCGGGACTGAAAGACGGGAAGAAACGCCCCGTCATGGTGTGGCTGCATGGTGGAGGTTATTCCGCCGGCAGTGGTCAGGAGCTTCCCTCGTATGACGGAACAAATCTGGCAAAGAAAGGGGATGCAGTGGTTGTGACGCTGAATCATCGTCTCAACGTCCTGGGTTTTCTCGACCTTTCCGCCTATGGCGATAAATATGCAAAATCGGGCAATGCCGGACTGCTTGATCTGGTGGCGGCACTGCAATGGGTGAATAAGAATATAGAATCCTTCGGTGGAGATGCTCGGAATGTTACCATTTTCGGTCAATCCGGTGGAGGAGGCAAGGTCTCTACGCTACTTGCCACGCCATCGGCGAGAGGCTTGTTCCATAAAGCCATTGTACAAAGCGGATCTATGCTTCGCACGATGGAGCAAAAGTATTCTCGTCGCATTGGCAGTGCCGTGATGGAAGAACTTGGTCTGAAGGCTTCGCAGATAGACGAACTCTGCAAGATGCCGTATGACAAGGTGCTTGCCGCCGGTGACAAGGCGATAGCCAAAGTGCGTGCAGAGGCAGAGAAGGAGGGGGTGTCTTCCTTCATTTTTGGCTGGGCGCCTACGGTGGACGGCGATGTACTGCCCGTACAGCCTTTCGACCCTCAAGCTCCAGCACAAAGCAAGGGCATTCCGGTAATGATTGGCACTACTCTGCACGAATTTACCATGAGTACTTATGTCCCCGCTTTTCGTACCATTACCAAAGAAAAAGCGGTGGAATTCCTGCAAAAGAAATACGGCGAACGTACGGACGAGTTCCTTACCGCTTTCGAGAAAGCCTACCCCGGCTATCAGCCTAAAGATTTGGTGGATGTGGACTTCGTGTTCCGTCCCGGTGCTGTGGAGCAGGCTAAACTGAAAGCTGCGCAGCAGGGTGCTCCGGTCTATATGTACATGTTCGCGTGGGAATCGCCCGTACTTGACGGCATGTTTCGCAGCACGCACTGCATGGACATTCCCTTTGCCTTCAACAATGTAGTGCGCCACGCTTCCATGACCGGGGGTGGCGCTGAAGCACAAGCTTTGGGCGAAAAGATGAGCAGCGCGTGGTTGAACTTTGCCCGTACGGGCAATCCCAATGCCGAAGGGTTACCCGAGTGGGAACCTTATACCGCAGAAAAGGGAGCAACGATGATTTTCAATAACGATTGCCAAGTGAAGTATAACCATGACAAGGAACTGCTGGAGGTAGTGATGGCATTTCCTACACGTGGGTTCTGACACTTTCTTAAGAAACCTTTTATTATTAACATAAATCTAATTTAATCAAATGAAACAAAATCTGAAGCAAACAGCTCGGAAGAGACTTGCAGCTATGGCACTCTTCCTATTGATCTGTCTTCCTTTCAGTCTGGCACAAGCCCAGACTATAAAGGTGAACGGTAGGGTTACTGACGACCTGAATGAACCGATGATTGGCGTGAGTATCTTTGAGAAAGGCACTACCAACGGTGTCATTACGGATATGGACGGCAACTACTCTTTGTCTGTGAAAGAAGGAGCGACGATTGTCTATTCCTACATCGGCTACCTGACACAAGAAAAGAAAGCAGTGGCAGGAGTAATGAATGTGATATTGAAAGAAGACACTAAAACGCTGGATGAAGTGGTGGTGGTAGGTTACGGCGTGCAGAAGAAAAGTTCACTGACCGGTGCCGTATCTTCGGTAAAATCAGAAGATATGGAAGCACGTACCATTACCCGTGCTGAGCAGGCATTGCAGGGTAAGACTGCCGGTGTGCAGGTGCTCAGTGCATCGGCCAAACCGGGTGCTTCTCCGCAGGTACGTATCCGTGGAATAAGCTCTAACGGTTCTTGTGACCCGTTGTATGTAGTGGATGGACGTATTGCCAGCGATATTGGTGGTATCGACCCTAATGACATTGAGTCTATGGAAGTTTTGAAGGATGGTGCTTCTGCAGCTATCTATGGCGCTGCTGCCGGTAACGGTGTAGTATTGATTACTACGAAGAAAGGAAAAGGAAACGGTAAAATCACATACGATTTTCAATATACTTCACAGAGTTTGGGTAAAGTACCCGAAGTAATGAATGCTGCGCAGTACAAGGAATTCTTCTTGGAAAACAAGAAGCTTACCCAGAGTGCTTTTGATACCTATTGGGATGGAAAAACCGATACGGATTGGGTCGATGAGGCTTTTGAAAACAGTTCGATGGTACGTCATAATGTGACTTTCCAAGGTGGTAGCGACAGAGGTTCTTTCTATCTGTCATTGTCCCACCTTGATAACGACGGTATGATTGTCGGCAATGCCGATACTTATGAACGACTCACGGGAATGGTAAATGCCAGCTGGAAAATCAAACCTTGGCTGGAGGTAGGTACCAATAATCAGATTGAGCACTACAAAACTCAGTCCGTAGCCGAGGGCAATGAGTATGGTAGCATGATGCTTTCTGTATTACAATTAGACCCTCTGACCAAGCCTCTTTATCCTATTGATGACTTGCCGTTGAATATGGCTACCATCTATAAGGATCATAAGAATATGTTGGGCGATGGAAACGGCAACCTTTATGGTGTATCAGCTTTCACTGGCAATGCCGAAGCTATCAATCCTTTTGCCATGCGTGACAACTCTTATACCAAGAACAGAGGCTTTAATATCAATGGTTCTACTTATTTGAATTTTATGCCTATCAAGGGGCTTACCGTTACTTCTCGTCTTTCTTATCGTTTGGCTTCAACTTCCTCTTATGGCGTGGGGCAATCTTATTACTATACTGACAAGGCTAAACGTGATTGGGTGGAGGTTTCGGCTTCGGATTATAGCCCAACCTATTATCAGTGGGAGAACTTTTTGAACTACACCCGTTCTTTTGGCAAACACAACGCAACATTGATGTTGGGAACTTCTTATAGTCAGAGCCGTTCTTATGGCGTTAGCGGAAGTAAGAAGGGATATAATGAAGATACTACAGATATGTGGGGAAATGTGATTAACAGAGTTTCGCATTTGGGTTTCTTGCAGAATGATCCTAATTTCTTCTACTTTGCCTATGCTACATCTGATGCTGTAAAGGATGTAAGTGGTGGTGAGCCTACCTATACTCGTAAATTATCTTACTTCGGACGTTTGAATTATGACTATGCCGGAAAGTACATGGCTCAGTTCTCACTGCGTGCCGATGCTGCTGACCTCTCTGTGTTGCCAAAGAACAAACGTTGGGGCTATTTCCCGGCAGTTTCTTTGGGTTGGGTTCTTTCGGAGGAAAATTTTATGAAAGGAACTGAAGACTGGCTGTCACAATTAAAGCTCCGTGCCAGTTGGGGACAGAATGGTTCTACTGCATCATTGGGCGGTTATAAATGGAATGTATCAATTGGTGCTACCGGGCATTTGGCTGTAGGTGATAATAATAATTTCTCTTACATCAATGGTTATGCTCCGTCTGCTACCGGTAATGACGGACTTAAATGGGAAACTTCTGAACAAACCAATATAGGTATTGATGCCCGTTTCTTGAATAGCCGTTTGACTGTTACAGCCGATTATTTCCATAAAAACACAAAAGACCTGATTGTTTCGGGTATTAAGGCTTCAACTGTAGTAGGTAACAGTTTCTCGCCAGTTAATGCCGGTAATATTACGAACAAGGGGTTTGAATTGGAACTGGGATGGCAAGACCGTATTGGTGACTTTGCTTATGGTGTCCGTGCCAACGTTGCTACATTGAAGAATAAAGTGACCAAGATGCATGAGTCTTTATCAAGTATTGATGGGGCTACTTATGTGACTTATGGAGCCATTACCCGTTTTGAGGTAGGTAAGCCTGCGTGGTATTTTTATGGTTATGATTTCATGGGTGTGGATTCAAAAACCGGTGAGCCAATCTTTAGAGATATTGATGGTGTAGAAGGTATTACGGATAATGATAAGACAGAAATTGGTAAGGGAATTGCCGACTATACTTATGGTATTACCTTGAATGCAGCTTGGAAGGGATTTGATTTTATCTTGTTTGGTACGGGTTCTCAAGGTAACGATGTATTCTGTGGCTTGAACCGTGTGGATTACAATTTGAATCAGCTGACTTATTTTACAAAAAACCGCTGGACAGAAAGCAATCGCAATGGGAGGACTCCTGCATCAGGCGCTACAGATTATACCAAGTATCTGACTTCTTCCGGCTGTGTATTTGACGGCTCTTATTTCAAGATTAAGCAAATTCAGTTGGGTTATTCTTTCCCGAAACAGTTGATTAAGAAGGCAGCAATTGAAAATCTACGTATATATGGCTCACTTGAGGACTTCTTTACTTTTACAGACTATCCTGGTTTTGACCCTGAAGTTACCGGTGTCGGAAATTCATTAGGTGTGGATAAAGGTAGTTATCCTAATTCAAAGAAGGTTGTTCTTGGTTTGAGTGTGACATTCTGATTTTTATGAACTTATTAAAATGAAAAACATATGAAATTAAGATATTCTTTAATGCTCGGAGCGCTCCTTATATTGGCTGGCACTTCGTGTGAAGACAAATTGGATATACCTCAAAAAGGTGTATTGGACTTTTCCACTTATTATAAAACTGACGAACAAGCTCAAGCAGCGGCTGATGCGCTTTATATACAACTCAAGGGTACATACTATAACTATACGATGATGAAGAATGCCCTTTCGGACGATGTTTGGGCAGGTGGTGGTGGTCGTAATGACAATGCAGAGCTGGAAGGTTGTAATGAATATTCATTTGGCTCAGACCAAAGTTTTATCGGAGGCGTATGGGAAAGCTACTATCAGCTTATCTATAAGGCGAATGTGATTCTGGGACGTGTTGAGCCTGATACTGATTTGAAGAAGAAGGCTTGTGCTGAAGCCAAGTTCTTCCGTGCTTTTGCTTATTTTGATTTAGTTTCTATGTGGGGTGATGTACCATTGGTAGACCATGAACTTGGTAAATCCGAATATCAGTTGGCTCGTTCGCCTAAAGCTGATATTTGGGCGTTGATAGAGCAGGACCTGACTGAAGCTATCAACTCAGGACTCTTGGAGGAAAAGAAGAGTGTAGATGATAAAACGACATGGCGTGTTACCAAGCAGTTGGCACAAGCTATATTGGGTAAAGCTTATTTATGGCAAGAAAAATTCCATGAAGCTGCTGTTGTCTTGAATGAGGTTAGAGCTAGCGGTAAGTATAAACTTTATGATGGAAATTATGAGGATATCTTGACCTACAAGGCTGAGTATAATTGTGAAAGTATGCTCGAAAGTAACCGTATTTTTGATGCAAGTAATTCTATGGATGAGTTCAGTTTCTTTGAGGTGATGAATCATTGGCGCACTGATAAGTTGGATATGTCTGGCTCTAACAATCAGTTTAATGGTACCGGATGGGGATTTATGGTTCCTCAGAAAAAGTTGTATGATGCATTTGTTCAGGAAGAGGGTGTAGATGGTTATCGGTTGAATCAGACAATGAAAACCTATGACCAAATTACTCAATTGGGTGTCAAGGTTGCCAAAGGGCAGAGTTTGATTAATGAAGGTTATTTCATGTGGAAACGTCGCTTCTCGAATGTAGAATCTCCTGCTGGGTTCTGGTGTTCATATAATAACTATCGTTGGATGCGTTATGCTGAAGTCTTGTTACTGGCAGCTGAAGCAAACCTGAAGGATGGCAATCAATCCGAAGCTGATGCTTGCTTGAATGAGGTGCGTCAGCGTGCAAGATTGGATGCTAAGACAGCTACCCTGGATGCCATTAAATTGGAAAAGAGACTGGAACTCTGTTCTGAATATACCCGTTATCAGGATATTATCCGTTGGAAAGATGCGGAGGCTTTGCTTAAGGATCAAGGTGAAAGAACACCTATCTTGTCAAATAAGGCAGGAAAAGATGAGCCGGATAATGTAGCGGTAGAATACATTCAGTATAACAAGGATAAAACGCGTTATGGTTTCAAGGAAAGACATTATTTGTTGCCTATTCCGGCAAAGGAGATCCGCTTGAATCCGAATATGGAACAAAATGCAGGTTGGTAAAGCGTATAAAGAATCAAAATCTAACTTCGTCGTCTGATGCAGATAAACAAAATTAGATTTTTCTAACTGATTAATTGTTTGTAGAAGAAGTCCCCCGTGGGAATCAGCTAATTGTACGGGGGCTTCTTTTGTGGCTTTTTAAATATAATATATATGAGAAGATTGTCAATTACTTTATTTTCACTCTGTCTGGCATCTGCCTTGACTGCACAGACGACCGGTTCGAATCAGTCAGTCAGACTGCGTGCCGACAATATCGACGAAGTGGTCAGTGCTATGACCCTCGAAGAGAAGGTACACCTCGTCATCGGTTGTGGGATGTCGATGGGAAGTGATACCAAGTTTCCCGGAACAGCGGGACGTACTTACGACATTCCCCGACTGGGTATCCCTTCCGCCTATCTTGCCGACGGACCGCACCGGTTGGCGATGGCTGCCAAGCGGGAATTCGACAGCCGTACTTATCATGCTACGGAATTCCCTTCCAGCACTACGGTGGCAGCTACTTTCAATCCGGATGCAGCCCATAAGGTGGGACGTACTTTGGGTATGGAAGTGAAGGATTATGGTTTGGATGTGTTGCTGGCACCGGGTGTCAACCTGATGCGAAATGTGCTTTGCGGACGTAACCATGAATATTATTCGGAAGATCCGGTGTTGGCTGGTAAAATGGCTGCTGCCTATATCAACGGAGTCCAGAGCCGGGGGACAGGTACCTGCCTGAAACACTTTGCCGTGAACAACCAGGAGACCAACCGCAATAACAACGATTCTCATCTGACACAGCGCCCCTTGCGCGAGCTGTATTTGAAGTGCTTCGAGATTGCTGTCAAAGAGTCTCAGCCCTGGAGCGTGATGACCGCCTACAATAAGGTGAACGGCAAATATACCTGCGAGGACCGCGAACTGACAGAGGACATCCTCCGCGACGAATGGGGATTCAAGGGACTGGTGATGTCCGACTGGAATGCCGGAAAAGATGCCGTGACCTCCATCGTAGCAGGAAACGACATGCTGCAACCGGGGCAAGACCGCCAGTATAAAGCTATTTTGGAAGCCGTAGAGAACGGTACACTGGATTTGGCACTCCTCGACCGCAGCGTGAAGCGTGTGCTGGAGTTTGTGGTCAAGAGCCATACCTTTGCCGGCTACGAGTATCCCAATAAAACCGATTTGGAGGCTCATGCGCAAGTAGACCGTGAGATAGGTGCGGAAGGTATCGTGCTGCTGGATAACAAGCAGGCGCTACCCATGGCTGCCGGCATCAAAAAAGTGGCCCTTTATGGAACTACTTCCTATGACATGGTTCCTGCCGGCATGGGCTTTGGCAGTACGGGCATCGGCTATTACACGGTTTCTATGGTAGAAGGTTTGCGCAATGCGGGCTACATCGTGGACAAAGAATTGCTGAACTGCTACAAGAAGCATATGGCCGACGAGCAGAAACGGCTTTTTCCTCACGGAAAACCGCCTTTCGCCTTTACTCCGCTGCCCCGTGCCGAGGAGTTCCTGCCCACTGCCGAGGAACTGGCTGCACAAGTGAAGGCCAACGACATTGCCGTGCTTACGCTGGGGCGTGTCAGTGGCGAGGGCTGTGACCGCCGTGTGGAAGATTTCCTCCTGAAGGAGAACGAATTGGCTCTGATTAAGCAAGTGTCTGCCGCTTATCATGCTGCAGGCAAGAAACTGGTGGTGGTTCTCAACATCTGCAGCCCGGTGGAGACTGCTTCTTGGAAGGGACTGGCAGATGCAGTGGTTTGTGCCTTCCAGCCGGGACAAGAGGTGGGTAATTGTATCACGGACATCCTGACCGGAAAGGTGAATCCTTCGGGCAAGTTACCCATGACGTTTGCCGTGAAATATGGCGATGCGCCGTCGGATGCTAACTTCCCTTTTGATTACGAGTTCAAGATGCCGTCGTTTGCTATGGGTACCGGCATGAACTTCAAGTCCGAAAAGAAAGAGGAGAAACCGAAGGAACCGGAGAAAAATGTGGATTTCACCAACTATGAAGAGGGAATCTATGTGGGTTATCGCTATTTCGACACTTTCGGTAAAGAGGTTTCCTATCCGTTCGGTCATGGTTTGAGCTATACTGCTTTTGACTATGCGGTAGAGAACGCCAAAATGGATGCCGATCGCTGTGAGTTGAAAGTGAGCGTGAAGAACATCGGCAAGGTGGCAGGGCGTGAAGCTGTACAACTCTATGTGAAAGCTCCGAATGGGGGACTTGACAAGCCTGCCAAGGAGTTGAAGGCCTTCGGCAAAACTGCCTTGCTCCAGCCGGGCGAGAGCCAGACACTGATTCTGACTTGGAACGTGATGGACATGGCTTCCTTTAATGAGAAAAACAGCTCTTGGGAGTTGGCTAAGGGTGAATATCAGTGGATGGTTGCCGCATCTTCGGCCGATGTGCGTTGCACAGCGGTACAGAGGGTGACAAAGGCACGCAAGCAGAAAGTGCATGATGCCATGCGGGCGCAAGTGCCTGTGGCTGTGTATCCGATGGTGAAGAGATGAGGGGGATATGCGTGAAAAAACTGATATATATCAATTAGTTTTAGAGTGGAAAACGCTTATTTTGTAGTACATTTTTAAATCGATACCATGAAAAGATTGATACTCTCTCTTTTTGCCGTCTGCTTGCTGTGGATGGCAAATGCACAAAATCCTGCATGGGGACCGCAAAGCAAGGTAGTGACCGACAGCATCTACAGCCAGGTATTGAAAGCACACCGTGCCTACACCATCTATCTGCCGCAAAGCTATAGCAATGAAACGGATAGGAAATATCCTATCCTCTATTTGCTGCACGGCATGTCGGGGGTGAATACCAGTTGGTTTACAGACCAACGTGTGAAGGACGTGATGGACCAGTTGGTGGCATCGGGCGAGGCTTGCGAGATGATTATCGTCAGCCCCAATGCAGGAGGCAATCCGGCTACTTGCTGGAACGGCTACTTCAACATGCCGGGTTGGGCTTACGAAGATTTCTTCTATAAGGAGTTCCTTCCTTATATAGAGAAGACTTACCGGGTGAAAGGTGATAAGCGGCATCGTGCCATTGCCGGACTTTCTATGGGCGGAGGTGGAACGGCAAGCTATGCACAGCGCTATCCGGATATGTATTGTGCTGCCTATGCCATGAGTGCTTTGATGAACATCCCCGTCAGTGGTGAGGAGGTGGGAAAAGATCCCGACCCCACAAACAAGATGGCTGTGCTGACGCGTTCTGTGCAGGAACATAGTTGCATCAGGTATGTGGTTGAGGCAGATGATGCGCGTAAGGCACAGCTTCGTACAGTACAGTGGTTTGTGGATTGCGGAGATGATGACTTTCTGCTGGACCGTAATATAGAGTTTTTCCAAGCGATGCGTAATGCCGGTATCCCTTGCCAGTTCCGTGTGCGGGATGGCGGACATACCAGCGAATATTGGCATTCGGCACTTTATATGTGCCTGCCTTTTGTAAGTCGCTGCTTTGCTAAATAACAAGAAGCTAATTCATTTAATATAAGAAATTATGAAAAGATTATTAAGTTTGGCAGCGATGCTGCTGGTCTGCTGTGTCACCCTTTTTGCACAGCAAGCTCTTTGGGGAGGTGCGGCAGTTGTCTCTCCTGATATTCATGATGACAACACGGTTACTTTTCGCTTGAAAGCTCCTAAGGCTGTAAGGGTGCAGATTACCGGTGATTTTCTGCCTCCACAAACTATTAAGACTCCTCGTGGCGATTATGATGCACCGGGCATTGCCGATTTGACAGAGGGGAAGGATGGCGTTTGGGAATTTACTACTCCCGAACCATTGAAGCCGGAACTTTATGGATACTCCTTTATTGTGGACGGATTGAGAATGATGGACCCGAGCAATGTTTACATGATTCGGGATGTGGCTACCGTGACCAATGTATTTATCATCGGTGGTGACCGTGCCGATTTGTATAAAGTGAATAAGGTACCCCATGGAACGGTAAGTCGCATGTGGTACAATAGTCCTTCGCTGGGAATGGACCGCCGTCTGACGATTTACACTCCGGCTGGTTATGAAGCCAGCGGCAAGCGTTATCCGGTATTTTATCTGCTTCATGGTGCAGGTGGTGATGAGGAAGCTTGGATTGCTCTTGGCCGTACTTCGCAGATATTGGATAATCTCATTGCACAAGGCAAGGCTAAACCTATGATTGTGGTGATGACTAACGGCAATGCTTGGCAAGATGCTGCTGCAGGTGAATCTCCCAAGGGTTTTGTTGCCCCCTCCATGCGTCCCGACGAAAGAGCGAAGGTGGCGGAAGGTGCTTTTGAACTCTCGTTTCCCGAAATTGTGAAGTTCGTGGAGAAGAATTTCCGCACTCTTGCCAATAAGAAGAACCGTGCTATTGCCGGGCTTTCTATGGGTAGTTTCCACTCTTGCAATATTTCCAAGTATTACCCGGACATGTTCGACTATGTAGGTCTTTTCTCCGGTGCAAGTACCGGAAACGATAAATCGACTTGTCCGGTCTATACCGACTTCGAAGGTAAGCTGAAGACTCAGTTTGCCAAGAAACCGGCTCTTTACTTCATCGCATGCGGCAAGACGGACTTTGTTTATAAAGGTGTGGCCGACTTTCGCAAGTTGCTTGACGACAATGGTTATAAGTACGAGTATCTTGAAACGGACGAGGGACATATCTGGAGGAACTGGCGAATCTATCTGACGGAGTTCGCGCCGAAGTTGTTCAAATAAGAGGATTTGGTATAACTAATTTAATAACAAAATAACATACGTATCATGAAAAGAATTTCTATTTTGTCAGCTCTGTTGCTGATGTGTGCGATGACTTTCGCGCAACAAGCTCTCTGGGGAGGCGCTCCCGTGGTCTCACCTGAGATACACGACAACAATACAGTAACTTTCCGCTTGAAGGCGCCGAAAGCCGTAAAGGTGCAAGTAACCGGCGACTTCCTGCCTACGCAGAAAATCAAGACTCCTTTTGGTGAGTTTGATGGTCCGGGTGTGGCAGATTTGAAAGAGAACAAGGACGGTGTGTGGGAATTCACTACTCCCGAACCGCTGAAACCAGAACTCTACAGCTACACTTTCCTGGTAGACGGACTGAAGATTAATGACCCTGCCAACGTCTATATGATTCGAGACGTGGCAAGCGTGACGAATGTATTCATCATCGGTGGTGACGAGCGCATCGACCTCTACAAAGTGAATAAGGTTCCTCATGGAACGGTATCTAAGGTATGGTACAACAGCCCTACGCTGGGTATGGACCGCCGCCTGACTGTCTATACGCCTGCCGGATATGAGACAAGCGGCAAGCGCTACCCCGTCTTCTACCTGCTACACGGCATGGGTGGCGACGAGAATGCATGGAGCGAACTGGGACGTACGGCACAGATTCTGGATAACCTCATCGCCCAAGGCAAGGCCAAGCCGATGATTGTAGTAATGACCAACGGTAACGCTGCGTTGGAGGCTGCTCCGGGTGAATCGTCACTGGGTTTTGCCGCTCCCAGCATGAATCTGCCCAAGACGATGGAAGGTTCTTTCGAAACGGCTTTCCCCGACGTGGTGAAATTCATTGATAAGACTTACCGTACACAGGCCAACAAGAAGGGGCGTGCCATTGCTGGTCTCTCTATGGGAGGTTTCCACTCCATGCACATCTCCAAGCAATATCCGGACATGTTCGACTATGTAGGGCTGTTCTCGGCTGCCATCATGCCCAACAAAGATGTGAAGTCTCCGATTTATGACAACCTTGAAGTCAAACTGAAAACCCAGTTTGCCAAGAAACCGGCACTCTATTACATCGCTATCGGTAATAAAGACTTCTTGTTCCAGGCCAATAACGACTACCGCAAGATGTTGGACGAGAAGGGTTACAAATATGAATATTATGAAACCGGAGAAGGTCATATCTGGAAGAACTGGCGTATTTACCTGACAGAATTCGCACCGAAGATATTTAAATAAGATTATGAAGAAGAATATCATATCCATGGCAGCAGCAATGGCTGTTTTGTCAGCTTGCGGACCGGGTGTGCCGCAGCTTGGAAAGTCCTCTCTGGATGAGGTGATTGGCGCTATGACCTTGGAAGAAAAGGCGCATCTGGTAGTGGGTACCGGTATGGCAGGTTTCTCGGGTGACAGTGCCGTAATCGGTGCAACGAGAAAGCTAGTGCCGGGTGCGGCAGGAACCACATACCCGATTGAACGCCTCGGCATTCCCGCTGTGGTGCTGGCTGATGGTCCCGCCGGACTGCGTATCGACCCCAAGCGTGAGGGGGATTCGGCTACGTACTATTGTACTCATTTCCCTATCGGAACTTTGCTCGCCTCTACCTGGGACCAGGAACTGGTGGAAAGTGTAGGTCAGTCCATCGGTAACGAAGTGCTGGAATACGGTGCGGACGTGCTGTTGGCTCCGGCGCTGAACATTCACCGTAACCCGCTTTGCGGACGTAACTTCGAGTATTATTCCGAAGACCCGTTGGTGTCGGGTAAGATTGCCGCCGCCTACGTACGTGGTGTGCAGAGCAACGGTGTGGGTACCAGTATCAAGCACTTTGCTGTGAACAACCAGGAAACCAACCGTATGGCTACGGATGCGCATGTATCTCCACGCGCCTTGCGCGAAATCTACCTGAAAGGATTCGAGATTACCGTGAAGGAATCCGCTCCCTGGACCGTGATGTCTTCGTACAACTACCTGAACGGTGTCTACACTTCGGAAAACAAGGAGTTGCAGACAACCATGTTGCGCGACGAATGGGGCTTCAAGGGCATGGTGATGACCGACTGGTTTGGCGGCAAGGATGCCGTGGCACAGATGGTGGCAGGCAACGACATGTTGCAGCCCGGTCTGCCCAAGCAGTACGAAGCCATCGTGAAGGGTGTGCAGGACGGAGCGTTAGATGAAGCCATCCTCAATCAGAATGTGAAGCGTATTCTGGAGATGATTCTCCAGACTCCCCACTTCAAGGGATATAAATACTCCAACAAGCCTGATTTGAAGGCGCATGCTGCCGTTACTCGCCAGTCGGCAACGGAAGGCATGGTATTGCTGAAGAACGATAACGGTGCTCTGCCGCTGGCTGCCGACGTGAAGAACGTGGCACTCTTCGGTTGCACTTCCTACGATTTCATTGCAGGCGGTACAGGTTCGGGCAACGTGAACCGCGCTTATACCGTTTCGCTATTGGACGGCTTGAAGAATGCCGGCTATGTGGTGGATGAAGCGCTGAAGAATAGCTATGAAGCTTACCTGAAAGCCGAGAAAGAACGTCTGTCCAAAGATAAGAAAGAGTGGTTCATGCCCGATACCCGTCCGGCTGAGATGGCTGTTTCCGCACAAGTCATCCGCGAGCAGGCTGCCAAGGCCGATGTGGCACTGGTGACGCTGGGACGTACCTCCGGTGAGTTCCTTGACCGTATGGTAGCCGACTTCAACCTCACCAAAGAGGAACAGAACATGTTGAAAGCTGTGTCCGATGCTTTCCACGCTGCCGGAAAGAAGGTAGTGGTGGTGCTCAATATCGGTGGTGTGATTGAAACCGCTTCTTGGAAATCTGCTCCCGATGCCATTCTTTGTGCATGGCAGGCAGGCCAGGAGGGAGGAAACAGTGTGGCTGACGTGCTGAGTGGCAAGGCTTCTCCTTCGGGCAAGCTGACAATGACTTTCCCGGTGAAGTTTGAAGATGCCGCTTCTTCCGACAACTTCCCGATAGACATGCGTGTGAGCACCGACCTCATGAACAAAGGTGGGAAGAAGAACGACGTGAAGAACGTGGACTATACCAATTACGAAGAGGATATCTACGTGGGTTACCGTTATTTCGACACCTTCGGCAAGCAGGTTTCCTATCCTTTCGGTTACGGTCTTTCCTATACTACTTTTGCTTACGACAAGGCTGCTGTCAAGTCAGACAACGGCGTCTATACCGTATCTGTAGAGGTGAAGAACACCGGTAAGGTAGCAGGTAAGGAAGTGGTTCAGCTTTATGTATCCGCTCCCGATGCTGCAGACGCCAACAAACCCGAAAAGGAACTGAAAGCTTTTGCCAAGACCAAGGAACTGAAACCGGGTGAAGCTACTGTGGTGACGCTGAAAGTGAATGCTGCCGACCTGGCTTCCTACGATGAGGCTGCATCGGCATGGGTGGTAACTCCCGGAAACTACAAGTTCCTCGTTGGGGCTTCCTCACGCGACATCAAGGCTACGCTGGAGGCTGAAGTAGCTGCCGCAACGCAGAAGACGAACGACATCCTGAAACTTCAGGAACCGATGAGCCTCTTGAAGAGATGAGAGTAGGATTGTCTGAAAAGATAACAAATCATACCCTAAAAAACATCCTGTTGTACCCTTTGGTATGGCAGGATGTTCTTATCTTTGTGCCTCGTATAAACAGATAGTGCAACTATTATAAACCAATATCACAACCATGAGTAAAAAGTTAATCTTATCTTTAGCCCTATCAGGGTTAGTACTTACTGCTACGGCGCAGACCACTGTTGCGCCTGCCATTCCAAGAGACGAGAAAATAGAACAGCAGATTGAGACTTTGCTGAAGAAGATGACGCTTGACGAGAAAGTCGGTCAGATGTGTGAACTTACCATCGACCTCCTGCAGAAACGTGCCAATCCTTTTGCCGGTCTCAATCCGAAAGATATAACTGTAGATGATTTGAAGAAAATCGTCAAGAGGTATAAGTTAGAGAAAGAGTTCAAGCTGGGCAAGGAGATGCCTTCGCAAGAAGTGATGATGCAGCTCTATATGCGTATCCAAGGCATTGAGAATGCCAAGGGCTTCCAGTTGGACGAGGCGATGCTCGACTCTGTCATCGGAAAATACAAAGTAGGCTCCATCTTGAACGTGCCCAACGGTGTGGCACAGAGCGTGGAGAAGTGGCAGGAAATCATCAAACGCATTCAGGAGAAATCCATGGAGGTGATGGGTATTCCTTGTGTGTACGGTGTAGACCAGATACACGGAACTACCTATACGCTGGGCGGTACTTTCTTTCCGCAAGGCGTCAATATGGGAGCTACCTTCAATCGTGAACTGACACGTGAGGGTGCACGTATCTCTGCCTACGAAACAAAGGCGGGAAGCATCCCCTGGACGTATGCCCCGGTGACCGACCTCGGACGTGACCCGCGCTGGCCGCGTATGTGGGAAAACTATGGTGAAGACGCCTACGTCAATGCCGAAATGGGACGTGAAGCCGTTATCGGTTTCCAGGGAGAGAACCCCAACCTGATTGGCGGGAACAACGTTGCCGCTTGTATGAAGCACTATATGGGTTATGGTGTCCCCGTTTCCGGTAAGGACCGTACGCCGTCTTCCATCACCGAGCAGGATATGCGTGAGAAGCATTTCGCTCCTTATCTGGAAATGGTGAAGGCAGGTGCCCTCTCCGTGATGGTGAACTCCGCCATGAACAACGGCCTGCCTTTCCATGCCAACTATGAGCTGCTGACCAAGTGGCTGAAAGAAGACCTCAACTGGGACGGTATGATCGTGACCGACTGGGCGGACATCAACAACCTTTATAGCCGCGACCACATTGCCAAGGACAAGAAGGAAGCCATCAAGCTCGCCATCAATGCCGGTATCGACATGTCTATGGACCCGTACGACTGGAAGTTCTGTACATTCTTGAAGGAACTGGTGGAAGAAGGTGAAGTCCCCATGAGCCGTATAGACGATGCTGTACGTCGTGTGCTGCGTTTGAAGTACCGTCTCAACCTATTTGAAAAGTCCTATTATGACTTGAAAGACTTCCCGTTGTTCGGTAGTGCGGAACATGCCGCTGCTGCATTGCAGGCTGCCGAAGAGTCTTTGGTACTCCTGAAGAATACAGACGGTATATTGCCGTTGGCAAAAGGCAAGAAACTGCTGGTTACCGGCCCGAATGCCAACTCCATGCGTTGCCTCAATGGCGGCTGGTCTTATTCATGGCAGGGCGACAAGGCCGACGAGCATGCAGGTCAATATAATACCATTCTCGAGGCTTTCACCAATAAATTCGGTGCGGACAATATCATCTACGAAGCCGGTGTCACTTATAAGCAAGGTGGCAACTGGTGGGAAGAAAACACTCCGGAGATAGAGAAAGCTGTAGCAGCTGCTGCCGGTGCCGACTACATCGTTGCCTGCATCGGTGAGAACTCTTACTGCGAGACTCCGGGTAACCTGACGAACCTCTTCCTCTCCCAGAACCAGCTCGATTTGGTGAAGGCTCTTGCCAAGACCGGGAAGCCCATCATTCTGGTGTTGAACGAAGGCCGTCCTCGCCTGATTGCTGACATCGAGCCTTTGGCTAAGGCTGTTGTCAATACTATGCTTCCGGGCAACTACGGCGGTGATGCGTTGGCAAACCTCATTGCCGGTGACGCCAACTTCAGCGGAAAGATGCCTTTCACTTATCCGAAGGAAATCAACTCTCTGATTACGTACGACTACAAACCGTGCGAACACATCGGCAAGCAGATGGAAGGTGCTTATAACTACGATGCGCAAGTATCTGTACAGTGGGCGTTCGGTTATGGATTGAGTTATACTACTTTTGCATACAGTAACCTCAAGGTGGATAAGTCGGACTTTACCGCTGATGATGTGCTTACTTTCACTGTAGATGTGAAGAATACCGGTGACCGTGTCGGCAAGGAGAGCGTGCTGCTCTTCAGCAGCGACCTCGTTGCCTCCCTTACTCCCGATACCCGCCGCTTGCGCGCTTTCGAGAAAGTGGAACTGAAACCGGGCGAGACAAAGACCGTGACACTGAAAATGAAAGGCTCCGACCTTGCTTTTGTAGGCTATGACGGCAAGTGGATTTTGGAGAAAGGTGACTTCCGCATCCAGACGGGTGACCAAACGGTGAACGTGGTTTGTACGGATACCAAGAAGTGGGAGACTCCGAATAAGTGATACGACAAGGTCTTTTAGACCTTTAGAACCATAGTAAAAGGGCCGATAGCATGAAACAAGCTATCGGCCTTTTATTTTTCCGCGTTGTCTTTCAACAGTATCTTCTTTCCGCTTGTACCTCCTTACTTCTTTTCCTGAAGCAATAGAGATTATACGCATGAGATGTACATCTCATGTTGTTCGAGATGCGCATCTCGTTGTGCTTGACATGTGCATCTCATGCAGTATGGAACGTGATAATTCATTTCATAAAGTATAAGCTTCTGTCTCATAAGATTATATGTTTTACCCCTTATCTTGAAGTGTTGAAAGGGTGTGTTTGTAATATAATTCCCGTTTGAACCGTTAAATCAATCTTTTTTTCTCTAATATTTTGTAGTCGAACAGATTATTTATATCTTTGCAAGCGAAAACGGATGAAAGGTGGAGGGGCGATTAAGCTCCTCTTTTTTGTTCCTAATGGTTAATCTATGATAGAAAAGAAAACTGTTTGTCAGATTGTTGACGAGTGGCTGGCAGGAAAGGACTACTTCCTTGTGGAGGTGACAATCAGCCCGGATGACAAGATTTTGGTGGAAATAGACCACAAAGAAGGTGTTTGGATTGAGGACTGCGTAGAGCTGAGCCGCTACATCGAGTCCAAGTTGAACCGTGAGGATGAGGATTATGAGTTGGAAGTCGGTTCGGCCGGCATCGGACAGCCCTTCAAGGTACTGCAGCAGTACATTAACCACATCGGCAAGGAAGTGGAAGTGCTGGCAAAGGACGGCCGCAAGCTCAGCGGCGTGTTGAAGGAAGCCGACGAACAGCATTTCGTCGTGACCATTCAGAAGAAAGTGAAAGAGGAAGGTGCCAAGCGTCCCAAGCTGGTGGACGAGGACTTGACCTTTACGTATGAAGAGATAAAATACACTAAATACTTAATCAGTTTTAAATAAGACTATGGCCAAAAAAGTAGAAACTGTCAGCTTGATAGATACATTTTCGGAATTTAAGGAACTGAAGAATATCGACAGAACCACGATGGTAAGCGTACTCGAGGAGTCGTTCCGTAGTGTGATTGCGAAAATGTTCGGTACCGATGAGAATTACGACGTAATTGTAAACCCGGACAAGGGTGACTTCGAAATATGGCGTAACCGTGAGGTAGTGGCAGACGAGGATTTGGAAAACCCGAACCTGCAGATTGCATTGTCCGAAGCACAAAAGATTGATGCTTCTTATGAAGTGGGCGAGGAAGTGACGGATGAAGTTATCTTCGCGAACTTCGGTCGCCGTGCCATCTTGAACTTGCGCCAGACACTGGCCTCCAAGATATTGGAACTGGAGAAAGATAGTATTTACAACAAATACATTGATAAAGTGGGTACCATCATCAATGCGGAAGTCTACCAGATTTGGAAGAAAGAGATGCTGCTGCTCGATGATGAAGGCAACGAACTGTTGCTGCCCAAGACCGAACAGATACCGAGTGACTTCTACCGCAAGGGCGAGACCGCCCGCGCCGTAGTGGCACGTGTGGACAACAAGAATAATAATCCGAAGATTATCCTAAGCCGTACGTCGCCCGTCTTCCTGCAACGTCTGTTCGAAATGGAAGTACCCGAAATCAATGACGGACTGATTACCATCAAGAAGATTGCCCGCATCCCCGGCGAGCGTGCCAAGATTGCCGTTGAGAGCTACGATGACCGTATCGATCCGGTAGGTGCTTGCGTGGGTGTGAAGGGTAGCCGTATTCATGGTATTGTCCGCGAGCTTCGCAACGAGAATATCGACGTTATCAACTATACGTCCAATATCCAGTTGTTTATACAGCGTGCCTTGAGCCCTGCCAAAATTTCTTCCATCCGCTTGAACGAGGAAGAACGCAAGGCTGAAGTGTTCTTGAAACCCGAAGAGGTGTCGCTGGCTATCGGTAAAGGCGGTTTGAATATCAAGCTTGCCAGTATGTTGACTGAGTACACCATCGACGTGTTCCGTGAGTTGGATGAGGCCATAGAGGATGAAGACATCTACTTGGACGAATTCCGTGATGAAATAGACGGTTGGGTTATCGATGCCATCAAGGCTATCGGTATCGATACGGCTAAGGCTGTGTTGAACGCTCCCCGTGAGATGTTGATTGAGAAGACGGACCTCGAAGAAGAGACGGTGGACGAGGTATTGCGCATTTTGAAACAGGAGTTTGAAGAGGAGGAGCAGTAATGTGGTAATGTGGGTAATATGCTAATGTGCCAATGCAGATAGCATATCGGATGAAGTGCACACTCCTTTTTTCTCAGCCAATTAGCACATTAGCATATTGGCACATTAATTCATTAAACTAGTATGACGATAAGGTTAAACAAAGTAACAAGAGATTTAAATGTAGGGATTACGACGGCTGTCGAGTTCCTGCAAAAGAAGGGATTTACCGTTGAGGCAAATCCGAACACAAAAATTACGGATGAACAGTTCGAACTGCTCAAAAAGGAGTTTAGTACAGATAAGGACCTTAAGATAAAGTCGGAGCGTTTCAGCCAGGAACGTCAGAGCAAGGACCGCAACAAGGCGTCCGTGTCTATTGACGGCTATAGGGAAACGCAGGAGAAAGCGAAGCCCGAGGAGATTAAGACGGTTGTTCCGGAAGACGCACGTCCGAAGTTCAAGCCGGTAGGCAAGATTGATTTGGACAAACTGAACCGTAGACCTGCTCCTGCTCAGGAAAAAGAGAAAGAAGCGGAAAAAGCGGTAGAGGAGAAGAAGGTGGGGGAACCGGCAGTTGTAGAAACGCCGAAACCGGAACCTGCTCCTGCTCCCCAACCGGAACCACAGCCGCAACCGGAGGTACAGCCGGCATCTGAGCCCGAGCCGCAGCCCGTTTCGGAACCGCAGCCACAACCCGTTGTCAAGGAAGAGCCTGCTCCGGTTGTAGAGGCTCAACAAGAATCTAAAAAGGAAGAAATGATAGAAGCGCCTGCTCCCGTACCGGTGGCTGAAGAAGCACCGGTTGAAAAAGAGGGGAAAGAAGAAGGAGAAGAAATCTTCAAGATACATCAGCCTGAGTTTGTTTCGAAGATTAATGTTATCGGACAGATAGACTTGGCGGCCCTGAACCAATCCACACGCCCGAAGAAGAAATCGAAAGAGGAGAAACGCAAGGAGCGTGAAGAGAAGGAAAAGATTCGCCAGGATCAGAAGAAGCAGATGAAGGAAGCTATCATCAAGGAAATCCGCCGTGATGACAGCAAGTTGAAGGATACCGCTGCCGGTGATGCCAACGGCAAGAAGAAACGTGTCCGTATCAATAAGGAGAAAGTGGACATCAACAATGCTTCCAACTTCCAGCGTGGTGGCAACGACCGTGGACACGCAGGTGCCCAGCAAGGTCAGGGGGCCCGCCCGCAAGGTGGAAACCAGCCTGGTGGAAACAATGCCAATAATAACCGCAACCGCAATAAGGACCGCTTCAAGAAGCCGGTCATCAAGCAGGAGGTTAGCGAGGAAGATGTAGCAAAGCAGGTAAAGGAAACTTTGGCACGCCTCACTTCCAAAGGAAAGAACAAAGGTGCCAAGTATCGTAAGGAAAAACGTGACATGGCTTCCAGCCGTATGCAGGAATTGGAAGACATGGAAATGGCAGAAAGCAAGGTACTGAAGATTACGGAATTCGTGACGGCCAACGAGTTGGCAAGCATGATGGATGTTTCTGTTACTCAGGTCATCGCCACTTGTATGAGCATTGGTATGATGGTATCCATCAACCAGCGTCTGGATGCCGAGACCATCAACTTGGTGGCTGAGGAATTCGGCTTCAAGACAGAATATGTAAGCGCAGAAGTGGCGCAGGCCATCGTAGAGGAAGAGGATGATGAGGAAGATTTGGAACCTCGCGCTCCGATTGTAACGGTGATGGGTCACGTAGACCACGGTAAGACTTCATTGCTCGACTATATCCGTAAGGCGAATGTGATTGCCGGTGAAGCGGGTGGTATCACACAGCACATCGGTGCCTACCACGTGTCGCTGGACGACGGACGTAAGATTACATTCCTCGATACTCCGGGCCACGAGGCGTTTACCGCCATGCGTGCCCGTGGTGCCAAAGCTACGGATATTGCCATCATCATTGTGGCTGCTGACGACAACGTGATGCCGCAGACAAAGGAAGCCATCAACCATGCCATGGCTGCGGGTGTTCCTATTGTATTTGCAATCAATAAGATTGATAAACCGACTGCCAACCCCGACAAGATTAAGGAAGAGCTGGCTGCCATGAACTTCTTGGTGGAAGAGTGGGGCGGTAAGTATCAGTCGCAAGATATCTCTGCCAAAAAGGGTATCGGTGTACCCGAGTTGATGGAGAAAGTGCTGCTCGAAGCAGAAATGCTGGAGTTGAAAGCAAACCCGAACCGCCGTGCTACCGGTTCCATTATCGAGTCCTCATTGGATAAGGGTCGTGGCTATGTGGCTACGGTACTCGTTTCCAACGGTACCTTGAAAATGGGCGACATCGTGCTGGCGGGTACCAGCTACGGTAAGGTGAAGGCTATGTTCAATGAGCGTAACCAACGCATGCAGGAGGCTGGTCCTTCTACACCTGCCCTGATATTGGGCTTGAACGGTGCACCTGCTGCTGGCGACACGTTCCACGTAATCGAAACGGAGCAGGAAGCACGCGAGATTGCCAACAAACGCGAACAGTTGCAGCGTGAACAAGGTTTGCGTACGCAGAAGATGCTGACGCTCGACGAAGTGGGCCGCCGTCTGGCGCTAGGTGACTTCCATGAGCTGAACGTGATTGTGAAGGGTGACGTGGACGGTTCTGTGGAAGCGTTGAGCGACTCTTTAATCAAGCTGTCTACGGAGCAGGTGCAGGTAAACGTAATCCACAAGGGTGTCGGTCAGATTTCCGAATCGGATGTCTCGCTGGCTGCCGCTTCGGATGCGATTATCGTCGGTTTCCAGGTACGTCCTTCGGGTGCTGCCGCCAAGATGGCAGAGCAGGAGGGTGTGGATATCCGCAAGTACTCCGTCATCTACGATGCCATCGAAGAGGTGAAGGCTGCCATGGAAGGTATGCTGGCACCGACATTGAAGGAGCAGATAACGGCAACCATCGAGGTGCGCGAAGTGTTCAACATCACGAAGGTGGGACTGGTGGCAGGTGCCATGGTCAAGACCGGAAAGGTGAAACGCAGCGACAAGGCCCGTTTGATACGCGACGGTATCGTAATCTTTACGGGTGCCATCAATGCCCTGAAGCGCTTCAAGGACGACGTGAAGGAGGTAGGTACCAACTTCGAGTGCGGTATCAGCCTGACAAACTGCAACGACATCAAGGTGGGCGATATTATCGAATCTTACGAAGAAATAGAAGTGAAGCAAACATTATAATTGAATAATGTGCAAATATGCTAATGTGCCAATTGGCTGCGCGTACAGAAAATGCCGCAGGGCAATTGGCACATTTTGCATATTAGTTATTTGCTCATTGACCCATTAGCATATTGGCACATTAGCATATTGTCACATTGGTACATTAATTTTATGGCAATTATAGATATCATCATATTGGCTGCTTTCGGCTTGGGCGCAATCATCGGCTTCATGAAAGGTTTTGTGAAGCAATTGGCCTCTCTGCTGGGGCTGATTGTCGGTCTGCTGGCGGCAAAGGCTTTGTATGCCTCGTTGGCAGTGAAGCTGTGCCCCACGTTGACAGACTCTATGACAGTGGCGCAAGTACTGGCATTTGTCTTCATCTGGCTGGCTGTTCCTTTGCTCTTCTCCCTGGTGGCTTCTCTGCTGACCCGGGCAATGGAGGCCGTCTCGCTGGGCTGGCTCAATCATTGGTTGGGGGCTGGTCTAGGGGCTTTGAAGTACCTCCTGCTGACGAGCCTGCTGATTGGTGTCATCGAATTTATAGACGGAGACAATACGCTGATTAGCAAAACAAAAAAGAAAGAATCAGTGTTATATTATCCTATGGAAGAGTTTGCCGGGATATTCTTTCCCGCGGCAAAGGCGGTTACGGAGCAGATTGTAAACGGAGACTTTGACTGATACCGTGAACCGTGATTTTGTAATTCATAATTTGTAATTATAGAAGTGATGCAACAAGAAGAACCCAATAAATATGTAAAGGAACTCACTCAGGAGAAGTATAAGTACGGTTTCACGACCGACGTGCATACAGACATCATTGAGCGCGGGCTGAATGAAGATGTAGTGCGGCTTATCTCTGAGAAGAAGGGAGAACCGGAATGGTTGCTGGAGTTCCGCCTGAAGGCATATCGCCACTGGCTGACATTGGAGATGCCTACATGGGCACATCTCCGCATTCCCGAAATAGATTATCAGGCCATATCCTACTATGCCGACCCTACGAAGAAGAAGGAAGGACCGAAAAGTATGGATGAGGTGGACCCTGAGTTGATAAAGACTTTCAATAAGCTGGGCATTCCGCTGGAAGAGCAGATGGCGTTAAGCGGTATGGCTGTGGATGCCGTTATGGACTCGGTGTCTGTAAAGACTACCTTCAAGGAGACGCTGATGGAGAAAGGAATCATCTTCTGCTCATTCAGCGAGGCTGTACGCGAGCATCCCGACTTGGTACAGAAATATCTCGGTTCGGTGGTGCCTTATCGTGACAACTTCTTTGCAGCACTGAACTCGGCGGTGTTCTCCGACGGTTCTTTTGTCTATATCCCGAAGGGGGTACGCTGTCCGATGGAGTTGTCCACCTATTTCCGCATCAATGCCCGCAATACGGGGCAGTTCGAAAGAACCTTGATTGTGGCGGATGATGATTCGTACGTTTCTTATCTGGAAGGGTGTACGGCTCCGATGCGTGACGAGAACCAGTTGCACGCGGCCATTGTGGAAATTGTGGTGCACGACCGTGCAGAAGTGAAATACAGCACCGTGCAGAACTGGTATCCCGGTGATGCCGAGGGCCGGGGTGGTGTCTATAACTTTGTGACGAAGCGTGGCCATTGTAAAGGGGTGGACAGTAAACTGTCTTGGACACAAGTGGAAACAGGTTCGGCCATTACCTGGAAGTATCCGTCTTGCATCCTTTCCGGCGACAATTCGACAGCGGAGTTCTATAGTGTGGCAGTAACCAATAACCATCAGCAGGCAGACACGGGAACAAAGATGATTCATCTGGGCAAGAATACCCGGAGCACCATTGTGAGCAAAGGCATTTCTGCCGGAAAGAGCGAAAACTCTTACCGCGGCTTGGTGCGCGTGGCACAGAAAGCGGACAATGCTCGTAATTACAGCCAGTGCGACTCCTTGCTACTTGGTGACAAATGCGGCGCGCATACTTTCCCCTACATGGATATTCACAATGAAACGGCCATCGTGGAGCATGAGGCCACTACCAGCAAAATCAGTGAGGACCAGATATTCTACTGCAATCAGCGCGGTATTTCTACGGAAGATGCCGTGGGGCTGATTGTGAACGGTTATGCCAAAGAAGTTTTGAATAAACTTCCGATGGAGTTTGCCGTAGAAGCGCAGAAATTGCTTGCCATTTCGCTGGAAGGAAGCGTGGGGTGATTTATAAATAGTAAATTGTAAATAGTCAAATAGTAAATATAAAGATGTTAGAGATAAAAGACCTGCATGCCAGCATCAATGGCAAAGAAATATTGAAAGGCATCAACTTGACCATACGTGATGGAGAAGTACATGCACTGATGGGACAGAACGGTGCTGGTAAAAGTACGTTGAGTAATGTGTTGGTTGGCCATCCTGCTTACGAAGTGACGCGCGGCTCAATTACCTTTAATGGCAAGGACTTGCTTGCCATGAGTCCTGAGGACCGTGCACATGAAGGAATCTTTCTTTCTTTCCAGGCTCCGGTAGAGATTCCGGGCGTGTCGATGGTGAACTTCATGCGTGCGGCTGTGAATGAGCAACGCAAGTACCGCCATCTGCCTGCTTTGTCGGCCAGTGAGTTCCTGAAGCTGATGCGCGAGAAGCGTGCCATTGTGGAGTTGGACAACAAGCTGGCCAACCGTAGCGTGAACGAAGGTTTCAGCGGCGGTGAAAAGAAGCGTAACGAGATATTCCAGATGGCGATGTTGGAACCGACTTTTGCTATTTTGGACGAGACGGATTCCGGATTGGATGTGGATGCTTTGCGTATTGTGGCCGACGGTTTCAACAAACTCAAGACTGCGGAAACCAGTGCTATGGTCATTACCCACTACCAGCGGTTGTTGGACTATATCAAACCCGATACGGTACATGTACTGCTGGGTGGACGTATCGTAAAGACCGGTGGACCGGAATTGGCGAAGGAGATTGAAACACGTGGCTTCGATTGGATAAGGAAAGAAGCAGGTGAATTATAAACTCATAATCTGAAAACATGAGTGTAGAGCAACAATACATAGACCTTTTCTCCCAAACGGAGGCGATGATATGCCGGCATAGTGCCGAGGTGCTGAATGCGCCGCGTGCCGTTGCTTTTGCTGACTTTGAGCGCTTGGGCTTTCCCACCCGTAAGGAGGAGAAATACAAATATACGGATATCAGCAAGTTCTTTGAGCCGGATTATGGCTTGAACTTGAACCGGTTGGAAATTCCGGTGAACCCTTATGAAGTGTTCAAGTGCGATGTTCCCAATATGAGCACTGCTCTTTATTTTGTGGTGAACGATGCTTTTTATGGCAGGGCTTTGCCCAAGTCCCATCTGCCTGAAGGGGTTATCTTCGGCAGCCTGAAGGAGGTGGCCGGGAAACATCCCGATTTGGTGAAGAAATATTATGGCAAGTTGGCTGATACGGCAGAGGATGGGGTGACGGCGTTCAACACCGCTTTTGCACAAGACGGCGTTCTGTTTTATGTTCCTAAGAACGTGGTGGTAGAGAAACCTATTCAGCTGGTGAATATCCTGCGTGGTGACGTCAATTTTATGGTGAACCGCCGTGTGCTGATTATTCTGGAGGAGGGTGCACAAGCCCGCTTGTTGGTGTGTGATCATGCGATGGACGGCGTGAACTTCCTGGCAACGCAGGTGATAGAAATCTTTGCCGGTGAGAATGCCATTTTCGATTTTTATGAACTCGAAGAGACACACACCAGTACGGTACGTATCAGCAATATGTATGTAAAGCAGGAAGCCAATAGTAATGTATTGCTGAATGGTATGACCTTGCACAACGGAACTACACGGAATACAACCCGTGTGACGCTTGTCGGTGAACATGCGGAGCTGAATCTGTGCGGTATGGCCATTGCAGACAAGAATCAGCATGTGGACAATCATACGACAATCGACCATGCCGTGCCCAACTGTACCAGCAATGAGCTTTATAAGTATGTCCTTGACGAGCAGGCTGTAGGTGCCTTTGCCGGTCTGGTTTTAGTGCGCCCTGACGCACAGCACACCAGTTCGCAACAGACCAACCGCAATCTTTGTGCCACCCGAGATGCACATATGTACACCCAGCCTCAGCTGGAGATTTATGCAGATGACGTGAAGTGCAGTCACGGCGCTACGGTGGGGCAGCTCGATGAAAGCGCTCTCTTCTATATGCGGCAGCGTGGTATCCCGGTGCGCGAGGCGCGCCTGTTGCTGATGTTCGCTTTTGTCAACGAAGTTATCGACACCATCCGTTTGGATGCTTTGAAAGACCGTCTGCATCTGCTGGTAGAGAAGCGTTTCCGGGGGGAACTGAACAAATGCCAGGGGTGCGCCATCTGCAAGTGATAGCTTATAATTTCGATTCATTATGAACAACGATATAAATAAGAGTAGTATCTTGGCTCCCCTCCCTATGGGAGAGGGGCTGGGGGAGAGGCTTCGAGCTGATTTCCCTATCCTTTCCCGTGAGGTATATGGCAAGCCGTTGGTCTATCTGGACAACGGCGCGACTACGCAGAAACCTCGCCAGGTAGTAAATGCCATTACGGACGAATATTATTCGGTGAATGCCAATGTGCATCGCGGAGTGCACTTCCTGTCGCAGCAGGCTACAGAGCTGCACGAGGCCTCGCGTGAGACGGTGAGACGTTTCATCAATGCTCGCAGCACGAATGAGATTGTCTTCACCCGTGGTACGACGGAGAGTATCAACCTGCTTGTCTCCAGCTTTGGTGAGGAATTTATGCAGGAGGGGGATGAGGTGATTCTTTCTGTGATGGAACACCATAGCAACATTGTTCCCTGGCAGCTGCTTGCCGCCAAGCGTGGAATTACCATCAAGGTGATTCCGATGAATGACAAGGGCGAACTCTTATTGGACGAATATAGGCAGTTGTTCTCCGAACGTACCAGGATTGTCAGTGTGGCGCATGTTTCCAATGTGCTGGGTACGGTCAATCCCGTCAAGGAGATGATTGCTTTTGCCCATGAGCAGGGTGTTCCGGTGCTTGTGGACGGTGCCCAGTCCATTCCCCACATGCCGGTAGATGTGCAGGATCTGGATGCCGATTTCTTCGTTTTCTCTGCGCACAAGGTGTATGGTCCTACGGGGGTAGGGGTGCTTTATGGTAAAGAGGAGTGGCTGGATAGAATACCTCCCTATCAGGGCGGTGGAGAGATGATTCAGCATGTATCTTTTGAAAAGACTACCTTCAATGAATTGCCCTTCAAGTTTGAAGCCGGTACGCCGGATTATATCGGTACTACCGGACTTGCCAAAGCTTTGGACTACGTTTCGCTGGTTGGGATGGACAAGATTGCCGCCTATGAACACGAATTGACCCAGTATGCCATGCAACGGCTGAAAGAGATTCCCGGTATGCGTATCTTCGGCGAGGCAGAAGACAAGGGTAGTGTCATATCGTTTCTGGTAGGTGATATCCATCATTTTGATATGGGTACATTGCTCGACCGTCTTGGCATTGCCGTACGCACGGGACATCACTGTGCCCAACCATTGATGCAGCGTCTTGGCATCGAAGGAACAGTGCGTGCATCTTTCGGGCTTTACAATACCCGGGAGGAGATAGATGTGCTGGTGGCAGGTATAGTTCGTGTCAGCCGGATGTTCTGACCAAAGCAAAGCTTTGCAACCTTTCTTTCATTCCTTGCGTCTAATATGTCAACAACTAAAAAAATGAATTATGTTAGTAACAACAACCCCGACTATTGAGGGTGGACGTATCACCCGCTATTATGGCATCGTTTCCGGTGAAACGATTATCGGTGCCAATGTATTCCGCGATTTCTTTGCCAGCATCCGCGACGTGGTGGGTGGGCGAAGTGGCTCTTATGAAGAAGTGCTGCGCGAAGCTAAAGATATAGCCTTGCGCGAGATGCAAGAACATGCCCGTGCTATGGGTGCCAATGCCGTGATTGGTGTAGACTTGGACTATGAAACGGTAGGAGGCAGTGGCAGCATGTTGATGGTTACGGCATGCGGTACGGCTGTAACGGTGGAATAAGTTCGCTCTACTATATTACAACATAGGAAGATATAAGAAATGGCAACCCTGTGAATGGTTGCCATTTTCTTTATAAGGAGTATCTTTTATCGGTTATTTGTACCAATCCTTATAATCTGTTCCATTGGAATTGACCCAATCCATAAAATGTTCAAAGCTCTTGTCTATCGGGTGGGTTTCAGGAGTATTGAAGTTTGTGGCTCCACTTAGATGAATGGCAAAAGGATAGTTGCCATTGGCTACATAATAGCTTGTCGGTACAGAGGACAAATCCTCTTCGGTATGGAATAGAGCCATGTCTGCCTTTTCAGTAGGAGGATAGTTGACCAAATGCACTTCGATGCGTGATTCTTTCAATTCGTCATGTACCATGATGAATGGATTATAAGGGGGAATTCCAAGCGTTTCGTGTGATAGTGGAGTCTTGAAGGTGTTCTTTATCTTATATGTAGCGGTTTTTGTATTTCTCTCTGTTACATCGAGCGCACTTAGAAATACATTGACGGTAGCTTTGGAAAGGTCTGTATCCAGTCCTTGTCCGTTGAAAGTTGTGGGGGCTTCCAATATTTCAGTTGACATATTGCTGCGTTCTGTATTCAGTTGGTAAGCGAAACCATTTTTGAAAGTGGCACCGGACCAAAGCAACTCATAGGTGTCTTCTGTAGAAAGGACCTGATTGGCATCATTGAAGTTCAATACGGACTGGTATTTTACAATAACATCATTCAAGTCATAGTCACCCTTTCTGGGCCAATTATCTTCGAAAGCGATGATTCCTTTGTATTCCAGACTGTATTTCTTATCCTCGTTGCCACCGTCAGGTTTGATATCAGGAATATCCGGATTGATGATGGCTTCGATGGGGTTGGACCATATGTTGAATTGTATATCATTATAGTCTTGGTCTGTCCAATCTTCAAAGGACAATACGACAAAATCATCGATGCGGAATGCAGCTGTATGTGTACGGCCGTCCCCATTCAGCTTTGTAGTAGAGTAGAAAGGCTTATTGTTTCCGCCATAGAAGCTGTCATTCAATAGGAACCATCCGATTTTTACTCCATTGGGAAATACGGTGCCTTGGTCCACTCCGTCGGGGTCTATGTAATGAAGCTTTACACTTTCACCGCCTTGTAGTCCGGAAGCCTTTTTATTATAATAATTATCCATCAGAGTGTTTGGAAAAACAATGCATTTGGGGGCTTTTTTAATTTCACTTAAAGATGCGTCTGCCCTATAGCAATAATAGCCAAAGGCGCTCGCTGCACCGCTGGTTCCTCCAATTATCCGGATGGATACTTCCGCATTGCGCCCTTCCGGATCATTGATTTCAAAATCTATGGCTTGTCGGTATTGCTTAGGGCATGTGCCTCCTTCCTTCAAGGTCGTATTGATGATTGTCAATACATCACCGGGAATTGTGATTTTGTTGTCTGTGTCTAAATAATGAGGATATCCTTTGGAGCTCCATGTTCCTAATACATGGTATCCTTTGGGTGCCTGCCATCCCTCCGCCCGTGTTTGCGGATTATCATCGGTGGAATCCCATTTGATGTCGGCAGTAATGGCATCTCCTGCAATAACTGTTTTGAAGAGGGTGGGGACCCCTATATAAGAAGTATAGATATATGCTTCGTCCCCATGGTCCGAATTGATGATTTCCTTGCCGCTATATGCACCGTTACCGTCTGTCATGCGTCTGATGACCGGTTCCAGGTCTGTGCGTTTTATAATCTGGCCATCTTTGTCAATCGTGAACGGGTCTTCAAGATAGATTTCAAAAAGTACTTTATAGCCTTCGGGGACATCATACTTTACGTTTACTTGGATGGAAGATGTCGTAGAAAAATCAAAAGAGTTGGGAGTCTTCTCATCGTCTTTTCCATTATCGGGATTGTAGACGTCATGTTCGCATCCTATGGATAGGAATGCCAGCATAATGCTGCATAATGTCAAAGCCAGCATCTTGCATGTCAGGTTAGAATAGATTGGTTTCATAATGCCTTTGTTTTTAGCTTGTTTACTTGTTGCAAAGGTACTATAAAAGTTGTAATATATATCTATATGTGCTCTATTCTTCTCATTAAATACAAAAAATAGGTAAAAAAGGGTACTGCTTGTTGTTTTATTCGCCAGTATAAATACATGCTTGCTTGGATTTCTTTTCTTTTTCATTTGCTTATTTCGTTTCAAATCAATATTTTTAGGCTTTCGTTCAACCTTTTAATACGAATAAATGCTATGGACCAAATCCTATTCTGGCTGGTTCCAGCCGCTTCTATTATGGCACTTTGTTTTGCCTGGTATTTCCATCGTCAGATGATGAAAGAGAGTGAGGGTACGCCTCAGATGATTAAGATTGCCGCTGCTGTGCGCAAAGGTGCTATGTCTTACCTTCGCCAACAATACAAGATTGTGGGCTGGGTATTTCTGGGGCTGGTTATCCTTTTCTCCATTATGGCATACGGTTTCGGAGTGCAGAACTCCTGGGTGCCGATTGCTTTCCTTACCGGAGGATTCTTTTCCGGACTTTCCGGCTTTTTGGGTATGAAGACGGCCACCTACGCATCGGCTCGCACTGCCAATGCGGCACGCACATCGCTGAATGCCGGACTACGCGTGGCTTTCCGTAGCGGTGCGGTGATGGGACTGGTAGTGGTTGGCCTTGGCTTGCTTGATATATCTTTCTGGTATCTGTTGCTGAATGCTGTAATTCCGGAAGATGTAATGACTCCCACCCATAAACTCTGCATCATTACCACTACCATGCTGACTTTCGGTATGGGCGCTTCCACGCAGGCATTGTTTGCACGCGTAGGTGGCGGTATCTATACAAAAGCTGCCGATGTAGGTGCCGACCTTGTGGGAAAGGTGGAAGCCGGTATTCCCGAAGACGACCCGCGTAATCCTGCCACGATTGCGGATAATGTAGGCGACAATGTAGGCGACGTGGCAGGTATGGGGGCTGATTTGTACGAAAGTTATTGCGGTTCTATCCTTGCTACGGCTGCCCTCGGTGCTGCGGCTTTTATCCACTCGGGTGATACGCTGATGCAGTTCAAGGCCGTAATCGCTCCGATGCTGATTGCAGCCGTCGGAATATTGCTTTCCATTATCGGTATCTTCTCCGTGCGTACCAAAGAGAATGCGAAGATGAAGGACTTGCTGAACTCACTGGCTTTCGGTACTAATCTCAGCTCTATTTTGATAGTTGTCGCCACTTTCTTTATCCTGTGGTTGCTGAAGTTGGACAACTGGCTGTGGATTTCCTGCTCCGTGATAGTGGGTTTGATAGTAGGTATCATCATCGGGCGGTCTACGGAGTACTATACTTCCCAATCCTACCGTCCTACCCAAAAGCTGAGTGAAAGCGGAAAGACCGGTCCGGCGACAGTCATAATTTCCGGTATAGGCTTGGGAATGCTTTCTACGGCTATTCCGGTGATTGCCGTGGTGATAGGTATCATTGCTTCTTATCTCTTTGCTTCGGGCTTCGACTTCTCTAATGTGGGTCTGGGGCTCTATGGTATTGGCATTGCCGCAGTAGGTATGCTTTCTACATTGGGCATCACGCTTGCTACAGATGCTTACGGACCGATAGCTGACAACGCGGGTGGCAATGCGGAAATGTCCGGTCTGGGTGAAGAGGTGCGTAAGCGTACCGATGCGCTTGACTCCTTGGGCAATACTACAGCCGCTACGGGCAAAGGCTTTGCCATCGGTTCCGCCGCTTTGACGGGATTGGCTTTGCTGGCCTCTTATGTCGAGGAAATCCGTATCGGGCTGACCCGCCTCGGGACTACCGAACTGTCGCTTCCTCATGGCGATGCCGTGGCTCTTCAAGATGCCACTTTCTTCGACTTTATGCATCACTACGATGTGACGCTGATGAATCCGAAAGTTCTTTCCGGTATGTTTCTGGGCTCGATGATGGCATTTCTTTTCTGTGGATTGACGATGAATGCGGTAGGGCGTGCAGCGGCTCATATGGTAGACGAAGTGCGCCGCCAGTTCCGCGAAATCAAGGGAATCCTTACGGGAGAAACGGAGCCTGATTATGAGCGTTGTGTGGCAATCTCGACGAAAGGGGCGCAACGCGAGATGGTGATTCCGTCACTGATAGCTATCATTGCTCCGATTGCGACGGGACTTATTTTCGGTGTTCCCGGTGTGCTCGGCCTGCTGATTGGCGGATTGAGCAGTGGTTTCGTGCTTGCCATCTTCATGGCAAATGCCGGTGGTGCATGGGATAATGCCAAAAAGTATGTGGAAGAAGGCAACTTTGGCGGCAAAGGCAGTGAAGTCCACAAGGCTACAGTCGTGGGTGACACCGTAGGAGACCCGTTCAAGGACACATCCGGTCCGAGCTTGAATATCCTAATCAAGCTGATGAGCATGGTAGCCATTGTGATGGCAGGGCTTACGGTTGCGTGGAGTCTGTTCTAGAAAGAGTTTTTCCCCGTATCCCACCAAAGGCGGGTGGCGCCGTTATCTGCGCCACCCAGTTTTTCCGTGAGGGTGGCGTATTGTGCCGGGTCGGCAGTGGCGGCGTCCGTCGAGAACGGAAGGCGGCGGATCATGATATCCGTATCAATCACTTTTCCGGTGTTGTTTTGGACCTTGAAAAGTTTGGGGTATCCGGTACGGCGTTGCTCAGCCCATGCCTCATAACTTTCGGGCCAGCATGCCAGCCACTTCTGGGTAATAATCTTTTCGAGTTTCGTCTCTATGTCTGCATCTTCTTCCCATTTGGGGGATATGGTAATCAAGGCTTTCATGTCCTTGCCTACCTTACCGCCCGAGACTACATCTTTATAATCGGCAGGGGTTTTGTCGCTTTCCAGATATTCGGAGGCACCAGCACAGTCCCACTGTGTAAATGAAGTACTTACCCCGTATTCATAGCATGTGCGGGGATTCTCTTTGGTATAGCCGCGGAGGGCTGCTTCGGCCCTGAGCAGCCAGACTTCCGCCGCACTCATCAATACGGCTCCGGTCTTTTCGCCGATGGTACTTGTGTTGAGGGAAGAGCAAGAACTGTAAATGTTGGCGTCACCGTCTTTCATGGGTAAGCCGATGGGAATGCCTAACAACTGTTTTTGATAACCTTCGAGAAGGGCGGTGTTATACCATTTCTTGCCACGCGGGTCCTCATAACCGTTGACAATGGATTCCATCGAGGCATTCATGTAGACTTCACCCCAACCGGCAACGGCACACAAAGGATTGATATAGTTCTTGCCCATTACAGCGATGGTTTCCCTTGCACCTTCCAGTACACCTTGATTGTCATTCAGTGCTTTGGTTGCTTGGTCTTTGGCAAGTGTTGCATCCACATTGGAGATGCGCATGGCAAGGCGCAAACGTAGTGAGTTGGCAAACTTTAACCACTCCTTCAAGGTCTTGCCGTTGGTCAGCATATCATACTCTTTGAATTTGTTGTTGTCACCGCCCTCGTCCAGGTATTCCCTTATCAATTGCTGCCCTTCGTCCAGGTCTGCAAAGAAGCGTGTATAGGCTTCTTGCAGTCCGTAAACCCGGGGTGTCTCACCCAGTTGATGGTAGACCAGCGGACCGTATGTATCGGCAATGCGGTGCATCAGTTCCACTTTCAAAATTTCGGTAATGCCGAGGTAGCCTTTCAAGTTGTCATTGCCATAAAAGTTCTTTTCTGCCTTCTGCACCTCCGTGTAGACATATCCGTAAGTACATTGCCATGCGGCATTGGTCCAGCCTGAGTTCAGGTTGTAGCAGGCGTTGGATTTCATGAATTTAGGAATAGGGTCCATGAAGTAGCCGGAGAACATGTCATGGTTCAGGGATTGTGTCATCTGCCATACCCAATTTAAGCCAACAGAACCTATATTGAAGTAGATACCCGACTGTATGGGTTCGAATGGAGCAGTCAGGTTCTGGAAATCTATTTCCTTTTTGTCGTCCGAGAAACCTCCCTTGATTTCGTTGTCGTTCTCAAAACCGCCGGTGCAAGCTGCAAGCAGCAATATGCTATGGCAGAAAAGGAATATGATGCACTTGTTTTTCATAAGGTATTCATTTTAAAAGGTTAATCTTAGGTTAAAGCCGATATTCCGGGTAGTAGGCATGCCAAACACGTCTACTCCTTGATTGTTGTTGCCTACGGACATTACTGCATCGGGGTCGAACGGTGCTTCCTTCTTTAAGAAACACAAGTTGCGCGCTGCCAATGATACGTCGATTCCCTTTATGAATCTACTGTTTTCCAGTATCGTTTTCGGGAAAGAATAGCTCAGTGATACTTCACGGAGTCTGATGCAGGTTGCGTCGTACATATAATATTCGGAGATGGCATTTCTGCCGCCTACTGCGCTGTAAAATGCTCTCGGGTCGTTGAACTTCTGTCCCTGGTATTCTACATATCCCCGGGTGCGGGCATCTTCGGTGACTTTGGTCACGCCGTTGGCATCCAACTCAGACTGTGTCAGTGACATGACTTCGCCGCCAAAGCGGAAATCTATCAGGAAATAGAGCTCCAGGTTCTTGTAGGTAAGTGTGTTGCTCCATCCCATGGTGAAGTCAGGATTGGCATTCCCAAGCAAATCCTTGTTTCCGGTATTTCCTAAAGGCCTTTTGCTGGTTTCATCAACCATGATGCTGCCATCCTCGTTACGGCGGAAAGCATTTCCATAAATATCCCCCAGGCTGCCTCCTTCTTTGACGCGCATCTGATAGCCAGCGTTGAAACCTTCTTCGTAGTAGGAAAATTCTGGATAGTCAGGATGCAGGGTCACTACTTTGTTCTTGTTGGCGGACATGTTGATGAGACTCTTCCACGAAAAGTTTCTGTATAGTAGCGGAGTGGCGTCTACCGTCAGTTCAAAACCCTGGTTACGTATTTTTCCGGCATTGACATACCGGTATTTATAGGTGGAGCCCGTAGGATTGTCCATTCTCAACAACTGGTTCTTGGTATTGGTCTGATACCAAGTGAAGTCTATTCCGAAGCGGTGATGGAAGAAGCGCCATTCTGTACCGAATTCGATGGAGCTGCTGATTTCCGGTTTCAGGTCACCGCGCTGTTCTACGGTATTTACATTGATACTGCCGCCTACCATGATGATGTCTACCGGATTGGTGATTCCTATCGGGAGGTCATTACCGACTTCCGCCCATGAAGCGCGCACTTTTGCAAAACTTATCCATTTGGGCAGGGAGCAGGTTTTGTTAAGAATCCAGGTAGCTCCTATGGAGGGATAGAAGAATCCGGTATTCTTGCTGTCTGTGTGGGCTAATGTGGATGACCAGTCGTTACGTGCGGTAATGTCCAAGTATAGTAGTCCTTTCCAGCCCCACTGCATGGTGGCAAATACTGATTGGAGCGTGCGTTTGCTGTCGATGCTCTGATTTACGGCTGCTTTGGAGTCCATCACTACATTGGGGACGGTAAATACATTCGGTTTGTAGAGGGAAGCAAGCCTTGAGTCTATCGTCAGTGAATTGACTTTACTCATGTTGATGCTGGCTCCCAGTGCCGTATTGAGGGAAAAGTCATCAAATTCCTTGTTGAACAAGACCATTGCGTCACCGTAGACTTGGATTTCCTGGCTGTCCGACCAGATGTAACGTCCGTTTTCCTTGTCCTCGTATTTGCCGGCGATGTTGGGAGCTGTAGTGGCATACATCTTATTGTCGAATTTATCACTGATATAATCCACATTACCCCGTACCTGCAGGCTGAAGTAGTCCGTAATGTGCAGATTGGCTCTGGCCGATGCCACAGCGCGATAACGCTTGTAGCCACTGAGCACGCGGTTTTTCAGCCAGTAGGGATTCTGTCCCCATTCACTGACGGTACCATCTCCATTCTTTTCAATCCAGTTTTGTGTCATCATATTGCGGTCGGCATTCCACGTTTCAAAGTTTTCTCTGTAAGTGCTCATGTCTACGCCACGTGGGAAACTGTACAAGCTGACCAGCGGATTCAGATAATAGCCGCCGGTAGCAGGGGAGTTCTTGACGGTTTGGGTCATTAGTGTTGCAATGCCGTCCAGTTTCAGCTTGTTGTTGAAGAGGCTGGCCGTTTCGTGTAGGTTCAGGTTATTCTTCTGTAGTTTGTTATTGTCCACAATTCCTTTAGCCGTGGTGTTGGCGTATGAGAAATAAGTTTGTACCTTTTCATTTCCGGTAGTGATAGCCAGCGAATTGAAAGTGGTGATGCCATTGCTGAAGAACTCGCCTATGTTGTCATAGTCCGTTACATTGCCTTTTGTACCCCAGCTTGCCGTACCGCCATCTTCGTTCCGGCCGTATGTATTTTGGAATTCGGGGGTACTGATGGCGTGACTTACGGTCAGGTTGGAGGAGAATGTAACGCGCTGCAGTCCGGCCTTTCCCTTTTTAGTGGTGATCAGAATGACGCCATTAGCTGCCTGCGAACCATAAAGCGCGGCGGCAGAAGAACCTTTCAGGATGTTGATGCTTTCTATGTCGTCCGGATTCAAGTTGGAAATCCCGTCACCGGCATCACGGTTCAATCCATCGTAGTTACCGCCGATTACGGTGGAGGTGGATTCTGTTGAGCTGTTCAGCATAGGAACACCGTCAATTACGTACAAGGGCTGGTTGTTGCCGCTGGCAAATGCAGAGCGTGCACCGCGAATGACGACTTTGGCAGAACCTCCTAAATTGGCGGTTTTATTGATTTGTACTCCGGCCGTCTTTCCTGCCAGTGTATTAATCATGTTCGGCTCTTTGGCACGGGTCAGCTCATTGCTGCTTATCTGTTGGGTAGAATAGGTCAATGAGGACATTTTCTTCTGGATACCCATGGCGGTTACCACTACTTGCTCCAGGGCGAGGTTCTTTTCTTCCATCCGGATGTGGAGATTATTTCTACCGTTCAGGGCAATGGTTTGCGGCTCATAACTGATGTAGGATACGACAATAGTGGCATAAGGAGGGATATTCATACTAAATTCTCCTTCGGTATTGGTGATAACACCATTGGCGGTCCCTTTTTCAAGAATGTTGGCACCGATAATCGGTTCGCCTTTGGAGTCCGTCACCTTTCCTCTTACAATAGCCATTTCCTGCAGAGTGTTTGTCTTATCCTCAGCACTCCTGCTGTTTTTGGTTAAAACGATGTTTTTGCCTTCCATCACATACTTGATGTCTGTCCCTTTGAACATTTGGTCAAGTACTTCGGAAACAGTTTGGTTGCTTGCATTGATGTCGACGGTACGGCGTACATCGACGTTCTGTTTGTTATATACAAATAAGTATTCTGTTTGCGATTCAATTTGCTCGAGAACTTGCCCTACCCTCAGCCGGGCATTTTGAATGCTGACCCTGGCATTCTGAGAGTAGCAGTTCCCGCTGTACACCTGAAATATAACAAGCAGGAGAAGGAATAATGTGATTTTCATAGGTTTGCAATAATTGCTTAAAATCTAATTTTTTTAGATAAAAAAGCCTCATCAACAAAATTTTTCTCATATCTTTGTCACTGTGTTAAGTTAATAAATTGATTAAGGTCGATTTTTGACTGTTTCGGATCGGAAAGTATGGGGGTACTTTCCGATCTTTTTTTCTTACTCATATATAACAATTGAATCCTTTTCTTCGTTGATGCGGAACTTGAAAGGATGGTCTTTCGAGATGGTCCGCAGTATATGTTCGATGCCGTCCTGCTCTCTGAACTTGCCGGTAAAGCTGCCGTAGTTCAGCAGTTGAGGACTGGCAACGGTTATCTTTACATTATAGTATTTCTCCAGTCTACCGAGGATACCGCTGAATGGAGCGTCGTCAAAACAGTATAGTCCCTCTTTCCAGCGTAGATATTCATAGGAAGGAAGGACGGCCTTTCTACATTTTCCGTTTTCATTGAGAAATACCTCGTCTTTCTGCAACCTGGTGATTATCTGGCTGCTGTTGGCCGGATAGATATCGACGATACCTTCCACCAATGTGGTTCCGAACTCATGGCTCCCACTGTAGGCACAGACGTTGAAACTCGTTCCTACAACTTTTACCTTGTTCGTTTCTGTATGTACATAGAATGGGATATTCTTGTTTTTGGCTACTTCAAAGTAGGCCTCTCCGTCCAATTCCACATTTCGTTCGTTGCGTCCGAAGTTGGCGGCATATTTCATGGTGGACTTGGAGTTCAGCCATACGCGTGTTCCATCGGCGAGGGTAATTTGGGCCCGTTGTCCGGCAGGCACAGTGACTGTTTGCAACTGCACCTCCTTGTTATATAAAAAGTCGGAGGTGATGAAATAACCGGCAATGGCGACAATGGTGACGGCGGCTATACGGGCCGCCCAGCGGAGCATCGGCATGATGTGCACCGTTTTCTTTTCATTGTTTCCCTGCTTGTCCGAGAACAAGGAAATGTCGTATATCATGCGCTCTTTCAGGAAGATGTTCCGGTTTTCATCCGAGGCGTCTATCCAGTCGAGTATCATCTTTTCTTCTTCAACGGAAGTAATACCTTTGAAATATTTATATAATAGCTCTTGGTTCATTGTCAATAATTTATTTCTTTTCTAAAACGTGCTCTTTTTACCTTTTGTATATATAACCGGAAAGTGGGCGGTAACCCTATTCCGTAGAAGCATTTTTTAGGATATTAATATTATGAGTATGGTAACAAGATAATCTTTCAGTCTCAGCCGGAGAATCCGCAGCACTTTGGTGATGTGTGCCTCTACGGTTTTAAGTGATATGTCCAGACTATCGGCAATCTGCTTGTTTGCCAGGTTCTGGTATCGGCTCAACATGAATATCTTCCGGCTTTGCTCGGGCATTTCCTGTAAGGTCTTATTTACGATATGCTGTATTTCCGTGTTGAATATCTGGTCCGGTTCGCAGGCTTTCAAGGTGGAGATGCGTAAGTCCAGTTCGCGCAGGTTGTGGCTGCTGATGGTTTCTTCCGCTCGCAGACGCACCTGCTTGTGCTCGAGTACGTGCAGGGCTTTGTTCTTTATGATGGTCAGCAGCAGGGCATGCAGGTTACTGTTTTCTTCCCAGCGGTCTCGGTTTTCCCATAAGGCAATCATGGATTCCATCACAACGTCTTCCGCTTCTGCTTTATCCCTGAGATAAGAATAAGCAAAAGCCAAAAACTTTTCTTGGTTTTCCTGGAAAAAGCGTGAGAAAAGATTCATAGTATGTAGGCTCCTTAAACCGGACATTAATTGAGGTTCTTTATGGAATATAAGGCTTTACATAGCAAAAAAACATAATCTTTTTGGAATATGCAAGCATTATGCCTTGTTTTTTCAGAGCCATTTCTGGCAGTATTGACAAAAAGAAAGCCTGATGGGGTTCCACCAGGCTTTATATACTTAAAGAATAAGAGATTTCTTATTTCTTTTCCGGTCTTTCTTGTCTTTCCGGTCTCGGAAGCAATACTTTGCGTGACAGCTTAAATTTTCCGGTCTTCGGGTCGATGTCGAGAAGTTTTACGTCAATTTCATCACCTTCCTTGATACCGGCTTCTTCTACTGTTTCCAGACGTTTCCAGTCGATTTCGGAGATATGGAGCAAGCCGTCCTTACCCGGCAGGAATTCAACGAATGCACCGTAAGGCATAATGGAGCGTACCTTGCCTTTGTAGACTTCGCCTACTTCGGGGACAGCTACAATCCCTTTGATGATACGCATAGCATCATCGATGCTCTTCTTGTTGGTACCGGCGATTTCGATTCTACCGATGTTGTCCACTTCTTCAATAGTAATGGTAGCACCGGTTTCTTCCTGCATACCTTGGATAATCTTTCCACCAGGGCCGATGACAGCACCGATGAATTCCTTGGGAATGGTCATTGTCTCGATACGCGGAGCGTGAGGTTTCAGGTCTTCGCGAGGCTCGGCAATGCACTCGGTGATTTTGCCCAAGATATATTCGCGGCCTTCTTTAGCCTGCAGCAATGCCTTTTCGAGGATTTCGTATGACAGACCGTCCACTTTGATGTCCATCTGAGTGGCGGTGATACCGTCTTTTGTTCCGGTCACCTTGAAGTCCATGTCGCCCAAGTGGTCCTCATCACCGAGGATATCGGACAATACGGCATATTTGTCTTCGCCTGCATTCTTAATCAATCCCATGGCGATACCTGATACCGGTTTCTTTATTTTCACACCTGCATCCATCAATGCCAGAGTTCCGGCACATACGGTAGCCATGGAAGAAGAACCGTTTGATTCGAGGATATCGGATACCACGCGTACTACATACGGATAGTTTGCAGGAATCTGACCCTTCAATGCACGCCATGCCAGATGGCCGTGGCCGATTTCACGACGGCCTACACCGCGCTGTGCCTTGGCTTCGCCCGTAGAGAACGGAGGGAAGTTGTAGTGCAGAAGGAAACGTTCTTTTCCGTGTTCCAATACGTCGTCGATAATCTTCTCGTCCAACTTGGTGCCTAAAGTCACAGTAGACAAAGACTGTGTTTCGCCACGTGTAAAGATAGCGGAACCGTGAGGGCCGGGCAGGTAGCTGGTCTCACACCAGATAGGACGGATTTCGGTCGTCTTACGTCCGTCAAGGCGCTTGCCTTCGTCCAGAATGGAACGGCGCATCGCCTCTTTTTCCACATCGTGATAGTAACGGTCGATGAGGGCTGCCTTTTCTTCCAGTTCTTCTTCGGAGAACTGTGCCTTGAATTCTTCGCGGATGGCATCGAAAGCATCCATGCGTTCGTGCTTGTTCTTGTTTCCGGAAGCGGCAATGGCATAAGCCTTGTCGTAGCAAGCGTTGTGAACGGCCTTACGGAGTTCTTCGTCGTTCACTTCGTGGCAATATTCGCGTTTCACGGTAGAGCCTACTTCTTCTGCCAGTTCCATCTGTGCCTTGCACTGAATCTTAATGGCTTCGTGTGCGGCCTTCATCGCTTCCAGCAAGTCCTGCTCGGAAACCTCGTCCATTTCGCCTTCCACCATCATGATGTTTTCATAAGTGGCGCCCACCATCAAGTCCATATCGGCTTGTTCTAGTTGTTCGAAGGTAGGGTTGATGACGAATTGTCCGTTGATGCGTGCTACGCGTACTTCGGAAATAGGTCCGTTGAAGGGGATATCTGAAACTGCAAGTGCGGCAGAAGCTGCGAGTCCGGCCAGAGCGTCGGGCATATCTACGCCGTCTGCTGAGAAAAGAATGATGTTTACGTATACCTCTGCATGGAAATTATCAGGGAATAAGGGGCGGAGAGCACGGTCAACGAGGCGGCAAGTGAGGATTTCGTAGTCAGAAGCGCGTCCTTCGCGCTTTGTGAAACCGCCGGGGAAACGTCCGAATGCGGAGAATTTTTCTTTGTACTCTACCTGTAATGGCATGAAATCTGTTCCGGGAACTGCGTCCTTGGCGGCACAAACAGTAGCTAAAAGCATGGTGTTGCCCATACGAAGCATTACAGAACCGTCTGCCTGTTTTGCCAGCTTTCCCGTTTCGAGCGTGATGGTTCTGCCATCAGGAAGCTCGATCGTCTTAACAATTGGGTTAATCATAAAAAATGTTTTATATCTAATTTTCTTTCAAAATTCGTGCAAAGATACATAATTTATTCATGTAAAATGGTGGGAATGAGATAAAAAGTTTGTATTTAGTTGTTTTTTGCAGTTTTCTATATGGAAGAACGAGGGAAAATGCTTTGACTGAACTTGAAAAGAAGTATATTTGCAGGCACGTTTGCAAAACAAAACTGAAGATACGATATGAAGAAAATCTTTTTTATGGCACTTGCTGCAATAGCATTGGGTGCATGTAATTCCGAACCGAAATTCAAAGTAGAGGGTGAAGTGTCTGGTGCCGACGGCAAGATGCTTTATTTGGAAGCCTCGGCATTGGAAGGTATTGTTCCTTTGGATTCTGTAAAACTGGAAGGGGATGGCTCTTTCCACTTCAAGCAGGTACGTCCGGTGTCTCCGGAATTTTACCGTCTGCGGGTAGACGACAAGGTTATTAATTTCTCGGTAGATTCGACGGAAACGGTTTTGGTAAAGGCACCTTATACCGATTTCGCCACTGCCTATACAGTGGAAGGTTCTCCGAATAGCTCGAAGATAAAGGACTTGACGCTGAAGCAGATGAAGCTTCAGGATAATGTGAATGCATTGCTGCAGTCGGTGCAGGCACATAAGATAGGTGCCGATGTTTTTGAGGACAGTCTTGCCTCTTTATTGAAGAACTATAAGGATGAAGTGAAAATCAGCTATATTTTTGCCGCTCCCAATACGGCTGCTGCCTATTTCGCCTTGTTCCAGAAGTTGAATAATTATTTGATTTTCGACCCTCTGAACAATAAGGAAGACATTAAGTGTTTTGCAGCCGTGGCAACCAGCCTGAACAATTATTATCCGGATGCCGACCGCTCCAAGAACCTCTACAATATTGTGATAAAGGGAATGAAGAATACCCGTACTCCGCAGCAGAAGGTGGTGGAAATCCCCGAAGAGGCAATTTCCGAAACCGGCATCATCGACATTAACCTGCGTGACATGAAGGGCAATACACGTAAGTTGAGCGAACTGAAGGGCAAGGCTGTTATTGTGGACTTCACTGTTTATCAGAGTGCCGTTTCTGCTACACATAATTATATGTTGCGCGACTTGTACGACAAGTATGCCGCCCAGGGATTGGAAATCTATCAGGTTTCTCTGGATGCAGACGAGCACTATTGGAAAACAACTGCCGACAATCTGCCTTGGATTTGTGTGCGCGACGGCAATGGAATTTATTCGTCTATAGCGGCTTCTTATAATGTGAAGAATGTGCCTTCTGTGTTCCTGGTCAACAAGAACAATGAGTTGAGTGCCCGTGGAGAGAGCATTAAAGACCTGGAGGCGGCAGTGAAAGCATTGCTGTAACATGTTATAAATAAGAAGTTTTCGTTTAAATATGTTACAAAGCAGCCTTTTATGCTTGACACGCATTGTATAAAAGGCTATCTTTGCAAAGGAAAATCGGAAAGAGGGTTCCAGCATGCTGACCATGTTGGAATTCTTTTTTGTTTATAGTACCATTAAAAACTAACATAACATTTAAGGAGGAAAAAGTATGGCTTATATGTCAGAAGACGGCTACAAGAAATTGATGGCCGAATTGAAACACCTGGAGACGGTGGAACGTCCCAAAATATCGGCTGCCATTGCCGAAGCGCGTGACAAAGGTGATTTGTCGGAAAATGCAGAGTATGACGCTGCCAAGGAAGCTCAAGGTATGCTTGAGATGAAAATTAACAACTTGAAGCTGACCATTGCCGACGCTAAGATTATTGATGAGTCGAAGTTGAAAACCGATTCTGTACAGATTCTCAATAAGGTAGAGCTTAAGAACGTGAAGAATGGCATGAAGATGGTTTATACTATCGTTTCCGAAAGTGAAGCCAATCTGAAGGAAGGAAAGATTTCCGTCAATACTCCGATTGCACAAGGTCTGCTTGGCAAGAAAGTAGGTGACATCGCAGAAATTAAAGTTCCGCAGGGCATGATTAACCTGGAAGTAGTGAACATATCCTTTTAAAGGAAGGCAGGTCCGCATACGGGCTTGCCTTATTTTATAATTTATAGCTATGGCAACAATATTCAGTAGAATTATCGCAGGTGAAATACCTTGCTACAAGGTGGCGGAGGATGACAGATTCTTTGCGTTCCTTGACATCAATCCGTTGGTAAAAGGTCATACATTGGTCATTCCCAAGCAGGAAGTGGATTATATCTTCGATTTGAACGATGAGGATTTGGCGGCGATGCATGTTTTCGCCAAGAGAGTGGCGCTTGCCATCGGCAAGGCCTTTCCGTGTAGAAAGGTAGGAGAAGCGGTATTGGGGCTGGAAGTGCCTCATGCGCACATACATTTGATTCCTATGCAGAACGAAAAAGATATGCTTTTCTCCAATCCCAAACTGAAACTGACGGACGAAGAATTCAAGGCTGTGGCAGAAGCTATCCGTGCAGTGCTTTAATCGGTTTATTTTCCTCCCCTAAATAAACGGAAGCGGGAGTTGGACTTCATCCAGCTCCCGCTATTTTTTTGCCTTCGGCACCTATCCTTTAATTTTTAATTTAAATGTATTCCTCTCCCAGTTTTATCTGGGCATCATTCACATATTTGCGGATGGTATGTTCTTCATCTTTCTTGCAAATCAGTAATACATTGTCCGACTCGGCTATGAGATAACCTTCCAAACCGTCGATAACTGCAAGTTTGTTGTCGGGCAGCACCACGATATTGTCTTTGCTATTATAGATGAGGGATTTACATTTTAAGGCTACATTGCCTGCTTCATCTTTGGGAGACAAATCATACAAAGACCCCCAGGTTCCTAAATCAGACCAGCCGAAATCGCCTAATGACACATATACATTGTCTGCCTTTTCCATGATGCCGAAGTCTATGGAGACATTGGGGCAAGCAGGGAAGTTCTCATCAATGAATTGTTTCTCTTGGACTGTTCCATACACATCTTTGCCGGGGGCCAGTTTGGAAGTCAGCTCGGGCAGCAGGGCTTCGTTTGCCTTGATGATGGTATTTACGTTCCACATGAACAGACCAGAGTTCCAATAGAATTCTCCACTTTCCACGAATACTTTTGCCAGTTCCAGTTCGGGCTTTTCAGTGAAGGTTTTTACCTTGTAGAAATTATCACCGGCGGCTTCGGCTATTTGTATATAGCCATATCCGGTTTCCGGACGGTTGGGCTTGATGCCGAGTGTCAGCAGATTGTCCGATTGGGAAACGAAGTCCAGCCCTTTTTCGATAGCTGCCAGAAATTCGCCTTCCTTCAGGATTAAGTGGTCCGAAGGAGCTACCACTATATTGGCGTTCGGATTCAAGGCGCGGATATGATAGGAAGCCCACGCAATGCAGGGGGCTGTATTCCTGCGTGTCGGCTCCAGTAGAATCTGTTCGGGTTTAAGTTCGGGAAGCTGTTCTTTTACAAGGTCGGCATACAAGTCATTTGTTACGATAAGTATATTTTCCATGGGGATTACCTGCTTGAAGCGGTCGAAGGTTTGCTGCAGCAAGGAACGTCCTGTACCGAAGAAATCCAGAAACTGTTTTGGAAGTGTCTTGCGGCTGAATGGCCAGAAACGGCTGCCGATTCCTCCGCCCATAATTACACAGAAATTATCCTTATTGGTTACCATGCTATTGATTTTAAAAGTTTCTGCTAATGTACTGCATATTTTACAAACAAGGAATGATTCAAGCAGGTTTTATCGTTTTTTTCGCCTTTTTTTAGGAAAAGTATTGCAGGTTTAGAAAAAAGCTGTATCTTTGCACCGCATTTGAGAAGTCAAACATGCCCAGATGGCGGAATCGGTAGACGCGCTGGTCTCAAACACCAGTGGATTCACTTCCATCCCGGTTCGACCCCGGGTCTGGGTACGAAATAAAGAAGCGGGGAAAGTTTTAATGCTTTTCCCGCTTTCTTTTTATACTTATCTTTTATGCCCTTTGCTCATGGGAACAGATATCTGGCAAGAGATAGAAGTACTGAATCAAGAATTTGTGAGGCTTGGTATCAGTCAGTCGGTAGACTATGAAAAGTACTACCTCTATTCGCTTATTACCCATTCTACTGCTATTGAGGGCTCTACACTTACCGAATTGGATACCCAGTTGCTTTTTGATGAGGGGGTAACAGCCAAAGGAAAGCCGTTGGTCTATCATCTGATGAATGAGGATTTGAAGAAGGCATACGAACTCGCCAAAGAAGAAAGTGCACAAAATGCGGAAATTACGCCTGTTTTCTTACAAAAATTGAATGCTGCTCTAATGCGTACTACTGGGAGTGTATATAATGTAATGGGCGGTTCTTTTGATTCTTCTAAAGGTGAATTTCGTTTGTGCGGCGTTACTGCTGGGGTGGGCGGGTGTTCTTATATGAGCTATCCTAAAGTTCCCGCTAAAGTAGAAGAACTTTGTTCTATATTGAGAGAAAAGCAAAAGAATATGGAAACATTTCGGGAACGATATGAATTGAGTTTCAATGCTCATCTCAATTTGGTAACCGTTCATCCGTGGGTAGATGGCAATGGGAGAACGGCTCGTTTGTTGATGAACTATATCCAGTTCTGCCATCATCTTTTTCCGACGAAAATCTTTAAAGAAGATAGGGGCGACTATATTCTTTCTTTGCGGCAGTCGCAAGAAGATGAGAACAGTCAGCCTTTCTTGGACTTTATGGCAGCGCAGCTGAAAAAATCATTTGCGTCAGAGATTGAGAAATACAATACTGGACGTAAAAAAGGTTTTAATCTCATGTTTTGAAAAGCGACGATTCCTTCCTGATAAGCTCATATAGGCATTAGCTGATTGTGCTGTATCATCCTTTTGTATTGGGTTATTCTCAAAATATTCTCTTCTCGGCATTAAATACAAAATAATGGGTGTAAAATGCAAATTTATTTCGTAGATACTGTTTTCGCATTTATTTTTTTCTAAATTTGCAGTAGCTGGAATCTTATCTAACTATTTAATTATTAAATGTTTGCCAATTATGACAAAACATGTTCCTCTTTTTTTACCTCTCGGAAGTATTCGGTTACTGACGATATTCTTCTCTTTTTGTATAATCTTTGTTCATCCGGCATTGGCTGACAAAATGGCTGAAAGCCCCGAACTTTTCGATACTGCTTTCACCTTGCAGGAAAGGCTTGATATTCCCGACGGGTTTGTTCAAAGAGAGATGGTCTATATTTCCATTCTTTTAGGTACATTGGTGCTGTGCCTCTTCTTTTTCTTCATGCAGAGGCGGATGAAGAAATTGAGGGAAAGGGACCGGGAGAGGTATCTGCAACTGTTGGAAGGCATTCTTGATAATCTTCCCATTGCGGCAAAAGTGAAGGATGTGAATGATGGGATGCGCTATACTTTTTGGAATAAAAAGGCAGAGGAACTCTTTGAATGTTCGGCCAGAGAGGCTATAGGCAAGACGGATTTTGAAACAATGCCAGAGGCTGCGGCTTTAATTAGGAAGGAGGATGAAGAGTTGGTCAAGACGGGGATTCCACAAGAAGGTATACGACGTTTTTTTACCAAGAAGAACGAGGAGCGGTTTACCTTCCAGAACAATAATTTTATAAAGCTTTCTGATGGTCGCAAGTGGATTGTTTATACTGCTTGGGACATTACTGATTTGAAAATCATGGAGCGCAAGCTACGTCTGGCCAAAGAGGAGGCTGAGGAGTCCAACCGGATAAAATCGGCTTTCCTGGCCAATATGAGTCATGAGATACGTACTCCGCTCAATGCAATAGTTGGTTTTTCGAGTATTTTGGCCACGGAAGTGTCTGAGGAAGAACGGGTGGAGTATCTCGATATTATAGAGCGGAATAATGAACTGCTGTTGCAGCTCATCAATGACATTCTGGATTTGTCGAAGATAGAAGCCGGTACATTGGAGTATGTCTATGCTAACGTGGATATCAATAAAATGGTGTCCGAGATAGAGCAGGCTACAAGTATCAGGCTGACCAATAAAGACGTGCGTCTGGTCACGGTTACGCCATTGCCCGGTTTGCTGCTGTATACCGATCAGCGCAGAATTACTCAGGTATTCAATAACTTCATCAGTAATGCGCTGAAGTTTACTGCTGCCGGTAGCATTACCATTGGTTACGGAATGCCCGAAAATAGCTATATCCGTTTTTATGTCACCGATACCGGGACGGGGATATCATCTGAGAATGCGCAGGGGATTTTTAACCGCTTTGTGAAGCTGGATTCCTTTAAGCAAGGTACCGGACTGGGACTGGCCATTTCGCAAAACATTGTGAAGGAACTGAAAGGAGAGATAGGGGTGGAGTCACAGTTGAGCAAGGGCTCCACTTTCTGGTTCACGTTGCCTTTTTATAAGATGGACGCGCACCGTTCTATCTTTCCTTGATGCTGCAAGCTCAATCCAATGAAGGGACATCGATTGTCTGGCTTTCCTCGTTCCAGTTGTCAAGGGTGAATTCTCCGGATGATTCTTCGGAAAAGATGTCTCCCAGAGTGAGGGTCAGGGTCAGTTTGGAGTTTGCTTCCAAAGGTCCGTTCAATGTTTGCTTGAAACTTTTCACGTTTCCATTTTTCAGTATGATGCTCATCTGGAATTCCGGTTTCCCGAAAGAAGGGAAGAGCATGACGGTGGCGTTGCTCATTTGTGTACCGTCGACGGAACGGACCAGAGGGAAGGCTACTGTGCATGGGCTTCCTTGAGGAGCGGCGGTGTAGAAATTCAGTTCTCCAGCAATATTGGTGATGCGCACCACCATGCTGTCGATGCTCGAACTGAGGATGCCGTTGTTCTTGTCCTTGATGATTACTTTCAGTCCGGTCACTACCCGTTTGAGGGATGCTTTCAGGTCCTCACTTCCAATGTTGGCAGGCTGGACGGCGTGTACCAGGTCGAATACCGGATAATAGGTTGTGTCCGCTTCCATTTTGAATAGGGAGAAGTGTTGCCGGGACATGTCTTCGCCTAAGATGTAGACCGGGTCCCTCATGAGAGGATGTGCATAAATCGGCTCCTCGTATTTAGGGGTTCCCCAATAAATCATGTTATAGAGACCTGCGGGTAAGGATAACTCTCGATTGACGCCATCGTTATAGAAAGCTCCGTCTTTAACTTGGTAGTAACCGTAAAAAGGTGTCAGCTTCCGGTTTATGTAGTTTCCATAATAAATAGAGGTGCCCGCCTTGCAGGGCATGATGGTCAGTATGCCGGTCAGCGGGCTTTGTCCGCTTTCTGTGGACACGTCCATCAAAAGTCGTGGTGATACCAACTCACTGCTTTTTTCTATCTGGGGCGGATTGTCATCGGCGCAGCTTGCCACGATTGCGGCAAGTACTGCAAATACTACTAATTTTTTCATTATCTGTTAAGCTTTAGGTTGTTCTTCCTTGAGAACGTTTTTAGAAAGAAATGGTTCTTTGTACTCCGGAGAAAGTATATTGGGGATGGAAAAGTGAGGTGAAACCAATTCCGGTATTGAGGGGAATGGGAAGAATAGCCCCTCTTCAAAAGGCTTAGAGAAGGGACGGAAAACAAATTATACCTTTTTTAGTAACATTTTAGAAGCCTTGATTAACGAAATCATATACTCTTCGTAACAATTTCTCGACATTCTTTTCTTGTTCCTCCATACATTTGCATCCGAGTTCTTTGGTATTAATTGAAGAACACAATGAATCTTTGATATTAACCATTAAATAATGTACAATGAGAAAAACATTCTTGGAAAAGTGCATAAATCTGCGTTTATGCCGTGTTGCATTGGTACTTTTGTTTCTTGTACCTGCAATCAGTAGCCTGCAGGCTAATCCTTCTCAAAACAAGACCATTTCGGGTGTTGTGACATCGGCTACGGATAGTGAGCCGTTGATAGGTGTCAGCGTGCAGGTGAGAGAAACCGCTACGGGTGGAATTACCGACATTGATGGCCGGTATTCGGTAAGTGCCCAACAAGGACAGACACTGGTGTTTTCTTACATCGGTTATCAATCACAGGAAATCAAGGTAGGTACTTCTTCCGTCATCAATGTGGTGCTGAAGGAGGACACGGAAATGTTGGATGAAGTGGTTGTAGTGGGCTATGGTGTCCAGAAGAAGAAATTGGTGACGGGTGCCACTGTTCAGGTGAAGGGTGACGAAATAGCCAAGATGAATACAACCAATCCCTTGCAGGCTATGCAGGGACAGACACCGGGTGTAAGTATTGCTTCGACTTCCGGTCAACCGGGTGCTGACATGAAAGTGAGTATCCGTGGTCTTGGTACCGTGGGAAATAGTGCTCCTCTTTATCTGATTGATGGTGTGGGTGGTGATATTTCTACTTTGAATCCTGCCGATATTGAAAGTATAGATGTACTGAAAGATGCGGCTAGTGCGGCTATCTACGGTTCGGCCGGTGCTAATGGTGTAGTGCTTATTACTACCAAGCAAGGGCGCGAAGGTAAAGCGCAGATTAGTTTCGATGCTTATTATGGAATACAGAATGTAGCTCGTAAGGCTAATATGCTGAATGCAAAAGAGTATATGGCCATTATGGATGAGCAGGCTTTGAATAGCGGACTTTCGGCTTACGATTGGAGCCAATACCAGTCTATTTACGATGCCAATGGCAATGTGTATGATACGGATTGGGTAGATACTATGTTCAAAGATAATGCCACAACGGAGAGCTATACGCTGGGTGTCACTGGTGGAAGCGCAACTTCCACTTATGCCCTTTCGTTAGGATATATGAGTCAGGAAGGTATTGTCGGCGGTTCGGATGTGTCTAACTATTCGCGTTACAATTTCCGTGTGAACAGCGAGCACAAACTTTTCAAGGATATTTTGAAAGTGGGCGAGCAGGTGAGTTTTGTATATAAGATGAATAACGGTATCAGTGTAGGCAACCAATATAATAATACCTTACGCGGTGCATTCGGAACATCGCCTATCGCTCCTGTCTATAGCGATAATAATCTTTATGATTCGCCTTACAATGACACCAGTACCAGTGACTGGAATAAAGGTGATGGAAACCCTTATGGTTTAATGATGACCGACAGCAACAATGAGAACAAAACGGCTACTTTTTCCGGTAATGTTTATGCTGAATTGCAGCCTGTCAAGAATTTGAAGATAAAGTCTGTATTCGGTGTGGTTTATGGTTCCAGCGAATACCGTAGTTTCAAGCCTCTCTACAAGTTCAGCCAATATATATATAATGAAGAACGTACTACCGTATCTCAAAATGCCAATCACTCTTTGGGTATGACATGGACCAATACGGCTTCTTATGACTGGACTATGGGAGAACATTCGTTCAACGCCTTGCTGGGTATGGAAGCCTATCGTTACGAGGGCACTTATATCGAAGCTAAAAATGGTATGCTGAAAGAAGGTTTTGATGATTGGGAGCATGCTTTTGTGGGCAACGGAACGGCCTCCGATTCGACCAACGGCTTGGGTGCCAGTGGCAATCCGCATACCGAGAGCCGCAAGGTGTCCTATTTCGGCCGATTGGGTTGGAACTGGAAAGAAACTTATATGGTCAATGCTACTTTGCGTGCAGACGGTTCGAGCAACTTTGCCAAAGGCAACCGTTTTGGTTACTTCCCTTCGGTATCGGCAGGATGGACCATTACTAACGAAAAATTCATGGAAAGTACGCAAAACTGGCTCGACTTCCTGAAAATACGTGCCAGCTGGGGACAAGTGGGTAATGCCAACATTGACGCATTCCAATATCTGGCTCCTATCAAGAGTACCAATACACACTATCTTTTCGGCAGCGGTTACGGCGACTCGGATGCTGCGGCACAGCTCGGAACCAACTGGGGAGCTTACCCTAGTCGTCTGGCTAATGCTGACATCAAGTGGGAGACTTCACAGCAGACCAATATCGGTCTTGATGCCCGATTCCTCAACAGTCGCCTGGGTGTTAATTTCGATTTCTACATTAAAGATACTAAAGACTGGCTCGTGGTGGCTCCTATTCTTGCTACTGCCGGAGCAGGTGCTCCTTATATTAATGGCGGTGGAGTGAAAAACACCGGTGTGGAACTCAATCTTACTTGGAATGACCAGATAGGCAAGGACTTTAGTTACAATATCGGTATCAACGGTGCCTACAATAAGAATAAGGTCGGAGAGATTCCTAACGACGATGGTATCATTCATGGTTCTACCAACCAGTTGTATGACAATACTCCTGAATTCTATCGTGCCGAGAATGGCAAGCCTATCGGTTATTTCTATGGTTTCAAGACAGCAGGCGTATTCCAAAACAATCAGGAAATAGAGGATTGGATTAAGGCCGGTAACGGTGTGCTGCAGGCTGACGTACAACCGGGTGACGTGAAGTTTGTGGACATCAACCATGACGGACGGGTGAACGAGCTTGACAAGACCGATCTTGGCAACGGTATTCCTGATTTCACCATGGGCTTCAATCTCGGTTTCAATTGGAAAGGGCTTGATTTCTCTGTAGTGGCCAACGGCGCTTTCGGGCAGCAGATTGTCCAGAGTTACCGTAACCATACCTCCAAGCAAGCCAATTATACTACTGCTATTTTAGGGCGTTGGACAGGAGAGGGAACCAGCAATCGCATACCTCGTGTCACAGACCAGAATCTCAACTGGCAGTTCTCCGACCTTTACGTGCAGGATGGTGATTACCTGCGAATCAGTAACATTACTTTGGGCTACGACTTTGCCAAGCTACTGAGATGTAAGGCCATCAGCCAGTGCCGTATCTATGCTCAGGTACAGAATGCGTTCACATTTACCAAATATGACGGCATGGATCCGGAAATAGGTTATGGTCCCGAAGGAGATAACGGACAAGGTTGGGTGTCGGGCGTTGATTTAGGTTATTACCCCCGTCCCCGTACCGTATTGTTTGGCGTTAACTTGAAATTTTAAAATATAGACTGATATGAAGAAAAACAAAAATATATTTATGGCAAGTGTCCTGCTCCTGAGTTTGGGACTGGCTTCGTGTACCGACAGTTTTCTCGATGTTACGTCGAAGACTGAATCTTCAACCGGTACATTCTATAAGACTGAAAAAGATGCTTATCGTGCTCTGATAGGTTGTTATGATGGTTGGCGCCAGACTTCATCAGCCATGATGGTAGGGTTTTATATGGCTTCCGAGGTGATGAGTGCCGAGTGTTTTGGCGCTACCGGAAATGCCGATGGACGCGGCTATCAGGCCATTGACCGTTTTGACATCTCCCAATCGCCGGCCGACCTCAACCTATACGAAGGTGACTGGAAAAATTATTATGCGGGCGTCTATCGCTGTAACGAGCTGATAGCTCATGAAGAGCAGATTGTATGGAATGAATCGGATAGCAAACGTGGTATCTATATGGGTGAATGTCGTACGTTGCGTGCATTGCTTTATCTGGATATGGTTCGTTTATGGGGGAATATCCCACTCTTTCTGGAACCGGTAAACGAAAATCGCGCTCCTTCACCTGCCAAAGAGGTGTTCAGTGCCATATTTACTGACTTAAAATATGCTATCGAGAATATTCCCGGTGACGCTTATCCCAAGGCCGACTATACCAAGAACGACGGACATATTACAAAATATGCCGCCGAGGCTTTGCTGGCACGTGCCTATCTTTTCTATACCGGATATTACGGTGAAGAACCTGTAGAGGTGACTCGTGCCGAAGCTTTGGCTGCTGTAGAAGACGTAATCGCTTCAGGAGAATATGGTTTGGTACCGCAATTCAAGAATTTATGGCCGGCTTCTTCTGCAAAAGTGGCCGAAAAAGGAGACTATGAAACTTTGAAGGGTACATATGCCGGTGATGGAAACAAGGAAACCATTCTTGCGTTGAAATTTACCGCTACTCAGGATTATAACGGGAATAATGACTCCAACCGTTGGCAGGTGATGTTGGGTATGCGCCAGCTTAATGCTGCTCCCTATTGCAAGGGATGGGGCGCATTGACGGTAAATCCTGATTTTGTGGAAGCGTTTCCCACTGGTGACCTCCGCCGTTCGGCTTCTATCATTGATTTGGTAGGGGAAGGAATCACCGGTTCGGCCGACTTTACCACCAGTTTTAATGACTGGCGTGAATATACCGGCTATGCTGTGAAGAAGTATGCTCCCCTTTGCTATGCCGATGGAAGCCATGCCGGTAAGCAGGATGGTAGCGGTGACTTCCAGACACAGAACCGCCAAGACTACGTTATTATCCGTTATGCCGACGTATTGTTGATGGCCGCAGAACTGGGCAGCCCCAATGCGCAAACTTATTTCGACCAAGTGCGTAAGCGTGCTTATCAGGTTGATGACAACGGAACAGTATCGGCCAACTATCAAGCTAAGAGTGTGTCTCAACAAGCTATTATGGAAGAACGTCGTCTTGAATTTGCTTTTGAAAGCATTAATTATTGGGATCTCCTGCGTCAAGGTATAGACGTGGCAGCCGAGAAGCTCGCCTTGAATGGTGTCAAGGTGAAGAGTGGAGGCACTGATGATGCGGTAACCATACGGGCCGACCGTGTGAAAGCCACCAAAGGCTTGAGCCAGATTCCTTATAATCAAATTAACCTTTCACAGAGTGTACTTGTGCAGAATCCCGGATGGTGAGTACCATTAATAGAGTAAATAAAAAATAAAAACAATAAGATATGAGACTTAAATCATTCTTTTCCATATTGGCAGGAGCGGCTTTGATATTTTCCGCTTGCTCGCCCGAAGAGTACGAGATGGGGGCAAAAACCTATGTCTCCGATGATCTGGTGGAAGGTATCGCCTATACGGTGACCCCTGATGCCAATGATCCTAATACGATTCATCTGACTTCGCTCATCAAGGGAGCCACTCCCTTGTGGGTCACTCCAAGCGGTCCTTCTCAAAAGACCACTCTTGACTTGGCACTTCCTTTTGCCGGAGAATATAGCGTGACTTTCGGCGCTTCCACACCGGCAGGTCCGGTATATGGCGAACCATATACCTTCAAGGTAGAGACCAATAACTTTGCCATGCTCGAAGACCCTATCTGGGCTAACCTTGCAGGTGGAGTGGGCAAGAGCCGCAAGTGGGTTCCCGTTGACAAGAACTTTGGTATTGGCCGTTGTTCGGGACCGGTGATGTATATGAGCCACACGGATGTGAAAAATGACGGAAGCAATATTACCGACCTTATGATTGGTAGCGCCAATTGGACTCCCAACTGGGATCCGGGTATCCAATCGTGGCTCATTCCGGCAGACGACCCCTATTTCCAGTCGTACATCACTTTCGGCCTGGATGCTGTGAAAGGCTGTACGGTGGAACTTCATCGGGTGGCTGCTTCGGGCACGACGGATGCCACCGGAACTTTCAACCTGAATGTGTCTGACCCGAAACGTCCTGTCATATCTTTCTATGGCGGTACCTATTCATTGCATAACGAGGGTTTTGATGATGTCTGTTCCAACTATACCAACGACATAAAGATTATAGAATGTACTCCTTATCTGCTGCAGGTAGCTACGATGCGTACCAATAGCGAAGGTCCGTGGTGGCTGGTGTGGAACTTCATTTCCGAAGAGGCTTATAATGACCCCAGTATCATACCGACTGAAGATCCGGGTTTGCTTCAGCCTGCCGAAGTACAACAGCCTGCCATTGAAGATTTGGCAACCAAACTGTTCACTACTGAAATCAACGGTGTCACCTATGTGGGCAATGAGGCACGCTTCCTCATCAATGATGAAGAACCTTATGACTGGACATGGTGGAATGGCGGCTCTGCTGCTTGGGAAAGCGTAGTGAAGGGACAGTACGGTTCTTCATGGGCACCTGTGGCCGATGCTTCCATTGCCGACTATGAGCTGGTATTGAGCAGTACGGCCGATGGCTACAAATGGGATGACGGTACCAATGCCGGTAGACTTGCCATTGAAGACGGCAAATTGAAATTTATGGATGCCGACGGCAATCCGGTTGAGATAACCATCCTCACCGCTACCGGCGATAAGCGCACGGTGGAAGTGAAGGGAAGCGAATTCACCGTGATGGCTTGCGATGTCACCAGCTCTTTCCAGATGGGTGTGCCTGCAACGACCAATGACAAGGGAGCCGTGGATTCTTATCTTTGTGCCAACCTCAACTACAAACCTATCGCTACCGGACCTACCGGGCCTACTGAAATCAAGGTAGACAACAGCAAAGTACAGATTATTTTCGGTGACGGAAATCCCGACCGTTTGCGCTTGCAGTTCTACAATCCTTGGGGCGGTGGTGACGCGGGATGGCCGATCGACATCACGAAGGTGAAGTTGAAAAAGAACCAGACGCTGAAGATACAGTACAAAGTGCTGAGTGGAATCACTTGGAACGAGGGCGCGACTCCTAAGACCGTGATTATGGACAATAACATCGGAAATGCTTGGGAAGATGACTGCTACAACCTGGCTCATGCCGTGGCCTTTGATACTGCCGAAGGAGCTGTACAGACTGTGTCCGTGACCAATACCACCGGTGCCACTGTGACTTACGAAGGAAGCAGTTGTATCTGTATCGGTATCCAGAATAAGGGACTTGCTACTGTGGCTGCCACCGAAGACGGACAGCCGGATGTGAAGGTTGAGATAATTTCGATGACCATTGAATAACCACTTAAATGAATTTAGTATATATGAAGACAAAGATATATTTAGGAATACTTTCACTTGTACTGGGTCTTTCGCTGGCTTCGTGCAGTGAAGATGACGACTATACTATCCACACCACCCCGATTCTGAACGAATCGTCGGTGGTGACGGGGTCGTCCGATGTGACCGCCACTACCGCTACACTCCATGCCACGCTCTCCGGGTTGGATGGCATGGATGCCGGAAGCTATAAGACCGGCTTCTTCTATGGTTTTGCGCAAGACAACCTGCCCGAGGACGTGCAGGCTGCTTATGACGGCAGCGCCTTCAGTGCTCAGTTGAACGGGTTGAACAATAACTCTACGCTCTATTATCAGGCTTATGTATGCTTGCAGGGTAAGGTGTATTACAAAGGTGAGGTGAAAAGCTTGCTCACCACCGATGCCAAGGTGGCTACTGCCGATGCCGCATCTGTCGACTTCGCCTCGGCTGTATTGGGTGGGACATTGACCGATGCTACGGCCGATGCTACTTGTGGTGTTGTTATCTCTACTTCATCCGATGTAGAAGCGGTTCGTGCAGGCCTTATAGTGAAGAGTGAGGAACTTAAGGACAGCTATTCATTCGTCCATGAAGGGTTGGTGCCCGAAACGCAATACTATTATGCGGCTTACCTCAATCTGGGTAGCGGCATTGTGTATGGTGAGGTGAAGAGCTTCACTACTCCTGCCTATGACTTCGATCTCGACAATGACCTTGTCGACCTGGGACTCTCCGTGAAGTGGGCTCGCTTCAATGTGGGTGCCAAGAGCGAGACTGGACTGGGTGGCCTTTTCGGATTCGGTGACCTGACCGGATGCAACAATAGCATCGACCCTGCCGACTATGCTTCGGCCGATACTTATAAAACGGCTTCCGACTTGGCTTTCCGTGCATTTCAAGGGCGTGCCACACTGCCTACTGCCGATGATTTCGAGGAACTCTTCACGTTGTGCCAGAAAGAGTGGACTGAGCAGGATGGAGTGGCAGGTTTTAAGTTCACCGGTCCTAATGGTAATTCCATCTTCCTGCCTGCAGCCGGTACGCGTGTGGCAAACGATGTGACAGCGCTGGGTACTGAAGGATATTACTTCACCGGTACTGTCAACTCTTCCAATACAGAATTTGCGGTAGGTTACCAGTTTGCAGCTTCTGTCAATCACCGTATCACTGCCGCAGTTTATCAAGGTATGGCTGTACGCGCTGTTTCCACAGCCCAGAACGTACCGTTCAACAAGGCTCTGCTCTATCAGAAGTGGTATCTTGACAATGGCCAGGACGGTAAGCAGCACGTGTTTGAAGGGCCTTTCACGCAGTGGGGGGTTACGGACAACTGGAGTACGGTTTCCAACGGACAACCCAACATTGAACAGCAGATTCATTGGGAGATGGGTACCGGTAATGGTTGGATAGGTTATACTTACGGAAAGGACTACGGTTATATGGAACTCAAGGAAGACGGTACGGTGAACATTCATCGCATTGCCGAAGACGGCACCGTGACCGATGAGACAGGTAAGTTTACGATTGACGAGGCGAACAAGGTGATTGACATTGACATAAACGTGCTTTGCGCCAATACTTGGATTGGCACGAAAAGCGGTAAGCTGAACATTCTGTCATTGACTGCCGACGGCTTGCAGATTGCCCTGCCCGATGGCGACTATGGCTATTCGTTGAACTATTACAGCCAGGCCAAGGCCGATGCCGATGCGCAGATTTCGGTATTGCTCAATATCGCCGATTCATCATGGGGAGGAAGTTGGGATGAGCCGCTTGCAGCCATCTCGCCCGAAAAATTGGCGGGACAGCACACGTTTGTTTTCGAGGGAGCTTGTACCGATGCCATGGTGTTTACGCTTGACTTTGCCGGTATGGCGAAGCGCTATCCCAATTCGTTTGTACGCATTGACGAGATTAAGCTGGACGGTACTTCCATTCGGTTTGATGCCAACCGCTTCTATTATGGCGACATTGAAGGAAACGGTAAGTACCGTGTTCAGTTGTTCAATGCTTATGGGGCTGGTTCTGTAGGCAATGCAGTTCCCCTCAGTCCGTTCAGCAATGTAGAAAATCAAGGTACCGAGCCTGCCATCCATTTCAAGGAGAAGCTTGAGATTGTCTGCACCGTCATTACCGACGGTACCGGTGCAGGTATTTATACGCCCAATCTGGTTACTGTCAATCCGGATTGGGGAAGTGCATGGGGATATAACGCAGGAGCTACGTTCGAGGTGAAATACGAGAACTTCCAGTACAGCCTTGTGGCTTCTCAGTTCGACATTAAGTACGAATCTGCCGACTATGCGGCAGGTTCCATCATGACCTTCGTTGAAGTGGCTGACATTTACAAGTATTTCCCCGGTTTACATGCCACACTTGACAACCTCTATCTGGATGGCAAGGAAGTGACATTTGATGCATCCAAAGTGCTCGATGCCAATGAATCCCCGAAGTATCGTCTGGAACTTTGGAATTGCTATGGGGCAACAAAGGATAAAGGGTGCGCTTTCGGTACTCCTGATGGTGATGTTATCAAGGAACTTGGTTTCAGCAGTTCTATGGAAGTGAAGTTCACGTTCCACACTCTTTTCTCTGTTCCTGAATGGTAAGAGGGATAGACGGAAATATACTGGTTAGATAGGAAATCCGGGATGCAGGCCATCCCGGATTTTTTGTTTTGCCCTCACCGGTGTGCATCGTTCTGATATAGATTGAAGAACCATAGAGAGAATAAAATAAAGGAGGTGGTCCGTAAGGCGGCGCTTTGATAGCTCTTTGCCTTGTACTTTGTTCGGACGGGATGGGTACTTATTGCGATAAACATAGTGATTTTATGGTATCTCCACTAAAGTGGTCCGCCTTGTTCATAGTAGTGAACAAATCAGCCCACTTAGGTGAACAAACTTGTTCACCTAAGTGGGCCGTTCATGAATCTTTGTACTGAACCGGACAGACAAAAGGGCGGAAGCGGAGAAAAGCAGGGGCTTTCTCTAAGATTGGCTGCTATTTTCCTTCGTAATCAAAGTATTCAAAGTCTGCATATGCTTTTGAGGTTTGAGAACCGGAGACGGCATACAATCCCAGCATGATTCCCGTAAAGCCACCGGCAGTTTCTGTACTGATATAGCGCGTATTCATTCGGCCCAGTTCTTTGAAGTCCTTTCCGTTTGTGGCATACTCGAACGAATAGATTTCGTTGCTGCCTTTTACACGGAGTTGTACTTTCCCCTGGGGCAGAATAACTTCCTTTTCCGTATGGGTCAATTCATTCAATTGGTAGCGCAATACTACAGCTTGTTTCCCGTCTGCCAATTGCTTGACTAATAAATCGTAATGGGACGATTCGAACATGTAGACCGTCAGGCCGGCTTCGTCGCCACTGGCGGCTTTTTTCAGTTGCATGGAAGTGGTGGCTGTGAAGTCGATATGTTCTTGCCGGCGGCCGGCAAAAGTAGGACTGCCTTTCCCGTTGTTCAGGTTTACGGGGGTTGCTTTCAGACGGAGGTTACCGGAAGCAAAGGTATAGTTTTCCGGATGATAGTTTCTGATATGAACCCATTCGGGACCTAATTTGCCGTTTTTGAAATCGGTGCGTGCAGGCTTGGGGGCAAGAGGATGTTGCGGTAGGGTTGGCACATCCATTTGCAGGGCTATTGTGCCATCTCCGTTTACTACCGGCCAGGCATTCTTGTCCCAGCGCACGGGAGCAAGGAACGTTTCGCGTCCCAGCAGGTGATGGTTGTCGCTTTGCGGACGGAAAGCGAGACACACCATCCACCACGAACCGTCAGGGGCTTGTATCAGGTCGGCATGGCCGGTTCCTTGTATCGGGCTGTTTTGTGCATTCTTGTTGATGTGGGTCAGGATGGGATTGGCGGGGTTCTCTTCGTACGGGCCGTCTATATCGCGGCTACGGGCTATTGTCACTTTGTGGCCGTATTCCGTGCCGCCTTCGGAAATCAGCAGATAATACCAGCCGTCTTTCTTGTAAATATGCGGCCCTTCAGGGTGCCGTCCGCCCGTGCCGTTCCAGATGCGTTTGGACTCGTTGAGTTGTTCGCCGGTTTTGGGGTTGATTTCGCACAGATAGATACCTACGCCCGGATTGCTGACGAGGTAACACTTGCCGTCTTCAAAATAGAGGGACGGGTCTATACCGCCTTGCTTGAGCCATACGGGTTCTGACCATTCGCCACGCGGGTCGGTAGTGTGTACAAGGAAGTTGCCTTTGTCGGACACGTTGGTGGTAATCATGTAGAATGTACCGCTGTTGTAGCGGATGGTAGGTGCATAGATTCCTCCCCATGGGCCGGCGTCGTGAAGCGGCAGTTGTGAGGGGCGCGTCAGGCAGTGTCCGATTTGTTCCCAGTTGATGAGGTCTTTGCTGTGGAACAACGGTACGCCCGGGAAATATTGGAAACTACTGTTGACCAGATAAAAGTCATCTCCTGCGCGACAGATACTCGGGTCGGGATGGAAACCGGGAATAACGGGATTTTGATAACCTTGCCGGTTTTGTGAAAAGCAGGACAGGCTGAGCGCCAGTCCTAAAAGTAACATCATCTTTCTCATAAATACATTGTATTTTAAATAGTTTATCAGATATATGAATCAGGGTAGTTGAAGGAAGTGTTTATACACAAAAATAAAGTATTCTTTCGGTTCAAGCAAGCCGGATGTGTCTGATGTCATTCAATGATAACTTTTGAACCCTATTCGGAAACAAATGATACCGTTGCAGATAACATGGCATCGGTGTGTTTTCCGCCTTTTCCGCTACTTTTGCTCTCACTGATTTAACCATTATTTTTAATACGTAAAGACATGATGAAGAATATCATTGAAAAATTCCAAATTTGCCTGGTGCTGTCGGCACTGCTTTTCTCTTCTTTCGTTGCCGCATGTTCCGGCAATGATGATACTGTGACTCCAGAAATAACGATTCCCGCGAACATTCTGACGGATGGAATGACTTTCTCCAAGACCGGAGGAACAAGTACGCTGAACATCAAGTCGAACGTTGCATTGGAAGTTACCTGCAGTGCACCGGAGTGGTGTAAGGTTACTGCCGAAAGTTCTGCTTCGAGTAGTATTTTGAAGTATACCGTTATGGCAGAAGCCAATACGGACACGAGTGACCGTGAAGCCAAGGTAACGGTGAAAGCCGGAGGCAGCGAAGTAGGGAGCTTCACAGTGAAACAAACGGCTGCGGACGGATTAATCATATCCAACTCTACCTCTTTCGACCTGCCAGCTGCGGGAGGAGATGTTTCTGTAGTGGTGGAAACCAATGGTGACGTACAAGCCGTTTCCGATGTTTCTTGGATAAAGGCAGTCAATACCCGTGCCATGGAAGACAAGATTTTCAAGTTTACCGTCTCTCCCAATCCTTTGGGAGCGCGCGAAGGCCATATTTCTTTTACTTTGGGTAGCCTGACGGAGACTGTGACCGTAAAGCAGGGTGCGGGCGAAACCGGGAATATGGAAAGCGATGCCAGGACACTTGCCGCCAAGATGTATGCAGGTATCAATATCGGCAACACGCTGGAAGCTTGTGATAACAAGAACAAGATAGCGGGCGAAACGTTATGGGGAAATCCTAAAGTAAGCGAGGCATATGTCAAAGGGCTGAAGGCATTGGGATTTAATGCGGTACGCATCCCTTGTGCGTGGGATTATTACATTGTGAATCCATCGACCTATGAGATAGATGCTGTATGGCTCGACCGGGTGAGCGAAGTGGTGGGTTACTGTGTAGCCAATGATATGTATGCCATTGTCAATATCCATTGGGATGGCGGTTGGCTCGAAGAGAGTATCACTCATGGTTACAGCAGCGAAGTGGATGCCAAGCAGAAAGCTATCTGGACACAGATTGCCAATAAACTGAATGCTTATGACGAGCACCTGCTCTTTGCCGGATGTAACGAACCCGGACAGCAAGACCAGGGGAACGTTGGAACATCGGCAATAGATGTTATCTTGAAATATGAACAGACCTTCATTGATGCCGTGCGTGCCACCGGAGGAAATAATGCGAGCCGTTGTCTGATTGTGCAAGGCCCTTATACCAATATTGACAAGACGGTGAATGATTACACGATGCCCAAGGATGAGGTACCCGACCGTCTGATGGTGGAAGTTCACTTCTATGATCCCTATCAGTTCACCATGATGAACCATGACGAAACCTGGAGCAATGTATTCCTTTATTGGGGTAAGGATAATCATGTATCCGGTTCCATTCATAATGCCACCGGTTACGAAGAAGATTATGTGAAGCAGCAATTCCAGAAGATGAAAACGGCCTATGCAGATAAGGGAATTCCTGTGATTGTAGGCGAGTATAGCGCCATGAAGCGGACAAAAGAAGACAAGATAGAGGGGACTTCTGAACTTGCCTATCCTGATATTGACCAGGAGATGCATAACAAGAGCCGCGCCTATTGGAATGAGGTAGTCACCCGAGAGGCGAAAAACCACGGTTGTGTCCCCTTCTATTGGGAAACCGGCGGTGACATGAACCGTGGTACGGGTACGGCGAAGGAGGCTTATGCCATTGAGGGCATCATGAAGGGAGCCGCAGCCGGTCAATACCCTTACTGATTGAGTGGTGGATAGAATAAAAGACAGTTTTTAAAAGTATCATACAAATAGGTTTTATAGGTTACAAGGATTGTTGATATAGTTTTTTTTGATTGGTTACGGAGAAGTATGTCCGCGAGGGATATGCTTCTCCTTCTTTAAAAATCCTTGCCTTTTCTTGCTTTTCTGTTCGTTTTTCACTTCATTTGCAATAAAAATAACTTCCCTTAGCTCTGATAGTATGAAAAGACTGCAACTACTGCTCTTGTGGGTTTGGATGGTATGTTTCTCTGCTGCTTCACACGACTACATGTTTAAACATTTGGAAGTGAAAGACGGACTTTCCAATAATCAGGTTAATGCTATTTATAAAGATTCAAACGGATTCATGTGGTTTGGTACAGCTTCGGGGCTGAATCGCTATGATGGTTACAATATAAAGATTTATCGCAGCCAGAAAGATGATGAGAAATCTCTTCCCGATAGTTATGTCGAGGATATACAAGAAGATACGTCCGGTAATTTGTGGATACGTACGGGAGGTGGGTATGCCATTTACAACTCGGCTTCCGATGTTTTTGACCGTAATGTGGAAGCCTGGATGTGGAACATCGGTCTGACCGGAAATCCTTCACTTATCTATATTGATAAGGAAAAGACTTTCTGGATCTATATTAATGGTAAAGGTGTTTACAGCTATAGAGAGGAACAGAAAAATGCCGTAGCAGTAAAGGGGGCGGATGAACTGCTTGCGAAAGCCGAAGTGTCCGACATGAAAGAATGCGGCGAAGGAATCCTGCTGGTTCTGAGTAACGGTATCTTGGCTTGTATAGATGAGGAAAAGCAAAATATCAAGTGGACCAATCCGGACATTGCCGAAGATTGCAGGGAAGTAAAGAATGCTACCTTTGATTTGTTTGTCGACCATAGTGGGCGGGCGTGGATATTCAGTGTGGAGGGGATGTGGATTTATAACCTTTCTCAGAAGGTTTGGGAACAGCGTTCTCCCCGAACGGACACCTACAATACCGTACGTGCAGTGGCACAGGATAAATACGGATGCATATGGGTAGGCAGAGATCAGGATGGTGTTGAATTGATAGAACCGGCGGGACGGAAAATCCGTCTGGCGAATGATCCTAATAACGGGCGTACTCTGTCCAACAATACAATAACGGCTCTTTATGAAGATGAGGCCGGTACGATGTGGGTGGGAACCTACAAGAAGGGCGTCTCTTTCTATAATGAAAGTGCCTTCAAGTTCGGCATTGCCGATGTAGGCGACATCAATTGTGTGGAGGACGGAGGCGGTGATATCGTATGGGTGGGGACAAACGACCGCGGGTTGATTCGCTGGAATAGCGTGACAGATGAACGTATGGTTTTTTCGCATACGGCAGATTCCCGCTCTATCTCGAGTGATGTCATAGTCTGCCTTCTTCGGGACAGTAGCGGCAGAGTGTGGGCAGGTACTTTCTGGGGTGGACTGAATTGCTATGATGGGAACCGCTTTATCCATTACCGGTCTTGTAAGGGAGACAGTAACTCACTGGTCTACGACAATGTATGGGCATTGGCAGAAGATGCGGACAAAAATATCTGGATCGGTACGTTGGGGGGGGGATTGCAATGCCTGAATCCTCAGACGGGGATATTTACCACCTATTCTACAGGTAATTCAAACCTTGTGTCGGACTATATCTCATCCCTCTGCATCAGCTGTGACAATAATCTGATTATCGGTACTTCGGCAGGGATGGCTTTCATGGACCTGAGGACCGGCGAGATTACAAATTTTGCAGGTACAAAATCGGGTAAGACCAGACTTTCCAACCAAAATATCAATCAAGTTTACGAAGATAGTCGCGGTTTGCTATGGATAGCCACGCGTGAAGGCTTGAATGTATATGACAGCAAACGGGATGAATTGTACGAAGTGCCTATCAAGCCCGGTTTTTCCAAATTACTGATATTAGGTATTACGGAAGATGAAAACAAAAGTATATGGGTCAGCACCGGAGGAGAACTGATAAACGTGGTGTTGTCCGTTGACAGCAAGACGGAACAGCCCGTGTTCCGTTGCTATACCTATAACGACAAGGACGGGTTGCAGAGTTGTGACTTCAACCAGCGTTCCCTCAAACGACTGCATACGGGCGAGATTGTAGTGGGAGGACTGTATGGACTGAATCGCTTCCAGCCGGGCAACATAAAGTATAACCGCACGTTGCCTAAGGTTATGTTTACTGGTTTCCAGTTGTTCAATGAAGACGTGAAGGTGGGTGGGGAATATGCAGGACGCGTCATATTGAAGGAGGCTTTGAATAAAGCCGGGGAAGTGGTTCTGGGTTATAAGCAGAATGTGTTCACGGTGTTGTTTGCCTCGGACAATTTCGTGCTGCCCGAAAAGACGCAGTATTTCTATAAGCTGGAAGGATTCAATGAGAACTGGCTGACGGGCATGTCCGATATGCATCGCGTTACCTATACCAATCTGGCTCCGGGAACTTATACATTAAGAGTGAAAGCTACAAACAGTGACGGATATGCAGGTACTGAAGAGGCTTCTCTCAAGATTGTCATCCTTCCGCCTTTCTGGATGACTCCGTGGGCATATATCGTTTATGTCCTTCTGATTATAGGGGGCATCTTCTTTTCGCTCTATACCGTGCAACGCAGGGAACGCAATAAGTTCAGAATCCGCCAGATAGAGGAAGATGCGAAGAAGAGGGAGGAGTTGAGCCAGATGAAATTCCGCTTTTTTACGAATGTCAGCCATGAGTTGCGTACGCCGCTTACGCTGATTATATCGCCGATGGAAAGTATGATGAAGGAGATTACGGACGAAAAGCTGCATGGCAAGCTACAACTGATGTACCGCAATGCGCAGCGTTTGTTGAATCTGGTAAACCAGTTGCTCGATTTCCGTAAGAACGAGATGGCAGGATTGCATCTCACTTTGTCCGAGGGGGATATTGTGGCGTATGTGCGTAGCATCTGTGCTTCTTTCCTGATGCTTTCTGAAAAGAAACATGTGCATCTGACATTCTTTTCGGCCATGGAATCGCTGAATATGTCATTCGACGAGGATAAAATTGGTAAAGTTGTGATGAATCTTCTGTCCAATGCTTTCAAATTTACTCCGGACGGGGGACGTGTGGATGTGGCATTGGAAATGTCGAAAGAGATGCCTGGAAGATTGTTGATAAAGGTATCGGATACCGGTGTCGGTATCAGGGATGAAGACAAGGAGCGAATTTTTGAACGTTTCTATCAAGTGGAGCAGGAAGAACCGGAACACCAGTCAACGGGTAGCGGTATTGGCTTGAGCCTGGTACGTGACTTTGTGACGCTGCATGAGGGTACGGTACGCGTTGTTGACAATGTGGGGTCTGGTAGTGTGTTCTTGATTGAGCTTCCGGTTAAACATGTGCATGTAAGTCCTTCCAAGCTTGCACCGCTTGCAGAAGAGCAGGAAGAGCATGAGGAACTTTTGCCGGGTATGGAAGAAGAGCCGCTTCCGGATGAACTGCCGGACGATATGGGGGAGGATAATGAAGATGAAAAAGAAAAGCCGTTGGCCTTGATTGTGGATGATAATGAAGATTTGGTTGCCTTTATGAAAGATAGTCTGAGCTTGTATTTCCGTATACAGTCAGCTTCCAATGGTCGGGAAGCTTGGCAGAAAATATCGGAACTGATGCCGGATATTATTGTCAGCGACGTAATGATGCCCGAGATGGATGGGAATGAATTGTGCCGCTGGGTGAAGACCGATAAACGCACGAGTGACATTCCGATGATATTACTCACTGCACGGCAGGCTGTGGAAGATAAAGTGGAGGGGTTGACCATCGGTGCGGATGATTATGTGACGAAACCTTTCAATGTGGAAATCCTTATTCTGCGTATGCGCAAGCTGATTGACCTGAGCAAGAAGCGCAAGGCAAAGTCGCTCATTGACCCCGAACCAAGTGAAATAGCCATTACTTCGTTGGATGAAAAGCTGGTGGAAAATGCCATCAAATATGTGGAGGCGAACATCGGTCGGTGTGACTTGTCCGTAGAAGAGTTGAGTCGGGGATTGGGTATGAGCCGGGTACATCTTTACAAGAAACTCTTGCAGATAACCGGTAAGACACCCATTGAATTTATACGTGTCATCCGTCTGAAAAGAGCGGCGCAGATGCTGCGCGAGAGTCAGCAAAATGTATCGGAGATAGCGTATCAGTTGGGCTTTAACAACCCCAAGTATTTCAGCAAATATTTCAAGGATGAATTCGGTGTTTTGCCCTCTGTTTATCAGGAAAGAGAGGGTAAATAACAAAAGATACCCCTTACGGAAACATATTGTCTTTTAGGGTAATCAAAAGCGCCCTTTTGTTTCAACATCGGGAGGACTCGTTTTTGAAGTAAACTTTCTATTTTTACATCGGAGAAAATTCACTTTAAAAACAGTAATATGAAATTGAAAAACACTTCAGTTTATTTGCTTGCCGGATGGATGCTCGCCGCATGTTCCGGAGGCGGATTCCAAAAGACCGAGAACGGTGTTGTTGTGGAAGTCAAGCAGCAGCAACCGACGGATGTGCGTAAAGTAAGATTGGAAGTAATGGGCGAGAAGCTCATTCATGTATCGGCTACTCCTGAGAAGGAATTTTCAAAGGAGCAGAGTCTCATTGTGATCCCTCAACGGAATAAGACCGACTTTAAGGTCGAAGAGCAGGGCGATGAAGTGACTGTCAAGACATCGGAATTATGTGCCATTGTGTCCAAGACAACGGGTGAGGTACGCTTCACGGATGCCGACGGCAAGCAGATTCTGGCTGAAGACTCTGACGGGCGGACTTTTACTCCGGTGGAAGTGGAAGGTACGAAAGGATATACAGTACGTCAGGTATTCCAGTCGGCAGGCAATGATGAGGCTTTCTATGGCTTGGGCCAGCATCAGGCGGATGAGTTCAACTATAAAGGTAAGAATGAGGAACTGTTCCAGTATAATACAAAGGTGTCTGTACCCTTTATCGTGTCTAATAAGAACTACGGTGTGCTTTGGGACAGCTATTCGCTCTGCCGTTTCGGTGACCCGCGCGACTACTCACAACTGGGTGATGTCTTCAAACTTTATGATAAAGAGGGCAAGGAAGGTGCTTTGACCGGTACATATATTCCGGGCAAGAAAGACGTGGAAACCCTTGTACGTCGTGAGGATTCTCTTTATTTTGAACATCTGGACCGTGCCGCACATCTGAGTAAGGTGATTAATTTGCCTGCGGGTTTCCCGTTCGGAGGGTCTGATGTAGTTTATGAGGGAGAAATAGAACCGGCAGAAAGCGGCTTATTCCGTTTCATCCTTTACTATGCAGGCTACATGAAAGTATATATTGATAATGAATTGGTGGTTCCCGAACGTTGGCGTACGGCTTGGAATCCTAACAGTTATAAGTTTGCTGTCAATCTGGAAGCGGGCAAGCGCGTTCCGTTGAAGATAGAGTGGAAGCCTGATGCCGGTGTTTCTTACTGCGGTCTGCGGGTATTGAGTCCGGTGGCTGATGAAGAACAGAACAAACTCTCTTGGTGGGGTGAAATGCAGAATGAAATAGACTACTACTTCGTTTATGGTGATGATATGGACGATGTGATTAGCGGCTACCGTACATTGACAGGTAAATCCCAGATTATGCCGAAATGGGCGATGGGTTACTGGCAGAGCCGTGAGAAGTACAATACGCGTGAGGAGGTTCTCTCCACTCTGAAAGAATTCCGCGAACGTCAGATTCCTATCGACAATATCGTAATCGACTGGCTGCACTGGGAGCAGGATTCTTGGGGAAGCCATGAGTTCGACCCCGAACGTTTCCCCGATCCGAAAGGAATGGTCGACTCCATCCATGCCATGAACGGACGTCTGATGATTTCCGTATGGCCCAAGTTCTATGCTACGACCGATCACTTCAAGGAATTTGATGAAAAAGGCTGGATGTACCAGCAGGCTATTAGAGACAGTATCAAAGACTGGGTAGGTCCCGGCTATCTGGGCTCTTTCTATGACGCATACGATGCCGATGCACGCAAGCTCTTCTGGAAGCAGATGCAAGACCATTACTATCCTCTCGGCATCGACGCCTGGTGGATGGATGCCAGCGAACCGAATATACGCGACTGTACGGATTTGCAATACCGCAAGGACCTTTGCGGCCCGACGGCACTCGGCCCCTCTGCCAAGTTCTTCAATGCATACGCACTGATGAATGCTGAAGCTATCTATGACGGACAGCGCGGCGTGGAACCGGACAAGCGCGTCTTCTTGTTGACACGTTCCGGCTTTGCAGGATTGCAACGCTATTCTACTGCCACCTGGAGTGGTGACATCGCTACCCGTTGGGAAGATATGAAAGCGCAAATCTCTGCCGGCTTGAACTTTGCTGTCAGCGGTATCCCTTATTGGACCATGGACATCGGCGGATTCTGTGTAGAGAACCGTTATGTGGCTGGTCAGATGGAATTCAACAAGACCGGATGTGAAAATGCTGATTATAAGGAATGGAGAGAGTTGAATACCCGTTGGTATCAGTTCGGCGCTTTCTGCCCGTTGTTCCGTGCACACGGTCAGTATCCGTACCGTGAGGTTTGGAATATTGCTCCGGCAGGACATCCGTGCTACAACTCCATCGTTTACTATACGAAGCTGCGTTACAACATGATGCCGTATATCTATTCTTTGGCTGGTATGACTTACTTCAATGATTATACCATCATGCGTCCGCTCGTAATGGACTTCACAGCTGATGCAAACGTCAACAATATAGGCGACCAGTTCATGTTCGGTTCTGCCCTGATGGTGGCTCCGGTTTACGAATACGGTGCACGCAGCCGCGAGGTTTATTTCCCGGCAAGCTGCGGTTGGTATGACTTCTACTCCGGCAAGTATGTGGACGGTGGCCAGAAGCTGACAGTAGATGCTCCTTATGAACGTATTCCGCTCTACGTATGCGAAGGTGCTATTGTACCTTATGGTCCGGATATGCAATACAGTGATGAAAAACCGGCTTCAGAAATCACCCTTTATGTTTATACGGGTAAGGACGGCGCATTTACGCTCTATGAGGATGAAGGTGTGAACTATAACTATGAGAAGGGACAATATGCCACTATACCGTTTGCCTATAACGATGCTGAGGGTACACTGGTTATCGGTGACCGTACGGGTGACTTCCCCGGTATGCTGAAGGAACGTACTTTCAATGTAGTGAAGGTAAGTAAAGACCAGCCGCAACCGTTCGATTTAAAGGCTAAAGGTACAACGGTGAAGTATGACGGAAAAGCACAAACCGTAAAATTATAATCAGAATGATAGACGACGGTGCCAGGGAGAGAAATCTTCCCGGTACCGATCTCGTCGTTCCTCGGTGCCAGGTACTTCCCCGCTTCTGAATAGCTGTGAGAGAGGAATAGGCACTCGATAATCTTTTAGATATTTATTACCATGAATAAAATCATATTGTCTTTGGCCATCGGGCTGTCCCTGCTGGTCGGTTGCAATGTTCCTAAAGAGGTAGCTGGCGATGACCGTAGCTTGGATTTTACTGCCGACTGGGCCTTTCGCTTGGGAGACGATACAGCGGCAGCCCGTCCGGATTATAATGACGCAGACTGGCGGAAACTGAACTTGCCCCACGATTGGGCCATTGAAGGAGAATTCAGTAAAGACAATCCTTCGGGAACGGGTGGAGGTGCACTACCTGGTGGTATAGGCTGGTATCGCAAGACTTTTACTGCCGATAAGGCCGATGAGGGCAAACGCTATCGCATAGATTTCGATGGTGCCTATATGAACTCCACCGTTTATATCAATGGCCATGAATTGGGGACACGTCCCTACGGGTACATCTCGTTCAGTTATGACCTGACTCCCTATATCAAGTGGGGAGAGGAGAATGTGTTGGCGGTTCGTGTGGACAACGCCGAACAGCCCAATTCGCGCTGGTATTCCGGTTGCGGCATCTACCGTAATGTATGGCTGACAAAGCTGAATCCGGCTCATGTAGCGCAATGGGGTACCTATGTCACGGCAGAAGATGTGTCGAAGAACAATGCCCGGTTGAAGATACACACCAAACTGCAGTACGATGCAGAAGCACAGATGGTCGATGTCGTCCTGCAATCCCGGTTAGTGGATGCTGACGGCAATGCGGTGGGTGAGGCTGTGTCGGAAGCGCAGTTGATGCCTCTTACTCCGGCAGAAGTGGAGCAGGAGATACACTTGAAGAATCCCCGTCTTTGGAGTATTGATACGCCCTACATGTATAGGGTAGAAAGTATCCTCAAGGATAAACAGACCGGCGAGGTACTTGACCGTTACTATACTCCTACCGGCATCCGTACTTTCCGCTTCGATGCACAAAAAGGATTTATCTTGAATGGTGAACAAGTGAAAATAAATGGTGTCTGCATGCATCATGACCTGGGTTGTCTGGGAGCTGCGGTGAATACGCGCGCCATCGAGCGCCAGTTGGAGATTCTGAAAGAAATGGGTTGCAACGGCATTCGCTGTTCCCATAACCCTCCTGCACCAGAGCTGCTCGACCTTTGTGACCGCATGGGCTTCATCGTGATGGACGAGACTTTCGACATGTGGCGCAAGAAAAAGACCCGCCACGACTATTCACGCTATTTCAACGAATGGCACGAACGCGATTTGACCGACCTTATCGTGCGTGACCGCAATCATCCTTCCATCTTCATGTGGAGCATCGGCAACGAAGTGCTGGAACAGTGGACGGATGCCAAAGCCGACACCTTGAGTCTGGAAGAGGCCAATCTTGTCTTGAACTTCGGTCACAGTGCGGATATGCTGGCAAAGGACGGAGAAATGTCCGTCAACTCACTGCTGACGAAGAAACTGGCGGATATGGTGAGGAAGCTCGATGCCACACGTCCCGTGACAGCAGGCTGCAACGAGCCGAACCCGAACAATCATTTGTTCCGTTCCGGTGCACTCGATATTATCGGTTTCAACTACCATGATGATTGGTTTGCAGGTGTTCCCGAGAACTTTCCGGGCAAACCGTTCATTGTGACGGAAAGTGTTTCCGGCCTGATGACACGCGGTTACTATCGGATGCCGAGTGATTCGATGTTCATCTGGCCCGAACGTTGGGACAAGCCTTTCTATGAGGCCTCATTCTCTTGTTCTTCCTACGACAACTGTCATGTCCCCTGGGGCAACCGCCATGAAGGTACCATGCGTCATGTAAAGAACAACGACTTTATCAGCGGACAATATGTCTGGACGGGCTTCGATTATATCGGTGAGCCTACTCCTTACGGTTGGCCGGCACGCAGCTCTTACTTTGGCATTATCGACTTGGCTGGATTCCCTAAAGACGTTTATTACATGTACCAGTCCGAGTGGCGTCCCGACAAGACGGTGCTGCATCTTTTCCCGCATTGGAACTGGGCACCGGGGCAAGACATCGACTTATGGGCATATTATAATAATGCCGACGAAGTGGAGCTTTTCGTGAATGGAAAGTCTCAGGGGGTACGCAGCAAGGGGAAAGATGATTTCCATGTCATGTGGCGCGTGAAGTATGAGCCGGGTACGGTAAAGGCTGTTGCCCGTAAGGAAGGAAAAATCGTTGCCGGGCAGGAAATCCGTACGGCTGGCGAACCTGCGCAGATTCGTCTCACTCCCGACCGCAGTACCATCCAGGCAGATGGCAAAGACTTGAGCTTCATTACTGTCGAGATTCTGGATAAAGACGGAAATTTGTGTCCGAATGCCGAAAACGATGTGACCTTTGCAGTAGAAGGTGCCGGCTTCATTGCCGGAGTGGACAACGGAAGCCCCATTTCTATGGAGAAGTTCAAGGACAACCACCGCAAGGCTTTCTATGGAAAGTGCCTGGTGGTAGTGCAGAATAGTGGCAAGACCGGAGGAATCAAGGTGGCTGCTACGGCTGATGGACTGGAGAAAGCAACAACGGCTATTAAAGCTAAATGATAATTTGATGTGCCAATGTGCTAATGTGCCAATATGCCAATGACCTGCGGCGCGATGGCATAGAATGAGCACAGCGCAGCCAATTAGCATATTGGCACATTAGCATATTAACCAATTAAGATATGAAGAATAAATTTTTAGCAACCCTGTTATTAGCATGCTCCATCAGCACCGTGTCTGCACAGACACCGGTCTATATGGACGATGCGCAACCTATTGAAGCACGTGTAAAGGATGCCCTCAGCCGGATGACGCTGGAAGAGAAGGTAGCCCTTTGCCATGCGCAGAGTAAATTCAGTAGTGCGGGTGTTCCGCGACTCGGCATTCCCGAGCTTTGGATGAGCGACGGTCCTCACGGAGTCCGTGCCGAAATCAATTGGAACGATTGGGGATATGCCAACTGGACCAATGACAGCATTACGGCTTTCCCGGCATTGACTTGTCTGGCCGCTACCTGGAATCCGGAGATGTCTGCCAAATACGGCAAGGCCATCGGTGAGGAAGCACGCTATCGTGAAAAGGATGTACTGTTGGGACCCGGTGTCAACATCTACCGTACTCCGATGAACGGGCGTAATTTTGAATATATGGGCGAGGACCCTTATCTGGCAAGTGTGATGTGCGTACCTTACATCCAGGAATTGCAGAAGAACGGGGTGGCGGCTTGTGTCAAGCACTATGCGCTGAACAATCAGGAACTGTGGCGCGGACATATTGATGTGAATCTTAGCGACCGTGCTTTGTATGAAATCTATCTGCCTGCATTCAAGGCTGCGGTAGAAGAGGGTGGTGCCTGGAGCATTATGGGTGCTTATAATAAGATTCGCGGCCAGCATGCCTGCCATAATGATTTTGCGTTAAACAAGATTCTGAAAGGCGACTGGAAATTCGACGGCTGTGTCATTACCGACTGGGGCGGTGCACACGACACCTATGAGGCTGCCGTCAACGGACTGGATATTGAAATGGGTTCTTACACCAACGGTCTGACATCCGAAAGTGCATTTACCTATAACGATTATTACCTTGCCAATCCTTACCTCCAGATGTTGAAGGATGGCAAGGTGCCGATGTCTACGATAGACGACAAGGCTTCCCGTATTCTTCGTCTGATATTCCGTACGGCGATGAACCGTCAGAAACCCTATGGTTCGGTAGCTACGGAAGAGCATTATGCCGCTGCCCGCGAGATAGGCAATGAGGGCATTGTGCTGTTGAAGAATGCTCCGGTGGTAAAGAAAGGCGCCCCGTTGCTGCCGATTGATGCAGCCAAGTATAAGAATATCCTGGTGGTGGGCGATAATGCCGTACGCTTGCTGAATCAGGGAGGAGGCTCTTCCGAACTGAAAGTGAAGGATATGGTATCTCCGCTGGATGGCTTGCGTGCTGCTTATGGCGATAAGGTAGCCTATGCGAAAGGCTATGCCGCCGGTCGTCCGATGTACGGCCGTGCAGATGAAATTCCGCAGAATGTGGTAGACTCACTCCGTGCAGAAGCCGTAGAAATGGCGAAAAAGGCAGACTTGGTGATACTGGTAGGCGGATTGAACAAGAACCACTTCCAGGATTGTGAAGGCGGCGACCGTCTGGAATACGGCTTGCCTTTCGGGCAGGATGAACTGATTGAAGCTTTGCTGGGAGTAAACAAGAACCTGGTTCTGGTACTTCTCAGTGGTAATGCGGTGGAAATGCCGTGGGTATCCCAGGTTCCTGCCATTGTGCAAGGCTGGTATTTAGGCTCCATGGGCGGCAAGTCTCTGGCTGACATCTTGAGTGGTGCGGTGAATCCGAGCGGCAAGTTGCCCTTCTCTTTCCCTGCCCGGTTGAAGGATTGCGGTGCACATGCTTTCGATGAACTGAGTTATCCGGGTGACAGCATCAAGCAGGAGTACAAGGAAGACATTCTGGTGGGTTATCGTTGGCATGACACCAAGAAGATTCCGGCGCTCTTCCCCTTCGGTCATGGCTTGAGCTATACTACCTTTACATATGGCAAGCCGGTGGCTTCTGCCAAGGTCATGGCTGCCGACGGTACGCTGACGCTGACGGTTGCCGTGAAGAATACGGGTAGCGTGGCCGGAAAAGAGATTGTACAGCTTTATGTGGGCGATGATAAATGCAGTGTGCTCCGTCCTGTAAAGGAGTTGAAGCATTTTGCAAAGGTCGCTTTGGCGCCGGGAGAGGAGAAGAACGTGACTTTCACCCTTACTCCGGATGATTTGAAGTTCTACGATGAGGCTTCCGCAGCCTGGAAGTACGAACCGGGCAAGTTCAAGGCATACGTTTGCGCTTCGTCTGCCGACGTCCGTGGTGTAGTTCCGTTCGAAATGCAATAATCTTATAATCAGTGCGTAACCACTGCAAAATCAGTGCAACTATTTTGCAGTGGTACTGCAAGCCTTTTGCAGCGCTACTGCAATTGCTTTGCAGCGTCACTGCAAAAGGTATGCAGCAATGCTGCAAAGTGTATGCAGTAATGCTGCAAAATGTATGCGGTAAGTTTGTAGCCTGAAATCAGAATCAAAAAACAATATGAAGACACTTGCCACTCTATTTCTGCTTGCAGCCTCGTTGCTGCTTCGTGCAGCCGATACCCCTGCCGACAGTTGTAATCATCAGCTATACTATACATCGCCCGCCGCTATCTGGGAGGAGACTCTTCCTTTGGGCAACGGACGCTTGGGCATGATGCCCGACGGAGGCATTCTCCGTGAGCACATTGTGCTGAATGAAATATCATTATGGAGCGGAATGGAGGCGGATTATAGCAATCCGGATGCTTCGAAGAGTCTGCCTGCCATCCGGCAACTGTTGTTTGAGGGAAAGAACCGAGAGGCACAGGAGCTGATGTACAGCAGTTTTGTTCCGAAGAAGCAGGAGACTGACGGGAGATATGGAACCTATCAGGTATTGGGCGATTTGGATATAGATTTTACCTACAATTCTTCATTATCCATTCTCAACTCTCCATTAAACAACTATCGCCGTTGGCTCAACTTGCGCGATGCGGTGGCATATACGGCTTTCAGGCTGGAAGATGTCGATTATCGCCGTGAGTATTTTGTTTCCCGTGACCGTGATGTCATGCTGATTCATCTGGTTGCCGGACGTGAAGGAGCTCTGAATTTCTCTGCCCGTTTGAGCCGTGCGGAACATAGCTCGGTGACTGTCCAAGGGAACACCCTTTTGATGGACGGCATGTTGGAAAGCGGTAAACCCGGTTTGGACGGTATGAAATACCGTGTGGCGATGCAACTCGTGCAGAACGGTGGTGAATCATCTGTCAGCCCGGAAAATGGTATCTGCTTGAAGAACGGGCAGGAAGCCTGGTTGATACTTTCTGCCGCTACCTCCTATGCCGCTGCCGGTACAGACTTCCCGGGCGAACGCTATGCGGAAGTCTGCGACAGCTTGCTCCGTCCTTTCACCACCCCCGCTAATTCTCCATGTTCCATTTTCCATTCTTCATTATCCAACCATGTCACTGCCCACCGTTTCCTCTACGACCGTGTTTCCTTGACGCTTCCTGCCACGCCGGATGATACGCTCCCGACGAACGAGCGCATCCTCCGCTTCACACAGCAGGAGTCGCCGGCATTGGCTGCTTTGTACTATAACTACGGACGCTATCTGCTCATCAGCAGTACACGCCCCGGCAGTCTGCCGCCCAATCTGCAAGGACTCTGGGCAAATGGAGTATCGACTCCCTGGAACGGAGACTATCATACGAACATCAATATACAGATGAACCACTGGCCTTTGGAACAAGCCGGCCTTTCCGAACTCTATCAACCGCTGACCACACTGATGGAGCGTCTTGTCCCTTCGGGAGAAGCAACTGCGCGTACTTTCTATGGCGATGAGGCAGATGGCTGGGTGCTCCACATGATGACCAATGTATGGAATTACACCGCTCCCGGTGAACACCCCTCCTGGGGAGCTACCAATACCGGTGGCGCTTGGTTGTGTGCCCATTTGTGGGAACACTATCTGTATACGCAAGACAGGGATTATCTGCGTCGTATCTATCCCGTCTTGAAAGGTGCCGCCCGGTTCTTTAGTTCCACCACCGTGCAGGAGCCTTCTCATGGCTGGCTGGTAACTGCCCCCACTTCTTCTCCGGAAAATAGTTTCTATGTGCCGGGTGACAGCGTGACTCCCGTCAGCATCTGTATGGGTCCCACTATGGATGTGCAACTGCTCACCGAGCTTTATACCAATGTCATTGCCGCCGCCCGCCTGCTGGATTGTGATGCGGACTATGTGGCGAAGCTTGAGGCAGACCTGAAGAAGTTTCCGCCCATGCAAATCAGTAAGGAAGGATACTTGCAAGAATGGCTGGAAGATTATAAGGAAGTGGATGTGCACCACCGCCACGTTTCCCATCTCTACGGCCTGCATCCGGGAAACTTGATTTCGCCGGAGTCCACCCCCGAGCTTGCCGAAGCCTGCCGGATGACCTTGAACCGTCGTGGAGATGAGGGTACCGGTTGGAGCCGTGCTTGGAAGATAAACTTCTGGGCTCGTTTGGGTGACGGAAACCGTGCTTGGAAACTCTTCAAGAGTTTGCTGCATCCTGCTGTCGATGCTGCGACGGGAGGTCATGGTAGCGGCACTTTTCCTAATTTGTTCTGTTCGCATCCGCCTTTCCAGATTGATGGCAACTACGGTGGCGCGGCGGGAGTCGGCGAAATGCTGTTGCAAAGTCATGAGGGCTTTATCCATCTGCTTCCTGCCCTGCCGGATAGCTGGACTGCCGGCAACTTCCGTGGAATGCGCGTACGCGGCGGTGCTTCCATAGACCTGGACTGGAAGGATGGACGGGCAACGAGGGCTGTTGTTACCGCTCTTGTTCCGGGTAAATTCATCCTAAAGATGCCCACAGGCGCCGTCCGTGCTCAAGTGAAGATAGGAGGACGTACGCATACTTACAAAGAACCGGCATTTCCGTTGGATTTGAACAAGGGAGAGGCGGTGACCATACATTTCTTATAGGAACGTTCCCCTCCGACAAAATTATCAAGTTATTTGTCTTTCGCGTCCGAATGCTGTACATTTGCAGTGCATGTAGAACAAATATCTTAGATAATTATGAAAAATAGAGTACGTTTTTTCTTCTTGTTTCTCGGCTTGCTGGGAGCGTTGGCAGTTCATGCACAAATCAATGAGTTGCCACGTTCCACACCCGAGGCAGAAGGAGTCCCTTCCAAGGCTGTCACTGCCTTGTTTGATTCACTGATGGCATTGCCGAAAACAGATATCCACAGCGTGGTGGTGGTGCGTCACGGCAAGGTCATCGGAGAAATCTATCCGGCTCCGTTCGCGCCGGAATATCGCCATACCATGTATTCCTGCTCCAAAACCTTTGTCGGGGCTGCCGTAGGACTTGCCATTGCAGACAACCGCTTGCGTTTGACAGACCGCGTCGCCGCTTTCTTCCCGGAACTTCTTCCTGATTCGGTTTCCGCTAATCTGGCAGACATGACTGTCCGTGACCTGCTTACCATGACGTCGGGTATCACTCCCGACTGGAATATGCGCAACCTCACTTCCGACTGGATACGTACCTTCCTTGCCAAACCGGTGAAAACTCCGGGCAAGAAGTTTGAATATGATTCGATTAGTACCTATATGCTTTCTGCCATTGTGCAGAAGGTGACGGGCATGACCTTGCTGGATTATCTGAAGCAGAAGCTTTTCATCCCGATGCATATCACGGACGTTGCGTGGGAGATAAGCCCCGAAGGCATCAATACCGGTGGCTGGGGACTGCATATCCAGAGCGAGTCGTTGGCAAAATTCGGATTGTTGCTGCTGAACCGGGGTGTTTGGGAAGGCAAGCAGTTGCTTCCGGCTTCCTGGGTGGAGCAGATGATGACCAGACAGATAGGAGATTATGGCTATCAGATGTGGCTTTGCGAATATCCGGGTGCTGTACGTGCTGACGGGGCTTTGGGACAATACATTCTGATTGTTCCGGATAAGAATATGGTAGTGGTCATTACCGAATGTACATTGATAGACGGTCGTCGGCAGCGTCGTCTGGTCTGGAACCGCTTGTTGCCGGAGGTCGGTGACCAGGTATTAGCGCCCGGTAAGGACTACAAGCGCCTGCAGAAGAAACAGCGTTCTTATCAACTGCCGTTAGTGCAAGGAAAGGCTGCTTCCTCCCTTTCACAGAAATACGCAGGCAAGCGCATCCTGCTCGGAGAGAACAAATACGGATGGCAATCCATCGAACTGCAATTCAAGCAGCAAGAAGTAGTGATGACTGTGGTGGAGAAAGACGGAAAGACATACAGTCTTCCGTTTGGCTATAAGCAATGGTCGAAAGCGGCAATTGATGGCTATCCTCCGTATTCGGTTGCTGCAAAGGGGCGTTTTAAGGGTATAGAAGGCCCTTTCCAGGTGGCAGGCAGTTATGCGTGGGCGTCACCTGATGCTTTGCAACTGAAAGTACATTATGTCAACTGGATAAGCGCTCTTGGGCTTACGCTCTGCTTTGAGGATAACAAGGTACTCCTGACTGTTACGGAGAATTATTCTTCGGGTGAAGGGGTGACTTTCGAAGGTACATTAGCGCATTAAAATAATGAATCGTATTTTGCTTACTCTAAAACGGCCTTTTATCTGGCTGTACCGTTTCCGGCACCGTTGCGGCTACGGTGTACATTCTCCTTTTGCCTTTAACCTGATTACGCATGTAATTTACGAAAGTACGGCTTATTATAAATATGAAGAGCTGGCCAAGGCACAGAAGCAACTGGAGCTGGAGAAAGATAAACGTTGGAAGTACGAATCGAAGAAAGTAAAACGCCTTCTGTTCCGTCTGGTAAACTATACCCAGCCGGAGACCATTGTAGATGCCGGTACGCTTGCCGCTTCTGCCCTCTATCTGAAAGCGGGGAAGGAGGGAGCAGATTATACTTCGGCTTCCGACCTTTCCGAGCTCTTTCTGGAGAGTGGCGTTCCCGTTGATTTCCTTTATTTGCACGATTATCGTCATCCCGATTTTGTAGAGGAGGTCTTCCGCATCTGTTCTGCCCGTACCAGGGGAAAGTCTGTTTTTGTGATTGAGGGTATCCGTTACACTCCGCAGATGTCTGCCCTCTGGAAACGTATGAAGCAGGACGGGCGGGCGGGTATTACGTTCGACCTTTATGACCTTGGTATCATATTCTTCGATAAAACAAAGATAAAACAAGACTATATTGTCAACTTTTGATTATCTTTAGGCGTTTCAATAGTGATTAGCGGTTAGTGATTAGTGCTTAGCTCCACTTACTGGCTGCTAAACATTAATCCCTAACCCCTAAACATTAATTCCTTATGAAGATATACACCAAAACCGGAGATAAAGGAACCACCTCTCTTGTAGGCGGAACCCGTGTACCTAAAACGCATATCCGCCTTGAGGCATACGGTACGGTGGATGAGCTAAATTCCAATCTGGGTCTTCTCATCACGTACCTGCTTGACGGAAAGGATAAAGATTTTCTGCAGCAAGTGCAAGACAGACTTTTTGCCGTAGGCTCTCATCTGGCCACAGACCGGGAGAAAATGGAGCTGAAAGAAGCCAGTATCATCAGCTCGGAGCAGGTGGAAATGGTGGAGCGGGAGATAGACCGTTTGGATACTCTTTTGCCTCCTCTTTCAGCCTTTATTCTTCCCGGCGGAAGTCGCGGTGCGGCAGTCTGCCACGTTTGCCGTACGGTTTGCCGTCGTGCAGAGCGTCGGATTCTTGCTCTGGCCGAACAAGTGGAAATCGCTTCGGAATTACTGGCTTACGTGAACCGCTTGTCTGATTATTTGTTCGTTCTTTCCCGTAAAATGAATCAAGACGACAAAAAAGGTGAAATATTTTGGAATAATAGTTGCAAGTGAAATAAATTGTTATACTTTTGCCGAAAAATAGAAATAGGACTTAATATTCACAATTTTAATACTAGAGACTATGTATTGGACATTGGAATTAGCATCTAAGTTGGAAGATGCTCCTTGGCCGGCAACTAAGGATGAATTGATAGATTATGCCATGCGTTCGGGTGCTCCGCTTGAAGTGATTGAGAATCTGCAGGAAATGGAAGATGAAGGCGAGATTTATGAAAGCATAGAAGATATTTGGCCCGATTATCCCAGCAAAGAGGACTTTTTCTTCAACGAGGAGGAATATTGATACGCTTTAAAAGAAAAAACTTACCGGTATGTCTGGTAATATTTTGAAACATAGGGAGAAGTAATTCCAAAACCGATAACTATGGTTGAAGAATTACTTCTTTTCTTTTTAATACCCCCACACTACAATAATAATGAATGTACAAGAAGCAACGACACGCCGGTTACCGGATTTGAAGGAAAGGCATCTGCCTGAAAACTGCCGCGAAACCATAAACACGATTTTAAAGGAGACTTACGGCTACGAACAGTTTCGTAATCTTGAGATTTACGATGACTTGTCCAAGGGAAAAGAGAAACTCTGCATTTCGCAGGGACAGCTGATAGAGAACGTTATACTGGAGGCTGAAAAGGCTTGGAAAAGTGAAACGCAGGTAGACAATATATTGTTGACTGCCCCTACCGGCTCCGGAAAATCCTTGTTGTTCCAGCTTCCTGCCATCTATTTGGGGAAGGAGTATAATCTGCTTACCATTGTGGTTTCCCCTTTGAAGGCGTTGATTGTAGACCAGGTGGAAAGTCTGCAGGAACTGGGGTATGCGCGTGTGGCATACGCCTCGTCCGATTTATCGCCGGAACAGAAGATGGAGGTTTACCGGCAGGTGCGTGAGGGGGAGATTGATTTGTTCTATCTCTCGCCGGAATTGCTTCTCTCTTACGACATCAAGCATTTTGTAGGCGAGCGCCGCATCGGTCTGGTGGTGGTCGATGAGGCGCATACGGTAACGACATGGGGCAAGGAGTTCCGTGTGGACTACTGGTTCTTGGGGCGCTACCTGACTGCTTTGAAACAGACTCTCGGCTATAATTTCCCGTTGTTTGCATTGACCGCTACGGCTGTCTGGAATCCCAAAGGGGGCAATGACATGATATTCGAGACTATCTGTTCCTTGCAGATGGAGCCTTGTGTGCTTTATGTAGGTACGGTGAAGCGCCGGAATATTGGCTTTGACATCCGTCAGATGGAGATGGAGGACGGGGAGACATACGACAAGGCAAAGCAGCGCGTGGTGGCTGCGCGGGTCGAGGACTTCCTGGACGGACACAAGACATTGCTCTATTATCCTTTTGCGGGTGGCATCGACATGCGCCTGAAGACGTGGGTGAAGCCGGCAGACTGGCGTCTGGTCGCTTCCTATTATGGCAAGAAGGAAAAGGAACAGAAAGCTGCCATTGTGCAGGAATTCAAGGAGGGGACCAAGAAACTGATTGTGGCTACGAAAGCCTTTGGTATGGGAGTGGACATCAGTGATATAGACCGTGTATACCATGTGGCGCCATCCAGTACGTTTGTCGACTATATTCAGGAGATAGGGCGTGCCGCGCGTGATACGGAGATACATGGCATTGCCGCTACCGACTACCATGAACGGGATTTCTATTATATGAAGCGTCTGCATCAGACGGGGAACATTGCCCAGGAACAGCTGGTGCTTATTCTGAGAAAGCTCATGGAAGTGTACCGCATGAAAGGGGAAAAACCGGAAATCATGGTGTCTTTGTCCGATTTCGAGTTTGTGGTGAAACTGCCGCGTACAAAGAACAAGCTGGAGTATGAAGCAGAGTTGGGACAGCTCATCAAGACTGCCTTGCTTTGGCTGGAAGACGATTTGATGCAGCGTTATGGAAGGCATCTGCTTGAAATCAGTCCCAAGAATCTGTTGACCGAAGGATATGTCCAGGACAAGACGGGTGATGTCTTTGCCCGTGAATTCCATAGCTATCTGACAAAGGTAGAAGGGGAGGACGGGGTTTACGTCGCACGTCTGGAAGCGCTTTGGGAAGAGCGTTTCCCTGAGCTTGGCTACAAGGAATTCAAACAGAAGTTGAATAATGGAACGTTGTGGGAAGGTGCCCGTACTGTGTCTGTAGGCAAGCATGAGGTGTTGTTAAAGGAAGATGCCACTGTCATCCGTGAGCGGATGGATGCCTTGTTCAAGAGCCTGACAATGATGCTGAAAACGGCATTGATAAAGTCGAAAGGACGTTTTGATGAAGAAGAACTGCGGGCTGTCTTTGCCGAGCATGGCATGGACGTGCGCTCTGCCAAACGCTTTATCGGTTCCCTGCTGGAGAGCCGCACGGAGGAAGGCCGCAGTGTGAGCTATATCAGCAGTGTGAAAAAGAAAGATTCCAATGAACTCTCTTTTACGGTGACCAAAGGCTTTGATTTGCTTCTGTCGCGCTATCAAAAACTGTTTAGCCAACGTATAGTGGGCAGTAAGGGAGACCGCCTGTTGTTTTATTGCACTCCTTTCTCGGACTTGAATATGCTGCTTAATCTGCTTTCTATGCTCGACTGCCTTTCGTTCAGTGTGGAGGGTGGCGGTACGCCTTGCGTATTTGTCCGTTTCAATGACCCCGAAACTCTGCAGGAACTTGCGCTTGGCGATGATTACCGCAATCTGATTCTGGATACCAACGAGCAGATATTCCAGGAGCAGATTGACTTGTTCTCTTTCTTCTTCGGAACAGATAAGCTGACGGATGAACAGCGCTGGGACTTTATCGAGGATTATTTTACGGGAATGGGAGTGGACGACTTGAAAAAGAAGTTTGTGTCCTTGTAGCACCAATTCGTTGAACAGCCTTTCCAGAGTTACAGTTCATCTTTGCTTTTACTGTAAAGATTGTGAGTAATTAGTCTAAGTGCTCCTGCAGAAACCGTTGCAGGATGCGTGCATGGTTGTATATCGGTGCTTTGGAAGCATATAGTAAGGTTATGGTATGGTGGTGTTTTATGGTGTCAATGAACCTAAGGGCGGCTTCCGAATTTTCCAGTTCCTTGCGATACATGGCTGCAAACCCCTCCCAGTGTTCCGCTTGGTCTTCGTGAAACCATTTTCTTAATTCAGGTGAAGGGGTAATATCCTTTTCCCAGACATCGTATTTCAGATGTTCCTTTTTTATGCCGCGAGGCCACAGCCGGTCCACCAATACACGGTAGCCGTCTGTTGCATCGGGTTCTTCATATACCCGTTTGATTCTGATTTGTGTCATGGCTGTTCTCTTAATTTTGCTTCCATTTTGATGGAGCGTGGGAAAACGATATTATTTTCCAGATGGATGTGCTGGTGCAAGGCCTCTTCAAATGTTTTAAGCTGTTGGAGTACGAGGCGGTAACTGTTGCAGGCATCTTCTGGAGCTGTATAGCCGTTGGTCAGATGCTCTATGTGGCGATAGCGTTCTCCTTCAATGTCATGTTCTGCCATCATGACGGATATGGGAGCTTCGATGCTTCCACAGTGGAATTCGGGCAGGGGAGTATTTTCCAGCTTAGCCTTTACCATCTCATAGATGTAGGGAAACAGTACCAGTTCCTCTTTGTCGAGATGGGCATTGAGGTCGGAGAGGGAATCATGAAAGAGAGCCTGCACATTGTAGAGTGACGGATGTTTTTCACCGTGTACGCGACATATTTTATCCAGCAGTTCTTCAATCTCGGGACCTTGTGTACGGATATTACGGTGGTGGATTTTGAGAATATAGTCCACCAATAAGTCCAGAGGCCAACTCTTGAAATCAATATTTTCGGAGGTTGTCGGAGCCAGATGCTCTATTTCTTCTATCACCTTCTCCATATCGGCTCCGGCAGTTTTACTGGCTTCGGGAAGCAGTGCGGAACCATGGCAGCAGAAATCAATGCCATATTTATCAAATATCCCGGCATTGTTGAAGTTGTCGGCTACGATTTCGCCGACTGTCATACGTTTATAATCCTTCATATGTTATCTTGTTTTTGTTTTCCACAACATTGTGGAAACCTGCTATATATACAATTATATGGCAGATAATGTTTGAAGGGTTATGATTATTTGAGTTTTCTTGCCCGGTTCTTTCATTTAAAGGAATTGGAGGAGTTATCACTTCGCTCCGCTCCGTCAGGAGTTGAAGAAGTTAAAGCCGATACTTCTGTGAATACATACGCACGAGTATTGGCTTTAACTCCTAAGCCGACTTGTCGGCTGATAACTCCTTTAAATGAAAGATTCGTGGTTTCCTTGTCTATCCTTCTACTTTTTGGAATGCCAGCCGTTCGTCTCCATTGGCCAGAAGGATGATGCCGCAATATTTGAATCCGTGCTTCTTCAGTATGTATTGCAGGATATGATTGTCCCGGTGGGTATCTGCACGTAGGTTGGGTATTTGTTCGTAGCACCATTGCAGGCAGGCATTGGCCACTCCTTTGCTGTGTTCTGTACTTGCCAGCCGGTGAATGACGCCGTAAGGAAGCGTATCTTCCACCCATTTTCCTTCATAGATATGCGTATATGTGGGGTCGTTTCCACGGATAAAGGCGAAGGTTCCGATAATTTCTTCGGTATCGTCGGTGCACACATAGCTGTTTCCTTGTTCGATGTCTGCTATGACGATTTCCCTGGAAGGGTAGTTGCCTCTCCACTGCAGCATATTTCCGTCTTTCCGCATGATGTGCTTCGCTTGTTCAAAGATGTCCATAAGGATTGTAATGTCTGTGGGTTGCGTCTTTCTGATTTTTATCATAGCTTTTTATTTTATCTGTGTGGTATCTTTCTTTGATTCAGGTTGCAAAGGTAATGCGTTTTGTGATTCATTGTTCTCTTAAATGAACAAATGCTAATAGATGTTGTTTCTTTAGGAAGAATTTGCATATATTTGTCCCGTAATATTAAACACAATTGATTATGAAAAAGATTTTTAGTGCTTTCATGATAGCTGTATGCTGTATGCTTATGGCTATGCCTGCTCAGGCCCAACTATTGAAGTGGGGTGTTAAGGGTGGTGTGAATATGACGAAAATAGATTGGGATGGCGGATATAAGGGAAACAAGGATAATTCTACCGGTTTCTTTATTGGTCCGATGGCTGAGTTTACCATTCCCATTGTAGGCTTGGGTGTTGATGGTGCTTTGCTGTTCTCTCAGCGCGGCAAGGACGAGGTGAAGCAAACAGGACTGGAAGTACCCGTAAATCTGAAATATACCATTGGCTTGGGTAGCTTGTTGGGTATTTATGTGGCAGCCGGTCCTGATTTCTTCTTCGATTTTAAGAAGAAAGACTACGTAGATCGCAAGAAGGCTCAAGTGGCACTTAATCTGGGTGCCGGTGTGAAGCTGCTGAAGCATCTTCAGGTTGGCGTGACCTATCAGCTCCCGATGGGCGACTCATTTACGTGGGAGGAGGCGGGTAAGGCTTTCGGTGCCAAGAATAAGACTTGGCAGGTGTCTGCGGCGTATCTTTTCTAAATCTGGCAAAACGATTTGTGGCATATAAAGAAAGGCTCTCCTACAAAAAGGAGGGCCTTTCTTGTGTTTTTGATTACTTTTCTACAATTACATCTACTGGGGCAGGTGCGTCATCGTGGAGTGGGATAGCAGCTTCGCGACTAGGCTGTCTACCGTCTTTGATGGCGAGTACCCATTCCCCATTTGCTTTTATGGGGTTGAACATGAACCCCATACTACTACCTGGAGTGTCAGAATCTGAACGTGGCGTAAATTCTATTTTGTACTTCACGTCATTGTTTCCTTGTGTAGAGAAGCTGAGGTAATCCAATTGATAACGAATTACCGGGAAACGCTGGAAACGTTTGGTCAGTGCTTCCCGTTGTTGTATTGTTAAAGGTTTGGCTATACCAGCGTCATCAATGGAGTAAAGCATATCAAGAGCTTTGTCAGTCTCTTTAGCTTTTAGAAGATCCATACACTGTGTACATAATGTAAGAACAGCGCTTGAGTCTGCAGCAGTCAAAGTAGCTACAAACTCGTCTTCTGCCTCTTTCTGTGTCTTCATTTTCTCTTCGTGTCCTTTTGTTGAACATGCTCCGAGTAGAAAGCTTACTGAGAGAAGAAGCATAAAAAAGATTTGTTTATTCTTCATTGTTGATATGTTTATTAATCGTGCATTGTTAAATAAAAAGGTGCGTCACCTTATTATGACGCACCTTTATTATATTACCGCATTTTAGGATGCGATGAGTTCTTTACAAGATTATCTGTTGGCGATAGTACCCTTAACAGCAATAGCAACTGCAGCTTCTACTTCACCCCATGCATAGGTTACCTTTACGGGAACCATGATGGTAAAGTCTTTAGTATTACCTTCGTTGTTCTTGTAGTTCAATTTGTAGGTGTTCAGTTTGGCAATGTCATCACCACTGATTGTAACTTCATTAGAAGTAGTGGCTGCGCCCGCATTATCAAGAATAGACAGCTTGATAACATCAGGATTAATAGGCATTTGCGTACCGCTTGTATTAACATCACAAGTTGCATTATCCAAATCCAAAGCTACTTTTTCAATTTGATAGTAAGTGTACAAGTTGACACCGTTTTCTAATACAGCTTCATATGCCTTGGTTGTAGTGTTATACTTGATAACAGCTTTGTCACGCCAATCTTCTGCGGTGAAGAGGTCACCCAGCTTCACAGAAGAACCACCTGCTTCAGCGTCTACAAACTTAGCATTGTCGTTGCTTTCGATATCCAACGGACGCAAGAAACGAGCGTTGAAATTGTAAGCAGGAGCCAGTTCTATGTTGCAGTCACCATAAACAGCTGAAACTTCGATGATGGCAAACTGTTGGTTAGGCTTATTTTCGTTGTGACCGAAGAGGTTCAAGAATTTCTTGGCTTCTGCGTTATCTTTGTAAGTAATCTTGTGGCTTACTTTATCAAGAGTTGCGATGAGAGAAGCGTCTGCTCTCTTTTCGCCCCAATACAAATTAGTGCTGCTCTCGTTCTTCTTAGTTTCATCTTTGCTAACAAACAACTTCTTTCCACCTATAGTCAGACCATCGTTCTTAGCAGAGAACAAGTAGCTGTACTTGATTTCCATACCTTTGTCTTTCTTGTTCCAGATTTCACCATAAACCGGCTTAGAAGCTTCTGATACAGTGAATTCAATGCCAGATACTTCTTTCTTAGAAGTAGCATCTATATGCCAGAAGTAGTCATCAAGATTTTTTACATAAGCAGTTACGTTATTGTTTGCATCCGGAGCAGGAACATTGGTACGTACAGTATCTCTGTCAGCCAATGCTGTTTCAGCAGGATACCAGTAAGCATCACGTTTATTACCGTAACTTGCTGTAGTCGGCAATTCTGCGATGGAAATCTTGATACCTACGTAAATAGCATAAGTTGTTCCACCTGCTACAGGTTTGTACTTGCCATAAAGTGTCAAGGTGCGATCTTTGTAATCCTTGATGAGTTGGTCTCTTTGTTCTCTTGTAGTAGTCCAAGTCAAGATGTCATTCGTTGAGCTAGGTTCAGCATCAGCTATCTCCTTAACTACACCATAAGCATTGTCCACAGCAAATTTATTAGCAGCTGTTACTTGAATGAAGCCACCCTTACCGTCTGCTACATAAGTTTCGTCTTTTACAAATGTATAACCCTTTGTGAATTCTTCCTTGGTCATACCCAGTTCTTCAAGAATCTTACCGGACATGTCTTTCCAAGTGATGGATACAGCTTGGTCACCACACAAGTACGGCAACTGCGGAGTGCTCTTGTCAATAACAATTGCATCAGGAGTAGCGGCTTTTTCAGTAATTTCCAACTTGATGTAACCTGCTAATACTACATTATTTGCAGCATCAACCAATTTAACCAATACTGCCGGACGACGACCGATAGCACTTCTACCAATCTTTTCTGTACTTCCTTCAGGAATAACTACACTTTCTTCTTTGTCGTTTACATAACAAGGAGTGAAAGTTCCGTCTTCTTCCAGTTTAGAGTAAGCATTTTCTTCTGTATCGTTGTCACCGCTGATATAGTGAACGGGCTCAAACTTGAGAGTCAAATTATATAACTGGGCAGCCTCGGCAAGAGTCATTCTTCCGTGATCAGTTGCGGTAATTTCTTCTCCAAAGTTTTCTACATGATGGATGCACAACAAATCTGCCAATTCGATGGAACCACCATTGTATTGTGCAGGAACAGTATATACGTTTTCGATAGCTTCCTTAGCTGTCTTATACAGTTCAGGCTTACAAGTGTTTTCTGTTACGATTTTACTCTCATCGGTGTAAGCGATAGCTTTAAAGCCTTGGATCATCGGCATGATGGCAGCATAGTCGGAAGTAACTGTAGACTTCTCTTCACCTTCTTTTTCGCCATTAGCTAATGTTGCTTCCAGAGCTGCGATAGAAATATACTTGTCTTTACCGGGAGTGCTCAAATTGCCCTTCTTCAAATCCTCTACAGAGAGTTTATATGTAGCATACATTCTTTCACCGTCAATGGTCTTACCTGCGTTTTGGAAGATAGGGGTTACTACAGCAGGATTAGCTTTTGTAGTTACATATTCCGGAGTAGCTGCCAAGAACTGCCATTCGATATCTTTCAGTTTGGCGTTCAACGGGTTCATATGATAGTACATAGCACTGGTTGAAGGCATCCAATAAGTTCTCTTAGTGGCATCTTTCAAAGCAATCCAATTGGTAGCACTTGTACCTTTCTTGATTACAAAAACTACACCGTGATCATCTTCACCATTTTCTTCGTTCTTTTCAGCTTCGATGAAATCACCGTTGGCATATTTGTATTTAGTAGCTTCTACTCCGTCTTCGTACAATTCAGGGATGAATACTAAAGCTTTCAACTTAGTAGTCAGAGAAATAGTCTTTTCAACCAATTTGCCGTTCTCATCCTTCATGTTACCAAGGGTCAGAGTTTCATCTTTTGTATTCCAAACAGCTGAAAGTGTTCCTTCCGGTAACCATTTCGTAGTTTGTACTTCATATAAAGGATCTTTACCCTTTTCTTCTGTTACCTTCACCCAGTAGCCAGCTTCTGCTTGGCCATGCAACTTACCAGTCTCTTCAGTACCTGGATAGTAATAGATAGTTTTAGCGTCTTGACCGGCAGCACCGTCACCCGGCTCACCTTTTTCACCACGTGCAGGAAACTCTGTTTGTACATCGTCTTTAGCCCACCAATAGTCACCGTTAGCGTCTTTTACAATACTCCAGACGGGAGCGTTTGTGCCGTTTGTTCCGTTCTTGATAGGATAAGATTCGCCATTGCTTAATTTGATGACAATGCCATCTTCTGTTTTGTCAACGCCGGTAATGACCGATCCAGCGTCAATCTTAGCTTGAAGGTCACTTACCAGCTTTTCTACTGCTGATACGCGATTATCCAAGCTTTCGATGTCGTCATCATAGTCCTTACAAGACGTGAACGTTCCTGCAGTGCCCACCATTAAGGCGCTGAACAGGATCACACTTAGAAACTTTTTGTTCATAATTGAAAACTTTAAATTTATAAATTTAAAAAAATAAAAAGTGAATAATCTCTCATTTTGAATCCCTTTCGCATACTTGTTTTGTTGTCAAGTATTCCGTTACTTCGCAGGTAA